>OBJG01000016.1_pt1 | contig 257017 bp, 195 predicted proteins | sample 1517941 | NCBI WGS metagenome assembly OBJG01 (sample SAMN04571712, study PRJEB22368) | human gut metagenome | biome: human gut; material: stool | host: Homo sapiens | place: Luxembourg | collected 2012-09-21
TTGTCGACTAGGGAATATCCTCTCATGATTCATCATGAAATTTGTCGACTAGGCCACTAAAACAGATACTTGAACAAGAAAAAAGGCGTCTTGTATGCATAAAATAAAACCCGGATTCATCACCAGTAACTGAAAGCTGGGAGAGGAACGGCCGGGACTGCACTGCAAATATAATACAACTTGCTCAAATATGGATGGGTTAGGGACTGTTTATCTAGAAAGAATCTGCATAGCAGGCAAATCCTAAACAGATTGCTTTGCTATGCTATTACAAAATTGAATGCGGAACACTAAGCAAAGATTCAATTACCGAGAAAAGCTCGGCAATTGCCGCTTTAAAGTTTCTTGCTTCCCTAAATGGCAATATTGTATATTTATTCTAAATACTCTTTTACCTTAAAAAGATACTATCCATATGCCATTCTAAAAATTTGGTGTCAGGTTTATACATTGATGGCATTGTTAATTGACGGCCAGAAATAGGTTTAAAGTATCTTTCATAATAATCCTTTCCCTCATTCTCTCTGATATGGGTTGATAGTACTGTGCGATAATTTGAATCAAAACCAATTAAACCCTGGTCAAAAGCTCTATCATAGAGAGCAGATAAACATATTCCATTACAAGGATTCAGACGCTCTTTCTTATTGTCAGACCATGGGATTATATGGCTAGCTAACAGCAACTGTGGAAGATCAATACCTGTCAATGCACAATGCCCATCATAATTTGCTAGTATCATTCGTCGAAAATAATCTTGTCCTTTTCGTATTTTAACCTGTGCGACTTCGTCTTTGCCTTCCTTAGTCAGATCAAAATGAGCGATTAATTGTTTTGAAATTTGTTTTGGATTGTTCTCTTGCTCCACAATAGCGTCAGCGGCTTTTATTTCTTGTTCATATTGGATATAGTTTTTCAAACTCTTCAGTGCTGCTGAACAAAAATTCTTCAATGGATAACTTCGTTGATTAGGACGCCCGTAATCAAATATACTTTTTTCATTGTTTTTCATTTTTATAACTTCTAATTTGATGAAGTGCTCTAATGATTCTATAATGCTGATATCAGATATTTCATAAATTGATTTTCCATTTAACTGAATCGAATCTTGATATGGTAGAAGCTCTTCAATAATTTTTAGAGCACGAGCATAGCTATCAGCTTTTCCGGAATTATCAGGGGAAAGCATTAAATTGAAGTCTACATATCCTTGTTCGTTCATAGTGTGTCTTTAATTTTGGTAGTGTTTCATTAAGTGTATATCGAGTGAGTTTTCAGTCCTCTTAGTTTTTGCAAATATATCTATTTATCCGTTACCTTATCGGCAGAGATGCCTCTCGATGAGAGTTTTTAGTCTTCCGGGAACAAATCTTGTCAAGGTCGATTCGATGGTCTAACAGGGACGTTGGAGATGATTCGAGAATATGGATGAAAACATCTTTAGGAAGCTCTGTGTAATTACCGCGACGGTAAGGGCTTCACAGAACTCTTGCCCAGAGACAGGGCAAAACAAAACCAAATCAGTCACAAGTAGTACAAATTCATTCCGACTTAAACCAAAATCGGTCATTAGAGATTAACTGTTTGTGATTTTATTTGTAATATACATATAATCAATAACTTGCAAGTATATTTTTCTAATGACTGCCATTAGAAAATAAAGTTTGCAATATATTATTTTCAACAACATACAATCAAGACCTCGAAAATAGGATATTCTAATAACCGATTTGGGTTAAACTAACTTTAGACTAATCGGAACGGCTCGGACCGAATGGTAATAATCCCAATTAGGTCAATACGGTCTTTACTGGGGGCCTACATTTGACACTTTAATTTACAGTCTCAAGTTCCGATACATGATGGTATCTTAGACGTAACAATTTAAATATTAGATATTGATATGAGGGGAAGTGCTTCAAATATATATATGGATAGAGAAGCTAAAGAGCCTGTCTACAAATCGTATCAGACAGGACCTATCCTATTTCATACAAAGTATATATTTTTGTTTCCTTTCTTTTAACCAAGTCTTTGATTATCCTGGTATGACATTTAAATGTATATTTAGTACTTTTAATCTGTATTCCATTCAACAAATCTATATTGTCAGAATGGCCTCTCACGATTTTACCATTATCTTGCAAAAGTCCCCATTTCCCATTTTTTGCATCAGCTGAGACTAGAACCCCTTCAAAAGAAATGTCATCTGATTCTGTTTCATCGATTTGCTTAAGTTTTTCAAACAGTTCACAAACATGATTGGAGTCAAATGATTTTTCAACTGTGCTTCGTTCTATAGTTGATACAACCCATGAATGCCTTAAAGAATATTTATTTTCAGCCAATACAGAAACAAATTTCTTAAGGCTACCGAGCACTTTGTAGTGCTGTTCTTCTACTTCTTTAAATAATTGCTCATCATCCGAAATGCCAAGAAGTTTATCAACAACTCCAAATGTTTCATTAATCTTAGACGAACCAAATAGATCAAGTGGCAACGAAGATTGAAATTCCACATCAAAAGATGCTGCTTGCGTAGCGATAACATCTAATCTTGCCTCTTCTATATTCTTTGTTCCATAAAGGCTGGCATGACTAGACTTTACTAAATCTTGATAATTCAGTATTATTGTGGCGAGGGTGTTGCAATTAATTTGATGAGAATTATGGGCATCTACAATAGCTAAACTAGAAGATATACGTCCAGAAATAATAGATTTGTTGACCAGGTTTTCGACTGGATTCTCATTGTATTCACAATAGAATCCTGCTAAAGGAAGCATATCCTCAGTTATATCATCGAAATTTATTTGTTTAATTAAAAATTCGTTATCTCCTTTTGTATACATCAAGTAGTATTGATCAACTTCAGGCTTGGTATAAATTGACAACAAATCTATTTTCTTGCCTTTGAACAAATTTAATTTCTCATTAGAAACAGGCACAGAAAGGTACTGAAGACCTAGTTCTGTTTCGTCCGATTCAAGTAGCATAAGAAACTGTGTTCCAAAAACATTGCGGGCAACCACAATTTGTGGTAGCTCATAAAATGACAATATTTCTGTAATTTCCAATTTCATATCACTCAACTTTTATAATTATCTGTTCAGCTTGAAGCTTCTGCATGAAAGTTTGGGTATGCCACCAAGTAAAATGATCTTTATTGTTTTTACTAGGTGTATGCTTTAGAACTCCATACTCTGCATTTGTGCAAATTTTAATCAACGACTTAAACTTCTTTCGAATTTGAGGTAATAGCATATGATGTCTTGCAGCGTCTTCATCGATAAAGGAAGATAAACCATATGATTGGCCTAAACTATTTTGCTCTAAATATCGGTGAGGTTTTCTTGCAAGCGGAACAAAATCTTGTTCGTGATAACCTGTTTCTGATTCAGAAAATCTAAAAATATAATCATCATTCCCCTCTGCAAATACGATGTCGTTTGGAGGCGTATCTGCAGGCAAATCTTCAGCCCAAACGACTTTATATTGAGCTTGATAATCCGCTAAAGAAGAATTGATGAACATAACAATGATTAACTTAATCGTATTAAGTTACAAAGTTATTCATTTCTGTGCAAAGGTCCTAATGTTTTAACACAAATATGGGAAAAGCAAGGCAACTTATGCAATCTACAACATTTTAGAATCATTTTATTTTGGAATGACAATACTCCAATCTTGCAATCCAATATACTGTTAGAATACTTATAAAAAGGGTGTATCTATGCGGCAATATTCAAAACTTTATTTATAGAAGTGTCATAAATAAAAGAGGTGATAATTAATGAGCTCACCTCATTTATTGAGGAGACATCAATTATATTGTTCATAAAATTTGCTGTATCGATAATATAGCGTAAATTTGTTCACAATTTAATGAAGATAATTTGAATTAAGATGTCGAATAATCAACAAATAGTGATGAATAGAATCAAAGTGGCACTCGTTGAAAAGCAAAAAACCAATAGATGGTTGGCTGAACAGATGGGTAAATCAGAAAACACGATATCAAGATGGTGTTCCAATAAATCGCAACCATCAATTGCTCAACTAATCACAATCGCTAGTTTATTGAATATTGATGCAAAGGATTTACTTGAAACGACATTAGTAAAATGATAAGATATATAGATTTATTTGCAGGTCTAGGTGGCATCCGTTTAGGATTCACACAAGCAGCAGACGAATTAAATCTTCAGACGGAATGTGTGCTAACTTCTGAGATTAAGCCGTCTGCTATTAAAGCTATGCAACATAACTTCAATGAAAAAAATCTCTCCAAAGTTGATATTACAAAAATCAAGGAGGAGGATATTCCTACATTTAACATTCTTCTTGGAGGATTTCCTTGTCAAGCTTTCAGTTTTGCAGGAAAGCAAATGGGTATGTGTGATACCAGAGGTACACTTTTTTTTGAGATAGAACGAATACTTAAACATCATCTTAAAAATGTGGATGGTTTCATTTTGGAAAATGTAGAAGGATTAATCACACATCAGAGAGAAGATAAAACTACTCCAATTGGAAAAACATTATCTGTTATCTTGGATGTCCTAAGAAATAAGCTGAAATTCAACACTGAATACATACTTTTAGACGCCGCAGATTTCGGGGTTGCTCAATCAAGAAAGAGAGTATATATTGTTGGGTGTAAAAAGAAATATGGAAAACTAAAGCTTTCCTTTGAAAAGAAAGGAATGGTTGGAGTTGGTACCTGCTTAGATTATGGCCAAGAATGCTTAGATACACCTTTTACAAGAGCGTTATTAGCCCATTTTTTACCTTCTGAGCTAGAGGGAAAATTTTTGAAAGATAAACGTGGTGGAATGCTAAATATTCATAGTTGGGATTTTGAATATAAGGGAACAGTTAGTGATGAACAAAAAGAACTACTAAATTTATTGTTCAAAAATAGAAGGCGCAAATCTTGGGCTGAAAAGATAGGTATCGAGTGGATGGATGGAATGCCATTAACTAAAGCACAAATATCCACATTCTATAACCACCCAAGACTCCAGGAAATGCTTGACGACTTAGTTGAGAAGCAATATTTGTCATTGGAGCACCCAAAAAAGAAAGTTGTTCATACAACAGAGAATGGTCAGTATTCGGAAAGAATTCCTGACACATCTTTACCAAAAGGATATAACATTGTAACAGGTAAACTGTCCTTCCCTATGAGTTGTATATTGGATCCTAAAAAGCCTGCACCAACAATTGTTGCTATGGATATGGGACATTTAGGTGTAGTTGATGGGGACGGTCTAAGACATTTGTCACTAAAAGAAGGTTTGAGGTTATTTGGTTATCCAGAAGCTTATTCCTTGGAGATGTTTAACACATCAAATCGAGAAAGACAATTAGGTTATGACCTCCTAGGAAACACTGTGTGCGTACCTGTTATTAAGGAAATTGCAAAAAAATTATTAACTCAAATATATGGCTAGTATGGATAAAATTAGTTGGGATGTAGCTTTCCAAAATACTACATTCTTTTTTGTAAACAGTTCCATCGAGGCATTTTATGAGAATGAAATCACTCAAAGGGTCAATGCTATTATTCCCAAGATCGCGCATCTTAATGAGGAAAATGGGGTTCTAAAGTTTATTAAGGGTGACGAGGATAGTTTGTCAACATTGATTACACTCTTAGGTATATCTGGAGAAAGATTCAAGAGAATTGTTTCAATGATACGAGCTGACTATGGACATATATTTGACACTGAGTGGGATTACAAGACTAATATGAGAGGAAAGTTGCTAGAGAATCCTAAAATTCTTGAAGACGTTTGTGAATTGTTTCAATATGGATATGTAAGCCCTAAGTTTACTTCTAGAATACCTCATCTTATTCTTCAAAAATTTCGTATAGACGAAACAATTTTAACAAGGGTCAATAATGCAGACTTCCTGAGAGAGTTAGTTCAAACCAAATTGGATGTGGAGTATTATACGAAGTATAAGGAAGCTTATCACGATATTATTTTCGATAGGATAGAGCCTATAGCAAATAAATATGGTTTAGTTGTTCTGCAGAATACCACACCACCCGGTTGCACTTATCCTGCTGCATTAATTGTGAAGTCTGGAAGCAAGATGATAGTCATTAATGAATCCTACAATCTAACTACAGGTCAAGGACAAACCACTTACCAACGTAATTTAGCCCAAATGTACAGTACATTGAGGGATAATCCTAATGCTATGGTGATAAATATGTTAGATGGAGCTGGATGGATAGGAAGGGGATCAGATAGCAAGCAGATTTACCATAATTGCCATCATTTCCTAAATCTTAAAACCATAGACATAATAGAACAAATAATTATTGACTTTTTTAATATAGGCTAGATATGAACGCATTAGAACGAAAGAACAAACTTGCAGAAATACAATCACATTCTCCAGAGGCAGCAAATGCATTAAAACTACCTTATCAAGGGGAAACAAGGGCTTTTAATGTATATAAAATTCCATTAGATTTCCTTGTTTTCAATAAGGAGAATGGTCGCATTGCCAGTTTGGTTAAATCGTATGTAAGAGAACATCAAGCAATAGATGTCGAGACTCAAGAAGGATCTGAGTTGATTGCCAAATTTTTATACAATGCTCACAAAGACAGAAATGATATAACTAGAGATGACATTATTAACAATGGACAACTCCAGTATGGTATTGTAACCTCTGATGGAGTTATTGTGGATGGGAATCGAAGAGTTACATTGTTAATAAGCATTGCTAATGACACAAAGGTTTCACAACAAGTAAGAGACAGAAGTAAGTTTTTCTTAGCAGCCATTCTTCCTGAGGAAGCAAACCCAAAGGATATATTGCGACTTGAGACTCAGTTCCAAATGGGTGCGGATGGCAAAGTAGACTATAATCCAATAGAGAAGTATCTACATGCAGTAGATATGTTAAGCAAGGGCTTTACTGTTGAAGAAATCAAATCATATATGGGTTTCAAGAAAGTTCAAGATGTAAGGCAAGCTATCGAGATTGTAAAGCTAATGGATGAGTACCTGATTACATATGACTATGAAGGTATTTATACACAGATTCCATCCGGATCAGAAGACAGGCTCTTGAAACTTAACGATGCCATTAAGAAGATCAAAGAAGGCGGTATATCTTGGATTCCTACAGATGGTAAAGATGAAGTTATAAATGACTTAAAGACTATTTGTTTTGATTTTATTCGATTAGGTGAATATAATCAAGAAGAATATAGATCTATTATGCAGGGTAATTATAGTTTTCTTGCAAATGAGTCTATTTGGAAAAAGTTTGTCAAGTCCTACTTTGATAAAGTTGAAAACGTTTCAGAAGAAAAACCAACAGAAAAGGTTCTTGAAACATCTAAGTCAGATGAGGACTCGACCAGATTGCTAAGAGCAAGGGATAATGAATGGAAGAGTACCGTCAAGGAAGTAATTTCAGAGGCATTTACTGAATCCAAGATTTCGCTTGACAACAGTAAAGATAAAGATGAGCCATTAAAACTGTTGAAGAAGGCTATCAATGCATTGTCTTCTATTAATCATGAAACCATCAAGTCCGCTGAGAATAAAATGGAGCTCAGCGAAAGGATACAGGAGATTACAGACTTAATAGAAGGATTAAAGACGGATATTTAATAGTATGCAGATTGTTATTTCCTCTTCAAGAACCAATATATATACAGTATCAGGGGACATTGATGCTCTTCTAAAAAACAGAAGAGCTAAAATGCTTTTGCGATCATCGCTGCCATATAGAGAGTGTGATGGCTATATAGAGATAGAGTCGGAAGAACCCATTGAACGAATTGCACATTTACTCAAATTGTCTGCCAAATATATCAATGCGCATGTAGTATATGATGAGAATATGAGTGATGAAATGGAGAACTTCAAAAACGAGGAAATGAAGTTTGAACAGTTCTCTAGAGATGCAATAAAAATCAAGAACAACATTGATATTTCTTCTAATCTCAAGGAATTTACTTCAGTGTTGGAAAATGCAATGTTGAATCGAAAATTATACCCTCTTCAGCTTCTTGCATCATATCATTTAGCATTCTCACAAAATGGTTGTAATTTCTCTGTCCCAGGTGCAGGAAAGACATCTATTGTTTATGGAGCCTATGCTTATTTGAAACATCAAACCCTTAATCCTCTTAAAACAGTAGATAAAATATTGATTATTGGTCCTCTGAGTGCATTTGCCCCTTGGGAATCAGAATATAAGGAATGCTTTGGAGTTGATCCAGATGTGAAACGCATAAATGGTAGTCTCAATGTAGAACAAAAAAAGCAATATTTTTATGGCAATACATCAGAAATAACATTAGTAAGTTATGCATCAGTTTCAACCATAAAGTCTGCTCTCCAGTATTTTCTCAAGAATAATCGTGTTATGCTTGTGCTTGATGAGGCACATAAAATTAAAAACACCAAAGGTGGAATTACTGCAAGTTCAATAATGGACATAGCAGCGGATTGTTCTTCGAGAGTTGTATTGACTGGTACTCCAGCTCCTAACGGATTTGAGGATTTATATAATTTATTCCATTTTATATGGCCAAATAGAGATGTTATTAAGTATTCTCCTTCTCAATTAAGAGAGATGAGTAAATCATCAAATGATAGTAGAATTGAGAAGATGATGAATAATATATACCCATTCTTCATTAGAATAAAAAAGCAAGATCTTGGAATTCCCCCAGCAATAGAAATGCCTCCTGTTATAGTTCCAATGTCAGAAGGTCAGAGAAGATTGTATGACTTTATTGAGCAACGATTTGTAGAAGAGGCTAGTTTAAAATATTCCGAACTTCATTCTAGTCTAATTAAAGCCAGAATGATTAGATTGCAACAGGTGGCTACAAATCCAGAACTACTCAAAAGTAAACTCTCGGATTTTGCAAAAGAACTTGGGGAAGATTTTTCTGCCCTTGAGGAAGAGGATTCGCTTGCAATGTCAGATTTATTGAGATTCTATCATTCTGAGACTCCAACTAAGTTTGTCAAGGCTGCCGAAATTATTAAAGATATCATAGCAGAAGGAGGAAAGGTTGTCGTATGGGCGGTGTTCATCAAAACAATTGAGACCTTGGCGGAGTACCTTAAAAGTGTCGGCATAGAGACTAGGTTATTATATGGTTCAACCCCAGTCGCTTCAGATGATATGACAGAAGAAGATGAATCATTTGAGAATACAAGAGAGGGTATTATAAAAGAGTTCCACAAAGCTAATAGTTCTTTTAGTGTTATTATAGCAAACCCGTTTGCTGTAGCAGAGTCAATATCACTACATAAAGTTTGTCATAATGCTATCTACATAGAAAGGTCGTTCAATTGTGCCCACTTTATTCAATCTAAGGATAGGATTCACCGATATGGATTAAAAGAGGATGTAGTAACCAGATACTACTATATTCTTTCCGAGGACTCTATTGATCAAACAATAGACACTCGATTGCATATCAAAGAAAATAGAATGATTGCGTTAACTGAAGCTTCAGACATACCATTATTTGACAATCTAGGAGATGAAGGAGATGAAGATGTTAAAGCCATAATATCAGACTATGTTAAACGAAAGAATAAGCAGGTTTAGTAACATTGGTAATAAAGATGGGCTTTTCTTTGTCTATAAGTCTCTTTTAAGTGGAGTTACATCTATTACCTCATTAAAGCAATTTGTCATGCACCATCCTGGGCATATTGATGTCGAGGTTGATGCTACAATTATGCTATATGCAGACCTTAATATGTTAGTATATGATGAGGAGAATGACATCATATTATTGACAACAAGAGATCTGAAAGATCTGGAGCAATTTATCAATATTCTTTCTAAGAAATTATTTGATTTTGCTGTTCGTGAAGGGATTCTTAATATTGATACTTTGTCATATGATATGCAAGTTGATCGCTTTTATATTGACAAGAAATGTATCTCGTTGCGATATGCTTGCATAAGAAATCTATTGATTAGTTTTGGTGTCTTTGAACGTAGGAGTGATACATCATATTATGTATTTTCGGAATATGTAAATAAAGCTGTCCCGCACATAAAAAATAAAAGAAAGCTATCTCAAGAGTTGTTGCTAAAAACACTGGAGCAAGAAGCTGAACAAGGTGCAGAAGGAGAAGCTTTTGTACTGGAATATGAGAAGAGAAGATTAGAGGGGAGAGAAGACTTGGATGCGATAAAACAAGTATCAATTATTGATGTTGGTGCTGGATACGATATTATCTCATATGATGGTATCGATTCTAGCAAACTTGATAGGCTTATTGAAGTTAAAACTTTCAAAGGAAAACCACATTTTCATTGGTCTTTTAATGAAATTAATGAGGCGAAACTGAGAATGGATCACTACTATTTATATCTAGTGTCATATGATGAAATGAGAGAGGAGGGATATCATCCCATTATCATTAAGAATCCAATAAAATACTTTAAGGAGAACTCAGAATGGCAATCGAGTATTGACAGTATAATAATAAAGAAAGTATAGGTAAACAATTTATAAGTTGTTAATATAAGCAATCCATTTATATTATACTATTAAAAATTCAAAAACTTTTGAACAAATGGGTCAATCGTCAACTACTTGCCTTCGAAAGTGTCTGCACATTCCGTGATAGATTTGTTTGTTGTGATTATTAGCGATACCTTTTTTATGTAGAAATTTTCCAGATTTATAAAATAAATTTCCCCATATCCGGCAATCCTTGCGGACTATTAGCGGTCGCACAAGGCGGCCGCTTTTTGTATGACTGTTCCATGACTTTATCGTCTTAATCCTGTTCTTGGTTTCTTGCCCAATAGGAGGGTAGCAGCACGTGCGCAGCGGCGGGCCCATTGCAGGTCGTCATCGTCCTTGTCCCGCCAGGGAAGATCGCTCTGCGAACCTCCGCCACCACCTCCGGCAGATACGGCTGGCGTATCAAGCATACCAACAAAGATAGCTACGGCTATGTCGGTCAGCTCACTGCTGTTGGCAACTTCCCGGTAGTCGAACTCTTCGTTGAAATAGTCAAGTACCCGCTCCGGGATATAGAAAGGCTGTTCCGTTCCGCCATGGGAAGAAAGCGTGTAGGACACCGATCCGGAACGATAGTGGGTATAATCCATATCGGCTGCCGGTCTTTGAACAGGTTCCGGCCTATGGATTTGAGAAGTATTGACCTGAGCGGCAAGCCTCTCCCGATAGTGGAGTTTTTGCCAGGTTCGGGGAAGTTTGGAAATCATCAGGTTACGGGCCACTCCCAGTTCAGAAGCCTTGTATTTGGTATTTCCTTTGAGGATCGCATATCCACGGAGAACATCTTTCTTGTCTTTCCGTTCATATACGGAATAGCCTCTCCGGGCAAGTGTCTTCTTGTATTCTACCCATGACCACGATGGCATGGTTCTCAATACCTCTATGCACTCTCTGCTTACTTCCGGAATGTTGCGACTTCGGATTTCTTCCGCAGTCTTCCAGCCACGTTTCACTGCAACTCGCTCGGCTGCACGTTGCGCCCGAAGATGAATGTTATGGTCATTGTTGATGTTCCCGTTTTCATCAAAGCGGCAAATTGCGGCATGGAGATGGGGAACTTTCCCTTTGGATTCCATGTGCAGGTAAACCGTGTATTTGCTGTTTGCCAGATTGGTCGGGCTGGAACGGACTTTACCGTCCTTGCCGGTAATCGTTTGTTTGTCGAACTCTTCGGCAAATTCGTGCCATAGCTTTTGCCAGTCCTCAATGTCATAGAAACTGGTATGCTCAGGCGATGGACTCAACTCTATTCTGATTATGGAATTCTTTATCGGCCGATGCTGTGAAAGGGTCAACTGCATGGAGTTCCATATTCCCATAGCGTCCAGATCCGAGGGCAACAGATTGTCCAATACCCGATATATTTTTTCCGGATGCTTCTTGTGCTTTGATTCGCCAGTAATATAACGAAGGTCATTGATACCGTAAGATATGGCTTTGGCTTTTGCAATCATTTTTCTTCGGATTGAGGATTGGACGGAATTTTGTTTTTCTCCTTTACGGCTTCCAGGAATTGGCAGACGCCTTCGGCAACATTGGAAAGTTCTCCGAGCCAGCCGACCATGAACGGAATCTGATTGAACATTACCATCCGCTGCTTTGTGGACATTCCGTGAAGTGCGGAGGTATATTTTACGAGATCAGACCGACAATTGTCCAGATTCTGAAGCAGTGCCGCCTCTTCTTTCGTGAGCCTCGCTTTGGGCTTGAAGTTATACGCACATGACAATATGTAGTCGCTTACGGTCATGCCGCATTGTTCGGCCAGTGATTTTATATGGTCTCTCTGGCTGGGAGTGACTTTTGCCCCGACAAATACGCTTCTTGTTTCTTTCGGGGAAGTTGATGTATTGACAATATCTTCTTTCATTTGAATCGTTGTTATAATGGTTGAAAAGGTGCGAGCTTGCGAGTTCCGTACTGGCGAGGGAACTGAGCAGGCAAGAGCGCCAATGTACAACCGTAACGCAGTGAGGTTATACCTTGGCATATCTCGAAACAGTTGCCTGTTTATGCTTCCCCGCAAGCCATATCGGATGCGTATAATGAATTGACACTTGGACAAGGAAATGCAGGATAATATTATCCACTAAAAGAGGGGAGAAAATGAGTATTTCACATGATGATTTCCTGCCAACTTTGCTTTATTCTAATATATACGCCCCGGCAATAAAGTAAAGTTCGAAGGTGGTCCTAATTGTAAACTGCGGCGTTATTTTCGGAATTCGGACTCAGTCATTTACCAAAGTAAACTCCTGTCGTCCTCATCCTCAATGCCTTGCATTTTATCAATTATTACACACCTTATTAATAGCGGTATTCTGGATTGAGAATATAATTTTTCCCCTCCTTTATGACCATCTGCTTGTTGCCAAGAAAGGTGGCTACTTTGACAGCCTTGTTGTAGCCGAGCTTTACATTGTGCAATCCGTAAGCTTCCTTCAGACGTTCCAGGTAGTCATCGTAACTGCCGATATTCCCATGGGCAAAAGCGGCATCCACTGCCGCACGATGTACAGGTTCCGGAATCTCCCTCTGCGGATCGAACGGTTCTTTGGTTGGTCGTCCGCTCTTCTTCTCTTTGGACAGATATGGTTCTACCAGTTCGGGCAGGACATCTTCGTTTATGCGGAATGCGAAAGGTTCAAAGTCCCGGTCCCGGATGTGCACGGCTTCGACCACACTTATGGCTTTGTCCTCTTTGTCCACTTCTACCTGCAGGATGGTTTCCGCCTTGTTGTTGAGTTCCGTGCCGATGTGACCACGCGCATGTTCATCATTCTTGTTCTGATGCAGGACAGTATGGATATGGATTTGTTTGTCGTCCGTCCACTGCATGAATTTCGAGATAACTTCGGTAGATTCACTGGATGAATTGATGTCGTAAAGGAAATCACGGATGCCATCTATAATGACCAGACCCAAATCAGGTGTGGTGCCGATAGCTTCTTCGACTATCAACAGACGCACTCTTGGTGCAAACTTGCGCAGAGACAGCATGATCAGATTTTCCGGCACCTTGTCATCCGGCATTTCCGCCAAACGCAGGATGCGCTTCAGTACCTGTTGACAATGATGGCGTCCCTGCTCCGTGTCGATATACAGAATCTTCCTCTTGTTCTCGGGGAACATGGAACGGTAACGAAGAACAGTACGGCCACTCAATGCTGATGCGGCAATGGCCGAAACGTTGAAAGTCTTCTTGCTTTTGGCTTTCCCGATGGAAGCGCTGAAATTCCCCAATGTGCCTATAACAGCATCATCCACCATCAACACCGCCGGCGCTTCTTCATAGTTATTCGTGACGCTCACGGCTGCTTCCTCTATAAAAACTGCCAGTTCCTCCCGTGAAGGTATCGTTTCGTCCGTCTTCTCCATCATTACCAGTTTTTAAGGTTAGGTTTACGGCGATGGGAAGCGAGCATGGCTTCGTTCTCTTCCTCGAAAGTTTGCGGAGCCGGATTCTTTCGGGAGGATTCCAGCCATTTGTCCAGTTCATCCCGGTAAATGTATAGATGTTTCCCTTGCTTGATGACTGGAATATCATCTTTTTTGACCTTGTAATAAAAGGTCGATAACGGCATTTTGAGATAGGCGCAAGCTTCCTGCACGGTCATGGGGACGTGCGTGTTTTCTTTGGCTTCATGCTGCTTGGACAGTTTTTCTGTCAGCAGATTTTCCATGCTTGCAATCCGGTCGCACAGTTCGCCGACTACTGCCGGCAAGTCATTGAATGTAAGTTGGTCTGTTTTCATATTATAACTTTTTAATCGTTTAACATGCTGCGAACCAACCCAATGAAGCCTTGCAGAACAATACAGACCGGATTAATTATTTCATCTGCATCCTTTTTTATTACGACTCATCGTTATCTGTTTCCAAATGGAAGCGATAGTCTCCCTTTTCAGGTACATCAATTGGAATCTGACTAGCTACCTGATCCCGCAAATTAAGCCTGAGATATTCATGACTCGCGTTTTCAAGTTCGTATGGAAATGATTCTTTGATAAAGACGGCTCTTTTCGCCAATGGTACTCTCAATCGTTCACCTACATTCCACGCCAGATGACGAAGTCCCGGTGACCGTAGCGGATTGTCAATATTGGAACGAATCGGTTTATAGAGTTCCGGCTGATCACAAGCCATGTACTCAATGTTGGAAATGAGAGTCGCTATAGCCTCTTTGGAGAGATAGGGGGCAGTCTTGATGGTTACATATTCCCGAATCGCATCCATAACTTTTACTTGCCTTTTCAGTTCTTTCTCTTTGAGTTCTTCCAGAATGGAATCATACTTTTCCAAATGAGATTCATTGGAACAATCGGGGACGACTGGCTCTTGATTTGGCTGTAGAGTTGGAGCATACTCCTGTTCAGAAGAACCCGCCGGTTGTTCGGCAGGGAGTGTTTCGGCAATACAAACAGGCTCTGTGGTGCTCTCTGATTCTATAACAGGAGAGGATTGTTCACCAAAAAAGAAGTGGATAGGATTTTTCGTCAGCCAATTATAGAAAAATTTCTGCAGGACTCCACACAATATGATGGACATCGCCAGTCCGAGAATTACAGGAGTTGTTATGCGCATGATGTTGATGTCATGGCAAAGGGTAAAATAAGTGGCTATGGCCGCAAAAATGATAACGGATAGCGCAAGGATAAAACTTATTTTCTTAGTTCGGATTTGTTCTGTATTTGTCATCTTCTATCACTATTTGGAATTACTGTACGCCAAAGTTATGTGCGTTATTCCAGATACTGATAAATAATGAGTTATAATCGTCCGATTTTACACAAAAATTACGGATATAGTCCGATTTTTCGCTCAAAATCAAACTATATCCGCTAAAACAGGTGGTCAAAATGCCTGTCAGTCTTTCCGCATCAGGGTGATTTTCTTGCTGGCTTCACGCTTGTTGCTGTCGACTACTTTCATGTACCTTTGGGTTGTGGTTATACTCTTGTGAGCCATCATGCTTTGTATGGTACGGATGTCCGTTCCGGCAGCCGCTTGCAGCGTAGCGAATGTTCTACGATAGGAGTGGAATGTGATCTTCTTGGTGATTCCAGCCGAACGAATCCACACTTTCATGTAAGTCTGGGTCCAGCTGCGCTGTAATCCCTTGAATACCATTCCCCGCTTGTCAGGGCTGTAGCCGATCAGGTCCAGTGCTTCCTCGCTGATGGGGATGATGTCCTCGGAGCGGTTCTTCTTGGTGATGATGTGTACGCACTTGCCACCGGCCGAATAGTCCACGATGTCCTCCCAGCAGAGGGCGAGGATGTCGCTGATGCGCAGGCTGGTCATGCACGAAAAGAGCGATGCCGTCTTCAGCACTGGCTTCTTGCAAGGTGTCTCGGCCAGTTTGTAGAGTTCTTCCACTGAAAGATAATCTTTGACTACGTCCTCGGTCTCGATCTTTTCGAGAAAGTCGTTGACGTTGTTGCGGATCAGCCCGTTACGGTAGAGGATTTTCAGAAGTCCCCTGAATGTAGACCAATATCCCGATGCGGAGTTTCGTGTGATGTGTCCGTTACGCTTGAGTTTCTTTGCCGTCAACAGGTACTCACGGAACTTGTTGCAGAGATCAATGTCGAGCTCCTCAAAAGTACATTTCCCATGCACGAAGTTGCTGAAATGGAGATAGACAAATTCCCACTTTGGGTCATGTTTACGGAGCTGATTACGGAAATACTCCAAAAAATCAGCCTTGAGTTTGTACTTGTCGAAGAAATCATACCGTTCATTCACTACCGACTCGAACCTGCGGCAACGGATGGCTTCAGCCTTCTCGGCCATTACCTCGTTGAAATCCTGTTCCCGCTTGTTCTTAGGATTGGCATATATATAAATGCCAAGTGATTCATGCCGGATAACTTTCATTGTTTCCTTGTCTCTATACCCAGGATAATAATCCAGATAAAACGACAGCATCCTGTTTTTCAAAGGACGTGTTCTTAATGTTACGGTTTTACAATCGTTCATAATGTTATATTTTTTATGGTTGTTATTAATTCGCTGGCAAATCACTGCACTGTAACCATGCAGACCACCTTCAGTGAAGATTAATTTTGGAATAATTTACGGTAGCCTATAATCAGGTCACTTACGGACACCCATCACCCGGTCAAAATCCACTTTCAGGAAGCGGACGAAGCGTCCGTTCTTCTCTCTGGGAATCTGGTGGAACTGCAGAATATTATAAACCGAGTCACGGGAAAGTTTGAATTTTTCCATTGCCTCCTTGACGGTGTAGTATTCGGCCTTGCTCTCTTCCGCAGAGTTTTTCGAGAGGTCGAAATGCAGTTTCGAGTAGTAGATCTGCCCGTGTTCTTTCTTTGAGGGAATGTTGTTACGGTAGACGTGCGAACGGATGGCGACACGTGTCATGCCGTACTTCTCCTGAATATCTTCGGGAGTGTACCATTCCGTCAGGTCGGAGTCCACCTCATATTTGGCAAAGGCGGCATCAATATGTTTCTTGCTGTAATAGTTGAACTGGCGGATTCTCACTTTCGGGACCTTGTGCTGTCGTGTATAAGTCCATACCCATTTGGCATTGACCTTATATTTCTGTGCAATCTCCTCGGCGGTGTAATACTCGGTGATGTCAAAGTCCTCTTTGGGCATGATGCGTTCGTAAGGCTTGGTCTTCATCATCAGTTCGATGTCCGCACGGCGGATGAGCGACTTCTTCCCGCTCAGACGGGAGGCCCGCAGTTTGGATTCCTTGACCAGTTTATAGATGTATTGCCGGGTAACCCCCATCAGCTTTGCGGCTTGGGCAAAAGAGAAGAAATCCTGCCCCTCTGCTGCTTGTCGAGGTTGCAATAATTCCTGTGATCGCTTCAACTGTCGCTTACGTTCCCTGATACGTTCCTTGTAGCCAAGATTGGAACACTGATGGCTACAATAACAGGTTGTTGTCTTTTGAGCTATAAATGGCTTTCCGCACCATTGACAAATCTTTCTTATTTCCATATTTTCCTCCTTTACATTGGGGATAATTTCTCCTTATTTCTCCCGAATTTTGTCAACACATGTAAACCATTGTCAACACACGTCAACTAATGCGTCGGTGTGATATTTCGGCTTATGTGGAATTTGCTCCGCGGTAGAAATATGGTAGGAAAATATGGAGAAAATTCGTGATCTCCAAACGGCAACTGGAAAGCACGTAAAAATAAAAGTCGCTGATATACAGCGACTTTATTCTAAATGGTTATGGTTGGTTACGGTTGTTTACAAGCCGTTATTTGCCGATGCAAAACTTCGAGAAGATGTTTTGCAGGACCTCGTCGGGGGTGATCTGGCCGCGGCCTGTGATCGTGCCGATGTGGCCGATTACCTGGCGGATCTCCTCGCTCAGAAGGTCTGTCGGAAGCCCCTCGCGCAGGCCGTCGAGCGCCCGCAGCAGGGCGTCGTGCGCCGCCGTCAGCGCCTCGGCGTGGCGGCTGTTCGAGACGACGGTGTCGCCGTGGTAGAGCGCCTGCGTGTCGACCGCAGCGCGCAGCGCGCGGCGCAGGGTGTCGAGCCCCTCGCCGGTTTTTGCCGAGAGACCCAATACCCCCTCCGGAAGTGTCCGGCCGGGGCAGCGGTCGAGTTTGTTCATGACGGTCAGCAGGCGCTGCTCCTGCCGCACCTCGAAGTCGGGTGACGGGATCGTGTCGCCCGCCTGCGTGGCGTCGAGCAGGCGGATGATGATCCGCGCCCGGGCGATGCTCGACAGCGTGCGTTCGATGCCCATGCGTTCGAGCTGGTCCTCCGTCGTGCGGATGCCCGCCGTGTCGAGGAACCGGAACTCCACGCCGTCGATGTTGGTGCGCTCCTCGATGACGTCGCGCGTCGTCCCCGCGATGTCGGAGACCAGGGCCCGCTCCTCGTTGAGCAGGCGGTTCAGCAGGGTCGATTTTCCGGCGTTCGGCGCGCCGACGATCGCCACGGCGACCCCCTGTTTGATGGCATTGCCCAGCGTGAAGGAGCGGCGCATCGCCTCGATGCGGGTGTCGATCTGCTCCATCGTCTCGCGCAGCTGTGTGCGGTCGGCAAATTCGACCTCCTCCTCCGAGAAGTCCAGTTCGAGTTCGAGCAGCGAGACCAGCTCCAGCAGCCGTTCGCGCAGCGCCACGAGGTCCGCCGAGTAGCCGCCGCGCAGCTGTGTCGTGGCGAGCGTGTGGGCGGCGCGCGACGACGAGGCGATCAGGTCGGCAACCGCCTCGGCCTGCGAGAGGTCCATCTTGCCGTTGAGGTAGGCGCGTATGGTGAATTCACCGGGTGAGGCCATGCGGGCGCCGGCCCGGCAGAGCAGGCGCAGCACTTCCGATATGATGTACTGCGATCCATGGCAGGAGATTTCGGCCGACTCTTCGCCCGTATAGGAGTGCGGCGCGCGGAACACGGCGACGAGCACGTCGTCGATCGTCCGCTCGGCGGGGGCGTCAGCATCCGGAGAGAGACCGGCTGCGGCCGGCTCCACAATCCGTCCGTAGTGGAGCGTGTATGCGGTGGCGTCGGCCAGTTTCCCGCGGCCGCGGAAGATCCGGTCGCAGACGGCCAGTGCCTCCGCGCCGCTCACGCGGACGACGGCAAGGGCGCCGCCCGGCGCGGTGGCCGGGGCGACGATCGTATCGTGATCCGTGCCGTTCATCGTCCTTCGATGCGCAGGCGCTGTCCGATGCGCAGCGTGCGCGGGTTGCGGATGTTGTTCCAGCGCATGAGCTGCGAGGTGGTCACGTGGTAGCGGCGGGCGATGTGGCCCAGCGTGTCGCCCTTCTTGACGATGTAGATCGTGCCGCTGCCTTGGGCGCGCTTCTTCTCGATGTTCGCCGGATTGATGTACTCCTTGAGGTAGGCCGAATCCTTGGCGAAGATCTCCTGCTCGTGGGCGATGTACTGGGCGACGTTGCGCTGCGGGATCACGAGCGTATAGGTCTTTGTCGTGGCCGGCACGATGTCCAACCGGTACTGGGGGTTGAGCTGGCGCAGCGTCTCGATGTCGAGGTCGATCGTCGAGGAGATCTGCCCGAAGTGGAGCAGGCGGTTGATGCGCAGCGTATCCACCGAGAGCGGAATGGGCGGATCGGTGGGTTCGATGTCGTGCTGCCGGTGGTAGGCGTAGGCGTAGGTCGCGCCGATGAAGGCCGGGACGTAGCCGCGCGTCTCGGAGGGCAGGTAGTCGTAAATCTCCCAGAAGGTCTTGCCGCCCGAGCGGGCCATGGCCTTGTTGACGTTGCCCGGGCCGCAGTTGTAGGCGGCGATGGCCAGCGTCCAGTCGTTGTAGATGGCGTAGAGGTCCTTCAGGAAGCGGCAGGCCGCCTGCGTGGACCGCACGGGGTCGCGGCGTTCGTCGACCAGCGAGTTGATCTCCAGCCCGTAGCTCTTGCCCGTCGAGGGCATGAACTGCCACAGTCCGACGGCTCCCATGCGCGAGACGGCCGTCGGCGAGAGGGCCGACTCGATGATCGGCAGGGCCCGCAGCTCGACGGGCATGCCCTCCTTGAGCAGCTCGTCCTCGATGAGCGGGAAGTAGTATTTCGACATGCCGAGGATGCGGCTGATCGTGCCGTAGCGCGGGTCGACGTAGCGGTTGATGTAGCTGCGGACGATCGGGTTGTAGGGGAGCTGGATCGGCGAGACGAGGTCATGCAGCCGTTTCACGTAGACCGAGTCGGGCGTCGATCCCGTCGAGGTCGTGTCGACGAGGATGTAGCGCTCGAAAAACTGCTCGTAGGCCTCCTGGCGCTGGCGTTCGCGCCAGGCGGCCACGAGCGAATCCACCTGCTCGGCCGTGTATTCGAGGGTGATGTCCGTCGGCAGGGGCTCGACGGCGGGCTGCTCCTCCGCCTGCGTGTCGGGGGCGGAGGCGGCACTCTGCTCCGGGGTCGGGCTCTCTGCCGCCTGCTCGGTGCGGGCTTTCTCTTTCTTGCGTTTCTTGCGCGGGGAGCGGTCGTCGGCCGCCGCGCAGAAGACGATGCCGACAAGCAGCAGAAGGGTCAGGAGTTTTCTCATCATCTAAAAATTGAGACTCATGTTGAAACCGAAAACGGGTCGGTTGCCCTGGAGTGTGGGTACATAGGTGTAGTTCACCAGCGGCTCGAGGTTCATCGTCAGGTCGTCCGAGATGTCGTAGTCCTTCAGGTGGGCGTCGACATGGGCGTCGATGATCTGCAGGACGTAGAGCGCTCCGGTGATGATGATGCACAGGTCGCGGTTGCGGCGGTAGTTGTTGCGCAGGTTGCGGATGAAGTCCGCCGAGTAGCGCCCCTTGAACTCGTCGGTCGGGCCGTCGGGGTACTTGTCCGGGTGGGCGTCGTAGTCCGCCAGCAGGGCGTAGGCCTTCTTGAAGCGCTGGTAGCCGCGGTTGTTCCAGTCGATGCAGTAGATCATCGAGGCGAAGCCGCCGACGACGAACGGCACCTTCCAGTAGCTCTTGTTGTAGATCTGTCCGGCACCCGGGAAGATGCAGGCCAGCGTTGTGGCCTTCTTGACGCTCGACACCTCGTTGGTGCTGTAGCAGACGGCCGCGTCGCCGATGAAATAGATGTACGAGGCGAGCGTCAGCCCGAGGTAGATCTGCCGCCGCGTGTTGCTGCGGATCATGCGGGTCTGCAGGGCGTCGAGCTCGGGCGTGCGCGAGAGGCTCGTGTTCGTGTAGGCCTCGTATTCGCGCTTGAGGGGCTTGAAGGTCTTGTTCTCGTGGATGTAGAGCGCCAGACCCGTGCCCACCGCGCCGTAGAGGATCGGCAGCTTCCAGTACTGCTTGTTGTAGATCTGTCCGTAGCCCGGAATGAAGGTCGAGAGCCAGCACACCTTCGAGATGCCCATCGAGTCGCTCATGAACCACCCCTTCTTGAAGACGTGCCGCCGCACGGTGTCGTCGGGCGTGTATCCGAGCAGGAACCGGGCCTGCGCGACGGAGTCGAGCGTGACGATGTCGTCCGTGCGCAGCGAGCGCTGGGCCATCGAGTCGGCGCGGTAGTCCTCTGCGGCGAGCGAATCGAAGAGCGCATAGAACTGCACCGCGCGCAGCGAGTCGCGCTCGGCCTTGAGCGAGTCGGGCTTGTCCATCAGACCGGCCCGCACCAGCGTGCGCGGGCCGCGGGGCAGCTGGGCCGTGGCGGGGAGCCAGAGCAGCAGGGCCGCAAGGGCCGCCAGCAGGTATCGGAGCCGCGGGTATGCCATGACGATCTCTCTTTTTGGGGGTTATCCGTCGTCAGGAGCGGGAGGCGAAGTGTTCGAGGAAGCGTTCGATGTCCGCGTCGCTGTCGAAGCCGATGACGATCCGGCCGCCGCCGTTCTTCGAGCGCTTGATCGAGATCTGCTGCGAGAAGAGCCCTTCGAGCTGCTCGACCAGCCGGGCGTAGCTTTCGGGGTACTCCTCGTCCTCGGCGCTCTGGGCCGGTTGCGCGGAGCGCTCGGTGAGCGTGCGGGCCAGCTCCTCGGTCTGACGCACCGAGAGCCCCTTGCGGATGCACCTCTTCAGCAGGCGGAGCTGCTCGTCGGCCGGGGCGCCGGCGATGGCCTTGGCGTGCCCCATCGAGATGAGGCCCTCCTTCAGGGCGAGCTGTATTTCGTCGGGGAGCTTCAGCAGGCGCAGGTAGTTCGAGACCGACGAGCGCTTCTTGCCGACCTTCTCCGAGAGGGCGTCCTGCGTGAGGTGGCACTCGTCGATCAGGCGCTGCATGCCCAGCGCGATCTCGATGGCGTTGAGGTCCTGCCGCTGGATGTTCTCCACGAGGGCCATGGCGTGGAGGTTCTCGTCGTCGACCTCGCGGATGTAGGCCGGCAGGCTCTTCAGGTCGGCGCGCTGCGCCGCACGCCAGCGACGTTCGCCGCTGATGATGATGTACTTGCCCTCGCCGGCCTTCTTGACCGTGATGGGCTGGATGACGCCCAGCTGCCGGATCGAGTCGGCCAGTTCGTCGAGTGCCTCCTCGTCGAACTGCGTGCGCGGCTGCGCGGGGTTGGGTATGATCTGCGTGATGTCGATCTCGGCCATCTGGCTCATGGGCTTGAGCCGCGCGTCGATCGTGTCGGCGCCGAAAATGGCGTCCAGGCCGCGTCCTAATCCCTTCTGTTTCATTGTTGTGCCTGTTTTTTGCGGTTGCGCTTCAGAAACTCCCGCGCCAGGGTCAGGTAATTCTCCGATCCCGTGGCGCCCGCGTCGTACAGCATGACGGGCTTTCCGTGCGAGGGGGCTTCTCCCAAACGGATATTGCGCTGGATTATTGTGTCGTAGGTCAATTCGCCGAAGTGCTGGCGCACCTCGGTGACGACCTGGTTGTTGAGTCGGTTGCGCATGTACATCGTCAGCAGGAAGCCTTCGATGTCGAGCGCGGGGTTGAGCGACGTCTTGACCTTGCGGATCGTGTTCAGGAGCTTCGAGAGCCCCTCGAGCGCGAGGTATTCGCACTGCACGGGGATGAGCACCGTGTCGGCGGCCGTGAGAATGTTGACCGTGGTGTAGCCGAGCGAGGGCGAGCAGTCAATGAAGATGTAGTCGAAGCGGTCGCGCACGGAGTCGACGATGCGTTTCATGACGTGGTGGGCGTTCTCCATCTTCGGGAGTTCGGTGTCGGCGGCCACCAGGTCGATCGACGAGGGGAGCAGCCAGAGGTTCTTCACGTCGGGGCTGCGGAGGATCACCTCCCCGGCCTGCCGCGAACCGGTGATGCATTCGTAGATGCCCTCGAGATTGATGTCGAAGCCCAGCCCCGAGGTGGCGTTGGCCTGGGGGTCGGCGTCGAGCAGCAGCACCTTCTTGCCCAGCAGGGCGAGCGAGGCCGCGAGGTTGATGGCCGTCGTGGTTTTGCCCACGCCGCCCTTCTGGTTCGCCAAAGCTATCACTTTTGCCATTTTCAATCGGGATAATAATCGGGCAAATTTAATGAAATTAAATGGAAATCCATAACCGTTGCGGAAAATTGCCTATCTTTGTCCCTGGAACGAATTGAGATTGACAGTATATATGAAGGAGGAGAAAAAATCCGGAACGGACGGGGCCGCACGGCCCGCATCCGGGCTTCCGGAGGCGGCTGCCGCCGATACGGCGGCGGAGCGGACCGCCGGCTCTGCGGATGAGGCGGGCGCCGGCACGACACGCCCCGCGGGCAACGCATTCCCGACGTGGGTGGACCTGCTGGTTTTCCTGGGTATCTTTCTGGTATCCAACCTGATCGGATATGCCGTGTCGCTGCTTGCCGGTTGCAGCTGGCCCTCGCCCGAACAGCTATCGACTGCCGACGAGGCCGTGCGGCTGGCCGCACAGAACGCCCTGGGACGCTTCAACGCCGTGACCTATGTCGTCACGATGGCGTGCACGCTCGCGGCCTACCTGGCCTACCGCTCCTTCCGCGGGGGACCCCGCACCGTCGGCCGCTTCTCGTCGCGGGGGCTCAACCCAATGCTGCTGCTCTGGGGCGTGCTCTTCATGTTCTCGACCTCGGTGGTGCTCGAGCCGCTGCTCGGCCTGCTGCCCGAGGTGCCGAACGTCTATGGACGCGGCGTGTGGGCCGTCGTGACGCTCGTCGTCATGGCGCCGCTCTTCGAGGAGGTGCTCTTCCGGGGCGTGCTGCTCGAGTCGATGCGCACGCGCTACGGCGTGGTCGCCGCCTGGCTGCTCTCGTCGCTGTTGTTCGGCGCCGTGCACGGCCATCCGACGGTCATCGTCAACGCCTTCTTCATGGGTCTGATCCTCGGCTTCGTCTACCTGCAGACCGGGTCGCTCTGGTCGGTGATCTTCCTGCACGCGATCAACAACGGCCTGGCCTACGTGCTGCTGGCGGCGGGGCTGGGCGACGGCATGCTCACCGATCTGATCGACAACCGCTCGCTCTACCTGGTGATCTACCTCGTCGCCGCGGCTGTCTTCCTCTTCTCGGGATTCATGACCGTGCGCACGCTGCGCACGTTGCGGCGCGACGAGAAAAATCGCGCGGCGGCGTAATAATCGGCCCCGGAGCTGCGTTCTTACAAGTAAAAACTTTATCTTTGTCGGTCGAACCATGACTTTGCGGATGAAAATAGCGGCGGCGTGCGGCTGCATGCTGCTCCTGGCGGGTTGCCGGGAGCTGCCCCGTTATTTTGCGGGCGATGCGATGCTCGCGCGCGTCGGCGACCGCGAACTGCGGCTGCGCGACGTGCAGTCGGTGGTGCCGCAGGGCCTTACGGGCGACGACAGCGCCGCCTTCATGCAGGTCTACGTCGACCGCTGGGTGCGCAAGCAGCTCAAGCTGCAGGAGGCCGACGTCCTCTTCTCGGCCTCGGCGCACGACATCGACCGGATGGTCGAGGAGTACCGCCAGGCGCTGCTCATCCGCAAGCTCGACCAGTACTATGTCGACCGCCGCGTCGACACAACCTTCACCGAGCAGGAGATCGCCTCCTACTACGAGTCGCACAAGGGCGACTTCCGCCTCGACCGGACCATCGTCAAGGGGCGCATCGTGCGGATTCCCGAGAGCTACCGGCAGGCGGCGCGGCTCAAGACGCTGATGGCGTCGCCGTCGCCGGCGCGGCAGCAGGACTTCAGCGACCTGTGCGAAAAAAACAGCTTCGAGGTCAACGACTTCCGTGAGCAGTGGATCGACTTTGCGGAGTTTTTGAGCTACCTGCCCACACGCCGTTCGCAGAGCTACGACCAGCTGCTGGCCTCCAATGCCGTGCAGGAGATGCGCGACAGCTATTCGCACTACTACTTCCGGATCGACGCCGTGCGGCGCGAGGGCGAGACGATTCCGCTCGAGCGGCTGCGGGGTACGATCCGGCGCATTCTCTTCAACCAGCGGCAGACGGATGTCATCCGCCGCCACGAGGAGGAGCTCTACACGCGCGCCATGGAGGAGGGCGACGTGCGGATTCCCGGCCGGGAGGCCGCCGCGGAGGCGGAGGCCGCCGTGCCGGAGCAGGGACAGAAACAGTAAACGACAAACCGAAACAGATACAAGATGTTGAAAAAAGGTATATTGGCATCGCTGCTCGTGCTGCTCTTTGCGGGCGCGTTCGCCGAACGCAGGCAGGTCATGCTCGACAAGGTGGTCGCCGTGGTGGGCGGATCGTCGATCCTCTACTCCGATGTGGCCGATTATGCGCATCAGCTCACGGCGCAGCGCCGGCAGCAGGGCTACACCTCCGACCGCGACCCGATGAATGAGGCGCTGGAGGCGATGCTCACACAGAAACTGCTCTACAACCAGGCCCAGATCGACTCGGTGACCCACATGGTCGACATCCCCTCGCGCGTCGAGGAGCAGGTGCAGCAGATGGTCGAGTCGGAGGGCTCGATCCCGGCGCTGGAGGCCCGTTACCACATGCCCATCTACAGCATCCGCGAGATGATGCGGCAGAATTACGAGGAGCAGGCCTACGCGCAGGCCATGCAGCAGGAGGTGATCGGCAAGGTGACGATCATCCCGGGCGAGGTCGAGCGCTTCTACAAGTCGATCGACCGCGACAGCCTGCCGATGATCGCCGAGCAGTATGTCTACGCGCAGATCACGAAGTTCCCCAAGTCGATGAAGGAGGCCAAGCAGCGCACGCGCGAGCGGCTGCTCGACCTGCGCGAGCGCATCATCACGGGCAAGGCGAAGTTCGAGAACATGGCCCGCATGTACTCGCAGGACCCCGGTACGATGATGCGCGGCGGCGAGATGGACCCCACGCCGCTGGCGGGTCTCGATCCGGCATTCGCCGCGGCGCTCGAGACGATGAAGCCCGGTCAGATTTCGGAGATCGTCGAGTCGCAGTACGGATTCCACATCATCCAGCTGCTGGACCGGCGCGGACAGCTCTACCACTTCCGCCACATCCTGCTCCTGCCGATCTTCACCTCGGAGGAGCTCACCGAGACGGCCCGTTCGCTGGACAGCCTCGCCGACCTGATCCGCAAGGACTCGATCACCTTCGAGAAGGCCGCACTGGAGTATTCGGACGACGCCTCGTCGAAGATGAACGGCGGCGTGGTCTCGAACCACGACCTGCTGGAGCGCATCTATTCGTTCAACGTCGACGTGCGGCAGACGGTGACCAAGTTCCTCAAGGAGGACTTCGCCTATGCGCCCGATGACCTGCACCACCTGATGCAGCTGCAGCCCGGCGAGGTGTCGGACGCCTTCCTCACGGAGGACATCATGAGCAACAAGCTGGCCAAGATCGTCAAGCTCGTCGAGATCATCCCGACGCACGTCGCCTCGCTCAACGAGGATTACCTGCGCCTGGAGGAGATGGCCCTCTCGGCCAAGCAGGAGCGGGTGTTCCGCGAATGGCTCACCAAGAAGATCGACGCCATGTACATCTGGATCGCCCCGGAGTTCCGCAACGGGGAGTTTGAGAACAAACACTGGGTGAAGTAAGACCGTGCGACGCCTGCTCTCCATAGCGATCGTGGCCGCCTCGCTCGGCGTGCTGCTGGCCCGCGGCGGCGCCCAGGCGCCGGCTCCCGCGGCGGCCGAAGGCGAGCCGAAGATCATCGACTTCAAGGCTGACGTCGTGGCCCCCGTCTCGGCGGGCGATTCGGTGATCTACCTCGTGCGCAACTTCGCCGCGCAGCACAACGGCGCCGTCATCACGTGTGACAGCGCCGTCCGCTATTCGGACATGCGCATGGACTTCTTCGGCAACGTGCTCATCAACAAGAATACGACCTACATCTATGGCGACCGGGCCGAGTACGACGGCGAGCAGAACATCGCCCGCGTCTATTCCGACCTGGTGAAGGTCGTCGACGGCGACGCCACGCTCTACACCTACACGTTCCTCTTCGACACGAAGGCGAACATCGGCCTCTTCGACGACGGCGGCGTGCTGATCAACCGCGACAACCTGCTCGAGGCGGTGCGCGGATACTACTATGCCGACACGAAGGAGCTGGTGGCCGTCGACAAGGTGGAGATGCGCAACGAGGAGTATGAACTCGCGGGCGACTCGGTGGTCTACAACATGGCGACCGACAACGCCTATTTCTTCGAGCGGACGAACATCTGGAACCGCGACGGCGACTACCTCTATGCCGACCGGGGCGAGTACCACAAGGCCGACACGCTCTACGTGGTGACGCGCAACGGCTATGTGCTGACCGACAAGCAGGAGATGTGGAGCGACAGCATCGACTTCTATCGCATGCGCAACCATGTCATCCTGCGCCGCGACGTCCAGATCGACGACACGGAGCACAAGGCGCTGGTCTTCGGCGACTACGGCGAGTACTGGAAGGAGCCGGGCAATGCGCTGCTCACGCGCGACCCGGCGATCATCAGCTACGACCGCACGCAGGGCGATTCGCTCTTCATGCGCTCGGATACCATTTGGCTCTATACGATCAACGAACAGGAGGAGGCGCGCCGTGCGGCCGCCGCTGCCCGGGCCGATTCGCTGGCCCGCGCCCTGGCGAAGGACTCCGCGGCGCTGGCGGCCCCGGCGCCGGGACCCCGTGAGCAGCACCGGCGGGAGCGCTTGGCAGCCGATTCGACGGCGCACCGTCCCGGCGCCGATTCGCTGGCGCTGCGCACGACGCCGGGTCTGCTGCCGGATTCGGCCGCCCTTGCGGCCGACTCGCTGGCGCAGCCGGCCGATTCGCTGTCTCTCGCGGCGTCGGGCGGAGTGGATTCGCTGTCGCTGGCTGCGGCCGATTCGCTGGCCCGGGTCCGGGCGCTCGATACGCTGACGAAGGCCGAGCGCAAGGCGCTGCTCAAGGAGCAGGCGCGCAGGGAGAAGGCCGAGCGCAAGGCCGCCGAGGCAAAGGCGCGCAAGGAGAAGCTCGATCAGATCGCTGCGGAGCGCCGCGAGAAGACAACGGCCAAACTGCTGGAGCAGAAGGCGAAGGAGGAGGCTCGGCTGGCTGCCCGCCGCCTGAAGGCCGAGTCGAAGCTGCGGGCCCGGCAGGCGCGTGCCGCCCGCAAGGGGAAACCCTTCAAGGTCGATTCCACGGAGCTGTGGAAACTCGACACGCAGGCCGAGCGCAATGCCGCCGAGCAGGACTCGCTCTACCGGCTGCTCATGCAGGAGTGGGCGACGGACAGCGTGGCGCTCTTGGCGCCGGTGGCCGACACGACCGATTCCGTGGCGGCGGTGCCGCGCGATTCGATCTACCGGCTGGTCAAGGGCTACCGCAACGTGCGGGCCTACCGGTCGGACTTCCAGAACGTCTGCGACTCGATGGTGATGATCTCGACCGACTCGACGATCCACCTCTACATCGAGCCCGTGCTGTGGAACCAGAGCAACCAGATCACCTCCGAGGTGATGGACATCTATACGGCGAACCAGCAGATCACGCGGGCCGAGTTCGTCGGTTCGCCGATGATGGTCGCGCAACTCGACACGCTGCACTACAACCAGGTCGCCGGCAAGGAGATGATCTCCTACTTCCACAACAACGAGATCTTCCGCAACGACGTCAACGGCAACGCCCAGACGATCTACTACATGCAGGACGGCGAGCCGCCCGAGATCGTGAACCTGGGCGTCATCGAGAGCGGCGACTGTACCTTTTACATCGAGGACAAGCAGGTGGTGACGATCGTCTACCGCTCGAACCCCGTCTGGCACCTCTATTCGATCAACGACATCCCGGCCGACCAGGAGCTCTACCTCAAAGGCTTCCGGTGGGAGGGCGCCCGCCGGCCCTCGCAGCAGGATGTCTTCGACGGCGTGATCCGCCCCTCGGAGCGGGCTGCGCGGTCGGCCCTGCCGCATCCCCGGTTCCCGATCATGCTGCGTATCGAGGAGAACAAGCGGCGGCTGATCGAGCAGCGGCGCTGGAGCGACCGTATGGATCAGGTCGATGCCGAGACCGTCGAGTGGATGCACGACCTGGGTTACGAAGTGGGGCAGCCCCGCGAGTCGGGCCCGGTCCTCTGACGGTCCTTGCCGCAGCTCCGGCCTCCGACTGCCCCCTTTCGGAGGTGAAGGAGTTTATCCCTTGACAACGCGTGTTGTGGCCCCGGCTTCTGGCCGGTCGCTCCGCTGTTTTCGGCTGTGAACGCTTGATCCGGAGACCTCCTCCTTGCGAAAGGAGGGGGGGGATGGATTTTCCCCTTCCATCTTCCTCTTCTCGTTTCCGGTCCTTGTCTCCACCTCCTGCCTCTTGTCCTCCTATCTTCGGCCTCGTTTCCCGTTTCCCGCTTGGTCACAGTCTTTCTTCCGCTTCCGGCTGCGAAACACCGGTAGCGGTCCCGTGTGCGGTAAAAGAGGGGCTCCGTTTTACCGTGGTTTGGCTGTTTTGTGTTATCTTTGCAGAGAGACTTTCCGATTTCGATACGATGCACAGCGACAACAGCGAAGAACTTTTCCCGGTGGTCGACCTCTCGGGGCGCGTCATCGGCCGGGCCACGCGCGGCGAGTGTCACGGCGGCTCGATGCTGCTGCACCCGGTCGTGCACCTGCATGTTTTCAACTCGCGCGGCGAACTCTACCTGCAGCGGCGTCCCGCGTGGAAGGACATCCAGCCCGGACGCTGGGATACGGCCGTGGGCGGGCATGTCGCCTGGGGCGAGCGGATCGACGAGGCGCTGCGCCGCGAAGCCCGCGAGGAGCTGGGACTGGAGACGTTCGACGCCGAGATGGTGGCGGTCTACGATTTCCGCTCGGAGCGCGAGTATGAACTCGTGCATGTCTTCCGCACGTGCTGCGACGGTGAGATCCGTCCGAGCGACGAGCTGGACGGCGGCCGTTTCTGGACGGTGGACGAGTTGCGCGCCAGCGTCGGAAAAGGAGTCCTGACCCCCAATTTCGAGGGAGAAATGGAATTGATTTTGAAGTAATCCGATCGGGGCTCGTTCCCGCCCCGCCCCATACGATACCGAATTATGCCCTACATGCTCAATTTGCAGAACCTTTTGCGCGGCTGGGCCGATGCCCTGCTCGCCTGGCTGGGTGTCACGCCGGTCCACAACGATGCCTGGGACCGCTGGGTGGCCTTCCTGCTCGTGGTCTTCGTTGCCGTGCTGTTCGATTTTCTCTGCCGCTGGCTCCTGCTCCGCGGCGTGCGGCACGTCGTGCGGCGCACCGCGGTAACGTGGGACGACGAACTCTTCAGCGACGCCGTGCTCGGCCGCGGCTGCCACGTGGTGAGCGCCCTGCTGCTGCTCATCGTCCTGCCCGTCATTTTCGATGCGCAGTCCGTGGCGCACACGGTCGTCATGCGCCTCATGCAGGCCTACTTCATCTTCACGGTCATGCGTTTCGTCAACGCCCTGTTGCGGGCGCTGTTCCGCATCGCCGCCACACGCGCCGAGTGGCAGAACAAACCGATCAAGGGGTTGCGGCAGACGGCCCAGGGCATCGTCTCGCTCATCTGCATCATCCTGATCGTTTCCGTGCTGATCGACAGGTCTCCGACTTTCCTGCTGACGGGACTGGGCGCCTCGGCCGCCGTCGTGATGCTCATTTTCCGCGACAGCATCCTCGGCTTCGTGTCGGGCATCCAGCTCTCGGCCAACGACATGCTTCAGGTCGGCGACTGGATCTCCATGCCCAAGTACGGGGCGGACGGTACGGTCGAGGAGGTGTCGCTTACGACGGTCAAGATCCGCAATTTCGACAACACGATCGTGACGCTGCCGCCGTACCTGCTCGTGAGCGACTCGTTCCAGAACTGGCGCGGCATGCAGCAGTCGGGCGGACGGCGCGTCAAGCGTTCGGTCTCGATCGATATGACGAGCGTGCGGTTCTGCACGCCCGAGATGCTGGCCCGCTACCGGCAGATCGATCTGCTGCGCGACTACATCGACCAGACCGAGCGGCGCGTCGAGGAGTACAACGCCCAGCACGGCATCCGGCCCGGCGAGCGGAAGATCAACGGCCTGCATCAGACCAACCTGGGTGTCTTCCGCGCCTACCTGGTGCGCTACCTGCGCAACGAGGTGCCCGTCAACCGGGCGATGACGCTCATGGTGCGGCAGTTGCAGCCCACCGAGACGGGGCTGCCGATGGAGCTCTACTTCTTCACCAATACGGTTGTCTGGACCGAGTACGAGGGGATTCAGTCGGATGTCTTCGACCATGTGCTGGCCGTGATTCCCGAATTCGGGCTGCGGGTCTTCCAGAGCCCTTCGGGCAACGACCTGGCGGCGTTGCAGGATTCGCTCTCGGGGGCGGACGATGTGCAGCAGGAGCCGGATCGGGCGGCGGCGCAGCAGTCCGACCGGACGATCCGCACCGACGCCTCCGTCGCCGGGGAGCCGTCAGAGCAGGCACATGAGCAGCACCTGGATGACGATCACGCGCAGGAACATGCAGACGGGGTAGACCGTGGCATATGAGACCGAGGGGTTGTCGCCCTCGATCGTGTCGTTGGCGTAGTTGAGCGCCATGGGGTTAGCCATGCTGCCGCACAGCAGCCCCGCGACCGATCCGAAATCGACCTTCAGCACACGCAGGGCGAAGAGCCCCACCAGAACAACCGGCACGAACGTCAGCACGAAGCCCAGCCCGAGCCACAGGGCCCCTTCGGGCCGCATGACCGTCTCGAAGAAGTGCGCCCCGGCTTCGAGGCCCAGGCAGGCGAGGTACATCGAGAGCCCCAGGGCGCGCAGCATGAGGTTGGCGCTCTGCGTCGTGTAGGTAATCATGTGCATGCGGGGGCCGAACGTGCCGATGAGGATGCCCACGATGATCGGGCCGCCGGCCAGTCCGAGTTTCACGGGCACGGAGATGCCCGGTATCGACATCGGGATGCTTCCGAGCGTCAGACCCAGAATCAGACCGATGAATACGGCGACGAGGTTCGGCTCGTTGAGGCTTTTCACGGCGTTGCCGAGAATCTTCTCGACGTTGCGGATCGCCGCGGCTTCGCCCACGACCGTGATGCGGTCGCCTAACTGCAAACGCAGGTCGGGTGTGGCGAGCAGCTGCACGCCCGAGCGGTAGACGCGGCTGATGTTGATGCCGTAGCTGTTGCGCAGACGCAGCGACGCGAGCTTGCGCCCGTTGATCTCGGGGCGCGTCACCAGAATGCGCTGCGAGATGAGCTGGCTGTCGATGGCGTTCCAGTCGATATTCTCCTTGTTCCAGTCCTTCTGCTCCTGCTCGCCGAAGATCAGCCGCAGGGCGTCGGCCTCGACGGGGGTGGTGATGACGAGGATGACGTCGTCCTTCTGGAGCGTCTTGTCCGAGGTGGGGATCGAAACCTTGCCGTCGCGCCATACGCGCGAGATGACGAAGTGGTGGTGGCTCTGTGCGGCGATCTCGTGGACGCTGCGGCCGAAGACCGCCGGATTGGTCAGGTGGTAGCTGGCGATGAAGACGTTTTTGCGGTGCTCGGCATCGGGACCGGGCAGGTCCGACGGGCGCACGAAGAGCTTGCGCAGGAAGACGATGGCCAGGATGACCCCCACGACGCCCAGCGGGTAGGTCACCGCGCAGCTCAATGCCGCGCCGTTGGTGTCGAGTCCCAGTTGATCGAGGGTCTGCTGTGCGGCGCCGAGGGCCGGCGTATTGGTCGTCGCGCCGCAGAGAATGCCCGACATGTCGGGCATCGGTACGCCGCAGGCGATGCTCAGGGCAGCGGCCAGCAGCGTGCCGACCGCCACGACGGCGATGGCCGGCGAGACGAGGCGCAGCCCGCCGGCGCGCAGCGAGCTGAAGAAGCCCGGGCCGACCTGCAGGCCGAGGGCGTAGACGAAGATAATCAGGCCGAAGCTCTCGGCGTAGGCCAGCATCGCAGGGTCGAGCGTGAGGCCGAGGTGTCCGGCGAGGATTCCCACGAAAAAGATGAAGGCCGTGCCGAGCGAGATGCCGAAGAAGCGGATCTTGCCCAGCCCGATGCCGATGGTCGAGATGAGCGAGATCACGACGACGGCCTGCAGAGCCGAGTGTTCGATGAACAAGTCCTTGAGCCAATCCATTTCCGTGCTGCAAATTGCGGTGGCGGCAGACGGTTGCCGCTTCCGTGGCGCAAAAGTAGGTCAAATTTTTCAGATCACCGCCTATTCGGCCGACGATTTGCATGCGCCACCCTCGTACTGGCCCCCTTTTTGTCGGGTGCGGTGAACAGAATCGCCCGTTGATACAACAAAAAAGTGCTATTTTTTCTTGTAGGATCGGATAATTTTTGTAAATTTGTTATACTTGTTCATCCACAGGCTGCTTCGGCGGCCAGTCAGGGCTCCGATGCCGGATAGGAGCCGCATCGACAGATCCGGCCGTTGTCGGGAGATTTTAGGGATTGGTTTTCCGATGACACGAAGGCGACCGCAGGGTCGCCTTCGTTGCGTTGTGGAAGTACCGTTGGAAGTATCGTGGGACGCCTCGCGGGAGCATCGTGGAACCCCTCCGCACTATCGGGTGCCTTCGCCGAGGGTGAGCGGCCGGCCCCGGTAGTAGTCGAGGATCTTCTGCCGGAAGACAAATTCGTATTTGGCCTGCGCCGCCTCGGCGTCGGCCTTCTCCATGCGGGTTTTGGCATCGTGGAAGTCGTAGACGGTCGAGCGGCCCGCCGCGGCCTTCTGCTCCTCGTAGGAGAAGGCGACGCGCGCCGATTCGAGCGCTGCCGAGGCCGAGACGTACTTGGCGTAGGCGGCATCGGCGTTGTACCACGCCTGCTCGATCTGCTTGCGCAGCGTCTGCTCGGCGTCGGTCAGCATGAGCTGCTGGTTGCGCTGCGAGAGCTGGGCCAGCCGGATGTTGTTGCGCGTGGCGCGGCGGTTGAAGATCGGAATCGAGAGGCTCAACCCGATGTATTCGCGGCTGTAGTTGCGGAACTGGGTCCAGAACCGCTCCGGGTCGCGGCTGTAGATGCCCGTGCCGTATCCGCCGCTGAGCGAGAGCGACGGGTAGAGTGCCGAGCGGGCGATCGCCACCGAGTTCTCGGCGCTTGCGAGCCGGATGCGCTCGGCGCGCACGTGCGGCCGCTCCTCGACGGCCACGGCGTAGACCTCGTCGGCCGACCCGAGTGCGTGCATCGAGGCGAGCGTCACGCTGTCGAGCCGCGGGGTGGCGATGTCGAAGCCCGCGGCGCTCTCGCGGTTGAGCGCCTGGCTCAGGTCGAGCAGCGCCAGCTGCAGATCGTTGTGCGCCTGCGTGAGGCTCAAGGCATCGTTCGCGCGCAGGGCCTCGCTCTCGTAGTAGGCCGATTCGGGCTGCCGGCCCGTGTCGACCAGTTCGCGGTTGCGCTTTACCTGCTCCGTACTCAGGGCCAGCTGCCGCTCGGCGATGCCGACCATCTCGCGGTTGTAGAGCACCTGCAGGTAGAGCGTCATGATGTTCACGGCGACATCCTCGCGGGCGCGGTCCAGATCCGCCACGGCGGCCGCGAGGTCGAGTTTCGAGCCCTTGATCTCGCGGTGGATACGCAACCCCTCGAACAGGGGCATGCTCGCCGCGACGCTCACCGACCCCGAGGTCTGGTTGTCGCTGCGGTAGGTGTTGTCGGCGGCCAGCGTGCGGCCGAACGAGAAGTCGGTGCCGATCGAGGCGTTGAGGTTCGGCAGGCGGCTGAAGCGCGCCGTCGAGAGCGACGTCTGCTGCTGCTCGACCTGCAGGGCGCGCTGCTGCACGCTGATGTTGTTGCGCTGGGCATAGCCGATGCAGTCGTCGAGCGTCCACGCCGCACCCGGAGCCGGCAGGGCTGCCAGGGCCGTGTCGGCGCGCTCCGCGTCGGAGGTTTCCGCCGCGGCGGGGGCGCTCTGTGCCGCTGCGACCTCCGCCGCCGGCTGTGCGCTCAGCCCCTGCGCGGCGAGGCCCGCGATCAGAAGGAGAATGAGGCTCTTTTTCATGTGCGGTCTGCGTTAGGGGTTATTTCTTCTCCTCGCGGGCGCCGCGGATCTGGTCGTCGGCCGTCACGCCCTCGGTGATTTCGATGTTGATGCCGTCCGAGAGCCCGATCTTCACCTCGCGCCGCTCGAAGGTCTGCTCCTCGGCCTCGACGGGGCTCGTGAGCACCTGCACGTAGGTCTTGTCGCCCTCGAACTCGACGGTGCTCTCGGGCAGCGTCAGTACCCCTGCGCGGCGCTGGATCACGATGCTCGCGTTGGCGCTGTAGCCCGCGCGGACGAAGATGCTGTCGGGAATCGTCGCGGCGGCCTTCACCTCGAACATGATGACGCCGTTCTCCTCCGTGGCCTTGGGCGAGACATACTCCAGCAGGGCGTCGAGCTCGACGTTCTGCAGCGCGCCGATCGTCAGCTTGACGGGCATCCCCTCGTGCAGCTTGCCGACGTCCGTCTCGTCGATGTTGCCGCGAAAGAGCATGTTCGACATGTCGGCCACGGTGGCGATCGTCGTGCCGTCGTTGAACGTGTTGGCCTGGATCACCGAGTTGCCGACCTTGATCGGTACATCGAGGATCATGCCCGTGATCGTCGAGCGGATCTGCGTGTTGCTCAACTCCTTGAAACGGCTCGAAATGCCGTCCTTGACGATCTCCAGATTCTCGCGGGCGTTGCGCAGCTCCTCCTCGGCCTTCGCCAGCTCGGTGCGGCTCTGCTCGGCCTCCTCGTCCGAAAGCACGCCCTTCGTGTGCAGCGCCTGCGTGCGGTCGTACTCGCGGCGCGTCTGCGAGAGCGAGATTTCGGCCACCGAGACGCGCGACTCGGCGCTCGACAGCTGGCCCATCTCCGGCACGACCTTCACCGTGGCGATCACCTCGCCGGCCGTGACCTTCTCGCCGGCCTCCTTGTAGACGTCGGAGATGATACCCGAGATCTGGGGCTTGATGAGCACCTCGTCGCGGGGTTCCACCTTGCCCGTGGCGACGACTACCTGCTGCAGCGTGTCGAGGCGGGGCTGCACGATCGCGTAGACGAACTTCACCGGGCGGGTCTTCTGCCACAGGAACCAGATGGTGCCGAACAGCAGGGCGATGAACAGCACGCCGGCGGAAATCTTCAGAAACTTTTTCATAAGGCGGTATGTGTGTTTGTTTTTCTCTTGTCTGTCTGCGGGTTACTCTTCACGGATGGCATCCACGGCCTTGATCTTCAGGGCGCGCGTTGCAGGAATCACCCCGGCGAGCAGGCTGCCCGCGACGAGGATGAATAACGCCAGCATGCCCGTGCCGAAGGAGACCTGCCACGACACGGCGGCCCCCTCCTGCGCGACGGTGACCGTCTGGTAGTAGATCGAGTCGGCGAGCGACAGCACGCCGACGGCTGCGGCGAGGCCCAGTACGCCGGCGATGAAGGTCAGTACGAAGCTCTCCGAGAGAATCTGCGAGATGATGGCTGCGGGCGGTGCCCCGATGGCGCGGCGGATGCCGATCTCCTGCGTGCGCTCCTTGACGAGCACCAGCATGATGTTGCTCACGCCGACGATGCCCGCGAGCAACGTGCCCAGTCCGACGATCCACGTCAGCAGCGCGATGCCGTGAAAGAGTGCCATCACCTTGTCGAACATCTCGCCCGTGGACATCACCCACGTGGCCTTTTCATCCTCCGGGGCAATCAGGTGCCGCGCGTAGACCGTCTCGCGGACGCTTCGGGCCACCTGCTCGCTGGGGGTCGTCTCGCTGCCGGCGACGGCCAGCATGTGGATCGTCCGGCCGTAGCCGAACATCTGCTGCGCCAGCGAGATGGGCACGACGATCGTGCGCTCGATGTCGCTGAACGACATGGCCGACGACTCGCGCCGCAGCACCCCGACGACCGTGAAATAGCTGCCGCCGACCTGGATCACCTCGCCCGTGGGGTCGGGTTGCCCCGGGAAGAGGTCCTTCTGAATCTGGGTGCCGATGACGCAGACCTTGCGTTTCTGCGCGATGTCGATGTCGTTCAGGTAGCGCCCGTAGAGGATCTTCTGCGGGTTGATCTGCTGGTAGTCGGGCATGTAGCCCATGAGCTGGTAGTCGCCCTTGCGTTCGCCGTGCGTGCAGGCCATTTCGCTGCCCCAGATGATGCCCGACGTGTAGAGCACCTCGCGCAGCTTGCTCACGGCCTTCACGTCGTCGTTGTCCATGTTCCACCAGCGACCCTTGGGCATACCCTTGTAGGGCACCGACGTGGGGCTGCTCTGCAGCAGCACCGTGTTGGTGGACATGCCGCCCAGCTGTGCGCGGAAGAGGCGCCCGAGCCCCGAGCCGGCCCCCAGCATCACCGTGAGCATGAAGATGCCCCAGAAGACGCCCAACGCCGTCATGATGCTGCGCTTGCGGTTGCGGCTGATCGTCTGCCAGATCTCGTTCCAACGGTCTATGTCGAAAAAGTGCATGGCGGAAGGGGTTTATTTGTTGTAACGCAGGGCGTCGATCGTCTTGAGCTGTGCGGCGCGGTAGGCGGGAACATACCCCGCGACGAGACCCGCGACGACGAGCACCACCGTGGCGCTGACAGCCACCGAGAGGTTGAGCGTCGGGTTGAGGAAGATCGTCGGGCCCTCGCCGGCCGGGGCCTGCGTAAGCACATAGTTAACCACCTCCATGGCCGCGACGCCGAGTACCATGCCCATGTATCCGAAGATGGCCGTAATCAGGACCGATTCGGTGAGGATCAGCCGGATGATCGACGCGGGCCGTGCCCCGAGGGCCTTGCGGATGCCGAATTCGGCCGTGCGCTCGGTTACCGTGACGAGCATGATGTTGCTCACGCCGACGATGCCCGCGAGCAGCGTCCCCAGTCCGATGATCCAGACGAAGAGGTTGATGCCGCCGAAGACCACCATCATGTTGCGCACCTGCTCGATGGTGTTCCAGATCCAGAGGGCGCTCTCGTCCGTCGCGTCGAAGTGGTGCTCGGCGGCCATGCGCGTGCGGATGCGCCGCTCGAAGGCCTCCATCTCGGCGTCGGTGCGCAGCCCCTCGACGGTGACGACGATGTTGTCGACGACCTGGTCGCCCCCCTTGAAGATGAGCTGCCCGGTGGTGATCGGGATGTATCCCAGCGAATTGCGCTGCTGGGCGTCGCCCTTGTAGACGCCCGCCACGCGGTAGATGACGTTCTGTATCTTGATCTCCTTTCCGAGCGGGTCCTCGCCCGGGAAGAGCAGCCGCTCGAGCGCCTCGTCGATGACGATCACCTTGCGGAAGGCGCGGATGTCGGCTTCGTTGATGTAGCGGCCCTTGACGATCTCGGTGCCCTGGATGCGCTGCATGCCGGGCAGCACGCCGCGCAGGATGATGTCGGCGAAGCGCTCGCCGTAGCTGGCCGTCGAGCCGCGGTACCACGAGGTGCCCGCCACGTCGACGATTTCGGGAAACTCCTCGCGGAAGATCTTCAGGTCGTTGTTCTTCAGGTTGATGTGGCGCCATTTGCCGTAGCCGGCATAGGCCTGCGAGGTCCAGCCGCCCGAGATCGAGACCGTATTCGTGGCGTAGGTCCCGAAGTTGGCCAGCACGCCGTTTTTCAGTCCGTTGCCCGAGCCGAGCAGGATGACGAGCATGAAGATGCCCCACGCGACCGAGAAGCCCGTGAGGAAGGTGCGCAGCTTGTTGCGCCGCACCGAGGTCCAGATCTCCAGCAGCAGCTCTCTCATCGTTGTGCGAGTCCGGTTTCGGTGATGCTGCCGATCACGCCGTCCTTCAGGCGGATGATCTTGTCGGTTTGGTCGGCGATCGACTGTTCGTGCGTCACGCAGATGATCGTCATGCCCATCTCGACGTTGACGCGCCGCAGCAGGTTCATCACCTCCTGCGAGGTGACGCTGTCGAGGGCGCCCGTAGGTTCGTCGGCAAGGATGATCTGCGGTTTGTTGATCAGCGCCCGGGCGATGGCCACGCGCTGCTTCTGGCCTCCCGACATCTCGTTGGGCATGTGCTCGGCCCAGTCGCGCAGCCCCAGCATGTCGAGGTATTCGAGGGCCAGGGCGTTGCGGCGTCGGCGCGGCACGCCCTGGTAGTAGAGCGGCAGGGCGACGTTCTCGACGGCGTTCTTGTAGCTGATGAGGTTGAACGACTGGAAGATGTACCCGATCATGTTGTTGCGCGCGGCGGCGGCCTGCGTCTCCGAGAGCCCCTTGATGAGGCGTCCGGCGAGGTAGTAGCTGCCTGTGTCGTAGTCGTCCAGGATGCCGAGGATGTTCAGCAGGGTGGATTTCCCCGATCCCGAGGCCCCCATGATCGACACCAGTTCACCCTTGCCGACCTCGAGGTTGATGCCCTTCAGCACGTGCAGCGGCGATCCGTTGTGGTAGGTCTTGTTGATGTTTTCCAGCTTTATCATGATCCGAGAGGAGGAAAGGAGGTTTGCGTAGGGAGGATTGTGGATTGGTTTTGACAAAGATATGTATTTATATCTGGAAAAACAATTTATTTTTATTGTTTTTCGATAAAAATTTACCCCCCCCCGATATTGCGGGGGGCCGTTTTGACCGTATGCCGTCCCGCGGGCCTGTGCGGAGAACTGTCCGGTCGTCCGTTGGTTACTGTGTTACAGCGCAATACGGCAAGGCCGCAACCCGTGCGGGCGCGGCCTTGCCGTTGTGTGTGACGGGCGGTGTTTGCCGTCCGCAGCGTCTTGTCCGGATGTTACAGCAGCAGGGCGCGCAACTCGGGGATCGTCCCGGCGATCTGCCCGGCCCCCGCCGCGGTGAGCTCTTCGCGGCTGCCGTAGCCCCACAGCACGCCGATCGAGGCGATGCCCTCGGCCGCGGCCCCTTCGATGTCGTAGCGGCGGTCGCCGATCATCACCGCGGCCGTCGGATCCTCCACGCCCAGCGCGTCAAGTACGTGGCGGACGACGTCGCGCTTCGCCGTGCGCGTGCCGTCCATCGTGGCGCCGCCGATGAGTGCGAAGCGGTCGGCCAGCTGGAAGTGTTCGGCGATCTGCCGCGCGAAGGGTTCGGGCTTCGACGTCGCCATGGCGAGCATGCCGCCTGCGGCCTGCAGCTCCGTGAGCAGCTCCGGAATCCCCTCGTAGAGGCGGTTCTCGAAGATGCCCCGCGGAGCGAAGTATTCGCGTGTCAGGGCCACGGCCCGTGCGGCCTGTTCGTCGTCCATGCCGTAGAAGTCGCGGAACGACTCCTTGAGCGGCGGCCCGATGAAGCGGCAGAGCGTGCGCAGGTCGTCGACCTCGATGCCGAAGCGGTGCAGGGCGTACTGTACCGAGCGCGTGATGCCGAGCATCGGGTCGGTGAGCGTGCCGTCCAGATCGAAGAGCAGGTAGCGCCAGCGCATTGCCGCTACCGCTTCAGGTGGATGAACGAGTAGCCGAAGCGGCGGCAGGCGGCCTGCTCGAGCTCTTCGCGCACCGACGGGTGGGCGATGTCGATCAGCGCCCGGGCCCGCTGGGCAAGGTTGCGGCCCCGGAGGTGTGCCACGCCGTACTCGGTGACGACGTGCTGGATCATGTGGCGCGTCGTGACGACGCCCGCGCCCGGCGTGAGGTGCGCCTTGATCTTCGACTCGCCCTTCGGCGTCATCGACGGCATGGCGATGAAGGTCTTGCCCCCTTCGGAGAGGGCGCCGCCGTACATGAAGTCGTGCTGTCCGCCGACGCCCGAGATGATCCGGTCGCCCACCGAGTCGGCGCACACCTGCCCCGTGAGGTCGACCTCCACGGCCGAGTTGATGGCCATCACGCGGGGATTCTCGCGGATGCGGAACGGGTCGTTCGTCCACGCCACGTCCTTCATCACGAGGTCCTTGCGGTAGTCCATGTAGTCGTACAGCCGGCGCGAGCCGAGGGCCAGCGACCCCACGGTGATGCCCGGCAGCACCTTCTTGAGCGAGTTGTCGATGATGCCCTTTTCGAGTAGCGGCAGCACGCCGTCGGTCATCGCCTCGGTGTGGAGACCGAGGTGCTTGTGGTCGTGCAGCGCCGCCAGCACGGCATTCGGGATGCCGCCCACGCCGATCTGGAGCGTCGCCCCGTCCGGAATCATCTCGGCGATGTAGCCGCCGATGCGGCTTTCGACCTCGTTGGGCGTGGCCGAGGGGACCTCGACGAGCGGGTCGTTGACCTCGACGGCCGCGGCGATGCGCGAGGTGTGGATCAGGGCGTCGCCGTAGGAGAAGGGCATCGCGTCGTTGATCTGCGCGATGACGGTCTTGGCGCACTCGACGGCCGAGACGGCCAGGTCGGCCGAGACGCCGAAGGAGCAGTACCCTTCGGCATTGGGGCGCGAGAGGTTCAGCAGGGCGACGTCGACCGAAAGCGTGCCGTCGCGGAAGAAGCCCGGAATTTCGCCCAGGAAGGCCGGGATCGACTGTCCGTAGCCCTCGGCGAGCCAGCGGCGGATGTTGTTCGCCACGAAGAGGCTGTTGACGAGGAACGAGTCGCAGTACTCCGCGCGGCAGTAGGGTGCGTCGGCGCGCCCCACGGCGAAGCCCGAGTAGACCTTGACCCCGCGCAGTTCCTCCCCGCGGTCGGCCATGGCACGGACGAGCACCTCGGGAATCGAGGTGCTGCCCTGGATGTAGACGCTGTCGTGCGATCGGATGAGTTTTACCGCCTCCGCGGCAGTGGTCATGTGCATGGTCGGAAGTGTTATTGGTGGTTTTCGGCAAAGGCGGCCAGACGCCGGTCGAGCAGGTCGAACTGCTCGTCGCGGTTCATCTGCGAGATGCAGACGCGGATGCCCGCCTGGCGGCTGCCCGTCGAGGTGAGCGAGATGGCGCAGATGCCGTAGAGCAGCAGTTCGGAGAGCAGCTCCGCGCTCGACAGGCCGCGGTAGCCGATCGTGTAGAAGAATCCGTCGCTGACCCGCTCCCCGAGGTCGCGGTCGTAGACGATGTGGAAGCCGTGGCGGAGGAAGATCTCCTTGGTCCGGGCGGCGCGGCGCGCGTACTCCGAGGTCTCGGCCACGAAGTCGAGCTTGCCGTCGGCCGCGGCGCGGAACATCGCCGCCAGGGCGTGCTGCGCCGAGTGGCTCGTGCCCGACGAGGCGGCGTAGAGGATCATCAGCACGTAGGCGTCGCCCAGACGCCCCATGTTGTAGCGCTGCCGCAGCCCGGGGTATTCGCGCCGGTAGAGTTCGTCCGAAATGACGACCGTGGCGATGCGCTGCCCGGCGTAGCTGAAGATCTTCGAGCCCGAGAGCATCAGGATGTAGTTCTTCGTGTAGCGGGCGACGGTCGCCTGATAGGGCGGCTCGAAGGGGTGCCCGAGCGGCTTGCGGAAGTCCATGCAGAGGTAGGCGAGGTCCTCGATGACGATCGCGTCGTAGCGCGTGGCCAGCTCGCCGATCGTGCGCAGCTCCTCCTCCGTGAGGCAGATCCACGCCGGGTTGTTGGGGTTCGAGTAGACGATCGCCGCGACGTCGCCCTGACGCAGGTAGCTCTCGATCTTCGGACCGAGCTTCTCGGCGCGGTACTCGTAGATGTCGAACGACTCGGAGGGGATGTCCAGAATGCGCACCTGGCTCCGCTGCACGGGGAAGCCCGGGTCGATGAAGAGAATCTTCCGCCTGGCGGGGTTCAGCTGCGAGCAGAGCAGGAAGGTCGTGAAGCTCCCCTGCATCGACCCGACGGTCGGGATGCACCCCTGCGGAGCCACGTCGATGTCGAGAAAGGCCTTCAGAAAGCGGGCGGCCTGCTCCTTGAGCTCCGGGATGCCGTACATGTTGGGATACTGCGACGCCACGCCGCGGCGCAGGGCCGCGCATTCGGCCTCGACGCCGATGCGCTCGGGCGGTAGCCCCGGGACACCCATTTCGAGGTGCAGGAACTCCGCACCCGTTTCGCGCTCCATGATGCGGGCGATGTCGCCCGACTGCCGGATCGTCGCCTGCGCGATGTCGGCGATGTCCATGCGCTCGAGCGCGGCGGCGAGCACGGACCGGTCAAAGGGAACTTCCATCATCGGATCTGTTTTTTAGCCTGTTCGTATCCGGCGCGGAAGGCCGCGAGGTTCATCTCGACCACGGCGTCGCCCTTGCGGGCGAAGATGGCGCGGATGCCCTGCTCGAACTTTCCGGCCTCGAGCCCGAGGAAGGGCGCCGCAGCACCCAGCAGCACCATGTTGGCCGAGCGGGGCGATGCCGCGGCCTTGGCCAGCGAGTCGACGTCGAGCGCCACGACGTGCGGCAGCGAGGCCAGCTCGTGCTGCAGCGTCCCGGCGTCGGGGTAGTTCGGGATGTTGACGAACGGCGTGGTGTTGGTGATGACCCAGCCGTCGGCCGCGAGCCATGGCAGGTAGCGCAGCGCCTCCATCGGCTCGAGCGAGATGATGAGGTCGGCGCCTCCGCGCGGGATGAGGTCCGAGTCGATGCGCGACGAGGAGATGCGCAGGTTTGACTGCACGTCGCCGCCGCGCTGGCTCATGCCGTGGACCTCGGCCTGTTTGATCTGCAGCCCCTCCTCGAGGGCGGCGCGTCCGATGACGGTGGCGATCGAGAGGATACCCTGTCCTCCGACGCCCGAAAGTATGATGTCCTTCTTCATGGCTCTATGCTTCTTTGTTCGTTTTCATACGCTCCGCCGCATGGCGCTTGGCGGTCTGGATGCATTCGCGGCGCGGGATGATGACCGAGACGCCGCGGTATTCGATCTCCTCGCGGATCATCTGCTTGAGCTCCTCGCGGTTCTTCGGCAGGGGCACGACGACGCGGATGTGTGCCGGGTCGACGCCGATGCCGGCGCAGATCGACTCCAGACGGCCCGTGCCGGCCGAATCCTGACCGCCGGTCATGCCCGTGGTGAGGTTGTCCGAGATGATGACGGTGATGTTGGCCCCCTCGTTCACGGCGTCGAGCAGGCCCGTCATGCCCGAGTGGGTGAAGGTCGAGTCGCCGATGACGGCCACGGCGGGGTGCTGTCCCGCATCCGCGGCCCCCTTGGCCATGGTGATCGAGGCGCCCATGTCGACGCACGTGTCGATGGCGTGGAACGGCGCGAGCCAGCCGAGCGTGTAGCAGCCGATGTCGCTGAAGACGCGGCCGGCGGGGTACTCCTCGCGGATGACCTCCGTCAGTGCGGTGTACATGTCGCGGTGGCCGCAGCCCTGGCAGAGGGCGGGCGGACGCGGCACGACGATCTGGCTGGCGGCGTGTGCCGCATGGGGTGCAAGGCCCAGTGCGGCGCGCACGCTGTCGGGTGTCAGCTCACCCGTGCGGGGCAGGTCTCCCGTCAGACGGCCGCGCACGGCGACCGGCGTGGGCAGGATGCCGCGGATGGCCTCCTCGACGAAGGGCTGGCCCTCCTCGATGACGAGCAGCGAGCCGCACTCGGCGGCCATGCGGCGGACGAGAGCCCCCGGCAGCGGGTATTGCGAAACCTTGAGCACGGGATGCGGGCACCCGTCGGGGCAGTTCTCCATGAGGTAGTTCCAGGCAATGCCGCAAGCGATGATGCCTGTCGAGCGGTCCTTGCCGTCGGTATAGCTGTTGAAGGGGCTCGTTTCGGCCTCCGTCTCGAGGGCGGCGTAGTCCTCGATGAGCCGCTTGTAGCGCACGCGCGAGTTGCCGGGCATGAGCACCCACTGGCGCGTGTCGGCCGGGCAGGCGAGCGGATTCGTTTCGCGCAGGTCGGCCGTCTCGACCACGGCGCGCGAGTGTGCCATGCGGGTGGTCAGGCGCATCAGCACCGGAATGCGGAACCGCTCCGAGAGGTCGAACGCCGCGCGGACCATGTCGTAGGTCTCCTGCTGCGTCGAGGGCTCGAAGACGGGGATCAGCGAGAATTTGCCGTAGAAGCGCGAGTCCTGTTCGTTCTGCGAGGAGTGCATCGAGGGGTCGTCGGCCGCCACGACGACCAGACCGCCGTTGGCGCCGGTCATCGCCGAGTTGACGAAGGCGTCGGCGGCGACGTTCATGCCGACATGCTTCATGCAGACCAGGGCGCGCTTGCCGGCAAACGACATGCCGAGGGCCTCCTCCATGGCGGTCTTCTCGTTGGTCGACCACGTGCAGTGAATGCCGCGTTCGGCCGCAAGCGGGTGTCCCTGAATGTACTCCGTGATTTCCGTGGAGGGCGTGCCCGGGTAGGCGTAGACGCCCGACAGTCCGGCGTGGAGGGCCCCCAGCGCGAGGGCTTCGTCTCCGAGTAGCAGTTCTCGTCTTGACATATTGGTAGCGGTATTAGGCTGGTTCTACAAAATTATGAATTTTTAATTGAAATGCAATATTTTCTGTCGATTTATTAGTTCGGGATTCCTGAAATTAAAAATTGTGCATATTTCGGGGTTCTTTTCTGAAAAATGAAAATTGCAAAACGATGCGGAATATTTTGGTCGGGCTGGTTTTTTTTACGAACTTTGCATTTCCATTCGAAGTGAAGATGAAAATGCAATCGCCGAACAACAATCAGGTCGATTCCGTCCTGAAGTATATCAAGGAGGAGCTTTACTCGGGCCGTCTGCATCCCGGGGAGCGGCTGCCGGCCGAGCGGAAGCTGGCCGAGCAGCTCGGCGTGGGCCGCGCCCATGTGCGTGCGGCGTTCCAGAAACTCGAGTTTTACGGCATCGTGCAGACCTTCCCGCAGAGCGGCACGGTCGTGGCCCAGGAGAAGATGCAGGTGCTCGAACGGATGATTACCGACGCGCTGCAGATCGAGCGCTACGACTTCGCGTCGCTCGTGCACGTGCGCGTGCTGCTCGAAATAGAGGCCGCGCGCCTGTGCGCCCGCAACCGCACGGAGGAGGACCTGCGGACGATCGAGACGGCGCTGCGCGAGTGCGAGGAGAAGTTCTACACCGAGGAGCGCGTCTCGAAGGACTTTGCCTACCACCAGGCGCTGGCGCGCGGGGCGCACAACCCCGTGATTGCGTCGCTGCTGCTGGTTATCACGCCCGACGTGCTGCGCTACTACCAGCGCTACCGCGTCTGCACCGTGCCGCAGGAGGAGGTCTTCTACGAACACCGCGAGCTGCTGCGCCTCGTGCGCGAGCAGGACGAGGAGGGCGTCGCGGAGATGATCCGCCGCCACCTGCGCTCGCTGCGCGAGTTCGCCGAGACCTGCAACGAGCAGAACCACTTTCTGGAGTAGCGGTGGCGGGGCCGTCGGACGCTGCGCGCGGAGTTGCGGCATACGCCTTGCGGGCTGACGTCCGGGACCAGCAGGGAACCAGCCGGAATTAGTCGGAACCAGCCGGAGTCAGTTGGAACCAGCCGGGATCAATCCGGAACAGCCGTCCGAAGCCACCGGGCCAAATAAAACAAGGGCAGGAGGGTATCGACATTCCTGCCCTTTGTTGTTTTTGGGAGTGCTCTGCTCCGCTTGTCGGCTTCGCGCTGATTTAAAGTGTAAAAGCCCGTGCAAACTGCCTGAATCAAGACAGAAAAAGAGGCCACCATGCGGATGGTAACCTCCCTAAATGCAAGAAGGAGAGCCTTTTCAGATCCTCCTTCTTCGTGACGCCGACAGGACTCAAACCTGTAACCTTCTGATCCGTAGTCAGATGCTCTATTCAATTAAGCTACGGCGCCTTTCCTTTATTGCGAGTGCAAATGTGGATTGATTGACAGGTGGTTACAAGAATTGGCTCGGTCGGCTATCGCTCGTTTTCCGTGCGGCTGTTTCGTGCGGTTTACACGTTGGTTTACACAATCGGGTAAATCCAATGCTGGTTAAACAATAAGTGAATTGAGGAGATATGACATTAAAGAAAGGACAAACTTTTGCAAAGGGGTATATTTGAGCCCCCTTTGCAAAGTCTGTCCTCGGAAAAGCTCGATCGCTTTTGTCTCTGTAAACAAAAATCCTCGACTGTATGGCCGAGGATGTATCATTAATATAGATACGAATTATTTGAGGTCTTTGGCTTTTATCCGCACAACCTTACCATCACGCACAATCACCAATTCCCCGTCCTCTTTTTTTGTTTTTTCAATCAGGCGTTTACGGGCAAGCAAAATCCCTGCATTAATCTTTTCCTGCATTTGTTTGATTTCAGTCTCGCTCATGGTCTGTAATGGTTTTATAAGATAACGTATCTTCGATTTGAATTGTTGCATCCTTTTCTCCCGATGCAATGATTTTAATTTCCGCGTCTGCCGAACTATTGTCGTATATCGTCCAAAAATCGCAAACGGGTGTATAAAGCATTGTCAGATTGCGTAATCCGTTTGCATAACGACGGCGAATTACATCCGATGGGATATTGTGGCCACCCTCGCTTACCCGTGTCGCAACGCGTTCGATTGCTTGTTCGGGTGTTGGTAGCCAAAAATAAAGCAGGGTTACGAAATAGCCTTTTGCGTGTGCCCGTTCGATAAACTTTACATAGGAACGGGTGGCCAGTGTCGTTTCAAAAGCAAAATCCGCACCCTCTGAAAGCAAATCATCCATGCGTTGCAACATCAACCGCCCAGCCTCGATGGCCACACTTTCGGGATTGAACGGTGATAGCCCCTTTGCAATCTCGTCGGCATTGACGAACTCTTTGCAACCGAGCATTTCGGGCAACACGGTGTAGGATGCAGTCGTTTTCCCTGCACCGTTGCAACCTGCTATGATATACAGTTTCGGCATATCGTATGAACAAAGATAGGCAATTTATATGAATTGTTCCAAATATTTCTCATTGAAGTAGGAACCTATCTATTGCCAGATAATAAAGGACAAACTTGTGCAGAACGGTGTAAAATAGGTCAAATTGATGCCGCAAGACAGAAAAAAAGGTCGCCATGCGGATGGCAACCTTCCTAAATGCAAGAAGGAGAACCTTTTCAGACCCTCCTTCTTAGTGACGCCGACAGGACTCAAACCTGTAACCTTCTGATCCGTAGTCAGATGCTCTATTCAATTAAGCTACGGCGCCATTCCTTTATTGCGAGTGCAAATGTACGGCAAAAATCCGAATCACGCAAATAAATTCCGAAGATTTTTTAATAAAAAATATCCTCCCGGCAGTCGTTTCGTTGTATATTCTGCAATATCAGCCGGTTGCATCGGGCGCCCTGCCGGGTTTCTCTGTCCGTGCCGCGGGCCGGACGAAAAACGGTCCGGAGATGTTCCGCAACGGTCCGGAAGCATTGCAAAAGCGGTTCGGGGCATGCCCGGGGACCGACCGGGAGCGCTTCGGAATATTCGGGACCCACTCCGGACGGGGCGTTCGGGTGCGGCCCGTCCGGTCGGTTCGTTCGCTGACGGTCCGGACGCGGACCGGGCTGCTTCGGGCTGCGGTTACTTGATCTCCCGGTCGGGGTGTTCGCGCAGAAAGTGTTCCCAGCTCTGCGACCCCTTGCGCGAGGCCGCCTTCTTGCCGCCGCCGAGCCCCTTGACGCGCTCCGGCCCGAGGACCGCCTGGAGCGGGCTCGAGGTCGTGTAGTAGTGGCAGAGCGCCACGGCCATGCCGTCCGTGGCATCGAGGCGCCGCAGCGGACGGTCGACGCCGAGCGTGCGGCAGACGATCGCCGCGACCTGCTCCTTGGCGGCCGAGCCGCGGCCCGTGATGTTCTGCTTGATGCGCGTCGGGGCGTACTCGAAGACCTGCAGCCCGCGGCTCAACGCGGCGGCCATCGCCACGCCCTGCGCTCGCCCGAGCTTGAGCATCGACTGCACGTTCTCGCCGAAGAAGGGCGACTCGAGCGCCACCTCGCGCGGGTGGTACTCGTCGATCAGGGCCCCGACCCGCTCGAAGATGTAGCGCAGCTTGGCATAGGGGTCCGCGAGCTTGTGCAGGTCGATGTCGCCCAGCACGACCGAGCGCACACGGCGTCCTGCGACCTCCAGCACGCCGTAACCCATGTAGTTCGTGCCGGGGTCGATGCCCATGATGCGGTATGTCTCCTGGTCGGTCATCGTGTCGACGGGGAATCGGAAAACGCCCCTCCGGACGGCGAACCGGAACCGAAGGGGCGTCGATGCGTTGTCTGTGCGGGGACTATTTCAGCAGCTCGGCGATCTTCTCGTAGAGCTCCTCGCCGCGGAGGTTCTTGGCGACGATCTTGCCCTCGGCGTCGATCAGCAGGTTCGTCGGGATGGCCTGTACGGCATAGGCCTCGGCGGCCGCGTTGCCGAAGGCGTCGAGCGAGCTGACGTGAATCCAGTTCATGTTGTTCTGCTTGACGGCGTCGAGCCACTTGTCGCGGTCGCGGTCGAGCGAGACGCCGAAGATCTCGAATCCCTTTTTGTGGAACTCGTCGTAGGTCTTCTTCAGGTGGGGGACCTCACCCATGCAGGGGCCGCACCACGAGGCCCAGAAGTCGAGCAGGACGTACTTGTTCGCGGGGTTCTCGACGACGGACTTCAGCGAGATGCTCTTGCCGTCGGCGTCGGGCTGCTCGAAGTCGATGTAGGGCTGGCCGATGTCGGTCTTGGCCTTCTGCTCGGCGCTCTGCTTGAGCTCGGTGAGGATCCCGGTCTGCTGCAGTTCGGGCGAGAAGCGGGCGATTTCGTCGAGCAGTTCCTGTCCCGAAAGCTCGTAGGAGAGCTGCTGGGCGAGGATCAGGGCGCCGAAGTAGTTGGTGATGTTGGCTTCGTAGGTTGAGCGGATGAGCTCTTCGTACTCCTTTTCGATGGCGGCGCGGCGCTCGTCGGTGGTCTCCGGATTGCGGACCTCGTCGATCAGCGCGGCCGAGGCGGCAGTCAGGGCGGCGTTGGCATCGTTGGCCGGGGTTCCCGTCACGCGTTTGCGCATGGGGTTCTCCGCATCGTCGGCCACGGTGATCGTGCCCGGCTCGATGAAGAGACCCGCATAGAAGGTGGCCGTCTCGTCCGGCGCGTCGCACAGCGTCATGATGGCCGGCTTGTCGGCCGTGCCGGTGAGGCGGAAGGTGCCGTTCTCGACCGTGGCGGAATCAATCGGATTGCGCTCCTCGTCGAGCAGGTAGACCATGCCGTCGAGGCCCTCGATCGTGCCCTCGATGACGTATCCGTTCTTGTTGCCGCAGGAGGCCAGCAGGGCGGCCGCAGCGGCGAGAGTCAGAATTTTCTTCATGTTGTTATTGTTTTTTGAGTGTTTCGATCTCCTTTTCCAGTTCGCGGACCTGGCGTGCCAGCTCGGGCAGCACCTTGAAGACGGCCGCGGCGCGGTGGTACTGCATGCCCGGCAGCGCGGGGTAGCCCAGGCGGATCTCGCCGTCGGGCACATCCTTGTCGATGCCGCTCTTCGAGCCGACCTTCACGCGGTTGCCGATCGTCACGTGGTCGGCGACGCCGACCTGCCCGGCGAGGAAGCAGTTGCTGCCCACGCGCGACGTCCCGGCGATGCCGGTCTGTGCCGACGAGACGGTGTTGGCGCCGATCTCGACGTTGTGGCCGATCTGGATCAGGTTGTCGAGCTTCACGCCCCGGCGGATGATCGTCGAGTCGGTCTTGGCGCGGTCGATGCAGGTGTTGGCGCCGATCTCGACGTCGTCCTCGATCAGGACGTTGCCCAGCTGCGGAATCTTGTCGAAGCCCCCTTCGGCATTGGGCATGAATCCGAATCCGTCGGCGCCGATCACGGCTCCGGCGTGCAGGATGCAGCGGCTGCCGACGACGCACCCTTCGTAGATCTTCACGCCGGGATAGAGCGTCGTGCCGTCGCCGATCACGACGCCGCGGCCGACGTAGACCTGCGGGTAGATCTGGCATCCGCGGCCGATGCGGGCGCCCTCCTCGACGACCGCGAAGTCGCCGATGTAGCACTCCTCGCCCACGCTGGCGTCCGACGCGACGGAGGCGCGCCCGCTGATCCCCTTGCGGCGGGGCTTGGCGGCCTCGTACATGGCCAGCAGGCGCACGACGCACGCTGCGGCGTCATCGACGCGCACGAGCGTCGCCGCGACGGGCTGCGACGGGGTGAACGCGCGGTCGACGAGCACGATCGACGCGCCGGTGGTGTAGAGGAAGGGTTCGTATTTGGGATTGGTCAGGTAGGCCAGCGATCCGGCCTTGCCCCCTTCGATCGAGGAGACGGTGTGTACCTTGGCGTTCTTGTCGCCGACGACCTCGCCGCCGAGAAATCCGGCGATCATTTCGGCTGTAAATTCCATCATGGCGTTTTATAGATAGTTGTTGATATCGATGCCTTCGGGAAGGAACTCCTCCACGGTGCGGCCGAACGAGAGCACCTCGCGCACGGTCGACGACGAGATGTCGGCCACGGCGGCCGGGGTGAAGAGCATCACGGTGGTGATTTCGGGATAGATGCGGTGGTTCGTCGCCTCCATCGTGCGCTCGTACTCGAAGTCGGTGGTGTTCCGCACGCCGCGGATGATGGCGCAGGCTCCCACCTGCCCGGCGAATTCGCCCGTCAGCCCCGTGTAGATGCGGGCCTCGACGCGCTCGTTGCCGGCGTAGATGTCGTCTATGAGGCGTTTGCGGTTCTCCACGGTGAGCATCCCCTGCTTGAGGGTGTTGTTGCCGATGCCGATGACGACCCGGTCGAAGAGGTTGAGCGCCTCGTCGACCAGCGCCGCATGGCCGCGCGTGAAGGGGTCGAACGACCCCGGGAAGATGGCTGTGCGTTTCATTACGGGCAAAGGTAGAAAAAAAAGTCAATATAGAGCAACATTCGCCCGATATTGTACGGTTCCGACCGCAGAGCCTCCGTTTTGCCGTTCTCCGGGCGCTCCGATTGCATCCGCGCGGGTGCTACTTTTCGATGCGCACATACTCCGCGGCGACGATCCGCGTGTGGGGGTTTGTCGAGACGATGCGCTGCCGCAGGGCCTTCGTGCCCCAGCGGATGAAGAGGAAGCGCCGCGGAATGCGGTAGACGATCTGGCGGAGCGTGTCGACGCTCTCGACGCGGCAGCTCACCGAATCCTCCTCGATGCGTCCCTCGACGCTCACCCACGTGTCGCGCCAGCGGAAGAGCCGCACCGTGTCGCGCACGACGAGCGTGTCGCGCAGGCGGATGAAGACCGTGTCGCGCAGCGGCGCGCGCGTCTCGAGGGTGGTCTGTCCGACGGTTTTGGCCGCCGCCTCGAGCCGCCGCATGCGGATGCCCGCCTCGGCGATGCGGCGGGCGTCGTCGGCGCGCAGCTGCTCGAATTCGGCCACGCGCAGCCGCAGGGCCTGCGTCTCGACGCTCCGGGCGTCGAGCTCCGAGCGGATGAGGTTGCTCTCGGCGGCCAGGGCCGTCTGGTTCTGGACGAGGCGCCGGTTCTCGTCGCGGTAGTTTTTCATCAGGCGCACTCCGGCGGCAAGCAGCGCCGTCGCGAGCAGGGCGTAGATCAACAGGGCTTTGTTCATGGATTTCGGGTGTTGGTTGCCCGAAAGATAGGCAGGCGCCGGGCCGTGCGGTTTCTACATTTTCGGAAACAGCGCCTCGATGGCCGCGGCCAGGCGCTCGGCGAGCAGCGACATGAGCGGCAGGCTGTCGCAGTGGCCCAGTGACGTGATGCCCCGGTGGTCGGCGTAGAAGAGTTCGTCGAGCCGCGGCAGCAGCGCGAGGTCGAGCCGCTCGTCCGCGATCTCCAGCCCGGCCTGCGGCGCCACGCGCAGCACGAGCTCCCGCTCGACGGCCGGAAACGCCGGTGCCGGGATGAGCCGCTTGCCGAGGATGCCGAACAGCGGGGCGTTGTCGGCCGAGCGGAGCGTGCCGTCGGCCCCCACCCGCACGGCGAGGGCGGCTCCGCGGCGGCGTGCAACCGCGGCGGCAAGCTCCTCTACCGCCTCGCGGGCCGTCGTGGGGGCCTCCGTGAGGGGCAGGTCGTAGTGCAGGGTGACGGCGTCGGGCATCACGCTGCGCAGCGCATAGCCGTCGTAGAGCGAGACGCCGGCCGCGGTGAGCCGCTCGTCGCCCTCCGGCGTGAGCTCGATGCGCACGAAGCCCGAGACGGCAGCCGGATAGTGTTCCGCCGCGGCAACGGCGGCGAGCCGCTCCGCCAGGCGCGGCAGGTCGGGCGTATAGCCGCGCCCGAAGAGACAGCGCGAGGCAGCGTCGAGCAGGGCGGCGTGGGCCGCGAGGTTGCGTGCCCGGCCCCGTGCCAGGTGCACAATCTGGTATGGCGCCGGAAGACTCACATCAGGAAGATTTTCAGCAGCAGTTCGCGCAGCAGCTCGCCGTCGGGCGCGCCGCCCGCATTGAGCCCCTTGCTCTTGGCGTCGTATTCGCGCAGCAGCCCCAGCACCTGGAAGACCTTGCGGTTGTCCCACAGCGCGGCCTGCTGCTTGATCTCGTTCAGCACGTAGGTGTTGTTCTTGCGCAGGATGCCCATGAGCTCCGCATCCTGCGGGAAGGGCTTGCCCTTGTGGCGCGCGAGCCAGCGCAGGTAGTTGACCACGAACAGGTCGCGGAACTGGCCGAAGAGCGCCATGATCGTCAGCAGCAAGGGGTTCTCCCGGGGGTTGCGGGCGAAGTGGTCGGCGATCAGCAGCGCGCGCTGCATGTCGCGCGTGACGACGGCGCGGCACAGCTCGAAGTTGTTGAACTCCTTGGAGATGCCGATGTTGGCCTCGATGTCGGCGTCGGTGATGCGCTTCGTCCCCTCGGGCAGCGAGACGGTGAGCTTGTGCAGCTCGTTGTCGATGCGCGCGATGTCGGTGCCGAGGTGATCCGTCAGCATCGACAGCGCCTTCTGGTCGATCGTGAAGCCCTGTTGCCGGACGAACTGCTGGAGCCATGCGGCGATCTCGTAGTCGCGCGGCCGCACCGACTCGAAGACCGTGCCGTTGGCCGCGCACCCCTTGTAGAGGGCCGAGCGCTTGTCGACGTTCTTCTCCTTGTGGCAGATGACGAGGATGGTCGTCGGCGAGGGCTTCTGCGTGTAGAGCGAGAGTTTCTCGATGTTGCGCAGCTGCTGCGCCTCCTTGAGAATGACCACTTCGTAGCGGCCCATCATCGGCAGCTGGCGGCAGAGGTTGATGACCTGCCCGACGTCGGAGTCCTTGCCGTAGACGACAATCTGGTTGAAGGCGCGCTCGGCCTCGTCGAGAATCGAGGCGGCGAGCTGCTCCGCGAGGCGGTCGATGAAGTAGCTCTCCTCGCCCATGAGCAGGTAGACCGGGGCGAAGCGCCCCGCGCGGATCTCGCCGGCGATGCGGTCGTATGCGGCGACCGTGTCCCTGAATTTGACAGCGCTTTTAGCCATAATCAGACGATCTCGCGCGTGATGCGCAGTACGTTTTCGGTCTCGGCCGTGAGGCGGAAGCGGTCGTCGATTCTCCGTCCGACGAGCCAGACGATGTCGTCGCCCGACAGCAGCACGAACTGCCGCTGCTTCTCGGGCAGCGGAACCTTGGCGTCGATCAGAAAGTCGCTGACCTTCTTGCGGCCCGTCATGCCGAAGGGGATGAACCAGTCGCCCTCGCGCCAGCGGCGCAGCGTGAGCGGGAAGCGGAGTTTGTCGGCATCGACCTGTGCGACCTGCTCGGGGGTGCCGAAGGTCTGGATGTCGTCGATGTCGCAGTATTCGTAGTAGAGTACCGCATTGCCGCAGTAGCTGCGCACGGCGCCGCGCTCGACCGTCGTGCGGCATTCGTCGTCGGGGGCGATCGGCGTGACGATGATCGCTCCGCGGTCGATCGTGGCCATGCGGTCGCGGGCGTAGAAGCGGCGTCCCGTGGCGTCGTGGTTCAGGGCGTGGCACAGCGCGTCGATGACGTCGCCCTTGAATCCGTAGGCGGAGTTGAGCAGTTCGTAGATGACGAACTCCCGCGGGAAGGCCGGGTCGATGCGGTCGACGCGGATCGTGTCCGTATCGCCCTGCGAGGTCACGGCTTCGCGGCGGATGCGCTCGATGCCGTGGTCGATGAAGAGCTGGGCGTCGGTCAGGCGGCCGATGTTCTTGCGCATGAGCTCCGTGAATTTGGGGTTGATCTCGCGGATGCGGGGGATGAGTCCCAGGCGGATCTTGTTGCGCAGGTACTTCGTCGAGCGGTTCGAGGAGTCCTCGCGGAAGGGGATGCGGTTCTGTACGGCGTATTCGAGAATCTCCTTGCGCGAGGCGAACATCAGCGGGCGGATGACCTTGCCGACCTGCGTCGAGATGCCGGTCAGTCCGCGCAGCCCGGTGCCGCGCAGCAGGTTGATGAAGAAGGTCTCGATCGAGTCGTCGATGTGGTGGGCGATGGCGATGACCGTATATCCCTCTTCGCAGCTCAATGCGTCGAACCAGGCATAGCGCAGCCGCCGGGCCGCCATCTCCATCGACTCGCCCGTGCGCTCCATCTCGCCCGCGGTGTCGAAGCGGCGGTTGTAGCAGGGGACGCCGCAGCGGGCCGCCTCCCGGGCAACGAGCTCTTCGTCCTCGTCGCTCTCGGCGCCGCGCAGCTGGAAGTTGCAGTGGGCCACGCCCACCCGGTAGCCGCTGCGCGTGAAGAGCGAGAGCATGACCATCGAGTCGACGCCGCCCGAGACGGTCAGCAGGATGCGGTCGTCGTGCGTCGCCAGGTCGTTTTCGGCGATGTAGCGTTGGAAGGATTCGAGTAGGGGCATATCTTGACAGGTATCATTGTTTGCTGTATCGTCTGCGGTGCGGCCCGCTGTCCGGGAACTCTCCGGCTTGCCGCCCGGAGGTCGTCCGAATTGCCGGCGCAGGGGCTCCGGCCGGGGCTGTCCGGCTGTCCGGGTGCCGCGGGGCGTGCCGGTCGGTCGTCAGAGGATGTTGACCTCGGTGTCGATCTCCACGCCGAAGCGCTCGCGGACCCGCTGCTGCACCTTGCGGGCCAGGGCCAGCACCTCGCCGCCCGTGGCGCCGCCGAAGTTCACCAGCACGAGGGCCTGCCGCTCGTGCACGCCGACGCTGCCCTCGCGGTAGCCCTTCATCCCGGCGCGGTCGATAAGCCACCCGGCGGCGAGCTTCGCCCTGTCGGCCTGTCCGGCGGCGGGGTAGAGCGGCATGTCGGGGAACTCGGCCCGCAGGCGGTCGGCCACGGCCTGCTCCACGACGGGGTTCTTGAAGAAGCTGCCGGCGTTGCCCAGCACCTTCGGATCGGGGAGCTTCGCGCGGCGGATGGCGCAGATCGCCTCGCGGATGTTGCGCAGCGTGGCGCCGCCGCGTGCCTCGACCTCGCGTTCGACGTCGCCGTAGCCCAGCCGCGGGCGCGGCGTGCGATGCAGGGCGATCTCGATGGCCGTGATGACGACCTTCCCGCGCAATTCGTGCTTGAAGACACTCTCGCGGTAGCCGAAGGCGCAGTGCGCGGCATCGAGCGTGAGCCGGTTGCCCGTCCCGACGCAGAACATCTCCACGCGGCGGATCGCATCGCTGGCCTCGCAGCCATAGGCGCCGATGTTCTGCACGGGAGCGGCGCCCGCCTTGCCGGGAATGAGCGAGAGATTCTCGATGCCCCACAGACCGCGTTCGACGGCCCAGGCGACCAGATCGTCCCACTCGACCCCCGCCTCGACGCGCAGGCGCACCTCGTCGCCCTCGTCGGCCAGCAGCTCGATGCCGCGGGCCACGGGCGTGAGCAGCACGCCGTCGTAGTCCTGCGTGAAGAGGATGTTGTTGCCGCCGGAGAGGACCGTCCAGCGGTCGGGCACCCCTGCGGCGAAGATCGCACGCAGGTCGTCGGCCGTTTCAAACTCGACGAGCCGCCGGGCGTGCTGCGCGACGCCGAAGCTGTTGCGGCCGCGCAGGTCGATGTGGTGAAATTCTCGGATCATGATGTGCAAAGTTACGAATTTATTTACTAACTTTGATAAGATAATCGCCCGAACGACAGAAACCCTAAAATACCACAAACCTATGTTTACCGAAAAAGACTTGCATCAAATCGAGCAACACGGCCTGACGCGCGAGGCCGTGGAGCGCCAGATCGAAAATTTCCGCCGCGGCTTTCCCTTCCTGAAGGTGGTGCGTGCCGCCTCGCCCGGCGACGGGGTCGTCGTCGTGGACGACGCGGCGGCCGATGCGGCGCAGGCCCGTTACGAGCAGGCTGCGCACGGCCTCTCGGTCGTGAAGTTCGTTCCGGCGTCGGGTGCCGCCACGCGCATGTTCAAGGAGTTGTTCGAGTTCGTCAACGAGGGCAAGCGCGGCAAGGGCATCGACACGCTGCTCGAAAACATCGAGCGCTTCGCCTTCTGGCCCGAACTGAAAGCCGTGCTGCCGGAGGGTGCCGACGATCGGACCGTCGTGAGCTGCATCGTCAAGCAAGGGCTTGGCTATGGACAGAAGCCCAAGGGGCTGGTGACCTTCCACGCCTATGCGGACGGCGCCCGCAAGGCCGTCGAGGAGCACCTGGTCGAGGGGGCGGCCTACGCCTCGACCGACGGCGTGGCCCGCATCCACTTCACCGTCTCGCCCGAGCACCGTGCCGGCTTCGAGAGCCTGCTCGCCGAGAAGGTACCCCTCTACGAAAAGCGCTTCGGCATCCGCTACGAGATTTCGTTCTCCGTGCAGAAGCCCTCGACCGACACGATCGCCGTGAATCCCGACAACACCCCCTTCCGCCAGGAGGACGGCAGCCTGCTGTTCCGTCCCGCGGGCCACGGCGCGCTGATCGAGAACCTGAACGAGATTGACGCCGACATCATCTTCATCAAGAACATCGACAACGTGACGACCGACGCGCGCCGCGGCGACACGATCCGCTACAAGAAGGTGCTGGCCGGGCTGCTGCTCGAACTGCAGGAGCAGGCCTTCGCCCACCTGCGGGCGCTGGAGGCGGGCACTGCCGACCTGGCCGAGGTGGCCGCATTCGTCGAGCAGCGACTCTGCGTGAAGCTGCCCGCCGCGTATGATGCTGCGCTGCTGCGTGCGGTGCTCGACCGCCCGATCCGCGTCTGCGGCATGGTCCGCAACGAGGGCGAGCCGGGCGGCGGCCCCTTCTGGGTGGCCAACCCCGACGGCACGGAGTCGCTGCAGATCGCCGAGTCGAGCCAGATCTCGCCCGACGACATGCCGCTGATGAAGTCGGCCACGCACTTCAACCCCGTCGACCTCGTCTGCGGCGTGCGCACGTCGCAGGGCGGCAAGTTCGACCTGCGACGCTATACCGATCCCTCGACGGGCTTCATCTCGTCGAAGTCGTCGGGCGGCCGCGAGCTGCGCGCCCAGGAGCTGCCCGGACTGTGGAACGGCGCGATGGCCCGCTGGAACACGGTCTTCGTCGATGTGCCCATCACGACCTTCTCGCCCGTCAAGGTCGTCCAGGACCTGCTGCGCCCCCAGCACCAGCAGTGATCCGTCCCGGGAGGGAGGTTTCCCCGTGCGGCCTTCGGAGTTTTGGCTCCGGAGGCTGCTTTTTTATGTCTGAAGCTGTCACTTGATCGTAAATTTTCTTATTTTGCTGCGGTGTGAAAATAATTTTGTTTAAATTTGCGGTAGGTAATAGAAAATTGATTTACGAACCCGAAAACTGCTTTCCGAATGAAAGAGCGAGCCTTGGCCGTGGACCTGCTGCGGGGTCTGGCCATCGTGGGGATGGTCCTCTCCGGATACATCTCGCGCAATCCCGATCTGCCCGCGTGGCTTTTTCATGCCCAGCTGCCGCCCCCGTCGTTCGCCTTCGACCCCTCGGTCCCGGGCATCACGTGGGTCGATCTGGTCTTCCCGTTCTTCCTCTTCTCGATGGGGGCCGCCTTCCCCTTCTCGATCGGACGGCGCCTCGACCGGGGCGCAGCGGCCGTGCAGGTCGCCTGGACGATCCTCCGGCGGGGCCTGCTGCTGGCCTTCTTCGCCATCGTGCTGGGGAACACGAACCTCTGGACGCTTCATGAGGCGCTGCAGCGCCCCGTGGCGGCTTCGCTGCTGACGCTGGTCGTCTGGGGGGCCTTCTTCGCCATGTTCGTCCGCCTGCGGAACCGGAGCGAGCGGTTCAACACGCTGCTCAACGGCTGCGGCATCGCGGCGCTGCTGCTCCTGCTTGTGCTCTACCGCGCATTGGGGGTCGACGTGAACCTGTACCGCTCGGACATCATCATCCTGATCCTCGCCAATGTCGTCGTGGCCGGGTCGTTCCTCTGGTGGCTGACGCGCCGCAAGCCGGGGCTGCGCATGGGCCTCGTGGCGCTGCTCGTGGCGCTGAAGCTCTCGGCCGCCGTGCCCGGATCGTGGACCGAAAGCGTGTGGAATGCCACGTTCGCCCCCTGGCTCTACCATACGGAGTTCCTGCAATACCTCTGCATCGTGCTGCCGGGCAGCGTGGCCGGCGAGCTGATCGCCCGCTGGCTCGCGCGCAAGGGCACTGCGGCGCCGACGGCTTCGACCGATCTCTCCGTCACGGCTGCGGTCGCGCCGCACTTCGTCAGCTCCGTCACCTGCACGCCGGCAGCCGCGATGCCGCTTCCGGACGGACAGGCTGCCCCGGCCGAGACGTCCGTTTCGGCAGATTCGGCCGTTGGGATTGCCCGGGCCGGTTCGGCGGCTGCCGCTTCTGCCGTCTCGCTTTCCGCCCCGGAGGCAGCAGCCGTGCCGTCCCCGGCCGATGGCAAGGGCACACGGCCGGCAGCCGCTCCGCACGATGCGGAGCCGCTGCCCGTGCGTTTCCGTCTTGCCGGAGTGTTGGTCCTCCTGCTCCTTGCGGTGAACCTCTGGGGGCTGTATGTCCGGGCGCTGACGGCGAACCTGCTGCTGACGCTGCTTGCGGGCGGAGCGGCCGCCTGGCTGCTGCGCCGCCCCCGCACCGCGCTGCAGGAGCTCCTCTCGGCGCTCTTCGCGACGGGTCTTTTCTGGCTGCTGCTCGGGCTGGTCTTCGAGCCGCTCGAAGGGGGCATCAAGAAGGACCCCGCCACCGTAAGCTACTTCTTTGTGACGGCGGGCATGGCTTCGCACGTGCTGCTGCTGGCCACGCTTCTCTTCGAGTCGCTGCACGGCCGGGCGGGGCTGCTGGTCCTCTGCGGCGAGAATCCGATGATCGCCTATACGGCGGCGGGCTATGTCGTCGTGCCGCTGCTCTTCATCGAGGAGCAGTGGGGCTTCCCGATGCCCTGGATCTGGGGTGCGGGCGGCTGCGGCGCGGGTATCGCCCGGGGCGTCGTCATCTCCCTGCTGGCTATGCTGCTGACCTCGGCCTTCACGCGCCGCCGGCTCTTCTGGCGCACCTGACAGCGGCGCGCCCGATTGCCGGTGCTGCGGCCTTTTCGCCTCCTGCTCCGGCCGGTCGGACCACAAAAAAACGGGACCCGTCGGGTCCCGTTTTTCGTCTCTGCCGGCCATCGACGCCGCAGCGCCTGCCGGGGTGTCTCTCCTGTTATTCCGCCCGGGCTGCGGCGCGGTCGATCTCCGCCTCGAGCCGGTCGACTACGGGCGGCAGAATCCGCTCCATGACCTCGTAGCCCGCCTCGTTCGGGTGCACGCCGTCGTTGGTGTAGGCGGCGATCATCGAGCCGTCCCCGGCAGCCATCGGGGTGTGGTAGTCCACGTAGGGGATGCCCTCCTGCTCGGCGTAGGCGCGGATCGCGGCGTTGAGCCGGATGATCTTCTGCGCCGGTTCGATCCCCGGACGCCACGGATAGTCGCCCGTGGGGTGGATCGAGCAGAGGATCGGCCGGATGCCGTTGGCGCGGGCCAGGTCGACCATCGACTGGATGTTGTCCAGAATATGCTCCGGTGAGATGTAGCCCGTATTCCGGGCCAGGTCGTTCGTGCCGCCGCAGATCACCACGATCTTCGGGTGCAGCTCGATGACGTCGGCGCGGAAGCGCACGAGCATCTGCGAGGTGGTCTGCCCGCTGATGGCGCGGCTCACGAAGCCGTTGCGGGCGAAGAAGTCGGGATGTTTGCCGATCCACCCCTCGGTGATCGAGTTGCCCATCAGCACGGCCCGCGGCGCGGTGGTCTGCGCGGCGTTCTCCTGCTCGAAGCGGGCGAAGTTGGCCCAGTCGTCGGGTGCCTGGGCGGCGGCCGTCGTCGCAAGGCAGAGTGCGGCGGCCAGCATGCGGAGTTTACCTTTCAGTGAGGTGTTCATGGTATGAGGGATTGGTGATTTAATCGTTAAGAAGCTCCTTGTCCACGGCCTCCTCGTCCGCACGTTCCTCCTCGGTGTCGGGATAGGAGAAGGGGATGCGCCAGGCGATCAGGAAGATCGGCAGCGTGGCCAGCAGCGACCAGAGGAAGAAGTAGTGGTATCCGCCGACGCGCTCGCACAGCCAGCCGCTCACCATGCCCGGGAGCATCACGCCGAGGTTGGCCAGCGACGAGCCGAAGGCGTAGTGGGCCATCTTGTGGCGTCCGGGTGCCACCTGCTGCATGATGAAGAGCGTCAGGCCGACGAATCCGAATCCGTAGCTGAAGTATTCAAAGACGATACCGCCGCAGATCAGCACGCTCGAGGCGGGCTGGAACCACGCCAGCAGGGCGTAGACGACGAACGGGATGTTGAAGATGAAGATCAGCGGCAGCAGCGCGCGGCGCAGCTTGATCCAGGCGATGAAGTAGCCGCCGAGGATCGACCCCACAACGAAGGCGATGACGCCGAACGTGCCGTAGTAGAGACCGATCTGCTGCTCGGTGAGACCCAGGCCCTGGTCGGCGACCGGGGCGTTGAGGAACAGCGGCACGATCTTGATGACGAGGCCCTCGGCGAAGCGGTAGAAGACGATGAAGGCGATGTAGATCCAGATGTACTTCTTGACGAAGAAGCTGCGGAAGACCTCGGCCGTCTCGCGCATGGCCTCGCCGACGCTTCCGGCGTGGGCCGTGGCATCGCCGCCCGAGGGGAGCATGCGCAGGTGGTAGAGCCCCAGCAGGAAGAGCAGCGCGCCGCACAGCGCCATGACGATCATCCAGGCCTCGACGACGCCCACGCGCTCCTTCAGCGCGCCGGCCACGTAGACCAGACCGCCCATGGCGAAGACCTTGGCGATGTTGTAGAAGGCGCCCTGCCAGCCGATGAACTGGGCCTGCTGGGTCTTCGACAGCTCGGTGATGTAGACGCCGTCGGTGGCGATGTCGTGCGTCGAGCCGCTGAAGGCGACGACGGCCATCAGCGCAATGGCGTAGGGGAAGAAGTTGGGCAGCGAGAGCGACAGCGCCACCATGGCCAGCGCCAGGCCGGAGACGAGCTGCGTCGTGACGACCCAGAACTTCTTGGTGCGGAACATCTCCATCAGGGGGCTCCAGATGGGCTTGAGCGACCACGGGAGGATGATGAGCGAGGTCCACAGGGCGATGCGCGCGTCGTCGATGCCCAGACCGCGGAACATCAGCGTCGAGACCATGTTGACGATGATGAACGGCAGTCCCATGGCGAAATAGACGGTCGGGACCCACGTGAGCGGCGAGCGGCGCACGGACGGTTCGGTTTTCGTGTGGTTCATTTCGGGTTCTGTAAGCAGGTTGCGTGGTTATGATTCACGCAAAGATACGCAAAATCCCCGAGATTATTCGACACTCGTGTCGGGTAATTCCCATCCGGTGATCGTCGCGATGTAGGGAATCACCGACATGGCCAGCTTGCGGTGCCCGTGGTGGTTGGGGTGGTAGTTGGCGCCCATGTCGCTGTCCCAGTTGGTGACGCCCGGCAGGATGACCGTGCTGAAGTCGTTGGACCCGGGCTTGATGACGACGATGTCGGGCCGGTAGCGCACCGGATAAGGATGACGTGCTTGATGCCGGCCCGGCGCATGTATCCGAAGTCGGCGTCCCACTCCTTTTCACCCCAGTTCTGGTGGGGAATGTCGTGGCTGATCTCGTCCAGGAAAGTACCCTTGATCTGCATGGTCTTCAATGGTATATTTATTTGTATCGGCGGGGTGTTTGTGTAAAGTACGGCCCATCCGACAGACAAATGTAGTAATAAAAATTATTATCTCAAATATTTATAATAATAAAATTTATTTAGATCGTTCTTTTTAACAAAAAATGTTTATTTTAGCACAGCAGATGGCCTTTTTTGTTGTCCCTCTTTTTTGCCGGGGGCTTCGTAAACATTCGCGGCGGCCGATGCGTTGAAAAAAAGAATTTTCATTATCACCCGGATGTTGTCGTATTTTATTTGTTCCGTTTGCGCGATTCGCGATTTATTTTTATCTTTACATATCTATGTATATGCAGCAAAAAATTCGATCATGACCAATTCGTTTCTCAAACTGGCCACGGAGGGCAACAAGAATGCGATTCTGAAGCAGCAGATCATCTGTCAGTATATTCTGTGCGGCGATTCGAGCATCACGGACCTGAGCAAGGCCGTGAATCTGAGCGTGCCGACGGTGACCAAACTGATCGGCGAACTGATCGACGAGGGGTTCGTCCACAATTTCGGCGAGCAGGGGACGGCCGGGGGCCGGCGCCCCAACATCTACGGGCTGAACCCCTATGCGGGCTACTTCATCGGCGTGGACATCCGCAAGGACTCGGTGGTGATGGCGGCGATCAACTTCAAGGGACAGCTCATCGACGAGACGACCGTGGCGTTCCAGATGGACAACGACCCCCACTCGCTGGACAAGCTCTGCGAGGTGATCCTGAACTTCGTCCGCTCGCACAAGATCACGCGCGACAAGGTGCTGGCCATCGGGGTGAACATCTCGGGCCGGGTGAATTCGCAGACGGGATACAGCTACAGCTACTTTTTCGTCGAGGAGCAGCCGCTCACGATGCTGCTTGAGGAGCGGCTCGGCACGACGGTCTACATCGAGAACGACACGCGCGCGGCGACCTACGGCGAATACATGTACGGCGATGCGCACAACGAGCAGACGATGCTCTACATCAATGCCAGCTGGGGCCTGGGTCTGGGCATGATTATCGACGGCAAGATCTTCTACGGCAAGTCGGGCTTTTCGGGGGAGTTCGGACACTTCCCGCTGCTCGACAACGAGATCATCTGCCGCTGCGGCAAGCGCGGGTGCCTCGAGACGGGCGCTTCGGGCTCGGCCCTGCACCGCATCTTCCTCGAGAAGCTCCGGCAGGGGCGCGTGTCGATGCTCTCGGAGAAGTTCAAGAAGGGGGTGGAGATCACGCTCAACGACATTCTCGACGCCCTGCTCAAGGAGGATGTGCTGGCCATCGAGGTGCTCGATTCGGTGGGCCATACGCTGGGCAAGGCCATTGCGGGGCTTATCAACATGTTCAACCCCGAGATGATCGTCATCGGCGGCACGCTCTCCGTGGCGAAGGAGTACCTGATGCTCCCGGTGCGCAACGCCGTGAACAAGTATTCGCTCATGCTCGTCAACAAGGATACGCAGATCAAGCTCTCGGCGCTCGGCGAGCGGGCCGGGGTCATGGGAGCCTGCCTGCTGGCACGCAGCAAATCGCTCGGTCTGCTCTGAATGCGCTGCGCCGGACGCGCCACCCGGACCGTGCCGCCCGGACCGCGCTGCCCAGACCGCGCTGCCCGGACCGCGCCACCCTGAATGCGCTGCCCTGAATGCGTTGCGCCGGACGTACCACCCTGCACGGGCTGCTAATATGAAACGCCCCGGAGTCCGTCGGATTCCGGGGCGTTTCGTGTGATAGCGGCGACCTATTTATATATAGGTATGGAGCTTGCAGCTACGGCAGGGTGTCGAAGAGCGGTTTGTATTTGACGGCCAGCTCGCGCGCCGTTGCCAGGGCGTCGCCCTCCGCGGGCAGCGCCAGCGGAGAGGAGGCGTCGGCCCAGCGGCACTCGAAGTCGCGGATTTCGCGGTCGAAGGCCTTCTGGTCGAAGGGGCGTCCGGCACGGGCGGCTTCGGTCACACGCTCGATGAAGAGCTCCCAGCGCGGGGCGTAGTAGGTCGAGACCATGCCGGCCCACGTGCGGTTGGCGTAGTCGGTCAGGTGGTAGCTGTCGCCCCAGACTGAGATGAGCGTCCGGGCGTTGGTCTCGTAGTACCTCTTCGAGGCCTCGTCGCTGCCGAAGCTGCGGGCCGCATCGAGCCAGCGGCCGAGCGAGAACTCCGCGTGGCAGGCTGTCAGGCGGTCCAGGTCGGCCAGCACCTCGCGCATGAGCGCCGCCTCGTGCTCTATCGCCGGCAGGTCGTGCCGTTTGTAGGCCTCGGTGAAGCGGTCACGCAGGGTCAGGAAGCTGTCGCCCAGCACCTGCCGGCCGATGTTGACCACGTCGAAGCGGTAGGTGTCGCGGTCGCTCTCCACCGTGAGCAGCTGCTCCCAGAGATGCCACAGCGTGCTGAAACGGTAGCCGACGGTCGGTTTGGTCGTCCAGTGCCAGTTCCCTTCGAGCGAGGGATGGGCGTTGGTCAGCGTCGAGTGTCCGGTCTGTGACGGCAGCGTGTAGACGCTGTCGCAGAGCGTGTGCCACAATGCGCGGGCCGTGGCGTCGCGGTGCCCCGTGCGGCGGTCGGCCAGACGGTCGATCCACTCGTTGTCACTCAGGCCCGTCTCCCACGCCTTGTCGAGCACGAACTCGTACATGGGCTGGTTGACGCCGAACCCTTCGAGCGTCGAGCCGACGCCGCGCAGGTTGTCGCCGCCCTCTGAAAAGGCCTCCTCCATGCGTTCGGCGACCGTGCGGAAGTTGCCCGCCAGCATCGTGTTACTGCCGAAGTTGCCCAGGTAACACCACAGGTAGGGCTGCCCGTAGAAGCGCTCGGTCTGTTTCCAAATCTCGGTAAATTCGCAGAAGTAGTCGAGCATCAGCAGCCGGTCCTGCGGCACGGAGCACAGGAAGGCGCGGATGTTCTCCTGGGTCCAGTGCGTCGGGTCGGCGTAGAAGAGCCAGCCCATCTGCAGTCAGACGGCCTCGGGGTCGACGGCCGCCATCGACTCGTAGATGTGGCGCGACATGCCGCCGAGCGTCTCGGGGTCCCACGTCGGGGCGTCGATCTCGTTGAAGGGGTCGGCGCCGTAGATGTGATCCGTGCCGAAGAGGCGCGTCTGCTCCTCGAGGAAGGCGCGCTGAATCTTGTCGAAGAGCGGGTCCATCGGATCGAGGAAGCTGCACCGGTACTCGTCGGCGAAGCCGCCCCAGTAGCTCACGCGCGTGATGTGCGCCTCGGGATAGAGCCTTTGGAGCTCCTGCGGGACGTGTCCGGCGAAGGCCGGCAGCACGGGCGTCATGCCCAGTTCGCGTTCGTGGGCCACGATGCGCTGCTGCAGCTCGGCCTGTCCGTCGATCCACTCCTGCGGCAGGGGACCCTGCCAGCGGTCGATGTTCGACATGCGGTGCCAGGGCAGGTGGGCCGGGCCGGTGAAGTAGGCGCGCACCTCCTCGTCGGTCAGTCCGAGACGGGTCCAGACGTGCTGCCAGACGGCCTCCTGTCCGGTGATGGCCAGCGGCATGGTGACACCCTGAAGCGCCATCCAGTCGATGAAGCGCTCCCACTCCTTCCAGCCCCACCACGGCATCGAGTACCCGAAGGTGCAGTAGTTCAGGAAGAAACGATCCTTTACGCGGGCCGTGCCGTGCACCGTGCCCTCGATCTTGGGCAGCACGGCCGGCATCTCGACCGGATTGCAGGCCGACCATGAAACGGTCGTCAGGCAGTAGTTCTTCAGGTAGTGGTTCAGCCCCACGGCAATCGAGTTGGAGTTGTTGCCGCGGATGATGATCCGTCCGCCGCGCGATTCGAGCTCGAAGCGGTCGGTCGAGTCGCCCGTGTTGGCGAGGTGTTCAAAGCGGAAGCGGGCCTCCTGCTCCGGGATGATGCGGCGGGCCAGTGCCCGGACGGCCGCATCGTCGTCGCGGCGGCAGCCTGCCGTGCAGAGCAGCAGGAGCGTCGGGACGAGAAGTTTCAGTATCTTCATGTCGGATTTTGGTTTGATTAAAATGTTTAGTTTGTTACCTGCTACAAATTTAATAAAATTATTAAACCTGGCATCGAAAGTAAAATGATTTACTTGCTGAGGCTTTCTCCGGCCTCCGGAGACGCCCTGCCGTATTTGGGCACGAGGACCGGATGAGGTTTCCATTCTCATGGATGATCTGCGATTGTCCTTTTTTGCCGATTGCGTAGTCTGAAATGCCGAAATAGTAAAAATGTTTACTGAAAAAACGAAAAGGGGAGTAATTTTTTTATTACATTTGCGCGTGTAGCATGTGATATGTGGTCACATCGACAACGTCCCGGGGTTTACTCCGGGGGTTAGACACGGTTTTTTGGGGGAAACGGACGGCTCAAGGGCCGTCCGTTTCGTGTCCGGAGTTTCGCTGCGTGTGTTTTGTTTTGTCAAAAGCGGAATAATTTGTTAGTTCAGTCCCCGATTCTTGAAGAATCTTTTATATATTTGTGTGCGCAAATTGAAAACGATAATTAAAACCATCATAACGCTATGGAAAACAAACTTCAACAGTTGACCCAGAAACTCTACGACGAGGGGCTCGAAAAAGGGCGCGCCGAGGCCGACCGGCTGGTGGCCGAGGCCCGTACCGAAGCCGGGAAGATCCTTGCCGAGGCGCGTGCCCAGGCCGACGAGATCGTCCGCAAGGCACAGGTGAAGGCCGAGGATGTCGAAAAGAACACCATGACCGAGATCACGCTGGCCGGCAAGCAGGCCGTGGCCAAAATCAAGACCGAGATCGCCTCGCTGATCGTCGCCAAGGCGACGGCAAAGGGCGTTCAGCAGGCCGTCGTGGACCCCGCCTTCATCAAGGAGATGCTCGTGGCCGTGGCCCGCAACTGGAACGGTGCCGATTCGGGCAAGGTCGAGCTCAAGGCCCTGCTGCCCGAGGCCGAGCGTGCGAAGCTCGACGCCGCCTTCACGAAGTGCGCCGCTGAACTGCTCGCCGCAGGCGTCGAGGTGGGTTACTCGAAGGATGTGAAGAGCGGATTCCGCGTGGGCGCCAAGGACGGCGGTTACTACATCTCGTTCTCGGATGCCGACGTCGAGGCGCTGCTGGGCGAATACCTCCGCGAGAAGGTCTCCGAAATGCTCTTTAAGGCGTAACGGACATGTTCGGTAGCAACTATTACAGCCTGGTTGCCGGACTTCGGGAGTATACGCTCGAAGCCGACGCCAAGGGGTTCGACGCCCGGGCCATCGTCTCCGAGATTCTCGAGGGGGTGAGCCGGGCCGACGCCCGTCAGGTGCGGCTGCTCTACACCTACTACGACTGCGAGCACCTTGCGGCGCTGCACGCCGGACGCACGGTCAGCGAAGGGCTGGGCAACCTCACGCCCGAAGAGCTGGCCGAGGAGCTGCGCTCGCCCCGCCGGCTGCCCGACGCCGTGCAGCAGGTGCTGCGCGCCTATGCCGATCCCGAAGGCGAGGAGGCCGCCGAGATCGACACGGCGCAGCGTTTCGAGAAGGCGCTCTTCGGCGCCTACTACGCCGTCTGTGAGAAGCAGGGCTGCCGCTTCCTGCGTGCGTGGTCGGCCTTCGACCGCACGCTGCGCAACGTCGCGGCCGCCGTCACGGCGCGTGCCGCCGGGCGTCCGGTCGAGGAGGTGACCGTCGGCGGAGGCGATGTCGTCGATCAGCTGCAGCGCAGCTCGGCCGCCGACTTCGGACTGCGGGGCGAGCTGCCCTACATCGACGCCGTGATCGCCGCGGTGAACGACGAGGCCAACCTCGTGGAGAAGGAGCACAAGATCGACCTGATCCGCTGGAACGAGTCCCTGGAGCTGGCGACGTTCGACTATTTCGACATCGCCGCGATCCTCTCCTACCTGGTGCGGATCAACATCGTGGCCCGCTGGATGCGGCTCGACGCCGCGCGCGGCCGGGAGATGTTCGACCGGCTCGTCGCCGGGCTCGACGGTCGCAAGTTCATTGAACAGGAATAATACAACAAACACATACGATGAAAACAACAGGACGAGTAAACGGTATCATCTCCAACATCGTCATCGTCAAGGCCGACGGCGCCGTGGGCCAGAACGAGATCTGCTACGTGTACGCGGGGAATACCAGAATGATGGCCGAGGTCATCAAGGTCATGGGCGACGACGCCTATGTCCAGGTTTTTGACAGCACCCGCGGTCTGAAGATCGGTGACCGGGTCGAGTTCGAGGGTCACATGCTCGAGGTGACGCTGGCGCCGGGTCTGCTGTCGCGCAACTACGACGGTCTGCAGAACGACCTCGAGAAGATGGAGGGTCTCTTCATTGCGCGCGGTTCGGTGACCGAGCCGATCGACTTTGCGGCCGAGTGGGAGTTCAAGCCGCTGGCCAAGGCCGGCGACCGCGTCTCGGCGGCGTCGTGGCTGGGCGAGGTGCAGGAGAAGTGGATCGCCCACAAGATCATGGTCCCCTTCACGATGACGGGGTCGTATACGGTCAAGAGCGTGGCTCCGGCCGGCAAGTACAAGGTGACCGACACGATGGCCGTGGTGACCGATGCCGACGGCGTCGACCACGAGATCACGATGGTGCAGAAGTGGCCCGTCAAGCAGGCCATCCGCTGCTACACGGAGAAGCCGCGCCCCTCGCGCGTCATGGAGACGGGCGTGCGCGCCATTGACACCTTCAACCCGATGGCCGAGGGCGGTACGGGCTTCATCCCGGGCCCGTTCGGTGCCGGCAAGACGGTGCTTCAGCACGCCATCTCGAAGCAGGCCGATGCCGACGTCATCATCATGGTGGCCTGCGGCGAACGTGCCAACGAGGTGGTCGAGATCTTCAAGGAGTTCCCCGAGCTGATCGATCCCAACACGGGTCACACGCTCATGGAGCGCACGATCATCATCTGCAACACGTCGAACATGCCCGTTGCGGCGCGTGAGGCGTCGGTCTACACGGGCATGACCATCGGCGAGTACTACCGTTCGATGGGCCTGAAGGTGCTCGTCATGGCCGACTCGACGTCGCGCTGGGCACAGGCGCTGCGCGAGATGTCGAACCGTCTGGAGGAGCTGCCCGGTCAGGACGCCTTCCCGATGGACCTCTCGGCCATCATCTCGAACTTCTACTCGCGCGCCGGTCTGGTGAAGCTCTACAACGGAGAGACGGGTTCGGTGACCTTCCTCGGTACGGTCTCGCCCGCGGGCGGTAACCTCAAGGAGCCCGTTACGGAGTCGACGAAGAAGGCCGCACGCTGCTTCTACGCCCTCTCGCAGGGACGTGCCGACTCGAAGCGCTACCCGGCCATCGACCCGCTGGAGTCCTACTCGAAGTACCTGGAGTATCCCGAGATCCGGGCCTTCCTCGACGAGCACATCGAGAAGGACTGGGTGGATGCAGTCTATGCCGGCAAGACGATCGTCCAGCGCGGCAAGGAGGCCAACGACCAGATCAACATCCTCGGTGACGACGGCGTGCCGGTCGAGTACCACGAGCGCTTCTGGAAGTCGGAGCTTATCGACTTCGTGATCCTGCAGCAGGACGCCTTCGACGAGATCGACGCCAACTGTCCGATCGAGCGCCAGAAGATGATGTACAAGATGGTGCTCGACATCTGCCGCAAGGATTTCGGATTCTCCGATTTCGAGCAGTGCTCGCAGTTCTTCAAGGGTCTGATCAACCTCTTCCGCCAGATGAACTATTCGGAGTGGCAGTCGGAGAAGTTCAACGGCTACCTGAAGCAGATCGAACAATATGTGGGTGAAAAAACGAAATAGACCATGACAACACGAGCTTTTCAGAAGATATATACCAAGATCGACAACATCACCAAGGCGACCGTGACGCTGCGTGCGCAGGGCGTCGGCAACGACGAACTGGCCACCGTGGGCGGCAAGCTGGCGCAGGTGGTGAAAATCATGGGCGAGCACGTCACGCTGCAGGTCTTCGCCGGTACGGAGGGCCTTTCGACCGCCTCGGAGGTGATCTTCCACGGCGAGCCGCCGAAGCTGCGCGTCTCGGACAATCTCGCAGGCCGCTTCTTCAACGCCTATGGCGAGCCGCTCGAGGGCGGTGAGATCGTCGAGGGCGAGGAGCGCGAGATCGGCGGCCCGACGGTCAACCCCTTCAAGCGTATCCAGCCGTCGGAGCTCATCGCCACGGGTATTGCCGGCATCGACCTCAACAACACGATCGTGACGGGCCAGAAGATCCCCTTCTTCGCCGACCCGGACCAGCCCTACAACGCCGTGATGGCCAACGTGGCGCTGCGCGCCAAGGCCGACAAGATCATCCTCGGCGGCATGGGTCTGACCAACGACGACTTCCTCTACTTCAAGTCGGTCTTCGAGAACGCCGGAGCGCTCGACCGCATCGTCTCGTTCGTCAACACGACGGAGAACCCGCCCGTCGAGCGTCTGCTCGTTCCCGACATGGCGCTGACGGCCGCCGAGTACTTCGCCGTCGACAAGGGCGAGAAGGTGCTGGTGCTGCTGACGGACATGACGCTCTACGCCGACGCCCTGGCCATCGTCTCGAACCGTATGGACCAGATCCCCTCGAAGGACTCGATGCCCGGTTCGCTCTACTCGGACCTGGCGAAGATCTACGAGAAGGCCGTGCAGCTGCCCAACGGCGGATCGATCACGATCATCGCCGTGACGACGCTCTCGGGCGGCGACATCACGCACGCCGTGCCCGACAACACGGGTTACATCACCGAGGGTCAGCTCTACCTGCGCAACGACACCGACACGGGCCGCGTGATCGTCGACCCGTTCCGTTCGCTGTCGCGACTCAAGCAGCTGGTCATCGGCAAGAAGACGCGTGAGGACCACCCGCAGGTGATGAATGCCTGCGTGCGTCTGTACGCCGACGCGGCCAATGCCAAGACGAAACTCGAAAACGGTTTCGACCTCTCGGACTACGACGAGCGCACGATCCGTTTCGCACACGACTATTCGGAGAAGCTGCTTTCGATCGACGTGAACATCGACATCACGCAGATGCTCGACACGGCGTGGACGCTCTTCTCGAAATACTTCTCCAAGGAGGAGGTCGCCATCAAGGAGGAGCTTATCAAGAAGTACTGGAAGGAGGCCTAACCGATGGCAATCAAGTTCCAATACAACAAGACCTCGCTGGGCGAGTTGGGCAAGCAGCTGAAAATGCGGCAAAAGGCACTCCCTACGATCAAGAGCAAGGAGTCGGCCCTGCGTTCCGAGGTAAAGAAGGCGAAGGATTCGGCCCAGGACTACCGCCGTCGTCTCGATGCCCTGAAGGGCGAGTACGACTACATGGTGTCGCTGTGGGGCGAGTTCGACAGCGGGCTCCTGCGCATCGCCGATGTCGAGCTTTCGACACAGAAGATCGCCGGAGTACGCACGCCCGTGCTGCAGGATGTCCGCTTCGAGGAGAAACCCTACGACCTCTTCTCCTCGCCCGTCTGGTTCGCCGACGGGGTGGACGTTCTCAAGCGGCTGGCACGGCTGGGCCTCGAATACGAGGTCTACAACCGCAGGATGGAGCTGCTGGACCGTGCGCGCCGCAAAACCACTCAGAAGGTGAACCTGTACGAAAAGGTGCAGATACCCGGGTACGAGGACGCCATACGCAAGATCAAGCGCTTCATGGAGGATGAGGAGAACCTCTCGAAGTCCTCGCAGAAGATCGTCAAGAACAAGCAGCAGCACGCCGGGGAGGGCGCGATGTTATGATAGCGAGAATGTCGAAATACGACTTTGTGCTCTATGCGGCGCAGAGCGGCGATTTCATCGACCGGCTGCGTGAGCTCGGGCTCGTGGACATCACGACCACGGGCTGGGAACCCTCGGACGAGGACCGTCAGCTGCTGCTCGACATCGAGGGCACGACGAAGGCCGCGGAGTTCCTCAAGACGTTCCGTGCCGATGCTGCACGTTGCAACGGGCAGGCTGCGCCGTTCGCTTCGGGTGCCGAGGCCTACGAACACTATGCCGCCGCGCAGCACGAAGCCGCGGCGCTCGGCGCCGAGATCGGCCGTCTCGAAAAGTCCGCCGACGAGCTGCGCCCGTGGGGTGCGTTCGACGCCGGACGGCTGCGGACGCTCGCCGAACGGGGTGTCGTCGTGCGCTGCTTCTTCACGCAGGCGAACATCTTTGACAAGAATGCCGACGAATGGCGCGCGCAGTACCCGCTCGAGGTTATCAACCGGGCCGATTCGACCGTGTGGTTCGTCGTGGTGACGGCTCCCGGCGAGGAGGTGTCGTTCGATGCGCAGGAGATGAAGACCCCGACGATGGATATCCGCGAGGTGGAACGTCGCATCGGGGAGGCCCGTGCGAAGCTCGCGGCGCTCGACGCCGAGTTCTCGCGCGTGGCGGCTTCGGAGAAGCTGCTGGCCGCCTACGGGGCGTCGCTGCGCGAACGCCTGCAGGGAGTGCGTGTCGAGGAGTCGGCCGCGCGGGCTGCCGACGGCACGCTGCTCGTGCTCGAAGGCTGGGCCGAGACGGAGACCTCGGCGCGCGTGGATGCGCTGCTGGAGGAGTATCCCAACGTGATCTACCTCAAGAGCGACCCGACGCCCGAGGACGATACGCCCGTCAAGCTGAAGAACAACCGCTTCGCGCGGATCTTCGAGATGATCGGCGACCTCTACGCGCGTCCGAAGTACGGCACGCTGGACCTGACGCCCTTCTTCGCGCCGTTCTACATGCTCTTCTTCGGCATCTGTCTGAACGATGCCGGTTACGGCCTCGTGCTGCTGGCTGCCGGACTGGTGATGCTGCGCAAGTTCCGCGAGCCGGGCATGATGCGCCGTGCGGCATGGTTCGCCACGCTCTGCGCCATTGCGACGATCGTCTTCGGCGGCATCTGCGGCTCGTTCTTCGGGTTGAGCCTTGCGCAGTACTTCCCCTCGATTCCCTTCTTCGACTTCCAGGGCAAGTTCTTCATCATCTCGCTCGTGATCGGTCTGGTGCAGATTCTCTTCGGCATGGCGCTCAACATCTGGACGACGACGCGCTGCTTCGGCATCGCGCAGGCCTTCGGCCAGATCGGCTGGTTCGTCATTCTTCTGACGTGCGTGCTGGGCGTGGCGCTTCCGATGGCCTCGGTCACCATCCCGGGCTTCACGGCCGGATCAGTGGCCTTCTACGTGGCGCTGGGCATCGGCTTCGTGCTGTTGCTGCTGCTCAACAACGTCAAGCGCAATCCGCTCATCAATGTCGGTGCCGGACTGTGGGACCTCTACAACAACATCACGGGGCTGTTGAGCGACGTGCTGTCGTACATCCGTCTGTTCGCCATCGGACTTTCGGGCGGTGTGCTGGCACTGGTCTTCAACACGCTGGCCGAGGGCTTCGTGCCCGAGGGCGCGAACATCTTCGTGCGGCTGCTGGTGATGATCCCGATCCTGCTCATCGGCCACGGCATCAACCTCTTCATGTCGACCATCTCGTCGTTCGTCCACCCGATGCGACTCACCTTCGTGGAGTTCTTCAAGAACGCCGGCTTCGAGATGGCCACGCGGTCGTTCGACCCCATCCGCAAAATGGATCAGACAGGCGAATAGAAATCAAATCAAATAACAATCAAAATCCTTTTCAAACACTATGGAAACAACAACTGCATTGGTAATGGCTTACATCGGCGTAGCGTTGATGGTGGGCCTCGCGGGCATCGCATCGTCCGTCGGAACCGCTATCGCCGGCATGGCATCGGTAGGCGCCATGAAGAAGAACAGCGGTGCATTCGGTAGCTACATGATTCTCTCGGCCCTTCCGGGTTCGCAGGGTCTCTACGGCTTCGTCTGCTTCTTCCTTGTACAGGGTGGTCTGACGAACCCCACGATGACGCAGGGTGCGGCCATTCTGGGTGCCGGTCTGCTGGTCGGCATCGTCAACCTGGCTTCGTCGATCTTCCAGGCGAAGATCTGCGCCAACGGTATCGCTGCCATCGGCAACGGCCACGACGTGATGGGTAAGACGCTGATTCTGGCCGCCTTCCCGGAGCTCTACGCCATTCTGTCGGTCGCTGCCACGTTCCTGATCGCCACGCTCGACGGTGTAAACCTCTTCTAAAGAGTCGTCCGACGCGAAAAAAGGGAATCCCGTTTGCGGGGTTCCCTTTTTTTCGTGCTGTGTCCGGTCCGGGTGTGCGGTGCGAAGGGCAGGCGAGAGTGCAGTCCGCAATACCTCTTCCTCCGGTCGGAGCGTATGGGAAAAGGTCCCGCAACCGGATGGTTGCAGGACCTTTTGCGGTGTGTTATGGTGCGGGTGTCCGCTTGGACCCCGCCGGGGCGGGATCAGTGCCGGCGGCGCGATGCGCGGCGCCCGGCGGAGCTCTTGTGTCCGGAGGACCGCTTGCCGGCGCCGCGGGAGGTCGACTCCTTGTCGCTCCGGCGGTCGGATGTCCCCTTGCCGGTGGCCGATGCCGCGCGGCGTGCGGCCCCCTCGGGCAGCAGCAGCTCGAAGTCGAGCTGGCGCTTCTGCAGGTCGGCCCGCTTGACGCGCACGCGCACGGCGTCGCCGAGCGTCATGCGGCGTCCCGTCGAGCGGCCCACGATCTCGTACTGCTCCTCGTCGAACTGGAAGAAGTCGCCCTCGATGTCGCGCAGGAACGACATGCCCTCAATGTGGGTCTCGTCCAGCTCGACGTAGACGCCCCACTCGGTCAGTCCCGAGATGTGGCCGTCGAACTCCTGCCCGATGCGCTCCTTCATGAACTCGACCATCTTGTACTTGATCGAGGCCCGTTCGGCCTCCGCGGCGACGATCTCGCGCTCGGAGGCCTGGGCGCAGAGCGCCTCGAGCGTCTCCTTGTCGGCCGACTTGCCGCCCTCGAGGTAGCGGGCCAGCAGCCGGTGGACCATCATGTCGGGGTAGCGGCGGATGGGCGACGTGAAGTGCGTGTAGCTGTCGAAGGCCAGTCCGTAGTGGCCGATGTTGTCGGTCGAGTAGTAGGCCTTGGCCATCGAGCGCACGGCCATCGTCGTCACGGCGTTCTCCTCGGTCGAGCCCTTGATCTGCTTGAAGAGCTTGTTCATCTCGCGGGCCACGGCACGTCCCTTCGAGGCCTTGAAGACGTGGCCGAAGCGGAGGATGAACTGCCGGAAGCGGTCGAGCTTCTCCTCGCTCGGCGAGTCGTGCACGCGGTAGACCATCGTGCGGGGCACCTTGCGCCCCTTCTCCGAGATGCGGTGTCCGCAGAACTCCGCGACGCGGCGGTTGGCCAGCAGCATGAACTCCTCGATCATCTGGTTCGACTCCTTCTGCTCCTTGAAGTAGACGCCCAGCGGCTTGCCGCTCTCGTCGAGGCGGAACTTCACCTCCTCGCGCTCGAACGAGATGGCGCCGTTCCTGAAGCGCTGGCGGCGCAGCGCCTGGGCCAGGCGGTTGAGTGTCAGAATCTCCTCGGCATAGTCGCCGCGGCCGGTCTCGATCACCTCCTGTGCCTCGGCGTAGGTGAAGCGGCGGTCGGAGTGGATGACCGTGCGGCCGAACCACTCGTCGAGCAGGTCGAGGTTCTCGTTGAGCGTGAAGACCGCCGAGAAGCAGAGGCTCGTCTCGTTCGGACGCAGCGAGCAGAGCTCGTTCGAGAGACGCTCGGGCAGCATCGGGACGGTACGGTCCACCAGGTAGACCGACGTGCCGCGCTCGACGGCCTCGTCGTCGATCGTCGAGTGGGGATGCACGTAGTGCGTGACGTCGGCAATGTGCACGCCCACCTCCCAGACGCCGTCGCTTACGCGGCGCACCGAGAGCGCGTCGTCGAAGTCCTTGGCGTCGGCCGGGTCGACGGTGAAGGTCGTCACGGCGCGGAAGTCGCGGCGCGAGTCGATCTCCTTCTGCGTGATGCGGGCGTCGATGGCCTCGGCCGCCGCCTCGACCTCCGGCTCGAAGCGGTAGGGCAGCTCGTATTCGGCCAGAATGGCGTGCATCTCCGTGTCGTTGTTGCCCGCCATGCCGAGCCGCTCGACCAACTCGCCCACGGGGCTCTTGCTGCCCGGCTGCCAGTCGACGATGCGCACGACGACCTTCTCGCCGTCGCGCACGTCGGGACAGTCGCGCTTCGGGAGGTAGATGTCCATCGGCATGCGGCGCGAGTCGGCCTTGACGAAGATCTGGTGGGCGCCGACTTCGGCGATGCCGACGTAGGGTTTGCGGTTGCGCTCCACGATGCGCGTGATCTCGCCCTCGAACTGCCCGTTGCGGCCGCGGTGCACGACCACGACCTCCACGCGGTCGCCGTCCAGGGCGTTGGCCGTGTTGCGCTGGTTGACGAAGATGTCGTCGTCGAGCCCCTCGACGCGCACGTAGATCGAACCCCCGGCGGTCATGTCGGCGATTCCCTCGTAGTGGGGCAGGTGCTTCTGCGTGAGGCGGTACTTTTCGCGGGCGCACTCCTCGACGATCCCCTCCTCGAAGAGGCGGCCGAGGATTTCGAGCGTCTCGCGCCGCCCCTCCTTCGAGGCGCCGCCCGAGGCCGAAGCCAGCTGCTTGAGCGAGAACTTGTTGTTCGGAAACTCGCGGAAGAGGTGGAGGATGATCTCCGCGCGGTCGGTTTTCTTCGCACCGCGGGCGGTGCGCTTGTCTTGTTGCTTTTTCATTGTTCCAGTATTTGTCGTGCGAGACGCTCCATGAAGTCGATGCCCGGGTCGATGGCCCCCTCGTCGGGCGAGAAGGTCGCCGTATGCGACCGTCCGGCCGCGTGTCCCACGCCCAGCCGGTAGAAGAGTGCCGGATAGTGCTTGCAGTAGAATCCGAAATCCTCGGCCGTGGTGCGCAGCGGCAGCATCTCCACGCCGAGCCCGAGGGCCTTGGCCAGCGCCACGGCGCGCTTGACGAGAATCGCATCGTTCACCACGCACGGGTAGCCGTGGTTGATGTCCACGTCGGTCCGCGTGCCGTGGCGCGCGTCGATGTCGGCGGCGATGTTGGCGATGCGGCGGTGGATGATCTCGCGCTCGCGTTCGTCGAAGGTGCGCAGCGTCCCCTCGAGGTAGGCCTCGTCGGGGACGATGTTCGTGGCACCCGCGGCCTCCATGCGGCCGATCGAGAGGACGCACTCCTCGTTGTTGAGGGCCAGCAGGCGCGTCGTGCACTCGGCCGCCGCGGCGACGGGGTCCTTGAGCTGGCCGCGCAGGGCGCCGTGGCCCCCCTTGCCGTGCACGTGCAGGCGCAGCTCGTCGCTGGCGGCCATGTACTTGCCGGCGCGGAATCCGAGGCTGCCGACCTCGATCTGCGGCTCGACATGCTCGCCCAGGACGGCCAGGACGTCGTACCCGGCGAAGGGCTCCTCGGCGAGCACGAGCGATGCCCCGCCGGGGTTGCACTCCTCGCCCGGCTGGAAGAGCCCGAAGACCGTGCCGCGGAAGTCGGGCGCCGCGGAGAGCCGCTGCAGCACGCCGTAGAGTACGGCGGCGTGGATGTCGTGTCCGCAGGCGTGCATGACGCCCGCATTGCACGAGCTCCACGCCAGACCGGTCTGCTCGTCGATGGGCAGGGCGTCGATGTCGGCGCGCAGCACCACGGCCCGCCGGTCGGGTGCCGCACTTCCCGCAATGCGGGCCAGGACGCCGGTTGCGGCGACGGGGCGGTTTTCGATGCCCAGCTCCGAGAGCCGGGCGGAGATGAATGCCGCGGTCTGATGCTCCCGGAACGAGAGTTCGGGATGGGCATGCAGGTGGCGGCGAAATTCGATGGCGTTCATTGTCAGAAGACGGTTCTTGCGATTTCGATGATGTTCTCGGCCTTGCCCATGGGGTAGTAGTGCAGCACGGGCACGCCTGCGGCGATCAGCTCGCGGCTCTGCGCGATGGCCCATTCGGTGCCGATGCGGCGCACGGCGGCCTTGTCGTCGGCGTGGGCCAGGACCTCGCGTTCGAGCTCCTCGGGGATGCGGCAGCCGAAGGTCGCGGGCAGCGACTGCAGGTGGCGCACCGTCGCCAGGGGCTTGATGCCGGGGATGATCGGCACGCGGATGCCCGCCGCACGGCACCGCGCAACGAAGTCGAAGAAGCGCGCGTTGTCGTAGAAGAGCTGCGTGACGACGTACTCGGCCCCGGCGTCGACCTTCTCCTTCAGGTGGAGGATGTCGGCCTCGGGCGATGCGGCCTCCTCGTGCGTCTCGGGATAGCCCGCCACGCCGATCGAGAATTTCGAGTGGTGGCACACCTCGACCTCGCCGTCGACGAATTCGCCGCGGTTCATCGCGGCGATCTGCCGCACGAGGTCCACGGCGTGGGCGTGGCCCTGCGGGTGGGGCATGAAGAAGCGCTCGTTCTGCGACTTGTCGCCGCGCAGCGCCAGCACGTTGTGCAGCCCGAGGAAGTCCATGTCGATCAGCGCGTCCTCGATGTCGTATTTCGACAGGCCGCCGCAGATCAGGTGCGGCACGACCTCCACGCCGTAGCGCTTGCGGATGGCCGCCGAGATGCCCACCGTGCCGGGGCGCCGCCGCACGACGTGCCACTCGACGCTGCCGTCGGGACGCTGCGTCTGCTTGATCCCCTCGCGGTGAAAGGTGATGTTGATGTAGGCCGGGTCGAACTCCATGAGCGGGTCGATGGCCCCGAAGACCCCGCCGGTGCCGTCGCCCTTCAGGGGCGGCAGCAGCTCGAAGGCGAAGCGTGTGCGGTGCTGCGCGAGGGCTTCGTGTATGATGTCTGTTACGTTCATGCGTTGTTGGGTATGATCCTGCGCACCTCGTCGGGCTCCATGCCGCGGCGTCGGGCGTAGTCGAGCAGTTGCTTGGTGTCGATCCGCCCCACGGAGAAGTACTCCGCGTCGGCGAAGAGCAGCCCGCAGAGCGACTCGCCCGGGTCGATCATGTAGTTTTCGGTCATGCGCATGCTGGTGGTGATCTCCGCGGCCAGCAGGTCGAAGATCTCGCGCTTGAGCGAGTGGTCCGGCGAGGCGGGGTAGCCGAAGGCCATCCGCCGTCCGCGGTAGTTGCCGCGGATCACCTCCTCGGGCGAGAGCTCGCCGTCGCGTTCGTAGCCCCACATCTGGCGCCGCACGAAGGCATGCACGGCCTCGGCGAAGGCTTCGGTAAGACGGTCCGCGAGCAGCTTGGCGAGGATGGCGTTGTAGTCGTCGCCCTCGCTGCGGAAGCGTTCGGTGAGTGCCTTGAGGCCGATGCCGGCCGTCAGGGCGAAGCAGCCGATGTAGTCGCCCCGGGAGGCGATGAAGTCCGCCAGCGAGCGGTTCTCCTCGCCGCGCGTCTGGTTGCGGAGCATGGCCAGCCGCACGTCGCGCCCCCGGGTGTCGGTGACGACGATGTCGTCGCCCTCGCTGCGGGCGGGGAAGATGCCGACGACGCCCTGCAGCGTGAGCAGCCGCTCGTCGCGGATGCGCTTGAGCAGTGCCTGGGCATCGGCGAGCACTTTGCGGGCCTCCTCGCCCTTCGTGGGGTCGTCGAGCAGCTCGGGGTAGTGGCCCTTGATCCCCCAGGCCGGGAAGAAGAAGGTCCAGTCGATGAAGCGCTCGGCGTCGGCGATGTCGAAGTCCGGGAAGACCATGCGCCCCGTGTGCAGCGGCACGACGGGGATGTGGTCCGCGGTGCGGGCCGCACGGCGCTGCCGGCGCACCTCGACGATCGGGACGAGTTCGCGCGCCTGCTGCCGCTTGCGGTACTCGCGGCGCAGCTGCTCCTGCTCCTCGTGCACTTCGGCGGCGAAGCGCTCGGCGTCGGGCCCCAGCAGACGGGCCAGCAGCTGGCTGTTCTGACTGGCGTTGGCTGAGTGGACGACCGTGCCGCCGTAGACCGGGGCGATCTTCAGCGCGGTGTGCAGCGCCGAGGTCGTTGCGCCGCCGACGATGACCGGGATGCGCAGGCCGCGCCGTTCGAGCTCCTCGCAGACGTGCGTCATCTCGTCGAGCGACGGCGTGATGAGGCCGCTCAGGCAGATGCACTGCGCGCCCCAGGCGACGGCTTCGTCGACGATGCGCTGCGCCTCGACCATGACGCCCAGGTCGCGGATCTCGTATCCGTTGCAGGCCATCACCACCGAGACGATGTTCTTGCCGATGTCGTGGACGTCGCCCTTGACCGTGGCGATGAGCACCCGCCCGGCGCTGTGCGACGCCGTGGCGGCGCCCTGCTCGATGTAGGGGGTGAGGGCCGCCACGGCGCGCTTCATCACGCGTGCCGTCTTGACGACCTGCGGCAGGAACATCTTGCCCTCGCCGAAGAGCCGGCCCACGCGCTCCATGGCGGGCATGAGCAGCGTGTCGATCACCGCCATCGGGCTGCCCAGCGTGCGGTAGCCCTCCAGCGCATCCTCCTCGATGTGCTCCGCCACGCCCTTGAGCATGGCGTGGTCGATGCGCTCGGCGAGCGTCCCCGCGCGCCAGGCATCCGCGGCCTGCGCCGCGGTGTCGGCCGTCTGCCGCACCTGCTGGGCATATTCGGCCAGCCGCTCGGCCGCATCGGCGCGGCGGCAGAGGATCACGTCCTCGACGCGCTCGAGCAACGCGGGCTCGATCTGGTCGTATACCTTGAGCATCTGCGGGTTGACGATGCCCATGTCCATGCCGGCGCGGATCGCGTGGTAGAGGAAGGCCGAGTGCATCGCCTCGCGCACGGCGTTGTTGCCGCGGAAGGCGAACGAGAGGTTCGAGACGCCGCCCGAGACCTTGGCGTAGGGCAGGTGCTCCTTGATCCAGCGCGTTGCGTCGATGAAGGCCTTGGCGTAGCCGTCGTGCTCGGCAATGCCCGTGGCGACGGCCAGGATGTTGGGGTCGAAGATGATGTCCTCGGCCGGGAAGCCGGCGCCGGTCAGCAGGCGGTAGGCCCGTTCGGCCACCTCGATCTTGCGCCCGAAGGTGTCGGCCTGCCCCCGCTCGTCGAAGAGCATCACCACCGCGGCGGCGCCGTAGCGGTGGATTTCGCGCGCCCGGCGCAGGAACTCCTCCTCGCCCTCCTTGAGCGAGATGGAGTTGACGACGGCCTTGCCCTGCGTTACCTCCAGCCCCGCGACGAGCGTCTCCCAGCGCGACGAGTCGATCATCGTCGGCACGCGGGCGATCTCCGGCTCGGAGGCCGTCAGGTTGAGGAACGTGCGCATGGCCGCGGGACCGTCGATCAGCCCGTCGTCCATGCAGACGTCGATGACCTGCGCCCCGGCGTCGACCTGCGCCCGGGCGACGGTGAGCGCCTCCTCGTAGTTGCCCTCGCGGATGAGCCGCGCGAAGCGGGCCGAGCCGGCGACGTTCGTGCGCTCGCCGACGTTGATGAAGTTCGCCTCGGGGACGATGCGCAGCGGTTCCAGACCGCTCAATACGGTTTCGTGGCGGGGCTCCGGCAGCGGGCGCGGCGTGTAGCGGCCGACGATCTTCGACAGCTCGAAGATGTGGGCCGGGGTGGTGCCGCAGCAGCCGCCGACGATGTTCACCAGGCCGCGGCGCATGTATTCGCCCACATCCTCGGCAAACATTGCGGGCGTCTCGTCGTAGCCGCCCATGACGTTCGGCAGTCCGGCGTTGGGATGGGCCGAGATGCGTGTCTGGGCCACGGCGGCGAGCCGCTCGAGGTAAGGCAGCAGCTGCCGCGCCCCGTAGGCGCAGTTGAGCCCCACGGAGAGCAGCCGCGCATGGGATACCGAGATGCAGAAGGCCTCGACGGTCTGTCCCGAGAGGGTGCGGCCGCTGGCGTCGGCCAGCGTGCCGGAGACCATGACGGGGATTTCGCGGCCGAGCCTCTCGGCCAAGAGGTCGATGGCGTAGAGCGCCGCCTTGGCGTTGAGCGTGTCGAAGACCGTCTCGACGAGCAGGATGTCGGCCCCGCCGTCGAGAAGTCCCCGTGCCTGTGTCGTGTAGGCGTCGACCAGCTCGCGGAAGGTGATCTCGCGCGACGCGGGGTTCGCCACGTCGGCCGACATCGAGGCCGTGCGGTTCGTCGGGCCCATCGACCCGGCGACGAAGCGCGGCTTCTGCGGGTTGCGCGCCGTCGCGGCGTCGGCCGCCGCACGGGCCACCGCAGCGGCGGCACGGGCCATCTCGCCGGCGTAGGCCTCGAGCCCGTAGTCGCGCAGCGAGACGGCGTTGGCGTTGAACGAGTCGGTCTCGATGATGTCGGCGCCGGCCTGCAGGTACTTTTCGTGGATTTCGCGCACGACCTCCGGGCGCGTGAGCGCCAGCAGGTCGTTGCAGCCCTTGAGCGGCACGCTCCAGTCGCGGAACCGTTCGCCGCGGTACTCCGCCTCGCCCAGGCCGTAGCCCTGCACCATCGTGCCGAAGCCGCCGTCGAGCAGCAGGATGCGCCGCTCCAGATTGTCGTATAACGTGTTGTGCATTATTTCGGCAGAATTTCTATCTCGAAGAGTTTGGGCCAGTTCTTGCCCGTGACGAAGATGCGCCCGCCGGCCGCATCCCAGGCGATGCCGTTCAGCACGTCGGTCTGCCGCGTGCGGTCCTCCTGAGGCAGCAGCCCCGTGAGGTCGACGACCCCCTCGACCGCGCCCGTCGCCGGGTCGATGATGACGATCTGGTCCGTCGTGTAGACGTTGGCCCAGATGCGGCCGTCGATCCACTCCAGCTCGTTGAGGAAGCGCACGGGTTCGCCCTCGAGGGTCACCGTGATGCGGCGTTCGCGGCGGAAGGTCTCGGGGTCGAGCACGTGGATCGACTCCGTGCCGTCGGACAGGTAGAGCCGCTCGCCGTCGGTCGTGAGCCCCCACCCCTCGCCCGGGTAGCGGAAGTCGCGCAGGTGGCGTCCCGTCGCGACGTCGTAAACGTGCGCCGTGTTGGACTGCCACGTCAGGTAGTAGAGCCGCCCGTCGAGCAGCGTGATGCCCTCGCCGAACTCCGAGCGGGGCAGCCGCGCAAAGAGCTTCGTGCGGCCCGTCCCGAGGTCGGTCTTCATAACGCGCGAGGCGCCGTGCTGGCCCGTGCCCTCCCATAGCGTGCCGTCGACGTATTGCAGCCCCTGCGTGTAGGCGTCCGTTGCATGGGGGTGGACCGCCTTCACGCGGTAGGTGTATTCGCGGGGTGCCGCCGGTACGGTTATGCGGGTTGCGGCGGCGCTTTTGCGGCTGCGGGCCGCATTCCCTCCGCAGGCGCCCAGCAGCAGTGCCGCGCAGAGAAGAATCGTCGTGGTTTTCATCGTCATCGTGTGCGAACAATCATGCAAAGTTACGAAAAGCAATCCACATATCATAATTTGACCATAATATATAAGAATATCTTGCGCCGGACGGAATAATTTCGTACATTTGCCTCCCGATTCCGACGGAGAAAAACGAGAATAACAAATACAACACATTCAGTATGAAGATCGTAAGAGAACAACGTGAAGAGAACACTTCGCTCGTCAAGGTAACCGTGGGCGAGGAGGACTATGGCCAGAGCGTCGAGAAGGCGCTGCGCGAATACCGCCGCAAGGCCAACATCCCCGGCTTCCGTCCCGGCATGGTGCCGATGGGCATCATCAAGAAGATGTACGGCAAGGGCGTGCTGGCCGAGCAGTCGTACCGCACCGCCTCGAACGCCGTGTTCGAGTACCTCCAGAAGGAGAACATCGACTACCTGGGCGACGTGATCCCCTCGGAGGAGCAGGGCGCCTTCGATTTCGAGAACGGCAAGGAGTTCGAGTTCGTCTTCGAGATCGGCGAGGCTCCGGAGATCAAGCTCGACCTCACGAAGCAGGACAAGCTGACCTACAACGCCATCGCCGTCGACAAGAAGATGCACGACGACTACCGCTCGAACTTCCTGCGCCGCTTCGGCCGGCTGGTCGACGCCGAGGAGGTGACCTCGGACGAGGCCCTTTCGGTGACGCTCGACAACGGTGAGATGAACGTCGCCGACGCCTACGTGGGGCTGATCTCGATGTCGGAGGAGGAGCGCAAGCCCTTCCTCGGCCAGAAGGTCGGCTACAAGACCGAGGTGAACATCAACGAGCTCTACAAGAACCCGTCGCAGCGTGCCGCCGTGCTCCAGGTCAAGGAGAACGAGCTGGAGGGCATCAAGCCCGAGTTCTCGCTCGAGATCACGCGCATCCGCCGCTTCGCCGAGCCGGAGCTCAACGAGGAGTTCTTCAAGATGGCCTTCCCGGGCGGCAACGTCAAGACCGCGGAGGAGTTCGAGGCCTACATCGACGCGCAGATCTCCTCGGAGCTGCGCCGCGAGAGCGACTACCTCTTCACGCTGCAGCTGCGCGACTACCTGATCGAAAAGGCCGGGCTGAAGATGCCCGAGGCATTCCTCAAGCGCTGGCTCTACACGATCAACGAGGGCAAGTTCACGATGGAGGAGATCGAGAAGGACTTTGCGCAGTTCCTGAAGATGTTCACCTGGAACTACATCCAGAAGCACTTCATCAAGCAGGACAACCTCACGGTCAGCAAGGAGGAGGCCGAGGCCGAGGCCAAGGCGCTGGCTGCCGCGCAGTTCGCACAGTACGGCATGCCGTCGGCTCCCGACGATATGCTCGCCGGTTACGCCGGAAAGATCCTCGCCGACAAGGAGCAGGGCCAAAAGATCTACGAGAAGCTCTACGAAATGAAGGTTGTCGAGGACGTGAAGTCGAAAATCACGGTCGAGGAGAAGTCCGTTTCGGCCGACGAGTTCGCCAAATTGGCACAGGAGCTCCGATAATTGCCGAAAAATAGCTATCTTTGGACTTTGCAGGCGTGATGTTTGCAAAGTCCTTTTTTTGAGAAAAACTACCGGATATGTCAGAATTTGAAAAGTACGCGCGCAGGCACTGCGGCATCAGCTCGCTCAAGCTGCACGACTTCCAGTCGGTCAGCGCGGCCTATGTCTCGCCGACGATTATCGAGGAGCGGCAGCTGAACGTCGCCACGATGGACGTCTTCTCGCGCCTGATGATGGACCGCATCATCTTCCTCGGGGCGCCGATCTACGACGATGCCGCCAACATCATCCAGGCGCAGCTGCTCTTCCTCGAGTCGGTCGATCCCGAGAAGGACATCCAGATCTACATCAACTCGCCGGGCGGCTCCGTCTCGGCCGGACTGGGCATCTACGACACGATGCAGCTGGTGGGTCCCGACGTGGCGACCATCTGCACGGGGCTGGCCGCCTCGATGGGCGCCGTGCTGCTCACGGCCGGTGCGAAGGGCAAGCGTTCGGCGCTGCCCCACTCGCGGGTGATGATCCACCAGCCGCTGGGCGGCGCGCAGGGCCAGGCCTCCGACATCGAGATCACGGCCCGCGAGATGATGAAGACCAAGCGCGAGCTCTACGAGATCCTCTCGCAGCACTCGGGCGTGCCGGTCCGCCGGATCGAGAAGGATGCCGACCGCGACTACTGGCTCTCGGCCGCCGAGGCCCGGGAGTACGGACTCATCGACGAAGTGCTGACCAAAAGGGAGAAGAAGTAATGGCAAAGAAAAACGACAACCCGAATCATACGGAGAACCCGACCCCCCGCCGTCGCGGCAGCGACACGCACGACGACCGCTGTTCGTTCTGCGGGGCCTCCCGCTCGGAGGTGGAGATCATGTTCCAGGGCATGGACGGAGCCAACATCTGCAACAAGTGCATCGAGAACGGCTACCGCATCCTTGCCGACAACGGCATGGCGGCCGGAGCACCGGCCCGTCCGTCGGTGGCGCCCCTGAAGAAGGAGGAGCTGCTCAAGCCGGCGCAGATCAAGGAGTTCCTCGACCAGTACGTCATCGGACAGGATACGGCCAAGCGCTACCTGTCGGTGGCGGTCTACAACCACTACAAGCGGCTGCTCTACGCCCCGAAGGAGGACGACGTCGAGATCGACAAGTCGAATATCGTGCTGGTGGGCCCCACCGGCACGGGCAAGACGCTCATGGCGCGGACGATCGCCCGCCTGCTGAAGGTGCCCTTCACGATCGTCGACGCCACGGTGCTCACCGAGGCGGGCTACGTGGGCGAGGATGTCGAGAGCATCCTCTCGCGGCTGCTGCAGGTAGCCGACTACAACGTCGAGCAGGCCGAGCGGGGCATCGTCTTCATCGACGAGATTGACAAGATCGCCCGCAAGGGCGACAACCCCTCGATCACGCGCGACGTCTCGGGCGAGGGCGTGCAGCAGGCGCTGCTGAAGATTCTCGAGGGCACGGTGGTCAACGTGCCGCCCCAGGGCGGGCGCAAGCACCCCGAGCAGAAGTTCATCCAGGTCAACACGCGCAACATCCTCTTCATCTGCGGCGGCGCCTTCGACGGCATCGAGAAGAAGATCGCCCAGCGGCTCAACACCCGCGCGATCGGCTACGGACGGATCGACGGCGATACGATCGACCGCAACAACCTCATGCAGTACGTCTCGCCGCAGGACCTCAAGAGCTTCGGGCTGATTCCCGAACTGGTGGGGCGCCTCCCGGTGCTGACCTACATGCAGCCGCTGGGACGCGACGCCCTGCGGCGCATCCTCACCGAGCCGAAGAACGCCATCATCAAGCAGTACCAGCGTCTGTTCGAGCTTGACGGCGTGAAGCTGACCTTCGACGACGACGTGCTGGACTACATCGTCGACAAGGCCGTGGAGTTCCGCCTCGGGGCGCGCGGCCTGCGTTCGATCTGCGAGGCGATCATGATGGACACGATGTTCGAGCTGCCCTCGACGGGCGCCCGGGAGTTCACCGTGACGCTGCCCTATGCCCGCGAAAAGCTCGGACGTGCAAATCTTCCGCAGATGCGGCAGGTCGGATGATTTTTTTTGCTATCTTTAGCAACTGAAAAATACTAAACCTTAAACTTTGATATGTCTACGAATACGAAACTAACGCGCGTTGCCGACAACATCCGCATCCTGTCGGCCGCCATGGTCGAAAAGGCTAAGTCGGGTCATCCCGGCGGAGCGATGGGCGGCGCCGATTTCGTCACGGTGCTCTACGCGGAGTTCCTGCGCTACGACCCCGACAACATGGCCTATCCCTACCGCGACCGCTTCTTCCTCGATCCGGGACACATGTCGCCGATGCTCTATTCGGTGCTGTCGCTGGCCGGATTCTATTCGACCGAGGACCTCAAGTCGCTGCGGCAGTGGGGGAGCGTGACGCCTGGCCACCCCGAGGTGGACGTGCTGCGCGGCGTGGAGAACACCTCCGGCCCGCTGGGGCAGGGACATGCCATGGCCCTCGGCGCAGCCATTGCCGAGCGCTTCCTGGCGGCGCGCTTCGGCGAGTGGATGGCGCACCGCACCTATGCCTACATCTCGGACGGTGCCGTCGAGGAGGAGATCTCGCAGGGCGTGGGCCGCATCGCCGGACACCTGGGGCTTTCCAACCTCGTGATGTACTACGATGCGAACAACATCCAGCTCTCGACGAAGGTCGACGAGGTCGATACGGAGAACGTGGCCATGAAGTACGAGGCGTGGGGCTGGAACGTGCTGAAGATCGACGGACACAACATCAACGAGATCCGCGAGGCGCTCGTTGCCGCACAGTCCGAGATGGAGCGTCCGACGCTCATCATCGGCCGCACGGTGATGGGCAAGGGGGCCGTGGGTCCCGACGGGGCGAGCTACGAGGACCGGGTCTCGACGCACGGACAGCCGTTGTCGTCGGCCGGAGCCGACTTTGCCGCGACGGTCCGCAACCTCGGGGGTGATCCCGACGATCCGTTTGCCGTCTTCGAGCAGAGCCGCGAGGTCTTCGCCGAGCGCCGCGAGGCGCTTCGTGCCTGGGCGGCCGAGCAGGCGCGCATCGAGAAGTCGTGGCGTCAGGAGCACAAGGAGCTCGCACACAAGCTCGACCGCTTCCTTTCGGGTGAGCTGCCCGAGATCGACTACAAGACGATCGAACTGAAGCCCGACGTCGCCACGCGCGCCGCCTCGTCCACGGTGCTGGGACTCTATGCCGAGAAGGTTGAGAACATGATCGTCGCCTCGGCCGACCTCTCCAATTCGGACAAGACCGACGGTTACCTCAAGAAGACCAAGGCCTTCACGCGGGGCGACTTTTCGGGCAAGTTCTTCCAGGCGGGTGTCTCGGAGCTGACGATGGCCTGCGTGATGAACGGCATGGCGCTGCACGGCGGCGTGATCCCGGCCTGCGGCACCTTCTTTGTCTTCTCGGACTACATGAAGCCCGCGGTGCGTCTCTCGGCGCTCATGCGGCTGCACGTGATCTACGTCTGGACGCATGACTCGTTCCGTGTGGGCGAGGACGGCCCGACGCACCAGCCCGTCGAGCAGGAGGCGCAGATCCGCCTGCTGGAGCACCTGCGCAACCACGAGGGCGAGCGGTCGATGCTTGTGCTGCGTCCGGCCGACGGCGACGAGACCGTCATGGCGTGGAAGCTGGCGCTGGAGGAGCACCGGCCCGTGGCACTCGTGCTTTCGCGCCAGAACATCAAGACCCTGCCGACGCTGGGCCGGAGCCGCCGCGAGGAGGCCGCCCAGGTGGCCAAGGGGGCCTATGTCGTGGTCGACGCCGCCAAACCGGCCGCCGTGCTCGTCGCTTCGGGTTCGGAGGTCTCGACGCTGGTCGAGGGGGCAACCCTGCTGGCCGAAGAGGGGATTCCGGTACGCATCGTCAGTGCACCGAGCGAGGGCCTCTTCCGCGATCAGCCCAAGTCGTACCAGGAGAGCGTCCTGCCGGCGGGCCTGCCGCGTTACGGCCTGACGTCGGGACTGCCTGTGACCCTGCGGGGCCTGGTGGGTGAGAAGGGGATGATCCACGGTCTGGACCACTTCGGCTATTCGGCCCCCTACAAGGTGCTCGACGAGAAGTTCGGCTACAACGGTGTGACCGTCGCCGCCGAAGTAAAACAGTTGCTGGGCAAGTAATCGGTCCGTCTCTTTGCCGGAGGAATGCGATGCACCGATGCTTCGGCGGCAACGATTTTTCGGAGGCCGCCGAAGTAAAACAGTTGCTGGGCAAGTAATCGGCTGCGGGCGACCGTCAGCGACGTCACTCGTTTCGGCGGCAACGCCCTTTGGAAGGCCGCCGAAGTGAAGCAGCTCTTGGGCAAGTAGGCGGCGGTGAAGAGCGGGGTGGCACAGCCTCAGTCGAAAATGAATTCCGGACGGAACGTACCATGCGGGTGCGGCCGTCCGGTTTTTTGTGCCCGGTCGGCGCCGCCTCCGCCCTTTCCGCTCTTTCCGCTCTTTCCGCTCTTTCCACCCTTTCCACCCTTGCCGCTCACCGAAGCGGGTCTCTTTTTGGCCCCTTTTTGCCGCCGTGAAGCGCCTTTTCTCCGAAAAGGCCCTCCATGCGATTTACCATGAGTGTGCCTTGATGAGGGTCATTCTCTTGTGAATGAGATGGTTGTTGTGCCGCTTTATCTACTTTCCGGTTTAATATCCCTTTGGTTTCCATATTTATGAAGTTAATTTGTAATACCGAAAACTCATTAACCCCGAACCTTCATGGATATGATTTCAGACCGTTCCTGCCGGAACAGGATCACCGTTCGGACGATCGTTGCCGCCTTGTTGCTCACGGTCGGTCCCTCCGCATACGCGTCGCAGCCGCAGGCGTGGTTTGTCGACGGATACCACGGCGGCGTCTACGGCCACTACCCCGTCGAGTGGAAGACCCGTTTTATCGTCGACCAGCTGGAGGCTCATCCCGAATGGCGCATCGGTCTGGAGATCGAGCCCGAGACATGGGACACCGTGCAGGTGCGCACGCCGGCCGATTATGCGCGTTTCAGGCGCCTGGCGACCGGTGACCGGGTCGAGTTCACCAATCCGACCTACGCCCAGCCTTATTGTTACAATATATCGGGTGAGAGTATCATCCGGCAGTTCGCCTATGGCATGCGCAAGCTCCGCAGCCACTTTCCCGGCATCGAGTTTGTGACCTATGCCGTTGAGGAGCCCTGCTTTACAAGCTGCCTGCCGCAGCTGCTCCGCTCGTTCGGTTTCCGCTATGCCTCGCTCAAGTGCCCCAACACCTGCTGGGGCGGCTACATGGCCCCCTTCGGCGGGGAGACGGTCGACTGGACGGGTCCCGACGGCACGTCGATCCGCACCGTGCCGCGCTACGCCTCGGAGCGGCTGGCGGAGAACTCCGTCTGGCAGACCACGGCCTGGGGCAACGGAATGGAGTATCTGGAGGATTGCCGTCGGCAGGGCATCGCCCATCCCGTCGGGATGTGCTACCAGGACGCCGGCTGGAAATTCGGACCCTGGATCGGCAGCGGCGACAGCATCCGCAACGGCTCGCGCTACGTCACCTGGCGCGAATATTTCGAGCAGGTGGCCGACCCCGCCTCCGCCACCCCCTACCGCATGTCGCAGGAGGATGTGCGCGTGAGCCTCGTCTGGGGCAGTCAGGTGCTGCAACGCATCGCCCGGCAGGTGCGCCATGCCGAGAATGCCCTCGTGCAGGCGGAGAAGGCCTCCGTGCTGGGCGTGCTGCTCGGTGACGGGCGCTACGATGTGGCCGCGCTCGACGAGGCGTGGCGCACGCTGATGCTGGCGCAGCACCACGATTCGTGGATCGTTCCCTACAACGGGCTGCATGGCCGCGGCACGTGGGCCGACCATATCGCCCGCTGGACCGCCGCGACCGATTCGATCTGCGGCGACGTCACGGCCGCCGCGCTGCGCAGCCTCGGCCCAGATGCCGGGACGCAGGGGCCGCTTCGCGTGCGGGCCGTCAATACGCTGGGCACGGCGCGGCGCGAGGTGCTCACGGTTGTCGTGCCCCGGTCGTTCGGACCGACGGCTCCCCGGATTACGGATGCCGCCGGACGACGCATCGACGCCGCGCGCTACGAACGCACGGAGCAGGGGTATGCCCTCACCTTCGAGGCCGGGGTCCCGGCCTTCGGGTATGCCGATTTCCGGCTGGAACCCGGATGCGGCGCGGCGATGCCCGAACCTGCGGTGCATTCCGCTGCTGCGGGATCGGAAAAATACCTGCTTGAAAACGACATGTACCGCATCGTGCTCGACCTTTCGCGCGGCGGCGTGATCGAAAGCCTGGTCGCCAAACGGTATGGCGGCCGGGAGGTGGTCGATCCGCAGAGCGACTTTTCGATGGGCGAGCTGTGCGGCTGCTTCCCGGACGAGGGCGGCTTCCGCTCCTCGACCGAAACCCCTGCGACGCTGACCGTCCTGCAGGATGATGCGCTGGAACGGAGCGTGCGCATCGAGGGACGGATCGCGTCGCACCCCTTCGTGCAGACGCTCACGCTGCGCCGCGGCGAGCGCCGCATCGATTTCGATCTGCGGATCGACTGGCAGCATCCGACCGCGATCGGCTCCTATAAGCAAAACGACGCCTATGCCAGCAACCGCCGGGCCTTCTACGACGACCGGGGCAAACTGCGCGTCTGCTTCCCCGTGGCCTCCGGCGAGGCCCGCATCAGCAAGGACGCCCCTTTCGATGTCTGCGAGAGCACGCTCCGCGACACCTACTTCTCGACCTGGGACTCGATCAAGCACAACGTCCTGCTGCACTGGGTCGACCTGGCCGGAGAGAAGGGCCGTTGCGGCCTGGCTCTCCTCTCGGACCATACGACCTCCTACGCTTACGGACCCGGCGACCCGCTGTCGCTGACGGTGCAGTTCGCCGGCAACGGCCTCTGGGGACGCGACTACGCGCTCGACGGACAGACGCACCTGCGCTACGCCCTGGTGCCGCACCGCGGCCGCTGGGACGAGGCGGGCGTCGACCGTGAAAGCCAGCGCTGGAACGAACCGCTGCTCTGCGGCCTGCTTGCAGACGCCCGCCCGCAGGCGGCCTCGCTGCTCGACCTCGGCGACAGCGGCTACGAACTCTCGGCCGTCTGCATGGAGGGCGGCGACATCCTCCTGCGTCTCTACAACGCTTCGGGATCGGAGCGCCCCTGCCGGCTCCGCTTCGGCGTGCCCCTCGCACGCATCGAGGAGGTCTCGCTCGACGGACAGACGCTTGCCCCGGTGCCGTGCCGCGTCCGTGGCGGACAAACGCAATTCGAGGTCGCCATGCCGCGCTTCGGCATTCGGACCTTCCGACTGACAAAATAATCTCCGCAACATGTATACCTTACGCAGTATCCTTCCCTTTGCCGCATCCCTGCTGTCGGCCCTTGCCGTCTGCTGCACGTCCGCACCGCAGCCCGGAACCTTCTCTCCGGCCGACTATGTGAATCCCTTTATCGGCGCCAGCACGAGCACCACGGCTGCGGGCGTCTACCACGGGCTGGGCAAGACCTTCCCCGGGGCGACGACCCCCTACGGCATGGTGCAGGTCAGCCCCAACACCATTACCGGCGGTGACAACAGCCCCGGCTACAGCTACGAGCACACCACGATCGAGGGCTTTGCCTTCACACAGATGAGCGGCGTGGGGTGGTTCGGCGATCTGGGCAACCTGCTCGTCATGCCGACGACCGGGCCGCTGTGCAAGATTGCGGGCCGCGAGGACGGCTCGATCGCGGGCTACCGCTCGCACTACGACAAGCAGAGCGAACACGCCGAGGCGGGCTACTACCGCGTCCATCTGACCGACTACGACATCCTGGCCGAGTGCTCGGCCACGCCGCATGCCGGCATCCTGCGCTTCACCTTCCCCGAGAGCGACACTTCGCGCATCCAGATTGACCTGGCGCGCCGCGTCGGCGGCACGGCCGAGCGGCAGTATGTCCGTGTCGAGGATGACCATACGCTCTCCGGTTGGATCCACTGCACGCCCGCCACGGGCGGCTGGGGCAACGGCGAGGGGCAGGTGGACTACACGCTCTACTTTTATGCCCGCCTGAGCGAGCCGATCACCCGCTACGGCTTCTGGAGTGCCGATATTCCCGATTCGTGGAGCCGTCGGCGCGACGACGTGGTGAGCGCGGCCTATCAGCAGCGGGTCGCCGAGGCGCCCGTTGTGACGGGTGTCGGCGAGATCGAGGGCAAGCACCTCGGCTTCTTTACCGAATTTGCTACCGAAGCGGGTCATGAGGTCGAGCTGCGCGTCGGCATCTCGTTCGTCGACGCCGAGGGGGCCCGCCGCAACTTCGAGGCGGAGATCGCCGACCGCTCCTTCGACGAGGTGCGCACCGCGGCCCGTGCGCAGTGGAACGACGAGCTGGGCCGCATCCGCATCGAGGGAGGCAGCAACGACGAGAAGACCGTCTTCTACACGGCGCTCTACCACACGATGATCGACCCCCGCACGCTGACCGACGTCGACGGACGCTACCCCGGGGCCGACGGGCAGATACACTCGACCGAAGGGCGTTTCACCAAGCGCACGATCTTCAGCGGCTGGGACGTCTTCCGCAGCCAGATGCCCCTGCAGACGATCATCAACCCGCAGTTGGTCGACGACCTGCTCAACTCGCTGGTGACGATGGCCACGGAGAGCGGCCGCGAATACTTCGAGCGCTGGGAGATCATGAATGCCTATTCGGGTTGCATGCTGGGCAACCCGGCGCTGTCGGTGCTGGCGGACGCCTACGCCAAGGGCATCCGGGGCTACGACGCGGAGCTGGCCTACCGCTATGCGGTCAACACCTCGCGGCGCTTCGGCAACGACCCGCTCGGATACACCCCCTCGGCGCTCTGCATCTCGCACACGCTCGAATACGCCTATACGGACTGGTGCCTCTCGCGCCTGGCCTCGATGCTCGGCAAGGAGGCCGATGCCGCCGACTTCGCCCGCAAGGGACAGGCCTACCGCAACATCTTCGATACGGAGAAGGGGTGGTTCCGGCCCCGGCGTGCCGACGGCAGCTGGGCGCCGTGGCCCGAGCGTGCCCGCACGACGGAGTGGTACGGCTGCATCGAGTCGAACCCCTATCAGCAAGGGTGGTTCGTGCCGCACGACGTCGAGGGGATGGTCTCGCTGATGGGCGGCCGCGACGCCGTGCTGAAGGACCTTGCGGCCTTCTTCGGGCAGACGCCCGACGACATGCTCTGGAACGACTACTACAACCACGCCAACGAGCCGGTCCATCTCGTGCCCTTCCTCTTCAACCGCCTCGGCGAGCCGTGGATGACGCAGCGCTGGACGCGCCGCATCTGCGAGCGGGCTTACGGCAACCGCGTCGAGGGCATCGTCGGCAACGAGGATGCCGGGCAGATGTCGGCCTGGTACGTGCTGGCCGCGGCGGGCCTCCATCCCGCCTGCCCGGGCGACACGCGCATGGAGATCACCAGCCCGGTCTTCGACCGCATCGAATTCCGGCTCGATCCTCGCTATGCCGCGGGCCGGAGCTTCACCGTCGTGGCGCACGACAACGCCCCGGGCAACGTCTACATCCGCCGCGCGCTGCTCAACGGCCGCGAGTACGACGCTTCGCATCTGGACTTCGCGCAGATCGCCGCCGGCGGGACGCTCGAGCTCTTCCTTGCCCCCGAGCCGAATCCCGACTGGGGCCTTACGGGGACAATGGCCCCGGCGCCGCTGCAGTGATCGCGTGCGGGCTGCCCGATTGAGATAACTCCCTGAAATCTCCCAACATAAACGCTTCACCATGAAGACCCTTTTTGCAAAAGCCGGCCGATGCCTGCTCCCGCTTGCGGGGCTTCTGCTGGCCGCATCGGCCGCGGCCCGGACGACGGATTACGCCCGGCTGGTCGACACGCGCATCGGCACCCGGGGCGTCGGCCTCGCCTCGGGGTATCTCTACCCGGGCGCCACCTCGCCCTTCGGGATGGTGCAGTTCACACCCTCCTACTTCTCGCCGCGCAGCGGCTTTGTCATCAATCAGTTGAGTGGCGCCGGGTGCCGTCACATGGGCAACTTCCCGACGCTCCCGCTGCGGGGCGAGCTGGCGGTCTCGCCCGGCCGCATGTTCGACTGCCGCGTCGACGTCGCCCCCGGCCGGGGACATGCCGGCTGGTACGAGACCTACGTGCAGGACTCCGTCCGCGCGCAGCTCACCGTGACGTGCCGCACGGGCATGGCCCGCTACGACTTCCCGGTGTCGGATTCGCTCGGCACGGTCATTATCGGCACGGGGGTCGCCGCCACGGCGATCGCGCAGGCGGCCGTCAGCATCACCGGGCCCCGCAGCTGCGAGGGCTATGCCGAGGGCGGCGAGTTCTGCGGCATCCGTACCCCCTACAAGGTCTATTTCGTCGCCGAGTTCGACACGGACGCCCTCCGCTCGGGCATCTGGGAGCGCGAGCGCCTCACGCCCGGCGGCCGTTTCGCCGAGGGCGGCGAGTCGGGCGTCTACTTCGTCTTCGACCTGCGGCACGGCCGCACCGTGCACTACCGGATCGGCATCTCGTATGTCTCGGTGGAGAACGCCCGTGCGAACCTGCGCGCCGAGAACCCCGGCTGGGACTTCGACGCCGTGCGCCGCGCCGCCGAGGCACGGTGGAACGACGTGCTGGGCCGCATCGAGGTCGAAGGCTCCGATCCGGACCGCACGGTGCAGTTCTACACGCACCTCTACCGGGCGCTGATCCATCCGAACGTCTGCAGCGACGTCAACGGCGAGTACATGGGGGCCGACTTCCGCATCCACCGCAGCCGCTCGACGCAGTATACGTCGTTCAGCAACTGGGATACCTACCGCACGCAGATCCAGCTGCTGTCGATGCTGGCGCCCGACGTCGCCTCGGAGGTCGTGCTCTCGCACCTCGACTTCGCCGAACAGTCGGGCGGCGCCTTTCCGCGCTGGGTGATGGCCAACATCGAGACGGGCGTCATGCAGGGCGACCCGACGTCGGCGCTCGTTGCCAACGCCTGGGCTTTCGGCGCCCGCGACTACGATCCCTATCCGCTCTTCTGCGTCATGCGCCGCACGGCCGAGGTGCCCGGTGCCCGCTCGCAGCAGGTCGAGGCGCGGCCGGGCCTCGGGCAGTACCTCGAAAAGGGCTACTGGGACGCTTCGCAGATGCTCGAATACACCTCGGCCGATTTCGCCATCGGGCAGTTCGCCCTGCATGCCGTGGGCGACGAGTTCGCCAGCTGGCGCTACTTCGACGTGGCGCGGCGCTGGCGCAACCTCTACGACGCCGAAAGCGGCTGGCTCCGCTCGCGCCGTGCCGACGGCAGCTGGAAACCCCTCACGGAGGACTGGCGCGAGGCGACCTACAAGGACTACTTCTGGATGGTGCCCTACGACCTCGGGGGGCTCATCGAACTGATCGGCGGACGGGCGGAGGCCGAGCGGCGGCTGGACGAATACTTCGTGCGGCTCGATGCCGGTTACAACGACGAGTGGTTCGCCTCGGGCAACGAGCCGAGTTTCCACATCCCGTGGGTCTACAACTGGGTCGGACGCCCCGACAAGACCTCGGAGGTGATCCGCCGCACGCTCCGTGAGCAGTACTCCTCCGCCGCGGACGGCCTGCCGGGCAACGACGACCTGGGGACGATGGGCGCGTGGTACGTCTTCGCCTGCACGGGGCTCTATCCGATGATCCCGGGCGTCGGGGGCTTCACGCTCAGCACGCCGCTCTTCGAGCGGATCACGATCCACCTGCGGCGCGGCGACGTGACGATCCTCGGCGGATCGGAGAAGCACGCCTACACCCGCTCGCTGCGCATCGACGGCCGGCCGTGCGACCGCGCATGGGTCGACTGGGAGACCCTCGCGCAGGGCGCGGTGCTCGAATACGAAACCGCGGCGCGTCCCGGCCGCTGGGCGACCCGGGAGCTGCCGCCCTCCTATGATTGATACGGCCATGAAGACGATCGTTTCCCGCCGGTGTGCCCGGCTGCTGATCCTTGCCGCGGCGTTTGCCGCCTCGGCCTGCGCGGAGCCGGCCGCCACGGCGCCCGAATGGGCCTGGACCGGGTTCCGGCGCCCCGAAGGGGCCAATCCGGTCATCGCCCCCGACACGGCGACCCGCTTCTTCTGTCCCCTGCGGCGCGAATGGGTCGCCTGGCAGGAGGGCGACACGTTCAACCCCGCGGCCGCGGTGCACGACGGCCGGGTGGTGCTGCTCTACCGGGCCGAGGACCGCTCGGGCGAGGGGATCGGACAGCGCACCTCCCGGCTGGGCTGCGCCTTCTCGGACGACGGCGTGCACTTCGAGCGGCTACCCGAGCCGGTCTTTTATCCCGACGTCGATTCGCAGACCGCGCTGGAGTGGCCGGGCGGCGTCGAGGACCCGCGCATCGTGCAGACCGACGAGGGGCTCTACGTGATGTTCTACACGCAGTGGAACCGCCGTCAGGCGCGGCTGGCCGTCGCCACGTCGCGCGACCTGCTGACCTGGCACAAGCACGGGCCCGCCTTCGCCAAGGCCCATGGCGGCCGTTTCCGCGACGCCTTCTCGAAATCGGCCTCGCCCGTGACGCGCGTCGACGGCGGACGGCAGACGGTCGCCCGCATCGGCGGCCGCTACTGGATGTACTGGGGCGAGAAGTTCGTCAATGTGGCCGTGTCGGACAACCTGACCGACTGGACGCCGCTGCTCGGCCCCGACGGCGAGCTGCTCCGGGTGCTCGAGCCGCGCGACGGATACTTCGACAGCGAACTGACCGAGTGCGGCCCGCCGGCCGTCGTGACCGATGCGGGCATTCTGCTCCTCTACAACGGCAAGAACGCCGCCGGGAAGCGCGGCGACGGCGCGTATACCCCCGGGTCCTACTGCGCCGGGCAGGCGCTCTTCGACGCGGCCGATCCCACGCGGCTGAAGGGGCGGCTCGACAAGCCCTTCTTCGTTCCCGAGGCCGATTTCGAGCGCAGCGGGCAGTATCCTGCCGGAACGGTCTTCATCGAGGGGCTGGTGCTGCACGACGGGCGGTGGTCCCTCTACTACGGCTGTGCCGATTCGCGCGTGGGCGTCGCCGTGCGCGAGGCCGGTGCGGAGTGTGCCGCGCGGCGATGATCCGACAATGACAACCTGAAACAATACGGCTTATGAAAAAACTGATTTTCTGTGCAGCGCTTGCCTGCATCCTTACGACGGGTGCGAAGGCGCAGACCGTCGCGCCCTTCCGCGACGGCGACCGGGTGGTCTTCCTCGGCAACAGCATCACCGACGGAGGGCATTACCACTCCTACATCTGGCTCTACTACATGACGCGCTTCCCCTACATGGACGTGCAGGTGATGAACGCCGGCATCGGCGGCGAGACGGCGGGCGACATGTACCGGCGGCTCGACGGCGACGTCTTCTCGAAGCGCCCGACGGTGCTCAACGTGACCTTCGGCATGAACGACACGGGCTATGCCGAGTACAACCAGCCCGGTGCCGGGGAGTTCGGCGAACGGCGCTACCGCGAGTGCTACGAGAACTACGGCCGGATGGAGCAGCGCCTGCAGGGCCTCGACGGCGTGCGCGTCGTGCTGCTGGGCGGCGCCCCCTACGACGAGACCGCGCAGATCGAGAAGAATGCGCCCCTGCGCGGCAAGAACGCCGTGCTGCAGCGCGTGGTCGACTTCCAGCGCGCCTCGGCCGGGGAGAACGGCTGGGAGTTTCTGGATTTCAACACGCCGCTGACCGAGCTCTCGCAGCGTGTGCAGGCCGACGATCCGTCCTTCACGCTGACGATGGGCGACCGCATCCATCCCGACAACGACGGCCACATGGTCATGGCCTACCTCTACCTCAAGGCGCAGGGCATGGCCGGGAAGAAGGTGGCCGACGTGCGCATCGACGCCGCCCGGCGCCGGGTGCTCACGGCCGAGAACTGCCGCGTCGACAACCTGCACGGCAACAGCCGCGAGGTGTCGTTCGACTACCTGGCCGAGGCGCTGCCCTATCCGCTCGACACGGTGGCACACGGCTGGGAGGCGCGCCGCAGCCAGGCCGAGGCCGTGCGGCTGGTCCCCTTCATCGAGGAGATGAACCGCGAGATGCTCGCCGTCGAGGGGCTTCCGAAGGGTGACTACGCCCTCTATATCGACGGGCAGCGGATCGGCAGCTGGAGCGCCGCGGCGCTGGCCGAAGGTATCAACCTCGCCGTCGAGAACACGCCCCAGTACCGGCAGGCGCAGCAGGTGATGTACCTGAACGAGTTCCGCTGGGAGATCGAGCGCACGTTCCGCGACTATGCGTGGGTGGAGTATGACTTCCTCCAGCAGAAGGGGCTGCTGGGCGCCGACGACGAGCGGGCCGTGCAGGCGCTCGACCGCGAGAAGTCGAAGAACGTCTGGCTGCAGATCCACCGCGAGAACTTCGCGCGGATGATGCACGCGCCGGTGCGCGAAGCCCGCGAGGAGGAGATGGCGCTGCTCGTGCGCAAGATCTACGAGATCAACAAGCCGCAGACGCGCCGCGTCGTCCTGCGCAGGGAGTAGCGGCGGAGGGCGGACGCCTGAAATCGGGGGCGCGGCGGGCGATGTTCCGCCGTGCCCCCGTTATGTGGCGGAACATCAGCGCAATGCCTTTCTGGTGGCGGTGGCGGGCGATAAAAAAACGCGAAATTTGCCGGTTTTTCGACAAAAATGCCTACTTTTGATATGTTTCTGATCGAATAAAGGAGGACCGAGTGACGATTCGACGCACCATAGGGATGTTTTCTGTCATCCTGCTGCTTGTATGCCGGCCGCTGCCCCTTCGTGCGGCGGAGACCGACATGCGCCATCTGCAGCGGGCTCTCCACGAGGCGATTGCCCGGGCCGGCGAATATACCGCTGCCAAGGAGCGGCAGATCGACTCGCTGCGGCTTCTGGCCGCCGGGGCCCCGACGCTTGAGGAGCGCTATGCCCTTCAGTCACAGATCGTGGACAATTACGCCTCCTTCATCTGCGATTCGGCCGAACACTACGTCCTGGAGAACGTGCGCATCGCCCGGAGCCTCGGCAATGCGGACTACCTGACCGACTGCCGGCTGCGACTGGCCTTCCTTCACTCGCTCTCGGGGCTGTTTCTTCAGGCCGACAGCCTCTTCCGGTCGATCGACTACCCGCGGCTGCGCACCGACCAGAAGTGCCAGTACCACTGGAACCGTATCCGCTATTACGAGAACCTGATCCACTATTCCAACGACGAGCGCTTCACGGCGGGCTATGAACGGCAGATCGACCGCTGCCGCGATTCGCTGCTGTCGCTGCTGCCCGAAGGGTCGAAGGAGTGGCTCACCGAGCGGGCCTTTCTGGCGCAGCGGGCCGGTGACTCGGCTATGGCCGTGCGGATCTTCGGTGACATCTTCCGCGATCAGCAACCCGACACGCACGCCTACGCCATGGCCGCCATGTGTCTGGCCAAGGCCTATCGGCAGGCGGGCGACACGGTGCGGCAGGAGCGTTATCTGATGGAGGCCGCCACGACCGACATCCGCCTGGCGGTGAAGGAGAACGAGGCGCTGTTGGCTCTGGCGATGCGGCTTTTCGAGGCGGGTGACATCGACCGCGCCTACTCCTACATCTCCTTCGCGTTGAGCGATGCGAACTTCTACAACTCGCGCTTCAAGAACACGATGATTGCCCGGCTCTATCCGATCATCGAGAGCTGCTATCTCGACAAACTTGCCACGCAGCGCCGCAACCTGCGTCTTTTCGGTATCGTGTCGAGTCTGCTTGCGCTGGGCTGCGCCATTGCGCTCTTCTTCTATTTCCGGCAGACACGCATCGTCTCGCAGGCCCGCTCGCGGCTGAAGCGGCTCACCGAGGAGCTGCTCCACCTCAACAAGAGCCTCGACGAGGCCAATGTGGTCAAGGAGCGCTACCTGGGTTATTTCATGAATCAGTGTGCGATCTACGTCAACAAGCTCGACCGGTTGCGCCGCGACGTGAGCCTGAAGATCCGCAACCGGCAGTACGATCGCATGCAGGAACTCGCTCCGGCCCGCGGCCGCGAGGAAGAGGAGGAGCTGTGCGCCAACTTCGACCAGGCGTTTCTGGAGCTCTATCCCGACTTCGTCGAGAAGTTCAACATGCTGCTCGTGCCGCAGAGCCGCTACGCGCTCGAGGAGGGACACCTCAATACCGAGCTGCGCATCTTCGCGCTGATCCGGCTGGGCATCTCCGACGTGACGCAGATCGCCAATTTCCTGCACTGCTCGCCCCAGACGATCTACAACTACAAGAGCAAGATCAAGAAGGCGGCAATCGAAGGCGGCGAAAAGTTCGAGCAGACGGTCCGCACGCTCGGGAAACTGTCGTTCAATCCGTCTCATTCCGATTTACCAAACGAAATGTAATCCTTCGTGCAACCGGTTGTAAACCATCGTGTTGCATCCTGGTGCCTTCTCCCGGGCCTACTTTGAGCCCTAACATCCTTCCGTTTGCTGGATTTTAAGGTGAAATTTGTATTGGACAAGATTTCCGTGTCCGGACAGAGATTCACGCTTATGGAAGAAAGCCGCCGTTTCATCGTGTCGCCGCGTGCCGCATCGTGCGGTGCCTCTTCCGGTGTGCGTCTTTGCAGAGTGTCTGCCTGCCCGGGCGGAATCGGCCATCCGTGAATCATCAACACATTGTCTAACCTGATCCGCAAACCTATGAAACCCGAACCGCTTCGCTCCGCGCCCGGATAAGGATCGAGCGATCCTCCGCCCGACGCTCCGTATTGAAACCAGACTTACACCTAAAACACTCCAACATGAAAAAATTTACACACATATTAGTCAGTCTGCTGCTTGCGGCGGCCCTGCTGCTGTTGTCGGCGCCGGCGCTGCATGCCCAGCAGAAGAAGGTCGTGACGGGAACGGTGACCGACAAGGAGGGTGCGCCGCTTGTCGGCGTGACCGTCCTGGTCAAGGGCACCTCGGTCGGCACCACGACCCAGGGCGACGGCCGCTACGAGCTCGAAATTCCGGCCGGCGGCGAGGTGCTCCAGTTCTCGTTCCTCGGCATGGATACGCAGGAGGCCGCCATCGGTTCGCGCACGGCGATCGACGTCTCGCTGGCCTCGAGCACTACGGGTATCGACGAGGTTGTCGTGGTCGGTTACGGTACGCTCACCAAGCGCGAGCTCTCGTCGTCGGTGGGCTCGCTGCGCAGCGATGATCTGGACAACCGCACTTCGGCCTTCAACATCATGCAGGACATGGCCGGCAAGATCGCCGGTGTGAAGAACGTCTCCTTCTCCGGAAAGCCCGGCGGCGCCTCGGCGCTGCGAATCCGCGGCATGGGCTCGATCAATGCCGGCAGCGACCCGATCTATGTGCTCGACGGCGTGGTGGGCGTCAACCCGCAGCTGATCAACCCCGCCAATGTCGAGAGCATCGACGTGCTGAAGGATGCCGCCGCCACCTCGATGTACGGTGCACAGGGCGCCAACGGTGTCGTCATCATCACGACCAAGTCCGGCAAGAAGGGCGAGGGTACGGTGACCTACAACGGCAAGGTCGGCGTGAGCTTTCTCAACCGCAAGGTCGACCTGCTCAACGCCGACGAATTCATGGAGGTGCAGCGCCGTGCCTACGCCTACAGCGGCAAGGTCATGCCGCATCTCGAAACGCCGATGGAGAACCTCTTCTGGTATGCCAAGGACGCCTCGGGCAACTACAAGCGCGACGAGCGGGGGTATCTGATCGCCTCGCCGCGCTACGATACCGACTGGCAGGAGGCCCTGACGCAGAATGCCCTGACGAACGACCATACGGTGTCGTTCTCGTCGGCCGGTGAGAAGACGTCGGTCTATTCGAGCATCGCCTACCAGGATTTCCAGGGTCTGGTCCGCTATACCTATTCCAACCGCCTGTCGGGTACGGTCAACGTCCGCACGGACGTCAACCGCTGGCTCAACGTGCAGACCGTCGTGACGGCCGCTACCGACAAGAGCAACGACATGGAGGGCGGCTTCGGTCAGGGCCCGATCCGCAACATGCTCGAGATGCCGCCGATCGTCCCGGTGAAATACGATGACGGCACGTGGGGCCGCAAGAACGACTACCCGCTGGGCGAGGTGGCCGAGAACCCGATCCGCCTGCTCCGCGACCAGAAGAAGATCGCCGAGAACGACTATGCCATCTTCAACATGATCGCCAACCTCAAGCTGACGAAGAAGCTCACGCTGACGGTCAAGGGCGACTACTCGATGACCAACCACCGCGACCTGAGCTATGCCAAGGCCGGACTGCTCGACGTGAGCGAGAACAACGGCGGCTTTGCCGATATCTCGAACTCCAAGTCGCGCCGCTGGTCGAACGAGGATTACCTGACCTACACCGACAAATACTTCGGCGGACGGCTCAACTCGACGTTCGTGCTGGGTGCCAGCTGGTACTACAACCATTCGGAGAGTTCGTCGTCGGGCTCGGAAAACTTCTTCGACGACTCGTTCGGCTACCATAACCTCGGCGCCGGCACGACCTACCATCAGCCGGCCTCGGGCATGGAGCAGAACACGATGAACTCCTACTACTTCCGCATGAACCACAGCTTCCTGGACCGCTATCTGCTGGGCTTCACGTTCCGTGCCGACGGCGCCTCGAACTTCGGTGCCAACAACAAGTACGGCTACTTCCCCTCGGCCTCGGCTGCCTGGGTGATCTCCGAGGAGCCCTTCTTTGCCGGCGCCCGCAAGGTGCTCAACAACATGAAGCTGCGCGTGAGCTACGGTGCCGTGGGCAACGCCTCGATCCCCAACTACCGGACCATCTCGCAGTATGCCAACGGCTCGGTGATCCTCAACGGGGAGCTCAACCCCTACGTTGTACTCTCGAACCTCGGCAACGAGGACCTCAAGTGGGAGACCTCCAAGCAGTTCAACGTCGGTCTCGACCTGGGGCTGTATGACAACCGCCTCCAGCTGATTCTGGAGTACTACAACAAGACCACGACCGACCTGCTCTTCCAGAAACAGGTGCCCTATACGACCGGATACGCCACGACGTGGACCAACCTGGGCAAGATCCGCAACCGCGGTTTCGAGGTGACCCTCTCGTCGCGCAACATCGAGCACAAGGATTTCAGCTGGAGCACCGACATCGTCTTCTCGACGAACAAGCTGCTGGTGCTCGACGTCGGCGGTGAGACCATCGACACGGGCAACAACACCATCGCCCGCGCCGGCGAGGAGTGGGCCTCCTATTTCGTGCTGAACCGCATCGGCACGTGGGGGCTGGACGAGGTCGACGAGGCGCGCCGCTACGGCAAGAAGCCCGGTGACATCAAGTACGAGGACGTGGACCACAACTACAAGATCGACGATGCCGACCGCAAGATCATGGGCAACGGAACGCCCAAGGGCGACATCACGATGGTCAATACCTTCCGCTGGCGGGGTCTCTCGCTGATGGTCGACCTGAACGCCTGCTACGGGTTCAAGATTCTGGGTATCGCCCCGACGATGATGGAGAATCGCCAGCTCTACGGCAACTCCGTGAAATCGGTGCTCAACGCCTGGACGCCCGAGAATCCCAATTCGATGATCGCGGCGCTGCGTCTGCCGTCGGACACGAACTTCGGCGAGAACGAGAAGGACTCGCGCATGCTCTACAAGGGCGACTTCCTGCGTATCCGCAACATCTCGCTTTCGTATGACTTCAGCCCCGAGCTGCTGCGCAAGTCGCGCGTAATCAAGGGTCTGAGCATCGGCATCAACGTGGAGAACCTCCATGTCTTCACCTCCTACCCGGGCTTCGACCCCGAAGTGGGCGCCTTCAACACGGATACGGGCCAGAGCATCGACTTCTACTCCTATCCGCGTCCGACGACCGTCTCCGCAAACATCAAGATCACCTTCTAAATGCTGAAAACAATGAAAAGACTCATCATAACCGTCGCCTCGTCGCTGGCCGTCGCGCTGATCGCGGGATCGTGCAACGCCTTCCTCGAGGAGAACTTCAAGACCGCGCTTTCGCCCAAGTCCTATTTCAAGACCGAGGAGCAGATCGTCGCCGGCGTGAACGGACTCTATACCTTTGTCGACGACCTGTTCGAAGGCGATGTCGAGGTCGGCACGCAGAACTTCATCTTCCTGGACTACCTGCCGGGCTATGCCGTGCGTCCGCGTTCGGCCGGCAGCATCTACCTCTCGCAGGCGATGAGCCTTACGGTCAGCGAGGAGAATACCTTTATCGAAAAGCTGTGGAAGAGCGCCTACACGGCCATCGAAAACTGCAACAGCGTCATCGCGGGCATCGAAGCGTCGGCGGTGACGATGGATGCCGTGACGAAGGACAAACTGCTGGGCGAGGCCTACTTCATGCGGGCCTACCACTACTTCAACCTCGTGCGGCTGTGGGGCGAGGTGCCGCTCAAGACCTCGGTAACGAGCGATCTGTCGGACGTGAAGCTTCCGCTTGCGACGCAGGAGGCCGTCTACGAGCGCATCGAGCAGGACCTGACCCGGGCCTCCGAGCTGATGGCCGCATCGCCCTGGACGAGCACCGACGGCCGCGTCACGCGCGGTGCCGTGTACACGCTGCTGGCGAAGGTCTATCTGACGATGGCCGGCTATCCCCTCCAGAAGGGGACCGAGTACTACGCGAAGGCCTACGAAACGGCCCACGAGGTCTATGCGAGCGGACAGTTCTATCTCTTCCCGGACTATGCCGCCCTGCGTGATCCGGCCAACGCCAACGCCGGCGAGCATATCTGGATGATCCAGTGCGAGCAGCAGTATGCCGGCTCGCCCGTGCACAACGACATGCTGCCCTATCCCGAGCCCGAGAAGCCCATCTCGGCCAACTCGGCCTTCGGCGGCGCCCTGGCTCCGGCCCAGGCCTTCTACGACTCCTACACCGAAGGCGACCTGCGCACGGCCGAGAAGGGGTACTACTACACGGAGCACGAGGCGACCGACGGTTCGGGTGTCGTGCAGCTCGACCGTCCCTACATCTACAAGTATTGGGACAGCAACTGCGCCTCGACGGGCAAGTCGGGCATGAACTATCCGCTGCTGCGCTATGCCGACCTGCTGCTTGTGATGGCCGAGGCGAAGGCCCAGGCCGACGGCGGTTCGACGACCGACCGCGATGCCGTCGACGCCTACTGGATGGTCCGCGGCCGCGCGCTGCCCGAGGCATCCAAGCCCGGATCGGTAACCTTCGAGGAGGTCTACCGCGAGCGGCTGTGGGAGCTCTGCTTCGAGTCGCAGACGTGGTTCGACCTGCTGCGCACGCGCAAGATTCTCAACGTCACGACGGGCGAGGTGGTCAATCTGATCGGCTACGAGGCGCCGGGCCACAACGAAGGCTGCCGCTTCGAGGAGGAGGATCTGCTCTTCCCCTATCCGCTGCGCGAGAAGCGTCTGAATCCCAATCTTACCCGCTAACCGCATCATGAAAACTCATTTCGGAATCATGTTCGCGCTTGGCGTGCTGTGCACCCTGCTCGTATCGTGCGGGGACGACGGCGAGGGCCGCAAGCCCAACATCTTCGACGACGAGGAGTCCTTCGTTAGGGTCGAGTACACGTCGAATGCCGATACGGTCTACCTGCGCTGGACGCTCACCGACAAGGATACGCGCTTCGACTCCTACGAGGTGACGGACAATCGCACGGGCCGCGTCGTGACGGCCGGCCGCGAGGCGACGTCGTGCTTCCTCACGCACATCCCCTATGCCGAACCGGTGTCGGTCTACCTCTCGCTCGTGCAGGACGGAAAGACCGTGAAGACGAACAGGACGGACCTGGTGATCGACGGGCTGGACCGCGTGACGGCCGGGATCATCATCCCGGACCGCGGCAGCGTCACGGGCGGCGACGGCATGTACTCCGTCGCCCTGCCCGACGGGAGGAGCATCTTCCTGATGGGCGACTCCTATACGGGTACCGTGACGGGCGGGCGCCGTTCGACTTCGGACCACATGTACCGCAACTCCTACATCGTCTATGACGACGGCCGGGTCAGCGCTATCACCGACGCCAACGGCCCCGGCACGTCGGGCGCCGTGCCTCCCGGCGTTACGAACGAGGGGCAGAAGTGGTATTGGCCCGGACACGGGTTCGTGGCCGACAACACGCTCTACATCTTCCAGACGGTCATGTACCAGGGCGAAGAGGGCATGTGGGGCTTCCGCTACGAGACGACCGACATCCTCGAGTACGAGCTGCCGGAGATCCGCCTGAAGCGCACCACGCGCATCCCCTTCACCGGCTCGGCGGACATCCACTACGGCATGGCGGCGCTCAACGACGGCGACTACATCTACATCTATGCGCAGGTCGACGTCGACAACAGTGCGAACCCCGTCTCGGAGGTGCTGGCGGCCCGCACGACGCTCGATCGGCTCTACGACCGCTGGGAGTACTACACCGGTACGGGCTGGAGTGTCAGTTCGTCCGACGCCGTGCGGCTCGAGGGGCTGGCGAGCGTGCCGGTCTCCTCGCAGTTCAACGTCTTCCGGCTGCGGGACAAGTATGTGCTGCTGACGCAGAACAAGCGCTTCAACAGCGGCGAGATCTATACGTTCGTCTCCGATACGCCCTGCGGCCCGTGGCGGAACAAGCAGCTCATCTTCGAGACCTACGAGCAGGATGTTCCCGATCTGTTCACCTACAATGCCATGGCGCATCCGCAGTTCGAGAAGGACGGGATGATCCTGGTGAGCTACAACGTCAACACGGGCGACTTCGCCCAGCAGTTCAGCGATGTGACGACCTATCGTCCCCGCTTCTTCTGGGTTGAGATCGACCGCATACTCGAGGGAAAATAATTCATCGACCTGAAAACACGCTAATCATGAAAAAATACGCATTCATTTCGATCCTCGCGGCCGCATGTGCCTTTGTCTCCTGCGAGGAGGTCTCGGACAAGATGTCGTCAGACTTCCCGAGCGACTATACGATCAACTACGGACTGCGGCAGGTGCTGCAGTACGACCCGATGAACATCAACGGCATCGACGTCGTGGACAAGTTCGACTTCTTCTCGACGCTGCGCTTCACGATCGAGGTGCACGACGGCAAGATGACGCACCTGGAGTTCTCGAACGGCGAGGTGCCCTTCTCGCCCTTCGCATTCGAGGTGCCCGACGGGGTGGTCGAGTGCGAGTTCGACACCGATGCGCTGCCCAACGAGCTGCGCATCAAGGGTACGGGCAACGTGATCGCCTACTTCCAGAACGGCGAGTTCAGCATTCCGTTCCAGCTGGACAGCAAGCAGCTGAGCTACAAGTATACCTTCAAGGAGATCAAATAAATACGTCGAGACCATGAAACTTCTGAAAAACTGCAAATATTGGCTGGCGCTCGTCGCCCTGCCGCTCATGGTGGCCGCCTGCATGACCATCGAAGAGATCATCCACCCGGACGATGCCCAGGTGAACAGCGAAATCGACATCACCGTGCGCATCAAGCTCGTGACCGAGACCGACGAGACGACGCAGCTCGTCTTCGCCGTGCTGGCGCCCAAGAGCTGGAACATCGCGCAGAGCGCCCGGCTGTCGCTCACGACCTCGGGCTACGCGAGCCAGGGGTATGCCGACGTGACGGACGAACAGATGGAGCTGATGCCCGACAGCGAGGTCGAGCCGACGACGGCCCTGAAGTGGTCGGAGGCCTACCAGAGCAAGATCGGCCTGATGGGCAACCTCGGCCCCATGGAGTGGGTCGTCTTCCGCTCGAAGACCACCTTCATCATCAACGACAAGGTGAGCACCGACCCGATCGAGGGTACGGTCAAGATCCGCCTCACGACGGGCAGCCAGAGCATCAAGTGCTTCATGGGCTACGGCTTCTGCGGCATGAAGAGCGGCTTCAACGGCGAGCGCTACAAGGCCAACGAGATGTCGAAGGTGCTCACCGTGACGGGCGGTTCGGGCGCGATGCTTGACTACACGACCGTGAGCCTCGTCTCGACCGTGCCGTCGGTCTTCCGCTACGGCGACATCTTCTCGGTGAAGTTCGAGTCGGTGGTCGGGTCGACCGAGACAGCGCTCAAGGGGGCCGAGAAGGTCTACCTCTGCGGCCGTGCCCTCTGCGAGGACGGCTCGGAGGTGACGGTCTCGACGACCGGCGACGCCAACCTGATGGAGAAGCTCGGCGAGACCTCCTACCAGAAGTACATCTATCCGCGTCACTTCTTCTCGCTGCCCGAGGGGACGCGCATCGAGGCGCTCTACTTCTACTTCACGAACGAGGACGGCAGCATCGTCGTGCGTGACACGTCGGGCGAGGATTTCCTCGTCTCGCAGTCCGAGGAGTAGAGGCGTGCGGCCCGTGCGGCCGCCTGTGAACAGGGACGGGGAGGTGCCGGGGCATCTCCCCGTTTTTTCTTCGGACAGGTATTTTTTTCGGGAAGGGGTTGCTTTTCCGGATTTTTTCGTATCTTTGCCGTCCCGTCTGTCACGCGGGAAAATGTGGAAAGATTTGACTGATTGCAAACCACAATAAAAAATCGCTAAAACAGCTCTTTTTTATTCCAACAGCCAATTTTTCCCATTTTATACGTTTAACCATTAAAAAATGTATCAAAATGGGCTTTTTGTTTACGTCGGAGTCCGTCTCTGAAGGACATCCCGACAAAGTTTCGGATCAGATTTCCGACGCCATCCTGGATGAGTTCCTGCGTCACGACCCTTCGTCGAAGGTAGCGTGCGAGACGCTCTGCACCACGGGCCTCGTGGTCATTGCGGGCGAGGTGCGCTCGGAGGCGTATGTCGACGTGCAGGGCGTGGCGCGCCGCGTCATCGAGCGCATCGGCTACACGAAGAGCGAGTATCAGTTCGACTGCAACTCGTGCGGCATCCTTTCGGCCATCCACGAGCAGTCGCCCGACATCAACCAGGGTGTCGTGCGCGACGAGGAGGAGGAGCAGGGTGCCGGCGACCAGGGCATCATGTTCGGCTACGCCTGCAACGAGACGCGCGAGATGATGCCCGCGACGCTGATCCTCTCGCACGTGATTCTCAAGGAGCTGGCCGTCATCCGCCGCGAAGGCGAGGTGATGCGCTACCTGCGTCCTGACGCCAAGTCGCAGGTGACGATCGAGTACGACGAGCAGACGAACCGCCCGTTGCGCGTCCATACGATCGTCGTCTCGACGCAGCACGACGAGTTCATCCGCCCTGTCGACGGCCTGACGGAGAAGGAGGCCGAGCGGCAGATGCAGGAGCGCATCCGCGAGGATGTGCGCACGATCCTCATCCCGCGCGTCAAGGCGCGTCTGGAGCGTGCCGGCGACAAGCTCGCCGAGCTGATCGGCGACGACTACATTCTGCACGTGAACCCCACGGGCAAGTTCGTCATCGGCGGCCCTCACGGCGATACGGGCCTCACGGGCCGCAAGATCATCGTCGACACCTACGGAGGGCGCGGCGCCCACGGCGGCGGCGCCTTCTCGGGCAAGGACTCCTCGAAGGTCGACCGTTCGGCCGCCTACGCCGCACGCCACATCGCCAAGAACCTCGTGGCGGCGGGCGTCGCCGACGAGGTGCTCGTCGAGCTTTCGTATGCCATCGGCATTGCCGAGCCGCTGTCGATCTACGTCGACACCTACCGCTCGCCGCGCCCTGCGGCCCTCGAGGGGATGACCGACGGCGAGATCGCCCGCCGCATCGGCAAGCTCTTCGACCTGCGCCCCGCGGCCATCGTCAAGCGCTTCGGGCTGAAGAACCCGATCTTCGAGGCCACGGCCTCCTACGGGCACTTCGGTAACCGCCCCTTCAAGCGTGTCGAGAAGGTCTGGGAGAACGGCCGTGAGGTCGAGCGCGAGATCGAGTACTTCGGCTGGGAGAAGCTCGATGCCGTCGAGATGATCCGCCGCGAGTTCGGTCTCTGACCGCCGCGCGCCACACGTAAATCGGAGCATCGGATGCGGTGCTCCGATTTTTGTTGTTTTTTCGCATACTAACGGAGCGATTCCGTGCGTTTGTCCATCGACCGTAAATGGAAAAAGAGCCTATGATAAAATGATTGCCTCCGATTAATTGATTGAAACTAACACATTTGAATTATGAAAAAGGCATTTTTGATTTTGGGACTTGTTGCCGTATCGGCCGCCGCGGGCGGTGCGACGGCGTGGACGCTCACTGCCGGGCGGGAGCCGTCCGTCGAATATATCGAGCGCGAGGTGCCGCGCACCCCGGCGCTGGGGACACACTTCACCTCCTACGAGGCGGGGCAGTATCCCGACCTGACCTATGCGGCCGAGAACGCCGTGAAGGCCGTGGTGAACATCGAGGCCGTGCAGCAGATCGAGATGCCGCGCCGCGGCGCCTACGGCTACGACTATGACCCCTTCCTGGAGTTCTTCGGCATTCCGCAGGAGTACGGACGGCGCGGCGGCAGCGGCGAGCCCGAATACCAGGAGCGCCGCGCGGGCGGCTCGGGCGTCATCATCTCGGCCGACGGCTACATCGTGACGAACAACCACGTCGTCGACGGCGCCACGAAGCTCAAGGTGAAGCTCAACGACGGGCGGACCTTCGACGCGAAGCTCGTGGGCAAGGATTCGGCCACGGACATCGCGCTGCTGAAGATCGACGCGAAGGAGCTGCCGACGCTCGCCTTCGGGTCGTCGGACGCCCTGCGCCTGGGCGAGTGGGTGCTGGCCATCGGATCGCCCTTTGACCTGCCGTCGACCATCACGGCCGGCATCGTCAGCGCCAAGGCCCGCAACCTCGGGGCCATTCCCAACGACTTCTCGATTGAGTCGTTCATCCAGACCGATGCGGCCGTCAACCCCGGCAACTCGGGCGGTGCGCTGGTCAATACGCACGGCGAGCTGGTGGGCATCAACACGCTCATCAAGTCGCAGACGGGCAGCTATGTCGGTTATTCGTTTGCCGTGCCCGAGTCGATTGTCCGCAAGGTCGTTGTCGACCTGAAGGAGTACGGCGTCGTGCAGCGCGCCATGCTGGGCATCCTGTTCCGTCCGGTCGATCAGGACTTCATCGACACGGAGGGCAAGGAGCTGGGCATCACCGAGATCGGCGGTGTCTACGTGGCCGGCATCACCGAGGGCGGTGCGGCTTCGGAGGCCGGTGTCCGCAAGGGCGACGTCATTGTTGCAATCGACGGCGTGAAACTCGACGGTTCGGTCTCGCTGCAGGAGCAGGTAGCCCGTCACCGACCCAACGATAAGGTCAGATTGTCGGTAAAAAGAGACGGCCACGTGAAACAAATTGACGTCACTTTGCGTAATAAGGCAGGCAAAGCGGAATTGCTGACCCGTGAGGACGTCGACGTGGTCGAGGCTCTGGGCGGCCGGTTCGCCGATGCGGGCTCGAAGCTTTGCCGTGAACTCGACATCCGGGGCGGTGTGCAGGTGGTCGGCCTCAAGGCGGACGGACTGCTCTCCCGGGCGCGCGTAAAGCAGGGTTTTGTCATCACCCACATCAACGACAAGCCGGTCTATTCGGTGTCGGAGATGCAGCGCCTGACCGAGAAGATCCGTTCGATCGACGGCATCTACCCCAACGGCCGCTCCGCAAGCTACATGTTTGTGGAGTAGGCGCGGCCGGTCCGGGCGGGTTTTTGCAACGGCTAATGTTTATTGAGAGGTAATAGTAAGTTATGCGTCAGTTAAAGATTACGAAGTCCATCACCAACCGCGAGAGCGCCTCGCTGGACAAGTACCTGCAGGAGATCGGCAAGGAGGAGCTCATCACGGTCGAGGAGGAGGTGGAACTCGCCCAACGGATCAAGAAAGGGGATCAGGAAGCACTCGAGAAGCTCACGAAAGCCAACCTGCGTTTCGTGGTCTCCGTCGCCAAACAGTATCAGAACCAGGGTTTGAGCCTGCCGGACCTGATCAACGAGGGTAACCTCGGTCTGATCAAGGCCGCCGAGAAGTTCGACGAAACGCGCGGTTTCAAGTTCATCTCCTATGCCGTGTGGTGGATCCGCCAGTCGATCCTCCAGGCGCTGGCCGAGCAGTCGCGTATCGTGCGCCTGCCGCTCAACCAGGTCGGATCGCTCAACAAGATCAACAAGGCCTTCGCCCGCTTCGAGCAGGAGCACGAGCGCACGCCGTCGCCCGAGGAGCTGGCCACGGAGCTCGAACTCCCGAAGGAGAAGGTGACCGACACGCTGCGTGTGGCCGGACGCCATGTCTCGGTCGATGCGCCCTTCGCCGACGGCGAGGACAACTCGCTGCTCGACGTGCTGGTGAACCCCGATTCGCCCAACGCCGACCGGGGCCTGATCAACGAGTCGCTCTCGACGGAGGTCGACCGCGCGCTGGAGACGCTGACCGAGCGTGAGCGCGACATCATCAAGTATTTCTTCGGCATCGGCTGCTCGGAGATGACCCTCGAGGAGATCGGCGAGAAGTTCGACCTCACGCGCGAGCGTGTGCGCCAGATCAAGGAGAAGGCGATCCGCCGCCTGCGCCACTCGTCGCGCTCGAAGCTGCTGAAGTCCTACCTGGGCTGATTGCCCGCGCAGATACGGATAAAGCCCGCTCTTTCGCATGGAAAGGGCGGGCTTTTCGTGTCTATGCCTGGTTTGCCTGCGGCATCGCCGCGTGCGGAGCGTGCGGGTGGTCGCCGGGGGCCGGTGTTGCATGAAAGCGAAATTTTCGCTATCTTCGGAATATGCTTTCAACCATCTTTTATATCCTGGTCGGCTGGTTTCTTGCCGGGCTCTTTCTCAGAAAGGACCGGGACGGACAGTCGTAGCCGGTTGTCGGCGGTTGTCGGCGGGGCGGGCTACCAGACGATCGGCTCCTTGCCCACGGAGCGGAGGTAGTCGTTGGCGCGCGAGAAGTGGCGGCAGCCGAAGAAGCCGCGGTAGACCGACAGCGGCGAGGGGTGCACGGCCTTGAGGATGCAGTTGCGTGTGGGGTCGGCGATGGCGCCCTTCTTCTGGGCGTAGCTGCCCCAGAGCATGTAGACGATGTGCTCCTTGCGCTCGGCGACGGCCCGCACCACGGCGTCGGTGAAGGTCTCCCAGCCGTGCCCGGCATGCGAGGCGGCCTCGTGTTCGCGGACCGTCAGCACGGCGTTGAGCAGCAGCACCCCCTGCTCGGCCCAGCGGTCGAGGTTGCCCGTCGTCGGAACGGGGGCGCCGGTATCGTCGGCCACCTCCTTGAAGATGTTTTGCAGCGACGGCGGGAAGGGCACGCCGTCGCCGACCGAGAAACAGAGCCCGTTGGCCTGCCCGGGTCCGTGGTAGGGGTCCTGCCCGATGATGACGACCTTGAGCCGGTCGAACGGACACTTGTCGAAGGCGCGGAAGATGTTGCTGCCGCGCGGGTAGATGCGGTGCGAGGCGTACTCCTCGCGCACGAAGCGGGTCAGCTCCCCGAAGTAGGGTTTGTCGAATTCGGGGGCGAGTATCTCTTTCCAGTCGGGGGCGATCTTGACGTCCATGATGCAAATCGGATAAAGTTCGGTAAATGTAGCAAAAAGTTGCAAAAATCCCGTACATTTGTTGCGGAAACAAAACTACGACCATGAAAAGATTCTGGATGGGCCTGTTGGCGGTGGTGCTGTCGACGGGCATGTTGCGGGCTGCGGAGCCCGCAGGGAATACGGCCGAGCCGGTCCGCAACGTGATTCTGCTGATCGGCGACGGCATGGGCCTTGCGCAGGTCTCGATGCTGCAGATCGAGCAGCAGTACGCCCCCACGGCCTTCGACCGGGCCGAGGGGGTGGCGCTCATCACGACGCGCTCGGCCAACAACCGCGTGACGGACTCCGCGGCGGCCGGCACGGCGCTCGCCACGGGACACAAGACCAACAACGGCATGCTCGGGCAGACGCCCGACGGCGAGCCCGTGCAGTCGATGATCGCCCGGGCTCATGCCGAGGGGCGCCCGACGGGCCTTGCCGTCTGCTGCTACCTGCAGCACGCCACGCCGGCGGCCTTCTATGCCCATGTGGCCGACCGCGACGACAACCCGGCCATCACGCGCGACCTGGCCTCGAGCGGCATCGACGTGCTCTTCGGCGGCGGTCGCAAGTGGCTCGGCGAGGCGTCGCCCGCGGGCGTCAGCTGGCTGGATGTGATGCGCCGCGACGGCTATGCCGTGGCCGAAACGATGGACGAGGCCGAGCGTGCCAACGCGCTGCCCCTGCTGGCCGTTGTGGCCGAGGAGAGTGTGCTGGACGACGACATGGAGGCGGGCTACCTGACGCGTGCCACGCGCAAGTCGCTCGAACTGCTCTCCGCCGAGGCCGAGCGCCGCGACAAGGGTTTCGTGCTGATGGTTGAGGGGTCGTTCATCGACTGGGCCTGCCACGGCAACGATGCCGAAGAGCTGCTCTTTCTGATGCGCGACTTCGACAGCACGGTGGCTGCGGCGATGGACTTTGCCGACCGCACACCCGGCACGCTGGTGGTCGTCACGGCCGACCATGAGACGGGCGGTCTGACGATTCCGAGCAACGAGGCGGACTTCACCCGTTCGGAGAGCGGCCTGAACTACTCTTTCTCCACGACGGGCCATACGGGCACGATGGTGCCGGTCTACCTCTACGGCGCGGGAGCCGACCGCATCACGGGCGTGATGGACAATACGCAGCTCTCGCAGCGGATCATGCAACTGCTCGGGCTCGAATAACCCGCGCAGCTTCCGCGGCCGGATTCACCGGTAGAAAAAGAGGCGGCGTCCACCGAACTTCGGAGTGGACGCCGCCTTCCGCGTTATGGTAAGATTGGTTGCGGTGGTCAGCGGGTGGCGGAAGCCGTATCGGGAGCCGTTTCGCGGGCTGGGGTCGGGAACGCCGTGACGACGATCCGCTCCACGGTCGTTGCCGAGGCGGCGGGCACCTCCTCCAGCGGATGCCCCGAGCCCTGAATCCGGAATGAGACGGGCAGCGTGACGGTCGCGGCCGTCGCCTCGCCGTTGCGCGAGGCGGGGCTCCAGGCGGGCGAGGCCTTCACGACGCGGCGCACCTCTTCGGCAAGCTGCGGGTCGGGCTTACCGGCGATGCGGATGTCGTCCACCCGGCCGTCCCTGCCGACGGTGAAGGTGGCCACGACGCTCCCTTCCGTCTGCTGCTCCCTCGCCCCGGCGGGGTAGCGCAGGCGCTGCATCGCCCAGCTGCGGAAGGCGTTGAGGTTCCCGATTTCAAACTGCATCGACGCCAGCCCCGGCTTCTGTGCGGCGGTCTTCTCCTTCGGGGTGCTGAAGTCTACGGGCAGCATATAGCGGACGCGCACGAGGTGCCCATTTTGCCGGCCGGGGGTCCATTTCGGCGAGGAGGAGACGACGCGCCGGACCTCCTCCGAGAGGATCCGGTCGGGGGATTGCAGCAGCTCGATGGTGCTCACCGAGCCGTCGCGCTCGACGATGAACGACAGGACGACGCGCCCCTCGATGCCGCGCTTGAGCGCCTCGGCCGGGTAGCGGATCTGCGACTGCACCCATGTGCGGAAGGTGTTGAGGTCCTTGCCCTGGAAGAGCGGCATCTCTTCGGCGACGAGGAACGGCGTGTCGTCTTCCGAAGCGGATGGCGTCGGCTGCTGCCCGGCGGGCGCTTCCTCCGCGGAGGCGGTCTTCGGACGCTTCATGTTTTCGACGGCGGTGGTGGTGATCTCCACGGCTCCGTATTTTCCGCGCTCGCCGTATTTGGCCGTGGCCTCCTCGGGCTTGAGCAGCTGGATCGACTCGACGGAGTTTGTCGTCAGCCCCGTGTTGGTGGGGTATTCCATGCCGTCGATGATGTAGAGCGGGCGCTGCTGGACGCCGTATTCATCGACTGTCGGGATTGGGCCGACCGACTGCTTCGTGCTCTCGGACCGCAGGGTGACGGTGATCTCGCGTCGCGCGGTTTCCGCCACGACGGAGACGGCGTAGTATTCCGGGTAATTGATCTCCACGACCTGCCCTTCGGTTACCGTGAGCGTGGCCTCGCCCTTGCTGTCGGACTGCGTCGTGACGTCCGTGCCGATGATCCGCAGCGTGGCGCCCGCGGCGTAGTTGTCGGTCGAGAAACTGCGGTTGTCCCCGTTCCACAGCCTGATGTAGAACTTGAGATCGAACGGCTGACTGGCGGCTGCCGATGCGGGCCGGGCAGTTGCATCCGTCGGATGCTCCACGGCGGTGCGTTCCGCAACGTCGGCGTCCGTTTGCGGGGTTGCCGCATCGGGATCGGCGATTTCCAGCTGCATCCGGTAGGGGTCGGCCCCCTCGCTGTCGTAGGTGGTCACACGGGTGAAGGAGTTTTCTGCGGTATTGGAGGCATAGGTCAGCGATCCGCGGGCCGGACCCGTGAGCGAGAAGCGCCCCTCGGCGTCCGTGCGGGCGGGGTAGGCCTCCGCGTCGAGCGGGTGCGTACCCATGGCGCCGGCGTAGAGCAGGATGTCGGCGGCCGGCGAGCCGTCGGGATTGGTCACCGTGCCCTCGATGCGGATCGGGGTGTAGTGCCGGAGCGGCTCCTCGGCCGTGAAGGCGACGACGAGCTCGGGATGGCGGTCGCGGTATTCGGCCGGAAGGTTCTCCGACGAGTAGAACCTGTCGACGGTGAGCGCTTCGGGTTCGGCGGCGCGGATCTCCGCGGCGGGAACCTCGCGGCCGTTGAGCAGGTAGATGACCCGCTCATGGCTTGCTCCGGACTCGGTTTCGAAGCGGGCTGCCTGCGCCGTGAACGAGAAGGCGCACAGCAACCCTGCGAGGACGGGCACCGTGCCCGCCACTCGCAGCAGGGCGTGCCTGCTTGTGTGGTTGGTTGTCATCATCTGGAATCTTTTTTTGGTCAGTGAGTCCCGCAGCCCGTTGGCTATGTCCGGACTATAGCCGAAGAGCTGGCGGAATATCGTGTGCATGTAGCGTTCGCGGTCGAAGCCCTGTGTCAGCACGTCGCGGTCAGCCTCGAACTCCTGTGCCTCGGTCAGGCGGCGCGCGGCGAGCCACGCCACGGGGTTCCACCACTGAAGGGCCTTGAATGTCTCCATCAGGAGTCGTTCGGCCGTGTGGCGGTGGGCGATGTGGCTCGCCTCGTGCATCAGCACGGCCCGCATCTCCTCGCCCGACGTGCCCTCCCAGACGTAGACCGAGCGGAAGAACGAGAACGAGGCGATGCGCTCCCGCGTCCGCACCAGGTGCAGACGCCCGGCGTCCGTGACGGTGGCGCGGCGGCGCAGGCGGCGGATGCGCAGTGCCTCGCGGAGCATCGCCCCGGCAAGCGTCGCGGTCCCGAGCAGGCAGACGGCGATCAGCAGCGTGCGGGGCGTAACGAGGGGCTCGGCCGCGGGGAGCACCTCCGGCACGGGGGTCCACGCCGTGGCGGGGATGGGTGTGGCCGGCGCTGCGGTTGCGGTGATGACCTCGCCCGGCCAGACGGGGATGCGCAGCAGCGGAATAAGTGCGGCGAGCGGCAGCAGTGCCGTGAGGTAGCGCCGGCACCAGCCGAAGCGCACGCGGCGTTCGAGCAGCAGGGCGTAGGCCGCCAGGAGCGCGGCGCTGCAGACGATGACCTCGGCAAGGTATGTCAGGAGCTCTTTCATGGTGCTGCGGGGTTATTTGCCGGCCTGGCGCATGATCTCGAGAATCTCGTCCATCTCGCGGGCCGAGAGCTGCTCGTGGCGCGAGAAGAACGACACGAGCTGGACGAGCGAGCCGTCGAAGTAGGAGTCGAGCATCGTCGACATGACGCTGCGGGCGTACTCCTCCTTGCTCACGGCGGGCCAGTAGCGGTGGCTCTTACCCTCGCTCGTGTGGCGGACGAAGCCCTTGTTTTCGAGAATCTTCAGGAAGGTGGCCACCGTCGTGTATTTCGGATGCGGTTCCTCCGTCGAGGCGATGATGTCGTTGACGACGGCGTTGCCGAGCCGCCAGAGTATCTGCATGATCTCCTCCTCGCCGCGTGTCAGGGCCGTGGGTTGCTTTTCGTTCATGGTCGTATCTGTACTTTTTTGTTTGTTGCGTGTTTTCGTCTCCGGGATGTCGCCCGCGCGGCCGGGCCGCCGCGGGGCGAGACCCGTTCCCGCAATGCAAGTATGCTACTAATTTTTTAGTAAAACAAATTTTATACGAAAAAAATAGTAGAAAAGAGTTCCGGGGCTTCCGATCGGACGAAAGGGGAGGGTGGCGGGGGCTTCGCCGCGCCGGTTTTTTCCCGAAGAGCGGGGCGGGTGGTTGCAGGGGAAGAAAAAAATCGCTAAATTCGTCATGAAATGGCCCGCCGGGCTCGTGCGGCGGACATTTTGATGCTTTGCAGATTGTAAAACAGACAGATAAAACAGTTACCGATGAAAAAAACGATCCTACTTCTGCTCGCGGCGCTGTCGGCTGCCGGAGCTTTTGCGGCCGCACCGCCGGCCCTTGTGCCGCAGCCGCGGCTTGCCGTCTGTGACGGGGACGAAGGCCTGCAATTGGCCGACGGCGTGCGAATCTCCGTCCCGGCGAACAACGTCGTGCTGTTCCGTGTGGCGGAGCAGTTTGCACAGTGGATGGAGCGCGAAGCGGGGCTGCGGCTCGCCGTGGCGGAGAGCGACGGCCCGCTGCGCCTGACGCTCGACGAGTCGCTCGGCGCCGAGGCCTATCGGCTTACGGTCGGGCCCGACGGCCTTCTGGTCGAGGGCGGCACGGAGGCCGGGGTCTTCTACGGTCTGCAGAGCCTGCGGCAGCTTGTCTCCCAGTACGGCACGGCGCTCCCGGCGCTGCGCATCGAGGACGAACCGACGTTCGCCTACCGCGGCACGATGCTCGACTGCTGTCGCCACTTCTTCACGGTCGACGAGGTCAAGACCTTCATCGACATCCTCGCCCTGCACAAGATCAACCGCTTCCACTGGCACCTGACCGATGACCAGGGGTGGCGCATCGAGATTCTCCGCTACCCCGAGCTGACGCGCGTCGGTGCGCACCGCGCGGAGACGGTGCTCGGCAACAATTCGGTGGCCTACGACGGCAAGCCCTACGGCGGCTACTACACGCAGAGGCAGGTGCGCGACGTGGTGGCCTACGCCGCCGAGCGCTTCATCACCGTGGTGCCCGAGATCGAGATGCCGGGCCACGCCTCCGCGGCGCTGGCGTCGTATCCCTGGCTCGGGTGTGCCGGCGAGGGATACAAGGTGCAGACGCTGTGGGGCGTCTTCCCCGAGGTCTTCTGCGCCGGGCGCGACACGACCTTCGAGTTCATGGAGGAGGTGCTGGACGAGGTGATCGCGCTCTTCCCGTCGGAGTACATTCATGTCGGCGGCGACGAGTGTCCGAAGGAGAACTGGAAGCGCTGTCCGGAGTGTCAGCGCCGCATCCGCGAGGAGGGGCTGCGCGACGAAAACGAGTTGCAGAGCTACTTCATTCACCGCATCGAGCGGTGGCTCAACGCCCACGGCCGCCGTCTGATCGGCTGGGACGAGATTCTCGAAGGGGGCATCTCGCAGAGCGCGACGATCATGTCGTGGCGCGGCGCCGCGGGCGGCATCGCCGCTGCCAAGGCCGGGAACCACGCCATCATGACCCCCAACACGCACTGCTACTTCGACTACTACCAGACGAAGGACCCGCGGCGGGAGCCGTGGGGCATCGGCGGCTACGTCTCCGTCGGGAAGGTCTATGCGCTGGACCCCTATGACCAGCTGACCGAGGCCGAGCGCCCTTTCATCCTCGGCGTGCAGGCCAACCTCTGGACCGAATACGTCGCCGGCATGGCGCACCTGCAGCACATGCTGCTGCCGCGCCTGGCGGCCCTCGCCGAGGTGGGCTGGGCCTGCGACCGGCGCGACATGGAGAGCTTCCGCGTGCGGCTCGGGGAGCTGCGCCGGCTCTATGAGCGGTGCGGCTACCGCTGTGCGCCCTACTTCTTCGACCGCACGGACGAATAATTCCGACAACTCATGCAAAAAAACGCAAATCCGACCATCCGTATGAAACGTACCCCTCTCTTCGCTTTGCTGGCGTCCCTGTGCGCCCTCTTGTTCTGCTCCGCGTGCGGTGAACGGCCCGTGGTGACCTCGCCCGACGGGCGCATCACCCTGCGTGTTGCCGCCGATGCCGACGGCCCGACATGGTCCGTCGAGGTCGACGGAGAGCCGCTGCTGCTCCCCTCGCGGCTGGGGGTTCGCACACGCGAGACGCTCATCGCCGGCACGCAGATCGCCTCCGTGCGCCACAGCTCCTTCGATGAGGAGTGGACGCAGCCCTGGGGCGAGAACAAACTCGTGCGCAACCACTGCAACGAGATGGCCGTCACGCTGCGCGGCGCCGGTGACGTGGCCCTCACGCTCCGCGCCCGGGCCTTCGACGACGGCGTGGCGTTCCGCTACGAGTGGAGCGTTGCGGGGTGCGACACCCTCGCGGTGACGGACGAGCTGACCGAGTTCCGCTTCGCCGACGAGCCCGGCACGCTGTCGTGGTCCATCCCGGGCAACTTCGAGACCTACGAGCTCCAGTACCGCGAGCTGCCCGTCGCGGAGATTGCCGACGCCAACACCCCCTTCACGTTCCGCACGGCGGCGGGTCTCTACGGCTCGGTGCACGAGGCGGCTCTGTACGACTATCCCGAGATGGTGTTGCGGCGCGATTCGGCCGGGGTGCTGAAGGCCGACCTGGCGCCGCTGCCCGACGGTGTGAAGGCTTACGTCCCGGCGACGTTCACCACGCCGTGGCGCACGGTGCAGATCGGTAGCCGGGCCGTCGACCTTATCAATTCGGCGCTGATTCTCAACCTGAACGAGCCTTCGAAGATCGCCGACACGTCGTGGATCACCCCGCAGAAGTATGTCGGCGTCTGGTGGGGCATGCACCTCGGCACGCAGGTCTGGACGATGGGGCCGCGCCACGGCGCCACGACGGCCAATGCCCTGCGGCACATCGACTTCGCCGCCGACAACAACATCCAGGGCGTGCTGTTCGAGGGGTGGAACCAGGGCTGGGAGAACTGGGGCGGCAACCAGCACTTTGACTACGTGGAGCCCTATGCCGACTTCGACCTGGAGCGCATCGCCGCCTATGCCCGCGAGCGGGGTGTCGAGCTGTGGATGCACGCCGAGACGGGCGGCAACATCCCCGAATTCGAGCGGCAGCTGGAGGCTGCCATGCAGCGCTACGCCGAGTTGGGCATCCGCACCCTCAAGACGGGTTACGCCGGAGGCTTCAAGGGGGGCTACCTCCACCATTCGCAGTACGGCGTGCAGCACTACCAGCGCGTTGTCGAGACGGCGGCCCGCTACGGCATCATGCTCGACGTGCACGAGCCGATCAAGGAGACCGGCATCCGCCGCACGTGGCCCAACATGATGACACGCGAGGGGGCCCGCGGCATGGAGTGGAACGCCTGGTCGGAGGGCAACTCGGCCGAGTACCTCTGCACGCTGCCCTTCGTGCGGCTGTTGAGCGGTCCGATGGACTACACGCCGGGCATCTTCGACATCGACTACTCGCGGGCGAAGGCCGACAAGGGGCGCATCGAGTGGAACGGTCCCAACGGCGACTGCTGCATCAAGACGACGCTCGCGCGCCAGATCGCCAACTGGGTCATCATCTACTCGCCGCTGCAGATGGCCGCCGATCTGATCGAGAATTACGAGGGGCATCCGGCCTTCCGCTTCTTCCGTGACTTCGACGCTGACTGCGACTGGTCCGAGGCGCTGCAGGGCGAGATCGGCGACTACGTCGTTGTGGCGCGCCGTGCGGGCGAGCGCTTCTTCCTCGGCGCCGGCACCGATGGCGAGGCACGCACGCTGACGCAGCCGCTCGGCTTCCTGCGTCCCGGCGTGCGCTACACGGCGACGATCTATGCCGATGCCGCCGACTCGGCCGCGAATCCCGAGGCCTACCGCATCGAGGAGCGCACGGTGACGGCGGACGACACGCTCGAAATCGTCATGGCGGCGCGCGGCGGACAGGCCGTGACCTTCATCCCGCAACACGAATAACGGCATGATACGGCGCGGAATCATCCTCTGGCTGGCGGTCCTCGCACCCGCCGTGGCGGCGGTGCAGGCCGGGCCCCGAACCCCCGCGGTGCACGACCGCGAGCGGGTATCCGTGACGGAGAGCCGGGAACGGGTGTCGGTGACAGTGAACCGGGAACGGTTCGCTGCGACGAGTGACGTGACCCCGATCGCTGCGGCGGAAGAGGGGGAGCGGACCCCCGCGGCCTGCGACGAGGGGTGGATCCTCCGGGCGTGCGATACCGCGGCGGCCTACTACCCGGTGGCGGTGGCCAACGGCGAGGTGGGCATGACCGTCGGGCGCGACCCCTTTGCGTTCGGTCCCGTCGTGCTGGGTGCCGCCTACGAGGCGGGCTCGCACGGTTCGGTGTGCCGCGTGCTGGAGGGGATCAATCCGCTCGGGCTGGAGCTCGAGGTCGACGGCCGCCGCGTGGAGGCGGCCGATGTCCGGAGCCGTGCGCAGTGGATCGACCTGCGGCGCGCCGTTCACACGACGCGCTTCGAGACGGAGCAGGTCACGGTGCAGTACGCCGTCCGGGCCCTGCGCAACATGCCCTGCGCGCTGATGGCGGAGGTCGAGGTGACGGCCGCGCACGATGTCGACCTGCGCCTGGTGAACCGCCACATGATCCCCGCGGACTTTGCCGACACCGTGCACTTCGCGCGCACGGTCTTCTGTGACGACGGCCGCCGGATCGTTGCCACCGGTTCGTCGGGCAGCTACAACGGCGGGTGCGACCACGTGGCCGCCTCGTCGACCTTTCTCTGCGAGGCCCCCTGCGAGCCGGTGCGGCCCGGCGAGCTGCGCATCGCGCTGCGGCGCGGCGAGCGGGTGACGCTTGTCCTCGTGGGAACGGTCTGTACGACGGCGTCGTTCGCCGATCCGTGGAACGAAGCCGAGCGGCAGGCGATCTACGCCGCCCGCGAGGGACGTACGGCGCTCGTTGCAGCGCACGAGCGCCTCTGGGCGGCGCTGTGGCGCGGCGACATTGTGATCGGGGGCGATCCCGGAGCGCAGCTGGACGTGCGCTTCGCCCTCTACAACCTCTACGGCTCGATCCGCGAGGGGAGCCGCCGCAGCATCCCGCCGATGGGCCTTTCGGCCCGCGGCGTTTACAACGGCCATATCTTCTGGGATGCCGAGCTGTGGATGTATCCGCCGCTGCTGGTGCTGCATCCCGAGCTGGCGCGCGGTATGCTCGACTACCGCGTCGACGGACTGCCGGCCGCGCGACGCCGGGCCTATGTCCACGGCTACCGGGGTGCGATGTTCCCCTGGGAGGGGGACGACCGCGGCGAGGAGTGCACGCCGACCTTTGCCCTGACGGGGCCGCTCGAGCACCACGTGACGGCCGACGTGGCCATCGCCTGCTGGAACTACTACTGCGTGACGCGCGATCGGGCGTGGCTGCGCCGCGAGGGGTGGCCGCTGCTGCACGAAGTGGCCCGTTTCTGGTGCGACCGCGTGACGCCGAACGACGACGGCAGCTACTCGATCCGCAACGTCATCGGTGCCAACGAATACGCCGTGGGCGTAACGGACAACGCCTTTACGAACGGGGCCGTGCGCCGGGCGCTGGAGTATGCCGCCGCCGCGGCCGAGCTGTGCGGCGAGGAGCCCGATCCCCTGTGGCGCCGGATCGCCGCCGGGCTGCGCATCCTGCGCTTTGACGACGGGGTGACGCGCGAGCATGCCGCCTATGCGGGCGAGCAGATCAAGCAGGCGGACGCCAACCTGCTGGGCTATCCGCTCGGGATCGTCACCGACCGCGAAACGCTGCTGCGCGATCTGGCCTACTACGAGCACCGCATCGACCCGCAGAACGGCCCCGCGATGAGCTATTCGGTCTTTGCCGTGCAATATGCGCGGCTGGGGATGGCCGAGCGGGCCGCCGAGATGTTCCGCCGCGCCTACCGGCCCAACCTCCGGCCGCCCTTCGGGGCCTTCGCCGAGACGGCCACGAGCGGCAATCCCTACTTCATGACCGGGGCGGGCGGCCTGCTGCAGGCCGTGATGTTCGGCTTCGGCGGGCTGGAGATCACCCCCGACGGGGTGGTGCAGCTCGAGAAGGCCGTGCTGCCGCCCGGATGGACGCGCCTCGAAATCCGCACGCCGCGCGGAACCTTTATAAAAGGTGAAAAGTGAAAGGTAAAAGGTAAAAGGTGCGGGAGAGGGCGAAAAGTGAAAGTGAGAAGTGAAAGGTAAAAGGTAAAAAGTAAAGATGCGGGGCCGTCGGTCGGAATTCCGGCCCCCCCCCGATGCCAAAAAAACGGAAAGAGCAGGCTTCAGGGCCTGCTCTTTCGTGCTTCTTCGTTGTCCTTTTCGAGTTTCTCGTCCTCCTCCCACTCGAACCACGGGAAGTCGCGCTGCCCGCCGAGCGCGAAGCGCGTGTAGGTGATCGGCAGCCCCATGCGCAGGAACTGCTGTTCGTAGGCGGTCTTGACCGAGAGCACCTCGTCGGCGTAGCCCGAGCCGTAGATGTCGGGATTCGAAACCTCGCACGGCAGGCCGAAGTGGCGGATCACCTCGTTCGTGTAGCCGTAGAGGTGCTGCGAATCGGTCTTGAGGTTGATCCAGCCGTCCGGTTGCAGCAGCTGTGCGTAGTACTCCAGAAAGAGCGGTGAGGTGAGGCGCTTCTTGGCCCGGCGGCTCTTGAGCTGCGGGTCGGGAAAGGTGATCCACAGCTCGGCGACCTCGCCCTCGGCGAAGAGCGACGTGATGAACTCGATGCGCGTGCGCAGGAAGCCGACGTTCCGCATGCCGCGCTCGGTGGCGGTCTTCGCCCCGCGCCACATCCGCGCCCCCTTGATGTCGACGCCGATGTAGTTGCGCGACGGGTCGCGCTCGGCCAGCGCCACGGTATACTCGCCCTTGCCACAGCCGAGCTCCAGCACGATGGGGTGGTCGTTGTGGAAGAAGTCGCGCCCCCAGTGCCCCTTCAGGGGATGGTCGTGGCGGAACACCTCGTCGAAGTCGGGTTGCACGAAGCATGCGAAGGTCAGGTTCTCGCGGAATTTGCGGAGCTTGTCTTTGCCCATGTCAGTTCTGTTCGCTTGTTTTGATGTGGATGCCGACGGCCTCGACCCCGCGGACGGGACGTGCCGGCGTGATGCGGATGCGGTAGTCGCCCGTGCGGCCGAAGCGCACGCGGCGGCGGTAGGGGATGACGGCCTCGGAGGCGAGGGCCGCCGTCCGGCGGTCGTGCCGCAGGGTCAGCAGGAAGGGCTCCCCGAAGCGCAGCGAGTCGGGCGTCAGGAGGGTGATGTGCACCGTCAGCGTATCCTCCCCGAAGCGGTCGTTGCAGCGCAGGAAGAGGTCGAGGTCGCGTCGTGCCAGCGTGTCGTCGTTTGCGATCGTGACCTCGGCCGCCTGCTGCCACGCCGCCGGGTCCGTATCCGCGGCAACCGACAGCCGCGGCGTGATGCAGCTGCCGCAGCATACGGCGGCAAGCAGCGGGAGAAGCAGCGCCGCCATGCGGCCGGTATGCCGCTGCCCATCTGGCTGCTGCCGCTTTTCGGCCGTTTCCGCCGCGGGGGTGCCCTCCGACATGGACTGCTTCATCGCCGAGCGTCAGTTTTCGCCGTGCGAAGCCCCCGGATTGCTCCCTTCGCCGCGGGGGCCTTCGCCGCGGGGGCCTTCGCTGCGGGGGCCCTCACTGCGGTTGCTTTCGGGTCGGGGCCCTTCGCTCCGGCTGCCTTCGCGGTTGTTTTCATCCCGGGGGCCGCCTTCGGCCGGGGTGTTGCCGTTGCCGCCGTTGCCCCGGCGGTTGCGGTTGTTGCGGCCGTGGCGGTTGCGGCCGCCTTCGCGGCTGGCATTTTCGTGTCCGTCGCCGTTGTGCTCGCCGCCACCCTGCTCCGCCTCGCTGCGGGGCCGGTTGCCGGCGTTGCGGTTGTTACGGCCGCGGTGGTTGTTGCGCTCCTCCGCGCGGGGACTCTCCGCAGCGGCGTTTGCCGTACCCTCCGGCTGCCCGTTGCGAGGCTGTTCGCCGCGGGACTGCTCGTTGCGGGGTTGTTCGTTGCGGGGCTGCTCGTTGCGCTCGTTGCGTTCGTTGCGGCGCTGCCGCTGCTCGGCGCGGGCTCCGCGCGGCTGTCCCTCGCGGCTGCCGTTTTCACCCTGCCGACGCCGGCCGTTCTCTCTTCCGGTCTCGTCCGAAGCGTTGCCGTTCGGCTGTGCTGCCTGCGTTCCGGCCCCCTGCTGCGGAGTCCGTTCGCCGCGGTTGCGGTTGCGGCCGCCGCGCTTGCGGCGCCTGGCCTGGTCGAAGCGCGTGATGCTGTCCTCTTCGGAACGGTAGGTCGGCTCGTCGGCCGCCGGGCGGATGTCGTCGGCCTGTTGCAGCCGCTCGACGCGCACGCCCTGCCGGTTCTGCGCCAGAATCTCCTTCACGCGCCCGACGGGCAGCGTCGTGAGGTTCGACATCGTCTCCTTCGACGAGGAGAAGGTCATCGTGCCGGCAAGAATGTCGCTCTTAACGAGGAACCACTCGCCGTCGACCGTCTGCAGCGGTTCGCGCAGCCGCGGGAACTCCTTGCGGGCGTCGACGTAGGCGTCGTATTCGTACATCATACAGCACTTGAGCTTCGAGCACTGCCCGGCGAGCTTCTGCGGGTTGAGCGAGATGTCCTGCACGCGGGCGGCACTCGTCGTGACGCTCGAGAAGCTCGACATCCACGACGCGCAGCACAGCTCGCGGCCGCAGGCGCCCAGTCCGCCGATGCGTCCGGCCTCCTGGCGGGCGCCGATCTGCTTCATCTCGATGCGGATGTGGAAGCGCTCGGCGAAGACCTTGATCAGCTCGCGGAAGTCGACGCGCTCGTCGGCGATGTAGTAGAAGATCGCCTTGATCTTGTCGCCCTGGTACTCGACGTCGCCGATCTTCATGTTGAGCCCCATGTCGGCGGCAATCTGCCGCGAGGCGATCATCGTCTCGTGCTCGAGGGCGATGGCCTCCTGCCAGCGTTCGATGTCGTAGGGCTTGGCCTTGCGGTAGATCTTCCTGTACTCGCCGTTGTAGGGGTTGAAGCCCGTGCGGCGCATCTGCCGCGCCACCAGGTCGCCCGTCATCGAGACGATGCCGATGTCGTGTCCGGGCGACGCCTCCACGGCGACGATGTCGCCGACCTTGAGCGGCAGGTTGTTGACGTTCTGGTAGAACGAGCGCCGCGTGTTCTTGAAGCGCACCTCCACGATGTCGGTGGGCTCGTTGACGGGGTAGCCCTCGAGCCACGGTGTTTCGTGGAGCTTGAAGCAGCCGTCGCAGGGGCGTGCCTCTATCTCGTCGCCGCAGTCGCAGAAGGCGCAGCCGCGGCCGATTTCGGGTTTGCAGCAGGTATGGTCGTATTGTTTTTCGTTATCCATCGGGGTATAATTTGCGTAAAGATACGAAAAAAATTCAATTCGCGGCGTATAATCGGTGCATGCTGTGCCGGATGCGCAGAATCAGCAGCAGCGCCGCCATCGAAAGTCCGAACGTGAAGCCGAGGTAGAGCCCCGCGGGTCCCATGCCGAGCGTGAAGCCGAAGAGGTAGCCCACGGGCAGGTTCAGCAGCCAGTAGGCGACGAAGGCGATCGGCATGATGATCCTGACGTCCTGAATGCCGCGCAGGATGCCGATCGAGACGTTCTGCAGGCCGTCGGAGAGCTGGTAGAGCGCCGCGAAGACGAGCAGTTGCGAGGTGATGGCGATCACCTCGGCGTTCGAGGTGAAGAGCAGCGGGATGAAGTGCCGCAGCGAGATGAAGACCAGAGCCGAAAAGGCGTTCCAGGCCAGGGCGAGATGGATCGAGGCCCTGGCCGCGAGCGACAGCTCGCCGATGTTGCGGGCGCCGTAGCAGTGCGATACGCGGATCGTCGTGGCCGCGCCGACCGACATGACGATCATGAAGGCGCAGTTGCCCAGCGTCGTGGCGATCTGGTTGGCGCTCAACGCCTCCTTGCCGAGCCACCCCATCATGATGCCCGTGCCGACGAAGGCCGACGATTCGAGAAACATCTGCAGCGAAATGGGCAGCCCCATGCGCAGCAGGTCGCGGACCGCCCGCCACGAGTAGTTGCGCGGCGAGAAGCCCGTCAGGTAGATGCGGTAGCGGTGCCGGCGGTAGAAGTAGGCGATCATGAGCACGGGGGCCAGGATGCGCGAGAGCAGCGTGCCGAGCCCGGCGCCCTCGGCACCCATCTCCGCAAAGCCGAGGTTGCCGTAGATGAAGAGCCAGTTGAAGAAGATGTTGGCCAGGTTGGCGATGATCGTGACGACCATCTCGACCTTCGTGTTGCCCACCCCTTCGAGGAACTGCTTGAAGGCGAAGAAGAGCATGATGAAGGGCATGCTCACGACCAGCATCCGGTAGTAGGGGATGGCCATGTCGACGACGTCGACCGGCTGGCCCATGCGGTAGAGCAGCGGGATGGCGGCGTATTGCAGCGCGCCGATGGCGAGTCCCAGCACCGTGAAGAAGAGGATGCCGTTCTGCAGCAGCGTGGCCGAGCGGCGCCGGTCCCCCTGCGCATAGAGCTCCCCGACGAGGGGCGTGAGGCCGAGGGCCACGCCGATTGCGGCGATGAAGAGGATGAAGAAGACCGAGCCGCCGAACGAGACGGCGGCCAGCGGCGTGGGGTCGTCTCCGCCGTAGCGGCCGACCATCAGGTTGTCGGCGAACTGCGTGAGGATCTGCCCCAGCTGCGTGAGCACGACGGGCAGGGCCAGCTTCAGGTTGGCCCGGTATTGCTCCTTGTATGTCGAAAATCTGTACATGGGAGCGCAAAGGTAAGAAATAATCTCTGAAAAGGGGCGCCGGCCGCCGTTTTGTGTCTCTTTTTCGGTCGGGGCCGCCGCAACGTGTCCGCAAACGAAGACGGGAAGAGTGCCTTTTCGCCTCTTCCCGTCCCTTTCCCTGCTTGTCGGCGGTCAGGCCACGCGCAGCCGGATGCCGCTGCCGCGGTCCGATTCGACGACGATTGTGTCGCCCTCGTGCAGCCGGCCGTCGACGATGAGCGTCGAGAGCGGCTCCTCGACCTGCTCGGTGAGGGTGCGCTTGAGCGCCCGCACGCCGTAGCGGGCCTCGAAGCCCATCGAGGCGAGGCGCCGGCGGGCCGTTCGGGTCACCCGGAGCCGGTAGCCCAGACGGAGCGTGCGCTCGAGCAGCGCGGCGAGCTCCAGGTCGACGATCCGTTCCGCGTCGCCGAGCGCCAGCGGCCGGAAAAGCACGATGTCGTCGATGCGGTTCAGGAACTCCGGGGAGAAGGTCCGCTCCAGCGCCCGGCGGTACTCCGCCGTCGGGGCCGTCGCGGCAGCCGTCTCCTTCGACGCCGTGTCGTAGCCGACCCGCACGGCGCGCTGTGCGGCGTCGCGCGACCCGACGTTCGAGGTCATGATGACGATCGTGTTGCGGAAGTCGACGCGGCGTCCCGTGCCGTCGGTCAGGTGCCCCTCGTCGAAGAGTTGCAGCAGCGTGTTGAAGACCTCGGGGTGGGCCTTCTCGATCTCGTCGAGAAGCACCACGGCATAGGGCTGCCGCCGCACGGCCTCGGTCAGCTGCCCGCCCTCGCCGTAGCCGACGTATCCCGGCGGCGAGCCGATCAGGCGGGCGACGTTGTGCTTCTCGGCGTATTCGCTCATGTCGAGGCGGATGAGTCCGCGCTCTCCGTCGAAGAGCCACTTCGACACCTCCTTGGCCAGCAGCGTCTTGCCCACGCCCGTGGGGCCCACGAAGAGGAAGACGCCGATCGGGCGGCCCTCCTCGCGCAGCCCGGCGCGGGCGCGGCGGATCGTGCCGGCGATGCGCTCGACGGCCTCGGACTGGCCCACGATGCGCCGGGCAAGGTGGTCGCGCAGCGTGCGCAGCCGGGCGCTCTCGCTCTCCGAGATGCGCTCGGCCGGGATACCCGTCATGGCCGTGACGACGGCGCGGATGTCCGCTGCGGTGATCTGTGCCGGATGCTCCTCGCTCTGCCGCCGCCACGCCGTGCGGCGTTCGTCGAGCACCGCACGCAGGGCGCTTTCGCGCAGCCGCGCCGCGGCCGCCTGCTCGTAGACCAGCGCTTCGACGGCCTCGCGTCCGGCCTGTCGCGTCTGCGCCAGCTCCTGCTCGAGGCGGCGCAGCTCCTCCGGCTCGCGGGCCGTTGCGAGGTGCGCGCGGGCGCCTGCTTCGTCGAGCACGTCGATCGCCTTGTCGGGGAAGTGGCGGTCGGTGACGTAGCGTGCGGTGAGCTCCACGCAGGCGCTGAGCGCGTCGTCCGTGTAGCGGACCCGGTGGTGCGCCTCGTAGCGGGGGGCGATGTTGCGCAGGATGCGCAGCGTCTGCTCGGGGCTTGTCGGCTCGACCAGCACGCGCTGGAAGCGGCGCTCGAGGGCCGTGTCGCTCTCGATGTTGGCCCGGTATTCGGCGAGCGTCGTGGCGCCGATGGTCTGCAGCTCGCCGCGTGCGAGGACCGGCTTGAGGATGTTGGCCGTGTCGAGGCTCCCCTGCGTGGCGCCGGCGCCGACGATCGTGTGGATTTCGTCGATGAAGAGAATCGTCTCGCGCGAGCGCCGCAACTCGTCGAGCAGCTGCTGCATGCGCTCCTCGAACTCGCCCCGGAATTTCGTCCCGGCGACGAGCGACGAGACGTCGAGCGAGAAGATCCGTTTGTCGGCGATCGTGCAGGGCACTTCGCCGCGGGCGATGCGCAGGGCCAGCCCTTCGACCACGGCGCTCTTGCCCACGCCGGCCTCGCCGATCAGGATCGGGTTGTTCTTCCGGCGGCGCGAGAGGATCTGCACCACGCGTTCGATCTCCGCATCGCGCCCCACGACCGGGTCGATGCGCCCCTCGCGGGCCAGCTGCGTGAGGTCCGTGCCGAAGCGGTCGAGCAGCTGCTCCGCGGGCGCCGCCCCGGCCTCCCGGTCGTTGCCGGGTCCCGCCATGCCGATTCGCAGCACGGGCCGGAACTCCTCCTCGGTGGCGAGCCGGCGCAGCTCTCCGGAGAGCGAGTCGGCCGTGATGCCGTACATCTCGAGCACGCGGGCCGTGGCGGTCGTGCGGTCGCGCACGATGGCCAGCAGCGCATGGGCGGTCGAGATGCTGCGTGTCGTCCCCTCGACCGAGGAGCGCAGTTCGTCGGTGAATGCCCGGTAGAAGGCGTCGGGCGCGGGGCCCTGCCCGTCGGCGGCGAGGATGTCGCGCTCGATGCGCAGGCGTATCTGGTAGAGCTCCCAGTCCTTGAGCCGGGAGGAGAGCAGCTGATAGGCGAGAGACCCCTCTTCGCGGAGCAGCTCCAGCGTGAGGATGTCCTTGAGCGAGTGAGTCATGCCCGCTTTCGTCGTGTTGAATGCCGCCCGGGCGATGATGCCTTCGAGCGTCTTCGAGATTTTCAGTTGCATGTGCGTCGTCGTTTGGTTTTCGTCCCGATAACGGCACGACGCAACCGTGTATTGTGCGGGCGGATTTGTTTACATATTTGAAACGATTGCTGATTGTCAGCGTATTACCCTTGTGCCGGGGCGCGGCCCGACGGTGTGGCGGCCGTCCTAAACCGTTTCGGATCAGCGTGTTCCGGCGCCCGTCGGCGGTGTGGCGGAGGCGATTGCCTCTCCGGTCCCGTTTTTTGTGCAACGGGACCTTTTCCGGAATTTTATCGCATTGATTCGCAGAACGATCCGTTCGCATGCCGCATTCGGTCGCATCTGTCGCGCATTCGGGCGCGGGGCCTGCGGACGGTTACTGCTCCTGCCCGCGGCGCGGCCATTCGCCGACCTCCATGTCGCGCATTTGGGCCCCGTCGATGACCAGCCGCACGGCCGTGCGCGTGCGGTGGAAGCCGTATTCGCCCGCGGCGCCGGGATTCACGGCCAGCAGGTCGTAGACCTCGTCGTACATCACGCGCAGGATATGCGAGTGCCCGCAGACGAACAGGCGCGGCCGCACGGCCCGGATGCGGTCGACGATGTGCGGGGCGTAGTGGCGCGGGTAGCCGCCGATGTGGGTCATCAGCACGGGGACCTCCTCGCACGTGAAGGTCAGAAACTGCGGGTAGACGCGGCGCGTGAGGCCGCCGTCGATGTTGCCCGAGACGGCGCGCAGGGGCTTGAAGGCGGCGATGCGGTCGGCCAGCTCGAGCGAGCCGATGTCGCCCGCGTGCCAGATTTCGTCGACGTCGCGGAAAAACTCCCGCAGCCGCTCGTCGAACGTGCCGTGCGTGTCCGAAAGGATGCCTATGCGTTTCATCGCGATCAGTATTTGCCTTTCCAGAGCGTGCGGATGCGCTCGGCGATCTTCGCCTCGGCGGCATTCTGCTCGTCGGGTTCGTAGAAGCGTGTTCCGGCGAGCGACTCGGGCAGGAACTCCAGCTCGGCGAAGTGCCCGGCGTAGTCGTGGGCGTACTTGTAGTCCTTGCCGTAGCCGGCCTCCTTCATGAGCCGTGTCGGGGCGTTGCGCAGGTGCAGCGGCACGGGGCGGTTCGTCGTGTCGTGCTCGACCATTGCCAGAGCCCGGTTGATGGCCATGTAGGCCGAGTTGCTCTTGGGGCTTGTGGCCAGGTAGATCGTCGTCTCGGCCAGCGTGATGCGCGCCTCGGGCATGCCGATCTTGTGCACCGTGTCGAAGCAGGCGTTGGCCAGCAGCAGCGCGTTGGGGTTGGCCAGCCCGATGTCCTCCGAGGCAAGGATCACCAGCCGCCGGGCGATGAAGCGCGGCTCCTCGCCCCCGGCCAGCATGCGCGCCAGGTAGTAGATCGCCGCATTGGGGTCGCTGCCCCGCACCGACTTGATGAAGGCCGAGATGACGTCGTAGTGCTGCTCGCCCTGCTTGTCGTAGAGGGCGATGTTCTGCTGGAGGCAGTCGGTGACGTACCGGTCCGTGATGGTCAGCTTGCCGTCGGTGGCTCCGGCGAGGATGTCCAGGATGTTGAGCAGCTTGCGGGCGTCGCCCCCGGCGAAGCGCAGCAGCGCACCGGTCTCCACGACCTCGATCTCGCGTTCGCGCAGCTCCGTGTCGGTGGTCAGGGCCCGGTGGAGCAGCACCTCGAGGTCCTTGTCCTCGAGCGGCTTGAGAATGTAGACCTGACAGCGGCTCAACAGCGGCGAGATCACCTCGAACGAGGGGTTCTCGGTCGTGGCGCCGATCAGGGTGACGACCCCCTGCTCGACGGCGCCGAGCAGCGAGTCCTGCTGCGACTTGTTGAAGCGGTGGATCTCGTCGATGAACAGGAAGGGCGCCCGCTGGTCGAAGAAGCGCTGCTTGCGCGCCGACTCGATCACCTCGCGCACCTCCTTGACGCCCGACGTCACGGCCGAGAGGGTGAAGAAGGGGCGCTCGAGCTGCGAGGCGACGATCCTGGCCAGCGTCGTCTTGCCCACGCCCGGGGGACCCCAGAGGATGAACGAGGGGACGTTTCCCGTCTCGAAAAACTTGCGGAAGACGCCGTTTTTGCCCACGAGGTGCTCCTGCCCGACGTAGTCGTCGAGCGTATGGGGACGCAGGCGTTCGGCCAATGGAATGTTCGACATGGCGGTGTGGTTTGTCGTTCAAAAGTACGGATTTTTTCCCGTCCGGCAAACTCCCGACATGCGAAAAGCCCGAATCCGATTCGGGCTTTTCGCGTATGCGGGCGTGCGGTGCGGCTATGCCTCGGGCTTGCGCAGTTCGAGGTAGAGTTCGTCGAGCTGCGCCTGGTCGAGCCGCGACGGGGCGTCGAGCATCACGTCGCGACCGGCGTTGTTCTTCGGGAAGGCGATGTAGTCGCGGATCGAGTCCGAGCCGCCGAAGAGCGAGCAGAGCCGGTCGAAACCGAAGGCCAGACCTCCGTGAGGGGGCGCGCCGAACTTGAAGGCGTTCATCAGGAAGCCGAACTGCTCCTGCGCCCGCTCGGGCGTGAAGCCCAGGCACTTGAATATCTGCGCCTGCAATTTGGCGTCGTGGATACGGATCGAGCCGCCGCCGATCTCCGTGCCGTTGCAGACGAAGTCGTAGGCGTTGGCGCGCACGCGGCCCGGATCGCTTTCGAGGTACTGCACGTCCTCGGGTTTGGGCGAGGTGAAGGGGTGGTGCATGGCGTAGAAGCGCTGCGTCTCCTCGTCCCACTCGAACATCGGGAAGTCGACGACCCACAGCGGCGCAAACTTCTTCGGGTCGCGCAGCCCCAGCTGCTGGGCCACCTCCAGACGCAGGGCGCAGAGCTGCGTGAGCGCCTTGAACTTCTTGCCGCAGAGGATGAAGACCATGTCACCGGCCTTCGCACCGCAGCGGTCGGCCATCGCGCGCACCTCGTCCGGAGTGTAGAACTTGTCGATCGAGGACTTGGTGCCGTTCTCCTCGACGCGGATCCAGATGAGCCCCTTGGCCCCCACCTGCGGACGCTTGACGTATTCGGTCAGCGCGTCGATCTGCTTGCGCGTGTAGGTCGCGCAGCCCGTCGCGGCGAAGCCCGTGACGTACTCGGCCTCGTCGAAGACGCTGAAGCCGTGGCCCTTGGCCAGGTCCGTCAGGTCGAAGAACTCCATGCCGAAGCGCAGGTCGGGCTTGTCCGAACCGTACTTCTCCATCGCCTCGATCCACGGCATGCGGCGCAGCGGCTCGCGGAAGTCGAGGCCCAGCACCTCGTGGAACATGTGCTTGGCCCACCGCTCGAAGACCTCCAGCACGTCCTCCTGCTCGACGAACGACATCTCGCAGTCGATCTGCGTGAATTCGGGCTGGCGGTCGGCGCGCAGGTCCTCGTCGCGGAAGCAGCGCACGATCTGGAAATACTTGTCGTAGCCGGCGACCATGAGCAGCTGCTTGAGCGTCTGCGGCGACTGCGGCAGGGCGTAGAACTGGTTGGGGTTCATGCGGCTCGGTACGACGAAGTCGCGTGCCCCCTCGGGCGTCGAGCCCACCAGGTAGGGGGTTTCGATCTCGAGGAATCCCTCCGAGTCGAGGAAGCGGCGGATCTCCTGGGCCATCTTGTGGCGCAGGATCAGGTTGCGCTGCAGGGGCGGGCGCCGCAGGTCGAGGTAGCGGTACTTCATGCGCAGGTCGTCGCCGCCGTCCGACACCTCCTCGATCGTGAAGGGGGGCAGCAGCGCCTCGTTGAGGACGGTGATCCGCTCGGCGGCCACCTCGATGTCGCCCGTGGCCATCTTCGGGTTCTTCGACTCGCGCTCGAGCACGCGCCCCGTGACCTGGATGACCCACTCGCGGCCGATGCGGGCCGCCGCGTCGCGCACCTCCTGTGCCGAGTGCTCCTCGACGACGATCTGCGTGATGCCGTAACGGTCGCGCAGGTCGATGAAGGTCATGGCGCCGAGGTTCCGCACTTTCTGGACCCACCCCGCGAGGGTGACGGTTTCGTTGACGTTTTCGGCTCTCAGACAGCCGCACGTATGGGTTCTGTACATAATATGGTGTGTTTTTTGTTCGTTAGTTCCCAAGTAACGGGCAAAGTTAGCAAAAAGGTTTCGGAATCGGAAAGGAAAACGGGGCAAATCTGCAAATCGGGAACGGCGGGCCCCGCGCGATCCGAAAAACCGCCGCCGGAGCGGGCTTTTTTTCGTGAAAACGCTATTTTTGCAAAAAAAACGGACACGATGGAACCACAGCGGAGCGAAGACGAAAAGTTCATGCGCCTGGCACTGGCCGAGGCGCGCAAGGCGCTGCAGCAGCACGAGGTGCCGATCGGGGCGGTCGTCGTTGCCGGCGGCGCCGTCGTGGGGCGGGGCCACAACCTTGTCGAGACGCTTGCCGACCCCACGGCCCACGCCGAGATGCAGGCGCTGACGGCCGCCGCGACGACGCTCGGCGGCAAGTACCTGCAGGGGTGCACGCTCTACGTGACGGTCGAGCCCTGCATCATGTGCGCCGGGGCCATCGGCTGGGCGCAGGTGAGCCGCGTGGTGTGGGGCGCCGACGACCCCAAGCGGGGCTACCGCCGCTACTCGGAGACGGTCTTCCACCCGAAGACCACGCTGACGCGCGGGGTGCTCGCCGGGGAGTGCGAGGCACTGATGAGCTCATTTTTTGCCTCTCTGCGTATTTAGCATTTGAAAAAAGGAAAATTATTACTAAATTTGCATCCAACGTGCCTACCAGGCAGGGCGCGGAGATGAAAAACTTATAAAAAACGCATAGGAGAGAATGAAAAAGTTATTGTTTTCGGTATTTGCGCTGCTGGCGTCCGTATCGCTGTCGGCGCAGGATGTAACGGCCATCTTCAACGAGGGTGCCGCAGCTTACGGCGCCAAGGATTTTGCCGGCGCGGCCGCGAAGTTCGAGCAGGTCATCGAGCAGGGAATCGACAACCCCGATGCCGCATCGCTGGTGGCTACGGCCAAGGCGTCGCTGCCGCGCTGTTACTTCATGCAGGGTGGCAACAACGTCCGCACGAAGCAGTATGACGAGGCGCTGGCCAATTTCGAGAAGTCGGCCGAGCTGGCCGAGCTCTACGGCGACATGAACCAGGCATCCAAGTCGAAGTCCTGGGTGGCCAAAATCTATCAGATCAAGGGTGGCGACGCCTTCAACAGCAAGGACTATCTGACCGCCGTCTCGATCTTCGAGAAGGGTTACGCGGCCGATCCCGACAATACGACGATGGCGCTGAACCTGGCCATGAGCTACTGCGAGCTGTTCATGTCGAGCGGCAACATGGAGGAGTACGAGAAGGGTATGGAGGTCTACGAAGCCGTGGCCTCGAAGACCCATCCCAAGTATGCCGAGGATGCTGCCAAGGCCAAGGAGATGATCCAGCTCTATACGAACAACATGGTTGCCAAGCTGCAGGCTGCCAACGACAACGACGCCATCATCGCCGCAGCCGACAAGATGCTCGAGAAGAACCCCGAGAATGCGCTGGCGCAGAACATCCGTCTGCAGGCCTATGCCGGCAAGAAGGACTATGCCAAGGTGATCGAGCTGGGTGAGGCTGCCGCCGCTGCCCAGACCGACGAGGCCGACAAGTCGCTGATGTACCACCTGCTGGGTGTTGCCTACAACGCCCGCGAGATGAAGCCGCAGGCAATCGAGGCTTTCCAGAAGGTGACCGCCGGCGGGGCCGTCGAGTCGGCCAAGGCTGCCCTGGCCGAGCTCCAGAAGTAACAGACACCATCCGCCGCATCACAACCGATACGGGTTCCCGGGTTTCCGGGAACCCGCTTTTTTTGCCGTGTGTCCGAACGGACTCTCCTTCCGACCGGACGGCGCATGACGTTGGTACGGTATGTGCGCAGATTGCCGGAGTTTATTCAGAAACCGACAACTATGGAACGTACAACGTATGTAAAACCGGCGATCGAACTGGTGGAGGTCGCCGTCGAGAGCGGCTTCGCCACCTCGGTGGACGCCGGGGTCGAGGGATTCGACCGGGAGGAGTGGCAATGAGACGGATCGTATGGGCGGTTGTGGGGTGTGGCCTGCTGTGGGCCTGCACCCGGGAGGAGCCCGGTGACGGGGCTTCACGGCCGCAGACGGTGACGCGCCGGCTCTGTATCGAGGCTTCGGTGCCCGCAACGCGCACGCAGCTGGCCGATGACGGCTACAGCGTGCTGTGGTCTCCGGGCGACACGATCGGTGTCTATGTCATGAGCGGCGATGTCTTCACGACGGTCAATGCGCCGCTGGTCTTCGCGGGCTCGGACCCTGCGGCGAGCGGTCTTTTTACGGGCGATATTGCGCTGGCGGCCGATTCGGCCTCCTATACGCTCTATGCCTATTTCCCTTATTCGTCGACACAGAGTTCGGCGGATGCCACGGGTGTAGCCTGCACGCTCGCGTCGCAGCAGTCGCAACTTGCCGCGGGCGACTCGTCGCATCTCGGGGAGTGGGATTTTCTCGTTTCCGGAGCGCTCCGGAGCTCGACGGGGAATTTCGGACCGCTCTCCTTCCGGCATGCTTTTGCCGTAGTGGAAGTCGATTTGACGGGATCGGGCGCCATGGCCGGCAAGAGCGTGGCTTCGGTGACGCTCTATTCGACGGATGCCGCCACGGTACAGTCGGACGGATCGTTGGTCGGGACGTCCAACATGGCGGGCGATTTCACCTTCGACCTGACGGCGGCAACGGCCAACAATACGGCAACCTACGCTTCGGGATCGGCGCAGATCAACTCCTGCGGCGTGGATTTCACGAATCAGCCCGTGCTGGGGGCCGATACGCTTCGTACCTATGTGGTGGTCAATCCGGCCGATTATTCGCAGGGCAACGGCGAGGTGTATGTCGTCGTGGAGACGGCCGACGGTTATACGTCGACGACGACGCTGCCGGGTATCGTCATTTCGGCCGGGCAGATGAAGGTCATCCGGCAGAATCTCTCCTCGGGGACGGCGCCGCAGCCGACGATCGACCTCTCGGCCGGAGGGACGGCCAACTGCTATGTCGTCAACCTGCCGTCGCAGAGCTATTCGTTCGATGCGTCGACGGCCGGCAACGGTGTCATCACGCCGGGGTTGCAGCAGGCCGTGCAGCAGTACGAGGGGCGCACGCTGTCGGCGGATCTGCCCTCGTCGGGCGTCGCCCGGCTCATCTGGCAGAGCGCTCCCGGACTGATCGAACCGGGCAGCATTTCATACGCCGATTCGCGGATTACCTTCTCGCTTACGGGGCGTCCCACGTCGTTGGGCGGTAATGCCGTGATCGGGCTCTATCCCGATGCGACGTCGTCCGAGGCGCTGTGGAGCTGGCACATCTGGGTCTCGGACCAGGATGCCGCGGGACTGGAGTCGCTGGCCGAGACCTACGTGATGTATTCGACCTACGAGACGGCTTACGGCGCGGGCTCGGCCGTGATGATGGATCGCAACCTCGGGGCGATCTACAAGGAGGACGGACCCTATGCCCGCTCGTTCCGGGCGTCGCTCTTTCAGTGGGGGCGCAAGGATCCGTTCCCGTGGGGAACGGTGATCTTCGACCAGGAGAGCGTGCCCCACACCTATCTGTCGAGTGCTACGGTCGTGCAGACAACCGGCAGTCCCGGGCAGTATGCGGGTTATACTGGCAACACCTACTATGCGACGGCGCATCCCGAAGTATTCATCGCCACCACCTCGGGCAGCTCCTACGACTGGTATTGGGGCGGCGGCCGCGGCAACGGTCCTGCCTACCGCAACAATGAACTGTGGGGCAATCCTACGGGCTATACCGTCGGACAGACCACAACCAAGACGCTCTTTGATCCCTGCCCTCCCGGCTGGAAGGTGCCACATCCCTATGTCTTCAGCGCCTTTACCGAAACGGGCGGTACGGTCGACATCTCGAGCGGCGACGCCTACGTTACGGGATCGTTCCTCCAGGGATGGAATTTCCTCTACGACGGGACCGACGCCACCTTTTATCCCGGTGTGGGATACCGTTACGACGAATACGGCACCTTTGCCTTCTCCACGACGGGCTATTACTGGACGAGTTCGCCTTCGACGTCCGATCTGGCCGGCGGCTATTGCTTCGGCCTGTCGAGCGTGCGCATCAACGAGAACATGACCGATCCGCGCGGATTCGGCCTTCCCGTGCGCTGCATGCGCGACGAGTGACGGAATGCCTACTCTTTCGGCCCGTTCGGGGAGAGGTTTCGCCGCACGTTTTCCCGGATGCGCTCCGCACCGCTGCGTACAAGGGGCGTGCGGCCGCAGCGGGCCTCGAACGCCGCGTCGTCCATGGCGAGCCACTCGTCGGGCGTCATGGCCGCCGGGTCGAAGAGCGGGTCGAAGGCCGCGTTGCGGTGCTGCGGCGACAGCCGGTTGTAGGGGCAGCAGCTCTGGCAGGCGTCGCAGCCGAAGATCCAGCCGTCGAGTGTCACCTCGGCGGCCGGCTGCCGTTCGATGGTGTGGCAGGCGATGCAGCGGTTCGTGTTGACGACGCGGTCGGAGACGATGGCCCCCGTGGGGCAGTGTTCGACGCAGCGGCGGCACGCGCCGCAGCCGCTGCTCGCATAGGGGGTGTCGTAGCGGTCGGTCTGGTCGGTGAGCAGCAGCTCGCCCAGCACGACGTAGCTGCCCAGGTCGGGCATAACGAGCAGCGACTGCCGTCCGATCCACCCCAGTCCGGCCTCGACGGCAAGCTGCTTCTCGGCCAGCGGCGCCGTGTCGACGAAGGCGCGGCCCCGCAGGGCGGGGTATTCGGCGCACAGCGTGCGGAGCATCTGTCCGAGCATCGCGCGCAGGGTCGTGTGGTAGTCCGTCGTGCAGGCATACGAGGCGACCTTCGCGCGGTGTCCGGCCGGGTAGCCCGCTCCGATACGGTTCTTGTACCCCACGGCGCAGACGATGGCCGTGCGCGCCCCCTCGACCAGCCGCGCCGGATCGAAGCGCTTGTCGGCGTTGCGTTCCATGTAGGCCAGCGACGACTGGTATCCGTGCCCGAGCCATCGGTCGAACCAGGCCCTGTTGCGCGGCATGGGACGGCACGGCGCAATGCCGCAGCGATCGAATCCCGTGTCGGCGGCAATCCTTTTGATGTTCAGATAGTCGAGCATGTTCACATTTTGCTCCAAAAATAGTGATTTTTAGTCGGAAATCCGTATCTTTGCTCCGTACTTTTGCTTCATTGGAACATACCAAAACGAGAATACGGACATGTCGATGAATACCCTATGCGAGCTGGCCCGCAACAGCGTGGAGAAATTCTCGTCGAAGATCGCCTTTTCGATGTTCGAGGGCGAGGATATGACCTATGCCGAGGTGGGACGGCGCATCGCCCGCGTACAGGAAATCCTTACCGGCGCAGGCCTCTGTCCGGGTGACAAGGTGGCCCTGTTGAGCCGCAACATGCCCAACTGGGGCGTCTGCTACTTCGCCGTGACTTCGGCCGGCATGGTCGTCGTGCCGATTCTGCCCGACTTCTCGGGCGAGGAACTGGACATGATTGTCGAACACTCCGAAGCCAAGGCGCTGCTCGTCTCCGACAAGCTTTTCACGAAACTTTCGCGTGCGACCATTTCGCGGCTCAACGTCGTGGTGCGCACGAAGAACCTCGGCGTCATCTCGCAGCGCGTGCGCGGCGAGGGCGCGACAGCCGAACCCAAACCCGACGATTTGGCCGTCATCATCTACACGTCGGGTACGACGTCGAAACCCAAGGGCGTCATGCTGACGCACCGCGCCCTGTGCGGGCAGGTCGACATGTCGGCGGGGATCTTCCCGGTCAGCGGCGACGATACGTTCCTCTCGGTGCTGCCCCTGTCGCACACCTACGAGTGCTCGATCGGCATGATCTACCCCTTCTCGATGGGGGCGCGGGTCGTCTACCTCGACCGGCCGCCCACGGCTTCGGCCCTGATGCCGGCGCTGCGCTCCGTGCGTCCGACGGTGATGCTGATCGTGCCGCTCATCATCGAGAAGATCTACCGTTACCAGGTGCTCGCCAAGTTCAACTCCACGGCCTTCTGGCGCACGCTCTGCAAGGTGGGATTCACGCGCCGCTACCTCCATCGCGTGGCGGGCAAGAAGCTCATGAAGCTCTTCGGGCGGCGCCTGCGCTTCCTCGGCATCGGCGGCGCGAAGCTCGACAGCGGGGCCGAGCGCTTCCTCATGGAGGCCCGCATCCCCTATGCCATCGGCTACGGCCTGACGGAGACCGCGCCGCTGCTGGCCGGAGCGGCTCCCGCGCAGGTGCGCCTCGGCTCGACGGGTCCGGCGGCTCCCGGGGTGAAGCTGCGGCTGGAAAACATCAATCCCGAGACGCGGCAGGGGGAGATCGTGGCCCTCTCGCCGAGTGTCATGGTGGGCTACTACAAGAATCCCGAGGCGACGAAGGAGGCCTTTACGGCCGACGGCTGGTTCCGCACGGGCGACCTGGGCGAGTTCGACAAGGACGGCTGGCTCTACATCAAGGGGCGCCTGAAGAACATGATCGTGGGTCCGGGCGGCGAGAACATCTATCCCGAGGATATCGAGAGTGTGCTCAACTCGCACGTCTGCATCGCCGATTCGATCGTCACCGAGCACGAGGGGCGTCTGGTGGCGCTCGTGCACTTCAACCGCGCCGAGATCGAGGCGATGATCGACGACTGGCGCGAGGAGTGGGCCTCGAAAAAGGAGGCGCTGGAGGCCAAGACCGAGCAGCTCAAGAAGGAGATCATGGAGTTCGTGAACGCCAAGGTCAACCGTTTCTCGCGCATCTCGGAGGTGGTCGAGGAGAAGGAGGACTTCGTCAAGACCCCGACGCACAAGATCAAACGCTTCCTCTACAACCGCAAGAATGTGTCCGACGTTCCGGCGCCGGAGGGCAAGACCGAAACGAAAAAGACCTCGCTCCGATAGAGCGGGGTCTTTTTTTGCGGGGAGGGAGGGGAGAACTATGTCGATTCCCTGCTTCGGCGCTTCGGCCCCGGTTGCGGGCCGCCGTCCGCAGCCTCCGGACGCTTACCGCCCTTCGCGGATCCGTTCGCACCAGGCCGCCGTCCGGGCCTCGCTTCGGTCGGGATCGCTCTCGTCGACGGCCAGCCCGACGAAACGCCCCTCGCGGCAGAGACGCGAGGCGGTGGCGTCGCATCCGTCGGGGTCGCAGGCTCCGATGAAGGTGCAGCCGGTCGGCAGCAGCGCCTCGTAGATCAGTCCGAGGGCGTCGCAGAAGGTGTCGGGGTAGGAGGCACTGTCGCCGCAGCCGAAGAGCGCCACGCGCTTGCCCTGAAGGTTCTGCCCCTTCAGCGCCTCGAGAAATCCGTACCAGTCGTCCTGCAGCTCGCCGCATCCCCACGTCGGGGAGCCGAGCAGCAGCAGATCGTAGCGTTCCGTCTCGTCGGCCGGGGTGTCGGCGACGTTGTGGAGGTCGGCGTCGGGAATGCCCAACGCCCGGGCGATGTTCCGGGCCACGAGCTCGGTCGTTCCGGTCGTGCTCCCGTAGAAAATTCCGGTCATGACTTTTTCGGTGTTGGTTCGCTGCAAAGAAAGGGGTTTGCCAGCGGCGGAGCAATACCTGCTTTTCGGGGTTTTGCCCGAGGACCGATCCTCATTTTCGGGGATCGGCCGCCGCTGGGGGCGGACCGGAACGAAAAACGGGCGGCGCAGGAGTGCGGGCTTACCCCTCCCTGCGCCGCCCGTTGCGGATTGTGACTGGCCGGCTACTTGACAGCCGTCGTGTCGAGCGGTTCGAGCTCGTCGCCGAGGTTCACGAGGTGCTCCTCGGGAATGCCCAGCGAGCGGTAGAAGTCGTTGATCTCGTCGACCACGTCGCGGCGTCCGGCATAGACGGCCAGGTAGTAGGCGTCGCCCAGCTGGTCGAGCTTCTCGTCGAAGAGCGGCGTCACCATGTCTCCCAGCACGCCGTCGAAGCGCAGGTAGTAGTCGATGTATTCGATGAGCGTCTGCGTGTACTCCCGCATCAGGGCGTCGCCCTTCTCGGCCGCCCCCTCGATGCCGAGCGCCGAGGCGGCGTAGTAGGCCTCGAGGAAGGGGAAGGTGTTGCCGTCGGTGAAGCGGATCTGGCTCGACGGCAGCCGCTCCAGCCCGAGGTCGAGCAGCTCGACGGCCTCCTCGCCGCGGTTCTGCCGCAGCAGCTCCTTCGCCACGCGGGCAAAGGCTTCGCGTGCGTGCGAGGCGCTCAGGTTGTACTGGATGAAGTAGTCGGCGTAGACGCGCGGGTCGGCCAGGTTGCCGTAGCGGAAGGTATCCCTGAGCAGCGGCGCCGCATAGTCCGGGTCGATGCGGCCGATCTCCCACGGGTTGGTCGCCGGGGTGCGGATCGGCACGAAGCGGTAGGCGTAGCCGTCGAACTGGAGGTAGTCGAGCAGCCCGAGGTCCTGCATGATGTAGACCTGCGTGAGGTAGATCGGGCGCTTCCAGTCGAAGTTGGCCAGCATGTCGAGAATCATCAGCTGGCTCTTGTCCAGCGAGTTGCGCTTGAGCTCGAGGTAGACCGTATCGACGATCAGGTCGCGGTCCTTCTCGGCCACGATGCCCGAGGCGATGGCGTTCTCCTTGTTCACGGGCAGGGCGATGCGCTTGGTCGGGATGAAGTCGGCCAGCTCACCCTCGGGCGTGCCGTTGTCGAGGCGCACCTTCGAGCGGGGATCTTCGCTGCGCACGAAGTCGATCACCTCCCTGATATCGAGCGTGCGGTCCGTGCGCTCGTAGATCGGCACGAGGTCGTTGACGAAGGTGTACTTGCTTTTGGGCAGCGAGAAGGGGACGCCGGCGGCCTCGTTGGCCCGGGTCTTCATCTCGTCGATGTACCACTCGCCGCCGAGGTACGAAGTGTTCATGATGCGCACGTCGGGCCGCACGTTGTAGACCTCCTGGTTGTTCCACAGCGGGAAGGTGTCGTTGTCGCCGTAGTTGAGGATGATCGAGTTCGGAAGCGTCGACATGAGGTAGTTCCAGCCGATGTCGCGCGCCATGTAGCGGTGCGAGCGGTCGTGGTCGTCCCAGTTCTGGGCGGCGAGGATCGTCGGGACGCCCAGGCCGACGAGCGTGGCGACGGCCGCCGTGGCGACGGTGTTGCGGCGCGTGAGCCACGCGAACAGGTCGCGCAGGGCCAGCACGCCGAAGCCGATCCAGATGGCGAAGGCGTAGAACGATCCGGCGTAGACGTAGTCGCGTTCGCGCGGCTCGCCCGGCGAGGTGTTGAAGTAGACCACCAGCGCGATGCCCGTCATGATGAAGAGCCACATGACGATCGAGAAGTTGCGCTGGTCGCGGTTGAGCTGGTAGACGAGGCCGATCAGACCCAGCAGGAAGGGGAGGAAGTAGTAGGTGTTGCGCCCCTTGTTCTCGGCGATCTCGCGCGGCAGGTCCTCCTGCGGACCGAGGGCCCGCTCGTCGATCCACTTGATGCCCGAGAGCCAGTTGCCGTCCGAAATCTTCACGCGCGAGGGCTGGATGTCGCTCTGGCGCCCCACGAAGTTCCACAGGAAGTAGCGCCAGTACATGTACGAGAGCTGGTAGTTGAGGAAGAAGTTGAGGTTCTCGGCGAAGGTCGGTTCAACGACCGTGCGCATCTCGCCGTAGCCCGTGTCGTAGACCCGCTTGCGGCCGAAGTCGAGCACCTCGGCGCGTACCGGGCGGCCCGCCTCGTCGCGGACGATCTCGCCGTTCTCGTCACGCTGCACCTCGGTCTTGGTGCGGTAGGCGGCCCACTGCATGTATTCGTTCTCGCTCTTGGCGTGGTTCCACATGCGCGGGAAGAGGTGCATGAACTCCGGCGAGTAGGTGTATCCCGAGACGGTCGAAACCGACTTGTAGCGGCCGTCCTCGTCGAGGTAGTAGGACTGCTTCTGTCGGAAGCCGTCGATCGGCGCCGAGTAGTAGGGTCCGTAGAGTAGCGGACGGTCGCCGTACTGGTCGCGGTTGAGCAGCGACAGCAGCGCGAAGGGGTTGTCGGGGTTGTTGGAGTTCATCGGCGGGTTGGCCGCGGCGCGGATCGTCACCGAGGCGTAGGAGGAGTAGCCGACGAGCACCATGGTCGTCGACAGCAGGATGAGGTTCAGCACGACGCGCCCCCTGCGGTGGAAGTACCAGGCGCCCCAGCCCAGCCCGAGGATCAGCGCCAGCGAGAAGACAACCATACCCGAGTTGACGGGCAGTCCGAGCGTGTTGACGAAGAAGAGGTCGACCATCGCCCCGGCGTAGACCGTGTAGGGGATGATGATGTTGTTGACGAAGACGAGGATCGCCCCGGCGGCGAGCGTGGCCAGGATAACCCCTTTGGCGGTTACCTGCTGCGTCTTGCGGAAGTAGTAGATGAAGACGAGCGCCGGGATGGTCAGCAGGTTGAGGATGTGGACGCCGATCGAGAGGCCCATCAGGTAGGCGATCAGCACGATCCAGCGCGACGCATGGGGCTCGTCGGCCTGCTCCTCCCACTTGAGCATGAGCCATACGACCAGCGCCGTGAACATCGACGAGAGGGCGTAGACCTCGCCCTCGATGGCCGAGAACCAGAAGGTGTCGGTGAAGGTGTAGGCCAGGGCGCCGACGGCTCCCGCGCCGAGGATCGCCCAGGTGTTGGCCCGGGTCAGTTCGGCGCCGTTGCGCGTGACGAGCCGGCGTGCCAGGTGGGTGATCGTCCAGAAGAGGAAGAGGATGCAGAAGGCGCTGGCCAGCGAGTTCATCGCGTTGACGGCGATGCCCACGTAGTCGGGGTTGCCGAAGGCGAAAAGGGTGGCCAGGCGTGCCAGCATCATGAAGAGCGGAGCTCCGGGCGGGTGTCCGACCTCGAGCTTGTAGGAGGTGGCGATGAATTCCGAGCAGTCCCAGAGGCTCGAAACCGGCTCCATGGTCATCAGATAGACGATCGCCGCCACGGCGAAGACGGCCCATCCGACGAGGTTGTTCCAGCGTTTGAAAAATGTCATGTTTTTCGGTGTATTCGCGGTTTGTCGTGCAAAATTAATCATTTAACGGGGAAATGCAATCCTTATTATCCGTTAATGACGCGAAGAGAGCCGTTTCGTTCATTGCCTTGCGCCGCGTTGGGCACGGCGGCGGTGACGGCGGCGGTGCGGGGCCTGCGCCGCCGATTCGGCGGCAGCCGGTTCCACGACGCGGTCCGGACGCCTTGCGGCGGTGGTTTCGGGGCGGTTGGGCTGCCTTGCGGCGGTGGGGGCGGAGCGGTTGCCTTTCGCGGCGGCGGGCTGCCTGTCGGTGTCTGCGGGGTGCCTGCCGGCGGAGCGTTTCTGCGTTTTTCCGGCGGCGGGGTCCGGACGGTTGGCGTCGGCGGCCGTGCCGGCTGCCGGAGCCTTTGCTGTCCGCACGGCGGCGGGGCGGATAGTGTGCGGGTGTGCGGCCGGGGCCGCAGTCTTTCCGCCGCGGCCGTTTTTCGCCGCTTTGGCCGGGCCGGAGGCCTTTGCCGCTTTGGCCGGTGCGGCGGGCTGTGCTTCGAGCAGGAAGGTGCCGTCGGACTGTTCGGCGAGCGTGAGGCCCGTGAGCTTCAGGATGGCGTCGAGCAGCTCGCGCTCCTCCGGGGCGCAGAACGAGAGGGCCTGGCCGGCCGATCCGGCGCGGCCCGTGCGGCCGATGCGGTGGACGTAGGTCTCGGCCACCTCCGGCAGGTCGAAGTTCACCACGAGCGGCAGCTCGCGGATGTCGATGCCGCGCGCCGCGATGTCGGTGGCGATCAGCACGCGGCAGGCCCCCGTGCGGAAGTCGCCCAGGGCCCGTTCGCGCGCTCCCTGCGACTTGTCGCCGTGGATCGCCCGCGCCTCGATGCCCGCCCGTGTGAGTTGGCGGGCGATGCGGTCGGCGCCGTGTTTCGTGCGCGAGAAGACCAGCACGGACTCCTCGCTGCGCTCGTGCAGCAGCTCGGTGAGCCGCTCGCGCTTGTCGGCCTTCTCGACGAAGAGGACCTGCTGGCGGATGGTCTCGACGACCGAGGCCGGGGGCGTGACGGTGATGTGCACGGGATCGTGCAGAATCGTCGCGGCCAGCCGCTCGATCTCCGGAGGCATCGTCGCCGAGAAGAGGAGCGTCTGCTGCCGGGCGGGCAGCAGGGGCAGGATGCGGCGGATGTCGTGGATGAAGCCCATGTCGAGCATGCGGTCGGCCTCGTCGAGGACGAAGTGGCGCACGGCGTCGAGCGAGATGAAGCCCTGCCCGATCAGGTCGAGCAGGCGTCCCGGTGTGGCGATGAGCAGGTCGACGCCGCGGGCGAGCTCCTCGACCTGCAGGCGCTGGCTCACGCCGCCGAAGATGACGGCGTGGCGCACGGCCGTGTGGCGTGCATAGTCGCGGCAGCAGTCGTCGATCTGGATGGCCAGCTCGCGCGTGGGCGTAAGCACCAGCGCCCGGACGGGCCGCCGGCCGCGGACCGGTTCGGCGGCCAGATGCTGGAGGATCGGCAGCGTGAAGGCCGCCGTCTTGCCCGTGCCGGTCTGGGCGCAGCCCAGAAGGTCGCGCCCCGCCAGGGCGGGCGGGATGGCCTGCTGCTGGATCGGCGTGGGGGTCCGGTAACCCTTCTCCGTAACGGCCCGCAGCAGGGGTTCCGTCAGATTCAGTTCCTGGAATGTCATCGTTGCAAGTGTCGTGTTTGGTTCGGGACCGGACGGTCGGCATCCGGTTCGTGCGGCCTGCGGGCCGCACTTCGGGTCGGGGTGCGCGGCATCCGTCGCACTGCGCCCTCCCCGCCGCGGGTGCGGACCGAAGCCCGGGCGGGCTCCGCCGCGGCGGTTTTGTGTGCGGCAAAGGTAGGATTATTTCCCGAAATGGGGCGCATGTCGATGAAATTTGTTAATTTTGCAGGAAAAACAATCATGACTATGGAGACGAAACTCGTGCTTTACAATACGCTCACCCGCCGCAAGGAGGAGTTCGAGCCCCTGACCCCCGGTCGCGTGGGGATGTATGTCTGCGGTCCGACCGTCTACGGCGACCCCCACCTGGGCCATGCCCGCCCGGCTGTGACCTTCGACCTGCTGTTCCGCTACCTCAAGTCGCTGGGTTACAAGGTGCGCTACGTGCGCAACATCACCGACGTGGGACACCTCGAGCACGACGCCGACGAGGGTGAGGACAAGATCGCCAAGAAGGCGCGCCTCGAGCAGCTCGAACCCATGGAGGTGGCGCACTACTACACGGAGCGCTACCACCGGGCGATGGATGCGCTCAACGTCGAGTCACCCTCGATCGAGCCGTGCGCCTCGGGCCACATCATCGAGCAGATCGCCTTCGTGCAGCATATTCTTGACCACGGCTTCGCCTACGTCTCGAACGGTTCGGTCTACTTCGACGTCGAGAAGTACAACGCGAAGTACAACTACGGCTGCCTCTCGGGCCGCAACCTCGACGACATCATCGCCAACACGCGCGAGCTGGACGGCCAGGGCGACAAACGCCACTCCTACGACTTCGCCCTCTGGAAGAAGGCCTCGCCCGAACACATCATGCGCTGGCCCTCGCCCTGGAGCGACGGCTTCCCCGGCTGGCACATGGAGTGCTCGGCCATGTCGACGCGCTACCTGGGCGAGCGGTTCGACATCCACGGCGGCGGCATGGACCTCATGTTCCCGCACCATGAGTGCGAGATCGCGCAGTCGACGGCGGCCCTCGGCCACGACTCGGCCCGCTACTGGGTGCACAACAACATGATTACGATCAACGGCCAGAAGATGGGCAAGTCGCTGGGCAACTTCATCACGCTCGAGGAGCTCTTCACCGGCAGCCACAAGCTGCTGGCGCAGGCCTACTCGCCGATGACGATCCGCTTCTTCGTCCTGCAGGCCCACTACCGCTCGACGCTCGACTTCTCGAACGAGGCCCTGCAGGCCGCCGAGAAGGGTCTCGACCGCCTGATGAAGGGTATCGAGACGCTCGGGCGCATCAAGCCCTCCGAAAAGTCGACGGTCGATCCCGCCGAGCTGGAGCACCGCTGCGCCGAGGCGATGGCCGACGACCTGAATTCGCCGATGGTCATCTCGGCGCTCTTCGACTGGGTGCGCCACATCAACCAGCTGGCCGACGGCACGCAGACGATCACCGCGGCCGACCTCGAGACGCTGCGTGCGACCGTGCGCCGCTACGCCTTCGACATCCTCGGACTCAAGGACGAGAAGGCCGCCGGAACGGCCGCCGGGCGCGACTACGTGACGCCGCTTGTGGAGATGCTCCTGGCCGAGCGCCTCAAGGCCCGCGCCGCGAAGGACTGGGCCGCGTCGGACCGCATCCGCGACGGGCTCTCCGCCGCAGGCATCCGCGTCAAGGACCGCAAGGACGGATCGGACTGGGAACTCGAATAACCGGAAGCCGATGACTGCAACCCGTCACATCGTCGCCGCCGGTCTGGGAGAGGTGCTCTTCGACTGCGACACCGAGAGCGGCGCCTGCACGTTCGGCGGCGCTCCGGCAAACTTTGCCTACCATTTTCTGCGCTGCGCGTCGCTGCTGGCGCCCGACGCCCGGATCGAATCGCATGTGGTCAGCGCCATCGGCACGGATGCCGACGGACGGCCCGATGCGTGGGGCGAACGGGTGCTGGACGAACTGGCGCGGCGCGGCCTCGGTGCCGAGCTCACCCGCGTGAAGAGCCTCCCGACGGGGCTGGTCGACAAGCGGCGCGACGCGGCCGGGGTCAACACCTACGAGATCCTGCCCGGAGCGTGGGACGCCCTCGTCTGGGCCCCGGAGACGCAACAGCTGGCCGGACGCTGCGATGTCGTCTGTTTCGGCTCGCTCGCGCAGCGCCGCGCGGCAACGCACGCCGTCGTCTGCCGCTTTCTCGACGAGATGATCGCATCGGGGCGCCCGACGCTGCGGGTCTTCGACGTCAACATCCGGCAGAACTACTATTCGCGCGGCGTGATCGAGGAGTCCATCCGGCGCTGCAACATCCTGAAGATAAGCGACGAGGAGGCTCCCTCCGTGGCCGCCTGCCTGACCGGGCGCCCGCTTGCCGGTGATGCGGAGACGCTGTGCCGCGACCTGCTGGCGGCCCATCCGCGGCTCGGAACGGTCATCCTGACCGAGGGCGGCGAGGGCAGCCGCATCTTCACGCGCACGCAGACGGTGTGCTACCGGATTCCGGCCTCGGAGCGGGTGAAGCCCGTCGACACGGTGGGGGCCGGCGACTCCTTCACGGGGGCCTACTGCGCGATGACGTTGCTGGGCGGCGACCCGGCGGCGGCCCAGCGCTTCGCCTCGAAGGTCGCGGCCTTCGTGTGCAGCCGCGAAAGCGCCACTCCGGACTATCCGGCCGACGTGCGGGAGCTGTTTCTGAATCAAAAATGACGCTATGACGGAATTGAAATCCGCGGCAATGGAGCTCGGGACCGAGCGTATCCGCAAGTTGCTCATGCAGTATGCCGTGCCGGCGGTGGTCGCCATGACGGCCTCGTCGCTCTACAACATGGTCGACAGCATCTTCATCGGTCACGGCGTGGGTCCGCTGGCCATCTCGGGCCTGGCGCTGACCTTCCCGCTGATGAACCTCGCCGCGGCGTTCGGCTCGCTCGTGGGCGTGGGCGCCGCGACGCTCATCTCCATGCGGCTCGGGCAGCGCGACTACGCCACGGCACAGCGCGTGCTGGGCAACGTCGTGATGCTCAACCTGCTGCTGGGCGTGGGCTTCGGACTGGTGGCGCTGCTTTTCCTCGACCCGATCCTCTACTTCTTCGGGGCGAGCGATGCCACGATCGGCTATGCCCGCGAATACATGACCGTCATCCTGCTGGGCAACGTCATCACGCACATGTACCTCGGTCTGAACTCCGTGCTGCGCGCCTCGGGCCATCCGCGCAAGGCGATGTACGCCACGATCAACACCGTGATCATCAATACGATCCTCGACCCGATCTTCATCTACGGCTTCGGCTGGGGCATCCGCGGCGCGGCCATCGCCACGGTGCTGGCGCAGATCATCTCGCTCGTCTGGCAGTTCCGCCTGCTTTCGGACCGTTCGGAGCTGATCCACTTCCGGCGCGGCATCTACCGCCTGCGCCGCCGCATCGTGCGCGACGTGCTGGCCATCGGCATGTCGCCCTTCCTGATGAACCTCACGGCCTGCTTCATCGTCATCCTCATCAACAAGGGGCTGAAGACCTACGGCGGCGACCTGATGATCGGCGCCTACGGCATCGTGAACCGCCTGGCCTTCGTCTTCGTGATGATCGTCATGGGCGTCAACCAGGGCATGCAGCCCATTGCGGGCTACAACTTCGGTGCGCAGCAGTACGACCGCGTGCTGCGGGTGCTCAAACTGACGATCGTCTGCGCGGTGGGCATCACGACGGCGGGATTCCTCGTCGGGGAGTTTGCGCCGCGGCTGGCCGTCTCGCTCTTCACCTCGGACGAGGAGCTGATCCGCCTCTCGGTCGAGGGCATGCGCATCGTCTTCGTCTTCTTCCCGATCATCGGATTCCAGATGGTGGCGACCAACTTCTTCCAGAGCATCGGCATGGCCGGCAAGGCGATCTTCATGTCGCTCTCGCGCCAGCTGCTCTTCCTCATGCCGGGGCTGCTCTTCCTGCCCCGCTTCTTCGAGGTCTCGACGCCGTGGGACGGCAGCTGGGGCGTCTGGTGCGCCATGCCGCTCTCGGACTTCCTCGCTACGGTCGTGGCCTTCTTCATGCTGACACACCAGCTGCGGAAATTCCGGGCCGAACTCTCGGCCCGCTCCGCGGCCGACAAACCTGCTGTGTTATGAAAGAGCTGTTCGTGATAAACATCGGCCGCCAGCTGGGCAGCGGCGGCCGCGCCGCCGCGCCGTCGGCGAGATCATCTCCCGCCGGCTGGGCATCCGCCTCTACGACAAGGAGCTGCTGACGCTGGCCGCCAAGCAGAGCGGCCTCTGCCCCGCGTGCTTCGAGAAGGTCGACGAGAAGCAGGGGCGCGGCGTCTTCGCGACGATGATCGCCTACCTGCGCTCGCCCTTCGGCGCCGACATGAGCAGCGTGAACAACGTGCTGTCGAACGACGCCCTCTTCAAGGTGCAGAGCGACGTGATCCGCGACCTCGCCTCGCGCGAGTCGTGCATCTTCGTGGGGCGCTGTGCGGACTACATCCTGCGCGACCATCCGCGGGCGGTCAACGTCTTCATCACGGCCGATGACGACGACCGCGTGCGGCGCATCCGCACGCGGACAGGCTGCACGGAGGAGGAGGCCCGCACGATGATGGAGCGGGGCGATGCCGGCAGGGCCGACTACTACAACTACTACAGCCTGCGGACCTGGGGCGCCGCGGCGACCTACCATCTGTGCGTGAACACCTCGGCGCTGGGCGACGAGGCGACGGCGGACTTCATCCTCCAGTTCGCGGCACGGAAACTGAAGATGACATTCTGACGACGACGAGAATATATATGGTACTTACGGAACAGATCAAGGAGATGGAGACGCGCCGCGAGGCGCTGGAGCGCTGCCTGAACATCGAGCAGAAGCGCATCGACCTGCGCAACGAGGAGGAGAAGACCCAGGAGCCGAACTTCTGGGACGATCCGGCCGCGGCGCGCGAGCAGCTGCGCAAGGTGGCCGCGATCAAGGCGTGGGTCGAGGATTACGACGCCGTGCGCCGCGAGGTCGAGGACCTGCAGCTGATGCCCGACTTCGTGAAGGAGGGGGTGGTGAGCGAGGCCGAGCTGGACGAGCAGTATGCCCGGACGCTGGAGCGCATCGAGAAGCTCGAGATGCGCAACATGCTGCGGCGCGACGAGGACAAGCTGGGCGCCATCATGGACATCAACGCCGGAGCCGGCGGCACCGAGGCGCTCGACTGGGCGTCGATGCTGCTGCGCATGTATACGCGCTGGGGCGAGGCCCACGGCTACAAGGTCAAGACGCTCGACTACCAGGCGGGCGACGAGGTGGGCGTGAAGTCCTGCACGATCGAGTTCGAGGGCGACTACGCCTACGGGTACCTCAAGAGCGAGAACGGCGTGCACCGCATGGTGCGCCTGTCGCCCTTCAACGCCAACAACAAGCGGCAGACGACCTTTGCGTCGGTTTTCGTCTCGCCGGCCGTGGACGACACGATCGAGATCACGATCAACCCGGCGGACATCGAGTGGGACACCTTCCGTTCGTCGGGTGCCGGCGGCCAGAACGTCAACAAGGTCGAGACGGCCGTGCGGCTGCGCTACCACGGCAAGGACCCCGACACGGGCGAACCCGTGGAGTTCCTGATCGAGAACATGGAGACGCGCTCGCAGCTGATGAACCGCGAGAACGCGATGCGCATCCTGCGTTCGAAGCTCTACCAGCGCGAGCTGGACAAGCGCATGGCGACGCAGCAGGCGCTCGAAGCCTCGAAGAAGAAGATCGAGTGGGGCTCGCAGATCCGCTCCTACGTCTTCGATGACCGCCGCGTGAAGGACCACCGCACGGGCGTGCAGACCTCGAATGTCGAGGCGGTGATGGACGGCGATCTGGATGCCTTCATCAAGGCCTACCTGATGGAGTTCGGCGGGCAGGCGTAGCGGCCTGACTGCCCGGGGATGCTTCGCGGAGCTTTTCCGTCGGAACGCGGCGCTCCCCGAAACGGCCCTTTGCGGTGCGTTGCCGTGATATCGTGTATGGGATTGGGCCCTTCTCCGGTTGCTCCGGAAGAAGGGCCTTCTCATGCGGTGGCCGGACGGGTGCGGTCGGTGCGGCGGGTGCGGGCCGGTCAGAAAAAGTCGATGTGTATGTAGAGCACGCCCGTGAAGACCAGCCGCACGGCGTGCCACGCTCCGTTGCCGTCGGGCGCAAGGTCCACCCGGAAGGTCTTGTAGCGGCCGCTGTATATCGTGCTTTGCAGGATGATTCCCGCGGCGGCCCTGCTGCGGCTTTCGTTCACGGCGATATACTGGACGCAGGCCTCCGGATAGTATTCGAGATACCAGTTGTATGAATCGTATGGAATCAGCCCGGAGATCCGCTCGTCCAACCGACGCAGCAGTTCCTTGCCTTTTTCCTCGACCTCCTCGCTGTAGGCTTTCTGACAGGTCAGGGCCCACACCGAGTCGATCGCATCCATGACGGCGTGTTGGTAGACCCGTGTCAGGTAGCGTGTCCGCTCCGGATGCCGGGAACGCGGGAAAAAGGCGATTCCGGATACCGGGTATTGTCTGCTGTTGATGCACACCATCCGCCCGTCGGGCAGGGTGTCGAGCCGGTCGGCAAGGGTCATCCGGTCCTGGTCGATCCTGTGGATGTCGGTCAGTTGCAGCGTATCGGGAAGGATGCAGTATTTCGTCTGTGGCAGGATGTCGTAGCGGGACCGGGGCCGCGGGATGATTTTCCCGATCCCGAGCCGCTTCAGGGTGACGGTGTCGGTGGCCAGCCGGTAGAGGGTGTCGATGAGCGGCTCCCCGGCACCGATTGTCAGCTCCTGACGCTGCCAGCGCTCGAAGAAGGCGTCGAGCAGGCGTTCGTCCGGCGTCTGAAGCGCCTCGGCAAATCGGGCCGTTAACTCCCCGATACGGCGCTTTTCCTCCTCCGGGAGCTGGCCGTGGGCTCCGGTTGCGGTGAGCAGCAGGCAGAGTGCCGGCAGACTCTTTCTGATGAGTGATAGCATGGCGGTGGGTTTTTCCTTAAGATGCGGATTTCGCCCGAAATACATAACTGCCTGCCCGAATCCGGCGGAAAATCCTATCTTTGTATCATTATCCCTGCCTTATGAAACGACTGCTTCTGATCTGTTGCGTGCTGGCGGCGCTCGATGTCGCGGCCCGCACCCCCGTGCTGGTCGGCATGACCGACACGGCCCGCTATTTCCCGCTGCTGGCCGGGCGGCGCGTCGCCGTGCTGGCCAACCACACCTCCGTGGCGGAGCTGCCCGGTGTCGAGGACCGTGCGGGACGGCCCGTCGCGACCGATGCCGCGGGGCGGGTGCACCTGGTCGACCTGCTCCACGCGCGGGGCTTCGATGTCGGGGCGATCTTCTCGCCCGAGCACGGATTCCGCGGCACGGCCGATGCGGGCGAGCATGTCTCCAGTTCGATCGATGCACGCACGGGCATTCCGATCCGCTCGCTCTACGACGGCAACACGCGCCGTCCCTCGGACGAGGCGATGCGATCGTTCGACGTGCTGGTGGTCGACATGCAGGATGTCGGGCTGCGCTTCTATACCTATTATATCGCCATGTTGCGCATGATGGAGGCCTGCGCCGACTACGGCCACGAGGTCATCGTGCTGGACCGCCCGAACCCCCACGGCGAGAAGATCGACGGCCCGCTGCTCGACATGCGCTACGCTTCAGGTGTCGGGGCGCTGCCGATCCCCGTGCTGCACGGGCTGACGATGGGCGAGATCGCCCGCATGGCCGTCGGTGAGGGGTGGTGCGCCCCGTGCCGGCTGACGGTCGTCGCGTGCCGCAACTATGCCCATGCCGACGAATACCTGCTGCCCGTGGCGCCGTCGCCCAACCTGCCGACGCAGCGCGCCGTCTACCTCTACCCGTCGCTCTGCCTCTTCGAGGGAACGCCCGTAAGCGTGGGGCGCGGCACGGACCGCCCGTTCGAGTGTTACGGCCATCCGGCGCTCCGCGGCGCGGCCTGGCCGGACCGCTTCACGCCCCGCCCGACGACCGGGGCCAAGCACCCGCCGCTCGAGGGCGAGGAGTGCCGCGGCGAGGATTTGAGCACGATGCCGCTGGAGGAGGCGCGCGGCGTGGGGCTGTCGCTTGGGTGGCTGATTGCCGCCTGCCGCAACCTGGGGATGGGCGAGCGCTTCTTCACGCCGATGTTCGAGAAGCTGATCGGCGTGGGCTACGTGCGGGAGATGATTCTCGCGGGGGCTTCGGAGGAGGAAATTCGTGCCCGCTGGACCGATGACCTTGTGCGCTACCGCACGCTGCGGGCGCGCTACCTGCTTTACGAATAGCGGCTGCGGCGGAGTGCCGCGGCGGATGTAGCGGTTGGATGCCGCGTCGGGATGCCGCGGACGTGTGGCTGCGGTGAGAACTGTGGGCGGATGTATGGTAACGATGCCAAAAATGGTTGGTGATATAAAATGTAACCTACCTAATATTTGGCAGTTATAAGGATAAAACAGAGATTAGTAGAAACCGGTTTCTACTAATCTCTATTTTTATGTCAAAAAAACGAAAAATACGATGTCCTCATTGCGGCTTTTTTGAGACAATAAAATGGGGTACTCGAAGCGGATACACCCGCTATTATTGTAAGAATTGTGGCAGCTCTTTTACGGATCGTCGAGTTTGGATTTCCGATAAAAACAAGTTTATATGGTTCGCGCGTTGGGTTCGCGGCAAACAGCGTATATGTGACCTTGCGAGTGAGAGCGGATACAGCGAACACAGCCTAAAAAGATACTTCTATCGGCTCTTGCCCCAGTGTCCTTTATGGCAGATACAGCGACGCGAGAAGGTCAATCTTCTGATCGACGGCACCTACTTCTCAAATAAGATTTGTCTGGTTGTATATCGGGATCACAACATCAAGATGACCCTCCTCTATCGCATAACCAGGAGTGAAACACTGCGGGATCTGAAAGCAGACCTAAAGGCTATCCACGATGTCGGCATTCAAATTGAGAGTGTCACATGTGATGGAGCTCCGAACATCATAAAAGCCGTGCGGGAAGTGTGTCCGGAGGCGATTCTACAGCGTTGTACGGTACATGTGGCGCGAGAGATAGAGACGTGGATTACACGCAAACCACAGACCGTAGCGGCACAGGAACTGCTCGAACTGGTGCACTTGTTAAATGGAGTACAAACACATGATGAGGCACAGCTATGGATACGCGCTTTTGTTGACTGGCATCGGCAACACGAGCCATTTATCAATGAAAAAACAGTAGATGAAGAGTCGGGAAGATGGTGGTTTACGCATAAGATGCTGCATCGAAGTGTCTCGCATATCAAGCGTGCCATCCCCGATCTGTTTTCATACACGCGATACCCTAATGTACCTAAATTATAACCGCTCCAGAAATTGCATTGAGGTATCCGGCTACCATTTTTTTGAAGGGACTGATCTGCTCCAATGGTAGAATATCCTGTTTAGCTGAAATTCATCCACAAATTCATCGGCAGCCTCAATCATTTGAGGTTGCGCAGGAGTTGTTCGGCACGTTGCAAATCCTCGAACAACACGTTGCAAATCCTCGAACAACACGTTGCAAGTCCTCGAACAATACGACATAAAATATTCAACTGATAACGGAGAACAAAGGGCATCATATTAGCAGATTCTTTCTTTTTGATGCAGATATACGGGAAGGCCGCGGAAGGATCGGCAACAAGCCTCCCCTTCCAGCGGCCAACCATAACTGTCTCCACATGCATCGCGGCCCGACCGGTCGGGATGCGCGGTTCATGCCTTCGGGCTATTTCCGTCCTCTATCAAATATCCTATCCCTGCATCATGAAGATCCGCGAAACCGAGACAACCCATGCGCGGTGCGGATGGGCATCCGCCGCACTTGGAATTGCTACCGACTATTCCGGTGCGTTATCATACACGGTTTCCAGCGTGTATGACTCGTCGTCGGTGCAATAGCCCTTTACCATCGTGTCGACAATCTCCTCTCCGTTGTTGAGGAACTCGCCGGTCGAATGGTTAAACAGGCCAAAGCACTCCTCTCCCGTGCCCGCATTGCCGTTGTCCCAGTAGAACACCGCAATGCCATACGTGCGGGCTGCCTTGCAGAAATATTCGAGGTAGTATTTGCGGAAACTCTCGGCCCGCGGCTGTGCCCGGTGCACGCATCCGAACTCACCGAAATAGACGGGAATATTCTTCGACACATACTTCTCATACAGATCGGCACACATGCCGCGGATAAACTCCTCATCGCCCCACGACGCCTTTTTGGCCGGGTCGCCCGTATGGCCCCATTCGGAATACCGGGCATTGAGTGCAAACTCCGCAGGGTCATAACTGTGCACCGAGACCAGCAGGCGTCCCTCCGCCGGATCGTCGGGCAGTTCCAGGTGGGCCATCGTCAACTCGGGGTTGGCGCTGTATCCGGCAACCGCCAGGTATCGCGTGGCGTTTTTACCTCCCGTCGCACGCACCACATCGACCGCCAGCTGGTTCCACTCGTTCAATACGGCATACTGCTTCCCGCCGTCGTTGCGGTTCTCGCCGTTACCCCATCCGCCATCCTGGATTTCGTTCAGCAGCTCGAAAATCAGGAAATCGTCCGTCTCGATGAAACGCTCGGCGATCTGCCGCCAGACGGCACCCAACCGCGCCTTGACCTCCTCGTTGTAGGCGGCATCGGTCGCGGCACGCTTGATGTTCAACCAATACTGGCTGCCGTATCCGTCGTGGTGGATGTTGATAATGGCATTCATGCCGCATTTGCCGGCATATCCTACCACCTGCTCGACCCGGTCCAGCCACTTCCCGTCGAGCACGTAGTCGGGCGCGTCACCCGTCTTGCCGAGCCACGTCACCGGAATGCGCACCGATTTGAAACCCTGACGCTTGAGCTGGTTGAAAAGGGTCTGCGTAGCCGCCATGTTGCCCCAGGCCGTTTCGCTGGCCACGCCGTTGTTGTGCGCATCCAGCTGATTGCCAAGATTCCACCCCGGAGACAACGCGACGGCCAGGCGTGTGGCATCGTTCGACGGCAGCGACGGCTGATCGTAACGGCGCTGCTGGCTGACGGTCACCGAGAGCTCCTCGGAGCCCGACGTCAGGGTAACGGTCGCCTCGCGGGCCGCGCTCCCGTTGGCTGCGGCGCCAAACGTAAAGGTCCGGGTGTTCCCCTGCTGCGTCTGATCCGTGAGCGTCAGCCACGACTGATTGCTCCGGGCCGTGACGGGCAGGGCGGAACTGCACGTAATGCCGACCTCGCCGCCGGACGCCGCCAGCGTGTAGGTCGTCACCCGCTGCAGGGTCAGCCCCGCAGCCGTTTCCGCTTTTTCGCCGGACGAGCAGCTGCCCCAGATCATCCCCGGCATGAACAGAAAGATTGTTTTCAGTAAAATCCGTATCATAGGTCAGTATCAATATGTCGCAAAGATAGCGACCGATTGCTCCGACCGGGTTTGATTGCTCGCGCCGCAGGTTTGTTCCCTATCATTTCGCATGGTAGCGGCTCGGCGGGACACCGTAATGCTTCTTGAACACCGTACTGAAATACTTTACGTTGGCGAATCCCGTCTTGATGGCCACGTCGATCACCGGCTCGCCCCGCGAGAGCAGCATCTCGGCATGGTCCAGCCGGATCATCCGGATGAACTCCTGCGGGGTCTGCCCCATGAGCGTCTTCAGTCGTTCGTAGAAGAGCGTCCGGCACATGGCCATTTCACGACACAGATGCTCGATATCGAACTCCGTGTCCGCCAGATGCGACTCGACAATCTGCCGGGCCCGCTTCACGAAATCGCAGTCCGCCTCGTTGGGCTGAACCCCCGCATCGTGCGGCACGCCCTCGCGCTGCAGGGCAATCTTGCCGTAATACTCGTGCAGGCGGTGCCGGTTGGCGATATGGGTGTGGACCCGGGCCTTCAGGACCGCCACGTCGAACGGCTTGGCAATGTAATCGTCGGCCCCCATCTCCAGTCCCTCGACCATTGCCCGGTTGTTGGCCTTGGCCGTCAGCAGCAGCACGGGGATACCTGCCGTCACGGGGTTGTTCTTGATCAACCGGCACATCTCATCCCCCTGCATGCCAATCATCATGACGTCCGAGATGATGATGCTCGGATACTCCGTTTCGAGGTAGCTGAGCGCCGAAGCCGCATCGCTGCGGAGCACGACCCGGTATTCGGGCGAGAAGATGTCATGCAGGAAACGGCGCAGCTCGTCGTTGTCGTCGACCACCAGAATCGTGTCACGCGAGGACGAGGCGGGGTCCTCCCCGGGATTTTCGTCCGATGCCGCGCTGTTCCCGACCGGGAGCTGCGGGAGTTCGCTCCGCCGCAGGGTCAGCATGAAGGTCGAACCCTTTCCCTCTTCGGACCTGAAGGTGATGTCGCCGCCCAGCAACAGCGCGAACCGCTTTGCCTGCGAGAGGCCCAGCCCGGTTCCGGGCGCCTGCGAGTTGATAGCGTTGCGGGCGCGGAAGAAACTCGTAAAGAGCCGGCGCTGCTCCTTTTCGGGAATGCCGATTCCGTTGTCCGACACGCTGATGCAGACCGTCTGCCGGGTCTCTTCGGCCCGGATGCTCACCCATCCGCCCTCCGGGGTGTACTTGACCGCATTCGAAAGCAGATTATTCAGTATCCGGTTCAGCAGCCGCACGTCCGCCTCGACACAGAGCCCCTCGGGAATCTCCCCGACACGCAGGTCGATTCCCTCGTGCTGACACAGCGGCACGAAGGCCGTCACAAGTTCCCCGACCGCATCGTTCAGCGACACGGGCCCGCAATGGGGCTGCTGCCGCATGTGTTCCATGCGTTCGAACTCGAAGAGCTGCGACAGCATGTCGAGCAGCCTGTGCAGATTCAGGCGGGCCAGGTCGACCTGCTGCCGGGTCTCGGGACCGAGGCTGCGGTCGGCATCAAGCAGGTCCAACGGCGCCTTGACCAGCGTAAGCGGTGTGCGTATGTCGTGGGCGATGCTCACGAAAAAGGCCATTTTGTCATTCATGTAGCGCAGTTGCAGTTTGCGGTGCTTGTAGCGCCACAGGGCGCAGACCGCCGTCACGGCAAGCACGCCGTAGATGGCCCACGCCCACCAGCTCCACCACCAGGGATGGCCGATGACAATCTCCACGCTCCGTTCATCGAGGGTCGTTCCGCTGTTGAGGCTGTACGACCGGACGCGGAAAAGGTAGCTCCCGGGTTGCAGGTTCTTGTATTGCACGACGACGTCGCGGCTCAACGGGCTCCACGTCCGGTCGAAGCCCTCCAGACAATACCGGTAGGCCAGGTCGTCGCCATAGCGGTAACAGATGCTCTCCAGCATCATCGAAAAGGAGTTGTGCCGATGCCCCAGTTCGATTCTTCTCTCGCGCAGCATCCGGTTCCATCCGGCCCGCCGCTTCCGGCTCTCCGCCTCGTCGAGGTTGTCCACGCGGAAATCGGTCAGCCGCAGCTCATGGGGGCTGTGCACGCCCTGCGAGACATGCGGGTAGAAGATCAGCAGCCCCGAGGTGCTGCCCATCGCGATTCGGCCGTCGGAAAGCAGCGCGGCCGCCGAACGGTTGAAGCTCCGGCGCAGAATCTGCCGGTAATTGAGGTCGTAAATCAGCGAATCGCTGTCGGCAGCCAGGCACGACAGGCCGTGGTCCGTTCCGATCCAGAGGTTGCCGTTGCGGTCCGTGACCAGCCCCGAGACACGGTTCGACGGCAACCGGTTCTCGGTTGTCAGCTGCCGGTAGGAGCCGTCCCGCAAATCCAGCAGGCAGAGCCCGCCGCCGTCGGTTCCCAGCCAGACCCGCCCGTCCTCCTTCGGCGTCACCGCCTGCACGAAGGTGTTGACATCGCGTCCGGCCAGCGCCGTCGCATCGAACAGCCGCCGGACTGTCCCGCTCTCCCGGGCGACGACCGCCACGCCGTCCACCATGCCGGCCACGATTGTCGAATCCCCGCACTCGCACAGGCTCCGCACCTTCTGCACCTCGAACGCCCGCCAGCGGCCGGTTCCCCGGTCAAGAATCATCGTCCGGTCATCGAGCTGCGCCACCCACAGGTTCCCGTCCGCATCGTACTCGAGCGCCGGGAGGTAGTTCGACTGCAAAGGGGTATTCTCGGTATGGTAGTGTGCGCGCTGCCGCCGCTGCGTATCGTAAACGTAGACTCCGTTTCCATAGGTGGCGACGGCCACCAGGTCGCGCGACGAATCGCACGCGATGTCGAGGCAGACGCATCCCGTGAGAATCTGCCTCCAGGCTCCCGTGCCGAGGTCGAGGATGCTCACGCCGTCGTCCGTGGCAACCCACAGCTCGCCACGCCGCACCTCGGCGAGCGAATTGACGTTGCTGTCGGCCAGTCCCGCCGTATCGCCGGCCCGGTGCCGGTAGAGCGCCACGGGGTACTCCTCGGGCTCGAGCATCGCCACGCCGCCCGTGTAGGTCGCCACCCAGACGTTCTGTTCATGATCCAGGCAGATGGAGTAGACCCCCATTGCATTGAGCAGCCCGTTCGACTTGGTGAACTGCGGGGCGGTCTGCCAGTTTCGCAGATCGAGCGCGTAAACCCCGTCGCCGTCGAACCCGACGAGGAGCGTCGACGCATCCTGCGCCACCATCGTCCGGACCGGGGTGTGGGGCAGGCCATCGAGTTGCGGAATCTGCCGGACCTCGCAGGCAATCAGGTCGATCACGCGTACTCCCCGGCTGAAGGTCCCCGCCAGCAGCAGCTTGCCGTCGGGCGTCATACAGAGGCTCTGCACGTAGTCCGCCGGGCAAAAGTGGTGCAGTTCGCGGCCGTCGCACGTAAAGAGCCGCACGCCCCGGGTCGACGCGACCGCAAGGCCCTGAGGCAGTTCGAGAATATCCGTCACGAAAGCCCCCCGTTCGATCCACTGCAACGTCTTCTTCTGCGGATCGAAGCAGCAGACCCCGTCGCTCATGCCGACCCACAGCATCGAGCGGCTGTCGATGCAGAGACAGTTCACCGTCAGCCCCTCGCCCGCATAGTCGGCAAGGAAGACGAGCGGTTCGAAACGGTCGCCCATCGCATCGAACCGGTAAATCCGCCCCGCATTGTCATAGGCATGCAGCCGTTGCCGCGCATCGAACACCAGCGAGGTCGTCCGGCCCGAGGCGTCCGAGAACTTCATGGCGCTCTCCAGGCCATAATGCTTCATTGTCCGGCCGTTCCAGCGGTCTATGCCGTCGAGGGTCGCAATCCACATCGCCCCGTCCGCATCGCAGCAGACCTTGTAGGCCCGCTGGCTGCTCAACCCCTCGGGCACCCCCATATATTTAGCGGTATAGCCATACCGGGTCGCATCCGCGGCCGCGGCCGTCGGGAGAGGGCCCGCACACAGGGCAATCCCCGCCATCAGCATCAAACCGATCCGTCGTATCATGTCGTCCATCGTTTTCACAAAAATAAAAAAAGTGTCCAGAAAATCGTCATTCCGGCCGGAAGGCTTCCGCAAAAACGCACGGTTTCAAACCTAATACGGACGCTATCAAACCGCCGATTGCCCGTTTATGGGGAATTTTGTATTGACAAATCCCGCACAAGGGGTTAACACTAATCTAAAACTATCATCTATGGACAAATTCTACAAATGCGTTTTGCTGGCATTGACCGCACTCCTCACGCTCGCCGGAGGACACCGAAGCGGCCTTGCGGCAAACAACGATGCGAATGCCGCATTCGCACAGCCTGCCGGTCCGGAACAGGCGGTCACGGTCAGGGGCATCGTCAAGGATGGCAACGGTCCCGTCATCGGAGCCAGCGTGATTGAAAAGGGAACCACCAACGGCACGGCCACCGATGCCGTCGGCGAGTTTCAGCTTCAGACCAACCCCGGGGCGACAATCACGGTCAGCTATCTGGGCTACAAAACGGCCGAAATCCCCGTGGGCAACCGCACCTACCTCGAAATCACGCTCGACGAGGACAGCCAGGTGCTCAACGAGGTCGTCGTAACGGCCCTCGGAATCAAGCGCGAGCGCAAAGCCCTCGGATACGGTGTCGACGAGGTCAAGGGCGAGGTGCTCACCAAGGCCAAGGAGACCAACGTCATCAACTCGCTGGCCGGACGTGTCCCGGGTCTGGTGGTCAGCCAGACGGCCGGCGGCCCGTCGGGCTCCACGCGCGTGATTCTGCGAGGCAGCACCGAAATGACCGGCAACAACCAGCCGCTCTACGTCGTTGACGGCGTGCCTCTCGACAATACGAATTACGGCAGCGCCGGCACCTACGGCGGATACGACCTCGGCGACGGCATCTCGAGCATCAACCCCGACGATATCGAGAGCATGTCGGTACTGAAGGGTCCCGCGGCCTCGGCGCTCTACGGCAGCCGGGCCAGCCACGGCGTCATCCTCATCACGACGAAGCGGGCCAATGCCAAGGAGCACTTCAGCCTGGAGTACAACGGCACGCTTACCGTCGACACGCAGCTGGCCAAATGGGACGACGTGCAGCAGATCTACGGCATGGGCAGCAACGGCACCTACACCTACGACGCCGTATCGAACACCAACAAGAGCTGGGGCCCGAAGGCCGACGGCAGCAACATGCTTCGTTATTTCGACGGCGTCGAGCGTCCCTATCTGATCCGCCCCGACAACACGTCGGGCTTCTTCCGCACGGGCCTGACCGCCACGAACAGCGTCATCATCGGCGCCACGAGCAACAAGACCGGCGTGCGGTTCACCTATACGAACCTGAGCAACCGGGACATCGTCCCCAACACCGACATGTCCCGCAACACCTTCAACCTGCGGACAAACACCTCGATTTCGAAGGTCGACCTGGATTTCGGCGTCACCTATACGCGCGAAGACGTGAAGAACCGTCCGGCGCTGGGCGACAGCAAGGCCAACATCGGCAAGAACCTCATGACCCTTGCCACGACCTACGACCAGGCGTGGCTGCGGAACTACGAGGATGCCAACGGCGAATATGCCAACTGGAACGGCATGGACCCCTACAACGTCAACCCCTACTGGGACATCTACAAGAACTCCAACAATTCGGGCAAGGACTCCTTCCGTATGAACGGCAAGGCCGTCTGGAACATCGGCAAGCACGTCAAGCTCCAGGGTACGCTCGGCACCGAGTTCAACTGGTTCGAGTTCGAGGACTTCAAGGCTCCCACGACCCCGGGATACGAGGCGGGATACTTCCAGCGCAGCAAATTCGACAACCGGATGTACAACTTCGAGTTCCTGGCCCTCTACAACAATTCGTGGGGTGATTTCGACCTGAACGCCACCCTCGGTGCCAACTTCTACAAGGTGGACAACAAGACGACGGTCACGACGGCCCAGGACATGAAGATACGCGACGTGGTCGCCCTGATGAGCTTCAACGAAATCAGCGTCGAGGAGAACAGCTACCGCAAGCAGATCAACTCGGTCTTCGGTGCGGTGAACTTCGGGTGGAAACACATGCTCTACCTCGACATGACGCTCCGCGGCGACCAGTCGTCGACCCTCCCGACGGGCAACAACGTCTATGTCTATCCGTCGGTGTCGGGAAGCTTCATCTTCTCGGAACTGATCAATGCCAAGAAGGCCCTGCCCTATGCCAAGGCGCGCATCTCGTGGGCCCAGGTGGGCAGCGACACCGATCCCTACCAGCTGGGGCTCGTCTACACCAAATCGAAGTTCGCCTATCCGGGATATACGATCGGATATATCAGCAACGGCACCGTCCCCAACAGGAACCTCAAGCCGACGATGACCAACTCGTTCGAGGCCGGTCTCGAGCTGCGCTTCCTCAACAGCCGCATCGGACTGGACTTCACCTACTATTCGCAGATCAGCCGCAACCAGATCATGAGCATGGCCAGCTCCGACACGTCGGGATATCCCTACCGGCTCATCAATGCGGGTGAGATCGAGAACCGCGGTATCGAGATTGCCCTCAACACCCGCCCCGTGCAGGTCGGCGATTTCTCGTGGGACCTGAACCTGAACTTCTCGAAGAACAACAACAAGGTGCTGTCGCTGGTGGAGGGCACCGACATGTTCGAGCTCGAAAAGGCCGCCTGGCTGGATGTGCAGGTTGCCGCCAAGGTGGGTGAGAACTACGGTTCGCTGCTGGGCCCCGACTTCCTGCGCAACGAGAACGGCGACGTGCTGATAGACCCCAAGACGGGACTTCCGCAGTACGACCGCGACAACCATGTGCTGGGCAACGCGTCGTGGGACTGGACCGGCGGTGTCGTGACGACCTTCACCTACAAGAAGCTCACCCTTTCGGCGATTTTCGACGTCAAGGTCGGCGCCGACCTCTACTCGATGTCGGCACGCGCCGCCTACGAGTCGGGCAAGAGTCCCGAAACGCTCAAGGGCCGCGAGGCATGGTACCGTTCGGAGCAGGACCGTCAGGCCGCCGGCATTCCGAAGGGTGACCAGTGGGCCCCGACGGGCGGATTCGTCGCCCCGGGCGTCATCGACAACGGCGACGGCACCTACCGTCCGAACGACATCTACATCAACCCCGAGGACTACTGGTTCAGCGTCTGCCGCAACGCCCCGTCGATGTTCATTTACGACAACTCCTACGTGAAGTGCCGCGAGCTGACGCTGAGTTATCAGGTTCCGACCTCGTGGACACACGGCGTGCTGAAGAGCCTGACCGTTTCGTTCGTGGCCCGCAACCCCTTCATCGTCTGGAAGAACATTCCCAACATCGACCCCGACTCGAACTACAACAACACCACGGGCATGGGTCTGGAGTACGGATCGTTGCCTTCGCGCAAAAGCTTCGGCTTCAATCTCAACGTCAAGTTCTAACTTCACCCGTAAACACAACCATGAAACGATACAGCATTCACACCTTACTTCTTTCGGGGCTCAGCCTGCTCTGCTTTGCAGCCTGCAGCGACGAATACATGGAGGAGATCAACTCCGACCCGTCGAAGGCTACCACGATCGACCCCAACGCCCAGCTCACCACGGCCCAGTTGCAGACCTACGGTGACCTGGACCTGACCGAAACGTTCCGCAGCTACCTCTACGCCTTCACGCAGCAGACGATGGGCTGCTGGAATACGACCAATTACGGCGGGCGCCACATGCTCTCGGATGCCGACATGGGCAAGGTCTGGACCCGGCTCTATCCGATTGCCGTCAAGAACATCGTCGATGCCGAGTACCGCAGCGCCGGCGACCCCGAGAAGACGAACATCCACGCGGCGGTCAGCATCTACAAGGTCTACCTGCTGTCGCTGCTGACCGACATCTACGGCGACATTCCCTATTCGGAGGCGGGCCGCGGCTTCATCGACGGCAACCCCATGCCCCGTTACGACACCCAGCAGGAGATCTACGAGGATTTCTTCCTGACGCTGGCCGAGGCCGCCTCGGAAATCGGGACCGGCAGCGACCGGATTACGGGAGACCTCATCTACGGAGGAGACTGCGCAAAATGGAAGAAACTGGCCAACTCGCTGCGCCTGCGCTTCGCCATGCGTATCTCGAAGGTGGACCCCGAGAAGGCCCGCGCCGAATTTGAGGCGGCCCTGCTGGATGCCGGCGGCATTCTGGAGAGCAGCGACGACGATGCGCTGGTCAAGCACATGGAGGTGGCCTTCAGCTTCGGTTCCGAGGCCTACACCGATTACCGCGGCAATGCGCTTTCGCAGCGGTTCTTCGGCAACGACCCCGTCAACAACCCGACCTACATCTGCTCGACGCTCTTCAACAGGCTCTACGACACGAACGACCCCCGGGCCTTCATGCTTGTCCGCTTCTACTACGACGGCGTCATGAGCCTCACGAGCCCCGACAACCGCATCGACCTCACCGACGAGATGATTGCCTCGGGCTGGGACATGAAGGCCGACGCCCGCGATCCGGGCGACTACGCCTGGGAGCCGTGGCCGCGAGAGTACACCAGCGAGCTGACAGAGCCCTACCGTGACATCGACCCGAGCTACGGCAACAACATGTCCTACGCCAGCGAGCCCAAGGTGGCCACCAACTTCCTGCAGAGCGACAACCCCGGCGTCGTGATGACCTCCGCCGAGGTCAAGTTCCTGCTGGCCGAGGCCAAGCTCAACAACTGGGCCGTCGAGACGTCGGCCACCACCCTCTTCGAGGAGGGTGTGACCGAAGCGATCAACTTCCTGACCGACCGCTACGACTGCCGCCGCGTCGAGGCCTCCGAAATCCGCTCCTACCTCGACGGGCTGCACTTCGCCAACGTGGACAACGGGATCAAGCGCGAACTGATCAACACCCAGGCGTGGATTCTGCACTTCACGAACCCCTACGAATGCTGGGCCAACCAGCGCCGCAGCGGATACCCGCAGCTCAAGTCGCCGGCCGAATACGGATACAGCAACGTGCTGGTCGACAGCCAGGAGATACCCGTCCGGCTGTGCTACCCGCGTCTCGAGGCGTCGTACAACAAGGAGAGCTACGAGGAGGCGCTCGCACGCATGGGCGGAGAGAACAGCTGGAACACCCCCGTATGGTGGGACATCGACTAAAACCGAACCTTAAATCCGAAAATCATGAAAAACAGATTCATATCGTATCTTGCGGCCCTGGCGACCCTGTTCACGCTTGCGGCGTGCACCGACGACGAGCCGTTCGACACCATCACCCCCGATGACCAGCCCTGCATCCTCGATCCGATTTTCCCGGACCGCACGGCAAGCGGCGACCTGGCCGTCTACCAGTCGTTCAACCGCGACGAAAACCTCAACATCGAACTGATTGTCACCCCCTCGAGATACACCACGGTGACGTGGCTGCTCGACGACGAACCCGTCCACACGGGCACGGCAATCGACATGAACCTGCAGGCCGGCACCTACGTCCTGCGTGTCGAGGCCTCCACGGCCAGCGGCAAGTCGACCTACCGCGAATGCCTGATCGTCGTCAACCCGCTCGAGGGCGACCCCTGGTCTGCGGAAAACGGGCTGGAACGCTACGTCGCTCCCGGCCTCGAAGCCGGATTCACGGGCGTAAATCTCGACAAGGTGGCAGGGCTGCTGCTGGGCGAGGTACCCGTAACGGACTTCTCGTATGACGCGGCCGCGTCGGCAATCACCTACACGGTTCCGGCGGAGATCGCAGCCGGCATCTACCGGCTCACGCTCCTCGACAGCGAAGGCAACCGCTACGGCGCCAACAAGGTGACCGTACTGACGGGCGCCACCGTCCTCGCGGGGGCCTCGACGGCAGCGCCGGGCGGCGACATCACCCTCTCGGGCGTCAAGCTGGACGAGGTTGCCTCGCTGACGATCGGCGACATCACCGTCGACACCTTCAGCGAGCAGAGCGCCACGACACTCGTCTTCGGGTGTCCGCAGGAGCTGGTCGGCGGAGAGGAGTACACCCTGACGGGCACGACCCGGAGCGGTGAAGCCGTACTGTTCGGCGCCGCCGACGGCAACCTCTACCCCGAGACACAGATACTCATGACCTCCGAGGTGGTTCTCTGGACGGGACACTTCGCCGTGGTCAACTGGGGCGAGGCCAACTTCGAGGGTGTACGCTACGATTTGGGAGGCGCCCGCGTGGGTTCGCTGCTGCGCATCTACTTTTCGCTCGATCCTTCGGCCGACTACTGCAAGATCCGGCTCGTGACGGGCGACTGGACCCGTCTGATGGGCGAGACCGACGCCGACGACATCGTTCCGACGGGCGACGGCCTGATTGAGATGGAGATGACCCAGGAACGAATCGACCTCATCAACAACAACTACGGATTCATGTGTGTGGGCCACGGCTATTTCGTAGACAAGGTCACACTCGAATAACACCCCGTCATGAAAAAAGTACTGATACCTGTCCTGCTGCTCCTTGCGCTCGGAATGAGCGCAAGGGGACAGCAGCCCCTGCCGCTTTACATGCGGACGGACGCTCCGCTCGAAGAGCGTGTCGAGGATGCCCTGCAGCGGCTGACCCTCGAGGAGAAGGTGGCCTTGTGCCATGCCCAGAGCAAGTTCACCACGCCGGGCGTCGCCCGGCTGGGCATTCCCGAGCTGATGATGAGCGACGGCCCGCACGGGGTCCGCGCCGAAATCGAATGGAACAGCTGGGACTATGCCGGCTGGACCAACGACTCGATCACGGCCTTCCCGGCCCTGACGGCCCTGGCCGCGACGTGGAACCCGGAGATGTCCGCCTGCTACGGAAAAGCCGTCGGCGAAGAGGCCCGCTACCGGGAAAAGGATGTCCTGCTGGGTCCGGGCGTCAACATCTACCGCACACCGCTCAACGGCCGCAACTTCGAGTACATGGGCGAAGACCCCTGCCTGGCCGGGGAGATGGTCGTTCCCTACATCCGGGAGCTTCAGAAAAACGGCGTGGCGGCCTGTGTCAAGCACTACGCACTGAACAATCAGGAGCAGTGGCGCGGATCGGTCGACGTCGCGGTCAGCGAACGGGCCCTGCGCGAGATTTACCTGCCGGCATTCCGCAAGGCGGTGGTCGAAGGCGGCTCGTGGACCATCATGGGCTCCTACAACCGCTACCTGGGACAGCACTGCTGCCACAACGAGGTGCTGCTGAACGACATCCTGCGCAAGGAGTGGGGATTCGACGGCTGCGTCATCACCGACTGGGGCGGCGCCCACGACACGCGCGAGGCGGCCCTCAACGGACTGGACATCGAGATGGGAACCTACACGAACGGGCTCACGTCGGAGAGCGTCTTCGGATATGACCAGTACTATCTGGCCACGCCCTACCTGGAGATGTTGCGGCGCGGCGAGGTGCCCATGCAGACCGTCGACGACAAGGCCCGCAACATCCTGCGGCTGATATTCCGCACGTCGATGAATCCCGACCGGCCGTGGGGCTCGCTCTGCACCGAGGAGCACTACGCTGCGGCCAAGGCCATCGGCGACGAATCAATCGTCCTGCTCAGGAACGACGGGATTCTCCCGCTGGAGACCGACGGCAGCGGACAGATTCTGGTCGTCGGCGACAATGCCACGCGGCGCCTGACCGACAACGGCGGCTCCTCGGAGCTCAAGCCCCGGAGGACCATTTCGCCGCTGGAGGGGTTGCAGGCCCTCTACGGCGACCGCATCAGCTATACGCGGGGATATGCCTGCGGACGTCCGCTCTACGAACGGGTCGAGGAGGTTTCGCCGAAGACGATCGATTCGCTGCGCCGGGAGGCTGTTGCGCGGGCCCGCAAGGCCGATGTGGTCATCTACATCGGCGGATTGAACAAGAATGCCTATCAGGACTGCGAATCGACCGACCGCCAGTCATACGACCTGCCCTTTCATCAGAACGAGCTGATCGAGGCCCTGCTGGAGGTCAATCCGCGGCTCATCGTGATGAACATCTCGGGCAATGCCTACGCGATGCCGTGGGCGGAGCGTGTGCCGGCCATTCTGCACGCTTCCTACCTGGGGAGCATGGGCGGAGCCTCGATTGCCGACGTCATCAGCGGACGGGTCAATCCGTCGGGCAAACTCCCCTACTCGATTCCGTACCGGCTGTCGGACTGCGCCGCCCACGCTTCGGGCGATCCGGCCCAATATCCGGGCATCGAACGGGGCGAGCAGGAGGGGGCCCCGATTCCGGGATCGTTTCTCGACAGCGGATCGGACCCGCAGGTGACCTATGCCGAGGATATCCTGGTGGGCTACCGCTGGCACGACACCAAAAAAATCCCGGCCCGCTACGCTTTCGGGCACGGATTGAGCTACACGACCTTCGATTACGGCAAACCCGAGGTCTCATCCGGACGGCTGAATGCCGGGGAGGGCGTGCACATCCGGATTCCCGTGACCAACACGGGAACGCGTGACGGCATGGAGGTCGTGCAACTCTACATCGGCGATGACCGGTGTTCGGTCATGCGGCCCCTGAAGGAGTTAAAACACTTCAAGAAGGTTCTCGTCAGGGCCGGGGAGAGCGTCGATGTGGAGTTTACGATTACCGAGCAGGACCTCCGGTTCTACGACGAGACGACCCGCAGCTGGGTAGCCGAGGCGGGCACCTTCAAGGCCTATGTCGGTTCCTCGTCGAGCGACATCCGCCGTGTCGTCCCGTTCCGATATTGAGACGCCTCTTCTCACGACACGACAACTCGCACGACTGCGGCAACAGGGAGGGGAGATTTCCCCTTCCTGTTGTTTTTTGCCCGCGGCCCGTCCGTCGGAGGAGGGGGCTGCGGCACCGTCCCGGACCCGGGGCCGGCCAACCGGCTTCCGGAGCCGGATATGGGCATCCCCGTGCAGAAAGGCGGCCTCCGTTGCCGAATCCGCACCCAACGCCGCATGATAAAATCCCCGGGGAGTTCCATTTTCGCGCAAAAACAGTATCTTTGCAGTCGTTAACCAGCAAACACAATGAACGGCTATCACACGCACCGATTTCACCTTCGAGGGTCAGAAAAGCAAGTACAAGGGAAAAGTCCGCGACGTGTACGACATCAATGACCAATACCTTGTCATGGTGGTGACCGACCGGATTTCAGCCTTTGACGTTGTCCTGCCCGAGGGCATTCCCTACAAGGGTCAGGTTCTGAACCAGATTGCCGCCAAGTTCCTCGACGCGACGGCCGACATCCTTCCGAACTGGAAGATCGCCGTGCCGGACCCGATGGTCACCGTCGGCCGCAAGTGCGAGCCGTTCAAGGTGGAGATGGTCATCCGGGGCTACCTCTCGGGCCACGCCTGGCGCGAGTACAAGGCCGGCCGGCGCACGATCTGCGGCGTGGAGATGCCCGACGGCATGGTCGAGAACCAGCGCTTCCCCGAGCCGATCATCACCCCGACCTCGAAGGCTGCGGCGGGCCACGACGAGGACATCTCGAAGGAGCAGATCATCTCCTCGGGACTGGTGAGCCGCGAAGACTACGAGCAGCTCGAAAGCTATACGCGGGCAATCTACCGCCGCGGCAGCGGCAGCTTTCGAAGGAGTTTGTCCGCGAATGGCTCATGGCCAACGGCTTCCAGGGACAGGTCGGGCAGCAGGTTCCCGAGATGACGCTCGAGATTGTCGCGGGCATCACGGACCGCTATGTCGAGCTGTACGAGAAAATCACCGGCGAGCGGTTTGTCAAGGCCGCGGAGGCATCCGACACGGAGACGATTCTGCGGCGCATCGAAAAAAATGTCTCCGAGTGCCTGAAGAGCCTCGAATAAAAGGCCCCGTATTCCATCATCAGAGCACAAAATCGACAAAGCGGCAAACTTCGGTTTGCCGCTTTGTAACAGTTGGGTGTTGCGGCGAAAAATCCCGCGGCGCGTCAGCGCACGGGCACGACGCGGTCCTCCTCGCCGACGGGGCGCAGCACGCGGCAGGGCGAGCCTGCGGCGATCATCCCGGCGGGGATGTCGTGCGTGACGACGCTCCCGGCAGCGATCACGGCGCCGTCGCCGATTGTCACCCCCTGGAGGATGGTCACGTGGCCGCCGATCCAGACGTTGCTACCGATCACAACGGGCAGCGAGCGCATGATGCCCTCGTTGCGCTGCTCGGCGCGCAGGGCGTGGCTTACGGTGTAGATGCCCGTGTCGGGCCCGATGTAGACGTGGTCGCCGATCGTGACGGGTGCCTCGTCGAGGATCGTGAGGTTGAAATTCGCGTAGAAGTGGTCGCCGATCGAAATCTGCGTGCCGAAGTCGCAGTAGAAGGGCGAGAGGATGCTGTAGTGCGTGCCAAGGCGTCCGAGCAGGCGGCGCAGGATCGCGTCACGCTCCGCCGCAGCCGAAGGCGGCAGGGCGTTGAGGCGGAATATCTCTTCGCGCGTGCGCAGCAGCGCTTCGCCGATCTGCGGCGTCGTGGCCCGCAGCCAGGCGCCCGCGGTCATCAGTTCGAGATCGTCCATGGTTTCGTTTTTCATATCACTTTCCGATGAAACATTCGTAGGCGGCGCGTGACACTTCGGCCGCCACGGCGGCATTTGCGGCATCGTCCTCGCGCGAATCGGTGACGAAGACGGCGATGCAGTAGCTGCGGCCGTCGGGCAGCAGGACGTATCCCGCGTCGTTGTCAGCCAGGCGGATGCCCTCCGCCGTGCGGTCCGACGATCCGGTCTTGTGACCGAGTGTCGTGCCCGCGGGCAGTCCCGCCCGCAGCTTCTCCCGGCCGGTTTCGCTCTCCTCGAGCAGGCGGCGCAGCAGGGCGGTCTCCTCAGGCGGGAGCAGCTCGCCGCGCAGCAGCCGGTCGAAAAGCGCGCAGACGGCGGCCGGACGTGCCGTGTTGAGCCGCTGGTTCTCCGTCGCGAGGTGCATCGTGCGCTCCGAGGCGACGATGCGGATGCCGTCGATACCCCGCGAGCGGAGGTAGGCATCGACCCCCGCGGGGCCGCCCGCGAGCTCCAGCAGGATGTCGCAGGCGATGTTGTCGCTTTGCGAAATGCTGTAGCGCAGCAGATCGGTGAGCGTCAGCGTGCCGCCCGTCGTCGGCAGCGAGTCGCGCAGCGGGCTGTAGGTGTTGCGGTCGAGCCATTCGGGTCCGATGCGGAGCGGGGTGGTGAGGGGCGTCCGTTCGCGGGCGGTTTTGTCGAGCAGCGCCACCGCCGCCGGGAACTTGAAGACGCTCAGCATCGGCAGCATCGTGTCGCAGCGGACGAGGCATTCTCCGTCCGGGGCGATCACCGCCACGCCGACGCGGGCGTCGGTCGTGGCGAGGATGCGGTCGATCCGCCGTCCGAGTTGCGCGTGCGGGGAGGCGCACGAAAGGAGCAGTAGTGCGGAGAGCAGGAGTGCGGTGCGGATCATGGCTGTGGAGGGGTAAGAAAAAGGCACATTCGGTGAGAATGTGCCTGTTTCGGTGTATGCCGGAAAAAGGTTACTCCGAAACGATTGCCTCGCTCGGGCAAACGCCTGCGCAGGTGCCGCAGTCGATGCACTTGTCAGCGTCGATTACATAGATATCGCCTGCCGAAATAGCCTCTACGGGGCACTCGCCGATGCAGGTACCGCATGCAACGCATGCGTCGGTAATTTTGTAAGCCATTGTCTTGTAAATTTATTGTTAGTGTGTGTTTGTGTACGGCAAATATAAAAACTTATTTGATAATATCAAAGCCCGTGTAGGGAATCAGCACCTCGGGAATGCGGATTCCTTCGGGGGTCTGGTTGTTCTCGAGCAGGGCGGCCACGATGCGCGGCAGGGCCAGCGACGAGCCGTTGAGCGTGTGTGCCAGCTGCGTCTTCTTGTTCTCGTCGCGGTAGCGCAGCTTGAGGCGGTTGGCCTGGAACGACTCGAAGTTCGAGACGGACGATACCTCCAGCCAGCGCTGCTGCGCCTCGGAGTAGACCTCAAAGTCGTAGGTCAGCGCCGAAGTGAAGGACATGTCGCCGCCGCAGAGCCGCACGATGCGGTAGGGCAGGCCGAGCGAACGGACGATCGACTCGACGTGGGCCACCATGCCGTCGAGCGCCTCGTAGGAGACCTCGGGCAGGGACAGCTGCACGATCTCGACCTTGTCGAACTGGTGCAGCCGGTTCAGGCCGCGCACGTCCTTGCCGTAGGAGCCGGCCTCGCGGCGGAAGCAGGGGGTGTAGGCCGTCATCTTGACCGGGAAGTCCTCCTTCTCGAGGATCACGTCGCGGTAGATGTTCGTCACGGGGACCTCGGCCGTCGGGATGAGGTAGAAGTTGTCGACCGTGGCGTGGTACATCTGCCCCTCCTTGTCGGGGAGCTGTCCCGTGCCGAAGCCCGAGGCCTCGTTGACCATCACGGGCGGCTCGACCTCGAGGTATCCGGCCTTCGTGTTGCAGTCGAGGAAGTAGTTGATCAGTGCGCGCTGCAGGCGGGCACCCTTGCCCTTGTAGACGGGGAATCCGGCGCCCGTGAGCTTGACGCCCAGGTCGAAGTCAATGATGTCGTACTTGCGGGCCAGCTCCCAGTGCGGCAGCGGGTTTTCGGGCAGCTTCGTGTAGTTCTCGACGAGCTTCACGACGAGGTTGTCGGCTGCGGTCTTGCCCTCGGGCACGATGTCGGCCGGGAAGTTGGGCAGCGAGACGAGTGCCGACTGCAGCTCCTCCTGCACGTCCTTCGATTCGGCCTGCAGGTGCGCCGACTTCTCCTTGAGGTCCGTGACGAAGTGTTTGCGTTCGTCGGCCTCCTCGCGGCGGCCCTGACCCATGAGCATGCCGATCTCCTTGGCGGCCTTGTTCTGCAGGGCGAGCGTGTTGTCCAGCTCGACCTGAATGGCCTTGCGGCGGTCGTCGAGCGTGATGATCTTGTCGATGACGGGGGCGGCATCCACGCCCTTCTTGGCGAGTTTGCGGACGGCGGCATCCCGGTCGTCGCGGATTTGCTTTAACGTAAGCATGGTATCTGGTTTGTTTGATGTTGCACGTTACGGAGTGCAAAATTAACAATTTCGCGGCAAACTGTTGCATGCGGGCGTTGTTTTTTGCGCTTTTTGCGGGGCGGGCGGGCGGCGGAGCGGGTGACGGAACGGGCGGCTGCGGCAGCGAACGGCGGCCGCAGCCGCCAGTCGGTGCATTTTCCCCTCCGCCGGGCGGCGATTGTGGCGCTTTTTGCCTATTTTTGCGGAAAAGTTATGGAGATGAAGCGTATCGAACTGCTGGCCCCGGCCAGGGATTACCGCTCGGCCGTCGCCGCCGTGGACTACGGCGCCGATGCCGTCTATATCGGCGGCGCGAAGTTCGGGGCGCGGCAGGCCGCCGGCAACAGCACCGAGGAGATCGCCCGCGTCGCGGAGTATGCCCACCGCTACGGCGTGCGGGTCCATGCCACGCTCAACACGCTGCTGTGGGACGACGAACTGGAGGAGGCAGAGCGGCAGGCCCGCGCGCTCATCGACGCCGGGGTCGACGCTCTCATCGTGCAGGACATGGCCCTGCGGCGCATGAACCTGCCCGTCGAGCTGCACGCCTCGACGCAGATGTGCAACCGCACGGCCGAGGGGGCGCGCTTTCTGGCTGAGGCGGGCTTTGCGCGCGTGATCCTCGAACGGGCCCTTTCGCTCGAGGAGATCCGGGCGATCTGCGCCGCGACGACCGCCGAGGTCGAATGTTTCGTCCACGGGGCGATCTGCGTCGGTTACAGCGGCCGCTGCTTCCTCTCGCGGTCGCTCTCGGCGCGCAGCGGCAACCGCGGGGCGTGCAGCCAGCCCTGCCGCCTGCCGTGGGACCTCACGGACGGAGCCGGGCACACCTACATGAGCGGCCGGCACCTGCTCTCGGTGCGCGACCTGAACCTCTCGGCACATATCGGCGAGCTGCTCGATGCGGGCGTGACGAGCTTCAAGATCGAGGGACGTCTCAAGGATACGGGCTACATCCGCAACGTCGTGGCCTACTACCGCCGCGTCGTGGACGAGGCCCTCGCCGCACGGCCGCAGCTCGTCCGCGCCTCGGTCGGGGTGAGCGTTCCGGATTTCGAGCCCGACCCCTCCAAGAGCTTCACGCGCGGCGAGTCGGAATACTTCTTCGCCGGGCAGCGGGCCGGTGTCGCGTCGTTCGATACGCCGAAGGCCGTGGGCGAGTACGTCGGGCGCGTGGGGCGCGTCGAGGGGCGGAGCTTCACGCTCAAGGGCACGGCGGCGCTCTCGCCGGGCGACGGGCTCTGCTTCCGCACGGGCGGTGCCCTTGTCGGCACGAACGTCAACGCCGTCGACGGGGCGCGCATCACGCCCAACCGCATGGAGGGGATCACCCCCGGGGCGGAGGTCTACCGCAACTACGACCACCGCTTCAACCGGCTGCTCGAGGCGAGCCGCACGCGGCGCGTGATCCCCGCCGCGGCGCGTGTCGAGGTGACCGACGCGGGGGTGACCTTCCGCTATGTCGACTGCGAGGGTGTCGCGGCCGAGGCGCACCGCGCGCTGACGCCCGAACGGGCGAAGAACCCCGAGGCCAATGCCGCGGCCCTGCGCACGCAGGCGGCCCGCAGCGGCGACACGATCTTTGCGGTCGGTGAGGTCGAGGTGTGCGGCGGCGAATGGTTTGTCCCGGCATCGCTGGCGGCCGAGCTGCGCCGCGAGGGGCTCGAGCGGCTGGCCGCGGCACGTGCCGCGCGGCCGATTCCGCACCGGATTCTGCCCGAAAACCTTGCGGCACGCTACCCCTCCACGCGCCTGACGGCCGAGGAGAACGTCACGAACCGCCTGGCCGAGGCCTTCTACCGCGACCACGGGGTCACGGAGATCGAGCGCGGGCTGGACCTCGCCCCCACGACCGCGGGGCACACCGTCATGCGGTCGGCCTACTGCATCCGCCGCGAGATCGGCGAGTGCCTGCGCGAGCGGCCGCGGCTGCGTGGCGAGCTCTACCTCGAGCGGGGTGCGCAGCGCTACCGGCTGGTCTTCGACTGTGCGCGGTGCGAAATGAGCCTGGTGGATTGCAAAAAGAGTACGAAATAGAGCACACAAACGCCTTATGCAGGAGCAACTGACCCCCGATTTTCGGGACTATGAACTCATCGACACGGGAAATTTCGAGAAGCTGGAGCGTTTCGGACGCTACGTGACGCGGCGCCCCGAGCCGCAGGCCATCTGGCGGCCGTCGCTGGCGGAGGAGGAGTGGCGGCGCCTTTCGGATGCGTCGTTCCTGCGCGATGCGCGCAGCGACGAGCGCGGCGAATGGCGCCTGCGCGAGGGTATGCCGTCGCGCTGGACGGTCGAATACCGCTACCGCGGGATGCGGCTGCGCATGCGCCTCGGGCTCACCTCGTTCAAGCACGTGGGCATCTTCCCCGAGCAGGCGGCCAACTGGGACTTCATCTACGACAACTGCCTCGCGCTGGGCGGCGACGGGCGGACGGAGGCACCGCGCGTGCTGAACCTCTTTGCCTATACGGGCGGCGCGACGCTTGCGGCGCGGGCCGCCGGGGCCGGGGTGACGCATGTCGATTCGGTGAAGCAGGTGGTGACGTGGGCCCGCGAAAACATGGAGCAGAGCGGGCTGGAGGGGGTGCGCTGGATCGTCGAGGATGCCCTGAAGTTCGTGCAGCGCGAGGTGCGCCGCGGCAACCGCTACGACGGCATCATTCTTGATCCGCCCGCCTACGGACGCGGCGCCAACGGCGAGAAGTGGGTCCTCGAGGAGGGCATCGGCGAGATGCTGGCCTGCTGTGCGCAGCTGCTCGAACCCGAGCGGGCGTTTCTGGTGCTGAACCTCTATTCGATGGGGCTCTCGTCGACGCTCGCCCGCACGGCCGTGCGGCAGGCCTTCGGCGCCCCGCGCACGGAGCAGTGGGGCGAGCTGTGCTTCACGGACCGCGGCGGCAAGGAGCTGCCCCTGGGAACCTACTACCGCTTTACGCGCTGACCGCCCCCCTACTTTTCACTTTTCACCTTTCACCTTCGGTATGACTCCTCTTGTGATTCTTTTCGGACTGCTGGGCGGCTGCTTCCTGTCGGTGCTCGTCGGCATCATCGGCAGCCGTCGCCGCATCGGTTTCGGCTGGGCCTTTCTCGTGAGCGTGATCTTCACGCCGCTCGTGGGGTTGATCGTCGCGCTGCTGACCGATCCGCTGCCGGGCGGCGAGCAGCGCTGGGGCTGCATCGGCACCGTCGTGGCCGTGCTGGGCATCGTGTTCCTGGTGGTATTCGCGGTGCTGCTGTTGTCTGCGCTCGGCGTGGTGGCGGTGACGCTCTGACGGGAGAAGATAAGAATGATTCGGCCCGGCGAGGTGATCGTCGGGCCGTTTTCGTGTGCTTTCGGGCCGGTTGCCGGTCAGAAGACGTGGTAGATGAGGATGCCCGCCACGGCCGAGAGGACGATCAGCAGGATGGGGTTGACCTTCAGCCACTGCCCGACGAAGACCCCGCCGAAGAGCGCCCAGCTCCAGGGGTCGATGAAGTTCTGCTCGTCGGGGTCGCTGCCGTGGGGGAAGATCAGCAGCAGGGCCGCCGCGGCGATCATGCCGATGACCGTGGGCCGCATGCCCCGCATGGCCCCCTCTACGAGGCGGTTGTTGTGCAGCCGCATGAAGAAGCGCGCCACGAGGACCATGAGCGTGAACGACGGCAGGCAGACGGCGAAGGTGGCGATCGCGGAGCCGAGGATGCCCAGTCCGACATGGCCGGTCTGCATGCCGACGGTGTAGCCCACGTAGGTCGCCGAGTTGATGGCGATGGGGCCGGGGGTGATCTGCGAGATGGCGACGATGTCGGCGAATTCGCCGGCCGTCATCCAGGCGTGCCGCACGACCACCTCGTGCTGGATGAGCGAGAGCATGGCGTAGCCGCCGCCGAATCCGAAGAATCCGATCTTCAGGTAGCTGACGAAGAGTTGCCAGAGTATCATTTTTCAGCCTTTTTTGCGATGTAGAGTTCCCAGGCGATGCCCAGCGCGGCGGCTGCGGCAAGCAGGTAGATCGGCGACCAGCCCAGCCCCCAGATGAGCAGGGCCGTGGCGGCGATGACGAGCAGCATGGCCGGGTGCATGCCGCGCGAGAGCGACAGCACGGGCCCGATGATGAGGGCGACGACGGCCGGGCGCATCCCCTTGAACGCGGCGTCGACAAGGGGGTTGTGGCGGATGCCGGCGAAGAAGAGCGCGATGAGGAGGATGATCGTGAACGACGGCAGCACGGTGCCCAGCACCGCCGCCGCGGCACCGCGCAGTCCGCGCAGCTTGTAGCCGACGAAGACCGACGTGTTGACGGCAATCGGTCCCGGGACCGACTGCGCGAGCGTGAGCAGATCGAGAAACTCCTTCTGCTCGATCCAGCGGCGGTGTGTGATGACCTCGCGCTCGATGAGCGAGATCATGGCGTAGCCCCCGCCGAAGGTGAAGAGCCCGATCTTGAAGAACGAGAAGAAGATGGTGCGCAGGCGTTGCATGGTCAGTCGCGTTTTTTGTGTCCGAGCAGGGTGCGGATGCCGTCGATGAAGACCATCGGGTGCATCGGGGCGCCCGGCAGCCAGAGGTCGACGTGGTGTTCCTGGAAGAAGCGGCGGTCGATGGCGCGGCTCTCGGCGAAGAGCCCGCCCGAGCAGGCCTCCGTACCGCAGGCGATCAGCAGCTTGGGCTCGGCGACGGCCTCCCAGCAGATCGCCAGTGCCTCGGCCATGGCCGCCGTGACGGGGCCCGAGACGGCCACGCCGTCGGCATGGCGCGGCGAGGCGGTGAAGCCGATGCCGAAGCGCCCGAGGTCGAAGTTGACGTTGCCCGTGGCGTTGAGCTCCATCTCCACCGAGCCGTCGCCTCCGGCGCAGACCTCGCGCAGCTGGAGCGACTGGCGGAAGAAGCGGCGGACGTCGCTGCGCACGGCCCTCTCGTCGAAGGGTACGCGCTCCATGCCCGGGCGCAGGACGAGCCCCCGGCGCGTCGGCGAGCCGAGGCGATAGTCGTTCGTGAAGCGGATGTTGCGCGGGGCGCGCCGCGCACACTCGCCGCAGAAGAGGCAGCGCCCCAGGTCGAGCGCGAAGGGGGCGGCCGTGAGGGCCCCGGTGGGGCAGAGGGCCGCGGCGCGCTCGAGGGCCGCGTGGTCCTCGGTGTCGGTCAGTTCGGGCCGCCCCCGGAACTCGGAGGTCAGCTCCACGGCGTCCAGATCGGGAATGTACTGCGTCCCGTGGCTGCGCAGCACCCGTATTTTCGGAAGTATCATGATGCTTGTCTCTTGTTGTCCTGTCCGTGTGTCAGAGGTCGTGTCCGCAGTAGGAGAGGTTGAAGCTCTTGTTGCAGATCGGGAAGTCCGAGATGCCCTCGCCGCGCACGGCCAGCGCCAGCGCCAGCCAGTTGTGCAGACTCGGGTCCTTGATGCGGCAGGCGGCGATCTCGCCCGCCGCGTCGGTCACCACGACGTGGCACGTCTCGCCGCGCCACCCCTCGACCAGCCCGAAGGCGAGTGACGAGGCCTGCAGCGGCGCTTCGTAGTCGGGGGCCGGGCAGGGGTTCCCGACGGCGGCGTACTTCTGTTCGTAGCTTGCGAGCAGGCGGTCGACGTAGGAGGCCGACTGGAGCACCTCGCGGCAGCGGATCATCAACCGTGCCATGACGTCGCCGTGGCGCTTGAGAATCGGCTCGTGGCGCAGCTGCTTGGCGTAGACGCCCCACGGGTGCGAGGCGCGGATGTCGCGCGCGAAGCCGCTGGCCCGGGCCGCCTGTCCCACACCGCCGATGCGCCGCATCTCGTCGCGCGGCACGACGCCGCACTGCTCGAAGCGGGCCAGCAGCGTGGGCGAGGATTTCAGGTCGCGGCGCACCTCGTCGTAGCGGCGCGCGATCTGGGCGACGTTGCGGCGGATCATCGCGGCCTTCTCGGCCGTGAGCGGATGGTCGGTGCCGTGCGGGCGGATGAGTCCCTTGGCGAAGCGGTTGCCGCACCATGCCTGCGTCGTGTTGATCGTCATCGTGCGCAGCGCCTCGCAGGCCACCTGCCCCAGCTGGTAGCCCACGTCCGTCGAGAGGGCGCCCGAGTCGGCGATGCCCATGGCCATGCGTTCGAGTTCGAGCGCCACGGCCCGTTCGCGCTCCATCTCGGCCGTGCGCTCGCGTCCCGAGAGCTTCTCGACGGCCTCGACGAAGGCCGTGGCGTGCGCCACGGCGCTGTCTCCGGCCACCGCCTCGGCCAGGCACACCTGCCGCAGGCGGTTGTGCGTCGTCTCGAAGGCGTGCTCGACGCCCCGGTGCTGGTATCCCAGCGCGATTTCGAGGTGCAGGACCCGCTCGCCGTTGCAGATGAAGCGGAAGGCGCCCGGTTCGATGATGCCCGCATGGATCGGGCCGACGTTCACCTCGTGCAGCGACCGGCCCTCCATCGTGTAGAAGGGGTAGTTGTCGATCGAGCTGCCGCGGTCGCGCCGGTCGAAGGGGAAGCGCAGCGGCTTGGGCCACGGCAGGCCGTCGAAGCGCACGCCGTAGCGCTCCATGATGTCGCGCTCGAAGGGGTGCAGCTGCGCATGGCACGCCGTGAGCGACGGCAGCGCCGTGTCGTCGTAATACTCCATGGCGTGCGAGGTAATGAGCACGCGCCCCTCGGCGTCGTCGAGCAGCAGGCAGTAGAAGCGCAGGCGCCCGCCCTCGGGCAGGGCGAAGTAGTGGGCCACGTGGCAGCGTTCGTCCGCCAGACGCGCCGTCACGTCGTCGTAGAACTCCGCATAGGAGACTTCGGGTATCTCGTCGAGGCGGACGGCCGCCGCGAGGTTGTCGATTATCCGGTAATTCATAGCGATGCGATTTGATCGAGAAGCTGCCGCAGCAGGTCGGGTTGCCACAACCCGAGCACCATGGCGGCGACGAGCAGCGTGAGGGCCGACCACGAGAGGGCCCGGTCCGCCTTCGAGGGGTGGAGTTCGTCCTGGTTGGGCTGGTAGCAGAGGCGGATCATGCGCGAGCAGAACGAGTAGATGACAATGCAGAGCAGCAGCGTGATGCCCGCCACGAGCCACCATTTCCCCGCCGTGACGACCTCGCCGAGGATCGTCAGCTCCGAGAGGAAGAGCGGCGAGGGCGGGAAGGCCACGAGCACGACCATGCCCGCGAGCAGTCCCACGGCTCCGACGGGGTTGATGCGGATGTAGTCGCCGATGCGGTTGATGCGGTAGCCGTTGTAGATCTGCCGCACGACGGCCATCTGCAGGAAGAGGCTGCTCTTGATGAAGGTGTGGCAGACGACGTGGAACACCGTGGCCCAGACGCCCGCGCCGCCGATGCCCAGGCCGATGGCGGCAATGCCCATGTTCTCGACCGTGGAGTAGGAGAGGAAGCGCTTGTAGTTGTTCGTGCGGCGCAGGAAGAGGGCGCCGATGACGAGCGACAGCACGCCGACGATCAGCAGCACGGAGCGCACCCACGGGAAGACCTCCGTGTGGGCGAGCGTGCGGTAGACGCGCAGCAGGGCGACGAAGCCGGCGTTGACCAGCCCCGTGGAGATGAGCGCCGAGGCGGGGGCCGGAGCCGCGAAGTTGGCGTCGACGCCCACGGTGTAGAGCGGAAAGAGCTCGACCTTGCAGCTGTAGCCGCAGAGGATCAGCAGAAAGGCCGTCTTCAGGTAGAGCGGCTTGCCGTGGGCAGCGGCCGCGGCCACGGCGTCGTAGGTGAGCGTCTCGCACTCGGTGGCGGCGGCCAGCAGCAGGATGCCCAGGTAGGCCATGGCGATGCCCGTCGAGCAGACGAAGACGTATTTCCAGGCCGCTTCGAGCGAGGCGGCCGTGCGGCGGTGGTAGATGATGCCCGCCGAGCAGAGGGTCGTAGCCTCGAGGAAGATCCACGTCACGGCGAGGTTGTTGGCGAAGTAGACGCCCGCAATGGCGGTCGTCAGCAGCAGGAGCAGCGCCGAGTAGATGCGCACCTGTGCGGGGTTCTCGCCCTTGAGGTAGCGCTCGGAGTGGATGAAGGCGAAGCACGAGACGACGGTGAGCAGCACGTAGAAGAGCGTGCCCGTGGCGTCGAAGGTGAAGAGCCCGGCCGAGGTCGTGCCGTAGCCCGCGGCGACGATCCACACGGCGAAGGCGGCCTGCACGGCGTAGAAGAGCATGCCGGCGGCGAAGAGCTGCCGGTCGCTGCGCGAGGCGAAGGCCGCCGCTGCGGCAAGGATGCTGAATGCGAGGTAACAGAGCATGGCGTCAGTCTTTTACGTTGGTCAGGGCGTCGGCGTCGTCGGCGTGGATCTTGCCGTCGATCTTCGTGAAGAAGATCCCGAGCATGAGCACCGAGATGAGGATGTCGAGCAGGATGGCGAAGTTGATCAGCAGCGGCATCTCGACGCCGATGGCCGTCGAGAAGAGGAAGACGCCGTTCTCGATGACCAGGAATCCGACCATGTGCGAGAAGATGCGGCGGCGCATGACGATCAGGATCAGCCCGCTCAACAGGGCGTAGAGCGCCACGCCGAAGAAGACGAGGTCGATCGTCGTGTCGGCGACGTAGTAGGTGATCGAGGCGCTGACGGCCAGTGCGGCGAGCGAGAGCAGCAGCGACCCGGCCTGCGACGACCCGGAGGTGCGCACGCGGTTGGTCTTCGTGCGGCGGATTACGGCGAAGAGGAGCCACGGCACCAGGATGCCCTTGAAGAGGAGCGTCTCGAGCCCCACGAAGATCACCTCGGCGGGGGCGTTGGCATGCAGGCGCAGCAGCGCGATGGCGAAGAGCAGCCAGCCCTGCACGCCCATGATCGAGGCGAAGTTGCGGAAGCGTTCGGTGATCGCCAGGTAGACGAGCGTCACGGTGTAGAGGATGACCAGCGGGAGTATCATGCGAGTCCGATGTTGAGGCGCAGCAGGTAGCCCGTGAAGAGCACGAGGGCGGCCAGTGCGGCGATGGTGAGTATGAACGTGGTGTTGCGCACGAGCTTGTTGCGGGCCTGCGTCGACTCGACGATGCCGACGGACAACCCCGCGAGCAGAATCGCCGCGGGGACCGCGGCCCACCAGTGCGCGCAGAAGGGGGCCGTGGCGGCATCGGCCGCCAGCAGGGCGAACGCGGCGCTCTTGATCCAGCCGGCGATCCGGATCGTCGCCAGGTCCACGCCGCAGTAGTCGAGGCACATCACCTCGTGGATCATCGTCAGCTCGAGGTGCGTGCGCGGATCGTCGACCGGGATGCGGCCGCTCTCGGTGAAGAGCAGCTTCAGCAGGATGTAGGCCGCCAGCAGCAGGATGATGGCCACCTGCGCGTCGGCAGCGGCGTCGGCCGCGAAGATCGCGGCGAAGGAGGTGTAGCCCGAGACGAGGGCCAGCGTGCCGGCCGTGAGCAGGAGCGCCGGCTCGGCGAGGGCGCCGTAGAGGGCTTCGCGGCTGGCGCCCATGCCCTCGAACGGACTGCCCGTATCCATTGCGGCGAGGATCAGCGCCATGCGGCCCAGCGCCAGCAGGTAGGCGAAGGCCGCCACATCGCCGTCGAACGAGAGCACGGGGGGCAGGTCGCCGACGGGGATCAGCAGCGCGGCGACGAGCGTGGCGCCGAGATAGACCGACGGTGCGGCGCGGAAAAGCGCCGAGGTGGTCGTCGAGTAGACGGCCCCCTTGCGCAGTTGGAGCCTTATGTCGTGCAGGTGTTGAGTGAAGCGGATGCCGCGGCGTCCGGCCAGCCGGGCGCGCGTGCGGTTGATGAGCCCCGGGATGGCCACGGCCACCAGAAGCAGCAGCAGGGTGTTGAGCAGTGCCATCGTCAGATCAGATTAAGGATCGAAAGCAGGAATACGAGCGCAAGGAAGGCCAGCGCGAAGAGGACGTAGTGGTTGATTTTGCCCGTGCGCAGGCGCATGACGCGCTGGTTGATGAGCCGCAGCAGCTCGACCCACCAGGCGCCGAAGAGACGTCCGATGCGGTCGTTGTGGCGCGAGGCGAAGCCGTGGGCCGAGGGGAAGGTCTCCTCCTTGCCGACGGACGATCCCGTGCCGCTCTCCTGCGTGAGGGTCGAGGCGATGGACTGCAACCCTTCGGTGAAGGATTCGCCCGTGTACTGCATCCTTACGTTCGGGGCGGTGAATCCGCAGCCCCACGTCGCACCGGGCACGACGCGGCGTCCGCGCAGGGCGCGGCGGCGCAGCCAGAGCAGCCCGCCGACCACGGCGACAAGCAGCCAGACGGTGCGGGTGATGCCCGCGAGGGGTGCTGCGAGCAGGTAGTCGGAGGCGTCGGCCGGCACGTGCAGGAAGAACTCCGCCGAGCGCGTCACGACGGCCGCGGCCTGCTGCGGGAAGAGCCCCACGAGGAGGATGCCCGTGAGCGGCAGGGCCATGGCGGCGATGCGGCCGTTGTCGACCTCGGAGGCTTCGGCCACCTCGTGCGTGCGGGGCGCACCGAGAAAGACCGTGCCGTAGAGTTTGGTGAAGGCCATGACGGCCACCCCGCCGATGAGTGCCAGCGCGGCGACGGCGGCCGCGGCGCAGAGCACGTCGCTGCCCGAGGCGATGCCGTCGAAGAGCCCGAGGTAGAGCAGCATCTCCGAGACGAAGCCGTTCAGGGGCGGCAGGGCGCAGATGGCGGCCGTGGCCGTCAGGAAGAGGATCGCCGTCAGGGGCATGTGGTGCGCCACGCCGCCCAGCGCATCGAGCGACGTGGTGCGGGTCTGCGAGAGGACGTTGCCCGCGCCGAAGAAGAGCAGCGACTTGAAGAGCGAGTGGTTGAAGGTGTGGAGCAGGGCCCCGGCCAGACCGCAGAGCGCCACGAAGTGGTTGCCCGAGGCCTTGCCCAGCGCCGCGATGCCCACGCCGAGCAGGATGATGCCGACGTTCTCGATCGAGGAGTAGGCCAGCAGCCGCTTGATGTCGTTCTGCAGCGCGGCGAGGATCACGCCCCACACGCCCGTAATGATGCCCAGGGCCAGCAGGAGGTAGCCCGCCGTGCGCAGCACGGGCAGGTCGCCCAGCGCCGCGACGACGCGCAGGATGCCGTAGACGCCCGTCTTGATCATCACGCCCGACATGAGGGCCGAGACGTGCGACGGGGCCGCCGGGTGCGCCTCCGGGAGCCAGACGTGCAGCGGGAACATGCCGGCCTTCATGCCGAAGCCCGCCAGGAAGACGAGCAGCAGCGGCAGGGCCGGCTGCGTGCGGAAATATTCGGCCAGGGCGCCGAACGTCGCGGCGCCGCACGTGCTGTCCAGTGTGACGAAGCCGACGACGAGCAGCACGAAGCCCACGTGCATCATGATGAGGTATGCGAGGGCCGCGCGCCGCACCTCGCGCCGCTCGGCGTCGTAGAGGATCAGCAGGAACGACGCCACGGTCATCAGCTCCCAGAAGAAGAGGAACGAGTAGCCGCCGTCGGAGGTGACGACGCCCAGCATGGCCAGCGACATGACCGTCAGCGCCGTGTAGTGCAGCGAGACGTGGGCCGGGGACTTTTCGCGCAGCGTGTGTTCGAGGTAGCCGCGGGCGTAGAGCACCGAGGCGACGGAGCCGATCGAGACGAGCAGCACGAAAAGGGCCGAGAGGCGGTCCATCGAGCCGCTGTCGCCGCCGAAGAGGGTGCCGGGCACCGACCAGAGCGATAGCCCGGCCTTGCCGGCCAGCACGCCGACGGCTGCGGCCGAGGCCGCAAGGGCGCCGAGCCCCACGACGGCTGTCGCCGCCCACGCCTTGGCCCGCAGGGGCACGGCGAAGATCAGCGTCGCCACTGCGGCCAGGGCGAACAAGGTGTAGAGGAAGAACATGTCGTGAAGGTAAAATTCGGGTCTATAGGCAAAATCTGTTTCGTGTCTTTCCGGGTCATGATTCGTGGGGCTCTCCGGCCGCCGCCTGTCCGTTCACCGTGGCAGCCATCACCACCGCCACGAGGGCTGCGGTCTCGGTGCGCAGGCGCTGCGGCCCGAGGGTGATCTCCTCGAATCCGTTGTCGAGCGCAAAGGCGATCTCTTCGGGTGAAAAGTCCCCTTCGGGGCCGATGAAGATCTGTGCCGCCTCGCCCGCGCGGAGCGTCGAGGCGAGGTAGGCCTTGCCTTCCGGCGTGCGGGCCGCGTCGCAGTGGGCGATCATCCGCCGCCCGGCAAAGGGCGCCGCCACGGCGTCGCGGAACGGCGTGAGGGCGTCGAGCTGCGGCCGGTAGGCCTTGAGCGACTGCTTCATCGCCGCGGTGATGACCTTCTCGCCGCGTTCGGGCTTGAAGACCCGCCGTTCGCTGCGGGCCGTCTCGAGAGGGATGATCTGCGTGACGCCCACCTCGGTGGCCTTTTCGAGGAACCACTCGAAGCGGTCGGCGTTCTTGGTCGGGGCCACGGCCATCGTCAGGCGGTAGGGGAGCCGCTCGAACTCCTCCTCGGCCGAGACCACGCGCACGACGCACCGCCGCGGGTTGTCGTCGGTGATCTCGCAGCGGTAGAGCGTGCCCCGTCCGTCGGTCAGGTGCACCGTGTCGCCGCACGCAAGGCGCAGCACGCGCACGCAGTGTTTCGACTCCTCCTCCGAGAGGGTGTACTGCGGCGGGCGGATGTCAGGGGCGTAGAAGAGTTGCATGGCTGTCCTTGTTGGGTCCGCATCCGCCCAGAAAAAAACGCGCGGAAGTGCGGCTCTGACCGTAATTTTATTAACTTTGCCGCAAAGGTAAACAAAATAACACGATCCATGAAACGCATAACCGGATTATTCACACTTTTGACGTTTATGACACTCGCATCCTGCGATTCCGCGAAACAGACGGGGGAGAACCCCTTTTTCTCGGAGTGGGAGACGCCCTACGGCGTTCCGCCCTTCGACAAGATCCGCCCCGAGCACTTCATGCCGGCCTTCGAGCGGGGCATGTCGCTGCACGACGCCGAGATCGACGCCATCACGTCGAACAACGACGAACCGACCTTCGAGAACGTCATCCTCGCCTACGACAACTCGGGGCAGATGCTTGCGCAGACCTCGCTGATCTTCGGCATGCTCTGCGCGGCGGAGAACACGCCGCAGATGCAGGCCCTGCAGGAGGAGGTGATGCCCCTGCTGACGGCCCACGCCGACAAGATCCGGCTCAACGAGCAGCTCTTCGACAAGGTGAAGGCGGTCTATGACAACCGGGCAACGCTCGGGCTGGATGCCGAGCAGCTGCGGCTGACGGAGAAGACCTACGACGGTTTCGTGCGTGCCGGAGCGCTGCTCGACGCCGACGGAAAGGCCCGCCTGAAGCAGATTAACGAGGAGCTGGCGCTCACGGCCGTGAAGTTCGGCAACAACCTCTTGGCCGAGAACAACAACTACGCGCTGGTGCTCGACGGCGACCAGTTGGACGGGCTGCCCGCAGGGGTTCGCGACCTGGCGCGCGAGAAGGCCGAGTCGATGGGCAAGAGCGGCAAGTACGTCTTCACGCTCCACAAGCCGAGCATGCTGCCGTTTTTGACCTACTCCTCCGAGCGCGGCCTGCGCGAGGAGCTCTACACGGCCTATCTGAACCGCTGCAACCACGATGACGAGTACGACAACAAGCAGCTCATCAACGACTTCATCCGCCTGCGCACGGAGAAGGCCCACCTGCTGGGCTATCCCTCCTATGCGGCTTACGTCGTGGCCGACGAGATGGCCGGGACGACCGGTGCCGTCTACAACCTGCTGGAGGAGATCTGGACGCCGGCGCTCGAGAGCGCCAAAAAGGAGCTTGCCGGGATGGAGGAGCTCTTCCGCAAGGATTACCCCGACGGCGAGTTCGCCTCGTGGGACTGGTGGTACTATGCCGAGAAGCTCCGCAAGCAGCAGTATGCCCTCGACGAGGAGATGCTGCGCCCCTACTTCTCGCTGCAGAACGTCCAGAACGGCATCTTCTTCCTTGCCAACCGTCTCTACGGTATTACGTTCCGTCCGGTCGCCGTGCCGCTCTACCATCCCGAGGCCGTGGCCTACGAGGTGCTCGACGTCGACGAGTCGCACCTCGGGGTGATCTACTTCGACTTCTTCCCGCGCGACGGCAAGAGCCAGGGAGCCTGGTGCGGCAACTATGTCGAGCAGACCTACCGCGACGGCAAGCGCGTGGCGCCCGTCGTGTCGATCGTCTGCAACTTCACGCGCCCGACGCGCAGCGACCCCGCGCTGCTGACCCTCGACGAAACGGAGACGCTCTTCCACGAGTTCGGCCACGCGCTGCACTTCCTCTTCCACGACGTGAAGTACCGCGGCCTTACGGAGGTCGAGGGAGACTTCGTCGAGCTGCCCTCGCAGATCATGGAGAACTGGGCCTTCGAGCCGGAGATGCTGCGCCAGTATGCCGTGCACTACCGCTCGGACGAGGTGATTCCGCAGTATCTGATCGACAAGCTGCGCCGCAGCGAGCTCTTCAACCAGGGCTTCATGACCACGGAGCTCATCGCCGCGGCGCTCTCGGACATGGACATCCACTCGATGACCGAGTACGCGCCCTTCGATCCGATGGCCTTCGAGCGGGAGGCGCTCACCGAAAAGCGCGGACTCATTCCGCAGATCGAACCCCGCTACCGCTATCCCTATTTCAGCCACATCTTCGACGGCGGCTACTCGGCCGGCTACTACTTCTATACGTGGGCCGAGGTGCTCGACAAGGATGCCTTCGAGGCCTTCCGCGAGAGCGGCGACCTGTTCAACCGGCGCATCGCCGACGACTTCCGCCACAAGCTCCTCGCACGCGGCGGTTCGGAGGACGGCATGACCCTCTACCGCGCCTTCCGCGGCAAGGACCCCGACAAGCGGGCCATGCTCAAGGGACGCGGCCTGTGGAACGAGCCCGACCCCGAACCGGCCGACGAGACGGAGCCCCGCCCCGGCGACGACATGCAGGCGGCGCGCTGATTGCCGCCGGTTCTCCCATCGAGAAGAAACCCACAAACGAACGGATATGAAAAAAGCAATTGTAATCATGACATTTTCCGCCCTTGCGGCCGGCTGTGCCGACAATTCGATCCCGAAGGCCCAGCTCCCCGAACTGGACATGACGAATCCGCTGCTGGCGGCGTGGAACACACCCCACGAGACGCCTCCCTTCTCCGAGATCGAACTCTCGGACTACGAACCCGCCTTCGATGCGGCGATCGCCTGCTCGCGCGCCGAGATCGAGGCCATCGTCACCAACCCAGCGAAACCCACGTTCGGCAACACGATCGTGGCGCTCGAGCGCCACGGGGCGCTGCTGAACCGCATTGCGGGCCTCTTCTTCAACCTGCTCGAGGCCGACACGTCGGACGAGATGCAGCAGATCGCCCTGCGCGTGCAGCCCAAGCTCACCGAGCTGTCGAACGACATCATGCTCAACCCCGAGCTCTTCGCCCGCGTGAAGCAGGTTTACGAACATCCGGGCCGCGGTCTGGATGCCGTGGACCGGAAGCTGCTCGAGAATACCTACAAGAGTTTTGCCCGCAACGGCGCGGCGCTGTCGGATGCCGACAAGGAGCTCTACCGCAAGTACACCACCGAACTCTCGGCGCTGACGCTGCAATTCGGGCAGAACGCCCTCTCGGCGACGAACGCCTTTACGATCAACATCACCGATCCGAAGGTCGTGGCCGAGCTGCCGGCCTTCGTGCGCGAGGGCATGGCCGCCGATGCCAGGGCCCGCGGCGAGAAGGGGTGGACGGTGACGCTCCAGGCGCCGAGCTACGCCCCCTTCCTGCGCTACTCGTCGAACCGAGCCCTGAAGGAGCGCCTCTGGAAGGCCTACAACGCGCGGGCGCTGGGCGGTGAGTTCGACAATACGGAGATCGTCAAGCAGATTGCCAACACGCGGCTGAAGATCGCCAACCTGCTCGGCTACAAGTGCTATGCCGACTACGTGCTCGAGGAACGCATGGCCGAGAACACCCCGACGGTGACGGCCTTCCTCGACGAGCTGCTCGACGCGACGAAGGAGTATGCCGATGCCGACTACCGCACCGTGAGCGAGTACGCCGCCTCCAAGGGCTTCCGCGGCGAGCTCATGCCGTGGGACTGGTCCTACTATTCGGAGAAGTACAAGGACGAGAAGTACGCCCTGAACGACGAGGCGGTCAAGCCCTATTTCCAGCTGGAGAATGTCCGCAAGGGGGTCTTCCTGCTCGCGAACAAGCTCTACGGACTGAACTTCACGCCCAATCCGGCGATCGAGGTCTACCATCCCGACGTGACGGCCTACGAGGTGACCGACGAGAAGGGGCGCTTCATGGCGGTGCTCTACCTCGACTTCTTCCCGCGCGAGTCGAAGCGCGGCGGAGCGTGGATGACCGAGTTCCGCGGCACGAAGACCGTCGACGGCGTGGAGACGCGCCCGCTCGTGTCGCTGGTGATGAACTTCACGAAGCCCACGGAGCAGACCCCCTCGCTGCTGACCTTCGACGAGGTGGAGACCTTCCTCCACGAGTTCGGACACTCGCTGCACGGCATGCTCGCCGAGGGCAAGTATGAGTCGCTGAACGGAACGAACGTCTACCGCGATTTCGTGGAGCTGCCGTCGCAGATCATGGAGAACTGGGCTACCGAAAAGGAGTTCCTCGATCTGTGGGCCGTCCATTACGAGACGGGCGAGCCGATTCCCGCCGAGCTCGTCGAGCGGATCGTTGCCGCGAAGAACTACCTGGCGGCCTATGCCAATGTGCGCCAGCTCTCGTTCGGCATGACCGACATGGCCTGGCATACGCTGACCGAACCCTTCGAGGGGGATGTCGAGCAGTTCGAGGTAGCCTCGATGGCCCCGACGCAGGTGCTGCCCGTCGTGCCGGGCACGGCCATGGCACCGGCCTTCGGCCACATCTTCTCGGGCGGCTATGCCGCGGGTTACTACGGCTACAAGTGGGCCGAGGTGCTCGAGGCCGATGCCTTCTCGCTCTTCAAGGAGAAGGGTATCTTCAACCGCGAGGTGGCCGACTCGTTCCGCAAGAACATCCTCTCGAAGGGCGGAACGGAGCACCCGATGAAGCTCTACGTCGCCTTCCGCGGCCACAAGCCCGAGACGCGCGCCCTGATCGAGAAGATGGGTCTCGGCAAGTAACGGATCGGACGGTCCCGGATTGCACCGTCAAAGAGGCTGCCCCGTCGGGAGCAGCCTCTTTTTCGTGCGGCGGTACGGCGGTGCAGTGAACCAGTTGTTTTGGGACTGTCGCTTGGGCGTGGGAACCGCCTCCTGCCATCCTCCGCCTCTTGAGCGTCGAGCCCCCTCCATCTTGCTGTCGGTTTTGGCGGAACCTTGTTTTATGCGGCCGGGTTCTGGTGAGGGCAGCCGGTGTCTTCTGGATTGCCGTTTTAGAAGGTGATGGTGCACTCGCCGTGTGCATGAAAAAACCGTCTGCGGAGGGCAGACGGTTTTTTCGTATGCGGATTCGGATCTCCCGGATCAGAGAGTCTCCAGTACGTAGCCGGCTTTGAGCAGTTCGCTCCAGTTCGAGTCGCTTCGGTACTGCTCTGCGAGAGCGGCCGGTACGCGCAGCTTCTTCGTCGTGCCTTCGGCTACGGATGTGCCGACATTCTCCAGGGTGTCGCCGCTGATTTCAACGACCGCGTCGGGGTTGAGCAGCGTGATTTCGGCCAGCGCCGTGCAATTCTGGAAGCACGTCTTGTCGATGGTCGCAACGGATGCGGGTACCGTGACGGTGGGCAGGGCCGTGCAGTCGAGGAAGGTCGAAGCGTCGAGTGTCTTGATGCCGTCCGGGAGCTTCACATAGGTCAGGGCCGTGCAGCTGTCAAAGGCGCTGTCCGAGATGGTGGTGACGCTGTTCGGGATGATGATGCTCTTGAGTGACGAGCAGCCCTTGAAGGCCTTGCCGCCGATGGTCTCGAGCGTTTCGGGCAGGGTGACCGAAGTCAGATTCGTGCAGCCGGTGAATCCCGGGTTGTTGATCTTCGTCATGCCCGAGGGCAGGATGATGCTGCCCAGCGCGGTGTTGCCCTCGAAAAATCCTCCCAGACCGAACTCGCCGTCGAAGCTGATGTTCGAGAGATCGACGTCGATGGGGTCCGTGCCGTCCTGTGCGGCGTACATGCTTTCGACAAGTGCGTCAATGACGGCCAGCTGTCCGCCGTCCTTGTCGAACTGAACGTCCTTGGTTGCGTTGGCTGCGAAGTAGAGGTCGCTGCCCATGCTCATGAGATCCTCGTCGCTCATGTTGATCGTGATGGTCCCGTCGGCGTTTTTGGTATAGATCGTGTCGAAATTGACCCAGCTGTCACCCAGACGGACGGCGAAGTCAGCGTCGGCCGGGAATTTCATCGAATCATCGGACTGTACCTCGATGGTCATGGCATAGCCCTTGCCGGGCTTGAAGGCCGTACCGGCCTTGGCACGTGCGACCATTGAATAGGATGTGTAGCTTTTGGTCCCGTCGCCGTTGTCCTTCTCACGCGTAACCAGACCGCGGAAACGCAGCGGACGGTCGCTCAGATCGACCGGCAGCATGACGGCATAGAACTTATAGGCGTTCTCCTTCGAGGTGTAGCCGGTGATGTCGAGGCCGCTCGAAGAGCTGCTGCCCAGCTGGAAGTTGATCGTGTGCGACGAGCCGTCGATGATCGCTCTCGTACCCATGTTGACGGTGTAGTTGCCTGCGATGGGACCGTCCTGATCCTCGGTGTACATCTTCAGCTGCGAGAGGTAGATCTTCTCGCCCTCGGTCACCTGATCCGTCGTGTAGAGCTTCAGCTGCAGGTAGGCAAGCACCGGCTGGAACTGGAAGTCAACCTGGTCTTTGAGGGCCACTCCGGTCTTCTCTGCGATGCAGAGCTGGCTTTCGGCATAGGAGAACTCGCCCTGGTTGACCGGCAGCGTGAAGGTCACCGCCTCCGAGTTGTTGCTCTGGCGGATGGTGTGGTATTCGTTGTAGGGATAGTAGGCGCGGAAATCGTGGGTCAGCTCGTTCTCGTTCCACACGAAGCCTTCCGGAGAGTTGAAGATAGCGCCGCCGTTCTCGGTGGTGCTGCCATAATTAAAAATGCCCCAGTTGTCGCCGGCAGCCTGCTTGTAGTAGACGCCGAGCTGCTCCGTTTCCGTCCATGTAAGGGCTCCGAAGTTGTCGCCCTTGAATTCGGCGCGGCTCGACGGGCTGGAGGTGTCGTAGCCCGCATTGTGGGCCGTAACGGTGATGGGCGTCCCCTTCTGTTCGGGAGCTTCGGGCGTTACGTCCGGCTCCTTGGCGCACGAGAAGGCGGTCAGAACTCCAAGCAGAAATATAAGCTGTTTCATGGTCATGCGGTTTTTTGACGGTTTGCTATTCGGGCCAGTCGGTGTCTCCCCACGAGTTGTCGGCTTCAACAGTTCCGGCGTTGCTGCCGATGCCGCTCTGAGCGAAACCCTTTTCGATCTGAATGTGTACAATCTGCATGTCGGGCGCCTCATACGGCATCCGCTGCAGAAGGTCTCCCCCCCCCATGCGGAGGTTCATCTGTTTGGTAGCGGTTTGCATGATGGTAACTTTTTTAACCTATATAAAATTCGGCTGCAAAGGTACTCTTTCTTTGATGCGCCGACCCGGATTTTTTGTCAAAAAAGAGGGAATAATAGCCGAAAACGCCCGGTTTGAGGGGCTGACCCGATTGAAAGATGCGTGTCGGGTGGACGTTTGTGGCTGTTTGTACGGTCGGATCGGTTTTGGGGCGTTCCCTCCCCGGGAACGGGTTCCGGGGGTCTTTGCGCTCTGTCGCACGGCAGCTTCCGAAGGATGGAATGCCTGGTTCCCTCTGTCGGGCGGACAGGGTTGCGAGGCGCCGGATGCCGGAGTGTCAGGAGCGTATCGCGGTGGAGGAATGTCGGGGCTTCGCGTGACACGCACCACCTCCCGTACAATGTGCGGCGGGCGGAGTGTGCCCTCCTTTGGTTGTTTGGTCCCGGACCGGAGTGCTGTCGGGAGTTCCGGCCGGTGCGAGATGTTGGGCGGATTTGTTGGGCAGGTTGTTTGCGCCGGCATTGCCGGTCCGGACCGATGTGTTCAGCCGAGAGGGTCGGTTGATTGTCGCCAGCCCGGGCTGCCCGGCTTGTCCGGTCGTTCGGGGTTGTCCGGTCTTGCGTGCCCGATTTGTTCGGTCTGTGTCAGATTTGCCCGGCTTGTCCGGCTTGTCCGGTTGTTCAGAGTTGTTCGGTTTTTGCCTGTCCGGCTTTTGTCAGTTCGGACAGCCCGGCCAGTCCGGTCAGTTTGTTCCGCCCGGTGCGGTCCTTCGCGGCCGGCTTTTCGGTCGGGCCGCCCCCTTTTGCTATTCGCCTATTCGTCCCGTCCGGCCTTCTCTGTCCCGTCCGGCCTTCTCTGTCCCGTCCGGCCTTCTCTGTCCCGTCCGGCCTTCTCTGTCCCGTCCGGCCTTCTCTGTCCCGCCCGGTCTTTTCCTAACGCCTGTCCCGTCGGTCCCGCCTGTCACTCCTGTTGCAGTTTGCCCCGCCACTTTTTTCATCCTGCCACCGCTCGGAAGGTCGGCGGCCGGTGTAGGGCGAGGCCTGCAAACGGAGGGAAAGAATCTGGGGTGGGGAAACTTGGGGGGGCTGTCTGGGGCTTGATGACGCCTGAAAATACCAGAAGACGCCCGCAAACGAAAAACCCGCAATCGGCTGACTGCGGGTTTTCGGTGTTGAGCTACCTGGATTCGAACCAAGAATAACAGGACCAGAATCTGTTGTGTTACCATTACACCATAGCTCAATGACGTTTTGGTGATGCAAAAGTAGAACTTTATTTTGCAATTACAAAGAAAAATCAAAAAAAAATTTCGTACATTTGTTCTAATCGTTCCGAAAGAGAACCTTACAGAACCTGAAACGTACACTAAAACAAGGATTTATGGGAATCAAGTCTCGTCTCATCATCATGAACTTTCTCCAATTCGCCATTTGGGGATCCTATCTTGTCTGTATCGGCAATTTCCTCGGCCGCGTGGGGCTGGGAGAGTATATCTCCTGGTTCTATGTCGCGCAGGGGGTTGTCTCGATCTTCATGCCCGCGATCATCGGGGCCATTGCCGACAAGTTCATCGAGCCGCAGCGCCTGCTCGGTATCTCGCACCTCACGGCCGCCGTCTTCATGCTGCTGGCCGCCTGGTTCGGTTTCCAGGCCACGGAGCTGACCCTCGCCGGTGAGGCGACCTCCATCGGCCCGATCTTTGCGGCCTACTGCCTGAGCGTGGCCTTCTACATGCCGACGATCGCCCTCTCGAATACCGTGGCCTTCTCGATTCTGAAAAACCGCGGATTCGATACCGTCCGGGACTTCCCGCCGATCCGTGTCTTCGGCACCGTCGGCTTTATCGCCGCCATGTGGCTCGTCAACTTCGTCGGTTTCGGCGGTTCGGGCGTTCAGACCGAACTCCGCGACGGAGTGCAGGTGCTCGAACTCGTCCCCATGGCCTCGCAGTTCACCTACATGCAGCTGATCGTCTGCGGCGTCCTCGGCCTGGTGCTCGGGCTCTATGCCTTCAGCCTTCCGTCGTGCCCCATCGACCGTTCGGCCGCCGCCGGACACAAATCCCTCGCCCAGCGCCTCGGTCTGGATGCCTTCGTGCTGTTCAAGCAGCGCAAGATGGCCCTCTTCTTCCTCTTCTCGATGTTGCTGGGCGTGTCGCTGCAGATCACGAACGGATATGCCACCCCTTATATCAACAGCTTTGCCGCGACGTCCGAAAGCTGGTTTGCCGAGAACCCGACCCTGCTGGTCTCCGTCTCGCAGGTCTCCGAGGCGTTGTGCATCCTGCTGATTCCGTTCTGCCTCAAGCGGTTCGGCATCAAGATCGTCATGCTGATGGCCATGTTCGCCTGGGTGCTGCGCTTCGGCTTCTTCGGAATCGGCTCCACGGAGAGCATCGTGGGCATCGTCCTGCTCTTCCTCTCCTGCATCGTCTACGGCGTGGCGTTTGACTTCTTCAATGTCTCCGGTGCGCTCTTTGTCGAGCAGGAGGCCGCAAAGCCCATGCAGGCCAGTGCGCAGGGGCTCTTCATGCTGATGACCAACGGCATCGGCGCCTCGGTCGGCACCTGGATCGCCGGCAAGATCGTCTCGCACTATTGCGACTGGCAGGGCGGCTTCCTGGTTGCCCGCGAAGGTGTGGCCGGAGGCTGGTCCGCCACGTGGCTTGTCTTTGCCGGCTATGCCCTTGTCGTGGGAGTGGTCTTCGCAATGGTCTTCAAGTACAGGCACAACCCCGAGGCACTCGGCAACGTAAAGCATTGACCTTTTCAGTCCCCATCGGAGACCCCGCGTGAGGCTTCCGGTCGGGGCGGCGGGCTTTCGACCTCGATTTCATTCCCTATGGGCGGGCGGCGGTTTTCCGCTGCCCGCCTTTTTTGCGGCCATATGGGGCGCAGATGGGCTGTCCGGAGAATTTATCGTCCGCTCCGCGAAAATCGTTCTGCGTGCCGCAGAGGGGCCTTCTGGACGGTTTTTTGCCCGTTGAACCCGATTCCGGGTGCGGATCATGCTCCTTTCGGGGGGGGCGGAGCATGCCCCGGGCTGTGCTTGCGACCGATGCCGTGCTCCTGCAGGGTGTACCGCAACGTCTGCCCGATCGGATGCCCGTGCGTGGCATGGGCGCCCGTGCTTTTTCGCCTGCCGGGCTTTGCGCGATGATCCCGCCGGGTGGATACGGTGATGCGGGTCGGGGTTTATATATAAAAGAAGCGGCGACACTCCCGTTTTGGAATGTCGCCGCCGTGTGGGCCCTTCGGCCCTTTGTCCGTCTCAGTCTTTCAGTTCGCAGTCGGCGGTGTCCCGCCGGCTGTTGTTGCGTCAGAAGGAGGAGAAGGCACTCCAACTGCCGTTCTGTTCCGCTGCGGCCTCCACGTCGTCGGGCAGGTTCGCAAAGAAGTCGAAGCCCGTCAGCCGTTCGATCTCGTCGACCGAAACCACGTAGTTCGTCCAGCTGTCCGAGTACTGCCGGTGCTCGAACCAGGCGCCGACCGCCATTGCCGACGTGATCGTGCTGCCCGACCGCTTCACCTTCAGCACCACCTTGAAGTAGTAGTTCGGCACGGGGCACTGCTTCGAGTCCTCGGCAGGCCGGATGTAGGTGATGCTCTCCGAGCCGCCCGCCGTGCGGAAGACGGCTCCCGTGGCGATGTAGAGCGAGTCGCGCGTCGGAACCTCGCCGCGCACGGCTGTCTCGAACTGCTCCCAAATCCCGCCGTTGAACTTGTCCTGAATCTGCGGTGTCGAGTTCGTGGCGTAGAAGACCTGCTTCTGCATCGTGCTGTTGCCGTTGCGGTCCGCATTCGGAATCTGGTGCCCGCGGGCGTAGATCGTCGATCCGTAATTTACGCCGTAGCTGCCGTCCCACACGTTGATCTGCTGGTCGGCCGGAATGTTGGGGTTCTGTTTCCAGTTCGGCCGGCTCAAGGATCCCATGTGTCCCGCGGCCAGCGGGTAGGCGACCCACAGTGCCGTGTAGAGGTTGCGGTCGTAGTACATCGTATAGTTGCGCTCTCCGGCCCAAAGGGTGTACTCCTGCGCCGTGGACGAGGTGCTTTTGGCCGGAAGCTCCAGCCAGCCGCTGTGGCTCGTCGCGGGCTGCGGGGTCGTAAACCACTTCTCATCCGAAGTGTATGTCGCACCGGTTGCCGTGGTGGCGACGGCCCACACCGTGTAGTCGGTTGCGGGCCGCAGCCCTGTCAGCGTTGCCTGGGCGGATGTCCCGGTGACGGAAGCAGCGACACTGCCCGTGTCGCTGCCGTCCGAGGATGCGTATCGGAACGCAATTCCTCCCGAGGCGTACTCCCAGTTGGTTCCGGTGCAGTAGACCATTGCGGACGTTTCCGACTGCACGGTCACATAGGGCGCTGCATCGAATCCCGGGGTAGGGTCCGGGGTGGGAGGTATTACCTCACCACCCCCGCCCGGAGTTCAATTCTTTTCAAAGAAATAGATTCCGTTATAATATGAACCAGTTGCCTTGTAAAGTCTTATAGGATTTTTGGTTGCGTCCTTGTTGCAAGATAATTTTTGTCCATTAGAACTTGTGGCAACAAATCCATCCTTTCCTGTTATGGTAGATAGTATCCAATAGTTGGATTTATTCCCGATGGATAATGTCGTAGAACTCGACTTGGAGGCGGAACACAAATATTGATCTCCGACTTTTATGTAGTAACCATTCTCTACGCCTTCTACTATCTCTAATGTAATTTCGGCAAATCCAGTTGTCGTAAAGGATAAAGCATCTTGGATGTACTCATATTTACTTGATACCAATTGAGCAGAAGATGTCGTTCCATTCCACATCTCCATATTTGAGCTTGCGGTAAAACTTGTCTCTTTATTCGCTCCTATTGCGTAGGTCTTGCTTGGGTCAATCTGTGATAAGTCATTAATAAATAACCATGTTGTTCCACTGCTTGCTCCGATTTGTTGAACCGTTACAGTCTTGCTTTCGGCGCCTTCGTATGAAAGCGTTACGACACCTGTACGTGATGCGTCATTGTTTGCATCTACGATGAACGATACTTCACCGGAGGTTGTATAGTCGAATGAATTGATCCAATCCACGTCGGCTTCAGCCGTCACGGAAACCCCTTCAACCGGATTTTGTACATTGTAGGTAATAGTGGCGATATCACCTTCCTGGCCGACCGAAATTGAGGTGGGTGAGGTAATGTCAAGGATTGGCGGCAATGTATAGTCGTGTCCTTGTACGACATCAAAACGATATACATATCCTCGCGGATCGTCAATTTCCAATATCTCTACTTTAACTGTAGATTTGTTTCCCTGTGGTTCAAATTGGAATACGAAATCTTGTGCTTCTGCTTGAAGTTCTGCGGTCTTTGTTGCATTTCCTGCAGTGATGGACAGTAGGGACGCTTTAGATTCATTGTATCTCTTTGCATTTACAATCACCGTGAACTCTCTGGATAAATCAAGTGCTGCCGTAGTAAAATATCCTTCGTACTTACTGCTGCCAAATTTAAGGCAACCGCTATTCTTATATGTGTAAGCTGTTGCAGTGTATTTTCCTTCAGGATACTCATCGATTTTTAAAGCAGTGGTTAATGTGGAATTAGCCCAACTGAAATCGTCCGAGAATGGCAGTGCCAGACCGGCAGCTTCCGCTGTCAGATGTTCTTCTGTCAGACCGATATTAAGCGTTGTGATTTTTCCTGCTTCGAGTTTGATAGCACTTGGCAGGGTAATCTCCTTTTTGATGGAGTATCCCTCCGTCGAGGCTTCGATGGTCAGCGTCGATTCGGCGGCAAGCTCCTGCGGATAAACGCACAAATAGCTTGCGCCCGTTCCGTCAATGGGGTAGGTAGTTGCAGCCGTATAGGTGGCCTGTATGCTCTTCGACCCATTGTAATAAGGCTCATACATCGTATAATTGAGCAGATCAACAATGCATCGTCCGGCAAGATTCTTATCGCTTACGGTCATCGTAAGGCTGGATACGTGCTGGCCGTTCAGCAGATTGTCTGCCGTGTTGTCCTTCAGAACGATCTTGGCAATACCTACCAGTCGACGGAATTTCAGACTGGTAATCTCTCCCGAAATCGGCTGGCTGACCAAAATATCTGCTTTGCCGTCAAATGATGTTGCTGTAGGGGACTGATTGCTCGGCAAGTCAATTTTGGCACCTTTGTTGCCTTCTGCTTCTCCCAATCCGTTTGATGTATACGGGTAGTAGGCATAATAGACATCCGACGTTTCGATTTCACCCGTAAAGGTGGTGCGTTGGGCCCGTTCCGTGGCGTCATTGGTAAATTGGGCCTGCTTTGTCGTACCGTCCGTGCTGACACCAATCACGTCTCCGACTGACCAATAGGGCGTAAGTCCTTCCATCTCAGTACGGACCGCAGTTCCGATTTCCGGGTTGCCGGCGTGGAATGTCATTTTAACCAACTTGCCTCCGCCGAGTTCATTCGGCTCGGTATTGTCCTTTTGGCATGCGGTAAATGTCGTAGCGGCAAGAGCTACGAACATCGCGAATTTAAATAACCGTTTCATAGCTTTTGCGTTTTTACAAATCGTAAGAATCTCCTTCGAAAAGAGATCCGGCTTCGTCGTCATAACCCCAGTCGTCGTAGATGTTGGTATCTCCCGGGCTTGTTGCGAAACCCTGCTCCACCGTGACGGAGAGGATTTCAAGTGTCGGGGCGGAATAGTCAAATTCCCCCCCCCGCGTGTTGAGGATAGGTTTTTTCATAATTTTACCTTTTTTGATGGTGTATGTTCCGTTTTTTCAGTGCGTGCTGAAATCTTGAATATACAAAACTAATAAATTTTGTACAATATCGCTATTAAAAAACGTATAAATTCGTATGACATTTACAAAATGGGGGTGTGTTTCCGGGCTCGTGTTATGCGTTGTTCGTCCGACGGGATGTTCCGCACGGATTGCGGAGCGGTACAAACGTGCAGAAGAGGCTGTCAATACGTTGCCTGCGACGGCTGTCTCCGGGGGCCGGGCAGGGTGGTTGTACGTTGCGGGAGGGGGCTGTTTCCGGGCCGGCGTGGGGCGGATGTACGTTGCGGAGGCAGCGGGCATGCGCGCGTCGGCTGTACGTTGCGTGAAGTGTCGGAAGTCGGGCCTGCGCCGGCACGGTTGCGGACAAGGCGGAGACGCTGGTGTCCGGGGGAGCAGGCCGTTAGGGTTGTTCGGGTTGTTAAGGCAGCCGGGCGACGGGCGATCGTTGTCCGTATATATAAATAGGTATGGGTAGCGAGCGGAAAGAGGCAGGCGCCCGGAAACGGGGGCGAGTGAAAACGGTGACGTGCGAAACGGACGTGCCGAGACGGGCAGGCCGAGACGGGTGTGCGCTCGGAAACGGGAGTGTGCGGGATGGACGGGCGCGAAGAGGCTCGCGGCGTGTCAGTACATGTTTTCGTACATGGACTGCGACTTGTCGTACTTCAGGTCGGAGAGCGACGCGGCCTTGACGCCGATGTTGAAGCTCCACGAGCGGTAGGTGCCGAACGGAATCCACGAGAAGGACATCTGCCAGCAGTGCAGGTCGCGCGTGATCGAGACCGACGAGGTGGTCAGGCGGTTGGCCTTGATGTCGTAACCGCCCTGGAACGTGATGCCCATCTTGGGCGTGAGGTTGAGCGAGCCGTTGAAACCGACCGTCTGCGTGACGTTCTTCTTGTAGCCCTTGGGCGGGTAGTTGCCCGTCGTGATCGAGTAGTTGACCGTATAGTTGAAGCCGAAGTTCCACGGCAGCGAGAAGTCGTAGTAGGTTTGGGCCATGTATTGTCGTCGCAGCACGGGGTCCATCGTGCCGTAGGGGTCGTAGAAGGGGTTCATGTACTCCGGAGGGATCGACGTGATGTCGTTGATGGCCGTCTGCGAACGGTCGTCGCGCGACTTGAACGTATAGCCGAACGACCAGCCCGTCGAAACGATGCGGCCCGGGAAGAAGAGCTTGTTGATGCGCTTGCCGTCGGGTGTCAGCCGGTAGGGGTCGAGCGTCGCCGAGAGGTTGATGCCGAAGTTGCCGAAGAGCGTCGTGCGGAACGAGATCGGGATCGTCGAGAGCCGCATCGAGTCGGCCAGGAAGTTATACGATCCGCTGATGCGCAGCTCGTCGATGAGCTTGATCTTCTTCACGCCCGAGGTGTCGCGCTTCGAGAGCACCTTCATCTCGAGGTTCTGCGAGAGCGAGAAGTTCATCGACATGTTGCGGCCCGACGACGGCACGCTGTAGGCGTTCTGCGCATAGGGCGAGTAGGTCTGTGTCGTGCCGAGCGAGTCGCGCTGCAGCGACTTGTAGTAGCCGTACTTGAAGTCGCCGAAGTCGGGCGTGTAGGAGAAGCCGATCGAGGGGGTCAGCACGTGGCGGATGGCCTGGATCTTGCGGTCGCGCTTCTTCTTCGTGAAGTCGTACATGCCGTAGACGGTCGTCGAGGCCGAGACGCTCATGCTGTAGTTGTAGAGCCGGTAGAAGCCGTACTCGTTGGCCATCGTGTCGACCTTGTTGGTCATCGGGTTCCATTCGTACTCGACCTTCTTGAAGAACCACTTCTCGTTGTAGTTGAATGAAGGCGAGAGGTTGATGTAGTTGAAGACGTTGAACGACGCCGAGACCGGAATCGAGTGTTCGATGCCGTTCTTCATGTTCTCGAGCGTCTTTTTGGTGAAGATTTCGCTCTCGGTCGTGGTCACCGAGTTGGTCATCTTGCCCGTGTACTGCATCGAGATCTTCTCGTACCAGCGGTCCTTGCCCGTCTTCTCCTTGCGCTTGAAGGGGTAGATGCGCGAGACGTTGAAGACCACCGTCGGGAGGGTCAGCGAGATCGACTGGTTCGAGGAGTTCTGCGAGATGGCCATGTTGGCCGACAGCGAGAAGGGGGTGCCGGTCCAGCTCTTCGAGTAGGAGATCGACGAGTTGGTCTGCGTCGAGAGAATGTCGTTGAGCGTGTTGGCCGAGTAGCGGTTGTAGCCGCTCGTGGCGAAGTTCACCGACGCGGAGAAGGTCGAGCCGGGGTTGGCCTTGGCATCCTGCGAGTGGGTCCACTGCACGCGGAAGTTGCTCTGCTTGAGGTAGTCGGGTTCGCCCTTCTCGCCGGTCTTGATGTTCGAGTACTGGATGTTGAAGCTGCCGCTGTACTTGTAGCGCTTGATGTAGCGCGAGGCGGCCGAGGCCTCCCACGAACCGAGCGTGTAGAAGCCGCCGCGGACGGCCAGGTCGGCGTAGTCGCCCAGCGTGATGTAGTAGCCCAGGTCGCGCAGGAAGAAGCCGCGCGTGCCGTCCTCGCCGTAGGAGGGCATCAGCAGACCAGACTTCGGGCCCATGTTGATCGGGAAGAAGCCGTAGGGGATGCCGAGGAAGTAGATCGGCACGTCCTCCATGACCAGGTAGGCCGGTCCCGTGATGACCTTCTTGCCGGGCTGCACCTTGGCCTTGGTCATCGCCAGGTAGAAGTGCGGGTGGTCGGTCTCGTCGCACGTTGTGTACATGCCGTCCTGGATGTTGATCGTGTTGTCGGGCATCTTCTTCACGCTGCCGCCCACGAGCCAGCCGTCGCCCTGCTGCGTCGCCACGCCCTTGATCTTGGCCTTCTCGGTGGCGAAGTTGTAGGTGATCGTATCCATCTGGTAGGAGGCCGAGCCGTCTGAGAACTCCGGTTTGGTGACGATCGCCTTGCCGTCGAGCGAGTCGGGCTTGCCGTAGGCGAAGACCGTCTTGTCGGTCATGTCGATGCGCATGAAATCGGCCTTGAGGTTGCTGTTCTGGTAGGTGACGTCGCCCTCGTTGTAGACGTAGACCAGCTTGTTGCGCACGTCGTAGACGAGCGAGTCGGTGCTCTTGCCCTCGATTGCGCCGTCGAGGAACCCCGTGGCCTTGCGCGGTTTGCGGGCCGTGTCGCGCTGCATCGTGTCGGCGGCAAGGGTGTCGGCGGCAAGCGTGTCGCGCGGGACGGCCGGAGCGTCGGCTGCTGCGGCATTGCGGCGGGCCTGCCGGCGGGCGGCCCGTTCCTGTGCGCGGCGCAGGCGGGGATTGTCGGGACGTGAGGCCTCTTCGGAGTCGGGGCGTGCGGCCTCTTCGGTGTCGGAGGGGGTTGCGGCGTCAGAGCGGAGCGGGGAGGCTGCGACCGGGGCGGAAGCCCGAAGCGTCAGGGTGTCGTCCGGCCGGATGCCCGGCACTCCGCGTCCCGCCGCCGTGCCCAGCACGGCCTGGGCGAACAGCAGAAGCACCGTTGCCGACAAGATATATTTTCCCCTTGATCCGTTCAAAATCCAATAATTTTTCGTACCTTTGCCGACAAGTCGGCAAAACCGCCCGGATATGCCCCGGAGGGGCTTCCCGCGGCTTTTCGGGCCCGACAAAGATAGGTAAAAAATTACAGAAAACCCTTGTCCTCACCAAGAAATATGTGTCTGCGCCTGCTCTTCGTGTCGCTGTTGGTTTCCGCCGCCCTGCTCTCTAACGCGGCGGTGGCGGGAAATATTGCGCACGGGGTGAGCGTGGTGGTGATCGACCCGGGCCACGGCGGCCGGCTGCCCGGTGCGCACTACGGCAGCATCTACGAAAAAGACCTCGTGCTGAAGGTCGGGCTGCGGCTGGGCAAGCTCATCGAAGAGGGGATGCCGGGCGTGAAGGTGGTCTACACGCGCACGACGGACAAGATGCTCGGGGCGACGCTGGCCGAGGACCTGCAGAAGCGCGCCGACATCGCCAACGAGGCCGGGGGCGACCTCTTCATCTCGATCCATGCCAATGCCGCGGCGGCCACTGCGGCGAAGGGGGTCGAGGTGCTCATCATGGGCGAGACGCCCAAGGAGCAGCGCTACAACACCGAGGCGCTCTACGAGAGCAACCGCGAGGACCTGATCGACCTGGCGACCGAGCCCAATGCGGCGATCGTGCGGGCCCGCATCCAGAACCTGCAGATCACCTACGGCGAGTACAGCATGGCCATTGCCCGCTGCATCGAGCGCAGCTTCCGCGAGGCGGGCCGCGTCGTGCGGCGGATCAAGCCGCAGCTGCTGCGCGTGCTTTACGCCACGGACATGCCGGGCGTGCTCGCCGAGATCGGCTTCATGTCCAATGCGCAGGAGATGGCCTACATGAAGTCCGAGCGGGGCCTGGACGAGATCGCCCGCAACCTCTACGACGCCGTGCGCAACTATTCGGACTTCGTGCTCACGACGCGGCGCGGCGACGGCGAGGCGGCCGTGGCGGCTGCGGCGCCGTCCGGCGGGACGGCGGAGACCCCGTCGGCGCAGCCCTCCGCATCCGGCGATGACCGGGCGGCGCAGGCCGACAAGCAGGAGCCGGTGCGCTACACGGTGCAGGTGCTGGCCTCGGCCAAACCCGTGTCGCTGCGCTCGTCCGAGTTCAAAAGCTACCGCGGCAAGGTGCGGCAGCTGAAGGCCTCCGGCGCGCTGCCCTACAAATATTGTGTGGGTGAATACGACACCGAGGCGGCGGCGCAGCGTCATCTGCGGCAGGTCCGCAAGGTCTTCCCCGATGCCTTCGTCGTGCGGTGCCGGGGTACGGAAATTGTAAAATAGAAAATCCGATATGAAAAGAGAAGTCAAAATCGGCATCTTCGCCGTGGCGATGATTTGTGCGGCGTGGATCGGCATCCGCTTCCTCCAGGGGCTGGACATCTTCAGCCGCAATACCGAATACTACGCCGCCTATGACCAGATCAACGGCGTGCAGACGGCCTCGCCCGTCATGATGAAGGGGGTGAAGATCGGTACGGTGACCGGTGTGGAGTTCGACCCCGCGCGCAGCGACAAGGTGGTCCTGCAGCTGACCGTCAAGCGCACCTACCGCATCCCGACCGACTCCGAAGCCAAGATCTTCAGCGACGGACTGATGGGCAGCAAGGCCATCGAGATCATCTACGGGGCGGCCGACTCCTATCTGGCCGACGGCGACACGCTCCGCTCGAGCCGCAACCGTGATCTGATGGACGTGGCCGGTTCGGAGCTCGATTTCTTCAAGCAGAAGATCGCCCAGGTGACCGGAGACCTGTCGCGCACGCTCGAAAACCTGAACCGGCTGCTCGAGAACAACGAGTCCAGCATCTCGGGGACCCTGACCCACCTGGACGGCATTACGGGCGACATGGCCGAGCTCTTCTCCTCGGAGAAGGGAAACCTGCGGGCGGCGGTCGACAACCTGACCGCCTTCTCGGAGATGCTCGGGCAGAATGCCCCGCGCATCGACAGCATCGTCAGCAGCGTGAACCGCCTGACGACGCAGCTTACCGAAGAGGAGTTCGCCCGCCGTCTGACCGAGTCGGTCGAGGGGCTGAATGCCCTGATGGTGCGTATCGAGCGGGGCGACGGGACGCTGGGGCGTCTGATGGACGATCCGGCCCTCTACGACTCGCTCACGGTAGCCAGCAGCAACCTGGCGGCCCTGCTGGCCGATCTGAAGGAGTACCCGGGCCGCTACGTGCACTTCTCGCTCTTCGGGCGCGATCCGGAGAAGATGAAGGCCAAGGCCGAGCGCAAGGCGGCACGTCTTGAGGAGAAGAAGGCCAAAGAGGCCGAAAAGTCCGGCAGGTCCGCGGCGGAGTGATCCCTGCCCGCGGCGGAGTGATCCCTGTCCGAGGCGAGTGCCGGTGGCGGGGCTGCGGTCGAAGCGAGGCCGTCGTCGGATGATCCGGTCGCAGGTAAAGTGAGGTTTTGGCCGGGTGGCCGGGTTGCGGTCGAAGCGAGGCCGTCGTCGGATGATCCGGTCGCAGGTAAAGTGAGGTTTTGGCCGGGTGGCCGGGTTGCGGTCGAAGCGAGGCCTTGACCGGATGAACGGGCCGGGCAAGCGAGATTCGGACCGAACGAACGGACTGCGGCCGGAGTGAGGCCACCGCCGGAGGATCGGACGGCCGGAAAAATGCGGCTGCGGCCCGACGGGCGCTGCCGGTCGCGTGAGATTGCGCTCCTGCCGCTGCGTGTAACGGCCTGCCGGACGGACCTGCTCCGGTCCGACGTAATTGAGATGCTATCCCAAAGAGAGAAATGATTTATCCCGCTTCTTTTGAACAGAAGATCGGCTTCGACCGCTTGCGTGAGCAGGTCGCGGCCCGTTGTACCATGCGTGCCGCGCGCGAGCTGCTCGCGGCCGAAACCTTTTCCACCTCGCCGCAGGAGATCGAACGGCGCCTGGCGCTGGCCGACGAGATGCGCCTGCTGCTCGACATGGAGCGCGACTTCCCGGGCGGCGAGTATCCTGATACGGACGAGGTCGTCGCCAAGCTGCGCGTCGCCGGCACGTTCCTCGACGTGGCCGAGGTGGTCCTTCTGCAGCGGGCGCTGGCGCTCATCGGGGCGGTCGTCGAGTTTATCGGCCGGCGCGGGGAGCACTACCCGGCGCTGCACGACCTGACGCACGGCGTCGAGTCCTTCCCCGAGATCGTGCGCCGCATCGAGGCGATCGTCGACCGCTTCGGCAACGTCCGCGACACGGCCTCCCCGGCGCTGGCCGAGGTGCGGCGCGCCATCCGCGAACGCGAGGGTCAGGCCGCCAAGCGCCTGCAGGCGGTCCTCTCGGCCGCCAAGGGGGCGGGCATCGTCGAGGCCGACGCACAGATCTCGATCCGCGACGGTCGTGCAGTGATCCCCGTCTCGGCCTCGAACAAACGCAAGCTCAACGGCTTCATCCACGACGAGTCGGCCACGGGCCGCACCTTCTATGTCGAGCCAGTCGAGGTCGTCGAGATCAACAACGAACTGCGCGAACTGGAGTATGCCGAGCGGCGCGAGATCGTCCGCATCCTCACGGAGTTCACCGAGTCGATCCGTCCCGACGCGGAGCTGATCGCCGCCTCGGGCGACTGCCTGGCGCAGATCGACATGCTGCGCGCCAAGGGACGCTGGGCCTCCGAGAACGGCTGCGTGCGCCCGATCCTCTCGACGGACGACCGCCTCGTGCTCAAGAACGCCCGCCATCCGCTCCTGCAGCAGACCCTGCGCGCGCAGGGGCGCGAGATCGTGCCCCTCGACCTGCAGCTCGACCGCCGCAAGCACATCCTCGTCATCTCGGGACCCAACGCCGGCGGCAAGTCCGTCTGCCTGAAGACCACGGGCATCGTGCAGTACATGTTCCAGTGCGGCTTCCCCGTGCCGGCGTCGGAGATCTCCGAACTGCCGGTCTTCCGCTCGATCTACATCGACATCGGCGACGAGCAGTCGATCGACAACGACCTGTCGACCTATTCGTCGCACCTGCTCAACATGAAGCACATGCTCGCCGGGGCGTCGGACCGCACGCTGGTGCTCATCGACGAGTTCGGATCGGGCACGGAGCCCAACATCGGCGGGGCGATCGCCGAGGCGATCCTCGAGCGGCTGCTCGCAAAGGGGTGCTACGGCGTCATCACGACGCACTATGCCAACATCAAGTACTACGCCTCGTCGACCGAGGGGATCGCCAATGGCGCGATGATGTTCGACGTGCAGCAGATCCGGCCGCTCTTCCGCCTGGAGATGGGCAAGCCGGGCAGCTCGTTCGCCATCGAGATCGCCCGCAAGATCGGCCTGCCGGAGGAGATCATCCGCGCGGCGAGCGAGAAGGCCGGGTCGGACCACATCAATCTGGAGAAGCAGCTGCGCGAGATCGCCCGCGACAAGCACTACTGGGAGCAGAAGCGCGACCGCATCCGCCTGACGGACCGCAAGGTCGAGGAGCTGGAGCAGACCTACTCCGAGCAGCTGTCGAAGATCCGCGCCGAGCGGCAGGAGATTCTCCGCCGGGCCAAGCAGGAGGCGCAGCAGCTCATTGCCGACGCCAACCGGCAGATCGAGAACACGATCCGCACGATCCGCGAGGCGCAGGCCGAGAAGGAGCTCACGCGGCTGGCGCGGCGCGAACTGGACGATTTCCGCGAGACGGTCGAGCAGACCGATACGGCGGAGCGCGATGCGGCCGTGGCGCGCGAGATCGAGCGCATCGAGCGGCGGCGGCAGCGGCGCGCCGAGCGCCGCGAGCGCGAGGGGGCGGCGGAGGGCAAGGCGCCGGCGGAGGCGCCCGCTCCGGTGCGGCGCGAGGTCGAGGTCGGCTCGAAGGTCCGCATGGCGGGACAGGAGATGGTCGGCGTCGTGCAGTCGCTCAAGGGCAAGCGGGCGCAGGTGGCCTTCGGACAGATTCTGACGACGGTCGACAAGTCGCAGCTTGAGGTCGTCTCGAACAGCGAATACCGCGAGGCGACGCGCCCGGTGACGGCCCGCACGGTCGTTTCGGCCGACATCTCGTCGCGCAAGCTCAACTTCAAGGACCACATCGACGTGCGGGGCATGCGTGTCGCCGAGGCGCTCGAGGCGGTGCAGGACCTCATCGACGACGCCCTGATGGTGGGGGTTGGCACGGTGACGATCCTCCACGGCAAGGGTACCGGTGCCCTCAAGGAGGAGATCCGCCGCTACCTGCGCACGGTGCCCGAGGTGGTCTCGGCCGTCGACGAACATGCCGACCGCGGCGGTGCGGGCATCACGATCGTGACGCTCTCGTAGCACCGGCCGCGTGTGCCGGGCACGGCCGCGGAAGAGACGGGTGCGACGGCTGCGGCCGCCGCACCTTTTTTTGCCGTTTTTTGGGAACGAAAAAGGGGCCGAAGCGGAGAAGAATGCCGCTTTTCTTGTACCTTTGCGGGATGAGGTGCAACGGATCGGCTGCCGATCCGAAAAACGGATACCATGAATTACAGACTTTCACGTATCGCCGCCATCTGCGGCGGTCATTTTTCGGGCTGCGACGTCGGCGTGCGCTCGGTCGTGACCGACAGCCGCTCGCTCACGTGTGAACTGGGCACGGAGCCGCTGTTCGTGGCCATGCGCGGCGCGAACCACGATTCGCACGCCTTCATCGCCGAGATGTACGGCCGCGGCGTCAGGGCCTTTCTGGTCGAACGGGAGGTCGAGCCGATGCCCGGCTGCGGCGTCGTGCGCGTCGACAACGCCATTCGCGCGCTGCAGAGCCTGGCGGCCTACCACCGGGCGCAGTTCCGCGGCACGGTCGTGGGCATCACCGGCTCGAACGGCAAGACCGTCATCAAGGAGTGGATCGCCGAGGAGCTGCCCCGGGGAATGAAATACTACCGCTCGCCCAAGAGCTACAACTCGCAGCTGGGCGTGCCGCTCTCGGTGCTGATGATCGAGGGCGACGAGCAGCTGGCGATCTTCGAGGCGGGCATCTCGAAACCCGGCGAGATGGAGCGTCTGGAGCGCATCATCCGCCCCGATGTGGTGATCTTCACCTCGATCGGCGACGCCCATCAGGAGAATTTTGTCAACCTCGAACAGAAGTGCGACGAGAAGATGATCCTCGCGCACCGCGCCTCCACGATCATCTACCACAGCTACTACGAGCCGCTGGGCCGCCTGGTTGCGGCGCGCTTCGCCGACCGCCGGCCCATCGACGCCGCGACGTTCCCCGAGCCGGCCGAATCGGTCATCGGCAACGCCGCCTCGCGGCGCAACGCCCAGATCGTCGAGGCCTTCTGCGCGGCGATGCACTATCCTGCCCCGGCCTTCGCCGCGGCGCCGGCCGTCGCCATGCGCCTCGAGGTCAAGGACGGCATCAACGACTCGGTGCTCATCAACGACGCCTACAACCTCGACCTCAATTCGCTGGCGCTGGCGCTCGACTACCTGCACAACGTGGCGCTCGGCCGCCGCTGCACGCTCATCCTCTCGGACATCGCGCAGAGCGGTCTTTCGGACGAGGAGCTCTACAGCCGCGTCGCGGGCATGGTCGCCCGTGCGGGCGTCGACTGCCTGGTCGGCATCGGCTCGCGCCTGCGGCGCCATGCCGCGCTGTTTGACTGCGCGAAGGAGTTCTACGCCTCGACCGACGAGTGCATCGCCCGCCTGAGCCGGCAGGCCGTGGCCGGGCGCGCCGTGCTGCTCAAGGGGGCCCGCGACTTCCGCTTCGAGAAGCTCGCCCACGCCCTCTCGCGCAAGAGCCACACGACGGTGCTCGAGGTCGATCTCGATGCGATGATTCACAATCTCAACTACTTCCGTGCGAAGTTGCGCCCGGGTGTGAAGCTCGTGGCGATGGTCAAGGCCGCATCCTACGGCGCCGGGGATTTCGAGGTGGCGCAGATGCTCCAGCACCAGGGCGTCGACTACCTGGCCGTGGCCTTCGCCGACGAAGGGGTGCTGCTGCGCGAGCGGGGCATCACGATGCCGATCGTCGTGCTCAATGCCGATGCGGACAGCTTCGACCTGATGATCACCAACCGGCTGGAGCCCGAGATATACAGCTTCCGCTCGCTCGAGGACTTTGCCGCCGCGGTGGCCCATGCGGGCGAGAGCCGCTTCCCGATCCATGTGAAGCTCGACACGGGGATGCACCGTCTGGGCTTCGTCGAGGAGGAGCTGCCGCGCCTGTGCGAGCGGCTGCGTGACTGCGGACAGGTGCGCGTGGCGTCGATCTTCTCGCACCTGAACTGCGCCGACATGCCCGAGGAGGATGCCTACACGCGGGCGCAGATTGCCCGCTACGACCGCATGAGTTCGACGCTGGCCGCCTCACTTGACTATCCGGTCCTCCGCCATACGGCCAACTCGGCGGCCATCGAACGCTTCCCCGAGGCGCAGTACGACATGTGCCGCCTCGGCCTGGGGCTCTACGGCTTCGGCTGGCACCGCGAGGAGGGGCTCACGCCCGTCTCGACGCTCAAGACGCGCATCGTGCAGATCAAGCACCTGGCGGCGGGCGAGACCGTCGGTTACGGGCGGGCCGGGCGGCTTACGCGCGACAGCGTGACGGCCACCGTCCCCGTGGGCTATGCCGACGGACTGGACCGCCACCTCGGCTGCGGCCGCTGGTCGCTGCTCGTCAAGGGGCGCCCGGCTCCGATCGTGGGGCGCATCTGCATGGACAGCTGCATGATCGACATCACGGACATTCCCGACGTGCAGGAGGGCGACGAGGCGGTGATCTTCTCGCCGGCCGCCGGCAACGACGCGGCGGCGATGGCCGAGGTGCTGGGGACGATCCCCTACGAGGTGATGACCTCCGTGTCGGGGCGCGTCAAGCGCATCTACCTGAAAGAGTAATACGGACGGCGGTGCGCCGCGGACGGCCGAAGAGTGTCCCGTGCGCCGCCGCGAAACAACGGACCGAACATGAACGGAACGCTCTACCTGATTCCCTGTCCGATCTCGGACGAAACGGCACCGTGGGACGTGCTGCCCGCGGCCAACCGCGCCGTGATGGACTCGCTCGACTACTTCATCGTCGAGAATACGCGCACGGCGCGGCGCTTCCTCTCGAAGGCCGGCATCGCGCGCCCCATCGCCGAGCTGGAGTTCCGCGAGCTGAACGAACATACGGTCGCCGGACCCGACGTCGAGGCGCTCGTCGACCCGATTGCCGCGGGCCGTTCGGCCGGGGTGATCTCCGAGGCGGGCGTGCCGGGCGTCGCCGATCCCGGGGCGCTGGTCGTCGAGGCGTGCCACCGCCGCGGCATCCGCGTCGTGCCGCTCGTGGGCCCCTCGTCGATCCTGCTGGCACTCATGGCCTCGGGTCTCAACGGGCAGTCGTTCGCCTTCAACGGCTACCTGCCCGTCAAGCCTGCCGAGCGGGCGCAGGCGATCCGCCGCTTCGAGCGCCGGGCCCGCAGCGAGGGGCAGTCGCAGCTCTTCATCGAGGCGCCCTACCGCAATGCGAAGCTCCTGGAGCAGCTGTTGCAGGTGCTCGCCCCCGACACGCGCCTGACGCTCGCCGTGGACCTCACGGCCCCCGGCGGGCAGGTCCTAACCCGCACGGTGGCGGAGTGGCGCCGTGCGCCGCTGCCCGAACTGAACAAGCGCCCGGCCATTTTCATCATCGGGTAGGGTTGGTATACAATTTGAACGATGAGGTTACGGAAATCTGAAAAAACACGAGATATGAAAAAGGAAAAGGTTTATAACGAGCAGGTTGCGGAGGATGAGAAGAATCCGTCCGCCGAGGCTTCCCCGACCGGAAAGCAGCCCGAGGGTGACAATGTGGCAGAGAAGCCGGAGACGGCGGCTGACACTTTGGCAGATGCGGCAGAGCCCGCAGCGCAGGAGGGCCTCGATTTCGCGGCGCTCGTTGCCGAGTGGCAGGACAAGTACCTGCGTCTGCAGGCCGAGTTCGACAACTTCCGCAAGCGGACGATCCGTGAGAAGATGGAGCTCGTCGAGACGGGCGGCCGCGACGTGCTGCTGGAGATGCTGCCCGTGCGCGACGACGTGCAGCGGGCCGTTGCCGCCATGGAGAAGAGCGATGACATCGAGGCTCTGCGCTCGGGCGTGCGGCTCATTTCGCAGAAGTTTACCGAGGCGCTGCGCCGCAAGGGCGTGACCGAGATCGACTGTCTGGGCAAGGAGTTCGATGCCGATCTGTGCGAGGCCGTGGCGCGGTTTGCCGCGGGCGAGGAGAAGAAGGGCAAGGTCATCGACGTCGTGCAGACGGGTTACAAGCTCGGCGAGCGGATGTTGCGCTTCGCAAAAGTCGTTGTAGGAGAGTAAGGTCATGGCAGAGAAAAGGGATTATTACGAGGTGCTCGGCGTTGCGCGCAATGCCAACGCCGACGAGATAAAGAAGGCCTACCGCAAGGCGGCCATCAAGTACCACCCGGACAAGAACCCGGGCGACAAGGAGGCCGAGGAGAAGTTCAAGGAGGCGGCCGAGGCTTACGACGTGCTGTCGAACCCCGAGAAGCGGGCGCGCTACGACCAGTTCGGACACGCCGGCATGAGCGGCGCGGCAGGCGGCGGAGCGGGCGGTTTCGGCGGCTTCAGCAGCGGCGGTTTCTCGATGGAGGACATCTTCTCGCAGTTCGGCGACATCTTCGGCGGCCACTTCGGCGGCGGATTCCGCTCGACCTCTTCGTCGGGCGGGCGGCGCACGAACCGCGGGTCGGACATCCGCATCAAGGTGCGGCTGACCCTTTCGGAGATCGCCAACGGCGTAACCAAGAAGCTGCGGATCAACAAGACCGTGGCGTGCGACAAGTGCGGCGGCACGGGTGCGAAGGATGCCAACTCCTACTCGACCTGTTCGGCCTGCAAGGGCACGGGTTACATCACGCGGGTGGAAAACACCTTCTTCGGCCGCATGCAGACGCAGGGCGTCTGCCCGACGTGCGGCGGTACGGGCAAGGTCATCACGGCGCCGTGCGACCAGTGCCACGGCGAAGGCACGGTGCGCGGATCGGAGATCGTGGAGATCAAGATTCCGGCCGGCGTGGGCGAGGGCATGGTCCTCACCGTCTCGGGCAAGGGCAATGCCGCGCGTCAGGGCGGCGTGAACGGCGACCTGCAGGTGATGATCGAGGAGGAGCCCGATGCCGAGCTCGTGCGTGACGGCAACGACCTGATCCACAACCTGAACATTACGGTGACGACGGCGCTGCTGGGCGGCACGGTCGAGGTGCCGACGGTCGACGGACGCGCCAAGATCAAGATCGCACCGGGAACGCACGCCGGCAAGGTGCTGCGGCTCGGCGGCAAGGGCCTGCCGGAGGTCAACGGCTACGGCCGCGGCGACGAACTGGTTGTCGTGGACATCACCATCCCGTCGAAGCTCACCGCCGAGGAGAAACGCCTCGTCGAGCAGCTGGCCGCACAGCCCGATTTCCAGCGGGCCGAGTCGGTGAAGAACCAGAATATCTTCGAGCGAATGAAGAGCTTCTTCCGTTAGTGAGACGGAAAAGTGATGGAAACACGGTGAAAAATTCGTACCTTTACGCTGTGAAGGTGACGAATTTTTCCGTTAATAAGCAGATGTGACAGCCATGTTAGGATTCAGCCCGTACAAGAAACACGCCAACAAGTTCAACTACATCCCGCGCTACTACGACCCCGAAAAGGAGGCCCGCGAGCAGCGCCGTGCCGAGTTGCGCGGCGAACGGTCGGACGACAACTCGGAGTACCGCCCCGGCAAGTACATCCGCACGCAGCGCGAAGCGCGCGAGGCGAGGCGCGCCGGCGAGGCGGGCAACGGCCACATGCGGCTGCTGAAGATGGCCGTCATCGCGGCGCTGATCATCGTCTTCGTCTACCTGCTCTACCCGCGGCTGGTGGGGCTCTTCGTGAGCGCCTCGAAGCAGGGCGGAAAGAGCGACATGGAACTCATGTACGGCGATTTCGACCCCACGGCGCCGATCACCGTCGTACCGAACGATTACGTCGAGCAGGAGTAGATGGCCGACCGGATCAGACTTTTACCCGAGGTTGTCGCCAACCAGATTGCGGCGGGCGAGGTGGTCAACCGCCCCGCCTCGGTCGTCAAGGAGATGATGGAGAACGCCATCGACGCCGGTGCGCGGTGCGTGAAGGTCAACTTCCGCGACGGCGGCAAGGAGCTCATCCAGATCGTCGACGACGGCTGCGGCATGTCGCCCATCGACGCCCGCATGGCCTTCGACCGCCACGCCACGAGCAAGATCCGCTCCGTGGAGGACATCTACGACCTGCATACGTTCGGATTCCGCGGCGAGGCGCTCGCCTCGATCGCGGCGGTGGCGCAGGTCGAGCTGCGCACGCGGCAGGCCGATGACGAGATGGGCACCCTCACGGAGATCAACGGCGGGCGGTTCGTCTCGCAGTCGCCCGTGATGTGCCCCGCGGGTTCGCAGTTCTTCGTGCGCAACCTCTTCTACAACGTGCCGGCGCGCCGCCGCTTCCTGGAGAAGAGCACGACCTCGGCGTCGCAGATCCGCAGCGAATTCCAGCGCGTGGCCCTCTGCAATCCGCAGATCGCCTTTGAACTCTACGCCAACGACGCCCCGGTCTACACGCTGGCGGCGACCTCGCTTGCCGGACGGATCGTCGACGTCGTGGGACGCCATATCAAACAGAATCTGCTGGAGGTCGATGCCGACACCTCGATCGCCCGCCTGGCGGGATACATCGGGCGTCCGGCAGCCGCCAAGCGGCGCAATGCCGACCAGTACCTCTTCGTCAACGGACGCTACTTCAAGAGCCCGTACCTTGTGAGCGCCGTGATGAAGGCCTACGAAAAGCTGATTCCCGAGGGGGCGCAGCCGGCCTATTTCCTCTACCTGACGATCGACCCCTCGCGCATCGACGTCAACGTCCACCCGCAGAAGACCGAGGTGAAGTTCGCCGACGAGGAGGCCGTATGGCAGATCGTCCACGCCGCGATGCGCGAGACGCTGGCCAAGACGGGTGCCGTGCCGATGATGGATTTCGACCGCGACAACACGGTGGAGATCCCCGTCATGCAGCGCGGCGCGGTCTACAGCGAGCCGCTGGCCATGTCGAACCGCGACTACAACCCCTTCCGCGAGGAGTATATCGATCCGACGGCACCCGATCCGAATGTCGACTTCACGGGTTTCGACGTACCCTACAGCGACGATGCGCAGCACGTGTCGGATGCGGCCACTGCCGTGCCGCGGCGGGGCGGAGCGGGCGCTTCCCCGCGTCCCTTCCCGTGCGGCATCCGGCCCGACGGCGGGTTTGACCTTCCGTCGTCGGTGCCCCCGGCCGCTGCCGACGAGGAGTTCGAGGAGATCGCCTCCGGGAGCGATCCCGATCCCGCCGCAGAGACGTCCGGAGCGGGAGCCTTTGCCTTCGGCAGGGACGGTGCGGACGGTGCGGGCGGCGGGCCGGGGGACGCGGAGTTCGGCGAGAGCACGCTCGATTTCATCCCGTCGGAGGCAGATGCCGAGCAGCAGCGCCTCGACGTGGAGCCGCATGCGGAGTTCTCGGAGCCGCTGCCGCTTGGCGGCGGGTATGTCGCCGCGCTGCTCGGCGGGCGCTTCGTCGTCGTGGATGTGCGGCGGGCCCGCGAGCGGGTGCTCTACGAGGAGTATCTGCGGGTGCTGGGACACGGCGAGGCCGTCAGCGAGCAGCTGCTTTTTCCCGAGCGGCTCGAACTCTCTGGCGAGGAGTACGCCCTCGTGGAGGAGCATGCCGTGGAGTTCGCGGCGCTGGGCTTCGACATCGACCTCTGCGGCGACGGGGTGGTCGAGGTGAAGGGCACGCCGGCCGACCTGCCGGCCGATTCGGTCGACACGACGCTCTACGAGCTGTTGCAGGCCTTTGCGACGCCCGTGTCGCTCGGCGACGTGCGGCGCGAGCGCATTGCTGCCGCCATGGCCCGCTCGGCCGTGCGCGGTCCGCAGCGGATGCTCTCGCGCGAGGAGGCCGCGGCGCTGCTGGCACGGCTCGCCGCGGGCGGCAACATCAGCTTTTCGCCCTCGGGAAAGGCCATTCTTATCGAAATCACGACCGAAGAACTCCGCGGCAGGTTGGGATAATTCGGCACAAAAACCTATTTTTGCAAAAAAATCCGTTATGAACAGCTATTTTCAGACGCCCCCCGTGGTGAAGAACCTCATCATCATCAACGTGCTGGTCTACATGGCCACCTCGCTGCTGCCCGTGGGCGACTGGATCACGGGCTACTGCGCGCTCTCGCTCGGTACGCCCTTTTTCCATACCTACCAGTTCGTTACCTACATGTTCCTGCATGCCAATCTGGAACATATCTTCTTCAACATGTTCGCGCTGTGGATGTTCGGCCGCACGCTGGAGTACGAGCTCGGCTCGAGGCGCTTTCTGATCTACTACATGATCTGCGGCGTGGGGGCTGCGCTGATTCAGTACCTCACGGCTCTGGCGCTGGGCGAGTTGCCGCTGCTGCTCGTCGGGGCTTCGGGCGCCGTGATGGGGCTGCTGCTGGCCTTCGGCGTGCTGCATCCCAATGCCGTCATCATGCTCCTCTTCCCGCCCATCCCGATGAAGGCCAAGTGGTTCGTCATCATCTACGGCGTCATCGAGCTGCTGCTGGGCTGGCGCGGCGTGGGCAACGTCGCCCACTTCGCCCATGTCGGCGGCATGCTGTGGGGCTTCCTGCTGCTGCACTACTGGAAACAACGCGGCATCATCCGCTTCTAAAGCATGGCCGACGAGCTCTATAATCCGGGTTACGGGCGCGCGGCGAAGAAGCCGCGCCGCAGCGTCGTGCGGTGGCTGCTCGATACGGTGATGACCCTGCTGTCGCTCGTCGTCGGCGTGACGATGATCGTCACCTACTTCGTGCCCTATGTCAACCCCGCGCGCGTGTGGTTCTTCCCCGTGCTGGGGCTCATCGCTCCGGGCGTCTACGTCGCGGCCGTCGTGCTGGCCCTCTACTGGATCATCCGCTGGCGACTCAGGCGTGCGGGCTTCATGCTGGCCGTCGTCGCGGCGGGGCTCTTCCAGGTCTCGCTCTTCTGGCGGCCCGAACTGCGCCGCACCTACGGCGAAGAGTCCTACGACCGCGCCGCCTTCAAGGTCATGACCTACAACGTCCGCTGCTTCTACGGCGAGGACGGCCAGAGCAGCGTCGGTGACGTGCTGCAGCTCATCCGCGAGGAGGACCCCGACATCGTCTGCCTGCAGGAGTTCAACGCCCGGCTGGCCGATGCCGCCGAGGAGTTCGCGCTGCTCGACGAAACCTACGAAAGCGCCCGCTTCGGCCGCACGCAGGCCCCCGATTCGCTCTACGGCGCCCCGATGCTGATATTGAGCAAGTACCGCATTCTGCGCTCGGGCGTCGGACTGACCGCCTCGACGTCGGTTTGGGCCGACCTGCTCGTCGGCGACGACACGGTGCGCGTCATCAGCAACCACCTGCGCTCGACGGCCATCAATGCCTCGGACAACGACTACATCACCAGCCGCCGCTTCCTTTCGGATACGGCCCGCGAGGTGAAGATCCGCAGCATCGTCGACCGCTTCCGTGAAAACAGCGTGCTGCGGGCCGAACAGGTGGACAGCATCGCACACCTGATTGCCGCCTCGCCGCGCCGGCGGATCGTCTGCGGCGACTTCAACGATACGCCCGTGTCGTATGTCTACCGCACGATGGCGCGCGGCCTGAACGACGCCTTCTCGGAGTGCGGATCGGGCTATTCGCACACGTTCCGCGGCTTCTACAACACGCTGCGCATCGACTACGTGTTGAGCTCCGACGACTTCGAGACCCTCTCCTACGAGGTGCTGCCAGTCGAGTTCTCGGACCACCATCCCGTCGTCGTGCGCCTGATGAAGAGAACCTCAAACAACTAAATACACATAGCCATGATTTTTGATTCGCTGAAAAACAGCGCGCTCTACACCTCGGTGCACCCGCGCATGAAGAAGGCCTTCGAGCTGATCGCCTCGACCGACTGGACCAAGATGGAGCCGGGAATCCATGAACTCGACGGACGCGACATCTACGTCAACGTGATGGAGCGCGAACTCAAGAAGCGCGCTGACGCCAAACTCGAGGTCCACAACGAATACATCGACATCCAGGTGCTCGTCTCGGGCAAGGAGGAGAGCTTCGGCTGGAGCGAGCGCAAGGACCTGCGGCAGCCGCAGGGCGAGTTCAACAAGGAGAAGGACATCCAACTCTTCGACGACGAACCGCAGACCTACTACACGCTGCGTCCGGGCCAGTTCACGATCCTCTTCCCCGAGGACGGTCACGCGCCGATGGTAGGCGAGGGCACCGTGCGCAAGATCATCGTCAAGGTGCGCATCTGACACTCCGTTGTCCGGTGGCAGGGGGTGCCGCTCATGAGGCGAACCTGCCGCGCATGAAAAAATCCCGAACCACGGAGGTTCGGGATTTTTTTTGTCTTGTGGTGTCGGAACGGGCTCGGAGCCGCGGCTGCGGTTCTTTCGTTCGGCGGGGTTCGGCGGTGCGCCGGTCGGGCGGAGCCGGGTGCGTAGGGTGGCGTGACGGCCGTGAGGAGCGTCCTTCAGGCGACGGCGAGCCGGTTGCGGTGGTGCAGGGCGCTGCGGAACGCAAGCCACGATCCGACGGCGCAGACGACGAAGACCGTGCCGGTCGAAAGCAGCGTGTCGCCCATGCCGACGAGCGGCGATACGAGGCCGCCGAAGGCGAAGCAGACGGCGCCCAGCAGCGCCGAGGCCGTGCCGGCGTGCTCGCGCGTGCAGTCCATGGCCAGCGTGGTTGTGGCCGGGAAGGTGATGCCCATCGAGAAGAGCAGGGCGAAGACCAGCACCTCGTAGAGCCAGAATCCGCAGTGGCAGGCGAGGGCTGCGGCCGTGGCGAGCGAGAAGAGCAGCATGCCGCGGCAACCGAGGAGCGTGGCGCGCTCCTGCCGGCGGAAACGCACGGCAAGCGCCGCGGCGCTCATGATCGCCAGCGAATTGGCCGCGAAACAGAGGCTGAATCCGAAGGCCGAGAAGCCGTAGTGCTCCTGCACGATGAAGGGCGACGAGGCGATGTTGCCGAAAAGGATGCCCTGTGCGAAACCCAGCTGGAGGATGTAGCCGACGAATGGGCGGTTGTGCAGTACGGCGCCGAATCCGTGGAGCAGCTGCCCCCATCCGGCGTTGCTGCGGCGCGTCGCGGACAGCGATTCGCGGAAGCGCAGGCAGCAGGCAAGCAGCACGCAGCCGATGGCGAGCAGGATGCAGAAGATGCCGCGCCAGCCGATGACGTCGGTCAGGGCGCCGCCGACGATCGGCGCCGTGACGGGCGCCACGCCGTTGATGGCACCGATGACGGCCAGCATGCGGGCGAGCTCCGCGCCCGTGAAACGGTCGGCGGCGACCGAACGCGAGATGACGATGCCGCCGGCCCCGGCGATGCCCTGCAGCAGGCGCAGCAGGATGAACTGCCGGATGTCCGAGGCGAAGATGCAGAGGATGGTCGAGACGATGAAGAGCGCCATGGCCGCGATCAGCGGCGGACGGCGTCCGTAGCGGTCGCTCAGCGGGCCGAAGAAGAGCTGCCCGAGGGCCAGGCCGATCATGCTCGACGTGAGGCCCAGCTGCACCATCGACGACGTGGTGCCGAAATAGCCCGTCATCGAGGGGAGCGTCGGCAGATACATGTCCGTGACGAAGGGGCCGAATGCCGTGAGCAGCCCCAGCAGGACGAGAAGAAAGGTTTTGGAATTTTCGTTGTTCATCTTTTCTTTTTTCCGGTGCAAAAATACGTCGCATATTCCGCTTCCGTCTCGTCCGATGCCGCTGGGTGTAGTTCATTTTCGGAACTGCACTTGTGCAAACCGGAGCCGGGCACTCGCATGCGGTGCTGCCGGGCTGCGTGTGTCGGGCCGGAGTGTTTTGCGGACGGTTCCGGAGGCTTTTACGCCGGGGCCTCGTTTTTGGGTGCGCGGGCGGTGAAGTGCTTCTGTGCAGGGCAGGGGCGTGCTGCAAGTAAGCTCTTCACACGCGGTGCCCGATCTTGTTGCACGCGGGCGCCGAAGTGCTTTTGTGCAGGGCAGGGGAGTGCCGTATGTGGAGTCCCTGCACGGAGAGCGGGGTTGCGTGAGGGGGCCGCGGGCGCGTCGACTGGAGCGGTGGGTGCTGCTTTTTCCCATCGTCAGCGCTTGCCGGATGTTGGCGTCCGGATGCGTGTCGGTCAAGGGAAAGGCAAGCTCCGGTGGGGGTAAAAAGAGACAACCCGAAGACCGTGCGGCCTTCGGGTTGTCGTCTCGGGCAGGTGCCCGCTATTTCGTTTCTCGCATCCGGGCGACGATGTCGCGTGCAAGGGTGCGGCACGGTTCGCATACCGCCTGCGAATAGCCCTGCTTCATCTCGACGGGCGTGCCGATCATCTCCCACTTCATCCGTTCGCTGAACTCCTTCATGCGGCGCACGGCGGCACCGGCCCAGGTGAACGATCCGAAGCAGGCAAAGTTGCGATGCGGGATGCAGCGGGTCTCGATGCGGCGCAGCAGCTGCTCGACGGGCGGGAAGAGCTCGCCGTTGTAGGTCGGGCTACCGACAACGAGCGTGTCGTAGCGGAAGACGTCGCGCAGGACAACCGACGGATCCGCTACCGAGAGGTTGTAGACAACGATCTTCTCCACCCCCTCCTCGACAAGGCTGCGGGCGATGCGTTCGGCCGTCTGTTCCGTATTGCCGTACATCGAGGCGTAGGCCACGACGACCCCCTTTTCTCCCTCGTAGCGGCTCATGCGGTCGTAGAGGTCGATCACCTCGGCGATGTGGCGCTGCCAGACGGGTCCGTGCGTCGGGCAGATCGTCGCAACGGGCAGCGTACGGACCTTTTGCAGGGCCTTCTGCACCGGGGCGCCGTACTTGCCGACGATGCAGGCGTAGTAGCGACGCATCTCGTTCCAGTAGCGGTCGACGTCGACCTGCGAATCGGTGATGCCGCCGTCGAGTGCGCCGAACGTACCGAAAGCGTCACCCGAAAAGAGCGTCTGCTCCTCGGCGCACCACGTGACCATGGTCTCGGGCCAGTGTACCATCGGCACCAGCTGGAAGGTGAGCGTCTTGCCGCCCAGATCGAGCGTGTCACCCTCCTTGACCTCGAGCGTGCCGTCGCAGATGCCGTAGTAGCCGGCAATCATTTGCAGGGTCTTGGCGTTGCCGACGATCGTTATGTCGGGATAGAGTTGCCGCAGGGCCGCGATCGACGACGAGTGGTCGGGTTCCATGTGGTTGACGACGAGATAGTCGATCCGGCGGTCGCCGATCTCCTCGCGGATGTGCTGGAACAGCCGGCTGCCGAAGGCCTCCTCGACCGTGTCGATCAGTGCGATCTTTTCGCCGATGACCAGATAGGCGTTGTAGGAAACACCCTGGGGAAGCGACCAGAGGCCCTCGAAAAGGTGGGTCGTGCGGTCGTTGACGCCGACGTAGCGGATGCTGGGAAGAAACGCTGTAATTGCCATAGCTATTGATGATGAGCGGTTGTTGTTCTTTTCGCCGGCAAAGGTACGAAAAAATTTCCGGATGCGCTCATTTTCTTTCCCTTTGCATGTGCGATTCTCCCCTGGGAGCTGCGGCGGGCGGACTGTTTCCCTCCCCGGAGACAAAAAACCGCATGCCGCGGGTGCGGCATGCGGTGCTGTGCGGATCGCGCGCTCCCTACAGGAAGCGGGGCGACTCTTCCTCGCCGGCGCGGCTCTGCGTCGAGGCGGTCATCTCGCCCGAGAGAATCTCCTGCGGAATGCTGGTCTTCTCGTATACGGAGATGTCTCCCGTACTCGAGAGGCTGGTCAGCGTCATGCGTCCGTCCGTCGAGAAGAAGGCGTCGTATTCGCTGGCCCACGGCTGGTTGTCGCTGTAGACACCCGAGAGTTTGTCGTTGCTGTACGTGTATTTACCGCTGTAGTGCACGTATCCCGGGGTGATGAAGCGCTGGTACAGGTCGAAGGTTCCCTCCTCGGTGAACGAGATGTAGATGTCGGCCGTGGCCGTGGCGCCGGTCCACGATACCATGTGCCACTCTCCGACGAGCGTCTCCTTGCCCGGGTTCTTGCCTCCGTTATTGTCCGACTTGCTGCAACCGCTCAGGGCTACGAGCGACGCAAGCAGCATACAGAAAATCTTGATGTTTTTCATGCTCAATCCTTGTTTTTATAACCAACCTCCGTTTGCAGACTCGAATTCGCGGGCGATGATCGCATACTCCTTCGTAATGGTCATGCCGTTGATGCCGCTGCCACTGTTCGTGCCGGCCACCATCGTGACCTTGGCAATGGCCGATCCGGGCTTCGTGCAGGTCAGCAGGACCTGGTTCGCGAAGACTCTCGGGTCCGAGGTCATGCCGAGGCTGGCCTTGCCTTCGGCCGAAATCTCGACCGACGTAATCGTCATGTTCGCGTTGCCGCCGCCGACGAGTGCCGCCAGGTCGAGCGTATACTGCGAGCCGACGGGAACGGGGATGCAGGTCGTGCCGCGCACGTTCATCAGCACCTGGAAGGCGTCGATGTAGCCCGTACCCATCTTCTTGTTGTGGGCTGCGAGGTTGAGCGTGTGGCTGCCGTAGTTGTCGTAGTAGGGCTTCGTGCCGGTGCAGTACTGGTCGATGTTGTTGACCGAGGTCAGCAGCAGCGCCTTGAACTGGTCCGTCGTGAAGGTCTTGCCGAGCTGCAGGGCATACGAGAGACCCAGTGCGGCAACGCCCGATACGTGCGGGCAGGCCATCGAGGTACCCTGCGAATAGCCGTAGCGGCCGTTGAGGATCGTCGAGAGGATCATCGATGCCTCCGGGCCCGTCTCGATTCCCGACTGGTAGTAGTCACCGCCGGGAGCCGCGATGTTGCAGCCAGGGCCGTAGTTGGTGTAGTAGGCCGGGGTGAAGTCACACGACATGGCCGTTACCGAGATGTAGTCGCGGTAGGCGGCCGGGTAGCCCGACATGCCGGTTATGTCGTTGCCTGCGGCGAAAATGGCAATGCCGCCGTCCAATGCATCGCAGTTTTTCGTGGCGATGAAGTAGTCGATGGCCTGTTTCTCGGCGCTGTCGTAGGTCGAGTACTGCGAATCCGAGGTGAGCGTACCGGCCGTGTAGCCCCAGCTGCACTGGAGAATCACGGCGCCATTGTCGGCTGCATACTTGATGGCGTTGGCCGTCGTGCTGGCGTTTCCGCCGTTGTCGTTGTAGAAGATCTGGCACGACATGAGCTTGACGCCGTCGTTGTTGCCCGAACCTCCGGCGATGCCGCAGACTCCGATGCCGTTGTTGTTCACGGCAGCCACCGTGCCGGCCACGTGCGTGCCGTGTTCGCCGGCTTCGCCCTTCGTGCTGATCGCCAGCTTCGTATTGGTGACAAAGTTGTAGCCGTAGATATCGTCCTTGTAGCCGTTTCCGTCGTCATCGACGCCGCTCTGACCGTTCAGCTCGGCCTCGTTGACCCACATGTTGGCGGCCAGGTCGGGATGGTCCCACTGCACGCAGTCATCGACAATGGCCACGACCACGCGCGGATCACCCGTGCAGAGACGCCAGGCATCCTTGCAGTTGACATCCGCACCGGCCTTGATCTTTGAATAGATCTGTTTGTCGCCCGTGTTGATGTAGTGCCACTGCTTGCTCAGCTCGGGATCGTTGAACGACACGCCGGAGGTCGTCATGTCGGCGCGGGTGGCGGAAGCCGCGAGACTCTCGTCGAGCGGAATGACCTTCGGGTCGTGGATGCTGGCGAGCTTCTGGTCAAACTCCACCTTGCTTACTTCGGCGATCCGGGCCATCTCCAGGGCCGTCTTGTCGAGATCGGCCTCCTCATCGAATTCCACGAGATACCAGCGGTGCAGACCTGCCGCGCGGGTGCGTTCTTCGTTCCGCTCATCCACCGGGAAGAGACGTCTGAGCGACTTGACGCCGATGTTGTCGAGTACGGCGTCGAAATCGGAGATGCCCGAACGGGTGGCCACGCCGCCCGCACGCGTCACGCGCAGGACGGAGTTTTCGACATTCGCGACGGCATCGCTGTTGAAGTAGACCAGCAGCTGGCCTTTGGCAGCGTTCGTCGACGTGAATACAAGCTTGGAAGCAACCTTGTCTTCCATCTTGACGGGAGCAGACTCTCCGGTCGTGTCTTTCGTACACGATGCAAGGAGAAGCACTGCCAGCATGAGCGATAGGCTCCGGATTGTTTTGAACTTTGTCATAAAATTTATAATCAGGTTGTTACAGCCCTGTTTGGGGAGCTTGTTCCTTTTGACCACAGAACCCGGCACGGTTCATGGCGCCGTGCCGGGTTTCGTGGTTCAGGTCTTGCAGGCGAGGCGTATTACATCAGCGGGCTGTTGACGGCCTTCTTGCTGATCTTTGCCTTGCCGTTGTACGGCTTTGCGGGCAGCGGCTCGCACTTTGCAGTCTTGACATCAAGCGTGCGGACGATGCTTCCGTAGTTAGCTGCGGCATTCACCAGTACGGGGTTTACCTTGGCCTGCATGATGCCCTTTGCAGCGAGCGGGAAGCGTACCTGTACGGGCGATACAAGCATTCGGTCGATCATGGCCGACGGCAGGACGGCCGAGCTCGGCATTGCCGACGTAACCAGTTCGATCTTTGCGCCCGGTTCGTAGATGGCGGCCAGGTAGTAGTCCGTGACGCTTGAACCCTCGACCGTACCGACGTAAACTTCAAGGTAGGTCTTCAGGCTGGCCATCTGCTTGGTCGACGGGTCGACATTGATGACGATAGGATCCTTGCCGTTGGCATCCTGGTTGTTCATGTCGGCGACGCTGAAGAAGAGGTAAGCCTCACCTCCACCGGTTCCTACGAACCCGCCGAGGAAGTTCTTGCCCTCGTTGTATTTCCACTCACCGCTCATGGTCACCTCGTTGGTGCTCTCGCTGTACTGTGCGTACCACGATACGCCGATCTCGAGGCCGAAGTTCTTCACGAAGAAGTCCGTACCGTTGGTGCTGCGGGGCGAAAGCGTCATGTTGTTCTTCAGGGTGACCGTTCCGCCGTCCTGGGTGGCTGCGTCAAAGGTCATCAGGTAGTCACCGATCACCAGGTCGCCCGTGTAGCCCGAGTAGTCGGGAGCAGCCGTTGCGCATTCTGCCGTCACCACGGCGCTCTTGCCATAGGTGTTCGAGGCCTTTACGATCATCGTGTAGGAGGTCTTCTCCGAGAGACCGGTCCAGATGTTGCTAATGCCGCCATCCTGGTTGATCTTGGGTACCAAGGTGCTGTAGTCCTCGCCGCCGCTCTCCACCATCTGGTCGTAGGTTGTGCCCTGCTCCAGCAGCGCGTTGACGTCGCTGGTGGCTGCAAGCACGATCTTGAGGCTCTTGAGTTCCGAACCCTTGATCTCAAAGTAGAGAGACGTAGCGTCGGGGTACTCTGCAAGGTCTTCGGGCGAATACTCCGAAACGAGACCCATCATCGCCTGGATGTCGCAGTCGGGAATCTCGCTGCCACCCATGCCCGGGAAGTAGAACGATACGGCTGCAACGTTCTTTTCAAGGGGCTTGTTCGCATTGTCCAGCGGCAGGGCGACTACCGTGTAGAGTCCGGGGTTGGCCAGGTCGGCCTTGACGGAAACCGAGCCGGCGCCGGCTGTGAACTCCTCGACCGAGAGAATGTTCTCGGCGGTGCCGTTGGCGATCTGTGCTGCAAGGGTTGCGGCCGAAGCCTCCACATCACCCTCGGCGATAACGTAGTTGATACCCGTCACGTCGGCACCATAGGTGAAGTCGATTACGGCGCTGGCGCTCGTGTTGTCGGAATTTACCAGCATGCCGCCGTATGCGGCCGTCAGCGTGTAATCCGTGATCTGAGCTCCGGGGAGCATGATGCGGAAGAGGCCCGAGTTGTTCGAGTAGTAGTAACCTGCATCCTCCGACGTTCCGTCGCAACCTACGATGATACCTTTCTTCGGGAAGGAGATGACGCCGTTTTCAAGCGTTCCGACCTGCTCGGGATCGTTCATGATATAGAAGTTGCCGTAGCCGTAGGAATTTTCGGTGATTCCGGAGTACTGCTCGGCGATCGTTACGGCCTGCGGATTGGCGCAGTTGATGACGATGTTTGCGGGCGTGTAGGAGAACTGTCCGGAGAGGTCGCTCTGCGTAGCGCCGAAGAACTCGGTCATGAAGGTCCAGCCGAACATCTCCTCGACCATGTAGACGCCCTCCTGCGACTTGTGCTTGTGGATCGTCACATCGATTTCCACATCCTTCTCGCCGAAGAAACCGCCCAGCCATCCGTCGCGGTATTTGCCGGTTCCGAGCTCTTCCCACGGCCACGGAATGATCGTAATATCGATCATGTTGTTGCCGTACTGGGTCAGGTTCTGTTCGTCGTTGAGAAGGAGCGAAGCCTTGTACTCCGTGCCGTCGACGAGTGTGCTGCGGTCGAAGGTGATGACCAGATTGGCCAGGTCGCTGCCGGCCTCGAACGAAACCGAAGAAGGAATATTGAGAATACCCTCCTGCCCCTGCTCAATGCTGGCGAGGATATTCACGGTCAATGCTTCGTCGGTTACGACACGCCGTACCGGAATGGTCACGGACGACTCGTCGTCACCCACGTTGAACTCCGAGGGGATCGTGTTGGGGAAGTAGACCTGTGCACCGGAATCCTTCGGCCCCGGCTCGAAGTCGTCGCTGCTGGTGCAGGCCGAAAGGAGGCCTGCCACCGCAACGATACCCATCAGTAAGAATTTCGTGATGTATTTCATGATGTGCAATTTTTTTTGTTATCTGACAGATCTTACCGTGCCGGTCGGGTCGGGATTGTTCATGTTCGTAAGAGCAATGTTCTGCTGTACGGCGCCGAGCGGAATCACGCAGTTCCACCAGGGAGCACGGCCGTCGGTCGAGATGATGGCGCCCGACGGGGCGTTCGTGCCCGTGTCCGCATTGTGCATGCTCATGTTCAGACGCTTCATGTCGTAGTAGATGATACCCTCGCCCCAGAACTCGATACGCTTCTGGAAGATGATCTCCTCGACAAGGTCCGTCGTGGCGGCCGGGATCCGGTAGTTCGGGTCGCGGTGTGCCATGAACGAGGTGAGCAGCGTGCGGGCCGTGGCCTCGTCGTAGTGAGCCGTAGCCTCGGCCTCGATCAGGTACATCTCCTCGACACGCATCAGCGGAATGTCAACCACGTTGGCGATCGTGAAGTTGCTCTTCTCGCCGCCGGCCGTGTGGAACTTGAACGATGCGTAGGGAGCCACCGTCTTGAACTCCTCCTCGGTCAGGCTCATGTAGGGCTGAGCTGCCGCATACGATTGGTCGGGAGTCACGTAGCTCTTCTTGCGGAAGTCGGTGTCGGAGATACGCTCGTAGCTGAATACCGAGATACCCGGCTGTGCGCCGTAGCCGTAGCCGTAGACAGCCTCGAGGCTCATGTGGGCAGCCCACGAGAGCAGGTTGTTCAGCACCGTGTCGGTGGTCTGAATCATGGCCCACATCCACGAGCTGTTTACCGTGTTGAAGCCGGTCTTCGGATCGAGCCACTGGCTCTCGGTCAGGATCGTGCAGCCCGATGCGTTGATGGCCTTGCGGGCATACTCGGCGGCCTTCTTGTAGGCCTCCGTTCCCGTCACGAAGCCTTCGTAGGTCTCCTCGAAGCCTCCGAGCCACAGGTAGGTGCGGGCCAGCAGTCCGTATACTACGGCCTGCGACGGCATGTTCTTCGAGGCGGGCTGGTAGTCGGCCAGCAGCGACTCGGCGTCGGTCAGATCCGAGAGGATGAAGTTGAACATCTCCTCACGCGTGGCGCGCGGGTTGTTCTCCAGCTGCTCGAGCGTGGCGCCCTCGCGCACGATGGGCACCGTCAGCCCCTTGACAGCCTCCAGCTCGCTCTCGTAGGCCGGGCGGTCGGGCGCCTTGGCGGGCAGCGGGTCGTACATGCGTGCCATGTCGAGGTAGCACATGGCGCGGAATGCCTTGGCGATGCCGAGCGCAACGCCGCCGCTTTCGCTCTGGCTGGCGATCGAGATCACCTCGTTGGCCGAGTAGATGAACTGGTAGTAGTTCAGATAGAAGAAGTCAGTCCATCCCGTGGCGCTGAGACCTCCCATGTCCGGGTAGAGCCATGCCTGCCAGCGGTCGTAGTACTGGTTGCCGCCGGGGAGATTCTGCGATACGGGGAATACTTCGCCCACCATGCGGTCCGTAGCACCGAAGATGCCGGGATAGCCGAAGTCGAAGTGATCGCCCATATTGAGGTAGTTCGTAATGAGAATCGTCGGAATCGAGGCGGCGATGTCCTCCATGGCGAACGGCGACTCGGAGATCTGCCCGCTCGTCACGTTACCGCCCTCGGGGAAGGTCTCCTCGATGCAGCTCGACAGCAGCACCGGAGCGCAGAGGAGCGCAGCCGCGAATTTTACTATCTTGTTCTTTTTCATGGTATGCAACTTGTTATGAAAGACATTAGAAGGTAACGGTTACACCGCCCGAGAAGGTGCGGATCGGAGCATAGTAGTAGGGGTTGGTGGCACCGTTGATGCTCTGGCGCGGGTCGAGACCCTGGCGCTTCGACCAATACCATACGTTGTCGCAGGCCACGTATACGCGGAGGCTCTCGACGAGGAACTTGCGCGTGATGCTCTTCGGCAGCGTGTAGCCGAGCGTGATGTTCTGGATGTTCAGATACGAGGCGTCGGTCAGGAAGCGGTCCGAAGAGGCTGCCGAGTAGTTGTCATTGTAGGCAAAACGCGGAATGTTCGAGTTCTTGTTCGTCTCGCTCCACGAGTTGAGCAGGTCGCGGTGGTAGTTGAAGCCGCACGAGCTGCCCGACGGCGAACCCATGTAGGATGCGTAACCCGAGTCATAGGCCTGGCCGCCGATCTGGTAGGTGAAGCCCAGCGAGAGGTCGAAACCGTAGGCGTGCAGCGACGTGTTGAAACCGCCGTAGAGGTCGGGCAGCGCATCACCCTGCAGCTCGCGGCCGTTCTGCGAAGCATCCGAGTAGTTGTTGGTCTTCTCACGGGTCTTTTCGCCGGTCTCGGCATTCGTCTTGTAGGTGTACCAGAGCGATTCACCCGTCGTTTTGTCCACGCCTGCGTAGGTCGGCAGGTAGAACGAGAAGACGGATTCGCCCTCGGTCAGGAAGTAGCTGCCGCTGATACGGCCGACGTGCTTGCCGTCCGACGTGGTGTTGTTCTTGTACTGTTCGGGCAGCTTGACGAGCTTGTTCTTGTAGTGGGTCATGTTGACCGAGAAGTCCCAGACGATGTCCTTCGTGCGGATCAGGTCGGCGCGCAGTTCGATTTCGACACCGCGGTTGACCATGTCGCCGATGTTGGTCCAGATCGAGGTGTAGCCCGACTCATACGGCGTAGCCATCTGGAAGAGCATGTCGGTGGTCTTGCGGTTGAAGAAGTCGATGCCTCCCGACAGGCGGTTGTTCCACAGGCCGAACTCGACGCCGACGTTCAGGTTGGTGTTGGTCTCCCACGTGATGTCGGGGTTACCCTTGCGTGCGAGGTTCTGCGTTACGCTCGTGCCGCCGGCGCTGGCGATCGTGTAGTAGTCCGTGTAGAGGTATTCGGAGATACCGTCGTTACCCTGCGAACCGTACGAGGCCTTCACCTTCAGCATGTCCACCCAGGGGGCGTTGAACCAGCTCTCCTTGTTGATGAGCCATGCCACGCCGGCCGACCAGAAGTTACCCCAGCGGTGATCGGGGTGGAAGCGCGACGAGGCGTCGCGGCGATACGAAGCCGAAACGTATACCTTCTCGTCGTAGTCGTACTGGCCGCGGAAGAAGTAACCTTCGTTGTTGTACTCCGCAACCGACGAGCCCGAGCTGGCCATGTCGACCACGGCGCCGCTCAACTCGAGGTTGTTGGGCGAGTACATCACGCTGCGCTGTGCATAGAGTCCGTAGACCTTGCGGTTGTACATTTCGTGACCGAGCAGCAGGCCGATGGTGTGCTTCTCGCCGATCGTCGTGTTGTAGTTGAGCAGTTGCTGGAGGTTGTAGGTGATGTCACGCTGGTGCGACTTGTAGACCAGACCTCCCGACTCGGCGAACTGTCCGTAGAAGGGGTTCATCACCTGCGTACCGCGGGTCTCGTCGATGGCAACGCTGCCGTTGACCGTCAGCTTGAGGCCCTTGTAGAGGTCGATGTCGGCAAAACCGTTTGCCGTGAAGGCGTTGCCCTCGCTGATGTACTTGTTCAGCTGGATGTCCTGCAGGTCGTTGCTCTGACCGCCGGTCGAACGCACGGCACCACCGTTGCGGCCGTCGCCCGTATCGTAGAGCTTCATGCCGTACTGGTCGATCATGATGTTGCCGTTGCCGTCGCGGATGTAGACCGGATAGATCGGGGCCGTCCGCATGGCCGTGGCGAATGCGTTGCCGCCGTCGCTGGCACCCTCGTTGCTCGTATCGTTACCGTTGTTCCATACGAAGTGCGTGTAGGAGAAGTTACCTCCGACCTTGAGCCACTTCTTGGCCTTGTAGTCCGCGCGCAGTCGCGCCGTGTAGCGCTCGTTGCTCGAGCCGTCGATGATACCCGTGTTGTCGAGGTAACCGAGCGATGCGTAGAAGTTCGCGCGGTCCGTAGCGCCCGATACGTTGACGTTGTACTCCTGACGGAACGTGGCCGACTTGTAGATCTCGTCGAGCCAGTTGTCGGGCTTGAGCATGTACTCCTGTCCGTTGTAGGTCACCACGCGACCCTCCTTGGCCAGCGGGTTGAGCTTGCCGTTGGTGCCGATCAGGTTCTGGCCTTCGGGATAGGACATGACGTTGTAGCCCAGACCGCCGGCGGCGTTCGACGTCAGCAGCTGGTTGGCTGCCAGGTTGGCCTGCACGGCGTTGTAGCCGTTTACGAGCGTGTAGTAGTTGTAGAGGGCCTTGTAGTGGTACTCGTAGTACTCGCCTGCGTTGTCCACGATGTCGTAGTTCTGCAGGGCGCGGGTGTTGACACCCCACTTGCCGTCGAAGGTCACGGTGGCATCACCGGCCTTGGCGCGCTTGGTCGTCACCATGATGACACCGTTGGCACCGCGGGCACCGTACAGGGCGTTCGAGGCGGCATCCTTCAGGACGCTGATCGACTCGATATCGGCCGTGTTCAGGTTGTTGATATCGCCTTCGTAGGGCACGCCGTCAACGACCCACAGCGGCGAGTTGCCGGCATTCAGCGAGCCGTAACCGCGGACGTAGATCGACTGACCGGCACCCGGGCGACCCGAAGCCGAGTTGAACTGTACACCGGCGATCTTGCCGACCAGGGCGTCCTGTACGTTCGTCGACTGCGTCTTGATCAGGTCGTCCGACTTGATAACCTTGGCCGATCCGGTGAAGGCCTCTTTCTTGGCCGTACCGAATGCCACGACGATCACGTCGTCGATCGCCTGCGTATCTTCTTGCAGCGTTACGTTAATCGTGGTCTTGCCGGCAATGGGAATCAGCTCGTCCGTGTAGCCCAGATATGTCACCTTCAGGGTGCCGTCTGCCGGGGCCGAGAGCGTGTAGCTGCCGTCCATGCCTGTGGTCGTGCCGACATGTGTGCCGTCAACCAGGACCGTCGCGCCGACAATCGGGTTGCCTTCCGCGTCGGAAACTGTACCAGAGACCTGCCGGTTCTGAGCGACGGAAAGAAGCATCCCCGCCCCCAGCACAGCAATTAACGATAGTACAATTTTTCTTACCATAAGCGTTAATTTTAATTGATTTTAAAATAAAAAGTTCATGAGCAAAGATATGCGAAAGGCATCTCTTTTACAAACAAAATTATTAAAAAAATTGCTGATGTAATACATTTTCTTTGAATTTCTCTTTCGCAGTTACAATTTATTTACAGTATTGTAATATCAATTACAATCTGTAACCGGATTTTTTGCCTTTTTTGAGGGTTTCTTCGCGCTTTCCGAGGGGTGTTTTTACCGTCCGAATACCGTTTTGAGTACCCTTACGGTCCAAAAGGTCTATTTTGCGGGTTGCAGCATCTGCTTTCCCGGGCGAAACGGTGCCTTTCTGCGAACCGTTTTGCAGTGGAGGGCCTCTTGCCGCGGCGGGCGTGGGGCGAAAAAAGGCGTATACCTTATTTATATGTTTTTCGGGTTCAAGTGCAGATGCATGCGTTTTCTACCGCTTCCTAACACTTTGCCGCAGCCTGTTTGGGGTTCATGTTGCCTGTCTCGGAGGAAAAAACGCATATTTTTTCGCTCCGGGCTTGCAGATTCAAATTTTTTGCTTACCTTTGCACCACGATAATACGGAAGGGATTTCCCGTCGGATTATTGCGATGGTGCCATAGCTCAGTTGGTAGAGCAAAGGACTGAAAATCCTTGTGTCCCCGGTTCGATTCCTGGTGGTACCACAGAACGAGAGTCGCAGCGATGTGGCTCTCGTTTTTGTATTGTGTGTGCGGCGTGTGCGGAGAAGGGTGTGTGAAAGGTTCCCTCCGCTGGATCGGGCCCGGACGAGGGCATGGTCCGCAGGGATGCTTTCGGAGTGGTGATCGGGCATGCACAACGGGTCGTGAATAACAACAAGTCGGAATATGAAAAAATTTTGGGTGGTGCTTCTGTCGGTGGCCGTTGTCGCACTGGCGCTGTTTGTCTATTTCCGCTTCTACTTCGTCTTCGGCGAGGGCGTGAAGAGCGGCGAGCTGAATTATGTCGTCTACAAGGGGGTGCTGTTCAAAACCTACGAAGGGAAGTTGATCCAGTCGGGCATCCGCTCCAAGACGGCCGGATCGATTCAGTCCTATGAGTTCGAGTTCTCGGTGGACGACGAGGAGCTGGCCCGCGAGCTGATGCTCCAGAGCGGGCGCACGCTCGAGCTGCACTACCGGGAGTATTTCGGGGCGCTGCCGTGGCGCGGTTTCACGAAGTTTGTCGTCGACAGCATTGTCGCGGTACGGCCGCTTCCGGAGGAGCTCCCCTCCGGGATGTAGGCGTCCCGGATGCTGAAGCTCGGTCGGCTGCGGGGGCGGGTGGGGTTGTGGCCCTGTATGTACATTTCTGCTGTTTATGGTACAAATTGGGCGGATGTCGATCCGGTTTTGCCGTGAATCTGCGGTTCCCCGTGCGGGTAAAGGTGGCTTATTTTGGTATTTATGGGAAATAAACAGTGCAAAATAGCGTCTGAAATGTCCGAAATACCCCCCCCCGATACAAGAATGTAGTAAAATTTGATCTCATTATTGCAGTAATTTGCAATATGAAACGACAAAGGCGCAATGACTTGTTGGTGCAGCAGGTTGTAGAGAGATTGAAAGCCGTTCGCCGGGAGCGTGGCTTGACGCAGGAAAACGTGCGTTTTGATACCGATCTGAATATCGGGCGAATCGAGAGCGGCCGGCACAGCATCTCCCTTACGACGCTGGCTGATCTGTGTGACTATTACGGCATCCCACTCGAAGAGTTCTTCAAGCATATCGTGACGCATTAGCGGCATGCGGATAGTGTATCCGGAATCACGGCGATTCCGGATTTCGTTTGTCGTGGAGCGGGTGTGCCGCTCTGCGAATACTGGTTGTCCGGTTCCTTTCGCGGGACCGGATTTTTTGTGCCGCATCCGCTCGTGCGGCCTCGTGGGGGTACATGCGGCCGTCTGTCTGCCGAACCGGTTCGTGCCAGGGCCGGGTGGGGCCGTTCCGTGAGTTTGTCCGTCCGGGCGCAAGTCGGGTGTTCTTACAATCTGTAAGCATGTGCCGACATGCGGGCCCGAAGCTCCTGTGCTGCCAGGCGGACGAGTGCCCGGGTGTCTTCCCTTTTCTCGACCGGCTCCGTCTCCTTTTTCAACAACCGACGCCGCCCGAAGCGGGGCTGCGGTTGCCCTCTTTTCGGTTTGCCGGTCCGCGGCCGGGGAAGGGGGCGACCTTCGCGCCGTGTCTTTCGGCGTCCTTTACGCCGGGCGGTCGGGCTCTCCCCGGTCGGACTTCGGAGGATATGGTGTCGTATGACCGGAGGGGTCGTGCGCCAAGTCTCCGGAGGCGGGATGCCTCCGGGATGCCCAATGAAATTGTGTCGTATCTCCGGCACGCCGTGCATCACGGTTTTTTTGGCGGCAGGAGCCGTTTTTCAAATGCCAGCCGCTCGCCGTTGCGGCAGCGGATCTTTCCGCAGTAGGCGAAGTGCTCCTTCTCCATCAGGTGCAGCATCGGCCGGTTGTCGAAGTTCGTGTCGACGCGGAATGCCGGCGTGCCCCGCCTGCGGGCCAGCGAGGCGGTGCGGCGCAGGAACTCCGTGGCTGCGCCGCGGCACTTCTCGCCGTCGGCGACCGCCAGCCGGTGCAACACCACGTAGTCGCCCGCGGTGGTCCAGGCGCCGCGGATCGTCGCGTAGGAGGGTTCGCCGTCGAAGAAGAGGGCTCCGTAGGCGATGATCGTGCCGTTGGCGCGGCAGAGCACATGGCCCGCCCCGCGGGCGATGTCGGCGTCGATGTCGGCACGGGCCGGGTAGCCGTCCTGCCACTGGTCGCTCCCCGCGGCGCGCATCTGTGCCTGCGCCTGGCCGATGATCTCCAGAATGCGCTCCTGCTCGCCGGGGCGTGCTGGCCGGAATGTCAGTTCGCTGTTGTCCATGTCCCGAAGATACGAAAAACATGACAAGCTGACGTCGTGACGTGACGATTTTTCCGCTTTTGTGACAAAGAGTGACAATTTTCGGTGATTTTTGTTCTGGCACAGGATTTGACCGATAGGGGAGTGAAACCGCTCCGAAAGGGGCGGGGACAAAAAACGAATGTTAAACTAAAATCAAATAAGGAGGACAAAATTATGATGCCTGTCAGAAGAAATCAGAATTGGTTGCCGAGCATTTTCAATGACTTTTTCGGTAACGAATGGGTGGACAAGTCGAACGTAACGGCACCTGCCGTGAACATCCTGGAGACGGAGGACGACTTCAAGGTCGAAGTGGCTGCTCCGGGCATGACCAAGGAGGACTTCAAGGTCCACATCAACGAGGAGAACGAGCTGGTGATCTCGATGGAGAAGAAGAACGAGCACAAGGACGAGGACAAGAAGCACAAGGGCACCTACCTGCGGCGCGAGTTTTCGTACAGCCAGTTCCAGCAGAGTCTGATTCTTCCCGACAATGTCGAGAAGGAGAAGATCGCGGCTTCGGTCGAGAACGGCGTGCTGACGGTCGAGATCCCGAAGAAGAAGGAGACCGTGACGGCGCCTGCATCCCGACAGATCGAGATCAAATAATGCGGACGCACCTTGCGTCGAAGACGGGGGAGAACCTTTCCGAAAGAGGGTTCTCCCTCTTTTTTTTTGTCTTTGGATGCAGAATTTTGCGGCGGATGTCTTATCTTTGGGGCCGGTTCCCGATCGCGTGCGGCCGCGTGGCCGCATGCACTTCCGAGGACGCATTGCAGATGAAAGTAGGACTCTTCATACCCTGTTACATCAATGCCGTCTACCCCCGGGTGGGGCAGGCGACCTGTGAACTGCTGACGCGCCTGGGCTGCGAGGTGGACTATCCCCTGGAGCAGACCTGCTGCGGACAGCCGATGGCCAACGCCGGATTCGAGCGCGATGCGCGGGCGCTGGCCGAACGCATGGATGCACTCTTTGCCGGGTACGACTACGTGGTCGGCCCGTCGTCCAGCTGCGTGGTCTTCGTGCGCGAGGGTTACCCGCGGCTGCTGCCCGACTACCGGCCGCACGCCTGCGTCGATGCGCGGATCTGGGAGGTCTGCGAGTTTATCCACGACATCCTCCGCCCGACGCACCTCGACGCCCGCTTCCCGCACCGTGTGAGCCTGCACAACTCCTGCCACGGCGTGCGGCACATGGGCCTCTCGTCGCCCTCGGAGCAGCACGTGCCCAGCTACTCGAAGTTGCGCGACCTGCTGGCGATGGTCGACGGCGTGGAGGTCGTCGAACCCGAACGGCGCGACGAGTGCTGCGGCTTCGGCGGCATGTTCTCCGTCGAGGAGAATGCCGTGTCGGTGGCGATGGGCCGCGACAAGGTGCGCCGCCACATGGCCACCGGTGCCGAATACATCACCGGCGCTGACGCCTCGTGCCTGATGCACCAGCAGGGCATCATCGACCACGACCGGCTTCCGATCAAGACCATCCACATCGTCGAAATTCTCAATTCGCAGTCATGAGTACGCATTCCGAAGCCGCAAGGCACTTCGTCGCCGACGCCGAACGCATGGCGTGGCACGACAGGGCGCTCTACGCCGTGCGCGAGAAGCGCGACCGCATGATGGAGAGCATTCCCGAGTGGGAGGCGCTGCGGAGCGCCGCCTCGCAGATCAAGCTTCACACGTTGAGCCGTCTGGGCCACTACCTCGAGGAGTTCGAGCGCAACGCCACGGCCAACGGCATGGTGGTGCATTGGGCGGCGGACGGCGCCGCGATGAACGAGATCGTCTGGCAGCTCATCCGCGAGCACGGCGGACACCGCCTCATCAAGAGCAAGTCGATGCTCTCGGAGGAGTGCGGACTGACGCCCTATCTCGAGAAACGGGGCGTGGAGGCGGTCGAGAGCGACCTCGGCGAGCGGATCATGCAGCTGCTGCACATGCCCCCGAGCCACATCGTGCTGCCGGCCATCGGCGTGCGGCGCGAGGAGGTCGGGGCGCTCTTCGAGCGCGAGATGGGCACCGAACCGGGCAACAGCGATCCGACCTACCTGACGCATGCGGCGCGGCACGCCCTGCGGCCGAAGTTTCTCGAGGCCGATGTCTCGATGACGGGTGTCAACTTCGCCGTGGCCTCGACCGGGGCGCTGGCCGTCTGCACGAACGAGGGCAACGCCGACCTGGGCACCTCGTTCGCCGACCTGCACATCGCCATCATGGGGCTCGAGAAGGTGATTCCCGACATGCGGGCGCTGGGGGTCTTCACGCGCCTGCTGGCCCGCTCGGGCACGGGGCAGCCCGTGACGACCTACACGTCGCTCTACCGCCGGCCCGCGCCCGGGCGGCAGATCCATGTCGTCATCGTCGACAACGGCCGGTCGGAGTGGCTGGCCGATGCCGCGCACCGCAACATGCTCAAGTGCCTGCGCTGCGGCGCCTGCATGAACACCTGTCCGGTCTACCGCCGTTCGGGCGGCTACTCCTACTCCTATTTTATCCCCGGGCCGCTGGGCATCAACCTCTCGATGCTGCGCTCGCCGCAGCAGCACCGCGGCAATGTCTCGGCCTGCACGCTCTGCTACTCCTGCTCGGGCGTCTGCCCGGCGAAGATCGACCTCGGCGAGCAGATCTACCTCTGGCGGCAGCAGCTCGATTCGCTGCATCTGGCCGATCCGGTGAAGAAGATGGCCGTCAAGGGGATGGATTTCGTCATGGGCGGTCCGCGCCGCTTCTACGGCGGCATCGCCCTCGCCCGCGTCGCCGGCCATCTGCCGCGCGTGCTGCTCGAAAACCGCCTGAATCCGTGGTGTGCCCCCGGCCGCGCCATGCCGCCCTTCGCATCCCGGACATTCGATGCACAATGGAAAAAAACGAAGAAACATGAACGATAAGGAACAGATACTGCGTCGGTTGGCCTCGTCGGGCATGCCCGAGAGACCCTATCCCGACTTTGACTTCACGCCCCAGCGCTTCGACGACCGCCGCGTGATGTTCGCCGCCCGGCTGGAGGCTGCCGGCGGACGGTTCGTCGCCATGACGCCGGGTGAGCGGCTCGACGAGGTCGTGCGCCGCTGCTTCCCCGAGGCGCGGAGCGTCGCCTCGACGCTGTCCGAGGTGACCCTTGCGACGCTGAATCCCGACCGTGCGGAGGACCCGCGCGAGCTGGTCGACCTCGACCTGGCGGTTGTCCCGGGCGCCTTCGGCGTCGCCGAGAACGGCGCCGTGTGGGTGCCGCAGCAGGTGCGCCACAAGGCACTCTACTTCGGCGTCACGGCCCTTGCGATCGTCATCCCGCACGATGCGCTGGTCGACACGATGCACGAGGCCGTCGTGCGGCCCGAGGTCGGCGACTTCGCCTACGGCTGCTTCATCTCGGGCCCCTCGAAAACGGCCGACATCGAGCAGGCCCTCGTCTTCGGGGCTCACGGCCCGGTCGCCGTCACGGTCATCGAGCGGCCGTAACCGCCGCCCGCCGCTGCCGAATGCCTCCGCGCGCTGCTGCGAACGGAGGCTTTTTTCTGCTCCGCGCGTTTGCGTATTCCGCCGCAAATCGTTAATTTCGCACGTATGATCGAAACCGAATTGTGTGCCTACGGCATCGAGGCGTGCCGTGCGGCCGCCCGCGCGGGTCTGACGCGCGTGGAACTGTGTGCTTCGCCCTACGAGGGCGGAACGACCCCTTCGGCCGCTGCCATCCGGCAGGCCCGGCGCATCGGAGGGGTGCGCTTGAGCGTGATGATCCGCCCCCGCGGCGGCGATTTCCTCTATACGGACGAGGAGTTTGCGCAGATGCTCGACGACGTGCGCTTTGCCCGTGCCGAAGGGGCCGACTGCGTGGTTGCGGGGCTGCTGACCGCCGACGGGCAGATTGACGAGGCGCGCACGGCGGCGCTGGTTGCCGAGGCGGGCAGCATGGAGGTGACCTTCCACCGCGCCTTCGACATGGTGCGCGACCAGCGCGAGGCGCTCGAGGCGCTCGTGCGGGCGGGATGCCGGCGCGTGCTGACCTCCGGCGGCCGCAATACCGCCGAGGAGGGGCTCGGGCGGCTGCGCGAGCTGGTGCGGCAGGCCGACGGCCGCATCGGCATCATGGCCGGCAGCGGCGTGCGCCCCTCGAATGCTGCACGGATCGCCGCCGCGGGGGTCGATGCCCTGCACTTCAGCGCCCGCTGCCTGCGTGAGAGCGGCATGACCTATCGCAACCCCGCCGTCTCGATGGGCGGCGTCGAGGGGATTCCCGAGTACGCCACCGTCGCCTGCGACGAGCGGACGATCGCCGAAATTCTGAACACATTGTCCTAAAAACCTTCCCGATGAAGAGACTTCTCCTCCTGTTGTTTGCCGCTGCGGCCACGGCCTGCGGCGGCCCCTATGGCGCGGGCATCCCGGCCGGGTACGAACCGCTGCTCGATGCGGCGCTGGCCGATGCGCCCCGGGCCGACAGCCTGCGGGCGCTGCTGCGCGGGACGCCCCGCGGCGAGCGGGCCGCGATGGCGTGGCTCATCGCGTGGATGCCGCGCGGCGACCGCGACACGATGTCGCTCGACCTGCTGCGCGAGAATGTCCGCTACGCCTGCCGCGCCCGCGAGGAGTTTCCGTGGGCGAAGGCGCTGCCCGATTCCGTCTTTCTGAACGAGGTGCTGCCCTATGCCGTGGTCGATGAGGTGCGCGACGCATGGCGCCGCGATCTCTACGAACGGCTGGCACCCCGCGTGGCCGGATGCCGGGACCTGGCGGCGGCGCTCGATACGGTGAACCGCATCCTGCCCTCCGTCGTGGGCGTCGAGTACAATACGCTGCGCGAGAAGACCAACCAGAGTCCCGCCGAGTCGATGCGTCAGGGCATGGCCTCCTGTACGGGACTCTCGGTGCTGCTCGTCGATGCGCTGCGGGCCGTGGGCATTCCGGCGCGCTTCGCCGGCACGGCGGCATGGCACGACAACCGAGGCAACCACAGCTGGACGGAGGTGTGGATCGACGGCGCATGGCACTTCACGGAGTACTACCAGCCGTGGGCACTCGACCGCGCATGGTACCTGGCCGATGCCGGGCAGGCCGTGGCCGGGGACCGCAACCATGCGATCTATGCCGTGTCGTTCCACCCGACCGGCGACTGGTTCCCGATGGTGTGGAGCGAGCAGTCGCGCGATGTGCATGCCGTGGATGTCACGCAGCGCTACGTGGATACCTACGAGGCCTTCGCTTCGGATGCCGAGCGGCAGGGCACGCACGTGAAGGTGGCGCTGCGCATGTTCCGCGACCGGCGCCACGCATCGCAGTCGGGCGACCGCGTCGCGGCGAACGTCGATGTCTTCCGCGACGGCGAGCAGATGGGCGGCGGCCGCACGGCCGGGCCGCTGCAGGACATGAACGATGTGTTGTCGTTCCTGCTTGAGAAGAACTCCCGCTACCTGTTCCGCTACGAGAACGCACGCGGCGAGCTGACCGAACTGACGGTCGAGGTGGGCGACGAGCCGCTGACCGTCGATGCCTACATGGAGTAGCATGGCGGGCGTGACGATCCGCCCGCTCCGCACCGGGGAGCAGTGGCTGCTGACGGAATTTCTCTACGAGGCGGTCTGGCGTCCCGACGGGGCGCCGCCCGTGCCGCGGACGGTGCTTCAGGAGCCTGCCCTGCGGCGCTATGTCGAGGAGTTCGGCCGGGCGGCGGACGACCGGTGCCTTGCGGCCGTGTGCGACGGCCGCGTCGCGGGCGCCGTGTGGGTGCGCCGCATGCACGGATTCGGCCATGTTGATGATGCGACGCCCGAACTGGCCGTCGCGCTCTATCCCGAATACCGGGGGCGGGGCATCGGGACGCTGTTGCTGCGGGCGATGCTCGAACGGTTGCGGCAGGAGGGGTGCACGCAGGTCTCGCTCTCCGTGCAGTGCGAAAACCGCGCTGCGGCGTGGTATCTCCGCGAGGGGTTCGAGCTGCTCGCGGAGCGGGACGGCGAGCTGGTCATGGTCTGCCGGCTCGGCTGACCGGTGAGTGGGGGCGGGTGATGCCTTCGATGCAGGCGGCGGACGGAGCGGTCGGAAGCTCTGCCCGCCGCCTTTTTTACATCTGTTCGCCACCCACTTTTGCCCGCCGCCTTTTTACAATAGCGTGACGAGCGGTTTGCGCTTGCCGAAATTGCGCGCCAGGGCTGCGGCGATGGCATCGGCCGTGCGGGCCGAGGTGCAGGTCGGCGAGAAGAAGAGGGTGTATACGCTCGCGGGTGTCATGATTTTTCGTTTTTTTACGCCCCTAAAGATACCCTTTTTCTGTGAAAAAACCTATCTTTGCATGAACCTGAAAAATCCGAATACGATGAAAAGAACCGCTATGGCCTTTGCGGCGCTGCTCTTCGCGGCGTGCGGAGGCGGACAATCACAGTCGGGAAGCGAGGCTCCCGAACCCGCCACGGCCGTCGTGCACGGCGCCGAAATCGCCCTGCTGCCCGTGGACCCGCAGGCGGGCCTGACCATCAACGAGGCGCTGCAGAACCGCCGTTCGTGGCGCGAATACGCTGCCGAGCCGCTGTCGCTCGAGGAGCTCTCGGGTGTGCTGTGGGCCGCCGCGGGCGTGAACCGTCCCGAGCAGGGGCGCCTGACGGCACCGTCGGCGCTGGCGCTCTACCCGATCCGCGTCTATGCCTTCTTTGCCGAGGGGGTCTACCGCTACGAGGCCCCGGCGCACAAGCTCGTGCGCGTGGCCGAGGGTGACCTGCGCAACCTCTCCGCCGCGCAGCCCTTTGCCGTGGCCGCGCCGCTCAATCTGGTCTACATCGCCGATCTGTCGGTCTATGCCGACCGGGAAATGCCGGCCGAGAAGGTGCACTACCTCTGCGGACAGGATGCCGCGGGCTGTGCCGAAAATGTCAATCTCTACACGGCCGGGCACGGCCTGAAGTCCATTACGCGCGGCAGCGCCCCTGCAGACGAACTGCTCAAGGCCCTCGGGCTCGACCCCGCGCAGTATTTCTTTGCTCTGGCGCAGACCGTCGGCCGCTGATATCGCGTAAGAATCCCTATTTTTCGGAACGTCCCGGGGCCGGTTCGCCGGCCTCGGGCGTTTCTGCGAAATAGCGCCAATTAGTCAAGCCGGCATTTCTAAATGAAAACAGCCCGTCTGATTTTATTGGGGGAAAGTAAACTTTTTCATATCTTTGCTTGGCCGGTTTGTCGGCATACATATTTTTGATGAAAGTGTTTCGCTTTTATCCTTGGATGGAAATCTGAAAAATTTCAACGAGTCAAGGAAAGCAGTAACACTCATTTCTTGTATTGGTATGTGTCGTATTCTCGCCCCATACAGTACAAGTGTGGGGTATTGTTTATTTGACTCAAGGCTTACCAGAGCCTCCATTCGGATAAACGAACGGCTCCACACTTTTTTTATGCATCCGCTTTTTTGGAGACCGGGAAGCAAATAAAATTCAACAGCCATGAAAAAACTGTTTCTATTGATGTTTGCTGGGATGGCAGGGATCTGGAGTGCATCGGCGCAGGACATTATTGTGAAAAAGAACGGTGAGGAACTCCAGGTGAAGGTCGAAGAGGTCGGTGAACAATCGGTCCGTTATCGGAAATTTTCCAATCTTGGAGGTCCTATTTACTCCATTTCCCGCGATGAGATCTTTATTATTCGTTACGAGTCGGGCGATAGGGATGTGATATCTTCGCTTGAAACTCCCGCCTCCGAATCCGCTGATACTCCGGTTCTCCCGACGCGCGTAGATGTCGAACGCGCCGTAGTCATGGCAAAAGAGGCCGAGCGGAAAAAGATGACCGAGTTCGGACTGCAGGCGGAGATTGGCTTGAGTTTTTGGTCGTTCAAATCCTATTTCGAAGATGGGTTGTCTCAATACGGGGATGTCGCGCATTATACCAATAATCCCCAGATACGGTTCGCCGTATCGGCCTTTGTTGAACATTTCTTCAAAAAAACGGGCGAGGGTCATGTCGGTGCCGGAATCGGTTACATGCATGATGCGAGCTGGACAAGCATTGTTGCGAAGGACGGCAACGGCAGTTTTGATTTTCGGATGAAGTATGATGCCTTGTTTGCTTCCGTATATTATGGATGGCGGCCCGTCCGCAACGGATTCTACCTGCAGGGCGGATTCCGGTTTGCCTATGTGGTGAGTCTGCAGGGCAAGATCGGCGTTGAAGGGTCGTATTTTGAGTCGGCATGGGGACAGATTATGGGGGACGATTTTGAGCGGGATGCCTGGATCAAGTCCGGAAGTGATATCGCGCGGTCGTTTATTGTTTGCCCGTATCTTGATGCGGGCTATTCGTTCGGACATGTTGATCTTGGACTGCAGTACCAGTTTGCGGTAGCATCTCCCAACAAGGAGGCCGGAAACAAACCTTCGTCATTGGGTTTCACGCTTAAATATCGCTTTTAGCCATGAAACATATTGGGACGATGCTCATTGCGCTCTTGTGGTATTCGGGTGCCTGGGCTCAGGATCTGATCCTGCTGCGCAATGCCGAAGAGATTCGTGCCGAAGTCCGGGAGATTACCGATACGCATGTTCTGTATCGGTTGTGGAACGGGTCGGAGGAGGTACTCTCTTTGCCGCGGAACGAAATATTTTCGATAACATACCGTAATGGAGAGAAGGATCTGTTTATGGAGGATCCCGCACCAACAGCCATTGAAGAGTATCCGTGGCCTGAAGTGTCGAAAACCTATCGCCCGGGTGATCTGTTTGACGAGAACGGTGTCCGGGGACTGGTCATTTCGGTAACAGACGGAGGGCGGCATGGATTGATCCTTTCGCTCGATCAGAAGGAATTGCCATGGGTTGGTGAAGAAAACAGACAGGCGCTTGCAGGAACGGAGAAACTTGCATCGGGATGGAAAATCCGCTATGTCTATTATGGAGGCGTTGAACTGGGTGTAGCCGATCGTTCGGATGGCTGGCGGAACCGAGTTCGCTTGTTTGAAGTCTTGGCCTCGACGGGTTTTTCGCTTTCCGATTTCCCGGCGTTCGAGTGGTGCGAGGCTCGGGGTTCGGGTTGGTATCTTCCGGCTTTGGACGAGTTGAAGGGATTGTGGACTCTGATCGGAGGTGCTGAAGAAGATGGAAAGTTTAGTTTGGGGGATTACGAAGCAGCGAGAAAACGCTTCAATGCCTATATGACACAATATGGTGGGGATCCGTATCCGCGTTTGCCCTCGTTCCGTTTCTGGTCATCTACCGAAAAGGATGCCGGACGGGCCTATGGATGTGATGTGGGTTGCTCTCCGGATATTGTCTGGCGCGCCTATCGAAAGCCGTACGGAGAGATTCTGGACGAAGGAGGAGGCAAGGCTTCGGAGTGGAGCGTTCGTGCCGTTCACAAGTTCTGACCGGAAGCAAAATACCCGGAGGTCCCGGCATCTTTCCTTGTTCGGCTCTGTTCAATGCGGAGATCCGTCTGTCGTTACGGCGGGAATCTTATCGAATCATCTTTTCCTTAGGTCCCGGGCCGGTTCGCCGGCCTCGGGCGTTTCTGCGAAATAGCGCCACAGCGGCGCGGCCATCAGCGCCTGGCGGATGGCGCCCGTGCGGAGCAGTTCTAGCACCTGCTCTTCGGTGAAGAGGTGCACGCGCAGGTCTTCGGTCGGGTCGAGGTGCTGGTCGCCCTGCCGCTCGACGCCCGTGGCCAGGAAGGTGTGCGTCAGGTTGTTCTGCGTTGCGGGGTTGGCCGAGAGGGTCATCAGCTCGCGCCACTGCCCGCCGCCGTAGCCCGTCTCCTCCATCAGCTCGCGCTGCGCCGCCGCCAGCAGCGACGCATCGGTCGGCTCGACGACGCCGGCCGTGATCTCGTAGTCGGTCTCGCCCAGTCCGTGGCGGTACTGGTCGATCATCACGAAGTGCCCGTCGCGCGTGATGGCGATGACGTTCACCCACGCGGGGTATTCAAACACGTAGTAGCTGGGGACGATGCGTCCGTCGGGCAGGCGCAGCCGCTCGCGGCGCACGGTGAACCACGGTTCGCGGGCGAGGTATTCGCTCGAGAGGACCTTCCAGGGCCGGTTTTCGGGTTTTTCCATTGTTGTGTGCTTGTGTGTGACAAAAATAACAAAAAAAGTGTATCTTTGTATGAGGCGGCTGCCCCGAGCGGCCGCATTCCCGACCTTGCCCCGTCTGACGGATTGCAAGCCGGGTTGTTTCGTGTATCGGCAAAGACCACAACGAATGCATATGCTACCGGAAGAAGAACGCAAACAGATCATCGGCCTCGTGCAGCGCGAGGTCGTGCCGGCTATCGGCTGTACCGAGCCGATCGCCGTGGCATTGTGTACGGCGCGCGCCGCCGAGACGCTGGGCTGCCGGCCCGAGCGGATCGACGTGCGCCTGAGCGCCAACATCCTCAAGAACGCCATGGGCGTGGGCATCCCCGGCACGGGGATGATCGGCCTGCCGATTGCCGTGGCGCTCGGTGCGACGATCGGCCGCTCGGAATACCAGCTGGAGGTGCTGCGCGACGTGACGCCCGAGGCCGTGGCCGAGGGACGCCGCATGATCGACGAAAAGCGCATCGCCATCGCCCTGAAGGAGGGCATTACCGAAAAACTCTACATCGAGGTGGAGGTCCGTGCCGGCGGGCACCGCGCCGTGGCCGTCATTGCCGGGGGCCACACGACGTTCGTCTACGTGGAGCGCGACGGCGAGGTACTGCTCGACAAGCGCCGGGCAGCCGCGTCCGAAGCCGAAGAGGGCGAGGTGCCGCTGACGCTGCACCGCGTCTGGGAGTTCGCCATGACCACGCCTCTGGACGAGATCCGCTTCATCCTCGAGACGCGCCGCCTGAACAAGGCCGCCGCCGAGGCTTCGTTTGCCGGGGAGTACGGTCACAGCGTGGGCCGCACGCTGCGCTGCGACCGCGAGCGGCGGGTGATGGGCGACAGCATCTTTTCGCGCATCCTCTCCTACACGTCGGCGGCGTGCGACGCCCGCATGGCCGGGGCGATGATCCCCGTGATGAGCAACTCCGGAAGCGGCAACCAGGGCATCGCCGCGACGCTGCCCGTCGTGGTCTACGCCGAGGAGACCGGTGCCACGGAGGAGCAGACGATCCGCGCCCTGATATTGAGCCACCTGACGGTCGTCTACATCAAGCAGAGTCTCGGGCGGCTGTCGGCCCTCTGCGGCTGTGTGGTGGCCGCCACGGGGTCGAGCTGCGGCATCGTCTACCTGATGGGCGGCGGCTACGACCAGATGGTGGCTGCCGTGAAGAACATGATCGCCAACCTGACGGGCATGATCTGCGACGGGGCGAAGCCGAGCTGCGCGATGAAGCTCACGAGCGGGGTCTCGACGGCCGTGCTGTCGGCGATGATGGCCATGGACGGCCATTGCGTGACGCCGGTCGAGGGGATCATCGAGGAGGATGTGGACAAGTGTATCCACAACCTCACGACCATCGGCCGCGACGGCATGAACGAGACCGACCGCCTTGTCCTCGACATCATGACCCACAAACAGTGAGACGGCCGATGCGTGCGCTGCGTGCCCTTTTTCTGCTTGTGTCGCTGCTGACGGCAGGCTATGCCGCGGCGCAGACAACCCTGGCGGAGATTGCCGGCTGCCGTGACCGTGCGGCGGGTATCTACCACTCCTATGAGCCCGGAACTCCCTCCGACGTGCCGGTGCCCGAGGGGTACGAGGTCTTCTACATCAGCCATTACGGACGCCACGGAAGCCGCTACCACGCCTCGCCCGAGGCCTACGAGGCGCCGCTTGCGGCGTTGCGGCAGGCTGCGTCGGCCGGCGTGCTGACCCCTGCGGGGCGGGAGCTGCTGCACAAGGTCGAGTGCCTGGCCGACGATGCCCGCTCGCGCTACGGTGACCTGACGCCCCGGGGCGTGGCCGAACACCGCGGCATTGCCGAGCGGATGTTCCGCACCTGGCCCCGGCTCTTCTCCACGGAAGGAGGCCGCGAGGTCCGTATCGAGAGCCGCGCGACGCTCGTGCCGCGCTGCATCCTGAGCATGGCGGCCTTCAACGAACGGCTCAAGGAGCTCAATCCTTCGCTGGTCATGGTCCGCGAGGCGAGCGAGCGCTACCTGCCTTATCTCGCCAGCGGCTATGCGGCGCATGACGCCGAGGCGGAGCGTGCGGCAGACAGCCTGCTGCGCGTGCGCCTCGACCCCGCCCGCTTTGTCGCGGCGCTCCTCACCGATCCGGGAGCGGTCGACGATCCGCTGCTTTTCATGCGGCAGCTCTATGTCGTGGCGGGGATGGCCCAGGATGCCGCGCACCTCGGGCTGTCGTGCTACGACCTCTTTACCGATGAGGAGCTCTATGCGCTGTGGGAGAGCGAAAATGCGCTGCGCTATCTGCAAATGGGCCCTTCGGCGGCCTACGGCGCGGAGATCGCGGCCAGCGCACGGCCTCTGCTGCGCAATATCGTCGGGACGGCGCAGCGCGTGATCGACGGGCGGGAGCAGGTAGCGGCGTCGCTGCGTTTCGGCCACGACGCCTTTCTGATGCCGCTGCTCTCGCTGCTGCGGATCGAAGGCGCCTCGGCGCGGGTCGCGGATCCGGGCGAGGTGGCCCGCGTGTGGAGTGTCGAGAAGGTTTCGCCCATGGCGGCGAACATTCAGTTCGTCTTTTTCCGCAACGAAGAGGGCAAGGTGAAGGTCCGCATACTGCACAACGAGCACGGCGCCCGGCTGCCGCTTCCCGGAGCGCCCTATTACGACTGGGAGGAGTTCAGGGACTATTGCGGGGCGCTCTGCCGCTGACCGGATGCCGCCCTTCCCGCAAAGGTGTCCCGCGCGGGCGAGTGGTCTTGTCCGAACGGGGATGCCTTCCGGGTGATCCCTCCGTGCCGATGGCGGGTCAAAATCGCGTCCGAACGGCGATTTCCCCTGTTGCCGCCGGGCTGGCCGATACGGCGGAACAGGAAGGCCGCACATCCACGGATGTGCGGCCTTTTCTGTTGCGGCAGGTTTCGTCTTCCCCTTTTCTTCCGTCCCCGCTCGTCTTATCTTGTCTTCTCTTGTCTTCTCTTGTCTTCCTTCCCCTTTGCTTTGCCTCTTGCCCCCCCTCGTTGCGAATGGAGCGGCCTGTCCCGGGGCGGTCAGTGGAAGATCGTCTTGACGATGATGTTCGTGGCGCCCTGATGGCGTGTCGTGTAGTCCTTGGCGATGCGGCTGGTCTTCTGCAGGAACTCCTCGTTGTCGCGCAGCGGGATGAACCATGCGCGCAGCTCCTCGTAGGTGCTGACCGGGCGGGCGGCGCCGAGCGTCACCAGGTCGCGCGCCTCCTTGAACTTCTTGTAGTTGGGACCGAAGGCCACGGGCAGTCCGAACGTCGCCGCCTCGAGCGTGTTGTGGATGCCGACGCCGAAGCCGCCGCCGATGTAGCTCCACGTGGCGTAGCCGTAGACCGACGCCAGCAGCCCCACCGTGTCGAGAATCAGCAGCTGCCGCGAGCCGTAGCCCGTGCGCGAGGTGCACTGCGTGTAGCGCAGGGCACCGCCGCGGGTCTCGGCGATGAGGTGCGCGATGCGGCTCTCGTCCATCTCGTGGGGTGCCACGACGAACTTTATGTCGGGATTGTCGTTCATCAGGCGGATGAGCAGCTCCTCGTCGGGGCCCCATGTCGAGCCGGCAACGAAGAGCCGGCCGTCGCCGCGGAAGCGCTCGATGACATCCACCTGCTTGGCGGCGCGGGCGATCTCGGCCACGCGGTCGAAGCGCGTGTCCCCGGCGACGAGGACGTTGTCGAAGCCCAGCTCCGCAAGGAGTTTTTTCGACTCCTCGTTCTGCACGAACATCACGTCGAAGGATTCGAGCGCCTGCCGCCACATGCCGCCGTAGGGGCGGAAGAAGACCGAGTCGCGGCGGAAGATGGCCGACACGACGTAGGTGCGCACTTTGCGGCGGCGCAGCTCGGCGAGCAGGTTGAGCCAGAATTCGTACTTCACGAAGATGGCGATCTCGGGATGCGCCGCGTCGAGAAAACGGCGGGCGTTGCGCGGCGTGTCGATCGGCAGGTAGAAGATGTAGTCCGCTCCCTTGTAGTTCTTGCGGATCTCGTAGCCCGAAGGCGAGAAGAAGGTGAGCAGGATCTTGTATTCGGGATGGGTCTTGCGGAGCTGCTCGATGATGGGGCGTCCCTGTTCAAATTCGCCGAGCGAGGCCACGTGCACCCAGATGATGCGGGCGGCGGGGTCGATGGCCTCCTTCATGCGGCGGAAGAGGTCCCTGCGTCCCTCGATCCAGAGCCGGGCCTTGGGGTGTCTCGGCGCGACGAGCCGGATGAGCCACACGTAGAGCGTCAGACCGAAATTATATAACCACATCGGTTTACGGTTTGCTGTATAGGTTTTCGACGATCACAACTCCCTGCGGACGCGCCGCACGGCACGGCGGCAAGGATTTCATTTTCAAACGGACAAAGGTAACACAATTTGTCGGAAATGCAAAATCACCAGTGGCATTCCATGGCATTTTCGATCAGCCGGACGTCGGTCGCGCCGTCGGTCGCCACGGTAACGGCCGCCAGGTCGAACTGCACCTCGCCCTGCCACCCCGTCGTGGCGAGGTAGACCGAGGCGGCTCGGCGCAGGGCGTGAAACTTGCGGTGCGTGGCGGCCGCTTCGGGCGGCGTGAGGCTGTCGGCCTGCCGCGTCTTGACCTCCACGAAGTGCAGCACCCCGTCCCTGCTCGCCACGATGTCCAGTTCGTAGCGACCCTGCCGCCAGTTGAGGGCCTGCAGCTCGTAGCCTGCGGCCCGCAGCGCCTCCGCCGCGGCCCGTTCGCCCAATGCACCGGTTTCACGATTCGACATGTCAGCAGCAGTTTTGTCCGCACGGCCCCGGCACGCCGGGAATGCGGCGTTCGGCAGGAATTCTTCCGCCCGGTCCGGCGGTCCGTGCAGACGGGGCTCCGGCCGGTCTTCCGGCGAGGACCGTGCCCGGCCTTCCGGCCTGTTGTCTGGCAGGGGTTGCGCACTGTCTTCCGATCCGTTGTCCGATGGAAGCTGCGTCCGGCCTTCCGACCTGTTGCGCGGCATCGTGTCCGGCCGGCGCAGCGGTCGGTGGGGGTGGGGCGTATCGTGCGCACGGCGGGTTCATGGGGCTGTACCTATATTATAGCGCTTGTTGTAGCGGTCAGAGCAGGAACGAAAGGTCGTCGCCCGGCTGTACCTCGTAGGGGGCGATTCCCTTTTTGAAGATGCGCATCGGGCGGCGTCCGATGAGCTCCAGCCGCCCCTCCTCGTAGCGGAGCATGCACCCCTCGCGCAGGCCGACGACCCAGCGGCGCGGGTTGGCCTCGATGTATTCGAGCAGGCGCTGCTCGCGCGTCTCGCCGGCGTGCCCCTCGGGATTGGCGTCGAGGTAGTGGGGGTTGATCTGGAATTTCACGGCTCCGATGGCCCGGAACGACGCGGGCTGCACGATGGGCATGTCGTTTGTGGTCGAGATCGTCGGGCAGGCGACGTTGCTGCCGGCCGACCAGCCCACGTAGGGCGTCCCGGCCTTGATCTTGCGCAGGATGGCCGCCATGAGCCCCTGTTCCTGCATCTTTTTGGCCAGCGCGAAGGTGTTGCCGCCGCCCACGCAGACGGCCTCCGCCTCGCGGATCGCACGCGCGGGATCCGCGGCCCGGTGCACCGAGCGCACCCGGATGCCCAGCTCCGAGAAGCGGGCCTGCACCTTCTTCTCGTAGTCGGCGTAGGAGAAGGTCACGGCAGCGTAGGGGACGAAAGCTATTTCGCGCGCGCCCGCGAGAAAACGCCCGATCTCGGGCATCGGATAACGGAGGTACTCCTCGCCGGCATTGGTGGAATTGGAGATCAGAAGCAATTTCATAATATGTTGATTTTTAGGTTGTTGTTTGCGAAAATGTGCTAAATGTCGAAAAAGTTGTCAACAAAAAATAGAGCCGTTTTGTCAAAAGTAATAAAAAAAGTGTTACTTTTGCGCAAAATTACCACGGAAATGTCATTGAACTATTTCCAAATAATTGTTTAACTAAAAACTTAAGAATTATGTCAGATGTTCAAAAGAAAGTTGTCGAGATCATCGTCGACAAGCTGGGTGTGAAGGAGTCGGAGGTAGTGCCCGAAGCAAGCTTTACGAACCACCTGGGTGCAGACTCGCTCGACACCGTGGAGCTGATCATGGAGTTCGAGAAGGCTTTCGATATCCAGATCCCGGACGAGGACGCTGAGAAGATCGCTACCGTAGGCGACGCCATCTCCTACATCGAGGCACACAAGAAATAATTTTTCAGAAGAGTAGTTTCACGGCTAATTTGCCTTAAATTTATGACAGAAAGAAGAGTAGTTGTTACGGGCATCGGTACGATCAACCCGCTCGGAAATAGTATTGAGGAGTATTTTGCAAATCTGGAGAAGGGTGTCAGCGGAGCCGGACCCATTACTCATTTCGATGCCGGAAAATTTAAGACACAGTTTGCTTGTGAAGTAAAGAATTACGATCCGAGCCAGCATTTCGACCGCAAGGAGGTCCGCAAGTACGACCTCTTCACGCAGTATGCCCTCGTCGCCGCCACGCAGGCCGTGGAGGATTCGAGCCTCGACCTCGAGACCGTCGACAAGGAGCGTGTGGGCGTAATCTGGAGCTCGGGCATCGGAGGACTCAAGTCGTTCTTCGATGAGTGTCTGGGCTATGCCGCTGGGGACGGAACCCCGCGGTTTAGCCCGTTCTTTATTCCCCGCATGATCGCCGACATCGCTGCCGGGTTCATCTCCATGAAGTACGGCTTCATGGGGCCGAACTACTGCACCGTCTCGGCCTGCGCATCGTCCAACCACGGCATGATCGCCGCCATGGAGGCCATCCGCTACGGCAAGGCCGACGTGATGGTGGCCGGCGGTTCGGAGGCTGCCGTCAACGAACCTTCGGTCGGCGGCTTCAACTCGATGCAGGCGCTCTCGACGCGCAACGCCGATCCGCAGCACGCCTCGCGCCCCTTCGACCGGGACCGCGACGGCTTCGTCATCGGCGAGGGTGCCGGTGCGCTGATCTTCGAGGAGTATGAGCATGCCAAGGCCCGCGGTGCCAGGATCTATTGCGAGGTCGTCGGCGGCGGCGCTTCGGCCGACGCCTACCACTTCACGGCGCCCCATCCGGAAGGCAAGGGTGCCATCAAGGCGATGCGCGACGCCCTGAAGGATGCCGGCATCCGTCCCGAGGAGATCGACTACGTGAATGTCCACGGCACCTCGACCCCCGCAGGCGACGGTCCCGAGCTGAAGGCCGTGGCCGCCGTGCTGGGCGACCATGTCTACAAGGTGAACATCTCGTCCACCAAATCCATGACGGGACACCTGCTGGGTGCCGCCGGAGCCATCGAGGCGCTGGCCTGCATCTTCGCCATCACGCACGGCGTGGTGCCCCCGACGATCAACTGCGAGAACCTCGATCCGGCGATCGACCCCAACCTGAATCTGACGCTCAATACAGCCCAGAAGCGCGACGTGAAGTGCGCCCTGAGCAACACGTTCGGATTCGGCGGGCACAACGCGACGGTCATCTTCCGCAAACTGTAGTTCTTCGAGTTCCGGCGCCGTGATCGACTTCCTGTTGCGTCCGTACCGACGGAATTTCGGAGAAAACAGACTCTATTACAGAATCATCGATGATATGTTCGGGTTCATCCCGCATAACATCGAACTCTACAAGCTGGCTTTGATTCACAAGTCAGCTTCTTTGATTTTGGAGGACGGCCGGGCGATCAACAACGAGCGGCTCGAATTCCTGGGCGACGCCGTCATCGAGGCAGTCACGTCGGATTACCTCTTCATCGAGTTTCCCGACCGCGACGAGGGTTTCATGACGCAGCTGCGCTCGCGGATCGTCTCGCGGCAGTCGCTCAACGAGCTGGCCGTGCACCTCGGGCTCGACCGGCAGGTCATCTCCAACAGCGGCGCGGGCATCGTGCAGAAGCATATCTACGGCGATGCCTTCGAGGCGATGATGGGGGCGATCTACCTCGATCAGGGGTACGATTTCGTCAACCGCCTGCTCATCAACGGCATCTATTACCGGTATCTGAACCTCGACGAACTGATCGAGTCGGAGACCGACTTCAAGAGCCGCCTGATCGAGTGGAGCCAGAAGAACCACCACCGCATCCTCTTCCGCACGGACCATGACCAGGGCTATTCGTCCGCACACCCCGTATTCCGCTGCACGGTGCTTGTCGACGACATCGAGGTGGGGCACGGCTCGGGTGACTCGAAAAAAGAGGCCGAGCAGCAGGCGGCCTTCTCCGTTGCGCAGTACATGAGTGACGAGCAGTGTGCGACGCTGCTCGACCGTGTCGACAGGCTGACGCGATAGGGTGACATGCGGGCCGCATTCCGTAGGGTGCGGCCCGCTTTTTTTTCTGATCGGACCATGAAACAGATTGCTGACAAGATGGCGGCGCGCGGTGTCGCTGCGCTGGATGACCGGGAGCTGCTGGCCCTGCTGCTCGACGACGAGCAGGCGGCCGATGCGCTGTGGCAGGCATCGGGCGAATCGCTCGAGCGGCTGGCCCGGACCGAGCTTCCGCGCCTGCGCATGCTGGGCGGTCTGGGGCTGCGGCGGGCCCGGCTGCTGCTGGCTGCGGCCGAATACGGGCGGCGCGTCGCCGAGGCGCAGAGCGCTGTGGCCGAGGTGATCGCAACGAGCGACGACGTGGTGCGGCTGTTCCGC
>OBJG01000017.1_pt1 | contig 255847 bp, 184 predicted proteins | sample 1517941 | NCBI WGS metagenome assembly OBJG01 (sample SAMN04571712, study PRJEB22368) | human gut metagenome | biome: human gut; material: stool | host: Homo sapiens | place: Luxembourg | collected 2012-09-21
TAAGCCTGCCGCTAGCGTTCATCCTGAGCCAGGATCAAACTCTCCATTGTAAAAAATTATAATGTATCGTAGAGTCCTGACTATTCGTTTCCTTTAAAGGAAATTGACAGATAAATACTACATTCTTCTCTCAAAATATACCAGTAATTCAAAGAACCACTTTAAAAAAGCTTCGCATTTAGGTTGCGAAAGGGATTGCAAAGATAAGAACTCTTTTTGAAATCTCCAAATCTTTTTCAAAGATTTTCTTTCAAGCCGCTCTTGCGAGTCGGACTCGAAAGGGATTGCAAAGATAAGTCATCTTTTTCAATCTTCCAAAAACTTTTTCAAGAACTTTGCATCTGCTTGAAACTCAAGCCGCAACACACATCGAGCTCCTTTACTGTAAACTCTTTGTCGTATTTGCAAGAACCGTTGTTTCTCAAATGCGGATGCAAAGGTAGCGACTTTTTCTGAATCTGCAAATATTTCGGCAACTTTTTTCACAAAATATTCATTTTTCTTAAAAATGGAGCAATTTACCTATATATATAAACAAGGGGCACTCTGCGGAACCGCCCGGGCAGCCCGTACAATCGGACCGAGGCCGCCGGCCGGGTATGGCTACCCGGAAAAAACCGCCGGTGTCCCCTGCAGGAGGAGGGCCTGCCCGAGGTCGAGCCATCCAGCCCGCCCCCCTCCGCCGAATCACCCCGCCTGCCCCAGCCGGGACGAACGCCTGCTCCGTTCCGGTCAAATACTGGAAAAGACGCTGCCGGTTGTGCTGCGTCTTATTTGGGCATTCCGGCCGCTCCACACCACAGGCTGCAAACAGCGGAGCGGGCGGCCGCACCCACCGGGCTCCCCGACCCGGAATCGGGCCGCTCCACGGCGAGGAGACAGAAAGCGGCAGACGGAGCGGAGGCAATGGCAGCAACGGAAGCCGCTGATCGGCTGCGCACCCGGGCACCCCGACCCGGAATCGGATCGCTCCACGGCGAGGAGACAGAAAACGGCAAACGGTGCGGGGGCAATGGAAGCAACAGAGGCAGCCGATCGGCTGCGCACCCGGGCACCCCGACACGGAATCGGACCGCTCAACGGCGAGAGCAAGGAAAGCGGCAGACGAAGCGGAGGCGATGGCAGCAACGGAGCTCCGAAGGCGGCAGAAGCGTCGTCTGCATCCGAAACGGTGTGAAAATCATGCCTCCTGCCGAAAAGCGAAGTTTTTTTCTTATTTTTGCGCCATAATCATTGGCAAAAGATGAATCTGAAGAAAATATCCCTGCTCGTCCTGCTGCTGCTCATTGCGGACCAGGCGCTCAAGATCTGGGTCAAGACCCACATGCACCTCGACGAGGCGATCGTCGTCTTCCCAGACTGGTTCCAGCTGCGCTTCATCGAGAACAACGGCGCCGCCTTCGGCATGCACATCGCCACACCGGGCGGATTCGACTGGGGCAAACTGCTGCTGGGGCTCTTCCGCATCGCGATGGTCGTCGGGCTGGGCTGGCTGATCCGCTACCTGCTGCGCCACAAGCGGAGCGAAACCCCGACAGGTGTCTTCGTCGGGCTGGCGCTTATCGTCGCCGGAGCGCTGGGCAACATCCTCGACAGCGCCTTCTACGGGCTGATCTTCTCGGAATCGACCCCCGCGACGGTCGCACACCTGGGCGGCCACTACTCCGGATTCATGATGGGCAAGGTGGTCGACATGTTCTACTTTCCGCTCTTCCAGTGGAACGGCGTGCCGCGCATCCTGCGCTTTCTGGTCGACAGCAACAACTACTTCTTCGGGGCGATCTTCAATCTGGCCGATGCCTACATTTCCGTTGCCGTAGTCTATCTGCTTCTGTTTCAGTACAAATATTTCAACAGGTAGATTTTTTTGCAAAAAAGGCTTGCCAATTCAGAAAAAAGTATTACTTTTGCACACCGCAATTCCAGAAAAGCCCAGGTGGCGGAATAGGTAGACGCGCACGTTTCAGGTGCGTGTGCCGCAAGGCGTGCAGGTTCGATTCCTGTCCTGGGCACTGGCAACCCCCGCAGACTTTCGTCTGCGGGGGTTTTCGTTTTCCTCCGGCAGAGGTGCAAAGGCCCGAAGATGCAAGGCCGCAGCCACCGGCTGCACAGGCGCGAGTCCTTCCCGATCCATTTTGCCAACCCGCTCTCCTTCCCAACACACAGAGGACCCGCCGCAGCACCGCAACTTCCCGCCCGTCGCGCAGGCGCAAAAGAACCGGACAGCAACCGCATAGGCCGCTGTCCGGTTTCATATCCGCGGGCACTCCGCCCGGGAAGTTCCTCCTACGGAATCGCTATTCGAGGATCACGCTCATCGGCACGCGCAGGAAGACGGGCCGGTAGGTCGAAACGTCGAGATAGGGTTTCTGCAGGTTGTAGCTGTTGATGTTGTAGCAGAAGAGCAGCTCGCCGCGGTCGTTGATGAACTGCGGGTGGGCCATGGCGTTGTAGGTGAAGAGCTCGGGGTCCTCGATCTGCTCCGTCGTGGCGTAGAGCAGCTTCTTGTTGTACCACGGGCCCACGGGCGTGTCGGCCACGTAGGAGTAGATATCCCCCGCCTGCTGGGCACGGCGCTGCGTGAGCAGCACGTAGCGGCCGTCGTATGCGAAGACGGAGAACTGCTCCGAGACGGAGACGTCGAGCCCTTCGCAGGCGGCCGCAGCCGCGGGATCGCTGCTCCAGCCCTTGCCGTCGAAGTACTCGTAGGCCCCCATGCGGTCGGTCTCCTCGTCGAACTTCGCACGCGAGACGCAGAGCTGCGCGGGATCATAGCCCGCACCCGAGCGCGTACCGTAGACATAGTACCAGTCACCCTGCTTGAGCACGCAGTGTCCCCAGTGGATGGGGCAGTTGTTGTCGTAAATCTCCTCGATGGACATCACGCTGTAGTCGCTCATGTCGATGCGCACGAAATCCGTTCCATCGAAGCGGAAGCCCCACTGGCCTTCACCGCCCTGGTAGAACTTCGTCATGAAGAGGTAGAGGGTATTGCCGCGCTGGAATCCGTGGCCGGGCCAGTACCAGTAGGTGTACTGCGAGGTGGCCGCCTCAAGCGGCGTGCAGAGCGACGCCGGGGCCTCCTTCGTTCCGCCGTAGCAGGCGCCGAGGTAGCTGCCGTCGGCGGCGATGTGGATCAGCGAGTTGTTGATCATCTGGAGGCTCGGGTCGCGTTTTCCGTCAACTACCTCGCCCAGGAAGCAGTCTCCGGTCATGAAGAGCGACGTGCCGTCGTCCAGCAGGATCGAGATCGTACCGTCCGAACCGGTTACGCCGCCCTTGTCGGGAGAATAGACCGCCGTGAAATCGGCATCGACATGTGCGGGATAAGACTCCGCCGGGGAGTTCGACCCGCAGGATGCGGCCGCCAGCAGAAGCGGCAGCGAGCAGCAGATTCCAAAAAGTTTCATCATACAAAAGGTTTTAAGAGGTTAAGGTGTGACAGATTATTCCCCGAAGCGGGAGGTCCATGCAACCTGCTGCCAGTCCGCCGCCGTGCCGCCGCGGCGCACCTCGCGGGCGAGCGCCTCCATCATCCGCGCAACACGCTGCGGATGAAGGGCCGCCCGGTCGTAACGCTCCTCGGGATCGGACGCCAGGTTGTAGAGCTGTACGTTGCGCCACCGCCCCGACACCGTGTCGTACTCGGGCAGGAGGTCGGCCTGGCCGTAGGGGTTGAGTGAGCCGCCCGACCCCGAACCGGCGATGAGTTTCCAGTCGCCGCTGATGTAGCAGAGAATCCCGTTCCCGGACTGCGCGACGAGCGACGTGCGCACGGGCTCCCCGCCCCGCAGCAGGGGCATGAGCGAGCGGCTGTCGACGGCATCGCCTTCGGAGAGCGTCACCCCCGCCACGTCGGCCAGCGTCGCATAGAGGTCCAGGTCGCACGTCAGGGCATCCGTCACGCTCCCGGCGGGAATCACGCCCGGCCAGCGCACGAGGAACGGAATGCGGTGCCCGCCCTCCCACGAGTCGGACTTCATGCCGCGGAACCGTCCGCTGGGGTTGTGCCCCAGATCGAGGATCGACCCGAAGCGGCCGCCGTAGCGCTCCCCGCCGGCCGTGCCGCCGTCCTGAAACGACGAACCGTTGTCCGACGAGAAGACCACAATGGTCCGCTCCTCGATCCCTGCGTCGCGTAGCGCCGCGAGCATCTCCCCGATGCGGTGGTCCATCTCCTCGACAAAGTCGCCGTAGCGTCCGGCGCGGCTGCGTCCCTCGAATTCGGGTGTCGGAGCGATGGGCGTATGGGGCGCCGTAAGGCTGACCATCAGGAAGAAGGGCCCGTCGCGGTGCTCGCGGATATAGGCCACGGCCTTTTCGGTCTCGACTGTAAGCAGCCGCTCGGGACGCCACGAGGCCGCCATGACACCCGGCACGCCGGGCATCCCCTCCTCGAAGGGACGGTCGGGAATCTCCGGAAAGCGGTCGTTCTCGATAAAGGCATAGGGCGGGAAGTTGGGCACGTCGTCGCCGTAGTAATAGTCGAAGCCGTGGTGCGTGGGGCCATCCTCCAGCGGCTGCGTGTAGTCGACATTCGCCCCGTTCGCGGCCCGGTCCACCGGCGCCCCGTCCGTCGTGGCGAAGCCGATTCCCAGATGCCACTTCCCGACCAGTGCGGTCGCGTACCCCGCCTCGCGCAGCATCGCGGGGAGGGTCCGCTCGCCGGTCAGCAGCGGATCGGCCCACGTCCAGATCACCCCCTGCTTGAGCGGGCCCCGCCAGGGGCAGCAGCCCGTCAAGAGGCCGTAGCGCGTCGGCGTGGAGACCGCCGCCGAGCTGTGCGCATCGGTGAAGCGCATCCCCTCGGAGGCCAGCCGGTCGAGATGGGGCGTGCGGATGCGCCCCTGCGGGTTGTAGACCGACAGGTCGCCGTACCCCAGGTCGTCGGCCAGGATGAAGAGCACGTTGGGGCGCGGATCGGCCGCCGGCGTCGCACAGGCGCCGAGTGCCAGGGAGGCGGCACAGCCGCAGATGAGTTCACCGCGCATGGGGCTACCAGTTATCGGTTCGGAACGACGAGGCCGGAAGCCCCTCGGTATTGTAGAGCGAGCCGTCGACGTAGTTCGTGTAGCCGTAGCGCACGGCAACGGGCTCGGGCACCTCGTCGCTCCACACCTCCAGCCCCTCGTTGCCCCAGAAGGCCGGGACAATGCGGGCCTGGGCGGGGTGGAAGACGCGGTCCTCGCCGGCGATCTCGAAACCCGAGGGCTCCTTGCCGAAGAACGAGAGGCCGTTGGGCGCATAGTCGAACTTCAGGCGGGCACGCCCCACGACGACCTCCATCGAGCGGAACTCGGGCCCGCGGCATCCGAAGGCAGGATGACCGTAGTCGCGGTTGAGCGCCCAGTAGGCCAGGCGCTGCCCCACCACCTCCTTGCGGGCGGGGTGGATCACATGGCGCTCACCGACGTCGAGCGTCACGGCCATGCCGGTGTTCGGCACGCGCTGCATCACGCGCAGCTGCGCCTCGCGCAGCTCGGCCGAGTTGGCGCCCTCGTATTCGTAGGGTGCGATCTGCACGAAGTAGAAGGGCATGTCGGGGTTGCGGAAGTAGCGGCGCCACGTCTCGATCAGGCAGGTGAACAGGTCGCCGTACTGCTGCGGACGCTGCACGTTCGCCTCGCCCTGGTACCAGATCACCCCCTTGACGCGCAAGGGCAGCAGCGGGGCCAGCATCCGGTTGTAGAGCACCATCGGCTGTGTGGCATACCACACCGGGTCGATCTTTTCGGGCACAAGGTCGAGGTCGAAGCCGCCGAAGCGCTCAAGCGTCGCACGGTCGAGCCACGCCTCGGCTGTCGAACCGCCGTGGGCCGACTGCACCAGCCCGATCGGGATATCGACCACCTCGTTGAGCGTCTCGCCGAAGACATATCCCACGACACTGAACTCCCTGACATGTTCGGGATCGGCCGGGCCCCAGGCGCCGTCGATACGCAGCGTGTCGCTCGGGGCGAGCGCATAGCCGTTCTCCACGCGGAAGAGCCGCACGCCCGGGCGGCGGCTGCGCAGCAGGATCTCCTGCGCATGCTCAACCGGCTGGTCGGGATTGCCGCGGAAGTTCATCTGCATGTTGCTCTGCCCGCCGACGAACCAGACGTCGCCGATGAGCACGTCCTCCAGCTCGATCCGCTCGCCGGCGCTCTCGACCGTCAGCGTGCGGGGCTCATATCCGGCCTCGGGCGTCGGCAGCGTCAGCGACCAGCGTCCGCGGTCATCCGACACGGCCTCGGCACGGGCGCCGGGCCAGCTGGCCCGCACACGAACCTTCGCCCCGGGACGGGCCCACCCCCACAACTCCACATCCGTCTGCTGCTGGAGCACCATGCCCGAAGCGAAGAGAGGCGGCAGTTCGAGGTGCTGCGCACGCACCAGGCATGCGCAGCACCCGAACAGCACGATGAGGATCAGCCGTTTCATGGCCTACTTGTTGTTTTCCGGGAACGAGAACTCCTCGCCGTCGGGCATCTTCACCTCGATGCTCTTGTCCTCGTTGACCATGTAGAAGCTGACGTTTTCGATCCTCTTTTCAGCCGGAATGCCGAAGAACTCGTGGGGATAGATGTAGAGCACCCACTTGTCCTTGCTCTCGGAGAGCATCAGGGTCTTCGAGCCCACGACATCGACAACCGACTCCTGCGCACCGCCGTCATAGGTGGCACGCGCCATCAGGTAGACCTTGTCGGCCCCCTTCAGCGGCGAATCCTCCCCGTCGACCTGTACCGTGGCGTCGTAGTGCAGCGCCACGATGTCCTCCCACGTAAAGGCCTCGGGCGTCACCGAGCACATCTTGGGCAGCGTGTAGTCGATCGTGGCGTTGCTGCCGCCCGTGGTCTCGAACGGCTGCTCGTGCAGCAGGTAATACTGCGGATCGCCGTGCACGCCGTCCTGCGTGTTGCCGATGAAGTAGGCCAGGTTGGTCTTCAGGTTCTCCTCACCCGTCGTAAAGTGGATGTTGACCGTACCGGTGAACTTGTCCTCGGGCCCCCAGTTGTGCGTGGCCGTCGAGATGAAGGTCACCCACTCCACGGGTTCGTAGTTGCCCTTCGTGCCGAGGCCGGTCTTCAGGGCCGTCGACCACGGATTGCCCGAATAGGGGTCCAGGTCGGCATCGGTTGCCAGCCGCATCTCCATCGTACCCGAGGCGTCGCTCGTCGTGTAGGTCACGACGGCATTCTCGGCCATGTTCCACGCCGTAGGGGCCAGGATGGCCACCACGGGGGTCGTCCGAAGGTCGATGTCCTTGTCGACCTCGACGCTGACGTCGAACGAGACGTCGACGCCCGTATTCACCGGAGCCGTCGCGGGGTGGTTGACGGCCAGGAACTCCATGCACCCCACGACCGCAAGGGCCAGGGCGGCAATTGCCAGATATCTGTAACAGCGTTTCATGATTCGGTTCGTTTATCGGTTTTCGGTCTCCGCCTCAACGGGCAGGAGCTGGTATTCGTACTTGTTCGAGGGGGCGCCCAGCTGGAAGGGGAAGGTGACGAGCCGGTCGCGCGTCATGTAGCAGATCACCTCGCCGCTCTCCTTCTCGCGGATCTCGTAGGGCGTGCTGCCCGAGTAGATCTCCCATTCGACATTCGTATAGTCCTTCTCCGTCACGCGGAACGGAGCCCCCTCCTGCGAGAAGGTCAGCGTCGCGGGCTTGTTGTCGCGGTAGGTCAGCGTGAGCGTCACGCCGTCGAAGAAATCGAAATAGGGTTTGACGTCGGTATCGTTCTGCATCACCTTGTCGAGCTTGAAGACAAGCGTCGCATCGCCCGTCTCCAGGGCGGGATACCCCTTGCCGCTCTCCATCTCGTTGGTACAGCCGCCCAGCACGAAGGCGCATGCGGCCGCAAGGAACACATACAGCGTTTTCATATCGGTGTTGTTTTTGGTGGTTTTATTTTTCAGGTTTGAAGTATTCGAGGCGGCCCCACTCCTTCCGGGGTTGGTCGCCGAGCCAGAGCTCGAGCTTGCCGCCGCGGATGAACTGCGCGTGGTCGAACTGTGCGCAGTCCCACGGCTCGCCGTTGAGCTCGGCCCGCTGGATGTAGCAGTTCTCGGCCGAATTGTCGTGCGTCGTGATGACGAACTCACGACCGGGATAGTAGTCGGGGTTGAGCCGGATGGTCACCCGGTCGAAGATCGGCGAGGTGATGTCGTAGTAGGGCACGTCCGACTCGGTGCCCGTGACGCTGAACAGGCCGATGGCCATCAGGGCGCTGATGCCGCCCATCTGTCCCTGGTCCTCGTCGTGGCCGCCGTAGCCCTTGTCGGGCGTGATGCCGCCGTAGGCGTGCTCTTTGACCTGACGCACCCAGTACTGCGTCAGCCACGGCTTGCCGCCGTAGGTGAACAGGTGGGCGTTCGAACAGCCGGGCTGGTTGGCGTAGCTGACGTAGCCGCCGCTGTACTCGGCCACGAAATCGAAGGCGCTGGCCTGCTCGAAGGCGTAGTTGAGCTTCTCGCAGAAGGCATCGCCGCCGCCCATGAGCTCGACGAGTTTCGGCAGGTCGAACGACAGCGACCAGGTGGCCTGCCAGGCGTTGGCCTCAACCCAGCCGGCACCGCTCAACGGATCGAGGTGCTGCCAGCTTCCGTCACGCTTCTTGGGGAAGATCAGCCCCTGCTCCGCATTGAAGAGCGGCGTCCAGCCGTGGGAGCGGCGCTCGAACATCCGGGCGTCGGACTTCTTGCCCAGACGGGCCGCCATGCGGCTCAGGGCCCAGTCCTGATAGGCCCACTCGACCGTCTTGCCCGCACTCTCGGGGCACCAGCCGTGGCGCATGTAGAACTTCAGGTCCTCGGCGCTCTCGTAGCTCATCATGCCGCCCGGCATGTGGTTACGGCGGAGCACCTCGTAGGCATGCTGCGGGTCGACCTTCTTCATGAGCCCCTTCATGTAGGTGCTTATGATCATGTGCGAAGACGGGCAGCCGGTCATGATGAACGAGTAGCCTCCGGCACAGGCGCCGCGCGGCAGCAGCCCGCCGTTGTCGGCATACTGCACCAGGCAGGCCGAGAAATCGTCCAGAATCTCGGGCCAGGCAAGGCCCCACAGCACATTCAGGTTCCACTGCGTGAGCCACAGCGCATCGAATCCGTACATGTTGAACTGCGGCCGTCCCTGCGCATCGAGCGGCAGCCGGCGCAGCTTCATCGGGTCGGACGAACGCTTGTCGACATAGTGTCCGCCCGCATAGTCGGGATACCAGCCGTTCACGTCGTTGATCTTGTGACGGCCCAGCAGCACGTGCCACAGGTCGGTGTAGAACTTGATCCGCTGCGCCTCGGTGCCGCCCTCGACGGCCATGCGGCCCAACATTTCGTTCCAGATGGCGCGCGACTCGGCATGCACGGCGTCGAAATCCCAGCCGTCAAGCTCCGCGCGCAGGTTGGCCTCGGCATTCTCCACGCTCGTGTACGACATGCCGATCTTGAAGAGCACCTCGCCGGACTCCTTCAGGTCGAAGCCGAGCAGCATGCCCGCCTCGTCACCGGCGATCGCCTCCGCATCGGGCATCACGCCCTGCTCGTTCCAGCCGTCGGCCGTTGCGAAGGGGCGGTTGCACTCCAGCACGAAGCAGAGCTTGACGCTGTCGGGGCCGCCCCAGAAGCGGTCCGTCGTCGAGAACTCGCCGACGATCGTGCGGTCATCCTTGCGCAGGAGCGTCGCCCGGTTCATCGAGCAGCTGCCCAGCCGGCTGCCGGCATCGACGATCAGCTTGCCGTGCTCGCCCTCGGTGTAGTTCACGCGATAGAAGGCCACGCGGTCGGTCGACGTATACTCGACCCATGCATGGTAGCGGTCGAGGTAGAGCCGGTGGTAGCCCGGCTGGATGATTTCGCTTCCGTGGTCGAAGTGCGACTTCCAGCCCGACATGCCCTGCGTGGGATCGACCTCACCGGCCGCCGGCATGACGTTGAGTCCGGCAACCATCCAGTCATTCACCTGCGTGAAGCCCAGAATCTCGGGGAAGTTGTAGTTGTATCCGCCGCCGCCCTGATTCTTGTTGCGCGTGAAGGCGTGGGCGGCCACCATGCCGAAGGGACGCGCCGCGGGCGTGCAGTAGAACCAGCGGCCGCGCGTGGTCTCGATCCAGGGATCGACCCACTCGACATACTCGGAGTTGTCATCGCGCGCCGGGAATACCTCGATCTCCGAGAGACCGATGTTCTTGCCGGCGCCGTCGGTCGCCTCGAAGCGCAGCCACTTCACCTTGCGGGGTACGAAGCTCACGCTGCACGGCGAGCCGTCGTTGGGAATCGCCGTGACGCTGACCGCCGAGCCGTCGCTGAAGCGGAGCGTGCCGCCCGCGAGGTGCTCGTCAAGCGAAGGGCGGTCGTAGAGCACCACGCGCTCGATCGTAACCTCCTCGTCCCACTCCAGCTGCGCCCTCGGCATGTACATCACGCCCCACGAGGCGACGGAGCCCTTGCAGGCCCACTCGCCGCGGCCGTCGTAGCGGATCAGGCCGTCGTTCAGGCAGGCCGCGCCGCACCCGTCCGAGAGCGAATCGGAGACGGTAGCATGTGCCAGCGGGGCGATATTGTCCTGTGCGGCCTGCGCGGCAAAAGCCGGGAGCGAAAGGGCCGCAGCAAGTACGGTTTTCAGGATTGTTTTCATCGTGTTCGTCTTTTTAAGCATCAATAGCCGTCATTCTGCGTGATACGGTCGTTGAGCAGACGCTCGTACTGCGGAATCGGGTAGAGCTTGTGCTTCTCCTCGACATAGGAGTCGGGCTTCGTGCGCTTGATCTCGTTTGCGAAGTCGGTCGACAGACGCACCAGGTCGAACCAGCGCGACCCCTCGAGCACGAGCTCCCAGCGGCGCTCGTCGAGAATGGCCTTGCGGAACTCCTTGTAGTCGAGGTTCTTCAGGTCGTGCTCACCCGAGCCGTTGTCCTTGAAGGCGCGGTCGCGCACCTTGTTGATCGCCTCGTAGGCCTCGGTCGTCGGGCCGTCGTTCACCTCGTTGAGTGCCTCGGCATACATGAGCAGCACCTCCGAATAACGCATGTAGGGGTAGTTCTGCTCGGAGTTCTGACCCATGGGCTCGGCCGCGCGGTCCCAGTACTTGCAGAAGTAGTAGGGATAGCGGGCGCTCTCGGCGAAGACGAGCGTCGAACCGTCGCTGTAGGTGTAATCCTTCATGATGGTCACGTCGCGGCGTACGTCACCCTCGGCGAAGGAGTTGTAGAGCTCCTCGGTCGGCACGATCCACGAGTTTGCGTTCGACGGGCCTTCGTTACCGCCGGGGCTGTACTGCCGGATCTCGGCCGGCAGCAGCGAGACGTTGAACTGCGATTTCCACAGGTCGGGGGCACCGTAGTTGATCGACACGACCGACTCGATGCCGTGCTTCTTGCTGATGATGAAGTTGTCCTGGAAATCGGGATAGAGGTCGTACTTGCCCGAGATGATCACCTTGTAGGCCCAGTCGACCACGGCCTGGTAATCCTCCTTGCTGTGCGTGCGGGCCGCCTTGATGAGGTAGACCTTGGCCAGCACGGCCTGTGCCATGAGCGAATTGGCCCGTCCGTAACCAGCCCGGTAGTCATCCATCAGATTGTCCTTGGCGTAGGTCAGGTCCTCGATTGCCGTCTTCAGCACCTCGAGTTGATCCGTGCGCTCCACGCTGAAGAGGGCGTCAACCGACTCGCTGGGCTTCAGGCGCAGCGGCACGTCGCTCCAGATCTTCGCCATCTCGGCATAGAGCAGGCCGCGCCAGAAACGCGCCTCGCCCACAAGGTGGTTGCGCCGCTTCTCGTCCATGTTGATCGCGGGGATCTTGTCGATGGCGATGTTGGCCGTGTTGATCGAACGGTAGAAGGTGTACCACAACGACTTGACCTTGCCGTCGGTCTCCGGAAGGCTGAAGTTGTCGAAGTTGGCATAGAGCCAGTTGTCGTGCTCGGCGTTGTCCGAGAAGAGGTCCTGCGTCAGCCAGAAATCGTTGTAGAAGACTCCTCCGTAGGGCGTATTGGCATTGCCGGTACCCTGCCACTGGCTGACCGAGCCGATGCCGACCGTCTCGTAGATGGCGTTGACGGCACCCTCGGCATCCGATTCCGTCGCATAATAGTTCTTGTCCGTCACGTTCGAGAGCGGCTCCTCGTCGAGAAATCCGCTGCACGACGAGAGGGCAAGCGTGAGGCTCAGGGCCGCATATATGAATCTGGTTTTCATGGTATCTGATTTTTAGGTGAGTGGTTAGAAAGTCAGCGAAACACCCAGCGAATACTTCCGCGACGTGGGATAGAGGTTGTTGTCGATACCGCCGCCGATCGAGGGGTCGTTGCCCGTGTACTTGGTGAAGGTATAAAGGTTCTCGAACGAGACGAAGACGTTGATGCTGGCCACGCCGCGCAGCAGGTTGCGGGGCAGCGTGTAGCCGATCGTCAGGTCACGGATGCGCAGGTAGCTGCCGTCCTCGACCCAGCGGTCCGAGAAGGCCGTCGAGTTGCTGTTGCGGTCGGCACGCGGCAGCTTGGCATCGGGGTTCTCGGGCGTCCAGCGGTCGAGCACCGTCGTGATATTGTTGTAGCGGCCGTCCATGCCCTCGAGCTTCTTGCGCGTGTAGTTGATGATGTCGTTGCCGTAGTTGCCCTCCAGGAAGAGGTTCACGCTGAGGTTCTTGTAGGTGAAGGTGTTGTTGAAGCCGAACGAGAACTTCGGATTCAGGTTGCCCAGCACCACTTCGTCGTCCTGGTCGATGACACCATCCTTGTTGATGTCCTGATACTTCTGCTCGCCGGCCACCAGCGGGCGGTTGGTCAGCTGCGCCACCTGCGTCAGGTCCTCGTCCAGCTGCGCGATGCCGTTGGTCTTGTAGCCCCAGATGTTGTTCAGCCGGTCACCCACAACCAAGCGCGTCACGCCCGTACCGGACGATTCGCCCTCGGCGATGTTGAGCTTCTCGATGGTCGTCACGTTGGAGTCGATGTTGAAGGTCGAGGTCCAGGTGAAGTCGCGCGTGGTCACGGGAACTGCCGTAATGGAGAACTCAACACCGCGGTTGCTCAAATCGCCGAGGTTGCGCATCGAGAACATGTAACCCGAATACATCGGCAGGTCGACGGCGTAGAGCAGGTCGCTCGTATACTTGTAGTAGTAGTCGGCCGTGATGCTCAACCGGTTGTCGAACAGACCCAGGTCGAAGCCGGCATCGAACTGCGAGGTCGACTCCCACGAAAGGTCGGCGTTGGGCAGCGTCAGCGGCGCCATACCGCCGTTGGCGACACCCGAACCGAAGGGCGGAGCCACCGGTACGAGCGTACCCTGCGACTGGTAGGGCTGAATGCCGGCGTTACCGACCAGACCGTAGCTCAAACGCAGCTTGAGGTTCGAGACCGCCTTCACGTCGCGCATGAACTTCTCCTCCGAGACACGCCAGGCGAAGGCACCCGAGGGGAAGAAACCGTACTTGTTGTTCTCGCCGAACTTCGACGATCCGTCGACACGGCCCGTGAAGGTGAACAGGTAGCGGTCGTCGAACGAATAGTGGATACGGCTGATGTAGGAGAGCATCGACCACTCGGTGTCGGTCGTCTGGTTGAGCCATACGTCCTTGCCGACGCTCAAATCGTGGTAGCCGAGGCGGTCGTCCTCGAAATTCTTGACGCCGAGACGGAAGACGTTCTGCGAGAACTTCTGTGCCGTCTGTCCGACCATGGCCGAGAGGCTGTGGCGGCCCCACGTATTCTTATAGGTAAGCGTATTCTCCCAGACCCAGGTCTTCGTATCATACGAAGCGACGTTGCCCTTGCCCGGTCCGTCGACCGACACGGCGAGCGTCGTGGGCAGGTACATGCGGTCGAGCGAGAAGATGTCGTCCACGCCGAACTGCGTCTTGAAGACCAGGCGGTCGTCGCCCAGGAAGCGGAAATCGGTGTAGATGTTGCCCGTAAAGCGGTTCTGGCGGTTTTCCATGTCCGCCTCGTAGGCCGTCTGCACGGGGTTGCCGCCGTAGACGCCCGTCGAGGAGTCGAGGTTGTTGCGGTAGGTGTAGTTGCCGTCGGCATCGCGGACCGACAGCGCCGGGTTCATGTCATAGGCCATCGACATGAGGTTCAGCTCCGTCGAGGCGTTGCCGTAACCGGTGGTCTTCACCTGCGAGTAGCCGACCGACGATCCGAAATGGATGTACTTGTTGATCTCGGCGGCAATCTGCCCGCGGAAGGTATAGCGGTTGAAATCGGTGTTGATGAGGATACCCTCCTGATTGAAGTATCCGGCCGAGAAGTTGTAGGAGACCTTCTTCGAGCCGCCGCTGTAGTTGACCTGGTAGTTCTGCGTAACGGCCGTGCGGAGAATCTCGTCCATCCAGTTCGTGCGCGTAACGACCGACTCGGGATTCTCGAAATAGGAGGGAACGGGCATGCCCGCATTCTCGTAGGCCTCCTTGCCCAGCTGGGCAAGCTGCTTGCCGTTGAGCAGATCATAGGCCTGCTCGGGGGTCTGGAGCGAGAGCGTGGCGCTGAAACGCACCTCCCCCGCCTGCTCGCGGCCGCGCTTCGTCGTGACGAGGATCACACCGTTGGCACCGCGTGCACCGTAGATGGCCGTTGCCGAGGCATCCTTCAGCACCTCGATCGACTCGATATCGTTCGTGCTGAGGCTCGAGAGCGGGTTGATGACCAGACCCTGGCCCTCGGTCACCGACTCGCTGATCAGGGGCACGCCGTCGATGACATACAGCGGCTCGTTCGTACCGTTGATCGAGCTCGTACCGCGGATGCGGATCGAGGCGCCGCCGCCCGGCTGACCGTCGTTCTGACGCACCTGCACACCGGCAATCTGGCCGCGCAGCGCATTGTCGAACGAGGCGATGGGCTTGTTGTCGAGCAGCTCCGACTTGACCGAAGCCACGGCTCCGGTCAGGTCCGACTTCTTCATCGTACCGTAACCGATCGCCACAACCTCTTCGAGCGCAATGGCATCCTCCTGCAGGACGATGTCGATCTTCGTGCGGTTGGCCACGGCGACCTCCTGGGTCTTGCAGCCGAAGAAGGAGTAGACCAGCACGGCATCGGGCGACGAGACGCGGAAGGTGTAGCTTCCGTCGGTCGAGGAGGTCGTACCGCGGGTCGTGCCCTTCTCCACGATCGAGGCGCCGACAACGGGCTGCGCGTTGGCGTCGGTGATGACGCCCGTGACCTCGTAACGGTCCTGGGCCCGCACTCCGGAGAAGCCCAGCAACAGCAGGCAGACCATGACGGCGAAGCGTCGGAGGGTCCGGCCTCTGCGAAAGTCAAGTTGATTTTGTTTCATGGGTTATTGGTGTTTGGTTAGTCCTTTAATAATCGCTTTCGTTCGCCTATCCGATGTGGTTGAGCGCATAGACGTAGGCTCCGGCCGAGATGGCGCGGCTTGCGCCGAGCCGGCTGACGGTCAGGCCGATCTGTTTGCGGGAGTCGTACATGACGACCTTGTCCGAGCCGTAGACCCGCAGCGGCGTGCCGCCTCCGGTGAGGAAGCGCCGCAGGCAGGCCTCGTCGTCGAGGTTCACCACCTCGGTCTGCATGCGGCAGAACGAGGTGCCGTCCATCATCTTCAGCGAGCTGCCCATCTCCTCGAGAATCGCCGGGACGAAGAACTCCGCCGCGCCGGTCAGTCCGCCGCCGAGGACGATGATTCCGTCGACGATCGTCGCGGCCTGGGCAAGGGCATCGCCGGCGGCACGCCCCATGCGGGCGAAGCTCTCGCGGGCGGCCCGCATGTCGCCCGGGCGCGTCCCCCTGGCGATGTCGCAGATATCCTTGGGTGTCAGTTCCGTATCGTCACCCGAAAGTTCGCGATAGATCCGCTTCACGGCGCGGATGCTGACGCTCTCCTCGACGATGTATTCGGGCAGCAGGCTGTTGCGGAAGCACCACACGTCGCCGCCCGCGGCATTGTCGCCCATGAGCAGCTCGCCGTTGATGACCACGCCGCAGCCGAAGCCCGTGCCGAAGGTGACACCCAGCAGGTTGCGGTAGCGCTTCTGCGAGCCGGCTGCCGCCAGCGCCTCGTTGATGCGGGGCAGCGCGCCGACCATCGCCTCGCCGTAGGCGAAGAGGTTGCCGTCGTTGTTGATGAAGACCGGGATGCCGAACTTCATCTCGAGGAAGGGACCGAGGGCCACACCGTCGCGGAACGACGGGAAGTTGGGCAGGTTGCCGCCGATGATTCCGTGCGGATAGTCGGCCGGGCCCGGGAAGGCGAAGCTGATGGCTACGGGCGGCGTGTCGAGCCGCGAGATGATCTCGCCGAAGCCCTCGACCAGGGTGGCCAGGCAGCGGTCCAGATCGTCGGCGTTCGAGGGCTTGCGCAGCGGTTCGGTGATGAACTCGCAGCCGCGCATGGCCCCGAAGACGAAGTTCGTACCGCCCGCATCGAGCGTTACGACCGTGCGGTTATCGTGCTGATACATGGCTGTCGGTTTTTTCGGAACGGATCATCGGAACACAGGCCAGCAGATAGAGCGCGAAGAGCGTCAGCACGGCCAGCGAACCGGCCTGCGAGCCCACGGCGTCGGTGACGACACCCATCAGGGGCGGCACGACGGCACCGCCGAAGACGCCCATGATCATCAGGCCCGAGATTTCGTTGGCGCGCGCGGGCAGGTGCTTGAGCGCCTGCGAGTAGATCACCGCGAAGATGCTCGAGAAAGCGAATCCCGCCACGCCCAGACCGGCCAGCACGGCATAGCGGCTGCCGGCGAAGTAGAGTGCACAGAGCACGACGAGCCCCAGCAGCATGTGCAGGATGTAGTACCTGCGGTCCGACAGGCGCGTCAGCAGCAGCGAGCCGACGAAGGCGCCGACAACGCGGCAGAAGAAGTAGACGCTCGAACCGTAGCCGGCCTGCTCGAGGGGCATGTCGCAGCGCTCGATCAGCAGCTTCGGAGCCAGCGTATTGAGACCCACGTCGATGCCCACGATGGCGACGATGCCCAGGAAGAGCATCGTGATCTTCCGGTCGCGCAGCACGGCGAGCAGTTCACCCGCCGACGAGGTGCGCTCGGCGGGGCCCTCGTCGATGGGCGTAGCCATCAGCCAAAGGGCCGACACGAGCGAGATGCCGGCGAAGATCGGGAACATCCAGACCCAGTTTCCGAGTTTCGAGGCCGCGAAGGCCGCGATGAAGGGGCCGCTGAACGACGAGACGGCCTTGATGACCTGGCCGGCGGTCAGCGAACTGGAGAGGGCCCGGCTGTCGACGACGTTCGTCAGCAACGGGTTGAGCGACACCTGCAGGATCGTGTTGCCGATGCCGAGCAGGGCAAAGGCCACCAGACAGGCGGCAAACGAGTAGTCGGCCAGCGGCACGAGCATGCCGACGATCGTGACGACGTTGCCGGCGATCACCATGCGGCGGCGGCCGATGCGGTTCATCCAGAAGGCCACCGGCACGGCCAGCAGCAGGAACCACAGGAAGACCATCGAGGGGATCAGCCCCGCGAGGCTCTCCGAAAGCGAGAAGTGCTGCTGCACGTAGCTCGTGGCCACGCCCACCACGTCGCAGAAGCCCATGACGAAGAAGCCGAACAGGACGGGCAGCAGATGACTCAGCGGATGTTTTTTATTCATGGTTTGGTTTCAGGTTGCGGTTTCATCAGAGTTGGTAGGTATCCTTGACGAAGGCCTTGACGAGGATCAGCTCGCCGTCCGACGTATTGTGCACCGTGTAGGAGCCGGCAGCGGCCGGGATGATGAAGGTCTCCAGGTAGTTGTAGCGCACGCGGCGTCCGTCGGCGGTCTCCACCTCGGCACTGCTGCCCTCGACGATCATCCAGACGTGGCAGCGGTTCTCGGTGGCGATGTGCAGGCTGCGTCCCGCATGCAGGTGGTAGCGGTGCACGTCGTAGAAGTGGTCGGGGTGCGTCGGCAGGTGCTCCTGCACGTAGTCGTCCGTCGTCTTCATGACGCTCGGGCGGCTGATGAGCGTGTCGGTCACCACACGGCCGTTGCGCTCGAAGCGGACGTTGTTCAGGCCGTGCTCGATGTTGATCGGACGGGGACGGCCGTCGATGTCGAGGCGTACCCAGTCGTACATCTTGAAGGTGAAGATGTAGGGCGCACTGCTGATCTCAAGCACCAGGTTGCCCGCACCCGAGGCGTGGATCGTGCCGTTCGGGATGAGGAACAGGTCGTGCTTGTGTGCCGGGAAGCACTGCACGTAACGCTCGATGTCGATCGCCTCGCCCGTGCGCTGGCTCTCTTCGAGGGCGGCGGCGAAGGGGGCCTTCTGCACGCCCTGCTGGAATCCAAGGTAGACGTGCGCCTCTGGCGTCGCACGCAGGATGTAATAGGTCTCGTCCTGCGTATAGGGCTTGCCGAAGCGCGAACGGATGTACTCCGGACGCGGATGGCACTGGATCGAGAGGTTGCCGCCCTCGACCGTATCGAGGAAGTCGAAGCGGATCGGGAAGTCCTCCTTGAAGTCCTCGGCGCAGTGGCCGAGCACGTCGCGGTAGGCGTAGGACATGAGCATGCTGAACGAAACCTCGAGCAGGATGCCGTCATGTCTGAACATGATGCCGTTCTCGAGCGCCATCAACTCGTAGGACCACGCCATGTTGGGCGCCTCGCGGTTGAGCCCGCGGATGTGGTCGCGCAGGTAGGTGCCGCCCCAGACGCCCGGCGCGAACCACGGACGGACGCGGAAGCTGCTGCGGCTCATGCGCCGCAGCCCCTCGCGCAGCGCCTCGCCGCTCATGAAGGTCCAGACGTCGATGCGCTGCTCGTCGACGATCCAGTCGATGCGCGGAATGAGCGAGCCCTTCCAGCCATCGAGAATCGGCCAGTCGATGAAGTAGCAGCGCTTGTAGGATTCGCGGCCGTCCAGGCGGCGCATCGTGCCGAGGTTGAACGCCGACCCGGCCGCCATGCGGAACTGCAATTCGTTCTTGGGCAGGTCGACATAGATGAGCGGCGCCTCCCATCCGGCCAGCGCGGCACCGCAGCCGTAGAGAAGGGTGATGTCGGCGGCAGCGTCGGGTTCGAGCCCCTTGAGCGCCGCCCGGTCGAAGAAGTCGATCAGCAGCAGGTCGGTCATGCGGCCGAAGATCGAATCCTTGTCGCCCATGAACGGTGCGATCAGGGAGTCGATCTCCGCCTCCGGCTTCAGCGCCCGCGACACGGGAAGGCACGTCACCTTCCGCCCGAGCGATTCGAGCGCCGCGGTCAGCGCCCCGATGAACTTGTCCCACAGCACGCCTTCGTAGCCGTCGATAACAACGCACTTGTGCGCAGCGATCCGCTCCGCCAACGCCTCGATGCGATCGAAGATTTGCTCCCCGATTTCAAACGCCGGATAGAGGTCGTACACGCCGGCCGGTGTCGTCTCCGCCTTGACAGGCGCCAGGAAACTGTCAGATTTTCTAAACATGATGTGATCCGATATTGTTATATATGTTCATACATATTTATCTTTGTGCAAAGAAAACAATATGTTTTGTAAATACAAAATATTTCAGCTCTTTTTTACGGAAAATCGCAAAAAAAGTCGGAAAAGGGATTCTTTTCCGACTGGAGAGGGGCGGCGCCCCGCAAAAAGGGGGAACGGACGGCTACCGTTCGGCCGTAATGGTATAGGTGAAGCTGTCGGCGCGGTAGTAGCCGATATTGTACTCGACGGGGACCCCCTTGATATCGTAGACGTAGCGGCGGCGGATGAGGATCGGATCGTTTTCCGAGATGCGCAGCTTGGTCGAGATACGCTTGCCGGCCAGCCGGGCCGAGATCTCCTCGACGGAGGTGTGCACAACGATATTGTACTTGGTCTCAAGCAGTTCGTAGAGCGGCATCGTGAAGTTGTCGTCGCTGCTGATCGGGAAGCGCGGGTTGAAGTAGGAGATGAAGACCACGAACGGATATTCGGCATGACCCCGCACGCGTTCGAGCTTCAGACAGAGCGTGCCGGCCTTGCCCTCCTCGTCCAGACCGAAGAAGCGGCGCACCTTCTCGTCGGGATACTCCAGCGAGACGTGCAGCTCGTAGTTCTTGATCGTGATTCCGAGCCGCTGCATCTCCTGCGAAAAGCTCAGCCAGTTCTTCACGCCGCCCGTGATGGTCTTCTTCGCCACCCAGGTTCCGTAGCCCTTGCGGCGGCAGAGCAGCCCCTCGAAGACCATCTTGTTGATGGCCTGGCGCAGTGTATTGCGCGAAATGTTCAGATTGCGAGCGAGTTCTATCTCGTTGGGCAGCAGTTTGCCGTTCTGATACTCGGGCAGGCGGATCATCTTCTTGATCGCCTCCTCGGCCAGGACATGCAACGGTTTATTCTCCTTCCCTTCAGCCATGTATCGTCCGAATAGCGGTCACCGTGCAGGTGACATGAAACACCAGATGTTCTCTCCGCCCGTTCCTCTGCCCGCGCACGGGCCAGACAACGAACCGGTTGCGTGACCGATAAGGGTTACTTCGGCAAGGCGGATTCGATTCATATGTACAAACATACCAAATTTTTCATTAAAAGGCAAGCCGAATCGGGTATTTTTTATCCGATTTGTATCATTTGGTCCTCCAATCCGGCTCCGCAGGCACCCTTTCGCCGGAAATTCGCCACGCAGGGCAGTCCCGGCAGCCGGGTGCCCTCCCCCACCGGCCGCACCGTCCCGCACCTGTCGGACCCACTCTTCCTTCCGACCCAACGACCTTCCCTACCCTGACGTGCAGACAACCACACACCCGGACGAGCAGGCAACCTCCCACCCGGACGAGCGCCTTGTCTTCCCCAACGAGCGCCGTCCCCTTCCTTTTCTGACAATCGAGGGACTTTCCTTCCCAGACGTGCGTCTTACCTTCCCTGACGAGCATCCCCCTCCCTCCGGGAGCGGCAAACACGCGGGACAAAAGGGCCGCAGCGGAACAAAAAGCCGAGGCAGGGAAAGTGCCGGAAAGAAAAAAGCGCATAAAAAAAGGCGGCGTCCATACAGGGACGCCGCCTTTCACATACCCTGAGCGGGCTGCTACCACATCACACCGATATTGTAGACCTTGACGTTGCCTGCAAGCGGCTGGGCATTGACCGGCTCCATCAGGCCCCAGAAGCGCTCCTCGGTCAGCAGGAAGAGCGTATACTGCGAACCGGCAGCCACCTCGTAGACCTTGAAGGCGTAGCTTCCCGAAGCCGACTCGGCGGCCGACTTGAGCTGCTGGAGCAGGTCGTTCTTCACCGTACCGATCATCAGCACCGGCATCGACTCGGCGTAGAACGCGCGCAGCACGCCGTTCTTTCCGCCGAAGGCCGAGAGCTGCTCGGCCGTCTCGAAACGGGCCGTCAGGAAATCCACGTCGAACGAGACATCCGTCTGTCCGGTGACCTCTCCGTTCTCGTCCTTGTCCGTGCGGACGCCGTTGAGCGCCGTCTTCACCTGCGTGACGTAGCACCCCTCGCCCGAGGGACGTCCCGTCGCACCCGTGATGCAGCTGTTGAAGTAGAGCATGCTGCCCTGATACGACGTCCTGTTCTCGATCTTGTTGAAGGCAAAGGCCGTCCAGCGCGTCGCGTCGAAGGCACCGGTCAGCGCCCCGGGAAGGTTGCCGTTGTCGGCGCGGTCGAGGACCGTCATCCAGGGCTTCTCGTCGCCCAGGCCCGTCAGGTAGTCGTTGAAGGCCGTATAGTCGCTCCCGAAGGCGTTGCCGTCGAGCGAGGAGACGAACTGCACGGTGGTTGTGAACTTGTCCGACGGCGCGGGAATCGGCGCATCCGAGGGATACTCGTCCAACCCGTTGTTACAGCCCGTAAAGAGCGGGGCCGCCATTACGAGGGAGAGGAAAACCGGAAGGTATCTTTTTGCTGTTTTCATCGTTTACGTGATTTATTCGTTTCAAGAGAGGCTATTTGTTCAGCACGGCCGTACCCGAAATCGAGTAGTGGTCGGAAAGATCGTAGAACGTGGAGGAGTCGAGCACCTGGAAGTCCGGGCAGCTCCAGCTCCCCTGCGGGAAGCCGATGAAGTAGTCGAGCTTGCTGCCGCCGAACGTGCCGTTGTTGTTGCACAGGCGCGTGCCCGTCTTCTCGTACTCGGCGATGGCCGCCGTGCCGGGGCCGCAGTTCATGTCGCCCATCAGGATCACGGGCGTACCTTCGGCCACGGCCGGTTCGATCGCCTTGGCGATCACCTCCTTGGCCTGCTCGTAGCAGGTCTCGTCACCGCCGAAGGCGTCGAGGTGCGTGCAGACGATGCGGACCTTCACGCCCGTCGGGTTGGCATTCGTCGGGACGAGGATGTCGGCCCAGCCGGCCGAACGCTGGTCGGCGCCCGCATACATGCCCAGCAGCACGCGGCCCGAGTTGACGATCGGATACTTCGAGAGGATCACGTTGCCGTAATAGCCCGAATCCTTGTCGTAGGAGTGGATGAAGAAGGGGTACATGCCCAGCTCCTTGGCGAACTCCGTGGCCTTCTCCTTCATGTACATCGCGCCGGTCAGCGTCTCGAACTCGTTGAAGCAGACGATGTCGGCCTGCTGGTTCTCGATCTCGGTCACGAAGCGGCTGATGTCCTTCGAGACGTTGCTGTTGCCACGGTACTCCAACGACTTGATGTTCCACTCCATGCACTTGAGTTTCACATCCTGCGCCTCGGCCTCCGCCTGCGGGAAGAAGAGCCCGGCAAAGAGGGCGGCGCCCAAAATATATTTGCTTATTTTCATGGCTTGACTCATTTACATCGGTTAATAACCCTTGTTCTGCTTGAGGTTTACCGTACCGGTGAAGGCACGCTCCGGAATCGGGAATACCTTGTTGTAGGTGGGATTGAACGTGCGGGCCGGGTAGACCTCCACCTCCTCGGTGACGATCTGGCCGTCGACACCCTTCGAGATGACGCTGTGCAGCGGCTTGGTCAGCAGCTGGGGACCCAGACCCCAGCGAACCACGTCGATGAAGCGGCTGGGCTGGAACTCGAAGGCCAGCTCGCAGCGGCGCTCGTTCTGCAGCTGGGCCTTCGTGGCCTGGCTGTTGCGGGGCAGACCGGCGCGCTCGCGGATGTCGTTCAGCAGCTCCTTGGCCTCGGCATTGCCCTCGCCCTGGGTCCAGATCAGCGCCTCGGCCTTCATCAGCATCACGTCGGCGTAACGCATCAGGCAGACGTTGAGCGAATTCCAGAGCTTGTCACGCAGCTGCGTCACCTCGGCATAGTAGTTCGCATCCTCGGGACGGCTCGACGAACGCTCCCACGGCGAGAGGAACTTGCGCGTCAGCATGCCCGCCGAGACGTGGTTGCTGCCGCTCCACGACACGTCGTAGGCCGATCCGTCGGGCGAGTAGCCGGCGAAGACCCAGGCCCAGCCCATGAACTCGAACGACTGGCCCGGATAGAGGATCGTCACGTCGCGGCGCTGGTCGCCCTCCTCGTAGGCCTTGTAGAGCTCGAGGCTCGGCGTGAAGTAGCCCCACGTGTTGTAGTAGCCCCAGCCGGCGTTCTGGAACGTCACGCCGTGGTAGCGGGCGCCGTTGGTCGTATTGCCCTCGAGCGAGAAGATGTACTCGCACGAGTGGTTCTGGTCCGAGGTCCACAGGTGGCGGAACGACTGCGAGGGATCGCTCGAGTCGATGTAGAGCGCGCGCTTGTCGGCGCCGGTCATGTTCATCACCTTGTCGCACATCTCGATCACGATGTCGTAGTACTTCGCATCGTACATCGAGGCGTAGAGGGCGGCGCGGGCGGCGTAGGCCCAGGCTGCGGCCTTGTGCGGCAGGCCGATCTGGTCGGCCGGCAGCTCCGAGAAGTAGGGCAGCTTGTCGCCCGCCTCGCGGAAGTCGGCGATGATCTGGTCGTAGTTCTGCAGCACGTGTGCCGGACGCGGCGAGTCGATGTCCTCGGTGGCCGTCTTCTCGGTGATGATCGGAATACCGCCGTTCGTGTCGTCACCGTAGTAGGGCACCATCCACAGCATCGAGAAGCCGCGGAAGAAGAGCGCCGTACCGAGCGCCTGATCCTTGAAGTTCTGATCGAGCGAGAGGTCGGGCACGAGCTTGATGATGTTGTTGGCCTTGGCCACGTTCTGGTACATCACCTCCCAGACGCGCGAGACGTCGTTGTCGTTCGACGGCGACATGCGGAACTCGCGGATCTCGTCCACCGAGGCACGGTCACGGCCGATCAGGACGTTGTCGCTGGCGCACTCGAGCCACATGTGGCCGCGGCCGCAGATCTCCTCGCTCCAGTAGGGCGACACGAAGTGGTAGAGTCCGTAGATGGCCTGCATGACGTCGTCCTTCGACTTCCAGGTCTCATCCTTGCCGTAGGATTCCCGCTCCAGGAAATCGGCGCACCCGGACATGGCAAGCGCACTGACGGCCAGGCAAATGCTGAATAATATCTTTTTCATGGTCCTTTGGTTTTAGAAGTTGAGGTTTACACCGAAGTTGAAGAAGCGCGACGACGGGTAGACACCGGCATCAAGACCGTAGTTGCCCACCTCGGGGTCGATGCCCGAGTAGCCGGTGATCGTGGCGACGTTGTCGATGCTGACATAGACGCGCAGCGAGCCGTTCTTCAGACCGACGTAGCGGGCGATGTGCTTGGGCAGCGTGTAACCCAGCGTGATGTTCTTCAGACGCAGGTAGTCGCCCTTCTCGAGGAAGATGTCCGAGAACTTCGTGTAGTTGCCGTTGTCGTCCTCCGAGATACCCAGACGCGGGTACTTGCTCGACGAGGGGTTGAAGTCCCACGTGTCGAAGACGTCGCTGATGAGGTTGCCGTAGTCCTGACGGCCGTTCATGGCCATCTGCTTCGTACCGTTGTAGATGTAGTTGCCGGCAACGCCCTGGAACATGAAGCTGAAGTCGAAGCCCTTCCAGTTGAGCGAGCCTCCGAACGAGAAGGTCTGCTTGGGCGTGTAGCAGCCCGTCAGCACCTTGTCGTCGTCCGTGATGACGCCGTCGCCGTTCGTGTCGATGAACTTCAGGTCACCGACCTTGGCATTGGGCTGCACCTGCGTCACCTCGCCCGTCTCGGCGTTCTTGCTCACGTAGCGGTCGATCTCCTCCTGCGAGCGGAAGATGCCGTCGGTACGGTAGATATAATAGGAGTACCAGGGATGTCCCACACCCGAGTAGAGGATCGGCGTGCTGTTGATGTTGGGGTTGTCGTGGCGCACGAGCGGCTGCGAACCGTACTCCTCGACGTTGCTCTTGTTGGTCGAGAAGCTGCCCCAGACGTTGTACTCGAGCTTGCCCTGCGCGGCCGTGTTGTGGTAGGCCACCGAGAACTCCCAACCGCGGTTGGTCACACGGCCCATGTTGCCCATCGGCGAGGTGGTCACACCCATCTGCGGGGGCGTCGGCACGTAGTCCACCAGATCGCGCGTCTCCTTGTCGTAGTAGTCGACCGTCACGTCGAGCTTGTTGTTGAAGAGCGTCAGGTCGATACCGGCACTCGTCTGCACGGTCGTCTCCCACGTGGCCCCGGGGTTGGCGATCGTGTCGTAGTAGCCGCCGTAGACCGTGTTGCCACCGATGAGCGAGCCGTCGGGATAGATCGACCAGGGCACATCCACCGACGAGGTGTTCGGGTAGAGGTCGACGTTACCGACCATACCCCAGCCGGCACGCAGCTTCACCAGGTCGAAGACCTTGCTCAGCGACGAGTTGGCGAAGAACTTCTCCGAGGAGAGCTTCCACGCGGCCGATACGGCGGGGAACCAGTCGTAGTTCTTCGTGGGAGGCAGCTTCGACGAGGCATCGCGGCGGATGCTGGCCGTCAGGAAGTAGCGGTTGTCGAACGAGTAGCCCAGACGGGCGAGGAACGAAACCATCGCATACTCGTTGTAGTTCTCGGTCGGGTTGCGGTACCACTCGGCATTCTGCCAGAGGTCCTGGTACTTGTCCCACGTGTCGGTCGGATAGTTCTGCGTGCGGAAGTCATACACGCGCAGCTTCTTGTAGTCGGTCGTGAAGCCGGCCATCGCCGAGATGTGGTGCTTGCCGAAGACCTCGGCGTAGGTTGCGGTCGTCTCCCACAGGTAGTGGAACGTGCGGGTCTGCTCCTGCTCGCGCAGCGTCGTCGTCGAGCCGCCCGGCACGTCGATCACCGGCGTGAAGGCATCGGTCTCGAGGATGTCGAGGTCGGCCGTGAAGTCCGACTTGAGGGTCAGGCCGCGCACGGGCTTCACCTCGAACGAGGTCGTCGAGAAGAAGCGCATCTGCGGAGCGCGGCTGTGCATCGTCTCGAGCTGGGCGACGGGGTTCACGATGTTCGGGCCCACGACACCGGCTGCCATGTCGGCTGTCGAGGCGATACCGCCCCACTTGGGTTTGCCGTTGTCGCCGTAGATGATCTTGCCGTCGGCGTCGCGGTCATAGACCGAAGCCGAGGCGGGGAACCAAAGGGCGCCCAGAATCGGGCCCGTGTGCGAACGGTTGACGTTGCCCTGGCCGTCGAGGTACTCGAACGACACGCGCTCGGAGACCTTCAGCCACTTCACGGGCTTGAAGTCCGTCGAGAGCTTGGCGCCCAGCGACTCGCTCCACGTATTGATGATCGTACCCTCCTTCTTGTCATAGGTTACCGAGAGGACCGACGACAGCCGCTCCGTGCCGCCGCTGAGCGAGATGCCGTAGTGCTGCGTCAGACCGGCGCGGAAGATCTCGTCGAGCCAGTTCGTGCGCGTGATGTTGGCGCCGGCATAGACGGCCGGGTTGGCCAAGTTGGGCAGCGAGCCGTTCTCGGAGTTTTCGACGGCCTTGGCCCACACGTCGCAATACTGCTGCGCGTTGAGCATCGTCGGCAGGTTCATGGCCTTCTCGACGCCGATCGAGGCGTTGACATTCACGCGCAGCTTGCCCGACTCGGCCTGGCGCGTCGTGATGAGGATAACGCCCGACGAACCGACCGACGCACCGTAGATGGCGGCCGAGGCGGCATCCTTCAGCACGGTGACCGTCTCGATGTCCTCGACCATGTAGGGGGCGTTGGGCACGCCGTCGACCACGACCAGCACGCCGTCGCCCGACGTCGGATCGTCGTCGTTGCCCTTCGATCCGCGGCCGCGAATCGAGAACGACGCCTTGCGCATCGGGTCACCGCCGGCCTGCTGGATCGTCACGCCCGGCATGCGGCCCTGGAGCAGCGTCCCGAGGTCCGAGGCACGGCTGCGCGCCGCCTCGTCGACCTTGACCGTCTGCACGGCCATCGAGAGGTCCTCCTTGCGCTGCGAGCCGTAGCCGATGGCCACGACCTCGCCGATCATCATGGAATCCTCGGCCATCGTGATGTCGATCTGCGTGCGGTTCATCACGGCGACATCCTGCGTCTTGTAGCCGATGTAGGAGTACTCCAACACGGCGTCGCCCGGCACGGAGATCTCGTAACGGCCCTCCACGTCGGTCGTCACGCCGTTGGTCGTGCCCTGCTCGATGACCGAGGCGCCGATGAGCGGATTCTGACCCGAGTCGACCAGACGGCCCGAAACCGTTACGCGGTCCTGCGCCCGGGCCGGAAGAGTGAGCATGCAGCACAGCAGGCCCATCAGAAGAGTCTGGAGGATTCTCCGTCTCTTCCCCGAAAAAGTCAAATTCATTTCCATAGAGTTAAGGTTAATAATTTAATGTATCAGGTTGTGAAGCGTTGCGTTTTCAAATTATTAAAATATTTAATTAATACATCGGGCGTGTAACACTTTTGCAACATTCGCACTTTTTGATATTCAAAATTATCCAACATAATCGTGCGAATGGGCGTATTTTGCGTATTTATATCCTCTATTTGCGCACAATTGCCCGGTAAAAAACCGGGGACGCGATCCCCGGTTAGCGTATGGAGGTCAATGCGCGAAGGGATGCGGCGCGTATCGGTAGCCGCAGGCCCCGTAGAGCAGCCGCAGATGCTCCATGCGCCGCAGAAAATCGTCGTAGTTGCGGCGCCGGGGAGCCCACCCCACCTCGGCAACGGCCGCCAGCCGCGGCAGCAGCATGTACTGTGCCTGTGCGAAGTCGGGGATATACTCGGTCCAGAGGTTGGCCTGCACCCCGAGCACGCAGCGTTGCGCGAGGGAGTCGAGCCCCTCGTAGGGGTCCAGCTCATAGACTTTGGAGAGGGGCAGGCTGCCGCCCCAGGCCAGGGGCTCGTTCGCCACGTCGTCCGTCTGGTAGTAGTCGAGATAGCAGTGCGTCGTCGGGGCCATGACGACCGGATTGCCCTGCCGGGCCGCCCGGATGCCCCCTTCGGTGCCGCGCCACGACATGACGGCGGCCGTCGGCGAAACGCCGCCGTCGAGAATCTCGTCCCAGCCGATCAGGCGCCGGCCGTGCGCCTGCAGGAAGCGTTCGACGCGCTTCGTGGCGTAGCCCTGCAACTGCCGCGGCGCAGTCAGCCCCTCGGCGCGCATGCGCGCCCGGCAGTGCGGACACTGCTCCCACATTTTGGTCGGGCACTCGTCGCCGCCGATATGAATATAGGTAGAGGGGAAGAGCCCGATCACCTCGTCGAGCACCCCCTCGATGAAGTCGAACGTCGAATCGCGCCCGACGCAGAAGACCCTGTCGTCGATGTCCCACGTCTGGCGCACCTCGTACTGTTCGCCCGTGCAGCCCAGCCACGGATAGGAGGCCAGCGCCGCCACGGCGTGGCCCGGGAACTCGATCTCGGGAATGACCGTAATGAAGCGCCGCGCGGCATAGTCGACCACCTCGCGCACCTCCTCCTGCGTATAGAAGCCGCCGTAGGGGCGCTCGTCGTAACGGCACGTCTCGTCGTACTCGCCGCCGGGGTCCTTGCCGATGAGCGTGCGCCGCCGCACCGATCCGACGCGCGTCAGCTCGGGGTAGCGGCGGATTTCGATGCGCCAGCCCTGATCGTCGGTCAGGTGCCAGTGAAAGACATTCATCTTGTGCAGCGCCAACAGATCGAGCGTGCGCTTGACCTCGTCGACCGTAAAGAAGTGGCGCGCCACGTCGAGCATCAGCCCGCGGTAGGCCATCGCGGGCCTATCCTCGATCTCCACTGCGGGCAGCTCGACCGTCCGCACGCCGCCGTCGAAGGCCTCCACGGGCAGCAGCTGCCGCAGCGTCTGCACGGCGTAGAAGGCCCCTTCGGGAGCTCCCGCGCAAATATCCACCCGCTCCGTCGTCACCGTCAGACGGTAGGCATCGGGCGCCATCGAGGCATCCAGGAGAAAATTCACCGCATGCGGCTCACCGGCCTGCGGAAAACGGCATTCGAGTCCGCGCCCGAAAACCGGTTGCAGCACCTCGTCGAGCGCGTCGGCCACCCAGCGCATCCGCTCGTCGGAGGATTCGATACAAACAGGGGTCGAGGCCCCGAGGCGGAACACCCCCTCAACCGGGGTAACGCGCACCGGAACGGGAACCACGTCGATCGGCCCGTCCGAGGGGAGCGTCCGGCCGCATGCACACGAGGCTGCCAGCAGCCCCGCGGCCATCCAGATACGAACTCGCCGCATACGCCCTCCCCTATTCGCAGGCCGAAGCGCCCAGCAGTCCGACATGTTCGATGTGCGAGCAGCAGATATGCAGGCTCTCGACCGTCTTGGCGTAGGGGAACTCCCGGAGACGCTCGTACATCGCCTCGCGGAAGAAGCCGAAGGCGTGGGCGATGCTGCCGCCGAAGACGATCGCCTGTGGATCGTAGGCGTAGAGCGCCAGCATGACCAGCCGCCCGACATGTCCGCCGAACTCGCGCCAGAGTGCCAGCGCCTGCGGATCGCCCTCCACGGCCCGTTCGTAGGCCTGCTTGCCCGTCGTGCCGTGTCCGACGAAGAAGCGGCTGCTGCAATAGTATTCGTAGTCTCGGTCCAGGTAGGGGACACAGCCGATCTCGCCCGCTCCCGTGTTGTGGCCGCAATAGAGCCTGCCGTCGATCACCACGCCGGCGCCGACGCCCGTACCGAGGGCGATGCAGACGACGTCGCGGTAACCGTGCGCCTCGCCGAAGTGGCAGACGCCCAGCGCAAAGCAGTTGCAGTCGTTGTTCACCGAGACGGGCACGCCGAAGCGCTTCTCGAAGCGCTCCTTGAGGTGCACCTCCCGCCACGAGGGGATGCCCACGACGTTGTAGACGATGCCGCGCGCGGCATCGACCACCGAGGGAACGCCGATGCCGATGCACTCGACCTCGGGCGTCATGAGTGCGCCGACGAGCGACGCGATATGTTCGAGGACCTCCTCTTCGGGGCGGTCCGACTTGCAGGGCTCGGAGAGCAACCGCACGATCCGGCCGTCGACAACCTGACCGACCCGCACGTTCGTTCCGCCCAAATCCACACCTATTCTCATCTTTCCACAGCTATTTCCGTAATTTTACCATCGCCGAACCGCGCATGATCGACCATGCGGCCGTCATCCTCGCGGATCCACGTTTCAAAGCCCCGCTCTCCCTCCGTCAGCACCAGCAGGCGCGCACCCGGACGCAGGTCGTTGTAGGTCGTATTGTCGCCCGAGTAGCGGCCGTAACCGAGGCAGATGCCCTTGTCGGCCACCAGGTAGTCGATGTCGTGGTCGTGCCCGACGAACGTCCCCATGACGCTGCCCGTCTCGACCATCGCGGCGAACATGCCCGTGTTGAGCGCTCCGGGACATTCCTCCTCGGCCGCCCGGCCGATGTGCGTAGCCCCGGGATTGCGCCACGCCGCAAGGTATTCGTGCAGCACGATGTGGAAGAAGGCCAGCGACGGCACCGGACGTCCGCCGCTTGCGGCCGTGCGGGCCGTGCAGCAGTCGCGCAGCCAGGCCACCTGCGCGGGCGTGAACCAGCCGTAGCCGTCAACCCCCTCGACGGTCGAGTAGTCGTGCGAGTCGAGGCAGTAGAGCACGAGGGCGGGCTGCTGCGAAGCGTGCCCGAGCACCTCCAGTTCACGGTCGGCCAGCTCGCCGGCCTCGTTGAGCGTATTGAGGCTGCCGCCGCACGAGGTCACCAGGCGCGCGATCTGCGCCCGCGTGAGGTCCTGTTCGGCGTCGTGGTTGCCCAGCACCACGCAGAAGGGCACGCGGCGCGCCGCCATCGTGTCGAGCAGGCGCCGCCACATCCCTTCGGCCGGGGCACCCGTCACCACGTCGCCCGTGAAGACGACCAGGTCGGGCCGCTCGAGCGCCACCACGCGGTCGAGCCGCGCGAAGGTCTTTTCGGCCTCGGCCAGCCGCCGCGGCGTCGACGCATCGAGGTGCATGTCCGTAAACTGCGCGATGCGGAACGTCCCGTCATCGCCGAAGCGCAGCACCGGCTGCTGCGCCCGGATCAGGCCCGCCCCGCCGAATGCGAGCAGGCAAAGTGTCAGAATCCATCTCTTCATATCGCAATCTCTCCTGTCAGTTCAACTTCACCCGTCCGCTCCGCTCGACATGCACCGTGCGGCTGCGGCCGTCGCCCCACAGGAGCGTCAGATCGAACGGCACGTTGGTCTCGATGCTCACCTCGGGCGTCGCATCGGCTCCGCGGCGCGCGGCACACTTCAGCGTCACAACCCCCTCGGGCCCGAACGGATAGCGCTCGATACCGTGCGCCTCCGTTTTGGTGACGTGCCACTCGATGCGGTTCTCCGAGTAGTCGGACCGGATGCCGAGGATGTACTCGATGAAGACCGCAATGGGCGGCAGGCCCGTCCAGCCGACAAAGTCCTTGCGGGCCATGAAGCCGGGCTCGATGCGCTCCGGGGCGTAGTATTCCCAGAAGGTCCCGGTCTTCTTCCACACCTCGAAGACCGCGGCGTAGTGGTTCTCAGCGATCTGCTGCGCCTCGGCACGGTAGCCCTTGCGCCAAAGGCCGTCGACGATCATGTAGTTCGTGCCGGGCCACACGCCGCCCTGCCAGTAGCGGCCCAGGGCGTTGTACTTGCGGTGATCGGCCGCCAGCGACGGCACGCGGTGCGGACGGTCAAACTCCGCCGTGTCGCTCAGGTGGGCGACCAGCCTGTCGAGTCGCTCGCGGTCGAGCACGTCGGTCTGCAACGCCCAGTAGGCGTAGACCCCCTTCGCCGTGCCGAGCGACCCGTCGGCCTGCCGGTCGAAGAGAAAGCCCTCCTCATCGTCCCACATGCAGTCGTTGATGTGGCGGCGCAGGAAGCGGTTTTCGTCCTCGACCTCCTCGATCTCCTGCCAGCGCTCGATGTAGAAGCCGATCTGGAGCAGCGACTCGTTGACGAGCATCTGCTGCAGGTTCGTGTCGAGCCACTCCATGTGGCCGTTCGAGTAGATGGGGTTGTACTCCTCCCTTACGCGCGGCATGTTGTCCATGCCCGTGCCCCAGCCGCTCGACCAGTAGGTGCCGTTGGGCCACGTGCGGTTGAGCTTCCACCACCGGGCATAGGCGCACAGCGCCGGGAAGACGCGGTGCAGGCGATCCAGGTCGCCGTACTGGCGGTAGTAGGCCAGCTCGACCCACGGCAGCAGGTCGGGGCCCGTCGACGTGGGGTCGTAGCGCTCGAAGCAGTCCGAGCCGTCGGCCCGGATCTCGCGGCAGATGAAGCCGTCGGGATGCTGCTTGGCGTAGAAGTTGTCGAGCGTCCGCTGGAAGGGGAAGAAGCGGTAGCCGTAGCGGGCGAACATCATCATGAACGAGGCGTCCCACATGAAGATGTTGCCGTTGTAGGCGATGTCGAGGTAGGGCGAGACGAAGCCCGACCCTTCGGCCGGCTGGCGGATGTTGCCCACGGCAATGCGCCAGGCGTGCCAGTACATCTCGACCTCCCGTTCGTGCCCCTCCCAGAAGGGGGCGGGCAGGATCCGGCGCGCCTCGTCGAACGAGCGCGGCTCGATCCGCTCCGGAGTGGCGTTGCGGAATTCGTTTTCGGCCACGAAGACCTCCTTGACGTAGGTGTTCTTGTAGGGCAGCTCGTAGGGGCCCGATATCAGCCCTTGGGCGGCGGCCGCGCCGACGGCACCGAGGGCCGCGAGCGTCATGACAATCCGGCGTACCATCTCCGTCAATGCTTTCGTTCGTCATAGAGCACCCGGATGCGGCGGGCGATCTCCGTATTGAGGTAGACGCCGCAGAAGCGGTCGGCGCCGGGGCCGTAGGCGAAGACGGGAAGCATCGCCGGCGTATGGTCGTCCGTGACGTAGCAGCCCATGACACGACCCGTGCGCTCGTCGCCGTCGAGCAGCGTCAGGCCGCCCGTCTCGTGGTCGGCCGTCACGATGACGAGCGTCTCGCCGTTCGAGTCGGCGAAGCGCAGCGCCTCGGCCACGGCCCGGTCAAAGCTCAACATCTCGATGATCGAGCCGGGCAGGCAGCGCGAGTGGCCCGCGTAGTCGATCTTGGCCCCCTCGACCATGAGGAAGAAGCCCTCGCCGCCGCGCTCGCGGAGCTTGGCGATCGCCTCGCGCGTGGCGTCGGCCAGCAGCGAGAGGTTCGCCTCCTCGGCCGCGTCGTCCATCCGCTCGTCGATGCAGATCACCTTGCCCTCTCGGTCGTTGATCTCGTCGATCGAGCGCACGAAGCGGTACTCCTCCGAGAGCTCCTTCACGAGGTCCACGCCGTCGCCGCGCTCGGTGAACTGGCGGATGCCGCTGCCGCAGAGCAGGTCGATCTTCGCATCGAGCAGGCAGCGCGTCAGCTCGTCCGAGTTGTCACGCTCGACCGAATGGCCGTAGAAGGCCGTCGGCGTGGCATCCACGGCGTTGCCGAGCGTCAGCACGCCCACGGCGCACTGCTCATCGTGGAAGAAGTCCGAAAGCGACGGATAGGGCTCGCCGTCGGCGCTCATGGCGATGTGGCGGTTGTTGTGGCGCTCGCCCGTGGCCAGGGCGCTGCCGCCCGCCGCCGAGTCGGTCGTGAAGGCGTCGAGCGCATTGTTGCGCTGCAGGCCGATGTGCTTCATCCGAAGCGTCGTCAGCCCCCGGTTGGCATAGGCGCCGGCCATGATCTGCGGAAGGCCCATGCCGTCGCCGATCAGGAAGATCACGTTGCGGATCGCCCCTTCGCCGCCGTCGTTGCGGTAGGTCGGCGTGTAGATGTCGATCCCTTGCGAGAGCTGGAGCTTGTCGTTGCGGAAGCCGCCGAAGTCGCGCGTGGTTTTGTCCAGGCGCTTCGTGCCCGTCACGCCGGCCGCCGCGTCGCGGTGCTCGCCGATGCAGAAGTTCTTGTTGGCAAAGTCGTCGAAGAAGGCGGCACAGGTCTCGGGCCGGTCCGTATTGATGTAGTCGATGCCCAGGTCGTAGAAGGTGTAGTAGACGGTCGTGCCCTCGGGAGCGCCCCAGAAGCGCACGGGCTTCTCCCACGCATGGGCCCGGTCGATTACCTGCTTGACGCGTGCCAGCTCCGCGGGAATGATCGACCCCTTGCCGTTCCACTGCGAGAAGTCGCGGAAGTTGGCGCTCACGAGCGCGATGCGCTCGAGCTGCGCGGGGGTATAGTCCGCATCCCACGCCCCGTCGAAGCGGACGAAGGCGGGGTACCGGTCGAAATCGGCCGGTTCGGGCACGCGGCCCGTCACCGTGACGCGCACCGCCTCTGAATTCACCGCCGGGTCGAAGACCGCGGGCCAGCGCTGCAGCAGCGCGACGACGGCCCGCAAGGTCGGTTCGGTCTCGGACTTGAGTTCGACCATCAGCTGCAGCCGCTGGTCGGAATCCTTCCAGGCGCGGCCGCCGTTGCGGGCGAAGAGCGTCACGAGCGGCTCGACATAAAGGCTCTCGAAAGTCATCTCGGGCACAAGGTCCTCGACGTCGTGTCCCACGACGAGCACGCCGTCACGAAGGAACACATCGGCCTCGATCGACGAGACCCGCTGCGCATAGGCCTGGTAGAAGGGCACCGTGCGCGTATAGTCGTTGTGCGAATGGATCAGCACGGGAGGCTGCGCGGCACCGACGCCGCACAGCAAAAGGAATGCAAGCAGCAGTCCGGTTTTCAGAATCCGTTTCATGGTATCTCTCGGTTAGTCGTTTGTTCTTGTGTTCTTGAATTACTCCGCATAGCGCAGCAGCGCCCGGACGGGGGCATGGTCGGAGACGTAGCCGCCGCCGAGCGTATCGGGCAGGATCGTGCACTCGTCCGCCTCGAACCCTCCGCCGAAGAAGACGTAGTCGATCAGCGGCCGCTCCCCGACGGGAATCTGCCCGAAATCGGCGAAGCTCCACCCCGCGCCGTGACGCACCGCGGCGGCATCCCAGGCGCTGCGTAACGTGCCGTCTTCGAGCACGTGCGCGATGACCGTCGAGGAGGGATCGGCGTTGAAGTCGCCCGTGAGGATCACCGGACGGTCGCCACGCAGCGCCGCGATGCGGTCGAGCAGCAGCGTCACGCCCTCGCGGCGGGCCTGCTCGCCCATGTGGTCGAGGTGCGTATTCACGAAGAGCAGTTCGCGTCCGTTCGTTCCGTCACGCAGGATGACCCACGTCGCGATGCGCTCGCAGGCGGCATCCCACCCTTTCGAGCCGGCCACCTCGGGGGTCTCGCTCAGCCAGAAGGTTCCCGAATCGAGCAGGTCGAAGCGCTCCGTACGGTAGAAGATCGCATTGAACTCGCCGGCAGCGACGCCGTCCTCGCGTCCCACGCCCACGGAGGCATATCCGGGCAGCAGGGTCTGCAGGTCGTCGTACTGGTTCGAGAGCACCTCCTGCGTGCCGAGCAGGTCAACCTGCTGCGAGCGGATCAGCTCCCCGACCCGCTCGCGGCGGAAGCGCCAGTTGTTCTCCCCGTCCTCGGGATTGTCATAGCGCACGTTCATCGTCAGGACGGTCAGCTCCTGCGGAGCCCTGCCGCAGGAGACGGCCCCTGCGAGCAGCAACATGAAGAAGAGTTTTTTCATATCGTTTCGTTTTTTCGCGTCGCCCGAGGACCGGTCCCTGCCGCTACCGCATCGCAGCGGAACACCACACACCAAAAATTCCTTCCGTCCACTTGCAGGGAAACGGCCTCGGGCATCGCATCGTTATTTCACAAAGAGATTTTCCGCGGGAATCGGCACGAACTCCGTCTCGCCGGGAGCCTTCCAGCCCCAGGAGAGCTCCTGTCCCTCGTAATCCTCGAAGTAGAGCAGGCGGAAGGCGTGCAGCCCCTCGTCGAGGGCCACGCGGCCCGTCGCCGTGACGGCGGCGTGCGACGTATCGTTGTCGACGACCTTCTGTCCGTCGATCAGCAGCACGCTGCCGTCGTCGCTGCGCGTCGAGAACTCCCAGACTCCCCGCTGCGGGATGCGCACATAGCCCTCGAAGATGTAGGCGAAGTGGTCCTCCTGCGGTGCCTCGGCGATCGACGGCTCGGCCATCACGCCGCGCGAGACGGGACGCGTCCGCTCGATATCGGCCACGCGCGCGAAGGTCCCTTCATAATAGGTATAGGCGACACCCTGCTCTTCCGCCGTCGCGGCTGCCGCCGGCAGGAACTCCGCCTTCTCGGCCTGCAGGGTCATCGTGCGGCTCGGGGCAGCACCCGCCTTGAAGCCCCGGGCACGGAGCGTCAGCGTGCGCTCCACGCGGATCGGCGACTCGTAGAGGGCCGAGAGCGAATCGGGCTCCGAGCCGTCGAGCGTATAGCGGATCTCGGCCCCGGGCGTCGTCGTCGCCAGTGCGACGTCGACCGGCTCGGTGAAGAGGCTCACCGACTGCGTCGTGTAGGGAATCGAGACCGTCTCGCCGCGCGTAAGCGACGAGGGCTGCGCCGCAGCCGAGGTGCCGCGCGTAAGGTCCGCCTCGGGCAGCATCGTAAAGTGCAGCTCGCCGCCCGCCATGAGCTGTTCGTAGGTGATATAGTTGGTATCGACCGCCTTGCCGTTGAGCGTCACGGCACCGACATAACGGTTGCGGCGCGGCGTGTCGGCCGTGACGGTGAGCGTGCGGCCGTTGGCCAGGCGCACGGTGGCCCGCTCGAAGAGCGGCGCCGTCAGGACAAACTCGTTCGAGCCGGGGCATACGGGATAGAAGCCCAGCGACGAGAAGATGTACCAGGCCGACATCTGCCCGCAGTCCTCGTTGCCGATGATCCCTTCGGGGGTCGGGGCATACATCTCGTCGAGCAGGCGGCGCGTCAGCTCCTGCGTCTTCCACGGCATGCCGACATAACTATAGAGGTAGGCCATGTGGTGGCTCGGCTCATTGCCGTGGGCATACTGGCCCAGAAGGCCCGTGATGTCGTCAAGACCGACATCCTCGTGCGGCGATTCGAGCGTGAAGAGGCGGTCGAGCTCCCGCACGAAGGCTTCGCGGCCGCCGAAGAGCTGCTCCAGCCCGTTCACGTCGTGCGGCACGAAGAAGCGGTACTGCCACGGCGTGGCTTCGGTGTAGTCGCGCCCGGCGACGAACTCCTCGAAGGGCGCCGACCAGCTGCCGTCGCGCTGCCGACCGCGGAAGAAGCGGGTCGAGCCGTCGAAGACATTGACATAGTTGAGCGCCCGGCCGTAATACTCCGCGGCAATGTCGCTGCGGCCCAGCGCCTCGGCCATGCGGGCGATCGTCCAGTCGTCATAGGCGTATTCGAGGACACAGGAGACCGACTCGCGGAGGATATTCGAGGGGATGTATCCGTCGGCGACGTAATACTCCGACCCCTTGCGGTTGCAGTTCGACGAGCGCACCATGGCATCGAGCGCATGCTCCGCATCGAAGCCCCGGATTCCCTTCATCCAGGCGTCGGCAATGACCGATGCGGCATGATAGCCGATCATCGTGCGCGTCTCGCCCGACGAGAGGGGCCAGATCGGCAGCTCGCCCGTCACATCGTACATGTCGAGCATCGAGCGGACCATGTCGCTCACAAGCGTCGTGTCGACAAGCGTCTGCAGGGGGTTCCACGCCCGGAAGGTATCCCACAGCGAGAGGGTCGAATAGTAGGCCCGGCCGGCGGGCAGGCGGCCGATGGTGCCGTCGCTGCGGCGGTAGTCGCCGTTGACGTCGCTCATCAGGTTGGGCGTGAGTTTCGTATGGTACTGCGCCGTATAGAAGACCGTGCGCTCACCGCGCGTGCCGCCCTCGACGACAATGTCCGACAGGGCGTCGCGCCACAGCGTCTCGGCGCGGGCATGCACGGCATCGAAATCGAGTGCGGGAACCTCCTCAAGGCGGTTCTCCCGCGCATTCTCCGCACTGACGGCCGAGAGACCCACGGCCACGATGAGCGTCCCGACCTCCGGGGCGAAGGTGAGGACGGCCTGCCGGTCGCCGAGCAGCTCGACATCGGTGAAGGGCTCCGAGAAGCGGGCCGAGAAATAGACGTACTGGTCGGCCACCCAACCCTGCGTGCGGCGCATGCCCTCGATCTCGTCGGCAGCCGTCTGCCGCAGTTCGCGCAGGTCGATCCGCTCGTCGGTGAGCGTGTGCATCAGGTCGATGACCACGCGCCGCGGCCCCTTGCCGCGGAACACGTAGCGGTGCACGCCCGTGCGGGGCGCCGCCGTCAGCTCGACCTCCAGCCCGTCGTCGGAGAGCTCGACGGCGTAGTAGCCGCACGTGGCCCGCTCGCGGCCGTGCGAAAAGGCGTAGGGCACGGGGTGGAACTCCCCGTCGCGCACCACGTCGTCGCGCAGCGTGGGATAGAAGAGGATATCTCCCAGATCGGCGCACCCCGTGCCGCTCAAATGCGTATGCGAGAAGCCGTCGATCGTCGTATCGTCGTAGTGGTAGCCGGCGCAGGCGTCCCAGTCGCCCGAGCGCGTATCGGGGCTGAGCTGCACCATGCCGAAGGGGGTCGTGGCGCCGGGATAGGTGTGGCCGTGGAATCCGGTTCCGATGAAGGGATCGACATAATCGATCGGATCCGAGGGCTGCATGCAGGCTGCACATGCGCATGCCGCCAGGGCCAGAGTCAAGGTTCGCATCATGGCTGTTCAGGTTCAGGTTCAGGTTTCGGGTATACAAATATACGAAAGAAGAGGTTGCCGACGATGGCGATTTGCGCTTTTGCCTCCTCAATTTGCGCACAGATTACCCCCTCCGGCACCTCCCGCAAGAGAAAAAAAGGAGATATGACCGTGTCATTTTGACAAAAAAGGTTATCTTTATCCCGAAAAACGCTCATCGGCATGGCACGCATCATCCTCATGACCGACTTCTCCGAAGCCTACGCCCGCAGCCTGCTGCTGGGCATCGCCCGCTATGCGCACGACTCGGGACAGGCGTGGAGCCTCTGCCGGCTGCCCCTTGCGATCCGCGAAAAGTCGGGCATCGAGGCCGTCGTCGAGTGGGCGCGCCGCATGCGGGCCGAGGCCGTCATCGGACAGTTCTACAACACGGACAAGGTCGAGCTCTTCGCCCGCAACGGCATCATCGCCATCGCCCAGGACTTCAAGGCCCGCTTCTCGACGATCCCCAACATCACGGGCCCCCACTACCGGGCCGGGGAGATGGGCGCCGAATACTTCATCAAGAAGGGATTCCGCCACTTCGCCTTCTACGGCACGCGCGGCATCGTCTGGTCGGACGAACGCTGCCAGGGCTTCCGCGACACGGTCCGCCGGGCCAACGCCGGGTATACCTTCTCGGCGCTGCGCAACACGTCGCAGACCGATCTGTGGCTCTACGACCCGATCCAGCTGACCACCTGGCTGCAATCGCTGCCCAAGCCCGTGGCGATCATGGCCTGCGACGACAACCAGGCCTACCACATCACCGAGGCGTGCCTCCAGGCCGAAGGGGCCGGATTCCGCATCCCGGACGACATCGCCGTGCTGGGCGTCGACAACGACGAGACGATCTGCCGCCTCTCGGCGCCGAACCTCTCGTCGCTCAACCAGAACATCGAACAGGGCGGCTACGACGTCGCCCGCCTGATCGACCGCATCCTGCACGACCCGAAGGCCGAACGCGAGGACATCATGGTCTACCCCACGCACATCATCACGCGCCAGTCGACGGACATCTACGCCAACAACGACCCCCACATCGCCGAGGTGCTGAAGTACATCCACGAGAACATCAGCCAGAAGATCACGGTCGACGAACTCGTGGCCCTCGTGCCGCTCTCGCGCCGCCTGCTCGAATCGCGTTTCAAGAAGAGCATGGGCACGTCGATCTACGACTACATCATCCAGGTCCGCATCGAGAAGATGACACAGCTGCTGGGCGAGGGGTTGAGCGTCTCGGAGGCCGCCTCGGAGCTGGGATTCTCCGACATCAAGAATGTCTCGCGCACCTTCAAGCAGCTCAAGGGGATGACCCCTTCGGAATACCGGCAGCAGGTCACGCTCGGCAAATTCTGACACGCCCGCAGCCATCTACCTGCGCTTCCGCTCCGTCCGCGGCCTTGCTGCGCCGGCCCTGCCGCCGGTGCGTTCCCCCGCCGCCGCACGCCGCCGCACCGACCAGCCGAAATGGCCCAGCGCCTCGCCCAGGGCGTAGTATTCGCCATGGGAGTAGACGATCGGGCAGGCCCGCTCCAGGCAGAACTTCCCCGTCTCCGGGTCGATATAGGCGGCATCGACCTGCACGTTGACCACCTCGGCCAGAAACATGTCGTGCGAGCCCAGCGGCAGCACCTGCCGCACGCGGCATTCGATATTGACCGGTGCCTCGTCGACCAGCGGCGCCGCCACCCGGCCCGCCGGCACTGGCGTCAGGCCCGCCTCGCGGAACTTGTCGTAATCGCGCCCCGAGCGGACGCCGCACCAGTCGGTCGCGCGCGCCAGCCGCCGGGTCGTCAGGTTGATGACGAACTCGCCCGTGCGGCGGATGATCCCGTAGGAGTGGCGCTCGGGGCGGATCGACACGTAACACATCGGCGGATCGGTGCACACCGTGCCGGTCCACGCCACGGTCAGCAGGTTGTACTCTTCGGGCGCCGCACCGCAGCTCACCAGCACCGCCGGCAGCGGATAGAGCACCGTGCCGGGTTTCCAGGTCTCTTTCATGATCGGTTCCGTTTTTCGGACGCCGCAAGCCGCCGCGGCGCCGCCATGCGTACAAAGATACCGATTTTTCGGTTATCTTTGCGGTATGCTGACGGATTTCATACGCTACCTCGAGGCCGAACGGCGCTACTCGCCGCTCACGGTGCGCAACTACCGGCGCGACATCGAGGGGTTCCTCCGCTGGTTGGGATACGACGATCCCGACCGCGTCGACATGAAGGAGATCACCACCGAGCAGGTGCGCGACTGGATTCTCTACCGCACCGACACGGCCCGCCTGAACGCCGCGTCGATGAACCGCGAAGTCTCGTCACTGCGCGCGCTCTTCCGCTGGCTGCTCCGCACGGACGCCGTCGAGCACGACATCATGCGGCCGATCCGGTCGCTCAAGCGCCCGCAGCACCTCCCGGCCTTCATCCCCGAAAGCCGCATGAGCGGCATCGTCCACGAGTGCGAGACCGAGTCGGAGCAGTTCCTCACCGAACGCGATACGCTCATCGTGCTGCTCTTCTACACCTGCGGCGTGCGCCTGGCGGAGCTCGCGGGCATCGACCGCGACGACTTCTCGGCCGACTGTACGTCGCTGCGCGTGCGGGGCAAGGGGGACAAGCAGCGGATCGTCCCCGTCCTGGCGTGCGTGCGCGAAAAGATTTTGCACTACCTCCGCCTGATTGAAAGGCAAAATATTTGCAATTCTACGGAAAAAGCACTATTTTTAACGTGGAAAGGGAGGCGCTGCTCCCACAGCACGATCTACCGGATCGTGCGGCGGGAACTGCTCCAGAACGGCGTCCAGGGCAAGGCAAGCCCTCACGTGCTGCGCCACACCTTCGCCACGCACCTGATGAACGGAGGCGCCGATCTGCGCGAAATCCAGGAGCTTCTGGGGCACTCCTCGCTCAAGGCCACGCAGGTCTACACGCACAACAGCATCGCCCGCCTCCGGGAGACATACCGAAAAGCCCATCCCCGTGAAAAGGGAGGGAAGTGATAACTTTATAAAACGTAAAGCTATGAACGTACAGATTCAATCCGTGAAATTCGATGCCGACAAGCGGCTGATCGAATTCGTAGAGGCCAAGATGGCGAAACTGGACCGCTTTGCCGAGCGCTCCACGGGCGCCGAGGTCGTCCTCAAACTCGATAAGGACCACGAAAAGGGAAACAAGATAGCCACGATTACCCTCCACATGCCGGGCGAGGACCTGGTGGCCTGCCACCAGGCCAAGACGTTCGAGGAGTCGGTCGACGAAGCCATCGACGCCCTGAAACGCCAGCTGGACAAGTTCAAGGGCAAATTCGACAACAAGTAACCCCTTCCGACACACGAAAAAGGACGGCCGTCTCCTGCGAGACGGCCGTCGTCGTATCGGCCCTGTATACCATGCATTCCCTCACCGGTGCCGACGGGCCGGTGCGGATTGTTGCACGCGGTCAATAGACCCACTCGAAGTCGTCGACACGCATCTCGTTCTGCGAGCTGCCCGTCAGGTAGTCGCCGCGCATGCTCGTGGCGCACGAGATGACGAGCGAGCAGGCAGCTGACGACGGATTGGCGGCCTCCTTGTCATACCACGACACCGGGATGACGTACTCGACCCAGTCGCCCGTGCTCTCGCTGATGACCTGCTGGCCGTAACCGAGGATCGCACCCTCGTTGACGGACGAGGTCTCGGCAGGATTCCACATGCCCGTCGGGGCCGTCATGCCTGAGCTGACGCCATGCTGAGCCGTCCAGTCGACCACCGCCACGAAGATGTACGAACGGTCCTGCTGATCCTTGTACGACGCACCGTCGGGATCGAAAGAACCGACCTTGTCGATCGTGCCGACGGTCGCCTTGCAGCGCACCTTCAGCGCCCGTGGACGCGCTGTCCACTCGTAGGGCTGGCCGAAGCAGGCCGTGCCGCTGAAGCCTTCGTAAACGAACTGACCCGTATACATGTTGCCCGGGGCAAAGATCGCACCCAGCACCAGACGGGGCATGAGCACGGCAGCACCCTCCTCCTCGTAGCAGAGCGGCGTGTAGATCTTGGGCTCACCCGACTCTTCGTACTGCTCGAGGAACATGTTGTTGCCGCTGTCCCAGAAGTTCTCGCCCTCGGCGTTGGGATAGGTGATCGGATAGAAGGTCACGTTGTCGGTGGTCATCTGCTTCTTCGACCAGCCCGACATGTCGCCGTTGGGAACCACGTCGCCATCGGCGGTCTTGAACTCCACGGCAGCCAGGGCTTCACCCTCCTTGGCCACGCGCACCTCGTAGTCCGACGCGGCGAAGACGCCCGTACCCTCGGCGATGGTGTGGATCTCCAGCCCGGCCTCGTTCGTCGAGGCGCTCCAGACGGGAGCAAGGCGATAGACGTCACCCTCGACAAGCTCCGCCTCCTGCCAGTCGGCGGCACCCTTCACGCGGTACTGTACCGCCGCGCCGTCGGGCAGGTGCTCGGCCGTCACCGTCGCCGTATTGGCCCACAGGTCGGCATCGTCGTTATAGGCGAGCGTCGGCTTGGCCGTCAGGTGGAAGGTGAGGGTCTTGGTCGTGACCTGCTCCTTCGTGTCGGTCACCGTGAGCGCGAACTTGTGGTCCGAATCCTCGTTGTAGATCAGGGCGATCATCGGCACGAGAGACGAGATGTCGAACGTCACGGAGCTCTGGCCCAGCACCTGGTCCCCGACGGGGAATCCGAGGCCCTGCAGCACCTCGGCCATCGAACCGGGATTCACCAGGTCGAGCGTCTCCGAAAGGCCGATAGCCCCGAGAATCTCGGGCGTCAGCGCCGGCGAGTCGATCTGCACCGTGAAACCGGCGATCTTGCCCTGCGCTACGACCGATACCTGCACGGACATCGTCTCCTGGATCTCCTGCACGGCGTCGATATCCCCGTCGACAAGCGTAATCACGGGAGCGGCCTTGGCGCTTTCGGTCAGGTGAAGCGTCAGCGTCTTGGTCACGCTCTGCCCGGCACGGTCGGTCACCGTCACGCCGAACTTGTGATCCGAAGTCTGGTCATAAACCATGATAAGCGGCACGAAGCGCGAAATGTCGATCGACAGCGCCGTCTGACCGAGCACTGCGTCCCCTACGGGCAGTCCCAGCGAGGCAAGGCCCTCGGCGACATCGGCCGATGCCGGATTGGCCAGGCTGAAGCTGCGCGAGAGACCCACCATCGCCAGCATCTCGTCCGTCAGGAAGGGCGAGTCGATCGAGATCGTCAGCTCCTCGATCTTGCCCGGAGCCGTCACATCGACCCGCACGGTCATGTCCTGCACCATTTCCTGGGGCTGATCGATGCTCGCACCGGCGAGTTCAACCGTCGGAGCATCGGGGCGCTTGCTTCCTTCGTCATCCTTGCTGCAACCGGCAAAAAGGCCGGCCATCGCGGCGAACATTGCCGCCATCGTCAATATTTTTCTCATAGTCAACCTAATGAATGATACATGTCGTTTGTTTCGTGCAAAAATAGCGCCCCGGGGTGAGGTGGGCAAATAAATTCAACGAACAGCCGGAAAAGCAATCACAGACACCCGTTTTTTCATCACGAACCGGTTGACAGGCTCCATGCAATCCCCGCTTCGCGCCACCGGAAGAACCGGCGACGGGTCCTGCGGAGTCCCTCGCCGAAGGGACAGTCCGACACGGACAGGCGACGGATGCGGGGCGGGCAGGCGACGGGCACAAGGCGGACAAAAACACGCGACAAGCGGGCGACGTGCAGGGCACAAAAACAAAAAACGACCGCCGAAGCAGTCGTTTTCGAGTAGTGGATAGGGGATTCGAACCCCTATGTCATGCGTGAGAGGCATGTATCCTAACCCTTAGATGAATCCACCGTTTTGGTTTTTTCGTGGTGCAAAGATAACGCCTTCTTTCAAAACTCCAAAATTTTCGGGCAAAATATGCGATTTTTTTTTATTTTTCTTGTCCCGGGCCCCTTTTTGCCTATCTTTACGCCGAACCAATACCCACAACGACCATGAAACGACTCCCCGCCCTGCTCCCCCTCGCCGCAGCCGCCCTTGCGGTCTCCTGCTCGTCCCGCCCGACCGCTCCCAACTTCGGCGAGCGCTCCGTCGACACGCTGCTGCGGCACGGCGCGGCCAGCTGCCGCGTGGAATACCGCTTCGCCACCATCCGCAATGCCGACGCCTCGGAAGCCCTGCGAACCATCGAACAGGCCAACATCGGCTACTTCTTTGAACTCGAGGAGTTCTCCGGGACCCCCGCCGAAGCGGCCGACAGCGCCCTGCACGAGATCGCACGGGAGTGCCTGCCCGATCTGCCCGAGCGGGCCGAAGCCCCGACCTACGAGATTGCGGTCGAGTCCCAGGGCACGGTTGTCGACACGCTCCTCACCTATGTCATCGTGCGGTCGAGCTACCTGGGCGGCGCACACGGCTCCTACGCCACGAACTACCACAACTACTCGCTGCGCGACGGCTACGAACTCTGCACGGCGGACCTCTTCACGCCGGAGCAGCTGCGTGAGATCGACCGCCGCATCCGCCTGAAACTGCTCGAGCAGTACGATGCGACGGACGACGAAGGGCTCGCCGCCGCGGGGCTCTTCCCCGACTACATCACCGCCACGGAGAACTTTCTCGTGACGCCCTACGGCATCACCTTCCACTACAACCCCTACGAGATCGGCTGCTACGCCCTCGGGGCCGTCGAGGTGGAGTTCCCGACCAGCGAACTGAACGAGGTGCGCGCCCGCTGACAGCGAGTGCGCCGACCCCTCCCGGCCCCTCCCGGCAGTCTCCCGCTGCCGCACCCGCCCGCCACGACATACATATAATAAAAAAGGCCCGAGTCATCACGACTTGGACCTTTCTTTTTTCGCCGGGGTACCACCCCCGCCGAAAAGAGGGTTAATCGGAGGTATTCGACCCGTCGGAACGAGCACCGCTCCCGAGTCTTAGCGACGGATCATCCGCCGCAACCTGCCGATTTCCTCAACCAACCTAAAACTACTAACCTAAATGAACCTTAAAACTTCACTGCAAAGATAAGGTCTCTTTCGGTATTATGCAAATATTTTATGAATATATTAAATATATTTAACAATTTGGTAACATTGAGCACCCTGCACAGCCCGACACACTCCCAGACCAAACAGCCGCAATGCAGCTGCAAATACAATATGTATCAACATGTTGCACCGACATCGCAGGACAATCCTCCGATGAGTGCCGCATCGGAAGAATCCACCGCCGATTTCTTACCGAAAGCGCTGCAAACAGGTAAAAAGGGAGACCGGGCGGCAGAAACGGGGCGACAGAAACGGGCGGCAGAAACGGGCGGCAGAAACGGGGCGACAGAAACGGGCGGCAGAAACGGGCGGCAGGACCGGGGCGGCAGAAACGGGGCGGCAGAAACGGGGCGGCAGGACCGGGGCGGCAGGACCGGGGCGGCAGGACCGGGGCGGCAGGAAGCAGATGCCGGAGAACGGGCTGAAGGCACCGGCAGCCGGAGGTTGGCATCGAAAAAAGCCGGACAAGAACACCGCAAAACCGAATACGGACAGGAAAAGCCCGAAACCGAACACAAAAATCCGAAAACAGAGACGGGAAGCCCGAAAACTGGCAGGGAAAGCCCGGAAACACGCAGGGAAAGCCCGGAAACAGGCAGGGAAAGCCCGGAAACAGGCAGGGAAAGCCCGGAAACAGGCAGGGGAGCCGGATGCCGAAGAGGCCGGCATTCCGAAAGCGAAGCGGATCGGGCAGGGACAAAAAAAGGAAACTCGGAATCAAGACTGATCGTCCATCATCCACAGTTTCCTCACCAACCTAAAACTACTAACCTAAATGAACCTTAAAACTTCGCTGCAAAGATAAGCCGGAAAATCGAACCGTGCAAGTTTTTTATTAAAAAATTTCAGTAAATTTTGATATTTTTTTATCATACCACCTCCAACAGATCGCACATTCGTTGATTTTCAATAAATTACACAACAAATACTCCGCAGCGCGCCACGCGGGGCTTGCGCATTTCAGAGGGGAAGATCCGGCGAACTCCTCCGTCCTGTTCACGACCGGCGTGCAGGCCCGCACGGCAGCCCGCGGCGGTCCGTTGCGAAGTTCCGCCCGCGAAGTTCCGCCCGCGAAGGTTGGTCGATAACGACCAGCCGGAAACCACCAGTCCACAAGCGGCAGTCGGCGGCAGTCAATCCGTAACGGTCAGACGCAAAGGTCAGAAAAGCCCCTTCAGCAGCGGATAACCCATCCGGCGGCGCAGTTTGATCCGCCGGACGAGGTTGAGCGGCCGCCGCTTCAGCCCGGCGCGTCCCCGGGCAAGGAAGTCGTTGACGGCATCCAGCACGCGGGCCGAGCAACGGCCGTCGCGGTGCGGTTCGTGCCGCATCGTATAGGCGCGGATCTCGCGCATGAGCTCCTCGGGGCGTGTGAGGGCCCGTTCGAGGGCCGGCCCGACCTCCTCGGGCCGCTGGACATCGATCAGATAAGGCCCCGGGTGCGAATTGCGGAACGTCACGACGGGGCGGTCCAGGAACATGAACTCCAGAATGATCGACGAACTGTCACACAGCAGCACGTCGGCCCGCCGCAGTGCCCCGAAGTCGAACGTCGAGCCGAGGAAGGTCACGTTGTCGTGCGCGGCGGCGATCCGGGCATAGCGGTCAATCACCGCCCGGTCGTCAAGCTTCGGATGGAACATGAAGATCCACTCCCAGTCGCGCTCCGCAACCAGATGCTCGATCTCGTCGGCCAGATAAGGCGTCGAGGTGAGCGACCGCGTGAAGGTCGTCGAGTAGAGCACGACGGGCCGCGCGTTGTGCGGCGGCGCCTGCATCTCGGGCGAGAAGTAGTCGTCGGCCTTCGTCCAGCCCGTCTCGTAGACGCGGAAGTAGCCGTATCGCCGCTCCTGCTCGCGGAAGGGCCCGGTGCTCGTCGGGCCCTGCGTGCAGTAGATGTCGAACCAGCCCCGCACGGTGAAGTGGTCGTCGTGGCGGTCGTTGCGCTTGTTGATGGGATAGCCGTGGAAGAGCTGCACCTTCACCCCGGGAAAGAAGTCGGGGATGTGGTTTCCGGGGGCGAAGACCGCTATCGGGTTGTACTCCATGACCTCGGCAATCGTGGCAAGGCGCCGCTCGCCCTCCGCGAGCTGGTCGGGGCACCCCTCCTCGATAAACCAGGCCACGTCGTCGCCGCGGCGGCGGATTTCGCGTTGCAGCGGCCGCATGATCGGATAGGCATACGGCAGCGAGACGAACATCAGGTACTTTTTCATCGGTCGGAAAGCGGTTAACGGGACAGCCGGCGTTCGAGGCTCTTGCGCCAGCGAAGGAGCGTGACAATCAGCTTGACGAGCGGCCGCAGCGCATGCCAGCGGTCGAGATCGAGCAGTGCAAGCCGCGCGGCGGAGTAGTGGCGGCGCACCTCCCGCCGGTAGCGGGCGACGTCGCGCCGCAGGTTGCGGGCCAGGTCGCTGTCGCCGGCCCACGGGTTGCGGCTCTTGCAGAAGTAGGTCAGGTAGACGCGCAGCGTGCTGAGCGTGGCGAGGTAGTCGGCACGGCCCGCCAGTTCGGCATCGCGGCGCCGCAGCTCGGCCGAGACCGTCTCGCAGTAGAGACGGCAGTAGTCGAAGTCGAGGCGGCTGTGGTTCGACGACCCGGCGCGCTGCACGTAGCCGTAGCCCACGTAGTCGATGAAGCGCACGCGGGGGTTGCGGCTGAAGAGCTGGATATTCACCGCCGAATCCTGCCACAGCCGCAGCGGGTAGTGGCGGATCGTCCCGTCGAAGAGACTCCGCCGGTAGAGCTTGCCCCAGAGGCCGCCCCACACCTCGTTGCAGAGCAGCGCCTCAAGAAACTCCAGCCCGGACATCTCGCCCGTGCGGCCCGCGCGGACGGGGGCTTCATAGGAGGAGCTGATGCGCTTGTAGTCGCAGCAGACGACATCGCACGCCGAGCGCTCGATCTCGTCGACGAGCCGCTGCAGCATCTCCGGCTCGAAGAGGTCGTCGCCGTCGAGGAAGGTGACATACCGGCCGCGGGCCCGTTCGAGCGCCGTCTCGCGGGCGCGGGCCACGCCGCCGTTCTCCTTGTGCACGACGACGATGCGCGGATCGCGTTCGGCATGGCGGCAGGCGACGGCACGGGTGCCGTCCTTCGAGCCGTCGTCCACGACGATCGCCTCGAAATCGGTGAAGGTCTGCCGCTCGACCGACTCCAGCGTGGCGTCGAGATACTGCTCGAGGTTATAGACCGGGATGATGATCGAGACCGCCGGCTGCGGTGGCTGCATGTGGGGTGTATCCATCGGCTGATCGTTCATTTCATTTCAATTCAATACGTGGTTGCGCACCGCCTCGGCGATGCGCTCGCCGTCGAGTGCCGCGGAGATGATGCCGCCGGCATAACCGGCCCCCTCACCCGCCGGGAAGAGACCCCCGACGTCGGGGTGCATGAGCGACAGCGGATCGCGCGGGATGCGCACGGGGGTCGACGTGCGCGACTCGACGCCCACGACGACGGCCTCGGGGGTCACGAAGCCCCGCATGCGGCGCCCGAAAGTCCCGAGCCCGGCGCGGAGTCCCTGCGCGATGAAGCGGGGCATCCAGCTGTCGAGCCGCGACGGGGTGATGCCGGGGATGTACGACGTGCGGGGCAGCGACGTCGAGGCGCGCCCGGCCACGAAGTCCGAGACGCGCTGCGCCGGGGCGATTTGGTGCTCGCCGCCCATGCGGCGGGCCAGCTCCTCGAACTCCTGCTGGAACTTCAGCCCCGCCAGCACGCCCCATTGGGGTTCGAGGTGGGCGAAGTCCTCCAGGCGTACCTCCGTGACGAGCCCCGAATTGGCGAAGGGCGAGGAGCGGCCGCTGGGCGACATGCCGTTGACGACCGACTGCGCGGCATCGGTCATGGCCGGGACGATGAAGCCGCCCGGGCACATGCAGAAGGAGTAGACGCCCCGGCCGCCCTCCTGGCTCACGAGCGAATAGGAGGCTGCGGGGAGGTATTCGCCCCGCTCGGGGCAGTGGTACTGGATCGAGTCGATGAGCGCCTGCGGATGCTCGATGCGCACGCCCATGGCGAAGGGCTTGGCCTCGAGACGCACGCCGCGGCGGTGCAGCAGTTCGTAGATGTCGCGCGCCGAGTGGCCCGTCGCCAGCACCACGGCGGCCCCTTCGATCCGTTCGTCGCCGCAGCAGACGCCCCGGATACGCCCCTCGTGCAGCAGCAGGTCGGTCACGCGCCGCCCGAAGAGGAACTCACCCCCGGCGTCGAGGATCGTCTGCCGGATACGCTGCATGATGCGCGGCAGCTTGTCGGTGCCGATGTGGGGATGGGCCTCGTAAAGGATTTCGGGCGTTGCGCCGTGAAAGACCAGCGTTTGCAGCGCCTTGTTGTAGTCGCCGCGCTTCTTGCTGCGCGTGAAGAGCTTGCCGTCGGAGAAGGTCCCGGCTCCGCCCTCGCCGAAGGCGTAGTTGGAATCGGGGTCGACCGCGCCGTTGCGGTTGATCTGCGCGATGTCGCGCTTGCGGGCCGAGACGTCGCGCCCCCGCTCCATAATGACGGGTTTCAGCCCCAGCTCGATGAGCCGCAGGGCGGCAAAGAGCCCCGCGGGCCCCGATCCGACAATGATGACCTCGGTGCGGCCCCCGACCTGGGGATAGTCGAAATGCACGGGGGCGGGCTGCGGCTCGCGGTCGATGTAGAGCTCGAGCGTGAGGTTCACCTTGACCTGCCGCTGCCGGGCGTCGATCGAGCGTTTGACCACCCGGGCCAGCGCCACGTCGGCACGCGCCACACCGGCCTGACGCGCCGCCAGCGAAGTGTAGGTTTCGGCTTCGGCAGCCTGACGGGGAGTGAGCACAAGAGTTACCAGACGGGGCATGATCGCACGATATTATGCGCAAAAATAGCGAAAAAAGCCTTACCGCGACCCAACTCGGGTTGTGTTTTACATTTTTTTGTCTACCTTTGTGACAGTCAATGCGGATATGGTGTAATTGGTAGCCACGTCAGACTTAGGATCTGATGCCTTACGGCGTGGGGGTTCGAGTCCCTTTATCCGCACAAGGGAGCCTTTTCCGGGGCTCTCTTTTTTCATGATAATGATGCCCAAAGAGGTTGGTATTATAATTGGATCATTCATTATCATCTCGATAAAAAACGGAGAAGATAGGCTGCATACAAACAACGTCTTCTTCCAACAATCTGATAGATAAAATTCCTCGGTATTAGCTAAAACAGAAAGACTAAAACACTGGAGCAATTATTCACGATTCCTAATATCCATTAGCAATTTCCACACATTCATTTCGTAATTCCTGCAAAAATCGAGATACTGCAGGATTCTTCGAAAGATTAAAAAGCGGCAAATACTTAATAATCAAATCAGATTCAATATTGTTAAGATTTCCAGTATACTTCACCCAATTTACAACCAAGTTCCTGTTGATCCACCCTATAATTTTTGACTCGTCATCTTTCGAAAACTTATAATTTCTTTTATTTTTCTTTCCGATCAAAGACATTTTCGGCGGTCTATAACCTAAAACCGCCCCCAGACTTCTAAAAAATGTTCCGTGGCCTTTTGCACGCAGTTCCTGCAGCAGGAATCTCTTATACAAGTTTTTAGATGCAATCCCAACATAAAGAATATTGTGCCCTCGCTCCAAAAGGATATCCGCAAAGATTTTTGGAAGCTGATTTCTGCTTTTGATTCGTATACAATATAAGCCAGGGGAACAAGGGACCAAATCATCAATATCTTTGGCTATCTTAAAATTTTGTTCATCCATCAGTACCTTTTCAAGTAGAGCCAAATCTCCTGTAGAAATTTGACTTAAGGATACATGCTGTTTAGAAGGTTTATCCGAAATACGACCTTTTACCATTCCTGCTTCTTTTAGAGAAACTACCGACCCTTTACATTGAAAAAAAGCAGGATAATTCTTTGCCCGACGATAAATCTGATATGAGGTTATCATCGAACGATCCTTTTTTTGATACCATTTATTTTCATTTAATTTTTCCGCTATTTCTTTTGTTGTCATTGGTTTCCCAACTTGGTGAAACAGGTTCACCATCGCTTCATGCAAAGTCATCGTTTTTTATTATTATCTACTTCACGCTTCAAAATAGCCACTAAGTTCTCAGGGCGCCCTACTTGTTTCCACAATTTTACAGGGGATACCGCTACCACTTCCCAACCATCTGCCCCTAATTTATTTAATTCTTTAATATCTGATTCTACAAGAGAATCTTGTTCCATATAAGCAAAAACATAAGATTTATATTCGAATTTTCGCATGTCTGATAATTTAACTATTACACTATTGTAAATATAGCAAAAACTATTCATACCACTACATCTAATTTATCATAAATTATTTAGCGAATCAGGGATTTTTTACTGTTTTATCCTATCTGACAAAAAAATACAAACACGATATAACGCATCCCAAAACACCTGTGGTCAAACCGCCGTTGCAATTTATCATACAAACAATTATTTTTTACCGTTACCACATAAATACGGACCTTCTTGAGGACACTGCCGGCCCGATCACCCCGCAAACCGCCGCACGGAGCCGCCCATGCCGGACACCGGCTGCCGCTCCTGCGCCAACCCGCGACCGACCGGCACGCGCCGTCCTGCCGCGCAGACAAAAATCGGGACGGGAATTTTGAAGAGTTCCCGATTTCTTGTAATTTTCGTAAAAATTCACACACTTTATCACGAACCAACATGAGAAAGGATTTCGGATCGAAAAGCTGGCTCTACCCGATGCCGGTGCTGATCGTGGCGGCATACGACGAGGCGGGCGTACCCAATGTCATGAACGCCGCGTGGGGCGGGATGTTCACCGACGAGACGATCGGTCTCTGCCTCTCCGCCGGGCACAAAACCACGAAAAACATCCTTGCGACGCGGGCCTTCACCGTCAGCATGGCCACCGCCGACCAGGTCACGGCCTGCGACTACGCGGGGCTTGTCTCGGGCAACAAGGTCCCCGACAAGTTCGCCCGGGCGGGATTCCACGCCACGCGCTCGGCGCACGTCAACGCCCCGCTGATCGACGAGCTGCCGATGGCGCTCGAGTGCGAGCTGCTCTCCTACGACCCCGCGAGCTGCCACCTGGTCGGCCGCATCGTCAACATCTCGGCCGACGAGCGCATCCTCACCGACGGAGAGATCGACCGGCACCGGCTGCGTCCGATCACCTACGATCCGATCCGCCTCGAATACGTCGAACTGGGCGACACGGCCGGCAAGGCCTTCTCCTGCGGCAGAGTGTTGAAGTAACCTAAATAAATAAACCAATGAAGGTTTTAATCGAATTCAAAGATATTGATATTGAGATAAAAACAAAAATAACAGAACTCGGCAGTCTATGGAAACATTCAAAAAATAATCCGCAATCCCTCGTTTCGGAATCTACCTTGGAAGAATGGGACCAATTGATATTAAAATGGGCCGAAGACGAGAATCTTCCTTTGATAATAAGAAGAAGCGGAACAAGAGGTCAGGAATTCAAACATCCCAGCGGCAGAAAAATCATAATATCCGACAATACGTTTGCTTTGTGGGTATACCACAATGTATTATCAAACCAAACATTTACCATAGGTGAGATAAAGAGCATGCTGAACAATAATGAGGTTCCTATGGTATATGCGTTAAAAAAAGAAGAAAAGGGGATTACGAGACATACCAAAACATTAGGGAAATACTCCTTGTCAGAAGGCGACTCAAAATGGAAATTATGCCACATTATTCCCGTAGGACTTAACAGCCGGAAAGGAATTGAAGAATTTGATATAGAGACGATAAAAAAGCATTTTATAAATTACGCCAATCCCAGAAACATGTTTGTTTTACCCAAAGAGATCGGAGGATTGGGGGAAATACAGGAATTTATCAATGAGCAAAAATAAAAAACCGAACAAGAAATAATCATCCTGTTTTGTCGTTAAAGATGGATTATTCCGATCCATCCCAAACATAGAATTAACGATGATTCCCGGGAGTAATCCAAAGTTCTTGTTTCCAAAACAATACAGTCCATGAAACAACACTGTCTGGAAAGTGCGGCCGATGTGGAGCGCCGCTGTCTGGAGCTGGGCTTCCTGCCCTTCTTCCGGTGCGGCATCCCCGGCTTCTCGATCGAGGAGATGATCTCCCCGGAATACTGGTTCACCGACGAGGAGGGGGCCTGGGAGTGGAAAGGGCCCGTCATCCGCGAGGGACACTGCGCCTACGGCAAGTTCTTCAACCGCAAGGCGGGCTTCGTCAGCCGCGCGTGGCTCGCGGACTGGGTCAACTACCGGCGCTCGCGGCCGCTGGCGTCGGACGAGGATACGGCGGCGCTCGACGACGTGGTCATGCAGACCATTCAGGTCGAGGGGACGGCCACCATCCAGGAGCTGCGCCGCATGCTCGGCTTCGCCAGGGGGCGCGGACGGCGCACGGGCAGCGAGCTCGCTGACGAGATCCCGGAGGATGAAAAGATCTCGCTCGACCCGGTGCTGACGCGCCTGCAGATGGAGATGCGGCTCGTCATCGCCGACTTCGAGTACAACCTCGACCGTCACGGCAATCCCTACGGCTGGGGCGTGGCCCGCTACACGACGCCCGAGACGCTCTACGGGCCGCTGATCGCCGACTGCACGCCCGCGGAGTCGTTCGTCCGCATCCGCGACCACTTCCGCACGCTCTTTCCCGAAGCTTCGGACCGACAGCTGCTGAAACTCATCGGCTGACCGCCGCACGCCAATGCAAGGCGCGCGCCGCCGCGGCCCGAAGAGGCGCCCGGGAAGGCCATCCGAGAAAGCCATCCGCAGAGCCATCCGCAGAAGCCGTCGCAGAGACCGCCGCAGAGACCATCGCGGAGCCGTCCGCGGAGACCGTCCGCGGCATCAGCACCACCCGCCCCCGCCGGAACCGGAAAGCCCCTCGTCCGGAGGAGTGTGGGTCCCGAAAGGCATCTTATCCGAAGGGAGAAGGACCCCGGAAAGCGCCTCATCCGGAGGGAGAAGAGCCCCGGGAGGCGCACGGCCGCCTGCCGGATGCGACCGCACAACGGCTTTCGGCATTTTCCCGCGCGCAAAGTTTCCGGATCCGAGGAAACTTCGTATATTTGCAGGCTGAAAACGAAGCAAAAAACAAAACAAAAATATTTTGACTATGGCAAAGGAACTCAAAGACCTGACGAAGTCGGACGAGAACTACTCGCAGTGGTACAACGACCTCGTGGTGAAGGCGGGCCTGGCCGAGAACTCGGCCGTCCGCGGATGTATGGTCATCAAACCCTACGGTTACGCCATCTGGGAGAAGATGCACGACGCGCTGGACAAGATGTTCAAGGAGACCGGGCACCAGAACGCCTACTTCCCGCTGTTCATCCCCAAATCGTTCTTCTCGAAGGAGGCCCACCACGTCGAGGGCTTTGCCAAGGAGTGCGCCGTGGTGACGCACTACCGTCTGAAGAACGATCCCGAGGGCAAGGGCGTCGTCGTGGACCCCGACGCCAAGCTCGAGGAGGAGCTCATCGTGCGCCCGACGTCGGAGACGATCATCTGGAACACCTACAAGAACTGGATCCAGTCCTACCGCGACCTGCCGATCCTCTGCAACCAGTGGGCCAACGTCGTGCGCTGGGAGATGCGCACGCGCCTGTTCCTGCGCACGGCCGAATTCCTCTGGCAGGAGGGACACACGGCCCACGCCACGCGCGAGGAGGCCATCGCCGAGGCCACGAAGATGATCCACGTCTACGAACGCTTCGCCCGCGAGTGGATGTCGCTGCCGGTCATCGTCGGACACAAGTCCCCGAACGAGCGCTTCGCCGGAGCCGAGGACACGCTCACGATCGAGGCGATGATGCAGGACGGCAAGGCCCTGCAGAGCGGCACGTCGCACTTCCTCGGGCAGAACTTCGCCAAGGCCTTCGACGTGCAGTATGTCAACAAGGAGGGCAAGCTGGAGTATGTCTGGGCTACGTCGTGGGGCGTTTCGACGCGTCTGATGGGTGCCCTCATCATGGCCCACTCGGACAACAACGGACTGGTCCTGCCGCCGAAGCTGGCACCGATCCAGGTCGTCATGGTCCCCATCTACAAGACCGCCGAGCAGCTGGCAGCCATCTGCGAGCGCTTCGACGCCATCGCCGCCGAGCTGCGCGAGCGCGGCATCAGCGTCAAGATCGACGACCGCGACAACGTCCGTCCGGGCTTCAAGTTCTCGGAGTACGAGCTCAAGGGCGTGCCGGTGCGGCTGGCCATGGGCGGCCGCGACATGGAGAACGGTACAATCGAGCTGGTGCGCCGCGACACGCTCGAGAAGGAGACCGTCCCGCAGCAGGGACTGGCCGAACTCGTCGAAAAGCTCATGGGCGAGATTCAGGAAAACATCTACCGCAAGGCGCTCACGTTCCGCGACTCGATGATTACGAAGGTCGACACGTGGGAGGAGTTCAAGCGTGTGCTCGACGAGAAGGGCGGCTTCATCTCGGCCCACTGGGACGGCACGGTCGAGACCGAGGTGGCCATCAAGGATGCCACGAAGGCCACGATCCGCTGCATCCCGCTCGACGTCGTCGACGAGGAGGGCACCTGCATCTACTCGGGCAAGCCGTCGCACCGCCGCGTGCTCTTCGCCCGCAGCTACTGATCCGTCGCCACACGGACAAACAACAGAGTTCCCGGGCGGCCGTCCGGGAACTCTTTTCATCGGAGGCCCTCCGCAGTCCCGCCCCGCATACGGGCGCGGAAGGCGGCCGCCAATCGGCAACATAAAAAACAATCCCGCATGACAGTCGACACATCCACACGCGAAAAGGAGATTTACCGCGTCACCCTCGTCGGGTTCGTCGTCAATCTCATCCTCTCGGCGGCCAAACTCGCCGCCGGCATTCTCGGCCGAAGCGGCGCCATGGTCGCCGACGCCATCCACTCCTTCTCGGACATGGCGACCGACATCGTCGTGATCGTCTTTGCCCACATCTCGTCCAAACCCAAGGACGACGGGCACGACTACGGCCACGGCAAGTACGAGACCCTCGCCACGATCATCATCAGCCTCGCCCTCGTGGCAGTCGGCATCGGCATCCTCTCATCGAGCATCGGCTCCATCCGCACGATCCTCGAAGGCGGCACGCTGCCCCGTCCGGGTGCCGTCGCCCTCGTGGCGGCCGTCGTCTCGATCGTCGCCAAGGAGATTCTCTACCGCTACACGGTGCGCGTCGGCCGCCGGATCGACAGTCCGAGCGTCATAGCCAACGCCTGGCACCACCGCAGCGACGCCCTCTCGTCGCTGGGCACCCTCGCCGGCATCGGCTGCGCCTACTTCCTCGGCGAGAAGTGGCGCATCGCCGACCCGATCGCGGCGCTGCTCGTTGCGGTCTTCATCTTCAAGATCGCACTGGACCTGATCCGCACGGGGCTGGGCGAGCTGCTCGAAAAGTCGCTGCCCGCGGATGTCGAGCAGGAGATCCTCTCGATCGTCACGGCCAACCCCGAGATCCGCTCGCCGCACAACCTGCGCACGCGCCGCATCGGCGCCTCGATCGCCATCGAGGTGCACGTGCGCGTCGACGGCGCGATGAGCGTTGCCCACTCGCATGCACTGACCGTCGACATCGAACACCGCCTGCGGGCGCGCTTCGGGGCGGGCACGATGATTGCCATCCACGTCGAACCGCTCAAATAGCCGGCCGGCGTACCCTTACCCTGCCGGGGGGCACCCGACAGCAGCTCCGCGCGCCGGCACCCCCGCTCGACGCTCCCCCCCCCGCGCGACGGCCGCCCCGCACATGGCACGGAGTTTGGGTCTCCACGGCTCGGGAGGAGTCTTCCGCCGGAGGCGGCAATCGGACGAAAAGCGGAAAAGATTTGGATTTTCGGAGAAAAACACCTATCTTGCAACACAAAATGTTTGCAGGACTCCGGTGTCGGAGCGTGCGAAAGCACACAAGGACAAAACGATAAACACTAAAAAAGATTGCCTATCGGAAGAAAATTCTACTCTTAGTAACTAACATTGGGGAGAACAGAGTATGAACGTACAGGTAACGAGCGACCAGACATTGCTCAAGAACTACCTTTCAGGCGACCGGAGTGCCATATCTCAGCTCATCGAACGTCACAGCCGCCGTGTCCGCGACTACATCAACATGATGGTCAAGGATCGCGACGTGGCCGACGACATCTTTCAGGAGACCTTCATCAAGGTCGTCCGCGTGATCGACGAGGGCCGTTACACCGACAACGGCAAATTCCTCTCATGGATTCTGCGCATCGCCCACAACCAGGTGATCGACCACTTCCGCGCCCAACGCCAGAACAAGGCCGTCACCGAGTCGGAAGCCGGATACGACGTGCTGGGCACGCTCCGCTTCGCCGAGCGCACGGTCGAGGACGAGATGGTCGGCGCCCAGATCGAACGCGACATCCGGGCGCTGGTCAAGCAGCTTCCGGACGAGCAGCGCGAGGTGGTCATGATGCGCTATTTCTCGGGCTTGAGCTTCAAGGAGATCGCCGAGCAGACCGATGTGAGCATCAACACGGCCCTCGGACGCATGCGCTACGCGCTGATCAACCTGCGCAAGATGATCAAGGAAAAAAATATGGTTTTGTGCTGACCGATGCACAATATTCGCCGACAGCGACCGTTTTATAGGTGAACAACCAATCGGGACACTGCCTATGGAGGAGATCGACAAAAACGAGTTTTCAAACGACGGCATCTCCGATGACGAAGACCTGGTTATGCGGGAGGTGATTCAAGGTGATGCGGATCTGTTCTATCTTCATCACTATCTCACGGAGGTCTTCCGAAAAGGGGATAATTTTTAAGGGTTAATTTTTGATGGGGAAGGGAGCCTTTCGGGGCTCCCTTCATTTTTTGCGGGCAGCAAGCACGGCAGAGCGCCCGTACCCACAACAAGCGTCCCTTTCCGGCAAGCCGACGGCGCGGTTCGGTTGACTGACCCACGCATATCCCGGCAGGCCGGGCATCCGGCCGAAGGCGGCCCGGCATTCGTCCGCTCCTCCGCTTTCGGGCCGGCCGACACCCGTATCGGCATCCGACTGCCCTCCCCGGCTGCCGGACAAACAGACACCCGCTTTATCCGGCAGACACGCGCCCGGGTCGCGCCTGACCGGGACGCTCCGGGCCATCCCTGTTTGCCAACAACCCGTCCCGGCCGCGGGCGTACCCCTTCCGGCCCCGACAGAGCAAACATGCTGCCGTGCCTCCCTGATTTGCCAGCGCCACGACCACGGCCATGACCGCGGGCGCGGGTTCCACCCGCCGGCGGGTGCGGACCGGGACTGCGGTATCGGGTGCCGGGCATGCAAAAAATCCGCTGCGCCGGACCCCGCACGAAGGCCCGGGCTGCCCGAAAAAGGGCGGAAACCGCGCATACATATTTGTATCCATTTGCCATTCAAATTCTTAAGGCCCTCACCCGTTTCGGACCGCAGGCGTAAGCCGTTAAGTTTCAAGTTTATGTTTTTGTTAATTGTCGATTATGTATCATAAATGATATTCATAATCTGACAATTTCTGACCAATTTTGCCACGCAAAAAAAGCACCCTTACGGAAAGAGCAATATCTTTTCGTATCTTTGTGCGCACTTTTGCGTACACGACAAGTTCGGAACAACTTAAAGACGGTTTAAGATATGACAAAAAGAGTTATTCTGTCGCTCGCAATCGCCCTCTGCGCCTGGACGACAGCATCGGCCCAGCAGGTTGCCGTGAAGTCCAACCTGTTCTACTGGATGACCACGACGATCAACGCCGGCGCCGAGGTCGCCCTGAGCAAACACTCGACCCTCGGCGCCACGTTCAACCTCAACCCGTGGACCATCGGCGCCGACAACAAGATCCAGCACTGGTTCGTCCGCCCCGAATACCGCTACTGGGTAACCGAAAAATACACGCGCCTGTTCTTCGGCGTGCACCTGATGGGCGGCGGCTTCGAGGTGGGCGGCTTCCGCATCCCGATCATCGGCGACCGCTTCCTGACGCGCCTCCAGACCAACTACTTCACCGGATCGTTCGTGGCCGGCGGCGTGAGCATCGGCTACCAGTTCTACCTCAGCCCCCACTGGAACCTCGAAATCTCGGGCGGCGCGGGTCTGGCACGCATCAAGTACCACTGGGAGCCGACCAACCCCGCCCTGCGCAAAAAGAGCTACACGAACACCGTGCGCTACCTGCCCGTTCCCACCGAGATCGGCTTCTCGTTCGTCTATCTGTTCAACTCCAAGAAATAACGCGACATGAAAAAATATCTTCTCATCCTCGTTCTTCTTCTCGGCGCGACGTCGCTCCGCGCACAGTTTGTCGGTGACCTCGCCGTCACGCGCAAGGTGCTGAGCCGGGAGGGCAATACGCTCCATCTGGTGCTCGACGTCCAGGTTTCGGCCAACGCCGTCACGCGGTCGCAGAGCTGGACGATCATCCCCGAGCTGAGTACCCCGGACCGGCAGTCGATGAAGCTCTTTCCCCACATTCTGGTCAACGGCCGCTACCAGCAGCACATGATGGAGCGCCGGCAGGTCCTCAACGGACGCCACCTGATCGAGCGTCAGCCCTACGTCGTCATCAACGTCGACGGCAAGACGGCGCCGCAGTCGGTCCGCTACGAGATGCGCATCCCCTACGAGGCCTGGATGGACAACGCCACGCTCGTCCTGCGGCAGATACTGACCAATCCGGGCCGCCGGAGCCGCGTCTTCACGGTCGACGTCAACGGCGCGGTGGACACGAATACGGTGAGCGGCAACTAAACCGGAGGGAGCGATGAACAGGCCATACCATATTGCGGGAGGCTGCGTCCTCCTGGCCGCCGTCCTGCTGCTGGCGGGATGCGGCAACCTGCGCAAACTCGAGGAGAGCGACCCCAAGACGCCCCTCAACCTGCCGCGCCACGCCTCGCAGGACATCGAAGCGGCAAAGAACGCCCAGCGGCGCCAGATCGAGCCGACCAAGGAGATCCACTACACGAACATCGACGGCACGACGCGCGTCTTCATCCCCACCGAGAACGTCATCATCGACACGACGACCAACGAACAGATGTGGGCGTTGAACATCGACGCCGTGGAGATTCTGGCCCGCAGCAGCCGCAACCTCGTGGAGCGCAACGGCAAGATCAACGTCGAATTCATCGTCTCGGTGCCCGACACGCTGCTGGCCCGCGACTGGCAGCTGGTGCTCAATCCCTGGATCCGCGAGGGCCAGCACGGCGAGGCCCATCCGCTCGATCCGCTCGTCTACCGGGGCGACCGCTACGGCCGCATGCAGGAGCGTGAATACGACCGCTACGGCAAGGCGCACGAAGGACTGGTGCAGGATTTGCGCCGCTACGTGCGCTCGACCGACAACCGCGTTGCCCGGCGCGTGACCTACGTTCCCGATCCGGACAACAAATTCGACCACCTGCGCGACTACCTGACGCCGCGCTACCGCTTCGATTCGGTCAACGTCCTGCCGGGCGGCGAAGTCTACACGCGCGTCGACGGACACTACCCCGCCGAAGGGGGCCGCGCCCGCGAAGACTACCTCCAGTCGCTGGCCGAGCAGCCGCAGAAAGTCGCCACGCAGGTGCGCGGCGCCGATGCGGAGCAGGTGCGCCGCATGGCCTCCCAGCGCGTCGACTGGACCAACCGCAGACGGGCGAAGGTCTACGACATGCTCCGCGAGACGGACACCTGCGTCATCAACGAGAACCTCACCCAGTCGCGCTACTACGTGGCGCCGAACACCGCCGGGGATGTCTTCGCCACGGCCGAGGAGCGTGAGCTCGCCCGGCAGGAGGGCGACAAGGGAAGCGTCGTCTACAAGCGGATCGTCCGCCACCCGGTCTTCCCCAACGCCCGGCTCGACACCGTCATTCTGCGTCCCGACCACCGCATCGACTTCTACTACTCGCAGCAGGTCGAGGCCAACGAGAACACGGACAAGCTCTACCTCTACCTCTCGGGCGGCGTCGAGAACCGCCGCGGCAGGCACTACGAGATGCGGCACTCCGACACGCTGAACTTCAGCGTCAAGTCGATGATCTCGTTCCTCGACGAGCGGACCCGCTACATGCACCGCATCGTGCTGCGCGACGCCGAGGCCAACGCCCGCTTCTACTTCACCTTCCCGTCGGGCCGCGCGAAGCTCGACACGACGGCCGAGAACCGGGCCCAGGTGCGCGCCGTGCGCAACCTGACACGCGACCTGATGCTCGACCCGATCTACATTATCGACAGCATCTCGCTGCGTGCGACCTCTTCGCCCGAAGGCTCGTGGCGGATCAACGACCGCCTGGCCCGCGAGCGCGCCGAAGCGCTGCGCAGCGTGCTGGTCGAGGAGTTCCGCCCGCTCTACGACTCGCTGCGCAACGAGGCGGTCAAGGCCTACGTCACGCTCGACGAGGAGGGCAAGCAGGTGGTCGTCGAAGGCGAGGAGGAGGAGAAGCTCCCCGACCTGCCGAACCTGCTGCGGTCGGAGTGGCTGGCCGAAGACTGGGACGAACTGGCCCGGCTGGTACGCGCCGACACCGCGATGACGGACAAGGAGGAGGTGCTGGCCATGATCGCCGACCGCGAAACGGCACCCGACGCCCGCGAATACCGCATCCGGCTCAAATACCCGAAGGCCTATGCCCACATGCGCCGGAACATCTACCCGCAGATGCGCGCCGTCGATTTCCGCTTCAACCTGCACCGCCGCGGCCAGAAGCAGGATACGGTCTACACGACCGAGGTCGACCAGCGCTACATGGACGCCCTCGAGCTGCTGAAGAAGCGCCGCTACGAGGAGGCCCTGAACACGCTGCGCGACTACGACGACCGCAACACGGCCATCGCCTACATGTCGCTCGGCTACAACAAGGCCGCCTACCGCGTGCTGATGGCACAGCCCAATGTCGACTGGACGGCCGAGGAGCAGTACCTGCTGGCGATCATCGCAGCCCGCCTGGGCGACGAGCAGGAGGCCGTGCAACACTTCCTCCGAGCCTGCGAGCTGCGCAGCAACCTCAAGTTCCGGGGCAACCTCGATCCCGAGCTCTCCTACCTGATCCGCAAGTACGGGCTCGACCAGCAGGATTTCCAGGACAACTACTGATCCGCACCCAAAACAACCCCTGCCGAGCGGGGCCTCCACAGAGGTGGAAGCCCCGCTCGGCGTATGAGCCGCCGCCGACCGCGCACAAAAAAGGGGCGGAAGAGAGATGTCTCTTCCGCCCCTTTGGACCGCATGCCGCGGCACGCGGTGGTAAGATCAACGACGGTCGTGCTCGAAGCAGCGGTGCGCCTGCCGGAGCTGCAGGGAGAGCGACATGGCCCCGACGCCCGCGAAGAGCAGCGAGATGCCGACCCAGACGATAACGGCCGCCGAGCCGACGACCAACGGCCGGAAGAGGATCCACAGCGAGCAGATCATCAGCAGAATGCCGCTGAAAAGGGTCCATCCGGCTCCGGGAATCTCCAGCGTGCGCATGTCGCCGCCGAGTCCGATCGTCGCGAAGGCCCGCAGCAGCAGCCAGAACCCGAGGAAGAGCGGCAGCGTGGCGGCCGAGAGGGCGACGTGCGAAATGAGAATGACACCGAGGATGATCTCGATGATTCCGCCGGCAAGCATCCACCCGCGTCCGGTGATGAAGTGCCGGTTGACCGACGAGAGAACGACCTCGAGCACGCCCGACAGCAGCATCAGCCACCCGAAGAGCATCGAGAACCCCAGATAGCTCCGGGCCGGGAAGGCGAAGACGAGGAGTCCGACGACGAAGAGCGCGGCGCCGACAACAAGCAGCAGCCACCAGTAGCGGATGGCCTGCTTTGAATGTTCGATCAGAGAGGTTAAGTTGTCCATACGAAAAAAGGTGTTTACTGCTCTCCGGTGCAAATCGCATACCACACGCACAGAAACCACACGCACATGCCCGAAGAGGACGAAACACCCTTTTCCGCAACCGTCCGCACAAGGGCCCTCGCGGGCCATCCGATGCGGATCGGACTGCCGGCTAACGCCAGCGGGGATCGCCGATCCCCTTCTCCTGCAGGGCGGGATCGACGATCCGGTAGCTCGTGCAGCCGTCCAGCGGATCGTCCGTCGCCGACGCGAAGGTTGCCCGGGCATCCCCCGAGAGGGTCTTCAGCCCATAGGGGTTGCGGACGCGCGGCTGCGCATCGGTACGGTACGAATCGACGACCTCGACACGGCCGCCGCTGCCGGCATCGACGAATTTGGGCGATGCGCCCGGCAGGTGGAAGATGCTGCGGGCGATGCGCATGGAGACGTGTCCGGCCGCATGGAAAATGGCGCCGCTGTTCTCCGACGTGTTGATGTCGTAGAAGGCGCAGTTCTCGACGTCGATCTTCAGATCCTGCATCGGAGCGCTGACGATGACGGCACCCCGCACGAAATCGGCGAAGGTGCTGTTGCGCAGCGTGATGGACGAGAGCTGCACGGTCGACTCCTTGCCGATGTTGACCACTCCGTGCGAGGGGGCGTGGCTGTTGTAGACGATGCAGTCGTCGATCGTGATGCGGCCGATGCGGTTTTTCGCTGCGGTCGAACGGTTCAGCACCAGGCTGGCGCCGTTTTCACCGTTGAGATTCACGATGCAGCCGCGCAGCGTGATCTCGTCGATGTCCACTTCGCTTTCTCCGGCATTGTATACCAGATACTTGCGATCGTAGATGATGTGCAGGTTCCCGAGCACGAGACGGCGCGCTCCGGTTCCCAGCACGAAATTGGTGAAATGAACCACCGGCTTTTCGCCCTCCTCGCCGAGGAGTACGATGTCGTGCGTCTGCACGATCTGGGTCGAAAGCGCATACTCTCCGGACTTGAGCAGCAGCGTGTCCGCGGCCGAAGCTTGCTTGAGGGCGCTGCGGAGATCATCCCCGGGTGCCACCTCCACGATTCGTGCGGAAGCGGCATTCAGCGCGAAAAGGCCCAGGAGCGGAAGGGCCAAAAACTTCAGTTTTTTCATCTTGTCGTCATTTTGGGATTGGTAGATTCTGTCAATGAATGTCCATGATGCCGCCGGGCTGCGACTGCCGGCGCAGTTCGAGCTGGGCATCGTAGAGGCTGGCGGGCGCCACCCGGCTGCCGGGCGAGAGCCAGACACCGTCGGGACGCACGGGATCGTTGAACTTTCCGGGGTTCTTGCGGCCGATGGTCCCAACCGAGTAGTTATAGGCCGAGACCCAGGGGCTCTGCACGATGACCGTACTGCCCGAACAGTTCCACAGCACGTTGTTGCCGGCGGCCCACCCCTGTCCCGAACCGTAGTTGCTGCGGTCCTGTACGCAGATTTCGCCGTCGCTGATGACGCAGTCGTAGAGCGTGCCGGTGTTCCAGCGCTGGTGCGGGCCGATGTCGGCATGGGAACGCTTCGCGCGGCACGAGGTGAAGACATTGGGACCGCAGTTGAGCGATCCGGTGGCATAGTCGTGCCGGGCATCCTCCGAGGTGCAGTCCTTGACCAGGCAGAGCTGCCCCTGGCTGATGTGGAACGAGTAGCGGCGGCTGCCGGCAAGGGTCGAAACCGGCTCGAGGCAGGTGCAGTCGAGCACGCTGATGTTCTTTGCGTACTGGTCCATCGTGACCAGCCCCATGCCGAAATGGAGGCTCGTGACGTTGCGCACCCAGCAGTGCGCCGCCACCTTGACCGCCACAGCGTTCCAGCCGTGGTTCTCGTCCTCGGGTCCGGTGTAGTCCGAATCGAAACGCAGGTTCTCCACGCCGCACTCCTCGATCCGGTCGGCGTAGGAGTACCTGAGCACGCGCCCGCCGCCGTACTTGCGGTCGAGGCTCATGACGACCGGATTCTCGAAGTGGAGCGTATCGCCCTTGATGAGCGTGATGACCCGTTCGGCATAGGTGTCGAAGCGGCCGGGCTCCCACTGCGTGATGGGAAGGCCGTCGGCGCGCGGAGGAATCTGATCCATCTTCAGGTCGCTGATCCACTCCCGGGTCGACGGACGGTAGACGACCACGTTGTCTCCCACACGGAACTCGCCGGCCCGGGGGCTGCGGACCCAGAAACGACCCGCCGGAACGTAGTCGTCCAATATGTCGTAGGCTTCGGTATTGCTCTCGACCCGACGCGACCCGCTGCCGCCGATGACGACAAGGTCGCGTTTGGTCGTGCCGGCAGCCACGAGGAGCGTCCCGTCCTCCCCTTCGCCCTCGCCGCGCAGCACGATGCCGCTGCGGTTGATGCGGATCGTGCCGGAAATCCGGTAGACGCCCCGCTTGAGCAGGATCGCCCCCGACTGCGTGCGGTCGATCGCCTGCTGAATCAAGGCCGTGGCATCGCCCCCGTCGGATGGCGGCGTGAGGGTTTCGACCACGGCGACGTCCGGGATGGCCCGGTCGCCCCAGCGGTAGCCCACGCGGCTGAAGTCGGGAATCATGTCCCCGGTCTGCTGCCGGGAGGGCATGTAGTCGGACTCGACGACCGGATAGCGCAGATCGGCCGCGGCAGGCGGCGGAGTCGGAGTCGGAGTCGGAGTCGGATCGCCGCCGTCGTCGACTCGCTCCGTCGAACAGCACAGCAGCCCGAGGGCGGCCAGCAGAACGAGCTGATGAATCGAATGATACCGTCTCATTTGTCGAAGATCTTGTGGGTTCCCTTCCACCGGTAGGTCCGGCCCTGCGCGTCGAGTGCATGGCGGGCGTCTGCCGCGCTGCCGTCATCGGCCAGCGCAACCGTGAACTGCCCGCCGCCCAGGATGCTGATCCGGACCAGCACCGTATTTTCATCCGCGGCCAGCAGCTCGACCCGTTCGATCTGCGATTCGGCCGTGCGGGTCGTCTCCGTCACCAGATCGTAGTTGCCGTGCGGCTCGATGACCGAGACGAAGGTCTGCGCGGCGGTCGGCTCCGCGGTGCGGAACAGGACGCCGTTGCGCGTTATGAGGTTGTAGTCCGGGTCGTTCGCCCCGGTCTTGACCAGATAGGGCGTGCACGGGGTGCTCGACACGGCGCTGAGCGTGTAGAACCGGCCGTTCTCCAGCCAGCAAAGCTGCGTGAAGTTCCCTTCGGGATGCCCCACCGCTTCGCGCCACAGGTGCTGGTAGCCGTTGCGCGTCCCCATCGGCGTGAGCCGGTCCACCTGCTTGTCGTAGGGGTAGCTCGTCGACATGAGGTGCCCGTTGTAGTAATAGGGCAGGTCGTAGACGTGGGGCTTGTCGGCAAGCAGCCGGAAGATGTCCAGCACGACGGGGTACTCCAGCGATCCGTGCTCGATGAGCGCCACGCTCCGGCGCATTGTCACCCCCTTGTAGGCCTTGTCGTCCATGGCCGACACGATCTGGAAGGAACGGTCCGAGAAGTCGCTGAAGAGAATCCGCGCCCCCTGCTTCTGCGCCTCGCGCGACGAGCCTGAGAAGTGGGTCGTCGAGTCGATGGTCACCGTATTGTGAGCGATCGAGAGCTGCGCGAAGGAGCGGTTCTCGGGCGCATAGCCGCCCCGGGCCTTGGCCACGACGTTGATGAAGCGGGCCGATCCGTAATCGGGGATGACCGGGGTTCCGTTGGCAAAGTAGATCATCGACAGGCGGTCGAAGTGGCCGTGGCCGCCGCCGTGGGTCGTCGCCTTGAGCGCCACGCAGGTGTTGTTGGCCGCCGAGCGGATGATCCCCAGTCCGCCGTCGCGCCCGTCCGGGCCGCTGCGGATGACCGTCGAACGGTAATCGAACGGCCGGGCCTCGCCGCGGGCGATCGCACGGGCCGCCGCGGCGCCCGCGTCGGTCAGGGTCACGACGCCCTGCCGCTCGACAATGTCGAGCAGCCCCTTGTCGCGCGGAGAGGCCTTGTAGGCGATGTCGGCGCTGAAGAGAATCTCGTAGGTGTGGATATCCTTGGCAATGGCATCGTTCATCAGGAAGATATTCCCCTCGTAGGTGCACTGCAGCAGGCTGTTGACCGACTTCTGGAGGATGCCGTCCCGGTAGCGGAAGATGCCGATCCCGGGGTCGTTGTGGTCGATGCACTCGGCCAGTGTCACGAAGGGATAGATCGCGTAGCGCTGGTAGCCGGGGCCCTCGTCGTAGTACCCGTCGGGCGAGAAGAGCGCATCGAGCTGCGCCAGAAATCCCGTCTTGCCCTCCTTGGTCGAGCCCTTGAGCGCCTTGTCCACCAGATCGCGGTCGCCCATCACGTAACCGATCATGCCCGTGCCGGCGGCCATCCACGTTCCGAAGTTGTGCATCGAATTGAACGCGCGGTAGTTGTCCGGCACGCCGTTCTCCATGAACTCGACCATCGGCCGGAAGAGGCGCGTCTCGATCCGCTCGCGCTCCGCTGCCGGGATATGGTCGTAGACGCAGTCGTAGGCATTGGCCGTGAAGGTCAGCCAGACGGCCTCGTTGAGCACCTGGTAGAAGATCTTGCCGGGCGTCGTGGTAAAGCGGGCGGGGTGCAGCGACAGATCGGGATAGATCTCCGCGTAGTCGAGCAGCATGCGCCGCACGAACTCCGCATACTTCTTCTCGCCCGTCAGCTGATAGACCACGCCGGCCTGATACATCTGCATGTAGTTCTCCTTGTGTTTTTCGTGCGAATAGCCGCCGCCCACATCGAGCGGCCGCGGCACGACGACCGGCTCCGAGACCGCCTTGTCGGCAACGGCCTTTGCCTCGGCGAAGGCCTTGTCCACCAACGGATTTTTTCCCATCTCGGCGCGGAGCGCCGCCACCCCGTCCTGCGTCAGCAGCAGGCAGGGCCGGTGCGGAGCTCCGGCGGCGGAGAACAGCGTCGCGACCGTCAGGAGCAGGGCGGCCATCAAATTGAGTTTCTTCATGTTCATTTATCGCAGTTAGTTGATTCCTACATTCGTGCCATCCGTAGCCTGCCCGGCAAGCGGAGAATCCGGCGCCTGCCGGTAATCGCCCGCCTGCGGATCGGCATAGCGCGGTTCGTACCCGGTCATGTCGTCCCCAATGCCGGTATTCCAGAACGAGGCGATGCGCCCCGACTCATAGAGGTTGCAGCGCGACACGGTGATCTCGTCCCAGCGCATCTCGTTGAAGCGGATGCTGGCGCCGCCCCGGCCGCTGCGGTCGAACGCGCAGTCGGTCACGGAGGCCTTCTGAACCCCCTGCAGGTCGATGACGCTGCCCTGCTCGCGGTTGAAGACGTTGCGGAAGGTGCAGTGCGAGATCCGCACGTCGGGACCGGCCGTACTCTCGTCGTAGCCGTAGCGGGCCACGTCGATGCCGCGGCCGCCGACATTGACGAACAGGCAGTTCGAGACCTCGAGCCGCTCGACGTTGTAACGGCCGTAGAAGTCCGTTTCGCGCGACAGCACCACGGCATCCCAGGGCAGGTCCGTGAAGCGGCAGTCGCGGATTTCGATCCACGGAGCGAACGTCCCGCGAAGGCACGAAACGGCGTAGGTCCCCGAACGGTTGAAGCGGCTGAAGTCGCAATCCACGATCCGGAGCGTATAGTCCTCGATCATCGTCTCGGCCGTTGCGACAAAACCCTTCGGGTCACGCAGCTCCTCCTCGGGCAGGCCGTTGAACGCCACGCCCGACAGATCGAGGTGTCCGCCGTTTTCGATCCGCACCATCGGCTCGCCGCCCCGGCCGCAGTAGCGCAGAAGCGGTTTTTGGTCGAGCCCGGGGGCGGAGCGGATCACGAGGTAGTGGCGGATGGCAACGGGTGCATCGTTCCAGTACTCGCCCGGTGAGGCCAGTTCGATGACATCGCCCGGCGCCGAGGCCGACACGGCATCGAGCAGCGTATTGCGGCCCGCCTCCACACGGAGGACCCGTCCCGACAGCTCCCGCACGCGCGGCTCGGTGTAGTCGAACCACGAGGCGCCGGTCTGCTCCTTCCTTACGGCCGCGACGTCGGGCAGCTTGAAGTGCCGTTTGTCGGTGATCCTATTCTCAGAGAAGGTGATGCCGGACAGGTCGTCGCAGGGCGTATAGACCTCCCCGTCACGGGATGCGTTGATCCGGTTCCGGGCGAAGAGAACCCCCTCGGGCGGCACCGTGCGCTCGAAATCCCGGCCCAGGCCGAAGAGGATCGGCGTGCAGTCGTCGAACGTATTGTCCGTGATCTCCACGTCGGAGACGGGATGGTAGCGGTAGTCGGGCGAGTCGGGCACGCCGTCCATGACGGCCAGCGGTGCGAACGAACGCCGCCCGGCCAGCCCCGAGAAGCAGTTGCGGCGGATGCGGTGTCCCTTGTTGATGACGCGCACGCCGCCCGTGTTGGGCTTTCCGTTGCCGATGAAGAGATTCTCCTCCACCGTGTTGCGGTCGCCGTGACGCAGCGCCACGCCGCCCTCGCACTCGAAGAAGGTGTTGCGGCGGATGATGTTGTCGCCCGACTTCACCGAGACGATCTCCACCTCGCCGCTGCAGCGGTCGAAGTAGTTGTCCTCGATGACGATGAACGACGACGTGTGCGACGTGAACGAATTGCCGGTGCGGATCGTCTCCGCGCCGTTCGAGCCGTAGACGGGCCGCGGCCCGAAGTAGTTGTGGTCGATCCGGTGGTGCTGGCGGTCCGTGCCGTTGAGAATGGCGGCCACGGTGACCCCCTCGTTGTATTTGCCCACCACCGTATTGTGGTCAAAGCGGTTGTTGTGGCCGTAGAGCTGCACCCAGTTGCCCTTCGTCTGACGGCTCCCGGGATTGAACCCATCGATCACGCACTGCGTGACGCGGCATCCCGTCGCATGGCGGGAGCCCTGCCGGTATTCGATCACCGAACCCGTCGGCGAGCAGCCGTTGCGGAACCACAGTCCCGAAACGACGATTCCCGAACCGGCGATGCGCAGATCCGAGCACCCCTCGATGATGACCTTGCCGGGGGTCTGGGCCCGGACGACGATCGGATGCTCCGGATCGCCCGCAGCCTGCAGCGCCAGACGGACATCGCGGTAGACGCCGTCGGCAATGACGAGCGTATCGCCCGGAGAGGCCTTGCGGATCGCCGCGGAGACCTTCTCGGCCGTCGTGGGCAGCTCCGCGGCGTGCAGCTGTCCGCCCGCGGCGCACAACAGGGACAGAGCTGCCGCCCAGATGAGAGGATGGTTGTTTCTCATAATCCGATTTTTCATAATGATTGCCATGTGACGCCGGCACTTTCCCGGGTCGGCATCGTCCGGGTGGGGTTCTCCGCCGCCGGTTCGTGGGCGCCCGGCGTCTTCGCATCGGGCCGTGGCGCCCCCGTAATGTCGGTTGCCACGTATCCGAAGCCCGACACCTTGTCATAATTTCCGGCGCTCTCCCCGCGCAGGACATAGGTCGCGCCGCGGCGCTCGAGGTCGAAGCCCGGGGCGGTTGCGACACCGCCGTCCGTATCGCCCGTGACGGTGACGCCGTACACATGGTTCCCCTCCCAGCGGATGTCGGGCGCCGGGTCGGCGACCACCGTCACGCCCTGCATCGCGCCCGAAGCATTGCCCACGATGAGGTTGGCCGCGACAAGGCTCTCCACGACCGGCATCGTGCCGGTCGAGCTGCCCGTATTGGCCACGATCCCGCTGCGGCAGTTGACGATCGTGTTGAAGACCACCTGCGCGTCCCTGACCTGGAAATACTCGTAGAGTTCGGAGTTCTCGACACCGCGGACCAGCGATATGGCCGAGCGCTGATCCCGCCCGGCAAGCTCCTCGAAGTAGTTGTTGAAGACGCGGTGCCGTTCGCCGATGATGCGCACGCCGCCCGTATTGGCGACGCCGCGGCCGAAGAAGTAGTTGCCGTCGACCGTGCAGCCGTTGCCGTGGCGGAGCGTCAGCGTTCCCTGGCAGCTGTCGAACACGTTGTTGCGATAGGTGTTGCCGCACGACTTGTTGGAGATGATCTCCACCTCGCCGTCGCAGCGGTAGAAATAGTTGTCGTACACCTCGCACCACCCCTCCGACATCGAAACGGCACTCGTGCCGATGCGGATCATCTCCTGCCCGTTGACCGACGAGCCGTTCTCCCGAAGCGAGAAGGGGTGGGTGAAGAAGCAGTCGTGGATCCGATGGGCCGGAACGACCTGCGGGTCGATCCAGACGACCAGCAGCGACCCGAGGATCTTCTTGTCGACGAACGAACAGCGCGACACCTCGTTGTCGTGGCCGTAGAGCGACACCCACTTGATATCCTTTCCGACGGTCTCCTCCTGTCCCGAGCCGCTGAAAAGGCAGTTGTCGAGCCGCGAACGGACGGCATGCCGCTTGGGCGACACCCGGAAATTGAAGACGGCATTCCCCTCCGCCACGTCGCAGTCCCGGAAATGGAAGCCGGAGACGACGATATGCGAGCCGCCGATGCTCAACGACGAGGAGCCGGTGAGCACCACCCCGCCCGGCGTCTCGGAGCGGATCACCACCGGCGCCTCCGCCGTGGCCTCCACGTCGATGCGCACGGCCAGATCGCGGTAGGTGCCGTTGCGGACGACGATCTCGTCGCCGGGGCGCACGTCGTCGAAGGCCTCCTGCGACCACTCGACAAACCGCGGTCCGGCATCGGGGTCGGGAGCGGACCCTCCGGCCTGTGCCGTGTTTGCACACGACACAGGCATCGAAAGGATCAGTCCGAAAAGCAGGGCAATCGGTTTCATAAAGCGCATCCGGTTAATCGCCCATCGGGGTTCGCTGCCAGTAGACATTGAACGTTGCATTGTTCTGACGGCCGCTCTCCACGCTCTTGTCCTGCACCAGGCGCGTGATCTCGATGAAGCCGAACTTGCGGATGTTGGCCTTGTCAACCGAGAAGCCATCCTCCCAGTTGGGCTGGAAGTACATCACGAGCACGACCGTTCCGGGATTCATGTCCACCGTTTCGGTGGCGGAGGTGAGCGCCGGAGCCCACGGGCGGTGGCTGGATTCCGACGGAGCCTTGTAGGCGCCGAACTCGCCGTTGGGAACGTTCGACCAACCGTCGGGCGTATCGGTTCCCTTGCTCTCGAGGTCGATGCCGTCGAGCAGGTCGGCCGAGAAGTCGTCGTTCGTGAAGTTGCCGCCCTTGATCTTGTCGATGAGCGCCTTCTCCGCGGGTTCGGCCTCGCAGAGCGTGCGGTAGAGGATGATCGGCGTGCCGTAGGCCTGTCCCGAGGTCAGCAGCGCACTGCCCGACGAGGTCTTGAAGGTCGAGAGGCGGTTGTTGTTGTTCGCCGCGCCGTAGAAGTAGCATCCCGAGCCGAGGTAGGCGAAGAAGATGTAGGGCTTCACGGCATAGTACTGCTCGGCGGTCACCTCGGGCGAGAGGACGTTCTTCGCGACGCAGACTCCGCCGCCGAGGCTCATCGTCAGCGGGTCGACCTTCTCCGCGAAGTCGTCGGCCGAATAGGTCTCGCCGGTGTCCAGGCAGAAGAAGTGGTTGAGCTTCTGCACGGAATGGGCATTGAGGTTGGCGTTGCGCAGGTGTAGAACTTCGGGACGAGGAAGCTGAACTGCTCCTGTACGTCAAGCACCTCGGAACCGTTGAACGAGTAGAAGACCAGCGGCAGGGTGTTCACGCCGTCGGGGAACGACGGGTCATCGAGGATGCGGAAGGTCAGCGACTGCCCGTTTTCGGGCTGGCTCACGATGCGCGCCTCGACGTCGCTCACCTTGATCTGCTCGACCAGGTGCAGGAAGCTGCCCGTCGCCGTGATGTCCGTGCCGACCTCGACCGTTCCGGAGGGGGTGAGCTGGTCCACCTTGGGCACCTCGCGCACGATCTCGGCACCGGAATGGACGAAGGAGACCACCGAAGAGCCGTCGAAATAGGAGAAGGTGATGTCCGCTTCGGGAATACGCAGGTCGGGAACCTTCACGACCAGCTCCGTCGAGCGCTGATCGACGATCTCCCCTTCCACCGTGTCGAAACGCACGTTCAGAATTCCGTCGAGGCCCGTACCGAAGAAGACGACCTCGTCACCCACGGTGAACGATTCGGGATAGGTCGTGATCTCGGGCGTCGGATAGGTATAGGTGAAGATTTCGGTGCTCCGGGCCGTGCCGTCGGGGCCCTCGAGCGAGATGGGGCCCGTGCTGCCCGCCGTGGTGGTGCGCAGGACGATCTCGTTGCCCGAGATCGCGTACCTGATCTCCACCTCGGCATCGTTGATGTAGGCCTTTTCGATACGGTGCAGCCCGGCACCGCGCACCGTGACGAGTGTCCCGACCGGACCCGTCGTCGGCGTGAAGGAGGCGATGGAGGGAGCCTCCTGATCGTAGGTCGCAATCTGCAACTCCTCGTTGCACGAGACCGTCAGCAGGAGCATTCCGACCAGTAAAAACGGTATGGCGAATATCCTTTTCATGGCTGTATGGTTTAATATCCGTAGTTCTGCGTGAGTTCCGGATTGATGTTCATGACATTGAGCGGAATGGGCAGCAGCGTCTGCCACTCCACGATCGTCGGCTGGTAGTCATTCGGCAGGTTCGAGTAGATGAACTCCTGGCGGTAGTGCTCGCCGATCAGATCCACGGCGATGCCCCAGCGGAGCAGGTCGAACCAGCGCTGGTTTTCGAAGGCAAGCTCCAGACGCCGCTCGTTGCGGATGGCCGTGCGGAAGAGGTAGGAATTGGCCGTCTTTTCGGAAGAGAGCGGCATCGACCCACGTGTCGGTCTGCTGGTTGTAGTACTTCTCGGCCATCGAAACGTCCTTGCGCAGATCGCCCGGTTCGGCGTTGAAGGCGTCGATGATGCTCGTCGAAGGGTAGTTGTACGAACGGCCCGAGCCGTTGATGACGTTGGTGCCGCTGTTGGCCGGGGCGAACTCGTTGCCGAACGGCGAACCGAGGCCGAGGTTGCCGGCCTTGTAGCGCACGGCGAAGATGATCTCGCGGTTCATCTCGTTGTTGATGTCGAAGATGTCGGCATAGGGCACCAGATCGGCCGCCGTCTGGGGATTGCCCACCGTGGCGATCACCTCCTCGAGCAGCGGACGGGCCTTGGCGTACTCCTCCGTTCCGACGGCATAGTGCGTCATGTAGACCTTCGCCAGCAGGGCCTTGGCGGCCGGCATGGTGATCCGGCCCAGCTCGTCACCCTCGCGCGTATCGGGCAGCATCGCGTTGTCGACGATCTCCCGCAGGTCGGCAATGATCCGGTCGTAGATCAGGTCCGGATTGGAGCGCTGCATGTAGCGCGCCTCCTGGGCCGTAACGGGCTCCGTGACGAGGAAGACGCCGCCGAAGAGCCGGACCAGGTTGAAGTAATGGTAGGCGCGGATGAACATCGCCTCGGCCTTGTACTGGTTGCGCAGCACCTCGTCCCCGACCACGGCGTAGTCGCGGAGGACCGTGTTGCAGCGTTCGATGTTGTGGTAGTTGCCCGCCCAGTACTCGTCGACCAGGTAGTTGATGGGCTGGATGGTCGACAGGTCGAGCTGGCGGATCACGTCGAAGATCGACGTGGAGGAGGTGCGGGCGTAGATGCGCGTGTTGTCCGACCGCAGTTCGGTCATCGCCCACTCGCGGTAGAGCGCCCCCTGCATGCCGTTGTAGCAGCCGACCAGCGACGTATACAGCTCGTCCTCGGTCCGGTTGAAATCGTCGGCCGAGATGTTGGATTCATGCTTCAGCTCGAGAAAGTCGCTGCATGAAACCATCGCCAGGGCGGCCAGCAGCATCATGGCTATCTTTACAGTTTTCATCGCTTCGTGTTTTAGAAATTGATATCGATACCCGTGGTAAAGGTCATCACCATCGGGAAGGAACCGCGCTGGTAACCGCTGATGAGCGTGTCGTCGTAGGGACTCGACGTGCTGCGGTTACTCGGGGTTGATGCCCCGGTAGCTCTTCGAGGTGATGAACCACAGGTTGTTGGCCGTCACGTAGATGCGCAGGCTCTTCAGGTGGATCTTCTTCGAGATGTGCTTCGGAAGCGTGTATCCCAGCGTGATGTTGCGCAGGGCGGCGTAGGAGGCGTCCTCGACATCGTAGTCGGTGTTGATCCAGGGCACGCCGTAGGTCGTCGGCGTGCGGCCGTCGCCCGGATGGCTCTCGCTCACCCAGCGGTGGCGGATGTTGTACTTCTCGTTGCGGATCTGCACGTCCTTGTACGTGGCGTCGGCATTGATGACATCGCCGCCGTGCACGCCCTGGAAGAGGATCGAGAGGTCGAAGTTGTAGAAGCGGAACGTGTTGGTGATACCCCACGTGAAGTCGGGATAGGGATCGCCGATGACGGTCATGTCCTTGTCGTCGAGCACGCCGTCGTTATTCACGTCGACATCCTTCAGGCCGCCCACGCGGTCGATGTTGGTCGAGAAGCTCGGCCCGGCATCGAGCTCCTCCTGGCTCATCCAGACGCCGTCGGTCTTGTAGCCGTAGAACTGGATGGCCGGCTGTCCCACGATGTTGATGTAGCGCTCCTTGCTGTATCCCTCCTTGATCATCTGGGCCTCGCCGCCGAGGTCAAGCAGGCGGTTGCGGTTGAGCGAGAAGTTGAGCGACGTATTCCACGAGAAGTTCTTTTTGGCGAAGTTGTAGGTGTCCAGCGTCAGCTCGATACCCTTGTTGCGCACCTTGCCCTGGTTGGTCCAGTACTGCGTATGGCCCGTAATCGAGGAGGCCGTGCGCAGGAAGAGCATGTCCTTCGTGACGGAATAGTAGTAGTCGAAGACCAGGTTGATCCGGTTCTTGAGCAGGCTGAGGTCCAGACCGACGTCGAACTCGTGGGTCTTGGCCCAGCCCAGGTCGGGATTGCCGATCAGGTCGCTGATGTTCGCAAGACCGGGCGTCGCCGTGCCCGTGCCCTCGCCGAAGGAGTAGAGTGCGCTGTAAAGCAGGTTGGTCGTGGCGTCGGCCGTCAGGCGTTGTCGCCCGTGGCGCCGAAGCTCGCACGCAGCTTGAGTCCCGAAATCGCATCGACCTGCTTGAGGAAGTTCTCCTCGCTCATGCGCCAGCCGACCGACACGGAGGGGAAGTAGCCCCACTTGTTGTTCTTGCCGAAGTAGGAGTCGCCGTCGGCGCGGATCGCCGCCGAGAAGAGGTAGCGGTCCTTGTAGGCGTAGTTGATACGGCCGAGGAACGACAGGAGGTTGTGCGCCGGCACGAGCTCCGTCGAGGTCAGCTTCTCGCCGTCGTCGTCGAGCACCTTGAACGACGTGGCGGCGCTCAACGTCTTGATGAAGTCGTTGGGGAATCCCGTTCCCGCGAGCTTCACGATCTTCTGCGTCGCCTGCTCGGCCGAGACACCTGCCATGATGTTCAGGTCGTGATCGCCCGTGCGCTTCATGTAGGTCAGCGTGTTGTCCGTTGTCCAGTTCAGGCGGAAGGTGCTGAGGAAGGCGCCCTCGCTGGGGGTGCCGTCCTTGCTCGCATCCTTGCAGCGGTAGGTGTCACGCGTGTTGTAGCGCGCCGTCACGCTGTTGGCCGTGCGGAAGACCAGGTCCTTCGTGATCTTGATGTTCATGTAGGCGTTGGCCGACACCTGGTACTGCTCGCTTTCGTTCGAGCTGCGCTCCATGACCGACAGCGGGTTGTGGTTCTGCGAGTTGTAGGGATTCGCCTTCACCAGCGTCGGCTCGCCCGTTTCGGGATCGACCTCGCCGACGGGATAGATCGCCGTACCGGTGTTGAAGTGCGACGGCTGGGCGTAGCTGCCCACGGGATACCCCGTCAGCTCCGAGGTAAACTCGTTGTGCCGGGCCGGAATCCACTGCGGGAAGCGCATGAAGTCCACGTAGTTGTTCGTCGGACGCTGCGACTTCGTATAAACCAGCGAGATGTTCGTTCCGACGCTCACGTACTTGCTCAACTCCGCATCGAGGCGCGTGCGCATGTTGAAACGGTTGTTGAAGTTCTGCTTCATCAGACCGTCGTCCAGCACGAAGCCGCCCGACATCGTGTAGCGCAGGCTCGACCGCCCGCCCGAGATGCTGAGCTGGGCGTTGGTCGTCATCGCGCGGTCGCGCAATCCCAGCCGCTGCCAGTCGGTGGCGCCCAACTGGCTTTCGAGCCAGGCCGCCGCCAGGTCGTTCACCGGAACCGAGGCTCCGCCCCACTCCTGCTCCTTCTTGAGGATGCCCACGTAATCGCTGTACGACATCATCGGATGCAGTTCATAGGGCTCCTTGAAGCCCGTGTAGACCGAGCGTTGTAGCGGGGCTGCATGGCCGAGCCCTCCTTGGTCGTGATGATGATGACACCGTTCGCCGCACGCGATCCGTAGATGGCGGCCGACGAAGCATCCTTCAGCACCTCGATCGAGGCGATGTCCTGCGGATTGATCAGCTGCAGTCCGTCCTCCATGACGAAGTTGTCGACGACAACCAGCGGCGAGCCGCCCGAATTGAGGGCGCCGCTGCCGCGCACGCGGATCTCGGGAGCCACACCCACCTCGGAGGTGGTGTTCTGGATTGTCACACCCGACAGACGTCCCTGCAGGACGGTCGTGACGTCCGACGAGGGGACGTCGATGACATCCTGCGGATTGAATTTCGTGATGGCGCCGGTCAGGTGCGACTTGCGCTGTACGCCGTAGCCGACCACCACCAGCTCCTCGACCTCGACCGACGTCTGGGCGAACTTCGCGTCGACGCGCGTCTTGCTTCCAACGGGGAGCTCGAGCGTCTCGTACCCCACGAACGAAAATACCAGTACGGCGTCCGTACCCGGAACCTCGATCCGGTAGGAGCCGTTCGCATCGGTCGTCGTGCCGACCGATGAACCCTTGACAATCACGGTGGCGCCGACAACGGGACCCGCTTCGTCGGATACCGTACCGGTCACCTCCCGGTTCTGGGCCGAAGCCGGCAGGCCGGCAAGAATCGTCCACAGACCGAGCAACAAACTGATGAGTCTGAATCGTATCATGCTTGCATTTTTTCTCGATGAATATAATCTTGTCACCTGTCGAGCAGGGAGGCACTCCCGCGGTCGATGTAGAGCGTCGCATCGCGGTGCGTGCGCAGAATGGAGGCCGGGCAGTCCGAGCGGATCGGTCCGTCGCACGTAGCGCGGATCGCCCGGGCCTTGGCCTCCGTGGGTACGATGGCGAAGAGCCGCTCGGCATCGAGCAGCACGGGGATCGTCAGGGTCATGGCGTGCGTGGGGACCTCCTCGATGCGGCTGAAACAGCCGTCGTGCACCTGCTGCTCGCGGCAGGCGGGATCGAGATCGACCACCTTCACGATCAGGGGATCGTCGAAAAAGGCCACGTGCGGGTCGTTGAAGGCGAGGTGCCCGTTTTCGCCGATTCCCAGGAACACGACATCGGCCGGCATCCGTTCGAGCAGCTCGGCGTAACGACGGCACTCGGCCTCGGGATCGGCGGCCTGCGGATTCATGCAGTGCACCGAGTGGAACCCCACCTTGGAGAAGATCCTCTCACGGAGGAACTTGCCGAAGGACTGGGGCGCCTCGGGCGAAATCCCGATGTATTCGTCCATATGGAAGGCATTGATACGCCCCCAGTCGATCTCGGGGTGCGTGAGAAGCGCCGCCAGAAACTCGTTCTGCGAAGGAGCGGAGGCGAATACGACATTCACCTCCCGTTTGCGGGAGAGCAGCGCGCAGAGATGGGCGGCAACGTCGCGGGCGGCCGTTTCGCCGAGCTCCGCCCGGGTATCGGCCCGCTTGACCTTCAACCGTCCCTTTGTAAATTCGGTTATCATGTGAAGTTTTTTTAGGTTGATTATTGGATTAATAGATACAGGTTCTTCTCTCCGTCCGCTGGTTTTGCCGGCTGCCCTCACTTTCCGTTAACGTTAACGAAAACGCGCAAAAAGAAAATTTCAGCCAACAAAATATTGTATATCAATATGTTTTTATAGTATAAAATATGTAATATTTGACAATCTCAACCGTTACCGATTACAAATCTATGGATTTTTATTGTTTTATGCAAAAAAAGGGCACACCGGCCATGAATCCGAAATCCGGTTCACAGGTCAAAATCGGCCGAAAACCGGAACACCCGGCGACAGAAACCGGAGTAACTGAAATGCAACAGACAGAAAACCAAGATGAAACATATCCGTTAACGAACACGAAACAAATACCAAAGCAACCCACGGGCACAAAAAAATCCGTGCCGCAGCTTGCTGTCTGCGGCACGGACATCCGTGTCTGGCGGAAAGAGAGGGATTCGAACCCCCGGTACAGTTACCCGTACACCGCATTTCGAGTGCGGCCCGATCGACCACTCCGGCATCTTTCCTTGAGTCGACCCAAAAACCGTCGTTTTGGGACTGCAAATATAGACATTATTTTTATTAATTCCCATTTTCTCCGAAAAAAATTCATTCAACCCCGAAAAAAGACATCTCACCGCCCCCGCCGGGGGAGTTTTACGGATTTTCGCTATCTTTGCAAAAAGACGAAACTCCTTTTGCGGCGCAGTATTTTCCCCGCGGCGGCGTTTACCGAGTGACAACGCCCGGAAAACAATACTAAAACCGGCAGGATTTTCGTTTTACGGACAAAGAAAGAATACAAAGCAATCAATCCAGTGCGCCATGAGAAAGTCAGGAATCATCATCGGAGCTCTCACGCTGACCGCCGCGATCTTCACGGGATGCTCGTCGGCCTACTTCGCTTCGGCGGGGTACGCCTCCGACGACCTCTACGCCCTGCACGACCGTGCGCAGATCGCCCGTGAGCAGCAGGCGAAGGCCGAAGCCGAGAAGGCCGAGGCCGAAGCGCGCCGCGCCGAATGGGAGGCCCGCATCGCCGAGGCCGAGGCTGCCGCCGCGCAGAACAAATACTACGAGTACAACTCCAACCCCTACGAGGAGGTGCTGGCAGACACCTACGAAAGCGCCTATGCACGCCGTCTGCGCGGGTTCGAGTCGCCGACCTACCGCATGCCCTCGAGCTACTACGACCTGCGCTACAGCAACGCCTTCACCTACGTCTCGGCCTACGACCCGGCCTTCTACAACATCATCGTCATGGGAGACCAGGTGTGGGTCGAGCCCAAGTACATCACCTCGATGTTCGGCACGTGGGGCACGGTCGTCTATGCCGATCCGTGGTACTACGGCTGGAACTACCCCTGGGGACCGACCTTCTCGATCGGCAGCTGGGGCTGGAGCTTCGGCTGGAACGCGTGGTACAACCCCTGGTACAGCCCCTGGTACGGACCGTGGGGACCCTGGTACTCCTACTGGTACCGTCCCGTCTGGGGCTGGGGACCCGGCTGGATCGGGCACCCCGGAGGCGGTCCGGACCACCACTTCCGCCCCACGATCGTCCACCGGCCCTCGTTCAACGCGCCGGCTCCCGGCCGCAGCTACGGCTCCGCTCCGAGCCGCGGCTCCTCGTCGTCGTTCAACAACCGCGGCGGACGCTACGACCTGGGCGTGCGCGGCGGATCGACTTCGGGCCGACGCTCGTTCGGCACGCGCAACCAGTCGACGGGCTCCTCGTCCTATAACCGTTATGACGGCAACCGCAGCAGCGGCAGCTGGAGCAACCGCGGCGGCTCGACGACCTTCAACCGCGGCGGCAACAGCTCGTTCAACAACAACTCGTTCAACAGCGGCTCGTCGGGTTCGTTCGGCGGGGGCACGCGCGGCGGCTCGATGGGCGGAAGCGTCGGCGGACGCAATGCCGGAGGACGTTAACAATCAGCTAAACGGAAAAAGAAAATGAAACGAATCATAGCAACCTGTGCCGCCGGAGTGCTGACCCTTGTGTCGGTGCTGCCGGCCGCGGCCCAGACGACGCTCAACACGGGCGGTCTGATGGCCGACAAGGATGTACTCATGCCGAGCAACCTCTTCGAGCTCTCCGAGACGCAGTTCAACTTCGGCACGGCGCGGTCGATGGCCATGGCCGGCGCCTTCACGTCGCTCGGCGGCGACCTCTCGTCGATGGCGATCAACCCGGCCGGACTGGGCATGTTCCGCCGGGGCGAGATCTCGATCACCCCGCTGGTGACCGTCAACCGGGCCCGGAACAGCGCGGCCAACTACGAGGACAACGGCCGCACGCGCTTCTCGCTGGGCAACTTCGCCGCCGTCTTCAACGCCTACGAAGGGACGGGGCGCCTCATCAGCTTCAACATCGGCTTCGGATACACGCGGCTGGCCGACCTGAACTACCGTTCGTCGTTCATGCAGACGGGCAACGTGGGCTCGATCGCCGACATGTACTCGATGATGCTCAACTACAGCTCGCCGCGCCTCTCGTCCGAGCAGATCATGGGCAACAACCTCGACTGGTTCAACGTCAACCCGGGGCTGTGGCCCGCGATCCTCGGGTACAAGGGCGGACTTACGGACGATCCGGGCAACACGGGGGCATGGAGCCCCACGTGGATCAGTGGCAACCGCTACGACCCCGCCTCGGGTGAGCGCTTCATCGACATCGGCCACTACGCCTCGCTCGAGAGCCGCGGTTCGATCGGCGAGTTCGACATCTCGTTCGGCACGAACATCGGCAACAAGCTCTACATCGGCGCCACGCTCGGCATCCAGAGCGTCTACCAGAAGGTGAACTACTCCTACGCCGAGGACTACCTCTACCCGACGCCGAGCGCCAACCCGGAGATCTCGCAGGGGCAGGCCTCCGACCTGCAGTTCCAGCTGCTGTGGTCGCGGCTGAACCAGGCGACGGTCATCGACGGCACGGGCGTGAACTTCAAGCTGGGTGTGGTATACCGCCCGATTCCGGCCCTGCGCATCGGTGCGGCGTTCCACACGCCGACCTACTACGCGATCGAATACCGCTACCAGGGCTCGATTCTCGGCATGGCCTACTGCAACGACCCCTCCTACGATCCGGGGCCGAACGACTACCCGAAACCCGACGCCGGCGGCTACATCGCCTGCCCGGGCGAGACGCCTGTGCTCTCGAGCGACCGCTGGGCCTTCACGACGCCGTCGCGCGCCCTGTTCGGCATCTCCTACACGTTCGGCAACCGCGGCGTGATCTCGGTCGACTACGAGCGAGCCTGGTACAACGGCATCCGGATGAAGAGCAGCCCGGCCTACGCTCCGGTTCGGGAGATGTACGACGAGACGTTCCGCAACAACTTCAAGGGGTCGAACACGATCCGCATCGGCGCGGAGTTCCGGCCGCATCCGGTCCTCTCGCTCCGGGCCGGCTTCGGATACAGCGGCTCGTGGCTCAAGGATGAAAATACGGTGATGGCCTCGCCGATCGCCCGGCAGATCACCTACTACAGCGCCGGCATCGGCTTCGCCCTCTCGCGCCACGTGACGCTCGACCTGGCCTACAGCTACCAGAACAACAGGCAGACCGACTTCCTGCTCTATTATGCCGACGAGGTCGCATCGGACGGCACGATCAGGGGCTCGAACTCGAGCGACGTCTACCGCACCGACTACGTGCAGCACGCCGTGGCCATGACGCTCGGATTCAAGTTCTGACCCCTCCGGCGCATCCGCACCGCAAGCCCGCCCCGTGCGGGCTTTTTTTGCATCCGCACGGAGGCGGCAGCGGCCGATGCGGACGATTCCTTCCGCCGCGGCTCCGCCCCTCCGAAAAAAGGGAGGAGGCATTTGCAAAATCGGGAAAGTTTGTCTATTTTTGCCCTCGAATCCGGAAAGATGCAGGAGTGGTTGAACTGGCCCGCCTGGAAAGCGAGTAAACCCCAAAAGGGTTTCAGGGGTTCGAATCCCCTTCTTTCCGCAAAACAAGAGGAAGGGTCGCACCGTTTGGTGCGACCCTTCTTCTTTTCCGAACAAGACCCGGCGAAGCTCCCGCCGGGCAAAATCTCCGTCCGTGCGATCCGACGATTCGATGGTCCGCCGTTCGGCAGGTGCCAACTCATCGCCCGACGGCCCGACAGCCTGTCCGCCGAAAATCACCGCCCGGCACACCCCGACAGTCCGCCGCCTGCCACAGGCTCTCCGCCCGACGGCCCGACAACCCGTCAGGCTCGCCGTCAGCGGATGAAGTTCGTGGCGATCCACGCCTCCTGCTGCGGAAGCGCCTCGTCGTAGCGGGGCCCCGCCTTGAGCAGCCGCGTCATGTTGCGCGCCAGCACCCGCATGGTCTGCAATCCCTCGGCGTCCTGTGCGGCCTCACCGGGCAGCCGGCCGTGGATGCTGTTCCAATACTGCGACGAGACAACCGGCATGTTGTTGATGGTGAAATACTTGTTCAACCGGTCAAAGGTCGCGCTCGCTCCGCCGCGCCGGCAGGCAACCACCGCAGCTGCCGGTTTGTAGGCCAGCTGTGCGGAGCAGGTATAGAAAATCCGGTCGAGCAGAGCGCACAGCGATCCGTTCGGGCCGGCGTAATAGACGGGCGACCCCACGATCAGTCCGTCGGCCTGGCCGACCGCCTCGCGCACCTCCTCGTACAGCGCATCGTGAAAGACGCAGCGGCCCAGCTGCGCACAGCGGTTGCAGGCGATGCACCCCTGCACGGCCTTCGTTCCGAGCTGGATGATCCGGCTCCCGATCCCCTCTTCCCCGAGCGTGCGCGCCACCTCCGTAAGGGCCAGAAAGGTGTTTCCGTTTGCCCGGGGGCTTCCGTTAATCAACAATACATTCATCGCTTCTCCAGTTTTACCTTTACAACCATTTGCAAGTTCCGTTCCGCAGGCAGCCGGCGTTCCTTTTTGCCGATTGCCCGCCGCAAGGCCGCACGGATCGCCCGTCGCAAAGCCGCACGGTCCACCGCGGAAACAAAAAAGGGGATTCCCTGCGGAATCTCCTTCACTCTCATAACCGGGAAAACCCGATTATTTCGCAGCCTCGGCCTCGGCAGCCTTCTCGGCGCAGCAGGTCTTCGTCGAGTCGCACTTCTCGCAGTTTGCGCATGCGGTCGAATCGCACTTCTCGGCGCAGGCGGCAGCCTCGCATGCAGGTGCAGCAACAGCCTCCGTAGCGGCGGCTTCGGTCTCAGCGGCCTTCTTCGTGGTGTTACCGCCGCAGCTTACCATGGCAACGGCAGCCAGCACAATGACAAAAGAAAAAATCTTTTTCATAGCGTCTAACATTTTATTGATTGTTCTAAACGCCGCAAAGATATATATTCGTATGCAATCCGCAATAAAAAATTTCACTTTTTTCACACCCGCGGCCCGCTACTCCAGCAGGTCCGCCAGCGAGAGCGTTTCGTTTTTGGGAAAAGCCTTCGGAAAAGTCGCCGCCACCTTGCCTTTCAGGATGATAGCCTCCTCGGCGGTCAGGCAGTTTCCGACCGTGACCGAGAACCACGGACTCTCGTATACCATATATACCTTGATCCCGGGATAGGTCTCCTCGAAGAGCGTCTTGGCCGCCTCGGCTCCGGCGCGCGCATCCTGCCCGTTGTCGAAGAAGATGCAGACGCGGTAGCCGCGCAGACGCAGGCGCTGCTCGCTGCGCGCGGCCTGGGCAACGGCCTGCGCCGCATCGCCGTGTTCGGTGACGGTGACCCGCGCCTCCCCGAAGCGGAGACCCGAGACCTGCGGTTGGGCAAGCTGCGCCCGAAAGGCGTCGAGCGACTGCGCGGAGGCCCCGAGGGCCGCCGCGGCGAAGATGAGTGAAAGGAACAATAGGCGGCGCATCATTTCAGAGATAGTTTTGCACGTCCTGCAACGTCAGGCCAAAGATATTCAAAAAATCCGACAACGGCATCATCTCCTGCGAAATATTTACCCGCACCGGACCGCCGCGCCCCCGGATCCGGCACGAGACCGCCACCTGCCCGATCTCCCCCGCGCGCAGGCGGCCGGTCAGCACGGGAAGCGCCATCGGATCGAGTATCTGCAGCCGCCAGCGCGTCACGATCCGCTCCGTGGTGCGGCGCGGCACCTCGACCGGCCTGTGCAGGCGGGCCGAGAGCACGGGCCGCCCGCCGAGGAAGAACTCCAGATCGGCCTCGCGCAGCACCAGCCGGCTGCGCGAATCGTTCCTCACGCGCACAACGGCCTCGGCTCCCGAAAAGCCCAGGCGCCGCACCGATTCGACGGCTTCGAGGCGGATGCGCTCGCGCGCCCGCTCGACCGCCCGGCCACAGGAGCCCAGCGGCAGCGTCGCGGCCAGCAGCAGGCCAAGCAGCAGGAGGCGTTTCACGAGTCGCATGATCGCACGGCGGTTTCAGCGCTCACTTGACGCCCGTATAGATCTGCGCGATGCCGAAACTCTGGCTGCGGGAGCGGCAGTCGCTGAAGCCCGCGCGCGCGAGCAGCGAGAGGAACGCCTCGGGGGCGGGAAACTCCCCGACCGAGACGGGCAGGTATTCGTAAGCGCGCTTGTCGTGCGATATGGCTCCGCCGATGCGCGGCAGCACGCGGTAGGAGTAGAACTCGTAGAGCGCCCGGAATATCCGGTTCCGCGGGCGCGAGAACTCCAGGATGACCACCTTGCCGCCGGGCTTGAGCACCCGGTGCAGTTCGCGGAGCCCCGCCTCGAGGTTTTCGAAGTTCCGCACGCCGAAGGCCACGGTCGCCACATCCACCGACGCCGCGGCGACCGTCAGGTGCTCGGCATCGCCCTCCTCGAGCAGCACCCGCTCGTCGAGCCCGCGGGCCGCGACCTTGCGGCGCGCCGTCTCGAGCATCCGCTGCGAGAGGTCGACCCCCAGCACGCGCACGCCGGGAATGCGGCGGGCCATCTCGATGGCCAGGTCGCCCGTGCCGGTCGCCACGTCGAGCACGTGCCGCGGACGGCAGCGGCGGACGATCCGCACGACGTGCCGCCGCCACAGGCGGTCGATGCTCATCGAGAGCGTATGGTTCAGCAGGTCGTAACGCGGGGCGATGTGGTCGAACATCTCGCGCACCTGCTCCTTTTTGGTCTGATCGTTGTCGTAAGGTTTTGCCATGATCCGTTTGTCGTTTATTCGTATCGGATGGATTCGTCGGGACGCACCGTCGAGACGATATGCGCGGGCAGGAGCAGCAGCAGGACGATGACCGCCACGAAGCCCGCATTGAGCAGCAGCCACCAGCCCCAGTCCAGGGCAACGGGCACCTCCGAGAGGAGGTAGCCTTCGGAGTTGAGCTTCACAAGGTGAAACCCCCGTTGCAGCAGGCACATCCCGACCCCCGCCGCATTGCCCCACGCCAGGCCGCGCAGCGTGATGAAGAGCGCCCGGTAGAGGAAGATGCGCCGCAGCGGGCCGTTGCGCATGCCCAGGGCCTTCAGCAGGCCGATCGTGCGCGTGCGCTCCAGCACGAGGATCAGCAGCGCCGAGGCCATGTTGAAGAAGGCGACGACGAGCATGATGCCGATCACCACGGCGGCGTTCACGTCGTGGGCCCGCAGCCAGTCGAAGATGCCCGGATAGCGCTCCATGACGCTCGTCACGGCGAGGTTCTCCGTGCCGTCGGCCTCGTCGTAGAGCAGCCGGCGCCCGAGCTCCCGGGCGTAGCGCGGCGCCTCGTCGGGATCGCGGAGGAAGACCTCGTAGCCCGAAATTTCGTCGGGCGCCCAGTCCGAGAGGCGCTGCACGTTGCGCATGTCGGTCAGGATCACCGCATTGTCCATCTCGTCCATGCCCGACGAATAGATGCCCGAGACCTTGAAGCGGTCGCGGCGCGGCAGCTCGCCCGGCTCGACGAAGAGCATCTCCACGCGGTCGCCCACCCCGAGCAGCAGCCGGTCGGCAAGCGTGCGCGAGAGCAGGATGTCCTTCGTGCGCACGGAATCGCCGATGCGGGGCCACGCCCCCGCGACAAGCCACTCGGCAAAGGCGCTGCCGCCATACGTCGAGTCGACCCCCTTGAGCATCACCCCCTCGACGGTCTCGTCCGTGCGGACGATGCCCCCCTTCAGGGCATAGGGGGCCATCGAGACGAACCCCTCGCCCGAGCGGATCAGCTCCTCGAGGTGTGCCGTGCGCCGCACGGGGCGCGAGTCGAGCGCGTCGATGCCCCGGATGTCGGTCACCGTGACATGCGCCGCGAAGCCCGTCAGGCGGCGCGACACCTCGCGCTTGAAGCCCAGCACGACGGCCACGGCGAGGATCATCACGGCGATGCTCAAGGCCACCGACACGACGGCAATGCGCTCCATCACCCCGGGACGGTTGTCCGGGGCGGGACGGGCCATGCGGCGTGCGATGAGCAACGGAAGATTCACGTAAGAAGCGATAAGGGTGTCCGGTTTTAGTACAAAATTCCACGAAACGTCCGCAACGGGGCCCGGAAGCCCTCCGCGCGGGCAAATTGTCGTATAAATTTATGCAAAGTAAAGCAATATTTCGTATTTTTGCCCAAAACATCGTCACTTTTATGAAAAAACAGGCTCTCATCACGGGCGCGACATCGGGCATCGGACGCGCCACGGCCCTGCGCCTCGCACGCGAGGGATACGCCGTCACGGCCACGGGACGCCGCGCCGACCGGCTGGACGCCCTCCGCGCCGAGATCGAGGCGGCGGGCGGCGAGTGCACGACGCTCCGTTTCGACGTCCGCTCCGAGGAGGAGGTGCGCCGCGCACTCGAACCGCTCGAGCGCGTCGACCTGCTGGTCAACAACGCCGGGCTGGCCGCCGGACTCGAACACATCGACCGGGGCGACACGCGCGACTGGGACGCGATGATCGACACCAACGTCAAGGGGCTGCTCTACGTCACGCGCGTCATCGCCCCCAAGATGGTGGCCGCGGGCGGCGGACACATCTTCAACATCGGGTCGATCGCCGGTACGGAGCCCTACGAGAACGGCGCCGTCTACTGCGCCTCGAAGCACGCCGTGCACGCCATCTCGCAGGCCATGCGCGCCGACCTGCTCGCGGCGGGCGTCAAGGTGACCGAAATCCGCCCCGGCATGGTCGAGACGGAGTTTTCGCTCGTGCGCTTCCACGGCGACCGCGACCGCGCCGACAAGGTCTACGAGGGGGTCGAGCCCCTGACCGGCGAGGATATTGCCGAAGCAATCGCATGGTGCGCACAATTACCGGCGCACATGAACGTTAATGATATGGTGCTGATGCCCGCGCAGCAGGCGGGGGCCTACTACACCTGTCGAAAACAAACCGAAAAAAAGTAACACAACATGACACTACCGCTTATCGCCCTGCTCCAGGCAGGATACTACACCACCACCCAGTCGCAGGCCGCGCACTACTCCGCGGCCACGATGGGCATGTTCGTGCTCATCATCGTCATCGGCATCGCCGGATACCTCGTGCAGGCCCGCCTGCAGTCGGTCTTCCGCAAATACTCGCGCGTGCAGTTCCCCGGCGGGCTCACGGGCGCCGAGGTCGCCGAGAAGATGCTGCGCGACAACAACATCCACAACGTGAAGGTCACGCACGTCGCGGGGCACCTTACCGACCACTTCAACCCGCAGACGATGACCGTCAACCTGAGCGACTCGGTCTACTCGTCAAACAGCGTCGCCGCCGCGGCCGTCGCCGCGCACGAGTGCGGCCACGCCGTGCAGCACGCCCGCGGCTACGCGCCGCTCACGCTGCGCTCGCAGCTCGTGCCCGTCGTGCAGTTCGCCTCGACGGCCGCCACGTGGGTCATCATCCTCGGGCTGGTGATCCTGGCCACGACGCGCAACGAACTGCTCTGCTGGATCGGCGTGGGGCTGATCGCCATCTCGGCGCTCTTCTCGCTGGTGACGCTGCCCGTCGAGTACAACGCCTCGGCCCGGGCCCTCGAATGGCTCCAGGTGAGCCGCACGATGCAGGGCGCGCAGCTCGTCCAGGCCCGCGAGGCCCTCTCGTGGGCAGCCCGCACCTACCTCGTGGCGGCGTTGAGCGCCATTGCATCGGTGCTCTATTACGTCTTCATGATCCTCGGACGGCGCGAGTAAACGGGCAATGAACTCCCCGGAAAAGAACTACATCCACAAAAGCTGGCAGGCGGTCGCGGCACTCATCGCAGTGCTCGCGGCCGTGAGTTTCATCCCCCCGCAGAGCATCGGGGGCGTGAAGCTGCGCCGGGCCAACATCCTCTCGGACCTGCTCGTCTTCGACGACTCGCAGGCCGCGGCGGCGGAGGCCGAGCCGCAGCTCTTCGACGAGGAGGAGTTCCACGTCGACATCTCGGAGGTTGCCGAACGCATCGTCGCCGACACGCTCTTCAGCGAGGTGCAGACCACCTTCCTGTGGGACCTCGCGCAGGTCGACCCGACAGCCGCCCCGCGGCACGTCGTGCCCGACACCGTGCGGTGGAGTGCGGCGCTGACCCCCATCGAGGAGGCCGATACCGTCGCCGCACCCTCGTTCCGCAGTTTCTGCGACACGTTGCTCGCGGCGCGCCGTCCGGTGCGCATCGCCGTGCTGGGCGACTCGTTCATCGAGGGCGACATCCTGACGGCCGACCTGCGCGAACGGCTGCAGGAGTGCTACGGCGGCGGCGGTCCCGGCTTTGCGCCGATGGCCTCGCCCCTGACGGCCTTCCGCCGCACGGTCAGGACCCAGTCGAAGGGGTGGACCACCTACAACATCATGCAGCGCCGCACGGCCCCCGAGGCCCTGCGCGCCAACTTCTACGTCTCGGGCTGGGTGAGCCACCCGGCAGCCGGAGCCTCGACCCGCTGGGAGATGACCGACTACCGGCGACATCTGGAGGAGTGCACCTCGGCCCGCGTGCTCTTCCTCTCGCCCGCCGCAAGCCGCGTCGAGGTGACGCTCAACGACACGCTGCGCCGCGAATTCGCCATCCCGGCCGCCGCGGCCGTGCGGCAGATCGAGGTCCGCGCCCCGCGGATCCGCTCGCTCGCCTTCCGCGTCGTCTCGGGCACCGATGGTTTCATCGGCTACGGCGCGATCTTCGAGGGCGGCGGCGTCACGGTGGACAACTACTCGGTGCGCAGCAACAACGGGCAGGCGATGTTCTGGACCAATCCGTCGGTCAACGCCCAAATCGACGCCTTCGCGCACTACGACCTGGTGATCCTCCAGTACGGGCTCAACATCATGCAGTCGGGCGTTAGGAACTACCGCGCCTACTCGGCGCAGATCGAGAAGATGATCGCCTACGTCAGGGAGTGCTTCCCGCGCGCCGCGGTCCTTGTGCTGGGTGTCAGCGACCGCTCGGTCCGCACCGACGCGGGCTTCGAGCCCATGGACGCCATCCCCTTCATGCTCGACTGGCAGCGGCAGGCGGCCCGCAACGCCGGAGCGGCCTTCTGGCCGACGTGCGACGCCATGCGCGCCGAAGGCGGCATGGAGGCCTTCGTGCAGAACGGCTGGGCCGGCAAGGACTTCACGCACATCAACTACGCCGGCGGGCGGAGCATCGCCCGCGCGCTCTGCGACGCCGTGAATGCCGAGACGCAGCGCATCCACGCCGCACGCGAGGCCGCCGCGCTGCGCCACCGGCAGGAGGCGCTGCTCGACTCGGCGCGCCGGGCCGAAATCGACCGGCAGCTGCTCCCCGCCGCGGTCACCCAACCCCTTAACGCCCCGCTCGAATGACACTGCCCACGGCGGAGGGCCTGACCGACAAGCTCCAGGCCCTGCTGACATACGACGCCACGCAGCCGCTGATCTTCAGCAGCGGGCTCTTCCTGTTCCTCTTCGCGGGGTTCCTGCTCGTATACAGCGCCGTGCGCCGCGCCACGCTGGCACGCATCGTCTACGTCATCCTCTTCTCGCTCTACTTCTACTACAAGTCGAGCGGCATCTACTTCCTGCTGCTCGTCTTCGCCGCGACGAGCGACTTTCTGATCGCGCAGGCGATCGCCCGCAGCAAGGAGCGCACGGCGCGCCGCTGGCTCGTGGCCCTGAGCGTCGCGGTCAACCTCGGGATGCTCGGCTATTTCAAGTACACGAACTTCCTGGTCGACATCGCCAACCAGCTCTTCGGGCAGGGATTCCTCCAGTTCCAGAACATCTTCCTGCCGGTCGGCATCTCGTTCTTCGTCTTCCAGTCGATGAGCTACACGATCGACGTCTACCGCGGGCAGCTCCAGCCCCTGCGCAACTGGCTGGACTACCTCTTCTACCTCTCGTTCTTCCCGCAGCTGGTCGCCGGACCCATCGTCCGGGCCCGGGACTTCATCCCGCAGATCCGGCGCGAGCCCTTCGTCTCGCGCGAGATGTTCGGCACGGGCGTCTTCCTCATCCTCACGGGACTGTTCAAGAAGGCCATCATCTCGGACTACATCTCGCTGAACTTCGTGGACCGCGTCTTCGACGAGCCGCTGCTCTACACCGGCTTCGAGTGCCTGGCGGGCATCTACGGCTATGCGCTACAGATCTACTGCGACTTCTCGGGCTACTCCGACATGGCCATCGGCATCGCCCTGCTGCTGGGCTTCCACTTCCCCAAGAACTTCGACGCCCCCTACAAGTCGGCGACGATCACCGAATTCTGGCGGCGCTGGCACATCTCGCTCTCGTCGTGGCTGCGCGACTACCTCTACATCTCGCTGGGCGGCAACCGCAAGGGACGCCTGCGCACCTACGGGAACCTGCTGCTGACGATGCTGCTGGGCGGCCTGTGGCACGGTGCCGCCGTGCGCTTCATCCTCTGGGGCGGGCTGCACGGCGTGGCGCTGGCCCTGCACAAGCTGTGGCTCGCACGGGTGCCGGGAGCCAAGGTCCGCGGCTGCGAGATGCACTGGTGGAGCCGCGCAGCGGGCATCTTCCTTACCTTCAACCTCGTATCGCTGGGCTGGCTGATGTTCCGCGCCGAGTCGATGCAGACCGTCTCGCTCATGCTGCACCAGATCGTCGAGAACTTCAACGCCCCGATGATCCCGCAGGTGCTCGCGGGCTACGCCGGGGTCTTCGCCCTGATCGGCGCGGGCTACGTGCTGCACCTGCTGCCCGGCACGGTCGACGCCCTGGCGCGGCGCATCGTCGTGCACGCCCCGCTCGTGCTGCAGGTCGTGATGGCCGCGGCGATGATCTGGTGCGTCATGCAAATCAAGTCGAGCGACATCCAGCCCTTCATCTACTTCCAGTTCTGAACACGTAAACCCGCACTCCGGTGACACACTTCGACCACAGCCTCTTCCTCGCGCTCAACTTCGACGGCGGCCCCTGCTGGGACCGCGTGATGCTCACGCTCTCCGGCACGGCGGTCTGGATACCGCTCTACCTGCTGATCATCTGGCTGGTGCTGCGCCGCACAGGCTGGCGCGGACTGCTGCTCTTCCTCGTGCTGATGGCCGCGGCCGTGGGGCTGGCGGACATCACGGCCGGCATCTTCAAGCACAACGGCCTGCTGGGCAACCTGCTGCCGGGGCTGGAGCCCCGCTGGCGGCCGATGTTCACCCCCTCGCTCGAGGGGCTCGACATCGCCCCCGACTCGCTGCGCACGCTGCGCCGCCTGACGCCCGAGGCGCTGCGCGCCGCGGGATACTCCGGGCAATGGGCCGTCCACGTTCCCGTCGAGGCGGTGAGCGGCCGATTCGGCACCGTCTCGGCGCACGCCGCCACGTTCGTGGCCCTGGCCGTCCTCTCGGCCGCCGTGATCCGCCGCCGGTGGTTCACCCTGCTCGTAACGCTCGCGGCCGCCGCGGTCTGCTACTCGCGCATCTACCTCGGCAAGCACTTCCCGATGGACCTCGTGTGGGGCGCCCTGGTGGGCGCAGTGCTCGGATACGCCGCCTGGCGGCTCTTCCGCCGCTTCGCAATGAACGGAAACGGGGCCCTGCGATAACGCAGCGCCCCGTTTCCGTTCTCCGGCCGCTCGCGGAGGGGGGGGTCAGAAGCCCCACTCCTCGGGCACGGGCGTGCGGCTCTTCACCTCCGCGGGCACCTCGGGAAAGAGGGTCAGCCCGGTCTGCTGCTCGATGTAGGAGACCGGCACGGCGATCTCGCGCAGCTGCTGCCGCACGCTGCCGAGGCTGCGGTCGGTGAAGGTCTCGACCCAAAAGCCGACCGCCTGCAGCTCGTCGGCCGTGCAATCCTGCACGCGCTTGCCTGTCGTGCCGCTGCGCGTGCGCAACGCGGCCTTGAACTGGTGCGTGGGGATGACGCAGAGCTTCTGCGCCGGGTCGGGCGAGGGTTCGTTGAAGTTCGAGGAGTCGTATTCGGTCCACCGCTCGTGTTCGTAGTGACACCCGGCCACGACGAAGAGCGTGTCGGAGACGATGTTCCGGTTTTCCGACCCGTCGTCGGCCGAGATGTCGTTCTGCGTGTTGCGCGAGCCCGACAACACCGCCTCGACGCAGCTCCACACCGCGGAGAAGGCGCCCGCCGACGCGTTGGGCTGCGGTGCGACGTTCGTCGGATAGAAGGTCTGCCGGTTGATTTCGCGGTCGGCGCCGCCCCGCTCGCTCGACATGCAGAGGTGCCCCTTCGTCCAGCTGCCCGAGCGTCCCAGCATCCCGAGCACGGAGGTCGACCAGTACTGGTAGGGGTCCGAACCGGTCGGGCCGTCGCTGCGGTAGATCTTCGCCTGATACTCCTCGCCGAGGGCCGGATCGGGCGCCCACGGATCGGGCGACGTGCGGCCGTAGCCGCCTTCGCGGTAGCAGGCATGCAGCGGATAGGCGACCCAGACGGGGTTGTGGCGGCGCGTGTCGTAGCCGTAGGAGTAGTTGCGCACCCGCTTGCGGGAGTTGACCGTCTCGGTCCAGTGCGTGAAGTAGGCCCTGTCGCCCGAAAGTTCGGCCCGGTCACCGGCCGGCTCCCGCCAGTCGGCGGGCAGCTCGGGGAAGCGGTAAGGCTCGACGTGCAGGTCGATGCGCTCACCACCGCCGCCCGCCACGAGCCGCAGGTCGTCGAAGTTCAGGCCATACTGCCGCTCGGTCCCCGTCGGCGTGAAGCGGATGTAGAGGCTCCCGACGGGCTCGGTGATGGTGAACCCCACCGTGGCGAGGGTCCAGGTGTTGTAGGTCGCGGCGGCCGTGTAGGAGAGCGGCTTCCACGTCACGCCGTCGGAACTCAACGCGAGGGTCATGTCGTCGGACGGGAAGAGCGCGCCGAACGAGAGCGTATAGTCGGTCACGCCGGCCGGCAGCGCGATGCCGCCGACCGTGAAGTAGTCCGTGGCGGGGTTGTAGTACATCCGGGCGTAACTGCCGCCCGATGCCCCCGAATAGCGTCCCGCCGAGCCGTAGCTGCTGGCGATCTGCACGTTGTAGACCGCATACCGCACCTCCGCGGCCCCGGTGCCGGAGTGCGTCTGCCACGACGTGTCCTGATTGGCCCAGACCCACGAGGAGCGCTCTCCGCCGAAGTCGAGTGCGAAGATGGCCTGCTGCGGCTCGGCGGCGCGACGCACCGTCACGCGGGCGGTCACGGCCTCGGGGCCCTCGCCCGCCGTCACCTCCAGCACGCATTCGGTATCGGCCGGGACCTCCTCGATGAGGATCGCCGCGTCGCCCTCGCCCGAAGCGGGCGAGAAGCGGAGCGCCGCATCGGAGGAGGCGACCCACGGGGCGTTGCTCTCCACGGTGACGACGTGCGTTGCGGGATCGTCCGGATCGAAGAGCAGCGTCTCGGGCGTCACCGAGAGGTGCACCGGCTCCGCCCCGCGGCGCGTGACGGAGATCATCCCGCCCGACACGCCGCCTCCGCCGGCCTGCACGCCCAGCCGGATGGTCGTACCTTCGGGCATCGACATCAGCGTGAAGCGCCCGTCACCCGAGCCGGAGGCGGGCGAGACCGAGACGGCGGCATCCTCCGGTGTCCAGACGACCTGCCAGGAGGTGTTGGCCGCGACCTCGACGACGTTGCGCGCCGCATTCTCCTCGTCGAAGAGGAACGATCCGGAGGTGATCGCGGCGTAGCGGTCATCCTCCGACGTGCCGTCCGTGCAGGCGACGGCGAAGATGGAGATCAGCAAAAGGACGGCCGTCAGCAGCAGCGCCGCAAAGCGCAGCGCCCCGCGGCCCGAGAGCGGAATCCGAACGGGTAAAGGGTGTTTCATGGCAAAACGGGAATAGGTCTCGGACAAAATTAGACGCCGCGCGCCCACCGTCGCTTTCAGAACGTACATATCCGCTTGCAAAGTGTATATGAACGATTCGCGGCCGCGGCGGGCGTAAAATTCGCGGGAAAATTATTAACTTTGCACGGATAATCCGAAACATCAAAAAAAGATCACATATGGCTATCGAACTCAGTGAACAGGAACAATTGCGCAGACGGTCGCTCCAGGCGCTGCGCGAACTGGGCATAAACCCCTACCCCGCAGCGCGTTACGACGTTACGGCCACGGCCCGTGAAATCACCGAGAACTACGACGAGGCGAAGGGCAACTACCAGCAGGTGCGCATCGCCGGCCGCATCATGTCGCGCCGCATCATGGGCAGCGCCTCGTTCTTCGAGCTGCAGGACCACACGGGCCGCATCCAGGTCTACATCCGCCGCGACGACATCTGCCCCGAGGGCGATCCGACGCTCTACAACACGGTCTTCAAGAAGCTGCTCGACATCGGCGACTTCGTGGGCGTCGAGGGCTTCGCCTTCCACACGAACACCGGCGAGCTGTCGGTCCACTGCCGCGCGCTGACCCTCCTCTCGAAGTCGATCCGCCCGCTGCCCGTCGTCAAGGAGAAGGACGGACAGACCTTCGACGCCTTCACCGATCCGGAGATGCGCTACCGCCAGCGCTACGTCGACCTGGTGGTCAATCCGCAGGTGCGCGAAACCTTCATCAAGCGGTCGCGCATCATCACCGCCATGCGCGAGTTCTTCAACGAGCGGGGCTACGTCGAGGTCGAGACCCCGATCCTGCAGCCCATTCCGGGCGGTGCGTCGGCGCGTCCCTTCATCACGCACCACAACGCCCTGGACACCGACTTCTACATGCGCATTGCCACGGAGCTCTACCTCAAGCGGCTGATCGTCGGCGGCTTCGACGGCGTCTACGAGCTCGGCAAGAACTTCCGCAACGAGGGCATGGACCGCACGCACAACCCCGAGTTCACCTGCATGGAGATCTACGTCGCCTACAAGGACTACCTCTGGATGATGGGCTTCACCGAGCAGCTGCTCGAGCGCATCTCCACGGTGGTGAACGGCACGACGGAGCTGACCATTGACGGACGGCAGATTTCGTTCAAGGCGCCGTTCCGCCGCGTGACGATGACCGACGCCATCCGCGAGAAGACAGGATACGACATCACGGGCCAGAGCGAGGAGCAGCTGCGCGAGGCCTGCAGGCGGCTCAACGTCGAGACCGACGAGACGATGGGCAAGGGCAAGCTCATCGACGCCATCTTCGGCCAGTACTGCGAACCGGACTTCATCCAGCCGACGTTCGTCTGCGACTACCCGATCGAGATGTCGCCCCTGTGCAAGCGGCACCGCTCGAATCCCGACCTGACGGAGCGCTTCGAGCTCTTCGTCAACGGCAAGGAGCTCTGCAACGCCTACTCGGAGCTGAACGACCCGATCGACCAGCTGGAGCGCTTCCAGGAGCAGCTGCGCCTCTCGGAGAAGGGCGACGACGAGGCGATGTTCATCGACATGGACTTCGTCCGCGCGCTCGAGTACGGCATGCCGACCTGCTCGGGCATGGGCATGGGCATCGACCGGCTGGTGATGTTCATGCTCGACAAGAGCTCGATCCAGGACGTGCTCTTCTTCCCGACGATGCGTCCCGAGAAGAAGGTCGTGGCCGACGCCCCCGAGAAGTACACCGCCATCGGCGTACCCGAGGAGTGGGTCCCGGTGATCCAGAAGATGGGCTACATCACCGTCGACTCGCTGCGCAAGCTCGCGCCGGGCAAGTTCTTCAACGACCTGTGCGGCTTCAACAAGAAGAACAAGCTCGGACTGAAGGCCCCCTCGATCGAGCAGGTCAAGGCGTGGTGCGTCGGAGAGTAGACACGGCGGGAGGATGGCATCCGGAAGAGGATACGGGCTGCCGCATGCGGCGCTTATCGCCGCGGCCGCCACGCGCAGACAATCCGCACGAAAGACCGGGCCACAACCCGGCGGGCGGTGTTTCTCTGGGCGCTGATCGTTGCAATCATTTTTGACATTTTCTATAAAAACAAACCGAACATGAGAAAGAAAATCGTAGCCGGCAACTGGAAGATGAATACGCTTCCCGCCGAAGGAGTCGAACTCGCCAAAGGAGTCGTGGCAGGCCGTCAGGAGGTTTGCTCGTGCGTGAACTTCATCGTATGCCCGCCGTTCACCCACCTCGCCCTGGTAGCCGAGGCGCTGAAGGGCTCGGACATCGAGCTCGGCGCACAGAACTGCGCCGCCGAGGCCAAGGGTGCCTACACGGGTGAGGTCGCCGCATCGATGATCGCCGCCCTGGGCTGCAAGTACGTGATCCTCGGCCACTCGGAGCGCCGCCAGTACTACGGCGAGACCTCCGAGACGCTCAACCGCAAGATGGAGCAGGCCTATGCCAACCACCTGACGCCGATCTACTGCGTGGGCGAGAACCTCGCCGAGCGCGAGGCCGGCAAGCACTTCGACGTGGTGAAGGCCCAGATCGAGGAGGTGGTCTACCACCTCACGGAGGAGCAGTTCAAGCACCTCGTGATCGCCTACGAGCCCGTATGGGCCATCGGTACGGGCAAGACCGCCACGGCCGACCAGGCACAGGAGATCCACGCCTACATCCGTCAGGTGCTGGCCGCCAAGTTCGGCGCCGCAGCTGCCGAGTGCCCGATCCTCTACGGCGGTTCGTGCAAGCCGTCGAACGCAGCCGAGATCTTCGCCAAGGAGGATGTCGACGGCGGTCTGATCGGCGGTGCCGCCCTCAAGGCCGAGGATTTCCTCGCCATCGGCAAGGGCTTCGCGAAGTAGTCGCCGAAAGACGGAAGGCTCCGGCGGGCTGCTCCCGCAAGGGAGCGTCCGGATACAGAAATCCCGGATTTCCAGCAGTGGAAATCCGGGATTTCGTTTTGTCGGCGCCGGGGCGTCAGTCGTCGATGTCCGTCACGTTGAACTGCTTGTCGAACTCGATCTCCAGCCCGTTCGAGAGCTCGATCTCCCACGAGTAGCGCTTGCGCTCGATCTTGCGGACCTGCTGGTTGGGGAAGGTCTGGGCAACATAGCTCTTGATCTGCTCCGGCACGATGTCGGCGGGAACGGCCGCATAACGGCTCCCCACGGAGGTCCACGCACCGTCGGAATCGAACTCCACCTCGGTGCGGTCGGTGTAGATCACCTCGTACTCCGAACCGATGAACTTCGGGTCCTCGACGGCATAGGCGAGCGTCAGCTCCGCAAAGTGGCTCTTCAGGAAGGTCTGTGCCGCAGCGGGCAGTTTGTCCAGCGTAACGGGGCGGTCGTTACCGGCAAAGGCGGTCGAAACTCCGGCGAGCAGCAGGGCTGCGGCGATAAAAATCTTTTTCATGGTCGTGTTGTTTTTTAAGTTTGTATTTGATGTTTTCGTTCTTGTCACAGTGCAAAGGTCGGGCATAATTCTGAAAGGAATCTAAAATTTTGCATCCGACCCGCATTTTTTTATCCGGACGCCTCTCCGGCAGGGGTCGACAGGCGTCCGAACGGTTCAAAATGCAAAAAAGGGCATGCCGGGCGGAGCGAAACGGCAAATTTTTCCTATCTTTATCGGGCCCGCGCCGAATCCGCGGAGCGCAAACCCGAATCCGAACGCCATGAAACACCCCTGCGCCGACCTTGCGGGCGGCCTGCTCTGCCTTGCCGCCTGCTGCGCCCTGCTGACCTCCTGCGGCGATACCGCGCCCGCCCCCTCCGCCGATTTCGTCCGCGTCGAAGAGGGGCGCTTCCTGCTCGGGGACGAGCCCTGCTACTTCGTCGGCACCAACTTCTGGTACGGCCCGATCCTCGGATCGGAGGGTCCCGGCGGAGACCGCGCCCGCCTCGGGCGCGAGCTGGACACGTTGGCCGCCTGCGGCCTGCGGAACCTGCGCGTGCTGGTCGGCGCCGAGGGTCCCGAGGGCGTTCCGTCCAAAATAGCCCCGATCCTCCAGCGCGCACCGGGCCGGTACGACGACGCACTGCTCGACGGACTCGACTACTTCATGCAGCAGCTGGCGCTGCGCGACATGAAGGCGGTGCTCTACCTGACCAACTCGTGGGAGTGGTCGGGCGGCTACTCGCAATACCTCGCCTGGGCCGGGGCGGGCGAGGCGGCCATACCGGCCGTCGACGGCTACCGCGCCTACGTGGACTACGTCTCGCAGTTCATCCCCGATGCCCAAGCCCGGGCGCTCTACGCCAACCACGTGCGCTTCATCGTGGGGCGCACGAACCGCTACACGGGCGTCCGTTATGCCGACGACCCGACGATCTTCTCGTGGCAGATATGCAACGAACCGCGCCCCTTCGGGGAGGAGAACCACGAGGCCTTCGCCGAGTGGATCGGCGAGACGGCCCGGCTGATCCGCTCACTGGACCCCAACCACCTGATCTCCACGGGATCGGAAGGCATCGTCGGCTGCGAGGGCGACGATGCGCTCACCGAGCGCATCCACGCCTTCCCGGAGATCGACTACATCAACATCCACATCTGGCCCAGCAACTGGCAGTGGGTCGACAAGGAGCATCTGGCCGAGGGGATGGACAATGCCCTCGCGCTGACAGACCGCTACATCGACCAGCACATGGCCATCGCCGAACGGCTCCGCAAGCCCGTGGTGATCGAGGAGTTCGGCTTCCCGCGCGACGACTGCCGCTTCGGGCGGGGCACGCCGACGACGCTGCGCGACCGCTACTACGCCACCCTGCTCGAACGGCTGCAGGCCTCGGCTGCGGAGGGCGGACTGCTCGCAGGCGTCAACTGCTGGGCCTGGGGCGGCGAGGCGCTGCCCGCACACCGCGACTGGCAGCCGGGCGATCCCTACTGCGGCGACCCGGCCCAGGAGCCGCAGGGCCTCTACTCGGTCTTCGGCGACGATGCGACGGTCGCCCTGCTGCGCAAGGCCGCACAACGCCTCGCCCGCTGACGCACCGCGGCCGGCAGACAGCAAAAACGGGAGCCTGACGAATCGTCGTCAGGCTCCCGCCGCATCAGGGTCCCGCGTGCGACGCCGCGTGCGGGATCACCTCTCACAAAGAGCACTGAAGCGGGTCCGGCCGTCCTTCCGCCCGGCGGAGGGGGCAAACACCTCGAAACGCCCCGCGACGGCCGGTCCCGCCGTTCAATGCCGAAGCATCTGCGAAGGAATCGGCACACGCCGTCCCTGCGCGTCGATCATCCCGGCCTCGAGAATGCCGCCGTTGGAGTCGAAATAGCGGATTTCGACCGGATGCAGCCCCCGGGCCAGCGCAATCTGGCCGCTGCGCTCCGTGCGCGAATGGGGGCCGTCGTTGTCGACGACCATCCGTCCGTCGACCTTCAGCGTCGAGCCATCGTCCGTATAGAGGTAGAACGAGTAGATGCCGTCCTCCGGAATGTCGAGATAACCGGTGAAGACCAGTCCGATATTCCCCTTGACCTGCTCGGGAATGGCCACCGAGGCCGCCACGGACTCGCTCCGGAGCGTCGCCGACTCGATCTCGCCGCAGGCCTCGCCCACGTAGTCGTACCAGCGCACCGTCAGTCCGGGTGAGAGCGTCCGTCCGGTCTCGGTCGGCGCAAGCAGGGAGCTCTTCACGAAGCGCGCCCGCTGCGTGTCGCCCGCCTTGCCGGAGGCCGTGAAGCGGCGGAACATCAGCGTACAGTCGGCATCGACCGTGATCGGACCCTCATAGAGCGGCGAGGAGGCCGTCGGCACCGAGCCGTCGGTCGTGTAGCGCACGACAACCGACCCGAACGGCTTGACCACCTCCACCACCGTGCGGTCCAGGAAGACGTTTTCGTCGCAGAAGCCCCCCAGATCGGGAATGCGGTAGTTCCACCCCTCGGCATCAAGTCGCTGCATGTGGACCGCAGCCCGGCGCTCAAAGCCGGCAGCATCCTTCGGCTGCGTCGACCAGGCCAGCTCGCTCGCGGCGAACAGACGCGGAAAGATCTGGTAGCAGGCCCGGTCGAACGTCGGCACGGTCTCGGTCCAGAGGTTGGCATGCAGCCCCAGCACCTGCGACTCGTGGCCGGCAATCCGCTCGGCGGCGGGGTCGTAGCCGTAGACCTTCAGCAGGCTGTTGCGGTTCTGCGTCCCGTCGAGGTAGAGGTACTCCACCGGCGAGAGAATGACGCTGTTGCCCGCCTCGAGCGACTGCGTCAGCGTGGAGCCCATCCAGCTGCGCCACCACTGCACGACGGCCGTCGGCGAGAGGTTGTCGCCCGCGATCTCGTCCCAGCCGATCAGCTTGCGTCCGTGGGCGGCGAAGAAGGACTCCATCTCGCGCACGAACCACGCCTGCAGTCCGTGCTCGTCACCGAGCCGGTGCATACGGATGCGCGACTGGCACTTGGGACAGTTTGTCCAGGCGCTCTTCTCCACCTCGTCGGCCCCCAGGTGCACATACTCGAAGGGAAAGAGCTCGAAGACCTCCTCGTAGACGTTCTTCGCAAACTCCAGCGTCGCGTCGTTGCCCAGGCAGAGCGGCGAGGAGAAGGTCTCGCCCCAGGCCGCCTTCCCGGCGCACGAAAGGGCCGGGAAGCTCTCGATGATCTTGAGCGAGTGGCCCGGCATGTCCAGCTCGGGAATGACGTCGATGCCCAGCGTCGCGGCGTAGGCCACCACTTCGCGGATCTCCTCCTGCGTGTAGCAGCCGCCGTAGAGCGTGCGGCCTTCGCCATCCGTGCGCAGCAGCTCTTCGGGCAGCCGGTAAGCCGGATCGAGCGTCTCCTCGGCCCGTTCGGCGCAGGTGATGTCGTTCCCGTGCGTTGCAGGATCGCGCCAGGCGCCCTGCTCCGTCAGCGCGGGATAGCGGCGGATCTCGATGCGCCAGCCCTGGTCGTCAGTCAGGTGCCAGTGGAACTTGTTGAACTTGTATTCGGCCATCCGCAGCAGCAGCGCCTTGACCTGCTCCTTGGTGAAGAAGTGGCGCGCCACGTCGAGCATGCAGCCGCGCCAGGCGTAGCGGGGCGCATCCTCGATCTCGACGGCCGGGACCGTCGCCCCGCCTCCCGCCGCGGCGAGCTGCCGCAGCGTGGCGATGGCCGAGATCGCGCCGCCGTAGCTTCCGGCGGCGATGCGGACCCCGTCCGACGCGACCCGAAGGCGGTAGGCGCCCTCGCCGAGCGAGCGGTCGAGTGCCAGCACGACGTCGCCCTCGTCCCCGAGCGCCGGAGCGGCAAGCTCCGTCCCGGAAAGCGCATGGGCCAGGAAGTCCCGCGCGGCAAGGAGGAGGCTGTCGCCGCACGCCACCGTCAGGCGTTCGGGCAGGCGGTATTCGCCGCAGGAGCGCTCCACCTGCCGGGGTGCGGGAATCAGGTCGAGCGACACGTCCGACCGGCCGCAACACCCCGTGAGCAGCACGGCGGCAATAAGAAAGAGTTTTTTCATGACATTCGGTTTAATGGATCAAACGAAGGCGTCCGGTCCGGGGCCGACCGCCGCAGGGCGGTCCGTCCGGAACCGGGCGCCTGTCCGGACAGGACGGCAAGGCGGCACATGCACCCCCGCGGGGTGCATGCCCGCTTCACGCATCAGTCGAAATTGTTGTACTCGTCGGCAACCCACTGGATGTAGGGGCTGACGTCGGCCGGAACCATCGACGACTCGTCGTCGCAACGGATCGTCTTCGTGAAGTCGATGCTCTCGTAGCGGCCCGTGCCTTCGCTCACCACGGTACCCGTACCGTCATCGAAGCCCCAGTAGGCACAGAGTCCGTAGTAAGAACTGCTGATAAGGTACGGATTGAAGTCGTGGTAGCAGTAGTTCCGGATCCACGACTCGTCGAGCGCCCGGTTGAAGACGCCCATGTGCCACAGCCGTCCGTGGAACTCGTTGCCGTTGCGGTAGTTCTCACCCCACGACGAGTTGAACTCGATGGCCTGGAACGCCGGGGAGACGAGCGAAGCCATCGAGGCCTTGTCCTCGTCGGTGAGCGTGTAGCTCTCCTGCAGCTCGCCCTCGACGTAGAGGTTGTAGGCTTCCGTCGTGTAGACCAGCGCGATCTGATACCACGTATTCACCTCCAGCGCCTTCGTATAGAGCGTCTTGCGGCAGCCGTTCGGACCGACGAACCACTCCATGCGGGTGTCGTAGTCGCCCTTCTGGCCGAAGCGGAGCATGTTGATCCAGTTCTCGTTGATGTCGGCGAAGTCTCCGACGCGCGCCACGCGCGTCTTCTCGTCGATGAACAGGTGGAAGACGTAGGTATATCCGTTCGAGAGGTCGATCGGCTGCTGGAACTGATACCACGTCGACATCCGGTAGTCACCCAGGTAGAGCGCATAGAAGAAGTCGGACGACGTGGCAAAGTTGACGACGTCGATCACCAGGTAGGTCACGCCGCAGTTCGGCGACAGCGTTGCGGGCGAGGCGTCCTTCACCACGACGGGAACCAGGTAGCCGTTCTCGTCGGTGAGCTTCGAGCGCTCCTCGTCGGCAATCGAAACCTCGGCCGAGGTCTCCGTGGCACCCGTCTCCATGTAGGGCGTCGAGAGCGAGAGCGTCACGTTGCCGGGCAGCGCCACGTAGGAGGTGCCGTGCTCCTTGTTGTAGTCGGCAATAAGCGCGTTGTCGACCCCCATCTCGATCTCGAACCCCTTGTAGGCCGCTTCGGAGCCCTCGATTCTGATCGTCGCGGCGATCGCGTCGCCGACCGTCTCGTTCGTATAGTTCTTCACCGAGAAGGTGTGTACCGACTCCTCGACGTTGATGAGGTTGTCGGCCGGGTCGATCGTCTCGGTCGAGATAATCAGGATCGCCGTATTCGAGTTCGAGCTGATCTTGACGCCGTTGACAGCGACGATGCTGAACGGAGCCATGTACTGCGGCTGGGTCAGCTGCGGGAAATCCTCCTGCGCGATGCTTACGGCAATCGTGCGGCTCTTTTCGCCGGCGGGGATCGTCACGGGATTCTCGAACCGGAGCAGGCCGTCGGGCACGGCTTCGTACCCTTCGCTGATCTTCGAGGCGTCGACCGCAAGCTCGATCGACGTGTCGTGCGACTGCGCCCGCGTGAGCGCTACGGTGAGGTTCATCTCCACGGAGCCGTCCTCCAGGTCGGGCGTATGGAAGACCTCGCAGCTTGTGGCCTGATACATGGCCTCGGTGCCGCCCACGATGTAGGCGAAGTCACCCTTGATGCCTTCGACGCTCATGTCCGCAGTCTCCTCTTCCGAGCAGGCAGCAAGGCCTGCGACCGCTGCGAACAGAACGAGTTTCTTTATGATCTGTTTCATCTTGTTCTTCTGTTTTGAAGGCCGGGGACGGCGGAGGGACTCCGCCGCCCCGTCCCGGATTGTCAGTTACTGCACTTGTTGTTCGAGTCGAATACCCAGCTGCTCTCCACGTAGCTCGAATAGTCGAACGGATTGAGCGTTCCGCCCTCGGTGTTGTCACGCACGGTCTGCGACCAGTCCATGTCGTAGCCGTGGCCCGTCGCGTCGTGGAAGATGTGGCCTTCGCCCTCGTTCATCTTCCAGTAGGCGACCAGTCCCTCGGATGCGGCATCCACGCCGCAGAGACCCAGCTGGATCTCGCTCGACGAGAGGACGCGGTCCCAGACGCGGATCTCGGCGATGCGGCCCAGGAAGCGCTGCTTCTGCGGATAGCCGCCGCCCCACGACATGCCCAGCTCGAAACGCTGGAAGGTCGTCTCGCCGGCACCCGTACCCTCGACGTCCTTCACGCCGTCGACATACATCACCAGCGCCGAACCGTCGTAGGTGAAGGTCAGCGTATACCACGTCTTGGTCTGGAAGCGGGTCTTCGAGACGAGGTTGCCCGCCGGATTCACCCACTGCAGCGAGTTGATGTCCTGACCGTTCTCGCCGAAGCGCAGCATGTTCGAGCGCGACTCGTCCTTGGCCGTCCACTGGCACAGACGGCTGATCGGCTCGCTGCCCTCGTGCCAGGCGTCGACGTAGCACTTCACCTCATAGGTGTAGTTGGGCAGGTCGACGGCCAGCGCATCGTCGAAGATGAAGTTGCTGTACATGTTGTAGTTGCTCATGTCGAGGGCCGTGAACTCCACGACGCGCGAGATGCGCAGGTAGATCGTCCGCGACGACTCGAGCACCGGCAGGTAGCCGTCGACGTGCGAGATCGTCACCGGAATGACATAGATGCGTCCGTCGACGAACTCCTCCGTCGAGAGGACCTTCAGTTCGGCGATCGACGACGAGGCCCGTCCCGTCTCGATGGTCACCGTGCTGTTCTCCAGCGAAACGGCCGACTCGGGCAGGGCGTAGTAGCTCGACTTGTGTTCCTCGTTGTACTTCTCGACCAAGCTGTTGTCGATCTTCAGATCGACGGTGACGGGCGACGTGACCTTGCCCGTGGCCGAAACCGTCACCGGGTAGGTCGACGGCGTATCCTCGACGACGAATCTGACGACGGCCGACTCCTCGGTGCCCGTCATGACGAGCACCTCCTTGTCGTAGTCGAACCGGTCGGCGTCGTTGCAGCCGCTCGCAAACAGCGCGCAGGCGGCCATGACGACCATACTGATATGCTTTCTCATAATTGTTCTCTTCGTTTAAGAATTAGTAAATCGCCGGATTCGCAATCTGGATGCAGCGCCGGAAGTTGTAATAGGGAATACCCGTCTTCGAGTAGTAGTCGCGGTCGACATAGAAGGCGCCGAAGCCGCCCTTTTCGCCCTGCGTGGGGTTCCAGCGGGCCATGCCCTCGAGCGAGTACATGCGCGAACCGTCGGTCGTGTACATCGGGTTGCCGTCGGCATCGTTGAAGGGCGAGCCGCCGTTCTCGTACCACGAACCGAAGTTCTCGGTCACGATGACCTTGTCGGGGGTCGTGATGCCGCTGATCTGCCCGTAGAAGTTGTTCTGCAGGTAGGAGACGCTGTGCTCGGTGAAGCCCTGCGTGTAGGCCTGGATCACGTAGTAGCTCACCCACTGGTCGATCTCGGCCGGCAGCAGGCTGCCGTGGTTGTAGAAGTCGATGATGAAGAGCTTGTCGGGGTCCGTGCCCGAGGGGCCGAAGTGCTTGCCGATGGTCTGGGCCAGCAGCAGGATGTTCGACGGCGTGAGCCACTGCTCGCAGTTGGGCTCGTAGTCGACGTCGATACCGTCCAGATCATACTTCAGCGCCTGGGCCACGAGTGCCTCGCCGTAGGCCACGATCGTATTCTCGGTGTCGACCGTGAAGTCGAAATCCACGCCCTCGACCGTGCGCTTCGACTGCGAGGCATCGGCGTGCGAGACGAAGCGCGTGCCGAGGTTCTTCTGCATGTAGCGCATGTCCTTGTAGGCGACGGGCATGTAGTTGTCCGCCTCGGGGTCGTTGCTCGGAATGCCCATCCAGAGGTTGCAGATGTCGAGCGAGTCGGGCAGCCCGCGCAGCCGCTCGCCCCACGAGGCCGGGTCCTTGTAACCCTCGACGCCCTCGATCGGAGCGTAGGCCGCATAGAAGACATACGACAGGCAGTGGTCGCTCTTCTTGTATTCGCGGATGTTGGAATAGTATTGCGCGTCGTAGGTGTAGGGTTTCTGGATCACCATCGCCTCCTCGTCGGTGCAGGCGGCAAGGCCCAGCAGCAAGGCGGCGACCACCCCGAAATTCACGATATTTCTTGCAGTTTTCATCTTCTTGCTATTTTCTGTACGCATGCAACATTAGTTTTTCTTGTCCCACCAGAGCTTCGTACCGGCATTGTCGGCACCGCCCAGGGCGGCGACACCCGCGGCGACACCCGCCGGATTGTCGCGGTACTCGTCCACGGAGAAGGGAACGCGGCGGATCTGCTCGTCGGTATTGACGGCGCCGTTGCTGTCGTTGTTCACCACGGGGAACAGACGCGGATAGCCCGTGCGGCGGAACTCGGCCCACGCCTCGGGTCCGTTGGGATAGATGGCGATCCACTTCTGGGTGATGATCCGCTCGAGCTTGGTCTCGAAGTCGGCATCCTCGTCCCAGGCGACGGTGATCGTACCCATCGCGCCGATGCTGTTGTTGTTGCCCGTGTTGTCGACGAAGTCGGCAGGCTTCGAGGTGGCGTCGGCCAGGTAGGCGTCGGCCGAACCCACGCCGCACTCCTCGAACGAGGTGCGCACGCCCTGCTCGTAGAGGTCCTGTGCCGAACCGTTCATCGCCCAGTTGCGCAGGGCGCCCTCGGCGCGCAGGAAGTAGACCTCCGAGGCGGTCATCCAGACGATCTCGGTGTTCGAGGCGTCGGCGGCCGGAGCCGAAACCAGACCCGACGAATTGCGGTAGGCGTCCCACGTCGTCGTGTGGATGCCGTTGCGCACGCCGTGGTATCCGCCGTCGGAAGCCGGCGAGAAGTAGACCGCCAGACGCGGATCGCCGTAACCGTTCAGGTAGCTGTCCATCGAGGCACCCATCTGCGTATCGCCGTCGTTCATGTTCTTGTTGATCTCGTAGATCGGATGGTGATAGGTCAGATCGGCCGAGTGCTTGAGCGAGGTGACGTCGGTCGAGGCCGTCATCACGCCGATCGTATTCGCGATCGACTTCTCGGCCTCGGTCTGGGCCAGCGTCGGGTTGGCGTAGACCACGCGCATGGCCAGGCGCAGGCGCAGCGAGTTGGCGAACTTCACCCACTTGGTCGCATCGCCCGAGTAGACGTAGTCGTAGTCGCCGAGGATCGTCGCGTCGGGGTTGCCGACGGCATACTCGGTCAGCACGTCGATGGCGTTGTCGAGCTCCTCGAAGAACATCGTGTAGACATCCTCCTGGGAGTCATACGTGCTCTTGAGCCCCTCGCCGAAGTGGCAGTAGGGAATCGGACCGTAGTAGTCCGTCACACGGTGCATCGAGGCGATCTTGACGACCGTGGCCAGGGCCGCGATCTCCTCCTGTCCGAGCTCCTCGGCGGCGCTGGTCATCTGCTGCCAGGCCGGCATGGCCGACGTGAAGGTGTAGTCGAAGAGTGCCTTGCTCCAGTTCTCGGTCATGTAGTAGCTGCCCGTGTGGACACCGCTGTTGCTGTTGATCGTCGGGGCGAGGTAGCCCGCATACGAGTCGGCCAGCAGGTTCTGCGAAATCTGGTAGTCGCTGTCGTAGTAGGTGCCGTCCTTGAAGAAGACGACCGAACGCTGCAGCTGGCGGAAGAAGGCGCCGGTCTTGAGGTTGTCGTGCGACATCTGCTCCTCGGTCGCCTCGTGCTTGTTGGTATTGAATCCCTCGAAGGAGGAGGTGCAGCCCGCCAGGACCATCGCACAGATGCCGACCCCCATGACCCTTCCGGCAATATTTTTCATTCTCATAATCGTATCGTAGTTGAATTAGAATTTAACTTTTACGGAGAATCCGAGCGTGCGGGTGCTCGGCTGCATGAAGTAGTCGATGCCCTGGTTGTAGGTGCCCGTGTTGGCGGTCAGCTCGGGATCGAACGGCGCCTTCTTGTAGAGCATCCAGAGGTTGCGGCCCACGAACGAGACGTTGAGCCCCTTGATCCACTTGCACCACTTCTGCACGGGGAAGTCGTAGCCGAAGGTCAGCTCGCTCAGGCGGACGTTCGTCGCGTCGTAGACGTACTGCGACATGACGCCCGTGCCGCCGCCGATCGTCTGGTAGAACTCCTTGGCCGGGATCAGCTTGCCGTTGACCAGCGCACCGCCGCGGTCGCGCGCGTCGGCCGTAGCCTGCGAGATGCCGTAGTAGTCCATGACGGCCTGCGTCTGCGAGACGACCACGCCGCCCAGACGGGCCGTGAAGAGGAAGTTCAGGTTGAAGCCCTTCCACGAGAGGTCGTTGCCCCAGCTCATGTTGTGGCGCGGAGCGGTGTCGCCCGCGTAGATGTAGTTCGTATAGTCGGCCACGACGGTCTGGTCGGTCGGGTGCACGTAGATGGCGCCGTGCTCGTCCGTGCGCAGCGACGTCACGTAGATGTCACCCATCGAACCGCCCTTCTTGAGGATGTTCTTCACGCCGCCCGTGCCGCCGACCTCCATCTCGTCGAGCGAGACGATCTCGCCCGTGTTGGGGTTCTTCCAGCTGGTCAGCAGCTCGACGATCTCGTTGCGGTTGGTCGAGTAGGTGAAGTAGGTGCTCCAGCGCACGGGACCGTAGTCGTCCGTGTAGCGGGCCGAGAGCTCGACACCCTCGTTGTCGACGCGGCCCGAGTTGAGGATCACCGACGAGTAGCCCGACGACGAGGAGAGCGCCGGCTCGAAGAACTGGTTGTAGGTCTTCGAGTAGTAGTACGTGGCGTCGATCTTCAGGCGGCTGTCGAAGAGGTAGAGGTTCGTACCCACCTCCCACGACTTCGTGCGCTCGGGCTCGAGGTTCGTGTTGGGCATGCGCGTCTGGGTCACCGGAGTGCCGCTGGCCAGCTCGTAGGTCGGGATCGTCAGGAACGGCTCGGGTTCGTTACCGACCTCCGAGTACGACACGCGCACCTTCCAGTAGGGCAGCACCTTGCTGTTCATGCCGAGGATCTCGGTGACGATACCCGAGAGGCCGACCGTCGGATAGAAGAACGACCTGGTGTCCGAACCGCTCAGGGTCGAGGTCCAGTCGTTGCGGCCCGTCACGTCGAGGTAGACCATGCTCCGGTAGCCGAGCTGGGCGTTGAGGAAGATGGCCTGCTTCTGCTTGTGGTAGCCGCTCTGCGACGACTCGGCCGTCGACTGGTTCACATTGCCGTAGGTGTAGAGGTTGGCCACCGACGCCAGCTTGCCGCCGTACATGTCCTGCGCGTAGTTCACGTCCTCGAGGCTCGTACCGAGCGTGGCCGTGAGCGAGAGCTTGTCGTCGCAGAAATACTTGTTGATGTTGAGCAGCGCCTCGGCGTAGATCTGCCGCGTCGTGATGTCGTTCTTGCTGTAGTAGCCGTACTTCGAGGCGAAGAGGTCGAGTGTCGATGCCGCAAACTTCTTCTCGTGGGTCTCGACCGACTTGTCGAGCTTCACGCGGCCCGAGATGTTGATCCACTTGGCGATGTCGTACTTGAGCTGCGCACTGGTCATGAAGCGGTCCTTGTGGTTGATGAACTTGTCACGCTCGGTGATCCAGTAGGGGTTCTGCATCGTCAGGTCCGACTCGTAGGGCCAGTACTGCACCTTCATGTTGCGCGAGGCGTCGTAGCGCTCGTAGACCTCCAGACGCGAGAAGTCGTCGCCCGCCGGGAAGAGGTAGACCGGCACGATCGGGTTCATGTACTGACCCTGCGCGATCATGTTCTGCTCCTTGATGTCGGAGTACATGAAGTTCAGGTCGAGCGTCATCTTCTCGTCGAGGAAGTTGGCCGTGTTGCGGACCGTGAAGTTGTAGCGGTCGTAGTCGTTGCCGTGGATGATGCCGCCGGCATTGGTCGATGCGGCCGAGAAGTAGGTCTGGTTGCGCGAGTTGCCCGTCGAGAGGCTCACCGAGTTGGTCTCGTTGTAGCCCGTGCGGAAGAAGTTGCGCGGATCGTAGGAGGAGGGGGTGGCGAGCTTCTCGCCCCAGCTCTGGTAGGAGCCCTCCTCGGTCGGGCCGTAGGTGTTCTGGAACGACGGCATGATGTAGGCGCGCGAGAAGGTCGTGTTGTTTGAGTAGGAGACGCTCAACTTGTCCTGCGTACCCTTCTTCGTGGTAATCATCACCACGCCGTTGGCGGCCGAGCTGCCGTAGAGGGCGGCGGCCGACGGACCGCTCAGCACCGAGATCGACTCGATGTCGTCGGGGTTGATGCTGGCCAGGCCGTCACCGGTCTGTCCGGCACCCTCGTAGACACCGCTCGGCTGCTCGCTCGTCAGATTCGGCATCGGGATACCGTCGATCACATAAAGGGCATTATTGTTGCCCGTCAGCGACTTCGTACCGCGCATGACCACACGCGACGAGCCGCCCACGCCGACCGACGACGAATTGATCGTCACACCGGCGACCTTGCCCGAGAGCGAGTTCACGAACGAACCCGAGGGATCGAACCCTTCGGGCATGACCGACTGCACGTTGTAGGAGAGCGACTTCTGCTCCTTCTTGATACCGAGGGCCGTGACAACGACCTCGTTCAGCACGGTCGTCGAGTCGGTCATCTGCACGTCGATCACCGTGCGGCTGTTGATCTGCTCGACGACGTCGTTCATGCCGATGTAGGAGAACTTGAGCGCCGTGGCGCCTTCGGGAACGGCGATCGTGTAGACGCCGTTCACGTCGGTCGTGGTGCCGATCGGAATGTCACCGGCTCCCTCGACGAGGACGGTCACACCGATCACCGGCGCCCCCTGCTGGTCCGTCACGGTACCCGAAATCTCGATTTTCTGGGCATAACCGTACCCGAATCCCATTAGGAGCGCCATCACTGTCAGAAAGAATCTCGAAAGGCCTGCAAAACCTCTCTTGTAACAGTTACTCATAATGTTGATTTTAGATAGTTAGTAGAAATTGAAAAAACAGGTTTATATGTCGATTATAAATTTTCACAGGCATACGGGCGGGTTTTCGGTTTTTTGGGGGAAACGGAAAGCCTTGCCGCGGACTACTCCCGTCCGCTCGGGTAGGGAATCCGGCTGCGGTCGGTCAGCACGCCGAACTCCCCCACGCCATAGCCCTCGCCGGACTGCGTGCGGCGCGGCACCAGCCGCACGTAGCGGGCCTCGACCGTCCGGCCGAAGCCGACGGTGCGGCGGACGGGGCTGTTGACGATGTTGTCGAAGGAGTCGTTCTCGCGCAGCGTCGTCCAGTGCCGGGCATCGGTGCTGACGGCCAGATCGTAGTCGATCAGGCAGCCGCCGCGCCCTGCGAGAAGGGGCTCATAGAAGAATCCCGTGAGCGGCAGCGTGCGGCCCAGGTCGACCGTGAGCGCTTCGCCCTCGGCGAGCCGTGCCCCGCGGCTGCACGCCTCGTCGCCGTTGTCCGGCAGGCCGTCGACGGCCCCGGCGGCCGACGCGGGCCCAACGACACGGAAGTCGCGCGGGGCAAGGTCCCAGTCCCAGCGGGTCGGGGCGCTCGTGCGCCCTTCGGAGACGACGATGGCGGCCAGGCGGCACGGGCCCGTCACGGTGAAGGGCTCCGCGTAGCGGGCCGAGGCGGCCGTGGGCTGCGAGCCGTCGAGCGTATAGTAGATCTCACCGGGCTCCGCGGCCGTGAGGGTCACGCGCCCCTGCTTGTCGCGCACGGCGGCGGGAGACTCGATGAAGATGCGGTCGTCGTAGAGTGCCAGGCGGTTGAGCACGGGCATTGCCAGCGAGCGGTCGATCACCACGCGCAGGCCGCACGTCGTCACGCGGTCGATGCGCACGATGCGCTTGTAACCGACGGTCGTTTCACGGGCCACCTCGCGCCACGAGCCGTCGTCATCGAGCGTCTCGATGCGAAAGGCGGCGATGCGCTGCCCGAGCGGAATGTACTCCTGCAGCATCACGCGGTTGAAGCTCCGCGCCTCGGGGAAGCGGAGCGTGAGCGTCGCGCTCCGCACGTCGTCCGCCGCAGCCCAGTAGCTGTCGTAATCGTCATTGAGCAGGTTCTCCGCTCCGTAGCCGCGGCCGCGCACGTCGGATGCCTCGATGCTGGCACCCTGGGCGAGGTCCTCGGCGAAGATTTCGTCCAGCGCGGCACGGAACTCCATCAGGCGCGCCGAGTCGACCGCGCAGATCAGTCCCCGCCGGTCGGCCGGCACGTTGAGCAGCAGCAGCGAGTTGCGTCCCACGCTGTTGTAGTAGATCGTCAGCAGCTCGGCGAGCGACTTGACCTGACTGTCCTCCGAGGCACGGTAGAACCACCCCGGGCGGATCGAGACGTCGGTCTCGGCCGGCACCCACGCCTCGCCGAGCATGTTGCCGCAGTTGAGCGTATCGAGCGCGGGCGACCGTCCGGGGGCATAGCCCGTCGTGTCGAGGCGCGACCAGCAGGTGCGGCCCGCAAATCCCGCCTCGTTGCCGACCCAGCGGCAGCCGGGGCCCACGTCGCTGAAGATCACCGCACCGGGCTGGCAGGCGTAGACGGTCTCGTGGTAGCGGTTCCAGTCGTAGACCTGCCGCTTGCCGTTGGGACCCTCGCCGCAGGCGCCGTCGAACCACTGCTCGTAGACCTCGCCGTAGCTGCCCAGCGCGCTGCGGAGCGTCGCCGTGAAGACGTCGTTGTATTCGGCCGTGCCGTAGGCCGGGTCGTTGCGGTCCCAGGGCGAGATGTAGATGCCGAACTTCAGGCCCGCCTCGCGGCACGCGTCGGAGAGCTCGCGCAGCACGTCGCCCTTGCCGCCGCGCCAGGAGCTCTGCGCCACGGTGTGGCGGCTGGCCGGATTGGGCCAGAGGCAGAAGCCGTCGTGGTGCTTCGCCGTGAGGATGATCCCCTTCATGCCGGCGGCCGAGGCGATGGCGGCCCACTGGCGGCAGTCGAGCGCCGTCGGGTGGAAGACATCGGCGCTTTCGGTCCCGTCGCCCCACTCCGAATCGGTGAAGGTATTGGGGCCGAAGTGGACGAACAGGTTGGTCTCCATGCGCTGCCAGGCCACCTGCTCGGGTGTGGGCACGGGTCCGAACGCCGCGGGAGGTGGCGTCTGGCAGGCCGTCGCAACGCAGAGGCAGCAGCTCGCTGCAAACATCTCGATAGATCTCATATCAGTCGTTTTTTTCGGTTTTCGTATTCAGCGTAATGGTCACGAGCGGCCGCGCGGGGTCGTCCGTAACGAGATAGATGCGGTCGTGGCACTCCACTCCGCCGCGCAGCGTCGCGGCAAAGGTCCGGCTTTCGCCCGGAGCGATTTCAGCCCCGGCCCGGAGGTCGGATTCGACCTCCGGCGGCAGGTCCGCATGCAGGATGTGCAAGGGCGAGGCGCCGCGGTTGCCGATGCGGATGGCGAACGGCTGCGGCGCAGCGCTCCGTCCGAAGAGGAAGCTGCGCTGCGGGCAGACCGCCACGGGAGCGGAGGCCGTCACCGGACGCTTCGGCGGCAGGGCCACGGCGGTGAGTTCGAGCGGCGAGAGCGGCACGCCGTTCACTTCGGGGATGATGCGCAGGCGCTGTGCCCCGAGCGCACCTTCGGGCACACGGTAGCGCAGGCGCACCTCGCGGCGATCCTCAGGCGCCAATATCGCCGTGTCGGGAAGCGTCAGGGCGTCGCGCGTCGGCCCCTCGACACGGAAGCGCAGCCGCAGGGTCTGCTGCGAAGCGTTGCCGTAGCGGAACAGGATGCCGCCCTCCTCCCCGGCAGGAATGCCGCCGAGCAGCAGCACCCGCAAATTGGTGCGCAGACCGCGGCCCAGGTCGTAGGGGTGGTCCTCCGCAACGGGATAGCGGCAGGGAATCACCTCGCCCCGGATCCAGATGCGGCGCACGGTCCGCCCGCCGTCGAAGAGGATGCGGATCTCCTTCGAGAAGGTCCCGGGGCGGTGCGACGGGTCGTAGCTGACCGTCAGGAACCCCTCGGCTCCGGGCAGCACGGGCTCCTGCGGCCATTCGGCGCGGATGCATTGGCACGAGGTGAGCGCCTGCGTCACGACAACGGGGCGGTCGCTGCGGTTGGTGAAGCGGAAACGGTGCGACATGACGCCGTCCTGCTCCTGCACGGTGCCGAAGTCGTGGACCCGCTCGTCGAAGAGAGGACCCTGCACCGTATCCACCACCACCACAGCGGCAGGCTCCGCCGCCGGCGCGGCCGTCCGGTCCGCGGCCGCATGCCGCGTCGAGGTGCCGCGACCGCCGCACCCGACACAGGCCATAACCGCTATGAGGAGCCACCAGCGCATTATTCGTAACGATATTTTGCCGCCCGCTCGGCCGAAAGCACCCGGCCGGGCACGAGCGTGAAGCCCAGTTCATGATCCGCGTTGCTCCAGAGCGTGCGGCCCTCCTCGGCCCGCGCGCCCCAGCTGTCGTAGCCGCCGACACCCGACTGGCGGCTGTCGATGCAGAGCTCGACGAAGTCGCGCGGCACGATGTCGTCGATGTGGTGCTGGCGTCGCAGCACGTTGCGGGCCGCCGCCGGATCGTGCACCTCGTCGGGGGTGAAGTTGCCCCACTGGTAGTCGTGCGCGACGGCCTCCTCCGAGTCGAAGTCCTCGATGCTGTTGCGCAGGGCGTTGAACTCGAACCGCTCGTCGGCCACCAGCGTCACGCCGCCGATCGCAAGCCAGCGGCAGTCGGTGTGGTGTCCGCACTCCTGCGGCCGCACGTAGGGGTAGTATTCGGCTTCGGCCGACGAGGCATAACACCCCAGCGCACTGCCCGAGCAGCGGTCCCAGTAGTTCTCCCCGGGGCCGCGGCCGAAGTAGCGGAAGGCATCGGCCCCGGCCGGCAGGCGCATGCGCACGCCCATGCGCGGCAATTCGACGGGGTGCTCCGACGCAACGCCCTGCAAACGGGCGCCGACATGCAGCACGCCGTTGGCAAAGAAGGTATAGACCATGCGGCAGGGATGCCCGTTCGGCAGGTCGTAGTAGACCGACAGCCGCACCCGGTCGGGCTCCTGCTCGAGCGAGGTCGTGACACGGAAGTTGCGCCCGGCCTGCTTCCACTGCTGCGTGCGTGAGGGCCAGCCGTTGCCGTAGTCATTGTCGGTCGGTGCGCGCCAGAAGTTCGGGCGGATGCCGAATCCGTCGTGGAAATACTCCCGGCCGGCGGGCTTGTACGAGCAGAGCACGCCGTTCCTGCGGTCGAAGGTCATCTCGTTGCGTCCGGCGCGGATCACGATCAGCGTATCCTGCCGCTCGATCCGGAAGTCACCCTTCGGGGCCCGGTAGGCGCGGCGGGCGGGCTGCTGCAGGACGACCTGGTCCGTGGCGGCGACATGCGGGGCCGACCCGGGGCCGCAGAGGACCCGGAAGTCGACCGTATAGCAGCGGTCCGCGGCCAGGGCGGGCAGCGCGATGCGGAAGGTCTCGCTCGCCTGCGGGGCCGTATCGAAGGTGAGCGTGCCGCGGCGGACACACCGTCCGTCGGAGAGCACCTCGTAGCAGACGCGATAACCGCTCAAATCGGTGAAATAGTGGCGGTTCGTGATGCGGAAGAGTCCCCGGGCCGCATCCTCGGCCGTGATGGAGACGTTCTGATAGACGTGCTTCACCTCGGCGAGTCCTGGGTGGGGCGTCCGGTCGGGATTGACCAGTCCGTTGCAGCAGAAGTTCGCGTGGCTCGGCATCCGCACGCCGTAGTCGCCGCCGTAGGCCCAGTAGGGACGTCCGTCGGCCGAACGGGCGGCGAAGCCCTGATCGACCCAGTCCCAGATGAAGCCGCCCTGCAGGTTGGGATAGCGGTAGATCGCCTCCCACTGCAGATCGAGCGAACCGGTCGAGTTGCCCATTCCGTGGGCATACTCCGAGGCGCAGACGGGGCGATCGGTCCCCTGCTCGCCCATGCGGCGGAACCACTCGGCCGACGGGTACTGCGGCACGGCCATGTCGGTGTTCCACTCCCATTCGGCCCGCTCGTAGCAGATCGGACGGTTCATCGCCGGTTTTTCGCGCCGTTCGAGCTCCTCGTAGGCGCGGTAGAAGTTGTAGCCGTTGCCGCCCTCGTTGCCGAGCGAGAGGATCGTCACCGAGGCATAGTTGCGCGTGCGGCAGTACATGTTCAGGATGCGGTCCAGGTGCTGGGCATACCAGCGGCGGTCGTTGCCCAGCGTGCGGCGCAGGTCATAGCCTATGCCGTGCGTCTCGAGGTTCGCCTCCGAATAGACGTAGAAGCCCATGCTGTCGCAGAGTTCGTAGAAGAAGCGCGGCAGCGGGTAGTGGCTCGTGCGGATCGCGTTGATGTTGTTCGCGGCCATCAGCTCCAGGTCGCGGCGCATCTCCGCGCGCGTGACGTAGTGGCCCGTGTAGGGGTTGTGTTCGTGGATGTTCACCCCCTTGAACTTCACCGGCTCGCCGTTGACGAGCAGCACGCGGTAGGGGCGCCCCTGCACATCGCGCTGCGGAGCGTCGCAGATCTCGAAGCTGCGGAAACCGACGCTGAAGCGCGTATACTCGCCGTCGACCCGCATCAGCAGCGTATAGAGCCGGGGATGCTCGGCCGACCAGGCCTCGACGTGCGGCACGACCCCCTCGAAGCGGGCGCCGTCGGCGGCCGCCGCATCGCCGCCCTGCAGCAGAAGGCTGCCGTCGGCATCGAGCAGTTCGTAGGCAAAGTCGGCCGTCTGCCCCGGATCGAAGGTCAGCGTCAGGGCGAAGCGCCCCTGCTGCGTCGCGGGGTCATACGTCGGACAGAGCGCGAAGTCGAAGCCCTTGTCCTGCGGCTCGCTCGAGAGGTAGACGTCGCGCTCGATGCCGCTGATGCGCCAGAAGTCCTGGCACTCCAGCCACGACCCCGTGCTCCAGCGGTAGATCTTCAGCAGCAGGGTGTTCTCGCCCGGGCGGAGGAACTCGCCGATCGGGAAGCGCACGAGGCTCTTCGAGTCTTCCGAATAGCCCGCCTCGCGGCCGTTGACATAGACGTAGACGCCCGACTTGGCGCCGCCCAGGTTCAGATAGACCTCGCGCCCGGCCCACGCCTCGGGCACGGTGAAGCTGCGGCAGTAGACCCCTACGGGCACGTCGTCGGGCAGACGCGGCGGCTCGGGGTTCGACGGGGCGAACTCGTAGACCGTATTGACGTAGATGGGCGTGCCGAAGCCCTGCAACTCCCAGTTGCCGGGCACGCGGATCGAATCCCACGCAGCGGCGTCGGGAGCGGCGGTCTCTTCGATCCGTGCGGGCAGCTGCCGGTGCGAGTCGAAGTAGCGGAAATGCCATGTGCCGTTGAGCGAGCGGTAGTATTCGCTCCCCTCGAACGGGCGCGTCAGCGCGGCGTCGCGGTCCGCATGGAAGATCAGTTCGGTGCGTTGCGTGCGGCCGTTGCGCAGGAAGACATCCTTGTCCTGCCAGTAGGGCACGGCGGGTTCCGCCGCATCACAGAAGGCAGGGGCCAGCGCGGCGGCAAGCAGTGCGAAGGTCAATGGTATGCTGTTCATGTCGGTTTGTTGTTTCACGGTTTCGGTTTCACACGGAATGCTGCGCCTACGGGCGGTCGGCCGGGGCCGAGCCGAAGTCGGAGGGCTCGGCGCCCATCCACAGTTCGAGCACGCCGCCGCGGACGATCTCTTCGTAGGTAAGGTACGAGCGCGTCAGCGGCTCACCGTCGAGCGCCGCACGGAGGATGTAGCGGTTTTCGTCCGAGTTGTCGTGCGCCACGATGCGGAACGTGCGGTCCTCACCCACCCGGAGCGTCGCTTCGCGCACGGCGGGGCTGCCCAGTACGAAGAGCCCGCCCGCCGGATCGACCTGATAGAGACCCAGCGACGAGAGGACGTACCAGGCCGACATCTGCCCGACATCCTCGTTGCCGCAGATGCCGTCGGGCCGGTCCGTATAGAGCGTCGCGAGAATCTGCCGCACCCGTTCGGCGCAGCGGAACTGCTCGCCCGCATAGTTGAACAGGTAGGCCACGTGGTGGCTCGGCTCGTTGCCGTGGGCATACTGGCCGATCAGGCCCGTCACGTCGTCGGCCGTGTCGCCCAGGTCGCCCTCGATGACGAACAGCGTGCGGAGCTTGCGCAGGAAGGGCTCCTCGCCGCCGAACAGAGCGATCAGTCCGTGCACGTCGTGCGGTACGAGCCACGTGTACTGCCAGGCGTTGCCCTCGGTGTAGTCGCTCTGCATGTGGGGCGCACGGAACTCGTCGAAGGGCGTGCGGAAGGAGCCGTCCGAGGCGCGGCCGCGCATGAACTGCGTCTGCGGGTCGAAATAGTGCTCGTAGGAGCGGCTGCGACGGGCAAACTGCCCGGCCGTCACCGTATCGCCCGCCGCGGCAGCGGCCTTGGCCAGCGCCCCGTCGGCGATGGCGAACTCCAGCCCCTTGGCGACGGTCTCCAACTCGGCGCTCCGATCGAAGGGGATGTATCCCCACTGCTTGAGCAGCTCCATCCCGCGCTCGTCCCGCAACGACGAGGTGCGCATCGCCTCAACAGCCTCCTGCTGCCGCTCCGCAGGTACAAAGCCCTTGAGCAGCAGGTCGGCCAGGACGATGACGCCCGGATTGCCGACCATGCAGTCGGTCTCGTTGCCCGCAAGGTGCCAGACGGGCAGCTTACCCTGCTCGCGGAAGATCTTCAGGAAGGTGTCGGCCAGGTGAGCCGACAGTTCGGGATCGATGAGCGTCGTCAGCGGCATGGCGGCCCGGTAGGTGTCCCACAGCGAGAGCACCGTGTAGGTCGGCACCTCGCTCCGGTGCACCTGCCCGTCGGCCCCGCGGTAGGAGCCGTCGACATCGCTGAAGAGCGACGGCGCGATCATCGTATGGTAGAGCGCCGTGTAGAAGATGCGGCCCTGCCGCTCGTCCATCGGCACGATCCCGATGCGGCCCAGCTCCCGGTCCCAGGCGGCACGCGCCGCGGCGGCCGTGCCGTCGAAATCCCAGTCGGGAAGCTCCGCGGCGAGGTTCCGCAGCGCCCCCTCTTCGCTCACGGGCGAGAGCGCCACCTTGACCTCCAGCCGGCGGTCGCCGTCCAGATCGAAGCAAAGCGTCCGCCGCACGCCGGCGCCGCAGCTGTCGACCGGTCCGGCATCGGCCATCGGACGGGAGAACGTCGCGGCAAAGTAATATGTCTGATCCTTGGCCCAGCCCGTCGAACGGCGGTAGCCGGTGATCGTGCGGTCGTCGACGCGGCGCAGCGCGGCCTGCGTGACTTCATCCCACCCCACCCCGGTTGTCAGGTCGACGAGCAGTGCGGCCCGGTCTCCGTCGAAGGCGTAGCGGTGGTAACCCACCCGTGCGGTGGCCGTCAGCTCGGCCTCGACGCCGCAGTCGGGCATCCGGAGGCTGTAATAGCCCGGACGGACACACTCCAGGTCGTGGCGCAGCGCGGCCTGCACCGTCCCGTCCTCACCGCACCGCACGCGCGCCGGATCGTAGGGCATCAGCAGGATGTCGCCCAGATCGCCGATGCCCGTACCGCTCAGGCGCGAGTGGCTGAATCCGAGCAGCACCGAGTCGGAGTAGTGGTACCCCGAGCACCAGTCCCAGCCGCGGTAGGGCTGCTGGGGACCCAGCTGCACCATGCCGTGCGGTACGTTGGCGCCGACGAAGACATGGCCGTGGCCGCCCGATCCGATCAGCGGATCGACCCATCGCGAGGGACCCGGCTGCGTATCCGCACCCGATCCGCAGGCACCGGTCAGCAGGAGAAGCGCAGCAGCGGCAGTCCGAAGAGATTGCAAGGTATTCATTTGTTATTATTCCAGTTCGATGATTTGTTCCAGACGAATATCCTCCGACGAGGCGCCGACGGCGATGCGGAAGGCACCGGGCTCAACGACACGGCGCAACTGCCGGTCGCAGAGGGCGAAGGCCTCCCCGCCGAGCGTGAACTCCACGCGGCGGCTCCCGCCCGCGGGTATGGCCACGCGCTCGAAGGCCCGCAGCTGTTTGCGCGGCCGGACCACCGAAGCCGTCAGGTCGGTCACGTAGAGCTGCGCCACCTCCTCGCCGTCGCGGTCACCGACGTTGCGCACGTCGAACGAGACCGTCACGTCGCGGCCCCGGACCTCCACCCGCAGGCTGTCGTAGGCGAAGCGCGTGTAGCTCAACCCGTAGCCGAATTCATAGAGCGGCGTGCGGGAGACCTCGACGTAGTCGTGGCCCTCGGGGAATTTCCGGTTGTAGTAGACGGGCAGCTGCCCCACCTCGCGCGGCACCGAGACGGGCAGGCGCCCGGCCGGGTTGTAGTCACCGAAGAGGACGTCGGCCAGCGCCGCGCCGCCCTCCTGCCCCGGATACCAGAGCGTCAGCAGCGCGTCGGCATGCTCGCGCGCCCAGCGCTTGTCGAGCGGACGCCCCTCGATGTAGACCACGACCATCGGCTTGCCCACGCGCCGCACGGCCTCCAGCAGCTCCTGCTGGCGCCCCAGCAGCGTCAGCGTGGCGCGGTCGAACCCTTCGCCGGATTCCATGTCGCTGACCGACGAGGCGTCGACCACCGCAGCGCCTGTGTCGATGTAGCGGGTGCGGAAGTCACGGGCGCTCGAACCGCCGACCACCACGACGGCCACGTCGGAGGCCTGCGCCGCACGCACGGCCGCGGCGATGTCGGCCTGCCGCATGTCGCGGATCGCACACCCCCGGGCATAGCGCACGCGGACGTCGCCGACCACAGCGCGGATGCCGTCCAGGACGGTCCGCACGTTGCTGCGCTCCTGCGGGGCGGTGTAGTCACCCAGCTGGTTGTACATGTTGTCGGCATTGGGGCCGATGACGGCCACCGTACACTCCTTCTTCAGCGGCAGCACGCCGTTGTTCTCGAGCAGCACGACGCTCTTGCGCGCCGCCTCGCGGGCCAGCGCGACATGTTCGGGCGTGCGGACGCACAACGCCGCACGCTCCTCGTCGACATAGGGGTTCTCGAAGAGCCCCAGCTCGAACTTCAGGCGCAGCACGCGTCCGGCGGCCTCGTCGATGAGCCGCTCGTCGATGCGACCCTCCCGCACGGCGTCCAAAAGCAGCGGGTAGCAGTTCGCCCCCAGGTCGACATCGACACCCGCCGCGAGGGCCAGCTCCGCGGCCTGTCGCTTGTCTTCGGCGACGTGGTGACTCGCGGCCAGTCCGTCGATGCTCTCCAGGTCGGAGACGACGAAGCCGTCGAATCCCCACTCCGCGCGCAGGATGTCGCGCAGCAGGCGGGCGTTCGAGGTGCTCGGAACGCCGTCGATGGCGTTGTAGGAGGTCATCACCGAGAGAGCCCCCTCGTCGATGGCCGCATGGAAGGGCGGCAGGAAGTTCTCGCGCAGGTCGCGCTCGCCGACCGACGAGGGATTGCCGTTGTGACCGCCCTCGGGAATGCCGTAGGCGGCGAAGTGCTTGAGCGTCGAGACGATGCCCCGCTCGAAGCCGTTGTAGCGCGGGCTTGTGCCGCGCACCATGGCGGCGGCCATCTCCGAGGTGAGGAAGACATCCTCGCCGTAGGTCTCCTCGACGCGCGACCAGCGGGGCTCGCGCGCCAGGTCAATCACCGGGCCGTAGCCGATGTGTCCGCCCTGCGCCCGCAGTTCCGAGGCGATGGCGCGGCCGATCCGCTCGATCGTCCCCGTGTCCCAGGTCGAGGCCAGCCCGATGCTCGTCGGGTAGACCGTCGTGCCGATGGCCATGTGGCCGTGGGGGCACTCCTCGGCCAGCAGAATCGGAATGCCCAGCCGGCTGTGCTCGACGGCATAGCGCTGCAGCTCGTTGCAGGCCCGGGCGGCCAGCCGCGGATTGAGCCCCGTCTCGAGGGTCTTCTTCGTCCACGGGTCGGCCCTGAAGGTCGCCCACAGCATGCCGCCGTGCTGCCGGTCGATAAATTCGCGGTAGCGGTCCGAGATGCCGACCTCGCCCCCGGCGCCCTTTTCGTACATGGGCCACCCCAGCGGGCAGAGCAGCTGCCCGATCTTCTCCTCGAGGGTCATCTCGGCGAGCAGCGCTTCGGTGCGCTCCTGCGCCGTGAGCGACGCATCCCGGTAATCGGGCGCCGTACATGCCGCGGCACAGAGGGCCGCGCCTGCCAATATCCAGTTTCGGGTTTTCATTCGTTCAATCGTATTCGGGTTGTATGCTGTTCCGGAGCTCTTCCTCCTGCTTGACAGGCAGGTTATTTTTTCCAGAGACGCGACATCTCCTCCAGTGTTCGGCCCTTGGTCTCGGGAACCCAGCGCCAGACGAAGAGCGCCGAGAGCAACGACATCAGGGCGTAGATGCAGTAGGTGCCGCCCACGCTCCAACTGCTCAACGAGGGGAAGGTGGCCGAGACCAGGAAGTTCGAGATCCACTGCGCCGCCACGGCCACGGCCACGGCTCCGGAGCGGATCGTATTGGGGAAGATCTCCGAGATGAGCACCCAGCAGATCGGCCCCCACGACATCATGAACGACGCCGTGTAGAGGATGATGAAGACCAGCGCCGCCAGGCCGATCGCATCGGTGAACGAGAGCACGGCGAGCGCCGCCATGCCGATCATCATGCCCGTCGAGCCGACGATCAGCAGCGGCTTGCGGCCCAGGCGGTCGACCGTGAAGATCGCCACGACCGTGAAGAGGATGTTGACCACACCCATGACGACGGTCTGCAGCATCGAGGCGTCGCCCGAGGCGCCCATGTTCGCGAAGATGCGCGGGGCGTAGTAGAGCACGACGTTGATGCCGATGGCCTGCTGGAAGAACGACAGCAGCACGCCCACGACGATGACACCCGCACCGTAGGCGAAGAGCCGTTCGCGCCGCTCGCACACCGAGGCCTTGATCTCGCCGAGCACCGCGCAGGCCTCGGCCGTGCCGTTGATGCGCTCAAGTACGGCAAAGGCCCGCTCGTCGCGTCCCTTCATCACCAGCTGCCGCGGCGTCTCGGGTACGAGCAGGATCAGCAGCAGGAACGCCCCCGCGGGGAAGGCCTCCGAGAGGAACATCCGCCGCCAGCCCACCGAGACCATCTCGGCCTCGATCACCGCGGCCGTATCGCCCAGGTTGTTGCGGATCATGTAATTGACGAAGTAGACGACCAGCATGCCGAAAATAATGGCGAACTGGTTGCACGAGACGAGCGTGCCGCGGATCCTCGCCGGGGAGATCTCGGCGATGTACATCGGGCAGACGGCCGAAGCCAGTCCGACGCCGACCCCGCCGATGATGCGGTAGAAGTTGAAGGCTGCCAGCAGCGGCAGCGACGCCTCGCCGTAGGGCAGTATGCCGCTCTCGGGGCACCACGACCCCACGGCCGAGACGAAGAAGAGGACGGCGGCGACGACCAGCGTCCGCTTGCGGCCCAGGCGTGAGGCCAGCAGTCCCGAGACCGCACCACCCGCGATGCAGCCGATCAGGGCGCTCGAAGCCGTAAATCCGTGCAGCCACGCCGTATAGGTGAAGTCCGTCGCACGGCGGAAGAACTGATCGAGCGCCTGCTCGGCACCCGACACGACCGCCGTGTCGTAACCGAAGAGCAGTCCGCCGAGGATCGCCACCAGCACGATGGAGACGAGGTAGGCGCGGCTGCCTGTTTTTGGGTTGGAAGTCATGAAAGGTTTTTCGGGTTCGGTTGTTTCGTTTTTCGGGTCGGTGGCCGGGGCACCGTCACGCCGCAAATACGCGGAACGTGCGGTGAGAGAGTGTTGCAACCGCATTGCCGGCCTCCGGCCGCCGCGTCGGACCGGCAATGCGGAGAGGATCAGATGTAGAGGTTGACGAGCGCCTCGTAGAGCTCCTGCCGGCCGCTGCGCTGCACGGGTTCGTGCGTGCGGGCGTAGTCGGCCACCTGCTCCAGCGTGAGGCGCCCCTGCTCGAAGGCCTTGCCTTCGCCCGAGTCATACGAAGCGTACCGCTCGCGGAGCATCTTCTCGTAGGGCGAATGGTCCAGGATGTCGGCAGCGACGAGCAGCGCCCGGGCCATCACGTCCATCGCCGAGATGTGGGCGATGAAGATGTCCTCGAGGTCCGTGGAGTTGCGGCGCGTCTTGGCGTCGAAGTTCGTACCGCCGCCCTGCAGGCCGCCGCCGCGCAGGATCACAAGCATCGCCTGCACCATCTCGTAGAGGTCCACCGGGAACTGGTCCGTATCCCAGCCGTTCTGGTAGTCGCCGCGGTTGGCGTCGATCGAGCCGAGCATCCCGGCGTCGACGGCGCATTGCAGCTCGTGCTCGAAGGTGTGGCCCGCGAGCGTCGCGTGGTTGACCTCGATGTTGACCTTGAAGTCCTTGTCGAGCCCGTGGGCGCGCAGGAAGCCGATCACCGTCTCCGTGTCGGCGTCGTACTGGTGCTTCATCGGCTCCATGGGCTTCGGCTCGACGAGGAACGTCCCCTTGAATCCCTTCGAGCGGGCGTAGTCGCGGGCCATGCGCAGCATCGTCGCCATGTGCTCCTTCTCGCGCTTCATGTCGGTGTTCAGCAGCGACATGTAGCCCTCGCGGCCGCCCCAGAAGACGTAGCAGTCGCCGCCCAGCTCGATCGTCGCGTCGAGGGCGTTCTTGATCTGCAGCATCGCACGCGCCGCCGCGTCGAAATCGGGGTTCGTCGAGGCGCCGTTCATGTAGCGGGCGTGACCGAAGACATTGGCCGTGCCCCAGAGCAGGCGGATACCCGTCTCGGCCTGCTTCTGCTTGGCGTAGGCGACCATCTCCCGGAGGTTCTTCTCATACTCCCCGGGCGTGGCGGCCTCGTCGACGAGGTCCACGTCGTGGAAGCAGTAGTACTCGATGCCCATCTTCTGCATGAACTCGAAGCCGGCGTCCATCTTGGCCCGGGCCCGCTCGATGGGGTCCTGCGCCTCGTTCCACGGGAACTTCTTGGTGCCCCCGCCGAACTGATCGCCGCCTTCGGCGCAGAGCGTATGCCACCACGCCATCGAGAAACGGAACCAATCCTTCATCTTCCGGCCCCGCACGACCCGCTCGGGATCGTAATAGTGGAACGCCATCGGGTTCTTTGAATCCTTGCCCTCGAAGGGGATCTTCCCTACCGTCGGAAAGTAGCTTTTCGTTGCCATAGTCTATCTCGTTTTTTGGTTCATTCGTCGATTGCCCGCTCCACCTCGCGGCACCAGGCCCCGTAGCAGCGTTCGAGCACCTCGCGGTCCGCCGCGACGGGCTCCACCGTCTCCAGCCGCCGCAGCGAGGCGAAAGCCTCCCCGCGCGTGCGGTAGTAGCCGGCGCCGAGGGCCGCACCGCGTGCAGCGCCCAAAGCCCCGTCCGTATTGAAAAGCTCGATGCGCGCGCCGGTGAGCGTCGCGAGCGTCTGCCGGAAGAGCGGCGAGAGGAAGAGGTTGGCGGCCCCGGCGCGGATCACCTCCGGAGCAAGCCCCAGCGTGCGCATGATGTCCAGCCCGTAACAGAACGAGCAGGCGATGCCCTCCTGCGCGGCGCGGAGCACGTGGGCCGTCGAGTGGCGGTTCAGGTCGAGTCCGACGATCCGCGCCCCCGTCTGCCGGTTGCCCAGCACCCGTTCGGCGCCGTTGCCGAAGGGGATGACCAGCAGCCCCTCCGATCCCGCGGGGACCGTGGCGGCCAGGCGGTTCATCTCCCCGTAATCGAGCGTGCGCTGCACGACATGGCGGCGCAGCCACGAATTCATGATGCCCGTACCGTTGATGCAGAGCAGAATGCCGTAGCGGGGGTTTGCCGCCGTATGGTTCACGTGCACGAAGGTGTTGACGCGCGACTGCGGATCGGCCTTCGGCGTATCGGTCACGCCGTAGACCACGCCGCTCGTGCCGCCCGTTGCGGCGACCTCGCCCGCCTCGAGCACGGTGAGCGAGAAGGCGTTGTTCGGCTGATCGCCGGCGCGGTACGAGATCGGGGTCCTGGCCGGGATACCCAGCAGGCGCTCCGTCGCGGCATCCGTGCGGGCACCAATGCCGATCGAGGGGACCGTCTCGGGGATCATCCCGTGTGGAATGCCGTAGCAGTCGGCCACGAAGTCGGCGCGGCGCTCCTCCTGAAAATCCCAGAGAATCTGCTCCGAGAGGCCGCTTACGGTGGTGTTCCGCTCGCCCGAAAGGCGGAAGGCGATGTAGTCGCCCGGCAGCATGAAGCGGTCGATGCGGGCGAAGAGCTCCGGTTCGTGGCGCTTGACCCAGGCCAACTTCGAGGCGGTGAAGTTGCCCGGCGAATTGAGTGCATGCCCGAGGCAGAAGTCGCGGCCGATTGCCTCCAGGGCCCCGGCACCGATCTCCACAGCCCGCGAGTCGCACCAGATGATCGCCTTGCGCAGCGGACGACCCGCGCGGTCGAGGCAGACCAGCCCGTGCATCTGGTAGGTGATACCGATCGACACCACCTCGCGCATGGCGCCGGGCCGGGCCGCCTCGATCTGCCGGATACCCTCGCAGACGTAGTGCCACCACATTTCGGGGTCCTGCTCGGCCCATCCGGCGTGCAGCGCCTCGATGGGCATCTCCTGCGCAGGGTTCGTGGCCGAGGCCACACACTCGCCCGTGGCGATCTCCAGCAGCGAGACCTTGACCGACGAGGAACCGATATCTATGCCCAGACTCTTCATGACGGGATCAATAGCGCCAGTTGTTGATGAAGCCCAGCTTGAGCTTCTCCTTCACCGCCTTCTTGTAGGCGTTTTTATTAAAGGTATAGTATTGGGCCGGCTTGTGCGCCACGCCCTGCTCCTTCTCGGAAGTCGGGGTCAGGAACCCCGAAGCAAGAATCTTCTTGCGGAAATTGCGGTTGTCGATCTCGATGCCCAGCACGGCGCTGTAGAGATTCTGCAGCGCCCGGATCGTGAACTTGCGCGGCAGCAGCTCGAAGGCCACGGGCGATTGCAGCATCTCGCGGCAGAGCACCGACAGCGCCCTAGTCAGGATCTGCTTGTGGTCCATGGCCAGCAGCTGGATCGAATCCACATCGACCCACTGCGCCCCCTTGGCCGTCGTATAGGCGATTGTCCGGCTGTCGAGCTTGACCAGCGCGTAGTAACCCACCGTCACCACCCGCTCGGTCCGTATGCCGTGGAAACGGTTGATCCACTCCAGCTCCTCGCCGCTTACGCGCCTGGGATCGGAGAAGATATCCATCTGTTTCAGGTAGACGTTCTTGAGCCCCGTAGCCTCCTCGAGCACCCGATAGGCGGCTTCGGGCAGCGTTTCGTTCTCGAGGATCATCGCACCGGGCAGCTTCAGCGGATTGAGGTGCGAATCGGGCATGTAGTACCGGCGCTCGATGAGCAGCACCTTAAGCGTTTTCCCGTTGAATCCGAACACGGCGCAGTCGACCGAGAGCGACTGGTTCATTTGGACGGACATGGTTGCGGTTTTAGGTTTCGATTGTAAAATTACGCAGACGCCCGCAAAAAACCAAACTTGACGTATTATGTACGCTAACACAGCTTCCACACCCCCGATTCCAATGCCCTTACGCCGCGATTATGAGCGAAGTTCAGATATTTCCATTTTACGCTAACACACCCGGGCGAAGGAAACCAATTTACACAAACGTGTATATAACCGCAGACCCGACTGCACGCGCGGCAGACGATGGGAAGTGCCGACGGGAAGGCAGGCAGACGGGCGGGCAAAAGGGCGGACGGCGGGCGGCGGGCGGGCAGACGGACGGGCGGGCGAACAGACGGCGGACAGACGGCGGGCGGACGGCGGGCGGACTGCTGGGCAGACTGCTGGGCAGACACAAAAAAAAAGAGAGCCGCGACCCTTTCGGGGTCACGACTCCGGATTGCGTCACGGTCGGGGCACCGTCCATTCGGACGGCAGCTCCTCCGCGGATTGTTCGTTACAGCTTCGGGCCGGCAGCAACCAGGCTCTTGCCCTCCTCGTTGCCGGTGAACTTCGTGAAGTTCTTGATGAAGCGGCCGGCGAGGTCCTTGGCCTTTACGTCCCAGTCGGCGGGGTTCTGGTACGTGTCGCGCGGATCGAGGATGGCGGGATCTACACCCGGCAGCTCGGTCGGCACCTTGAAGTCGAAGATCGGAATCATCTTCGTCGGGGCCTTGTCGATCGAACCGTCGAGGATGGCGTCGATGATGCCACGCGTATCCTTGATCGAGATACGCTTGCCAGTACCGTTCCAGCCCGTGTTCACGAGGTAGGCCGTAGCGCCCGACTGCTGCATGCGCTTAACGAGCTCCTGACCGTACTTGGTGGGGTGCAACGACAGGAAGGCGGCGCCGAAGCAGGCCGAGAAGGTCGGCGTGGGCTCCGTGATACCGCGCTCCGTGCCGGCCAGCTTGGCCGTGAAGCCGGAGAGGAAGTAATACTTCGTCTGCTCGGGCGTCAGGATCGAAACCGGGGGCAGCACGCCGAATGCGTCGGCCGAGAGGAAGATCACCTTCTTGGCGGCCGGAGCCTTCGATACGGGCTTGACGATGTTCTTGATGTGGAAGATCGGGTACGACACGCGCGTGTTCTCCGTTACGGACTTGTCGGCGAAGTCGATCGCACCCTTCGGACCTACCGTCACGTTCTCGAGCAGTGCGTTGCGGCGGATGGCGTTCCAGATGTCGGGCTCGTTCTCCTTCGAGAGGTTGATGACCTTGGCGTAGCAGCCGCCCTCGAAGTTGAAGACGCCGTCGTCGTCCCAGCCGTGCTCGTCGTCACCGATGAGCTGACGCTTCGGGTCGGTCGACAGCGTGGTCTTGCCCGTACCCGACAGACCGAAGAAGATGGCCGTCTCGCCCTTCTCGTTGGTGTTGGCCGAGCAGTGCATCGAAGCGATGCCCTTCAGAGGCAGCAGGTAGTTCATGTAGGAGAACATACCCTTCTTCATCTCGCCGCCGTACCACGTGTTGATGATCACCTGCATCTTCTCCGTGAGGTTGAAGACAACGGCCGTCTCGGAGTTCAGACCGAGGCGCTTGAAGTCCTTGACCTTGGCCTTCGAGGCGTTGAGCACCACGAAGTCGGGCTCGCCGTACTCCTCGAGCTCGGCGTCGGTCGGACGGATGAACATGTTCTTGACGAAGTGTGCCTGCCAGGCCACCTCCATGATGAAGCGGATCTTCAGACGCGTGTTCTCGTTGGCGCCGCAGAAGGTATCCACCACGTAGAGCTTCTTGCCCGAGAGCTCCTGGGCGGCAATCTTCTTCAGCTCCTTCCACGTAGCCTTCGTCACGGGCTTGTTGTCGTTCTTGTACTCGTCGGAGGTCCACCAGATCGTATCCTTGGTGGTCTCGTCCATGACGAAGAACTTGTCCTTGGGCGAACGGCCCGTGTAGACGCCCGTCATGACGTTCACGGCACCCATGTCGGTCAGCTGACCCTTCTCGTAGCCGCGCAGGCCCTTCTTGGTCTCCTCACGAAAGAGCTCGTCGTAGGAGGGATTGTACACGATCTCGGTCACACCCGTGATCCCGTACTTTCTCAAATCCATCTTGTCCATAGTCGTTTGTTATTTAATAAAACCTCAAAAACCTTATTATTTCTGCCGGCCGGGCTTCCGCCCGCCTGCCGCAGCCCCTCTGCGGGGCATCTTCCGTCGGAGACATCCGCCGGGGATCGTCGCCGGGTCTTTCCGTCAGAAACCGGCTGCCGGGGGTTGCTACCCGACTTTCCCATCAGAGACCGGCTGCCGGGGATCACCACCGAACCGTCCCGTCCGAGACCGTCCACCGGACCTTTCCGTCACCGGCCGCCGGGGATCGTCGCCTCACGCGGCACCCCCTCCGCGTCGCCCGGAAAAACCGAGTTCCGACGGCACAAAGGTAGAAAAACTTTCAGACTTGTGAAAAAAATAACAGTAAAAATTACAAAAAAATTTTATTATTTTTCACTCCCCATGTAACCGACTAAATCACAGAACCATAGCAGCCTCATCAAACACCCGGCAAGGGGCTCCGCCCGGGGACGGATGCACCCGGCCGAACCGCCCGGCACACCACGCCGCAACCCGGTGCGGCCGCAGCAGACACACGCAGACAAGGCTCCCCGATGCAACTTTTATGTCAAAACGTCCGCTTTTCCGATAAAATTGCGCCGGAGGAGCGATTTTTTTGCTAATTTTGATAGCCATGGCCGGACTTTACTTCCACATCCCCTTCTGCAAGCGCATCTGCGCCTACTGCGACTTCTACAAGAGCGTCGAAACGGCGCGGCTCCCGGAGACGCTGCAGGCGATGCACCGCGAGCTGGAGAGCCGCCGGGAGTACCTCGGCGGCGAGGCGGTCCGCACGCGCTACTTCGGCGGCGGCACCCCGTCACTCTGCACGCCGGAGCAGCTGCGGGCGCTGCTCGACCAGGCGGCCGGACTGTTCGACTGCTCGGCCGCGGAGGAGACCACGCTCGAGGCCAACCCCGACGACCTCACGCCCCGCTACCTCGACGCCCTGCGCGAGGCGGGCATCGACCGCCTCTCGATCGGCATCCAGTCGCTCGACGACGACTGCCTGCGCCTGATGAATCGCCGCCACACGGCCCGGCAGGCCGTCGAGGCGGTCCGCGCGGCCCGCAAGGCGGGGTTCGGCAACCTTACCGTCGACCTGATCTTCGGCGTCCCGGGATTCGGCGGCGACTCGCTGCGCCGCACGCTCGACGGCATCCTCGCGCTGGAGGCGGAGCATGTGTCGGCCTACCACCTCACCGTCGAACCCGACACGGCCTTCGGGCGGCGGGCGGCCCGCGGCAGCTTCCGCCCCGTGGAGGAGCAGGTGAGCGAGGAGGAGTTCCTCACCGTGCACCGCACGCTGACCGGGGCCGGGTACGAGCACTACGAGGTCTCGAACTTTGCCCGCCCGGGATTCCGCGCCCGCCACAATGCCGCCTACTGGCACGGCGAAAAGTACCTCGGCATCGGGCCCGCTGCCCACTCCTTCGACGGGCGGGAGCGTCACTGGAACGTCGCCTCCGTCGCCCGCTACATCGACGGCGAAGAGGCCGAAGCGGAGCAGCTCACCGAGCACGACCGCTTCAACGAGTACCTGCTCACACGGCTGCGCACGGCCGAGGGGATCTGCCTCGAGGAGCTGCGGCAGCGCTTCGGTGCGGAACGCGCCGAGCGGCTGCGGCGCGAGGCCGCCCGGTGGATTGCGGCCGGCACGCTGCGCATTTCGTCCGGGCGCATGGCCGTTCCGCCCGAACGCTTCCTCGTCAGCGACGCGGTCATCGAATCGCTGTTCGAGGCCTGATGCAAGGTCCAAATTCGTGACCCTGAAATGTTAAGTTATTCTTAAATAATTTTATTAACTGCATTTCGGGTTGTTTTATATAATTATAAGTATTACCTTTGCGGCCGGAAATCAAACCGGATCACGGAAAAACTACAAAAGTATATGAGCAATGCGAAATTGTCCCCCGACTTCCTGTTCGAGGTAAGCTGGGAGGTATGCAACAAAGTCGGCGGTATCCACACCGTCATTTCGACCAAGACGCAAACCGCCATCCGCAAATTCGGAGAGCGCTATATTCTGCTGGGTCCCGACCTCTCGCACGAGGGCGTGAACCCCGAATTCCAGGAGGACCCCAACCTGCTGAAGGCATGGCGCCAGAACGTCTACAACGAGGGCATCCGCATCCGCGTGGGACGCTGGAAGATCAAGGGCGAGCCGATGGTCATCCTCGTCGACTTCTCGTCGCTCATCCCGCGCAAGGACGAAATCCTGAAGAGCCTGTGGGAGAGCTACCACGTCGATTCGATCTCGGGACAGTGGGACTACATCGAGCCGGTGCTCTTCGGCTGGGCCGCCGGCAAGGTCATCGCCTCCTATGTCGATACCTTCTGCACGGCCACCGAAAAGGTCGCCGCCCACTTCCACGAATGGATGACCGCCGCCGGCGGTCTCTACCTGCGTCTGCACGCCCCCTATGTGGCCACCGTCTTCACGACGCACGCCACGATCATGGGCCGCTGCATCGCCGGCAACCGCCTGCCCCTCTACAACGACCTCTCGAAGTTCAACGCCGACGAGCTGGCCCGCCAGTTCAACGTCACGGCCAAGCACTCGATCGAGAAGATGGCCGCCACGTACCACGACGAGTTCCTCACCGTGAGCGACATCACCGCCTCGGAGTGCAAGTACCTGCTCGGCCGCGAGGTCGACGGCGTGACGCCCAACGGCTTTGAGAACGACTTCGTATGGAGCGGCGACGAGTACGTCGCCAAGCGCGCCGAGGCCCGCCGGGCGATGATCTCCGTGGCCGAGGCCTGCCTGGGCCGCAAGTTCGCCACCGATCCGCTCATCATCGGCACGAGCGGCCGCTACGAGTTCCACAACAAGGGGCTCGACGTCTTCATCGAGTCGCTCAAGCAGCTGGCCGCTTCGGACCGTCTCCAGCGCGAGGTGCTCGCCTACATCACCGTGCCGGCCGGCAACCGCGGCCCGCGCGTCGACCTGCAGGCCCATCTGGCCGACCCGTCGAAGCCCATCGACGACAGCCAGTACAAATACTCGACACACTACCTGGAAAACCAGACGTGGGACCCCATCGTCAACGCCCTGGCCGGGTCGGTGCTCACGACGGCCGACTCGAAGGTCAAGGTGATCTTCGTGCCCACCTACCTGAACAAGAGCGACGGCATCTTCAACAAGGACTACTACGAGCTGCTCGTCGGCATGGACGTCACGGTCTTCCCCTCCTACTACGAGCCGTGGGGCTACACGCCGCTGGAGTCGGTGGCCTTCTCCGTCCCGACGATCACCACGACGCTCGCCGGCTTCGGCCTCTGGGTCAGCAAGCAGCGCACGCACACCGGCGTGGAGATCATCCGCCGCGACGACTACAACGACAAGGAGGCCGAGCAGCAGATCGCCGACGCGCTGCTGCGCTTCAGCCTGCTCGACGAGAAGCACGTCAACGAGGCGCGCGTCTCGGCCTACGAGATCGCCGAAACGGCCCTCTGGGAGCACCTCTACAAGGCCTATGAGGACGCCTACTCGGATGCGATCGAGAGCTCGATCGTGCGCACGAACCGCGCCGTGCTGGACGACGGCGGCGCCAAGACCGAGCAGATCAACTTCGTGCGCCAGCAGCTCTTCGTCGAGAAACCCAACTGGAACCGCATGATGGTCGACAAGACGCTGCCCAAGCGCCTGCACGCCCTCGAGGAGCTCTCGCGCAACCTCTGGTGGTGCTGGAACCCGGGCGCCCGCGACCTGTTCGAGAACATCGACCCGACGCTCTGGACCGAGTGCGAGCGCAACCCGATCGTCTTCCTCGACAAGCTGAGCGTCGAGCGCCTCAAGGAGCTCGAGCACGACGACGTCTTCCTCGCACAACTCGACGGCGTCTACGCGCAGTTCCGCGACTACATGAACGAAAAGCCCGATCCGAAGGCGACCTCGATCACCTACTTCTCGATGGAGTACGGCCTGCACTCGTCGCTGAAGATTTACTCGGGCGGTCTGGGCATCCTCGCCGGCGACTACCTCAAGGAGGCGTCGGACAAGAACGTCCCGATGACGGCCGTGGGTCTGCTCTACCGCTACGGCTACTTCACGCAGCGGCTCTCGGCCCAGGGCGCCCAGGAGGCGACCTACGAGGCGCAGAACTTCTTCAAGCTGCCCATCTCGCCCGTGCGTGACGAGGCCGGCGGCTGGGTCACGGTGACCATCGCCTTCCCGGGCCGCACGCTCTCGGCGCGCGTCTGGAAGTGCCAGGTCGGCCGCACGGACCTCTACCTGCTCGACGCCGACTACGAGGACAACCTCGAGGAGGACCGTCAGATCACCCACTACCTCTACGGAGGCGACTGGGAGAACCGCCTCAAGCAGGAGATTCTGCTCGGCATCGGCGGCATCCGCGCCCTGCGCAAGCTCGGCATCAAGCACGACGTATACCACTGCAACGAAGGACATGCCGCCTTCATCGGCATCGAGCGCATCCGCGAACTGGTCAACCACAAGAAGCTCTCCTTCTCGGAGGCGCTGGAGGTGATCCGCTCGTCGTCGCTCTTCACCACGCACACGCCCGTGCCGGCCGGTCACGACGCCTTCCCCGAGTCGATGATCCGCCAGTACATGTCGCACTACCCCGACGTGCTGGGCATCACCTGGGAGCAGTACATCAACCTCGGCAAGACCAACCCCAACGACCCGAACGAGAAGTTCTCGATGTCGGTGCTGGCCTGCAACCTCTCGCAGGAGGTCAACGGCGTATCGTGGCTCCACGGCGAGGTGTCGAAGGAGATTCTGGGCAACATGTGGCCGGGCTACTTCAAGAACGAGCTCCATATCGGCTACGTCACCAACGGCGTGCACTTCCCGACCTGGATCGCCACGTCGCTGCGCCGCCTCTACGCCCGCTACTTCCCCGAAGGGTTCGAGGGCCACGTCTACGACATCCCGGCCTGGCAGAAGGTGCACAACATCCCCGACGAGGAGCTTTGGGGTGAGCGCATGAAGCTCAAGAACCGCCTCGTCAAGCATATCCGCAAACGCTACAGCGATCCCAAGCAGGTGCGTCTCGACTCGCCGCGCCAGATGCTGCAGATCATCGAGGGCATCAAGCCCGAGGTGCTGACCATCGGCTTCGCCCGCCGCTTCGCCACCTACAAGCGCGCCTACCTGCTCTTCACGAACCTCGACCGCCTCTCGGCCATCGTCAACAACAAGGAGCGGCCCGTGCAGTTCATCTTCGCGGGCAAGGCGCACCCGAACGACAAGCCGGGACAGGACCTCATCAAGCGCATCGTCGAGGTGGCCGCCATGCCGCAGTTCGTGGGCAAGATCATCTTCCTGCAGAACTACGACATGGAGCTTGCCCGCCGCATGGTCCAGGGCGTGGACGTATGGCTCAACACGCCGACACGTCCGCTCGAGGCCTCGGGTACGTCGGGCGAAAAGTGCGTCATGAACGGCGTGATGCAGTTCTCGGTACTCGACGGCTGGTGGGTCGAGGGCTACAAGGAGGGGGCCGGCTGGGCCCTGCCCATGGAGCGGACCTTCACCGACCAGCACTTCCAGGACGAACTCGACGCCGAGATGATCTACAACACCATCGAGGAGCAGATCGCACCGCTCTACTACCGCCGCAGCGCCGACGGCATTCCGCACGAGTGGGTGGCTTCGATCAAGAAGTGCGTGGCCGACATCGCCGCGAACTTCACGATGAACCGCCAGCTGATCGACTACGAAAACCGCTTCTACAACAAGCTCGCCGCACGCAAGCACCGCATCGTCGAGGGCGGCTACAAGCTGGCCCGCGAGATCGCCGCCTGGAAACGCAAGGTTTCGGCCGCATGGGACCAGGTGCGCGTCGTCGACGTGCAGCGCGTGACGATCAACAAGGAGGCCGTCTACGTGGGTGAAAAGTACCACTTCGAGGTGAAGCTCGACGTGGCCAACCTGCAGCCCGAGGACATCGGCGTCGAGATGGTCATCGCCCAGCAGATCGTCGGCGGACAGAGCGTCAACGTCATCCGCACGATCCAGCTCGAACGCGTCAAGACGGAGGGCAGTCTGGTGACCTACACGCTCGACTACACGCCCGACGAGACCGGTACGTTCGACGTGGCGCTGCGTGTCTACCCGAGCAACCCGAATCTGCCGCACCGCATGGACTTCGCCCTCGTGAAGTGGGCATAACGGCTCCGGACGGTAAGAAAACGGCAGAAGAGGACAAAAAAGATGTTGTTTTTTCAAAAAACCCGCTCCGGGAACGCGAAATTTTCAATATCTTTATAGAGCGAACCGTAAAAACCAGAAATATGTCAGCACTAACTTTCGAGAAAAGCGAATTGAGCAACCTCGAGTATTCGCTCCAGCGTGAGATGCTCGCCACGGACCGCATCGGCGGTTACATGAGCACCACCATCGTCTGCTGCAATACCCGCCGTTACCACGGACTGATCGTCGCCCCGATCGACGAGAGCGACAAGACCTACGTCCTGCTCTCGTCGCTCGACGAGACCATCATCCAGCATGACCAGGCGTTCAACCTGGCCCTGCACCGCTTCCCGGGCGTCTACGAACCCCGCGGACACAAGTACATCACCGACTTCGAGTATACGCCGACCCCCACGATCACCTACCGCGTGGGCGGCGTCATCCTCCGCAAGGAGATGCTCTGGATCCACAAGCGCACGCAGCTGATGATCCGCTACACGCTCGTGGACGCCCACTCGGAGACGAAACTACGCCTGCGCCCGTTCCTCGCCTTCCGCGACAAGCACGAACTCACGCACGCCAACATGGAGGCCAACGGCCACTCCTACCCCGCCGTCAACGGCGTGAAGTGCCGCCTCTACGAGTCGTTCCCGTGGCTCTACCTCCAGACGAGCAAGCCCGGAACGGAGTTCGTCCCCGCCCCCGACTGGTACTACAACTTCGAGTACCTGCAGGACATCGCCCGCGGATACGACGGCCACGAGGATCTCATGACCACGGGATACTTTGAAACCGAACTCAAGAAGGGCGAGAGCATCATCTTCTCGGCATCGCTCGACGAGATGGGCTCGACGAAGACCATCGAGGAGGTATACGCCGCCTCGATCGCCCGCCGCACGCACAAGGTCGACTTCCACAGCTGCCTCGAGCACTCGGCACGCCAGTTCCTGATCCGCCGTCCGGGCAACCGCACGGAGGTGATCTCGGGCTATCCGTGGCACGGCGTCTCGACGCGCCAGACCCTCGTCGCCCTGCCGGGCATCACGATCCTCCAGAACCACAAGGAGGACTGCATCGACGCGCTCGACACGCTCGTGCGCGACATGAAGGAGGGCATGTTTGCGGGCGACGGCTCGGCCGCCGTGGCTGCGGACGCCCCGCTGTGGTTCTTCTGGACGCTGCAGGAGCTCGAAAAGGAGATCGGCGGCAAGGCCGTCTGGGAGCGCTACGCAACGGCCATGAAGGGCATTCTGGAGAACTACCGCAAGGGGGTTGCCGGGCGCGTGATCCTCAACGACAACGGGCTCGTGTGGGCCTCGGCCGACCAGCCCCTCACGTGGATGGATTCGGTGATCGACGGCGTGGCCGTCACGCCGCGCAACGGCTACCAGGTCGAGGTCAACGCACTCTGGTACAATGCCGTATGCTACGCCCTCGAACTGGCCGCAGCCAACGGCGACAAGGACTTCGTCAAGGAGTGGAAGGAGCTGCCCGAGCGCACGAAGGCGTCGTTCAACGAGCTCTTCCGCCTGCCGGAGGGCTATCTGGCCGACTACGTGGGTGAAAACGGACCCGACAAGTCGATCCGCCCGAACATGATCATCGCCTGCGGTCTGAAGTACAAGATGCTCGACACGGAGACCCAGCTCGAAGTGATCCGCACGGTGCGCCAGCACCTGCTCACCCCGCGCGGCCTGCGCACGCTCTCGCCGCGCAACCCGCTCTACCGGGGCACGCAGGTCGGTACGCCCGCCGAGCGTGACTTCGCCGGCAAGAACGGCTCGGTATGGCCCTGGCTGCTGATGTTCTACGTCCGCGCCTGCTTCGACATCGACGGAGACCGCTTCCGTCCGCAGGCCGAGGAGATGCTCGAGAACTTCAACGAGGACATCCAGAGCTACGGCATCGGTTCGATTGCCGAGCTCTTCGACGCCGATCCTCCCTTCTCGCCCCGCGGCGCCATTTCGCAGGCCTGGAGCGTAGCCGCCGTGCTGGACATCTGGCACCTCGCACACGAGCACAAGGCCGCGGAGAAGCCCGCCCGGGCTCCCCGGAAGAGTGCCGCAGGAAAGAGCGCCGAGAAGAAGGCCGCAACGGCAACGGAGAAGAAGAGCACGGAGAAGAAGAGCAGCGCAACGGCTGCGGAGAAGAAGCCCGCCGCACGGCGCACCGTCAGAAAAACGGAGAAGAAATAAGAGGACAAGTCCGACGTCCGCACGCAATCGGAGAGAATCGGGAGAGGCGCGGTCCGCAGGGACCTGCCTCCGAGCGGGTGGTACGGGACGCGAGACGGCTCGAAGCCGGGAGAAACGCCCCACGCGTACAGGCGAAGAACGAAGAAACAGTTAAAATTTAGAGGAGATAAATTATGAGAGTTTTAATGTTCGGTTGGGAGTTTCCGCCCCACATCGCGGGTGGCCTGGGAACGGCATGCTACGGCATGACGCGGGGTCTGGCCCGCAACGGCGTCGACGTGACGTTCGTGGTTCCGCACGCCTACGGCGACGAGGATCAGCGCTTCATCCATGTGGTCAACGCCAGCGACGTGGAGGCGCTCTACGGCTCGACCGGCAGCGGAGCGGACGACGTGCTGGAGAAGATGTCGTTCATCCACATCGATTCCAACATGGTGCCCTACATCTCGCCCGAAGAGTACGAGAGCTACCATGAGCAGTATGTCAAGACGGGACAGAAGACCTGGTTGACGACCGACGCCTGGAAGCAGCGCTACACCTTCTCGGGCAAATACGGCGCCAACCTCATGGAGGAGGTGGCCCGCTATGCGGTGGTCGCAGCCCAGGTGGCCCGCGACCTGGAGGGGCAGTTCGACGTGATCCACGCCCACGACTGGCTCACCTACTACGCCGGCATCGCCGCCAAGCGCGTCTCGGGCAAGCCGCTCGTCGTGCACATGCACGCCACGGAGTACGACCGCAGCGGCGAGCACGTCAACACGCAGGTCTACGCCATCGAGCGGGCCGGCATGATGGCCGCCGACCGGGTGATCGCCGTGTCGAACCTCACGCGCAACATAGTCATCAACAAGTACGGCATCGCCCCCGAAAAGGTCGTCACGGTGCACAACGCCGTGCGCTTCGCCGAGAACTCGACCGAGGCGTCCGAGCGCGGCGTGAAGGACAAGATCGTCACCTTCCTGGGCCGCATCACCTACCAGAAGGGGCCCGACTACTTCGTCGAGGCGGCCGCCAAGGTGCTCAAACGCGTACCCAATGTCCGCTTCGTGATGGCCGGTTCGGGCGACATGATGAACCACATCGTCCGCCGCGTGGCCCGGCTGGGCATCGCCGACCGCTTCCACTTCACGGGATTCCTCCGCGGCGAGGACGTGCACAAGATGTTCCAGCTCTCGGACGTCTACGTCATGCCGTCGGTTTCGGAGCCCTTCGGCATCTCGCCCCTCGAGGCCATGCGCTCGAACGTCCCGGTCATCATCTCCAAGCAGAGCGGCGTGGCCGAAGTGCTGGACTACGCCGTAAAGGTGGACTACTGGGATGTCGACGCCCTTGCCGACTCGATCTACGCCCTGATCACCTACCCGGCCCTCGCCCGCATGTTCGCCGCCAAGGGTCTCGAGGAGGTCACCAACCTCAAGTGGAACGACGCCGCAGCCAAGATCAAGAGCGTTTATGAAGCCGCAATCGAAGAAAACAAGAAACACTAAAATAAACTGACCTTATGAAAACCGTCTGCTTATACTTTCAGGTACACCAGCCCTGGCGTCTGAAGAAATACCGCTTCTTCAACATGGGCAAGGACCACAACTACCTGGACGACCTGCTCAACCGCTCGATCATGCAGAAGGTCGCCCGGCAGTGCTACCTGCCGATGAACGCCCTGCTGCTGAAACTCATCAAGGAGAACAAGGGCAAGTTCCGCTGCACGTTCTCGATCACCGGCACGGCTGTCGAGCAGTTCCGCGCCTTCGCACCCGAGGTGCTCGACTCGTTCAAGGAGCTCGCCGCCACGGGATGCGTCGAGTTCCTGGCCGAGACCTACTCGCACTCGCTCGCCTCGCTCGCCTCGAAGGAGGACTTCACCGAGCAGGTGAAGCTCCACATGGCGATGCTCAAGAAGGAGTTCGGCGTGAAGCCCACCGCCTTCCGCAACACGGAGCTCATCTACTCGGACGAGATCGGCGAAATGGTCGCCGGCATGGGCTTCCGCACGATGCTGGCCGAGGGAGCCAAGCACGTGCTGGGCTGGAAGTCGCCCAACTACGTCTACGCCAACGCCATCGACCAGAAGCTGCGGCTGCTGCTGCGCAACTACAAGCTCTCGGACGACATTGCGTTCCGCTTCTCGGACAAGAACTGGGACCAGTGGCCGCTGACGGCCGACAAGTACGTGTCGTGGCTTGCGTCGGAGGATACGCCGGGTGAGGTCATCAACCTCTTCATGGACTACGAGACCTTCGGCGAGCACCAGGGAGCCGAAACGGGCATCTTCGAGTTCATGCGGGCGCTGCCGAAGGCGATCCTCGCCAAGAAGAGCGGCCTGGAGTTCGCCACGGTGAGCGAAACGGCCAAGAAGCACCAGCCCGTCTCGGTGCTGCACTGCCCGCACGTGATGTCGTGGGCCGACGAGGAGCGCGACGTGACGGCATGGCTCGGCAACGAGCTGCAGAACGAGGCCTTCTCGAAGCTCTACGCACAGAAGGAGAAGGTCAAGGCCCTCAAGAGCGCCGATTTCGACTACGTCTGGAGCTTCATGCAGACCTCGGACCACTTCTACTACATGGCGACGAAGTGGCTCTCGGACGGCGACGTGCACTCCTACTTCAACCCCTACGATTCGGCCTACGACGCCTTCATCAACTACATGAACGTCCTCTCGGACTTCATCATCGAGCTGGACAAGGCCGTAGCCGCCAAGGCCGCCCGCAAATAGGACGGACCGCGGTCGTCAATCGCGAAAACCGGACTTTCCTTTTCGGAAGGTCCGGTTTTTTCTTTCCCGTTCCGGCCAAAACGCGAAGCCAAACTCCCCGGCGGAACGGAGACGTCTCCCGAGCGGGGGAAGGTAAACTCCCGGCAGAGCGAACGCAGCTTCCGTACAGAACGGGCCAGCACCCCGGGCGAAGCGGATGCCGCATTCGGAAAGGACAACCGCCAGAGCGGACCTACTGCCGGGCCCGCTCCTCGAGGATTGCCTCCTTGTGCTGCTGAGCCCACTCCACAAGCGAAAAGAGGTGCGGCAGCAGGCTCTCGCCGCGCGGCGAGAGGCGGTACTCGACACGCGGCGGCACCTCGGCGAAGAACTCGCGGCGGATCAGGCCGTCGCGCTCGAGCGAACGCAGGGTCACCGTCAGCATCCGCTGCGAGATGTCGCCGATCGTCCGCCGGATCTCGTTGAAGCGCATGACGCCGTTGGCATGCAGCGTCATCAGCACAAGTATCGACCACTTGTCACCCAGACGCGCCAGCACGTCGCGGACCGGGCAACTGCCCGTCGGATGAAAATTCGTCCATTTTTTTTCTGATTCCATCTCCGTCGTTTTCAATAAAGCGTACAAAAAGGTAACCGACGCACATTCCGGTGCCCTCTTGCAGGTTCGACCGGAAGGGGATATATTTGCCGTATACAAAGATAACGAACTTATCAAAAGTAACTAACGTTTCACTCAAAAAAAACAAGCGTATGGCAAAGAAGGTGGCCGTCGTGGCCGTGAATCCCGTCAACGGGATGGGTCTGTTCCAGTATCTGGAGACATTCTACGAACACAAGATTCCCTGCACGCTCTTCGCCGTGGCGGAGACGACGCAGATCAAAACCAACTCGGGCGTGGCGCTGACGGCCGACCGGGTGATCGCCGACCTGAAGGGGCACGAGTCGGAATACGATGCCCTGGTATTTGCCTGCGGCGACGCCGTTCCCGTCTTTGCGGAGCACGCCGGCGAGGCATGGAACCGCGACCTGATGGAGGTGCTCCACCGCTTCGGCGAGAGCGGCAGGCTGATGATCGGCCACTGCGCCGCCGGGCTGATGTTCGGATTCGCCGGAACGGCCAAAGGACGCCGCGTCGCCGTGCATCCGATGGCCCGCGCCGCCGTGCAGGGGCCCGTAGCCACGGAGCATGCGACGGAGGTCGACGGGAACTTCTACACGGCACAGGACGAGCACGCCATTCCCGCCCTGATCGACCGGATCGTCGAGGCGCTCCGATAACCGGAGACAAACCCGCCGACTGCACCCCGGCGCGGCAGACGGGCCGCGCCGGAACTTTTTTGCCCCGTTCATCGAGCGGAATCCGCCGAAAAAGGTTATCTTTGCAGGTCACAATTCCCAATCAACCACCCCGATGAAAAAGCAGGAGCGTCCGACAGAAGAGGGGCGCACGCCACAGCCGGATACTTCGGCAAACGAACGACCCGAACCGCAACAACGCCCCGCCGGCAATGCGGCCGTCCCGCAGCAGGACGTCGCGGCCGACCGCACCGCATCGGAAGGTTGCGCGGCAGAAGCGCACATACCGGAAGTGACTGCGCCGAAAAACACGATTTCGGAGGAGAGTACGCCGGGAAGCACGGCTCCGGAAGCGGGTGCACCCGAAGGCTCCGCAGACCATACGGCCGCGGCCGCCGTTCGTTTCTCCGGCCTGCGCGAGCGGCTCGCAGCCCGCAGGCAGGCGCTGCTCAGGCGCATCGAATACAGGCGGCTCAAGCGCATCCGCAAACGCACCGTCCCGGCCTACACCCACTGCAAGAACTGCGGCGAGCGGCTCCAGGGCATGTATTGCAGCCGCTGCGGGCAGTATGCGCTCGACATCGAGCAGCCCTTCTGGAAATACATCCGGCAATATTTCGAGAACGTCTACCAGTTCGACAGCAAGGTGTGGCAGACGCTCTGGCTGCTCTTCCGCCGCCCGGGGCTGCTGACCTGCGAGTTCAACGCCGGGAAGATCAACTCCTACGTCCACCCCTTCCGGCTCTACATGTTCATCTCGGTGATCTTCTTCACGCTCTTCTTCATGTTCGCGTCGGACATTGCCCAACGCAGCGTGCGGGAGATCGCTCTCCAGCCGCAGCACCTGCCCGACACGGTCCTGACGCAGCTGCGCAGCGGGGCGCTGCAGCCCGACACCTGCGTCTATCTCTACGACGGGACGGGCTTCGCCGAGATGCTCGAGATGAAGGAGATCCCGACGGAGGAGCTGCTGCAGGTCAAATCGCCGTTCGGCGGCCGGCACGGGCTGACGATGACCCGGATGCCGCGGCTGCTGCTCGACTCGTGCCTCTACCGCACGACGCTCAAAGAGCGCGACCTGGAGAATCTCACGGCCGCCCGGCAGACGATCGCCCGCTACAACCCCGCCGCAGGATTGCAGGACTTCAGCGGCCTGGACGACGAAGACGCCGACCGACTGGAAGCGCTCGATCTAGAGGAGTACGACGAGGAGCTGCTGGCGCTGCTGCGCACGTTCGACCCGCAGCGCACGTCGGTCTACGACTGGCGGCAAAAGCAGAGCGACCCGGACCAGCTGGAACAGCAGTGGCAGCAGGAGAGCTTCGTCAACAACCTGCTGGCCGACCTCTCGAAGTGGACGCCCCTCTACATGATGTTCCTGCTGCCGCTCTTCGCCCTGCTGCTCAAGTGGGCCTACCACAAGCGGCGGATGAACTTCATGCAGCACTTCGTCCACGCCATCCACATCAACTCCTTCTTCCTGCTGCTGGTCGCCGTACCCGCCGCCATCCTGATCTATTACGCCGAGGCTCAGGAGAACAACGACGCGATTCTCGTCAGCTTCGAGCTCTTCTTCGCACTGGTCTTCCTCTACATGCTCCTCTCCTCGCACACGGTCTACCGCGAGGGGTGGTTCAAGACCCTCGTGAAGAGCCTGCTCGTCTTCGGATCGTTCACGTTCGTGGCGCTGTGCATCGCCTTCGTGCTCATCATCCGGCTGATCTACACCTACTGGGAATAAGGCCCCGCACGGCCGGGACACGGAAAAGAGTCCGGGCTGCGTCGTTCGCAACCCGGACTCGTGTTTTCCGACACCCGGAGCCGGCCGTCAGCCGCGGCGCTTGTAGCGCGAGGGCGACGTGCCGGTATGCTGCTTGAAGTATTTGCCGAAGAAGGACTGCGTCGAGAAGTTCAGGTGGTAGGCGATCTCCTGGATACTCATGCCCGAGTATTTGAGCAGCGCCTTCGCCTCGAGGATCACCGACTCGTCGATCCACCGCGCCGCCGTCTTGCCGCTCACCTCCTTGACCACCGACGAGAGGTACTTGGGCGTGATGTTGAGCTGCTTGGCATAGAAGCTCACGTTGCGCTCGCGCTTGCTGTGCTGCTGCAGCAGCGACATGAACTCGTCGAAGAGCACCTCGCAGCGCCCCTGCTTCATCTGGCTCGGCTGCTCGCGCTGGTTGATCTCGGTGATGATGTAGAAGGCCGTGGTGAAGAGCGTGCGGATGATCTCGTGGCGGTAGCGCTCCTTGTCGCTGCGCAGCATCGTCTTGATGAGCTGGAACAGCTGCCGGATCTCGTCGACATCCTCCTGCCGCACCTCCAGCACGGGCGCCTTGCCGAAGCGCATGTAGACGGGCAGCGACGTCGAAAGGTCGATCTGGATCTCGTTGACGAACGACTTGGAGAAGGCCAGCAGATAGGCGGCGGCGTTCGACGAGCATTTGATTGTGCGGATGATCGAATCGGGATTGAAGAAGACGATCATGTTGGGCCGGACGTTGTAGTTCTGCATGTCGATCGACACGGTCGCCTCTCCGGCCATCATGATGATCGCCGTGAAGCCGTCGATCGACGTCGGGTAATCCGCCGTGGTGTTCTTGTCGGCCGTCAGGGTCGTGATGACCAGATCGTCCGAGAGATAGAAAACATCGCTCATCTCCTTCTTGATGCGGGAGATGGATACCTTGTGCAGGCCCTCGCGGGAACCGTCCCGGCCCTTGCGTAACGTGCTGCTGTCGGCCATAGAGTCGTTGTTTTTCGGACAAATGTAAAAAATTCATTCGTGGAACGCAAGCACCGCACAAAATTCGTCTTCGGGCGGTCAGTCGCGCGGCATCTCGCACATCATGCGCAGCGCCCCCGGAAGGCACTCGATGTGCAGCGGGAACTCCGCTCCGGGCTGCCCGTCGACGTCGGTCGGCTCGTTGCGCGTCGAGCAGATATCGATCTGCCGCGCCTGCAGCTGCCGGACGATCTTCGGGTTGCCGCCGAGCAGGTAGCGCCCCATGGCCAGCGTCGAGGTGATGATGTCCTTCTTCTCGAGCAGCAGGCAGTCGAACAGCCCGTCCTTGATCGACGAGCGGCGCGCCAGGCGGAAGCCGCCGGCCGTCTCGCCGTTGAAGATCAGCACCATGAGCGACCGCAGGTCGAAATGCTCGCCGTCGGCCACAATCTCGAGCGGCATGGCGTGCATCGAGCAGAACTCCTTGACCCCCTCGACGAGGTAGGCCAGCTTGCCGATGCGGTGCTTGCGCTCGTCGGACGTGCGCTGCGAGGTGGTCGTGAAGACCCCGAACGAGAAGACGTTGACGAAGTAGAGGTCGTTCACGCGGCCGCAGTCCACCCGCTCCTCCGATCCTGAGGCGATCTGGCGCGCCGCCTCGAGCGGGTCTGCCGACATGCCGAGCACCCCGGCGAAGTCGTTGGCCGTGCCGGCCGGAATCACGCCGAGCGGAATGTCGAGCCCCTTGCGCTTCATGGCGTTGACGGCGAAGTTCACCGTGCCGTCGCCGCCGGCGACGACCATCAGGTCGATCCCTTCGTTGCCGTCGAAGGGGTTGGCGTCGAAGTCGATCAGCTGCGGCGTCACGTCGTATCCGTAGGCCTGAAAGACGGTGCAGATGTTCTCGACGTTGCGGTCGATGTGTCCGCGGCCGGACTGCGTATTGTAGAGAAAAACGGCGGTTTTCATCAAATCTCTTCTGTATTGGGTGCCGGCGGGCCAAGGGTCTTGCGACCGGCTCGCCGGACACGGGTTCTACTGCATGAGAAGGGGCTTCATCGCGGGCGAGACGTACTCCTCGTACTCGCCCTGTTCGCCCGCCAGGATGAAGTAGGCCTGCAAGCCGGGCAGGCGCTGCACGGCCGCGAGGGCATCGTCGGCCCCCATGGCCAGCAGCATCGTCCCCAGGGCGTCGGCCTCGGCGCAGGTCGGCGCCGCGACGGTCACCGACAGCAGGCGCGAGACGACGCTGCGCCCCGTGCGGGGGTCGATCGTGTGGGCCACCTTGCGGCCCGTCTTGTCGAGGTAGAAGCGGCGGTAGTTGCCCGATGTGGCCAGCCCGCCCGCATTCATGCGGATGCGCCGCTGGAGGTAGGCCCCGTCGCTCATGTTGCCGTCGAAGGGGGTTTCGATGCCGATGCGCCAGGGCTGCCCCTCGCGGTTGACGCCGCGGCAGCGCACCTCGCCGCCGATGTCGACGATGTAGTTCCGGGCGCCGAAGCGCTCGACGAGCGCCGCCAGCAGGTCCACCGTGTAGCCCTTGGCCACGGAGTTGAAGTCCAGCTGCACGCGCGGGTCCGCCTTAACGAGGCGGCCGTGCTCGATCCGCACCTTCTCACGCCCGACGAAGCACAGGATCGAGTCGATGTTCGGATGCTGTGCGGGCGCCTTCCCGGCGAAGCCCCACGCCTCGACCAGCGGCTTGACCGTCACGTCGTAGCGGCCGTCGCTCAGGGCGCCGATGCTGTCCGCCAGGCGGAGATTGAAGGCGATATGGCGGTCGACCGAATCGGTCTCGTTGCGGTTCAGGCGGCTCAGCAGCGACGTCGGGTCGAAGATCGACATCGACGCCTTGGCCTCGCGGTCGAGCTCCATGGCGGCGGCGTAGAGCTGCTGCGCGGAGGTTCCCTTCACGTCGGCCACGACGTGCATCGTCGTGCCCAGCATCGCGCCGTCGACGGTCACGTACTCCCCGCGCCCGGCGCAGCCGGCCGCAAGCACCCCGAACAACCCGGCGGCCAGGCCGCGCAAAAGCCTTTTCATTTCCATCGTTTTCACTTGTTTAGGCACAAAAATACGATTTTTCCTCCGCATCCGGTACTTTTCGGCGCAAAATGCAAATAATTTTTCGGTTTTTCATGCTTCATATGAATTATATTCGTAACTTTGCCGAACGCTCTGGCGTTATTCACGGTAAGGGGAATGCGTCGTAGAGTGGAACTTAAATAAACTTAACACACAATGGCTTATTTAACAGCTGAGAAAAAGCAGGAGCTTTTCGGTAAGTACGGCAAGTCTAACACGGATACGGGTTCTCCCGAGAGCCAGATTGCCCTGTTTTCCTACCGTATCAACCACCTTACTGAACACCTCAAGAGCAACAAGCACGACTTCGGAACCCAGCGCGCCCTGCTGCGCCTGGTAGGTAAGCGCCGCCAGTTGCTGGAGTACCTCAAGGAGGTCGACATCGAGCGCTACCGCGCGATCATCAAGACGCTGAACCTCCGCAAGTAGTCCGCGAGGAAGAGATGAGGGCAATTCCCGCGAGGGATTGCCTTCATTTTCTAAAAAGATCACAATTGGAACACACTATAGGTTTAAGATTTTTATGGAAGAAAAGAAGCTGTACAACGCAGTCCGCAAGATCATCACGCTGGCCGACGGTCGCCAGATCGAGATCGAAACGGGCAAACTGGCCAAGCAGGCCGACGGCTCGGTCGTCGTCAAGATGGGCGACACGATGCTGCTCGGTACCGTCGTGGCCGCCAAGGATGCAAAACCCGACACCGACTTCATGCCCCTGCAGGTGGAGTACAAGGAGAAGTATGCCGCCTGCGGACGCTACCCCGGAGGCTTCATGAAGCGCGAAGGCAAGGCCAACGACTCGGAGATTCTCGTTGCCCGCCTGATCGACCGCGCCCTGCGCCCCCTGTTCCCCGCAGACTACCACGCCGAGGTCTACGTCACCGTGACGCTCATCTCGGCCGACAAGGATATTCAGCCCGACGCCCTGGCCGGTCTGGCCGCCTCGGCGGCCCTCGCCGTATCGGACATCCCCTTCGGCGGCCCGATCTCGGAGGTGCGCGTCGCCCGCCGCAACGGCGAGTACGTCATCAACCCCGCCTTCTCGGAGATGGCCGAGTGCGACCTGGACATCATGGTCGGCGGTACGATCGACAACATCCTCATGGTCGAGGGTGAGATGAAGGAGGTATCCGAGGAGGTGATGCTCGGCGCCATCAAGTTCGCGCACGAGGAGATCAAGAAGCACTGCGCCGTACAGATCGAGCTCTCGAAGGAGCTGGGCAAGGATGTCAAGCGCACCTACTGCCACGAGGTCAACGACGAGGAGCTGCGCCAGACGATCATCCGCGAGCTCTACGACAAGGCCTACGCCATCGCCACGAGCGGCACGATGAAGCACGAGCGCGAGGACCTGTTCAACGCCCTCGAGGCCGAGTTTGCCTCCCGCTACACGGAGGAGGAGCTCGTCGAGAAGGCCCCGCTCATCCACAAGTATTTCCACGACGACGTGCAGAAGAAGGCCATGCGCCGCATGATCCTCGACGAGGGCAAGCGTCTCGACGGCCGCCGCACGGACGAAATCCGCCCGATCTGGTGCGAGGTGGGCTACCTGCCCGCCGCCCACGGCTCGGCCATCTTCACCCGCGGCGAGACGCAGTCGCTCACGACCGTAACCCTCGGCACGAAGCTCGACGAGAAGGTCAAGGACGAGGTGCTCGTGCAGGGCACCGAGCAGTTCGTGCTCCACTACAACTTCCCGCCCTTCTCGACGGGCGAGGCCAAGGCGTCGCGCGGCCTCTCGCGCCGCGAGATCGGCCACGGCCACCTCGCATGGCGCGCCCTGAAGCCGATGATCCCGCTGGGCGAGGAGAACCCCTACGCCGTGCGCGTCGTGTCGGACATACTCGAGTCGAACGGCTCGTCGTCGATGGCCACGGTCTGCGCCGGAACCCTCGCCCTGATGGACGCCGGCGTGAAGATCAAGAAGCCCGTGTCGGGTATCGCCATGGGTCTGATCTCCGACTCCGAGAGCGGCAAGTGGGCCGTGCTGTCGGACATCCTCGGCGATGAGGACCACCTCGGCGACATGGATTTCAAGGTGACGGGTACGCGCGACGGCATCACCGCCACGCAGATGGATATCAAGGTCGACGGACTCTCCTACGAGGTGCTGGCCGCCGCCCTCGAGCAGGCCCGCAAGGGACGTCTCTACATCCTCGACAAACTCACCGAGTGCATCGCCGAGCCGCGCGCCGACTACAAGCCCTTCGTGCCGCGCATCGTCCAGATCACCATTCCGCAGGACATGATCGGCGCCGTGATCGGCCCGGGCGGCAAGGTCATCCAGGATATTCAGAAGACCACCAACACGACCATCACCATCACGGAGGTCGAGAACAAGGGTATCGTCGACATCTTCGGCGTCGACAAGGCCGCGCTCGACGGTGCGTTGAGCCGCATCAAGGCCATCGTCGCCATCCCGGAGGTCGGGGAGACCTACCACGGCAAGATCCGCTCGATCGTCGCCTTCGGCGCCTTCGTGGAGATCATGCCCGGCAAGGACGCCCTGCTCCACATCTCGGAGATCGACTACAAGCGCTTCGAGACCATGGAGGAGACCGGCCTGAAGGAGGGTGACGAGATCGATGTCAAGCTCATCGGCGTCGACCCCAAGACCAACAAGCTCAAGCTGTCGCGCAAGGCGCTGCTGCCCAAACCCGAAGGCTACGTGGAGCGTGAACGCCGTCCGCGTCCCGAACGGGGCGAGCGCCGCGAACGCCGCGAGCGTCACGATCGCAAGGAGGAGTAAAACGGCTGTCTGTGTGCAATTTTCGGGCGGAAAAGGCTACGAAATTCCGCCCGGAATTTTGCACAATTAGCAAGAGTTTTCTATATTTGCGACGTTCCGGGCGGGGGTGCAGGCCCCGCGGAACCGAACGAACACGAGGCGTTTAGGAAACAAAGGCAAACAACAAATAAACACTTAAAAACAAACCTATGAAAAATTTCATGAAATTGAGCATGGTGCTCGTAGCTGCCGCCCTGGCATTCTCGAGTTGCAATTGCTTCAAGAAGATGGCCAAGGAGCGTGAGGATGTGAAGCTGAGCGTTACTCCCGAGATTCTGACGCTGAACAACGGCATCGTGGCCGCCGACATCAACGTCACCTTCCCCGTCGAGTACTTCAATGCAAAGGCCGTCATCAAGGTGACGCCCGTCATCGTATTCGAGGGCGGCGAGGTTGCCGGTACGACCAAATACTATCAGGGTTCCAAGGTGGAGGACAACTATACGGTCGTTGACGCCAAGAACGGCGGCAACTTCACGCAGCACGTGGAGTTCCCCTACGATTCGCGCATGGACAAGAGCGAGCTGCAGCTGCGTGCCGAGATCAAGTGCCCGTCGGGCAAGTGCAAGGAGTTCACGCTCGTGAACCTCAACACGGGTGCCGTTCCGACCAAGGAGGAGGCTGCCGTGCTGGCCGGTGACGATGCCGAGGCAAAGGCCGCTCTCGCCCGCGAGTTCGGTCTGACGATCGCCTACGGCGTGAACACGCTCCAGAAGGACCTCAAGTACGGCGACCTGATGGAGGATATGCCCAACAACTACAAGAAGGTAACCACCGAGATCGACAAGACCGAGCTGCTCTACGCGATCAACTCGTCGCGCGTGACGAAGGCCAACGAGAAGAACGCCGACCTGGGCGCCTTCAAGCAGAACGTGGACGCCAACCTCTCGAACGAGCGCGCCACGCAGAACATCGCCGTGAAGGGCTACGCTTCGCCCGACGGTCCGGAGAAGTTCAACGACAAGCTCTCGAAGGCCCGCAGCGAGTCGAGCCAGAAGGTCGTTGCCAAGCTGCTCAAGGAGGCCGGTCTGGAGATCGACGCCGCAGCCTACGGTGAGGACTGGGAAGGCTTCAAGGAGCTGGTCGAGAAGTCCGACATCCAGAACAAGAACGTCATTCTCCAGGTGCTGAGCCGCTACAACTCGCCCGCCGAGCGTGAGAAGGAGATCAAGAACATGGCTTCGGTATTCGAGGAGCTGAAGAAGGATATCCTGCCCGCCCTGCGCCGCGCCCAGATCATCAACACGACCGACATCCAGGGCAAGACCGACGAGGAGATCATGGCCGCCTACCGCAACGGCGGTGAGCTGACCGTCGAGGAGTACCTCTATGCCGCCGAGACGCTGGCTGACGGCGCCGAGGAGCAGGTTGGTATCCTGACCGCCGCCTCGAAGCACTACAACGACGCCCGCGTATGGAACAACCTCGGCGTTGCCCAGACGAAGGTCGGTGACAAGGCCGCCGCACTCAAGTCGTTCGAGATGGCAGCCAAGAGCGATTCGTCGAAGGAGCTCAACAAGAACCTGATTCTTGCCAACCTCGCCAACGGCAACACCGCCGAGGCCAAGAAGTATGCCCAGGTAGCCGACGCCGAGGCCAAGGCCGCCATGGCTGCCGCCGAAGGCAACTACAAGGCCGCCGCAAACGGTCTGGAGGGCTACAACGCCGCCATCGTCGACGTGATGAACAACGACCTGGCTGCCGCCAAGAAGGCCATTGCCAAGGACAACTCGGCCGAGGCCGACTACCTGCGCGCCGTGATCGCCGCCAAGGAGGGTGACCTGAAGACCGCCGACGCCCAACTCAAGAGCGCCGTGTCGAAGAACCCCGCACTGGCCGAAAAGGCTGCCAAGGACGTCAACCTGAAGGCCCTGGCAAAGTAATCCGTCCCGCGGAGAGAAAAAAGGCCTGACCCTGCCGGTCAGGTCTTTTTTTTTGCCCGGAGAGGGCAAAAAAAGCCGAAGCGGCATGCGAAAACGAATATTTTTCCTACTTTTGTAAAAACAGCCGTTTGAAGTTATGGAATACGCCAATCATCTGAACGAGTACGCTCCGGCTTGGAGCGAAGAGCGTGTCGACGAGGAGGTCGCACGTATCCGCCGGGTTGCCCAGGAGCGCAACCACAACAACGAGGTCTACAAATTCTGCTATTCGGCCATTGACCTGACGACCCTGTCGTGCAACGACTCGGTCTCCTCCGTCACGGAGTTCGCCCGCAAGGCGGCCGAATTCTACGAGAAATACCCGCAGATTCCCAACGTGGCGTCGATCTGCGTCTACCCCGCCTTCGTCGAGACCGTAGGGCTGGCCGTCGACGGCACGCCCATGCGCATCACGTCGGTGGCCGGAGGATTCCCCGCCTCGCAGACCTACCTCGAAGTGAAGGCGCTCGAGGTGGCCATGGCCGTGGAGAACGGAGCCGACGAGGTGGACATCGTCCTCAACGTGGGCCGCATGCTCACGGGCGAGTACGACGAGGCGGCCAACGAGGTCGAGGTGATCCGCACGGAGATGGACGAGGACGTGGTGCTGAAGGTCATCATCGAGTCGGGCGCCCTGAAGACTCCGGAGCTGATCCGCAAGGCCTCGCTGCTCTCGATGCTCGCCGGTGCCGACTTCGTGAAGACCTCGACGGGCAAGATCGACGTCGCCGCCACGCCCGAAGCGGCCGTGGTAATGTGCCAGGCCATCCGCGACTACTACGAAAAGACGGGCCGCAAGGTGGGATTCAAGGCCGCAGGCGGTGTCCGCACGGCCGAAGAGGCGGCGCTCTACTACACGATCGTCGAGGAGATTCTCGGCAAGGAGTGGCTCACGACGGACCTCTTCCGCATCGGCGCCTCGTCGGCGGCAAACAACATCCTCTCGACCATCGAAGGCCATCCGGTCAAGTACTATTGATCCCCGTCAGACGGGGCAACAACCGTCAACCGGAAGCTCCCGGGCAGTCGAAAGGCAAAACGAAGCGCCCTCCTCGCGGAGGGCGCTTTTTCGTGCGGAACAGCCAGGCTGAAACGGCCACAAAACCGTACTTGCGGGGACTATTCCTTTACCCGAAGCGAGTCGGCCGCAGGCACGCCCTCTCCGGCCAAACCGGCCGGTTCGACGGAGAGGCTCTCCGCGGGCTGCACCGGAGCAGCACCTGACTGCCGGTCCGGACCCGGACCGGCGTTTTCCGACGCGGCAACCGGAGCGGCGATCGGCGCAACAACGGCCGCAGCCGGACCGAAGTCCGCCCCGTCCCGGATCATCGAACGGTAGTTGTCGTGATGGAGCACCGTCAGCACCAGCAGGGCGAGGATCGCCGCAGCCACAAGCATGCCGAAAATCTTTTTAATCATTGTCTGAAGTGTCTGAAGAGTCTGAAGCGTTCAAGAGTTCGATGGCCCGCATCACCACGTTGTCCACCGGATAGATATTGGCATAGAAACCGTCGTCCTCGAGCACCGTGTTGCGGCCGATGTAGGCGCGCAGCTGCGCCTCGATGAGCTTGCGCGAGCGGGCGATGTCGCCGTAGCGCGGCGCCACCCCCTTGCGGGCGGCGTAGCGCACGAAATCATCGACAAGCGTGCGGTCGCTGTCGAGCAGCCGCTGCAGGTCGTCGATCGTCCGTACGGCATTCAGCGCATCGCGGTGCGCATCGGCGTACTCGATCGTGTAGCGGTAGAGGATGTTGCGGCCCGCCACCTCGACAAAATACTTCGTCACGTCGGTCGTGTCGACCGGGACGAAGAGGTCGGGCATGATGCCGCCTCCGCCGTAGACCACCTTGCCGCCGGGCGTCACGCGCTTGAGCGAATCGGCGAAATGGATGCTGTCAGCCGTGAACCACTCGTTGTTCTCGTAGCGGTGCCAGAGGTCCTCCTCGTAGCTCTCCTCGTCGCCGATCGTATAGGGCTTCTGGATCGAACGGCCCGTGGGGGTATAGTAGCGCGCCGTCGTCAGCCGCAGGGCCGACCCGTCGCTGTAGGGGATCTGACGCTGCACGAGCCCCTTGCCGAAGGAGCGGCGGCCGACGATCGTGCCGCGGTCGTTGTCCTGCAGGGCGCCGGCCAGAATCTCGCTCGACGAGGCGCTGCCCTCGTCGATGAGCACCGCCACGTCCATCTCCTGCGCCGTGCCGCGGCCGTCGGCATATTCGCGCACCTGCTTGTGGTGGCGGTCCTCGGTGTAGACGATCAGCTGCCCCTCATGCAGGAACTCGTTGGCCACGAGGATCGCCTGGTCGAGGTAGCCGCCCGAGTTGCCGCGCAGGTCGAAGATCAGCCGGTCGACCCCCTCGGCCCGCAGCTTCGCCAGGGCCTGCAACAGCTCCTGGTGGGTCGTCCGCGCGAACTGTCCCAGCTTGATGTAGCCCGTCGTGCCGCTGATGCGGAAGGCCGACTCGATGCTGCGGATCGGAATGACGCCCCGCACGACCTCCACCTCGACCAGATCGGGGATGTGCTGCCGCCCGAGGCCCAGCCGCACGGTCGATCCGCGCGGTCCGCGCAGCCGCTTGACAATCTCGTTCTGCGGAATGCGGCGGCCCGCCACGAGCGAGTCGTCGATCTCGATGATGCGGTCCCCGGCCTTGATGCCGGCCTTGTCGCTCGGGCCCTGCGGGATGACGTTGAGCACGATGACCGTATCGGTGGCCATGTTGAAGACCACGCCGATGCCGTCGAACTCTCCTTCGAGGGGTTCGTTCAGCGCCTGCATCTCTGAGGCGGGGATATAGACCGAATGGGGGTCAAGCTCCTTGACCAGCAGCGGAATGACATGCTCGGCGAGCGAGTCCATCGACACGGAGTCGACGTACTGGTTCTCGATGAGCGAAAGCGTATAGGTCAGTTTGTTCGTCGGCAGCGTCAGACGGCTGATCATGCTCTTGAGCTGCGATGTCGTGCTGTTGCGGCCCAGATACTGCCCCAGCAGCAGGCCGGCGACTACGCCAGCGGCCAGCAGCAGGGGAAAAAGTACCGTGTGTTTGGAATTTCTGTACATCACTTGTTCTTGAAGGTATACGAAAGCCCGACGCTGAGCAGCGTGCGGGTCTGCACGTCGACGTTCTGCGCCCGGTTGTAGTAGAGCTCGAAACTCAACGTCGTCGAGATGTATTTTGTTGCCTTGATGTCGATCGTATTCGACCAGCGGACCGTCGGGTGCACCGGAAGATTCGGCTTCGGAGGCCGCACCGTCCCCGAGTCGGCCGTCCAGTTGTTGTAGGCGTCGAGCTGCTTCTTGTACTCCGAGTAGTCGCTGACCTTGTTTTTCAGCCCGATGTTCGTGATCCAGCCGAGGAACGAGTAGAGGCTCGTGCGGTAGCGCAGGAAACCGTTCTTGCCGAATGAGCGGTCGAAGTCGACCTGTATGGAGGAGCCGCCCTCATATTTCGAGGTCTCGTTTTCCGATGCCAGGCCGTAGGCCTGCCAGCCGGGTTTGCTGTCCCAGACATTCTCGCGCACGAGGCGGTCCTCGACGAAGACGGCGCTCAGGGCGATCGGCGAGAGGTTGACCGACAGCGGCAGCTTCTCCCTGGGGCACTTGTAGGTGATACCGAACGACGCGTCGAGATAACCCGGCGCCATGAACGAACTCTTGCGGTCGGTCTCGGTCTGCTGCGTGCGCGAGATGTAGCCATTGACGAACTGGCTGCGGAAGTTGATGATCGAACCGTAGGACCAGTTCTTCGACATCTTGAACGACGGGGCCACCGAAATGACGAACTCGTCCTGGTTCTTGAACCACACGCCGTTGCTCTCGGTATGCGTCTTGCCCTCCTCGTCGGTCGTCGTGGTCTCGACCTTCATGCGGTTGTAGCCGAACGAGGCGCTGACCTTGGTCTCGATCGAAAAGAGGTTCTTCGTGAAGACGTGCCGCAGGTTGAAGGTCGCCATCAGCGCAATGGCATTGTCACCGCCCGAAACCTTGATCCACGGATCGTTGTGCGAAGAGAGCGAACCCTGGAGCCCGCCGCCGATCTCGAGGTAGTTGCGCTCGCGGCGGATGGCGGCCCGCTCGGCCCGGTAGCGTGCCAGGCTGAAGTAGTCGACATCGACCGGCGTGGATTTCATCCGGTCGCGGAAGTGGATGCTCTCCTGCGGCGCCTCGACCTCGTCGATGGAGATCTGCGCGGCGGCGGGCAGCGCGGCCGCCAGGGCGGAGATCAGGACGAGGAGCGCATAAAATCGTTTCATTGCGAAGAGTTTACGATTGACGATGAATCACGGCAGCCACAAATTTATGAATTTATTTACAAAATCGTTAACTTTGTCCGAAGATAAATCCGCTTTCACCCCTATGAAGTATTTCGGAGCACACGTCAGCGCCGCGGGCGGCACGGAGAACGCCCCCGCCAATGCACACAAAATCGGAGCCACGGCCTTCGCGCTCTTCACGAAGAACCAGCGGCAGTGGGTCGCCAAACCCCTCACGGCCGCCGAGATCGACGCCTTCCGCCGCGCCTGCGACGAGTACGGCTACACGCCGGCGCAGATCCTGCCGCACGACTCGTACCTGATCAACCTCGGGCACCCCGACGCCGAGGGGCTGGCCAAGTCGCGCGAGGCCTTCATCGAGGAGATGAAGCGCTGCGAGCAGCTGGGGCTCGACCGGCTGAACTTCCACCCCGGGAGCCACCTGAAGCAGATCACCGAGGAGGAGAGCCTCGACCGCATCGCCGCGTCGATCAACCTCGCGCTCGAAGCCACGCACGGCGTGACGGCCGTCATCGAGAACACCGCGGGGCAGGGCTCGAACCTCGGCTTCCGCTTCGAGCACCTCGCCTACCTGATCGACCGCGTGGAGGACAAGTCGCGCGTGGGGGTCTGCATCGACACCTGCCACGCCTTCGCCGCGGGCTACGACCTGCGCACGGCCGAGGCGTGCGAGAAGACCTTCGCCGAGCTGGAGCGCGTCGTGGGCTTCCGCTACCTGAAGGGCATGCACCTGAACGATGCGCTGAAGATTCTCGGCAGCCGCGTCGACCGCCACACGCCACTGGGCGACGGGATGATCGGTCTGGAGTGTTTCCGCTACATCGCGCGCGATGCGCGCTTCGACGGCATTCCGCTGATCCTCGAAACGCCCGACGAGAGCCGCTGGGCCGAGGAGATCGCCCGCCTGAAGGCCTTTGCCGGGGAGGCGTAGGCCCGTCCGGGATCGGCAGGAAAACGAAAAGACCGTCGGAGTCGCTCCGACGTTTTTTTTGCGGACAGATGTTCTGCACGGACATCCGTACCGGCCCGTTACAGCCGGTCGAGACATTCGCGGATGAGCGCTGCGCTTTCGCGCACCTCCTCTTCGGAGATGGTCAGCGGCGGCGAGATGCGGAAGGCCGTGTCGCAGTAGAGGAACCAGTCGCTCAGGATGCCCGCCTGCTTGAAGAGCTCCATGATCCGGTAGAGCTTCGCCGAGTCGCCCAGCTCGACGGCCAGCAGCAGTCCCGAACGGCGGATCTCCCGCACGGCGGGATGGTCCGCGAGCAGCTCCTCGTAGAGGGCGCCCTTCGCCTCGACGGTCTCGACGATGCGGTTTTCGAGCAGGTAGTTCAGTGCCGCAAGCCCCGCGGCGCAGCAGACCGGATGGCCGCCGAAGGTGGTGATGTGCCCCAGCGCCGGATCGTGCTGCAGCGTATCCATGATCTCGTGCCGCGAGACGAAAGCCCCGAGGGGCATGCCCCCGCCGAAGGCCTTGGCCAGGCAGACGATGTCGGGCGTGACACCGTAGCGCAGCGAGGCGAACATCGCGCCGGTGCGTCCCAGACCGGTCTGTATCTCGTCGAAGACGAGCAGCGCGCCCACCTCGTCGCAGCGGCGCCGCAGTGCCTCGAGATAACCCGGCTGCGGCGGCCGCACGCCCGCCTCGCCCTGCACGGGCTCGGCCAGCACGCATGCCGTGCGGCGGGTGATGCGCTGCAGGGCCCCGAAATCGTTGAACTCGATGGCCTGCACGTCGGGCAGCAGCGGGCGGAAGGGCTCCTTCCACTCCTCGCCCTCGGGCGCGCCCATCATGCTCATCGCGCCGTGCGTCGAGCCGTGGTAGGCCCGCCGCATGGAGATCATCTCGGTGCGTCCCGTGAAGCGTTTGGCCAGCTTCAACGCCCCCTCGACCGCCTCGGCGCCCGAGTTGACGAAGTAGACGCTTTCGAGTGCCCCGGGCAGCAGCGACGCGATGCGCGCGGCATACTCCACCTGCGGCGACTCGACCAGTTCGCCGTAGACCATCACGTGCATGTAGCGGGCGGCCTGCTCCTGCACGGCGCGCACGACGGCCGGGTTCGCATGGCCGACGTTGCTCACCGAGACGCCCGCCACCAGGTCGTAATAGCGTTTGCCCTCGGGCGTATAGAAGAACGAGCCCTCGGCGCGCGCCACCTCGACGAGTATCGGCGAGGGCGACGTTTGGGCCACATGGCTGAGAAACTGTTTGCGCAGAATCGTATTCATATCGGTTGATTATTTCTCCGGAAATCGTTTTTCGAGGATCGCCGCCGCGTCGCGCACGCTCGTCGTCACCCAGCGGTAGAGCACCTCGGCCTGTGCGGCGTCGTCCATCCGCCAGCCGGGAACCGTCAGCCGCACCCGCTCGGAGAGCATGTAGATGAGGATCGCGGCCGAAGCCGAGACATTGAGGCTCTCGACCATGCCGCACATCGGGATGCGCAGGAACTCGTCGGCCGCGGCGATCACCTCGTCCGAAATACCCGCATGCTCCGTACCGAAGACCAGGGCGAAGGGGCCTGCCGCCACGTCGAACGTCTCGGGCGTATGGTCCCCGCGGTGGGGCGTCGTCGCCACGATGCGGTACCCCTCGGCCTTCAGCGCCGCCAGGGCATCGGCCGTCGAGCGGTGCCGCACGACATCGACCCACTGCTCCGTGCCGCGCGCGATGGCCGCATTGGGCTCGAAGCGGCAGAGCGCCTCGACGGTGTGCATGCGCTGCACGCCGAAGGCCTCGCAGTGGCGGATCAGCGCCGCGGCATTCTGCCCGTGGTACATGTTCTCGGCCAGCACGGTCATATAGCGCGTGCGGTTTGCCACCGTGCGGCGGAAGAGGTCGTAGCGCGCTTCGGTCATGAACTCCCGAAGGCAGGCGATGCGCGCGGCATACCACGCCGGCTCCCTATTTGCGGTACTTGTCATCTTCGTCGAGGATTTTCAGGTAACTTTCGTAGCGGGCCAGCGAGATGTCGCCGCTCCGCACCGCCTCGATGACGGCGCAGCCCGGTTCGTGCGTGTGCGTGCAGTTGTAGAAGCGGCACCCGGGCGCCGTGCGCATCATCTCGGGGAAGTAGTGCCACAGTTCGGCATCGTCGATGTCGATCAGCCCGAAGCCCTTGATGCCGGGTGTGTCGATCACCGCCCCGCCTCCGGCCAGCGGATACATCGTCGAGAAGGTCGTCGTGTGGCGCCCCTTGTGGTGGCTCTCGGAGATTTCGCCCGTGCGGATGTCGAGCGTCGGGTCGATCGTCCGGATGAGCGTCGACTTGCCGACGCCCGAGTTGCCCGAGACGAGCGTGCGGCACCCCGCCAGCAGCTCCCGGACGCGCTCCACCCCCGTGCCGTCGGTCGCCGAGACCTCCAGCACTTCGTACCCCGCCCCTTCGTAGACGGCGCGGAACGCCGCGACGGCCTCCGCGTCCTGCAGGTCGATCTTCGAGAGCAGGATCACGACCGGGATCTTGTAGGCCTCGCACGTCACGAGGAAGCGGTCGACGAACTCGGGCGGCGTCTCGGGCTGGCGCAGCGTCACCATGAGCAGCGCGCGGTCGATGTTCGCCGCGATGATGTGCGACTCCTTCGAGAGGTTCGACGCCCGGCGGATGACGTAGTTGCGCCGCGGCACGATGTCCACGATGACATGGTCGCCGTTCTCATCCTCCTCGCAGCGCACCTCGTCGCCCACGACCACCGGATTGGTCGACCGCACCCCCTTCAGGCGCAGGCGGCCCCGGATGCGGCAGCGCACCGGTTCGCCGTCGCGCAGGACGTCGTACCAGCTGCCGGTCGCACGGACCACCGTTCCCGTAAAATTCCGCTCCATCGCTCAACTGTTTTTCGCAACCGGCGCCGCTGCGTCCGGTTCCTGTTTCGCGTCCGATCCGGCGGAGTCCGCCCCCGGCACCAGCTCCTCGAGGCGCGGCAGCTCGGGCAGCGAGACCTCCGTCCCGGCCTGCCGGAGGCGGGGCAGCAGCCACTGCGAAATCCGCAGCACGGGCCCGTAGCTCTTCGAGCGGTCGATCGTCCGGCGCCCGACAAGCGAGTAGTCGGCATTCAGGGTATCGAACACCGAGAAGAGCACGCTCAACACCAGCAGGTACTTGGCGACCGAGACAACGATGCCCAGCACGACGTCCGGGACGCCGAACCCGGCGAAATGGAAGAGCTTGCGCAGCAGCCGCCCGAGCAGCGCGACGGCGAGGATCACGACGACGAGCACCGAGACGAAGCCGCCCGCGGCGGCAAAGCGCTCCTCGAGGTGCAGCAGCGCGCCGACCTCGGCGCCGTAGCGGGCCGCAAGCCAGATGCCGAGCACGATGCCCGCCAGCGAGCAGACCTGGAGGATAACTCCCCGCCGGAAGCCGCACCACACGGCGACGAGGAGTACCAGGCAGACTATCAGATCGATCGTATTCAAAAGCCTATCGTTTCAGTTTGTCCGGTAAAGATACGAAAATTTACCGAAAAGCGACAAGGTCCCACCCGCGGCATCCCGACCGGAGCAACGCGCCCCGGTCCGGCAGCCGCCGCATACCTTAAATATATAAACAAGACAGCAGCCTCAACGAATCACGTCGCGCAAGGTGACGTTCAGGGCATTGCAGATCGTGCAAAGCGTCTTCAGCGTCAGATTCGTCCGCCCGGCCTCGATGCGGCTCAGGTTCGACCGTTCCATGTCGCAACGGTAGGCAAGTTCCTGTACAGTCAATTTGTTTTCCAGCCGTAATTCTTTGATACGCCGCGAGATATACGCGACCTCCTCACGATAATCCATTCCCATTTCAAAAAAATTGCCGAAAAAGTTTGTTACGCAAATTTTTATATATATCTTTGCAATGCGCGTATCATATATGATACCAACAAATAACTGACAGGGCGCTAACACATTGATAATAACTGCATACAAACACTTCTATCATCCAAATTATTTATCTATGAAACACAACTTATTAAGGAATTTCCTGGCATTGGTTCTTTCGGGAATCATGCTTGCCGGTGCCGGTTGTAAGAATTACGACGACGACATCGACAAAATCAACAACCGCCTCGACGAGCTGTACGTGACGGTTGCCGACCTTGACGAGCAGATCGAGAGCGTCCGGAACGCGATTCCGAGCCTCGATGCCCTGAACGAGGAGGTAGCCGCCCTGCGCAGCGAACTCGATGGCGTGAAGACCGACGTCGCCTCGATCGATCAGAAGCTGGAGGCCATCGGCGACGTGCAGGCCAAGCTCAACGAGCTGTCGCAGGAGCTGAAGGACTACGTCAACGGCGCAATCCAGTCGTCGGAGGAGACGCTCCGCAACGAACTGGCCACGAAGGGTGCCGTCAGCGAGCTGGAGGCGCTCATCGAGGGCATTCAGGAGGACTACAAGGCCGAGCTTGAGGAGATCAACAACAAGCTCACGGCACTCGAGGGTACGGTCGGCGAGCTGCCCGCCGTGGATTTCTCGGGCGACATTCAGGAGCTGAAAAAGCGTCTCGCCGCACTCGAAGGCTCGGCTGCCGATGCCGAGGCGCTGGCCGACCTGACCGGTCGCGTCGAGGCGCTGGAAGGTATCAACCTGACCGAGAGCGATGTCAACGCCCTGATCGACACGCAGATCAAGGAGCTGCTCGATGGCAAGTCCTGGCTGGGTGAAAGCCTGGACGATGCCATCGCCAACTACCTGGAGACTAACGAGTATATTACCAAAGAAGCGCTGAACAGCTACGCCACCTACGACGAGACGCTGGCCAAACTTATTGCCGAGATGGAGAACGAGCAGAGCGACTACGCCGCCGCCCTGATCGCCTTTATCCAGGCCAACCAGACGCAGATTGACGCCAACGAACTGCAGATTCTGGTAGACGGCAACCAGAAAAAGATGAGCGAACTCATGAACGAGTTCAGCGAGCGCCTGTTTGCGCTGGAGAACCGCATCCAGTCGCTGGTTTATGTTCCCTCGTCGCTGACCGAGACCTCGAACCTCATCCCCGTAACGCCCGCGCCCTACATCGACTTCGGCAAGGACGGCAAGGAATACCTCGGCAACCAGACGCTCGAGATGACCTTCCGCGTATCGCCCGCATCGCTGGCCGACAAGATCGTGAAGGAAGGAACCGTTTCGATCATCACGCGCAAGGTTTCGATGAGCAGCACGAACAGCCCCGCCTTCACGGTGGAGAGCGTCACCGCAAGCGAGGAGAACGAGGGTGAGTTCACCGTCAAGGCCACGACCGACTACAAGTTCGGCTCGGAGAACGACAAGACGCTTGCCATCGCGCTGAACGTCAAGATCGCAGGTGTCACGACCGGCTCGGAGGATGAGCAGACCACGCACACGGGCATCGACTACACCACGTCGTTCCTCGGCCTGTACCCCGCAGGATCGGCTGCTCGCATCAACGACAACCTGCGGATCGTCAAGGTCGATGACGAAGGAAAACTCGTTGCCGGCCTGTCGAATGGCCTGTACAGCAGCAGCCTCAAGTACAACGACTATTCGGTAGTCAACTTCCTCGAGGGCTTCGATGTCTACTACTTCGACGGCAAGAAGTACATGTCGCTGTCGGAGATGTGGGGCGACGTGCTGAAGATCAGCCGCAGCGCATTCGACGAAGAGGATATCACGATCTCTGGCGACAAAAAGAACTACAAGGTAACCCCCGCTTCGGTGCAGATCAACGAAGCGAACCTGCCGACTCCCGACACCAACTTGATCGGTGACGTGATTACATCGAGCAAGGTAACCTTCACGGTAGCTCTCGACAAAAAGTCCCTGGAGATTGGCGAGGCCCAGCACAAGGTAACGGTCGTATCCAACGGTGTGGAGACCAGTGTTCCGCAAACCGCAATCGCATGGAACCACACGAAGGCCCTCAGCAAGATCTACACGGGTAACCCTGTAGATCTGGAGCCGAATGTTTCGGTTGACCACTACAAAGAGATGAAGACGTGGGATGATCTGGAGAACGGCAACTACTATTTGGCCAAAAACATCGAGGTTTTCAATAGTTTCATGACAGAAAACAAATGGATCGTCTACGTCGCCGACAAGAACACGAATAACATCGTTGCCAATGCATATGTTGCACTGAATCTGACCTCGACCCCGACGGCCGAAAACGACGTACAGCGTATCACACCGACGTTCTACGGCATGACCTTCGCCGAGGGCGGAGAGTACATTGCATACGCCAAGTTTGTACACAGCGACAAGACCACGACGACGATCACGATTCCCGTAACGGCGTCCGGTGCACCGGAGATCAGCTACGAAATCAGCAAGGAGGTGATGTATGTCGGCACGCCGACCTACACCGTAGTCGAGAACTTCGCCGAGGCTCTCTGGAACGACAACTACAAGGAGGCATTCGGCAGCAAGGAAGCCTTCCTCGGAGTCGTAGCAGCCATGACGGCCACAACGGGCGATGACGAGGCCACGCTCGCCGTAGCAGGCAATGACATCACCGTCACCTTCCCCGCGGAGTACAAGTTCGACACGCCCTACTATTCGACCCTGACGCTCGCTGACAAGAGCGGTCTGGAGATCGTCATCCCGGCCGAAATCGAGCTGAAGGAGGCTCACGCCGAGCTGACGCCCAACCCGCTCTTCGTAACGAACGGCCGTGTCAACGCCATTGCCGAGTTCAACGCAGACGGTTCGCGGTACGACGTAGTCGCTCAGCCGCTGGGCAACGCCTACACCTATCAGGTTGACGAGGGCCAGCAGGAGCTCCCGGGCGTAAAGGTTGTCTACGAGATCAACAAGGAACTGCAGGGCGACAAGCTCGACGAGATGACGGAGAAGGGTCAGACCGTTCCGGAGATCGACGTCGACAACAAGCTGATCTGGAACGACTGGGGCGCTCTGGAACTCAAGGTAGACGCCTACCTCGTGTTCACGAACAGCAATGAGGAGGTCAAGGGTTCGCGCGTAACCTTCACCGTAGCCATCGACAGCCCGTATGCCGACGACAAGATCACGGTGGCAACCAAGGGCAACGAGTTCGAACTTTCGCAGGACGCATCGTTCAAGGTAGCCCAGCTGCTGACGCTCAACTCGACCTACCAGAGCGGCGATCCCGCAGCGAACACCAACGTCTTCGACGCCTCGACGGAGAACGGTCTGCATGCAAACCTCGCCAAGGCCCTGGGCGGTGAGGTGAAGTACGAGACGACGTTCAGCAACGTGAACTTCACGTTCGACGAAGAGACCGGCGTCATCACCTACACGGGCGAAGACAGCAGCCTGAAGCCCGTATCGCAGACGATCGAGGTCAAGGTAACCTACACCAACAACTTCGGTGTCGAGTTCGCACCCGTCACGGTTCAGATCAAGACCAAATAGACGGCAACATCCCGCAGGGAAGGTGGAATAGGCTAACATCTGAATGACACCCTGCGTGCCGGGGAGGAGATCGGAAACGGTCTCCTCCCTTTTTGTGTTCAGACGGGGAGATGGCGGCACAAAAATTTTGTGTTCCGCACGCTTTGCGCTATCTTTGCCCCTGGTGCTACATATCCATCCGCCCTGCCATGAAACGATACATGCTGCTTCTGCTGCTCGCGGCCGCAAGCTCGATGGCCGCCGCGCGCGAGGTCATCCCCCTGAACGAGGGGTGGCGGTTCTTCTTCAAATCGGAAAACACCAGCGACAACGCCCGCCACGTCACCCTGCCCCACACCTGGGACACCGACCCCCTCGCCGAAGGATCGCTGCTCGAAACCACGGGAAACTACCAGAACGACATCTACATCCCGGTGGAATGGGCCTCGCGCCGCCTCTTCGTCCGCTTCTACGGCGTACAGACGGTCGCCGACCTGTTCGTCAACGGTTCACACGCCGGGACGCACTGCGGCGCCGGCACGGCCTTCACGTTCGAGATCACGGACAAGGTGCGCTTCGGCACCGACAACGCCCTGCGCATGGTCGTGAGCAACAGCTACCGCAACGACGTGCTGCCCACCTCGACGGACATGAACCTCTACGGCGGCATCTTCCGCCCGGCGGAGCTCATCGTCACCGACCGCACGGCCGTCTCGCCCCTCTATTTCGGATCGGAAGGGGTGCTCGTGCACCCCTCCGTCGTGAACGGCGACCGCGCCGAGGGGCAGGTGGAGGTGCACCTCACCTCGAAGGGCGAGAACACCTGCACGCTGAAGCTCGGCATCACGGCACCCGACGGGAAGACCGTCTTCTCGAAACGGCAGCGCGTGCGACTCGACGGCAAGCCCCTCTTCGTCCCCTTTGCCATCGAGCACCCGGCGCTGTGGAGCCCCGATTCGCCGTCGCTCTACACCGTGTCGGTCTCGCTCGGCGAGGAGCAGGCGACCGACAGCGTCGCCGTCCGCACGGGATTCCGCTCGATCGCCGTCACCCCCGGCGGGGGCCTCGCGATCAACGGCGTGCGCACGCCCGTGCACGGCGTCGACCTCTACCACGACAACACCGTTGCGGGCGGACTGTTCACGCGGCAGGACTACGACGCCGACCTGGCCCGCCTGCTCGACCTCGGGGCCAACGCCCTGCGGTCGGCCGTCATGCCCCACGCCGGGTATCTGTACGACCGCTGCGACGAGCTCGGCCTGCTCGTATGGATCGACCTGCCGCTGCACCGCGCCCCCTTCCTCGGGGATGTGGCCTACTACGCCACGCCGCAGTTCGAGCAGAACGGACTGCAGCAGCTGCAGGAGATCATCGCCCAGCACATGAACCATCCTTCGGTGGTGATGTGGGGGCTCTTCTCGAGGCTCTGGAACCGCGGCGACAGCGCCGTGCCCTACGTGCGGAGGCTCCACGACACGGCCCGCGCGATGGACCCCTCGCGGCCGACGGTGGCGTGCAGCGACCAGGACGGCGAGATCAACTTCATCACCGACCTGATCGTCTGGCGGCAGACCGTAGGCTGGGAGCGCGGCTCGACCGACGACGTGAAGGTCTGGCGCGACCTGCTGCAGAAGAGCTGGTCGCACCTGCGCTCGGGCGTCGCCTACGGCGGCAGCGGGTTCATCGGCCACAGAAGCTACACGGCCCACGCGGCGCCGCGCGAGAACTGGATGCCCGAGGAGAACCAGACGCGCTTCCACGAGGAGTATGCCCGCAACCTGCAGAACGATTCGCTCTTCTGGGGCACGTGGATCGCCACGCTGTTCGATTACGGCTCGGCGCGCCGCCCCTACGGCATCAACGGCGAGGGGCTCGTGACCATCGACCGCCGCACGTGCAAGGATGCCTACTACCTCTACCGGGCGATGTGGAACAGACGGGAGCCGACGCTCCACCTGGTCGACAAGCGGCGGCGTCTGCGCGATCAGACGCGGCAGGCCTTCCGCGTCTATTCGTCCGCGGGGCTGCCCACGCTCGTCGTCGGGCGGGATACGGTCGCCATGACGGAGTATGCGCCGTGCCAGTACCGCTCGGACAGCGTTTCGGTCACGGGGAGCGTTCCGGTGCGGGTATATGCCGGCGGGCTTGCGGACAGCGTCACGCTCCGTATCGGCAACGTTCTAAAACCGCGATGGATGCAGGCCCCTCTGCAAATAAAAGGTCTGCAAAAGACAAATTAGGCTGAAAGGGCAGGCGGTCGGAAAAGACCTGCACGTAGGGCTCGGCGACGAACGCCGGGCCCTCCCTGCGTTTGGGCCGCAGGTCGCGGTCGCCGGGCGCCGCCTCGATGTAGCGCTCCGATACGGCAGGCATCGCGATGCCCGCCAGCGAGCACAGCAGCTCGGTGAGCTGCAGGTCGTAGTCGCAGAGAAACTCCCACCGCCCGCGATAGAAGGGCTCGAACCGCCCGGCATAGAAATCGAAGTAGGGCGACCCCCTGTAGGAGGACACAAGGGCGCCCCAGTGCTGGTGCTGCCAGCGCTTCGAGTAGTCGAGGCGCATGTCGCGCATCGGCTGGCGGGGCCGGTCGGCATGGCACACCTGCACGGTGAGCTCCATGACGCCGTCGGTAGCCAGGATCCGCGCGCGGTTGCGCTCCGAGCGCTTGATGAAGTGCTCGCCGAGGTCGATCAGGCAGTCGCCGCGGAGCAGCTCCGCGAAGTAGGCGACCGAAGGGAGGTAAGCGGCGGGGAGGATCGTCATGGCCGGAGCGGATCAGACTTCGGGATCGACCCAGTCGCCGTGGGCGCGGATCAGTTCGACGAGGTGGTCGAGCGCCTCCTCCTGCGGAATGTTGCGCGCGACGACCTCGCGTCCCCTGTAGAGGGTGATACGGCCGGGGCCCGCCCCCACGTAGCCGTAGTCGGCATCGGCCATCTCGCCCGGACCGTTGACGATGCAGCCCATGACGCCGATCTTCAGGTTCTTCAGGTGCGACGTGCGGGACTTGATCGCCGCCAAGGTCCGCTCGATGTCGTAGAGCGTGCGGCCGCACGACGGGCAGGCGATGTATTCGGTGTGCGAGAAGCGCACGCGCGCCGCCTGGAGGATCATCAGCTCCACGTCGCGGATCGCCGCGGCGTCGTGGCCCGGAGCGTCGATCCAGATGCCGTCGGCCAGTCCGTCGAGGAAGAGCACCCCCAGGTCGGCGGCCGCCTTCACGGCCAGCCGCTCGAGCGACGCCTCCTCGTAGCGGCGTTTCACGACGACGGGCTCGTCCGCCCGGTCGAGGTTCAGGATCGCGGCACGCAACTCGGCCGTCGGGTTGCCCGAGAGGGCCTCGATGACGCGGAAGCCCTCGTGCGGCTCGTCGTGCGTGACGGGCACGGCGACCTGCGTGCGGCGGCGGAAGACGTAGGGCGAGTAGCGCTCGGGATGCCGCACGGGGAACTCGCCCGGGCGGTCGGCGAAGTGCTCGACGAGCAGCCGCGCGACGGGGATCTCGTTTTCGGGCGCCTCGGTCAGCGAGACGCGGATCGTGTCACCGATGCCGTCGCAGAGCAGCGCCCCGATGCCCACGGCGCTCTTGATGCGCCCCTCGAGGCCGTTTCCGGCCTCGGTGACCCCGAGGTGGATCGGGTAGTTCATCCCCTCGGCCTCCATCGCCGCGACGAGCTGCCGGTAGGCCGAGACCATCACGCGCGTGTTGCTCGACTTCATCGAGACGACCACCTGGTCGAACGCCCGCTCGCGGCAGACCCGCAGGAACTCCATGGCCGAGACGACCATCCCTTCGGGCGTGTCGCCGTAGCGGTCGAAGACCCGCCGGGCGAGCGACCCGTGGTTGACGCCGATGCGCAGCGCCACGCCGCGCTCGCGGCACTGCTCGATGAGGGCCTCCAGCTCGCCGTGCTCCGTGCGGTAGTTGCCCGGGTTGATGCGCACCTTGTCGACGTACTTCGCCGCGATGGCCGCAACCTCCGGAACGAAGTGGATGTCGGCCACGACGGCCGTGCGGAAGCCGTCGCTGCGCAGCTGCCGCACGATGTTGGCAAGATTCTCGCCCTCGCGGCGCCCCTGCGCCGTGAGGCGCACGATCGGGCCGCCCGCGCGGTCGATGCGCTCGATCTGCGCGACGCTCGCCGCCGTATCGTTCGTGTCGGTGTTGGTCATCGACTGCACGGCCACGGGGTTTCCCGCGCCGATGCGCACGCATCCGATGCGCACCTCGCACGTCGGACGCCGCTGGAATTTCGTCAGGTCTGTCATGTCGTCTCCAGGTTTCGGGGCCCACCCGGGCTCCGTACCGCAAAGATAGCCCGAATTCCGCGAAAAAGTTGCAGACCGGGAGATTTTTCGGTATATTTACACACGCAACCGCCCAAAAATCCGACCCTTATGAAACGCAGATTCATGCTGTTCCTGCTCTCGGCTTCACGACCGCCTGCGAAAACGAAGACAAGGGCACCGTCTGCATGTACGGCACCCCGCTGATCGACTTTGAACTTCAGGGTTCCGTCACCGACCAGAAGGGCAGCCCGATCCCGGGCATCGAGGACCGCACGGGCGAGACTTCGGGCAGCTGGAACCGGGGGGGGCGTTCGCCCGTTCGGGCGTCGATGCGTCGCTTCCGGCAAAGACAGAAGAAGAGCAATAGGGAGCCGGTGATACGGATTGCCCGTTTTTTCGTATATTTGCTCTGTGGATAACCTCAAGAGCGATATCAAGTACGTGGCGGGCGTCGGCGAGGCGCGTGCCCGGCTTCTGGACAAGGAGCTGGGCATCCGCACCGTGGGCGACCTGCTCGACCACTTTCCGTTCCGCTACATCGACCGCACGCGCGTCTACCGCATCGCCGAAATCACGGACGAGGCGCCCACGCTCGTGCAGCTGCGCGTCCGCGTGACCGGCACGGCCTACGCCGGGACGGGGCGCAAGCGCCGCTTCACGGTCTTCGTGCAGGATGCGACGGGGCAGGCCGAGCTCGTGTGGTTCCAGGGCATCAAGTGGATCGAGAAGCGCGTCGAGGTCGGGCGCGAATACCTCGTCTTCGGGCGCCCGTCGTTCTACCGCGGCCAGCTCTCGATGGCCCACCCCGAGCTGGAGACCATGGAGCAGTACCTCTCGCGCCGCGCCGAGAGCGGCATGCAGGGCATCTACCCCTCGACCGAGCGCATCTCGACGATGTTCGGCACGAAGGGCATGTACCAGATCGTCTGCAACGCCTGGGCGCTGGTCCGCGGGCACATACCCGACCCGCTGCCCGAGGAGATACGCACCCGCTACGGGCTCATCGCGCGCCACGACGCCTACTACAACATCCACTTCCCGCAGTCGCCCGAGCTGCTGCGGCAGGCGCAGTACCGGCTGAAGTTCGACGAGCTGCTCGGCGTGCAGCTCAACGTGCAGTCGCGCCGCACGGCCCGCCTGGCGAAGGCCGACGGGTTCCGCTTCACGCGCGTCGGCGACGCCTTCAACACCTTCTACAACGAGAAGCTCCCCTTCCCCCTGACCGGGGCGCAGAAGCGCGTAATCCGCGAAATACGGCAGGACACCGCTACGGGGTACCAGATGAACCGCCTGCTGCAGGGCGACGTCGGCAGCGGCAAGACCCTCGTGGCGCTGATGTCGATGCTGCTGGCCGTCGACAACGGGTTTCAGGCCTGCATGATGGCCCCGACGGAGATCCTCGCCCGCCAGCACTTCGCCACCATCAGCCGCCTGCTCGACGGCATGCCGGTGCGCGTGGCCATCCTGACCGGCGCCTCGAAGGCGCGCGAGCGCCGCGAAGCGCTCGAAGGGATCGCCTCGGGCGAGGTCCACATCCTCATCGGCACCCACGCGCTGATCGAGGAGCGCGTGCGCTTCGCGAACCTCGGCTTCGTGGTCATCGACGAGCAGCACCGCTTCGGCGTCGAGCAGCGCGCCCGCCTCTGGACCAAGAACGAGCAGCCGCCCCACATCCTCGTGATGACCGCCACACCGATCCCCCGCACGCTCGCCATGACCCTCTACGGCGACCTCGACGTCTCGGTCATCGACGAGCTGCCGCCGGGCCGCCGTCCGATCAGGACCTACCACTACACCGACGCCGCACGGCTCAAGCTCTTCGGCTTCATGCGGCAGCAGATCGCCCAGGGCCGCCAGGTCTACGTCGTCTACCCGCTCATCAAGGAGTCCGAGGCGATGGACTACAAGGACCTCACGGACGGCTACGAGGCCATCTCGCGCGACTTCCCGCTGCCCGACTACGTCACGGCCATCTGCCACGGCAGGATGAAGCCCGCCGACAAGGAGGAGTCGATGCGCCAGTTCAAGGAGGGCGAGGCGCAGATTCTCGTCGCCACGTCGGTCATCGAGGTGGGCGTCGACGTGCCGAACGCCACGGTCATGGTCATCGAGTCGGCCGAGCGCTTCGGCCTCTCGCAGCTGCACCAGCTGCGCGGCCGCGTGGGGCGCGGCGCAGCCCAGTCCTACTGCATCCTCATGTCCGGCGAGAAGCTCTCGCGCGAGGCCCGCGCGCGCCTCGAGGCGATGTGCGAGACGAACGACGGATTCCGCCTCGCGGAGCTCGACCTCAAGCTGCGGGGCGCGGGCGACATCAACGGCACGCTGCAGAGCGGCATGGCATTTGATCTGAAGATCGCCAATCCGACGGCCGACGTGCAGGTGCTCACCCTGACGCGCGAAGCCGCCGCCGCGATTCTCGCCGCGGACCCCGCCCTCGCACAACCCGCACACGCGGGGCTGCGCGAGCTGCGCCGCCGCTATTCGGGCCGCGAAGAGCTCGATTTTTCCCGCATCTCGTAATATTTCCGACAGATAACCCGTTAAAAACACAAGACCCTCACCCCATGAAACGACTTTTACTCACCATACTCCTGCTCGCGGCCGGCCTGCCGCTCGCCGCGCAGCTCTACCACCCGGGCGAGAAGCTGCTCTACCGCGTCAGCTACAAGGCCAAGATGTTCCCCAACACGGAGGTCGGCGCCGTCGAGGTGCTCACGACCGAGGAGCAGGATGCCGACGGGACCTTTTACAAGGTCGTCGGCGCGGGACGTACGCTGCCCACCTACCGCTGGTTCTTCAACATCGAGGACATCTACACGGTGTGGGTCGACACCGTGTCGCTGCGGCCCCGACGCTTCGAGAGCGACATCCGCGAAGGGGACTACACCTTCCGCAGCAGCTACCGCTACGACTGGGCCGATTCGGTGGTCCACACGCGCTGGCGCAGCCGCCAGAAGCCCGAGCAGCAGAAGCAGATGACGCTGACGGCCGAAAGCATGGACGCCATCGCGCTCTTCTTCTCGCTGCGCTCGGCCGATGCCGGGGATTTCCGCATCGGCGAGCCCGCCACGCTGCAGATGATCCTCCAGGACACGATCCGCCACCTGCACTACCGCTACCTCGGCCGCGAGCAGAAGCGCATCCGCAACATGGGCCGTTTCAAGACCCTGAAGTTCGAGTGTCAGCTGGGCACCACCGAGGGGTACTCCTTCACCGACGGCACGGTCTTCACGATCTGGATCTCGGACGACCGCAACAAGATTCCGCTCTACATCGAGTCGCCGGTGCGCATCGGCAGCATCCAGGCCTACATTTCAGGCTACAAGGGGCTCAAATATCCGCTCGAGAGCCTGATAAAATGAAAATTTGATTATCTTTGCGAAAATTCGACAACCTTATGGAAGAGAACAGACAGAGTTACGACCCCTCGGAATTCGAGGACGACGACTACGGCAGGCAGCCCGAAGCGGAGAAGTCCATCCGCGGATACCGCATCGTCATCATCATCCTCTCGGTGATTCTGGTGGCGCTGTCGATCCTCTATTTCAGCATCCACCGCCAGCAGATGCTCGACAACGAGCTGCTGCAGGCCGACCGCGACTCGATCCAGAACGATCTGGGCCGCCTGATGAACGACTACGACAACCTGCGGGTCTCGAACGACTCGATCTCGGCCAGCCTCTCCGTCGAGCGCGAGCGTGCCGACTCGCTCATGACGCGACTGAAGAAGGAGCGCTCGTGGAACCTCGCCAAGATCAAGCAGTACGAACGCGAGGTGGGTACGCTGCGCTCGGCCATGAAGGACTACATCCGGCAGATCGACTCGCTCAACACGCTCAACCAGAAGCTCATCAGCGAGAACGTCTCCTACCGCAAGGAGATCTCCTCGGCCAACCTGCGCGCCGAGATGGCCGAAGAAAAGGCCGCCGAACTGGACAACAAGGTCAAGGTTGGCTCGGTGCTCCGCGCCCGCGACATCCGGCTCGAAGCGCTCAACGACCGCGGGAAGTCCGTGTCGCGCATCAAGAACGCCTCGCGCCTGCGCGTGGACTTCGTCCTCTCGGCCAACGAGCTGGCCATGCCCGGCAACAAGGCCATCTACCTGCGCATCATCTCGCCCGACGGCTACGTGCTGACCACCGAGGCGATGCCGTCGTTCGAGTACGAAGGCGAGCGGCTCACCTACTCGGCCATGCGTGAGGTCGACTACCAGAACCAGGACCTCGAGGTGGGTATCTACTTCACCTCGTCGGGCTTCGCGGGAGGCACCTACCGCATGGAGCTCTACACCGAGGGCCGGCTGATCGGTCAGGCGCAGGTCGCCATGCGATAAACCCCGCGGCCCGACAGGGGGGGGGCAACACGAAGGGACCAACCCAATGGAGGAGGTACGGCTCACGGAAGCGGCGTGATCTCCGGCCCGACAGGGGGCGCGCAACGGGGCGACAACGGGAACAACGCAACGGGGCGGCGCAACGGAGAGGGGAAGCGGAACCGGCATGCTCCCCGGCCCGGCGGATGCGGCGCAACGGAGAGGGGAGGCGGAAACGGCATGCTCTCCAGCCCGGCGGATGCGGCACAACAGGAGCCGCGCAACGAGGGCGGTACAACGAGGGCCGCGCAACAGTGGCAACCCGACGGAAGCTCCCCATGAAAACGACACAACGGACCGGACGGTTTGCACCGTCCGGTTTTTTTGGCGCCGTTTTGCGGTGCAGTTCAAAAATTTCGCACCGCGCATGCCGCGAATTCGGACGGATTTTTTAATTTTGCATACCGCTACCCGAATACCCGAATCGAATCAAAACGACATACCTGTCCTATGAAAATCGTTTTCAGCATCGAATACCGTACCCGATGGGGCGAGCAGCTGGTTTTGCGCATCGGACACCGGCGCATCGAAATGCAGTACGCCGACAACGGAATCTGGCGCGCGACCCTTGCGAAGGCCGATGCGTCGCAGCCGCTGGAGTACCTCTACGAGGTGGAAGCGGAGGGCGTCTGCCGCCGCCGCGAATGGGCGCCGCACACGCTGCAGCTGCCCGAAGGCATGGCTCCGGCGACGCTCCGTATCCGCGACCGCTGGCAGGACATCCCCGCCGACAGACCGTTCCACACGTCGGCCTTCTCGCGGGGCATCTTCTCCCGCGAGGCGGAACGCCTCCACGCGGCCGCACCACGGAAGGGACGGCGCGGCAACATCCTGCTCCGCACGGCCCAGGCGCAGCTGCGCCCCGACGAGGTGCTGGCCATCGCCGGCAGCGGCCGCGAACTGGGCGACTGGAAACAGGTGCTGCCGCTGGACGACACCCGCTTTCCCGAGTGGTCGCTCGCGCTGACCGTCACGCGCCGCTTCGAGTACAAGTACCTGATCGCCGACCGCCGGACCCTCACCCCGATCATCTGGGAGGAGGGGCCCAACCGCACCTGGTCCGATCTGCCGGCCGAGGGCGAGGCCGTCGTCGACGCCACGACCGTCCCGCAGATTCCCGAACGCCGCTGGCACGGCGCCGGCACGGCCATTCCGGTCTTCTCGCTCCGCTCGGACAAGGACTTCGGCATCGGCGAGTTCCCCGACCTCAAGCTGCTGGTCGACTGGGCCGCGGCCACGGGGCAGCGTATCCTGCAGCTGCTGCCGATCAACGACACGACGATGACCGGTACGTGGGAGGACTCCTATCCCTACAACGCCAACTCGACCTTCGCGCTGCATCCGCAGTTCCTGCGTCTGACGGAGGCGGGCGTCGAGGAGAACGACGAATACCGCCGCCTGCGCGACGAGCTGAACGCCCTGCCCGAGGTGGACTACGAACGGGTCAACCGCACGAAGGACGACCTGCTGCGCAAGGCCTTCGCGCGCCACGGCGCCCGCACGGCCGCACGCCGCGACTACAAGGAGTTCATGGAGGCCAACCGCGAGTGGCTGCTGCCCTACGCCGCCTTCCGCACGCTGCGCGACGACTACGGCACGGCCGACTTCTCGCGCTGGGGCGACTACGCCCGCTTCGACCGCAAGAAGATCGAGGCCTTCTGCCTCGAGCGGCGCAACGACGTGGCCTTCCACTGCTACGTGCAGTACCACCTGCACCTCCAGCTCTCCGAGGCGTGCCGCTACGCCCACAGCCGCGGCATCGTGCTGAAGGGCGACCTGCCGATCGGCATCAGCCGCACGAGCGTCGACGCCTGGCAGTCGCCGCGCCTGTTCCACCTCGATTCGCAGGCCGGAGCGCCGCCCGACGCCTTCTCGGCCTCGGGACAGAACTGGGGACTTCCGACCTACAACTGGGAGCGCATGGCCCAGGACAACTACGCCTGGTGGCGCGCCCGTCTGAAGAAGATGTCGGAGTATTTCGACGCCTACCGCATCGACCACATCCTCGGGTTCTTCCGCATCTGGGAGATTCCCGCCGACGCCGTGCACGGCCTGCTCGGGCACTTCAACCCCGCGATGCCCTACTCGGCCGAGGAGCTGCGCAACGTCGGCTTCGAGATGGACGACGACCGCTACACGGCGCCGCGCACCGACGACTGGATCCTGGACACGCTCTTCGGCGACCTGGCCGGCGAAGTGCGCACGAAATACCTCCGCAACGGACGGCTCATCCCCGCCTTCGCCACGCAGCGCAAGATCGCCGAGCGTCTGCCGGGCGACGACGACCGCACGAAACGGCTGCGCGAGGGACTCATGGCGCTGCTCGAGGACGTGCTCTTCGTCAAGGACCCGCGCCGCAAGGGGTACTACCACCCGCGTATCGGCGCCCAGACGACCTGCGCCTTCCGGCTGCTCGCCGACTGGCAGCAGGCGGCCTTCAACCGGCTGCACGACGACTTCTTCTACCGCCGTCACGACCGCTTCTGGCAGGAGTCGGCCCTGCGCAAGCTGCCCGTGCTGCTCACGGCCACCGACATGCTCGCCTGCGGCGAGGACCTCGGCATGATCCCCGACTGCGTACCCGAGACGATGCGCATGCTGCAGATTCTCTCGCTCGAAATCCAGCGCATGCCCAAGTCGCCGGCCGAGACCTTTGCCGATCCGGCCCGCTACCCCTACCTCTCGGTCTGCACCACCTCGACGCACGACATGAATCCGCTGCGCGCCTGGTGGGAGGAGGACCGCACCGTCACGGCGCGCTTCTACCGCGAGGTACTGCACGGCGAGGGCGACGTACCCTGGTTCTGCGAACCGTGGATCTGCCGCCGCATCATCGAGATGCACCTCGCCTCCCCGTCGATGTTCACGATCCTGCCCCTGCAGGACTGGCTCTCGATGGACGGCTCGCTGCGCTTCCGCATGCCCGACAAGGAGCGCATCAACATCCCGGCCATTCCCCGCTACTACTGGCGCTACCGCATGCACCTGACGCTCGAACGGCTGATCGGCGAGGAGGACTTCAACACGACGCTGCGCGACATGATTGCCGTCAGCGGCCGCCGCTGACTTTCCGCTCCGCAACAAAACGGCGGGACGATCCCCATTCGGATCGTCCCGCCGTTTACCGTAGAGTAGTATATGAAGGCCGGACGCGACCGCCGGCCCGAAGCCGCCCGCAGCGGGGCAGGTCACGCCTCGCCCTCGAGCCAGCGCAGGAAATCGTCGACCCGCGACCGGCTCACGACCGGGTCGAAGGCCGGACGCGGCCGGGCCACGATCTTGAGCCGGTTGCCCTGATACTTCACGACGCTGACGATCGCCGGCATCGAGATGATGCAGTTGCGCGAAATCCGGAAAAAGCGCTTCGCGTCGAGCTCCTCGGAGAGGATGTCCAGCGAGAGGTCCATCACGTAGCGGCTACCGTCGTTCGTCACCAGGTAGGTGTTCTTCTCCTCGGAGTAGAAATAGGCGATCTCCTCGCTCTTCACGGGCACGATCCGGTCGTTGAAGCGCACGATGTAGCGCTGCTTGTAGGCGCGCGGCGCACGGATGGCCGCCAGCAGCCGCTCGGCGTCGAAGCCCGCGTCGCGCTGCCGGCACCGCTCAACGGCCCGCTTCAGCGCCGCGGGGTCGATCGGCTTGAGCAGGTAGTCGATGCTGTTGACCTCGAAGGCCCGCACGGCATAGCTGTCGTAGGCGGTCGTCATGACGACGCGGGCCGAGACGTCGACCTGCCGGAAGATCTCGAAGCAGTCGCCGTCGGAGAGCTCCACATCCATGAAGATCACGTCGGCGGCGTTTCCCGGCGTGCGGAGCCACTCGACGGTCTCGCGCACCGAGCCGGTCGCACCGACAATCCGCAGGTTGGGGTAGTGCTGCGTGAGCGTCCGCACCAGGTTCTGCTGGGCCATGGGCTCGTCTTCAACGATCAATACTCTCATGGGATAGGCTTATAAGAGGGGTAAGGTGACACGGTACAGGGTTTCGGTTTGTTCGATCACGATCGGCCGGCCGGCCAGGTCGAGGTACTGCTGGCGGATGTAGTTCAGCCCCACATGCGTGGAGGAGGCCGACGCCGGGAGCTTGGGTCGCAGGTCGTTCGCGACGGTGACCGATTCGGCCGTCGCCGTGATGCGGATCACGAGCGGCGAGGCGGCGTCGACGGCGTTGTGCTTGATGGCATTCTCGATGAGCAGCTGCACGGAGCACGGGACGATGCTGCGCATGAGGGCCTCGTCGGCAAGGTCGGTCTCGACGCGGAAGCCGTCGGGAAAGCGGACCTGCAGCAGATCGACGTACATGCCGACGAAATCCATCTCCTCCTTCAGCCGCACGAGCGACTCCTGCTCGTTCTGAAGCATGTAGCGGTAGATGCCGGCCAGCTTGCGGATGTAGGCGCTGGCCTGCTCGGTGCGCTGTTCGCAGACCAGGCAGTCGAGGATGTTGAGCGAATTGAAGAGGAAATGGGGGTTGACCTGCTGCTTGAGCTTCATGTAGAGGAACTGCGCCTGGTGGGTGCGGCCCCGCTCGACCCGCAGCACGGAGCGGGCGACGAGCGCGTAGTCGATCATGAAGATGAGCGAGTAGAGGGTCATCTCGACCAGCAGCGTGAGAATCGACAGCTGGAAGAACTCCCGCCACGAAAAGCTGCGGTCGAAGCCGAAGGGGAGGTGCAGTCCGGCAAGGAGCGCCACGCAGGCCGTCGTCAGCAGGACGAAAATCAGCAGCAGCACCCCCTTGACGACGACCGGCCGTTCGGCATGGCGCCGCATGTGGCGCACAAAGATGACGTTGACGCAGAGCAGGACGATGAGCGCCACGGAGTTCGAGGCGAGCAGATCGGCCATCCGGTAGAGCCGGTCGGCCGAGAACGACGGCGAGGCGAAGAGCTCGACGTAGGCCAGCCGCAGGACGAAGATCACCCCTACGGCCAGCAGCAGCAGCCCGATGCGGGGATTCCACGTCGCCGGACGCTCCGACGCATCGCCGCGCCGCAGGAAGCGGGTGAACCAGTAGATACCCCAGCCGAGGATCTCCGTGGTGAGGAAGGTCGAGACGGCATGCACGGCCAGGGGCGAGCGGACGATCCGCTCGATGAGCGCCGCACCGCCCGTGCCGAGCAGGTAACCGATCACGTTGACGACGATCACGCACGAGGCCGTGAACTCGACGTTCAGGCCCCGTTTCAGGCAGATCAGCACGATCATCACGATGGTGAGCAGCGTCAGGACCAGTTCGTCGTGCACCCCCGCGACACGGCACAGCAGCGCCACCGCCGCGTGCAGCACGGCGAACAGATGGATGATTCCGGAGACCTTGAGCGAACGCATGACTGTCGGGTTTGCCGCCCCGGGGCGGCCTATGCTACAATAAAGGTAGGCATTTCCGACGAAAAAAACAAATCCGCCGGGCAAACCGCTCGTCGGAAAAATCCCGCCGTTCGTCGCATCCGACGCCCCGTTCGTCGCCCGGGAGTTCCGCAAATGAGATATTTTATTAAAATTTGTATAACCTAAAACAACCCGATACCCGAATGAACAAGCCCAAACTCTCCTTCTGGCAGATTTGGAACCTCAGCTTCGGCTTTCTCGGCGTACAGATCGGATATTCGCTTCAGAACTCCAATACGTCGAGCATCTTCGAATCGCTGGGAGCCGATGTCAGCCACCTCAGCTACTTCTGGCTTGCGGCGCCGATTGCCGGCATGATTGTCCAGCCGATCATCGGACTCTTCTCCGACGGCACGTGGACCCGCCTGGGCCGCCGCATCCCCTACATCCTCGGCGGATCGATCATCTCGACGCTCGCCCTGGCGCTCATGCCCAACTGTCCGCGCCTGCTGGCCTTCGCCCCGCTGGCCATGGGGGCCTTCATCCTGCTCTTCATGGACCTCTCGTTCAACGTCACGATGCAGCCCTTCCGGGCGCTGGTGGCCGACATGCTCGACGATTCGCAGAAGACGCAGGGCTACGTCGTACAGACCTTCCTGATCAATCTGGGCGCCGTCATCGGAGCCATCCTGCCGCTGCTCATGACGCAGATGGGCGTCTCGGACGAAACCGTCCCGGGCCAAGTGCCGGCGCACATCGCCTACTCCTACTATATCGGCGGGGCGATCCTGCTGCTCACGGTCCTCGTCACCGCGTTCCGCACCCGCGAGTACCCGCCCGAGGAATTCGCCCGCTACAACGACATCCGCAAGGAGGAGAACGACGCCCCGCGTCCGGGCTTCCTCACGCTGCTGCGCAACGTACCGCAGGCGATGGTCCGTCTCGGCATCACGCAATTCTTCTCCTGGGCGGCACTCTTCCTCATGTGGACCTACCTCAAACCCGCCATCACGGGCGTCGTCACCGACCCGTCGGGGGCGGTGCTCTCCGACGGCGCCACGCAGACATGGGTCGGCGTGCTGAACGGCACCTATCCGATTCCGGCCTGCATCGCGGCGCTCTTCCTCAGCCGCATCGCCGCTCGCTGGGGCAACAAGCCCGTCTACGCCGTCTGCCTGCTGGCCGGCGCCGCCGGCTTTGCCGGGTTGTGCCTGCTGCACGACCAGTATGCGCTGATGCTCCCGATGGTGGGCATCGGCATCGCCTGGGCAGGCATTCTCGCCATGCCCTACGCCATCCTCTCGCGTGCCGTCGAACCGCGCCACATGGGGGTCTACATGGGCATCTTCAACTTCACGATCACCATCCCGCAGATCGTCATCGGACTCACGGGCGGCGCCATCGTCAAGTACTGCTTCGGCAGCGAGGCGATCTGGATGCTCGCCCTGGCCGGGCTCTTCATGCTGCTGGCCGCCCTCTCCGTCGGGTTCGTGCGCGAAGAGCGGGCCCGCTGATCCGAACCGAAAAAACCTACTTGTATCATAAACCAACCAAAAATCCTTATGAAAAAACTTTTGACTATGTGTGTGGGCATCTTGCTGGCCAGCTTGATTACCCCCCCCCTCACGCTGGCACAAAATGCTGGTTATGAGGTTCAAGGCGTAGTTGTCGACAAGTCGGGAATGCCCGTTCTGGGCGCCACGGTGGTCGAGAAGGGCACGACCAACGGTGTCTCGACGGGCATCGACGGCGACTATGCCATCCGCGTGGCTTCGCCCGAAGCAGTCATCGAGATCAGCTACGTCGGTTACAAGACCGTCACGCTGGTGGCCTCCTCGACGCTGCTTCAGCACCTGACGCTCGAAGAGGATGCCATGGGCATCGACGACGTCGTGGTCATCGGCTACGGTACGGTCAAGAAGAACGACATGACCGGTTCGGTCGTGGCGATCAAGGCCGAGGAGCTGAACCGCGGTGCCGTCGTCTCGGCACAGGACATGCTCAAGGGCAAGGTGCCGGGCGTGCACATCATCCCCGGTGACGGCGGTCCGGGCTCGAGCTCCACGATCCGCATCCGCGGCGCCGCATCGCTCCACGCCTCGAACGACCCGCTGATCGTCATCGACGGCGTGCCCATCGCCTCGGACGGCGGCGCCGGCATGGCCAACCCCCTCGAGACGATCAACCCGAACGATATCGAGTCGTTCACCGTGCTGAAGGACGCTTCGGCCGCCGCGATCTACGGTTCGCGCGCCTCGAACGGCGTCATCATGATTACCACGAAGAAGGGCAAGGGCAACACCCCGCGCGTCTCGTACAGCGGCAGCGTGAGTGTCCAGACCAACTCCGACGAGCTGCCCGTCTTCTCGCCCGCCGAGTTCCGGGACTATGTCGACCGCGTCTTCCCCGTCGGCACCGAAACAGGTGACAAGGTGCGCACCATGATGGGCGACAAGAACACCGACTGGCAGGATTTGATCTTCCGCACGGCCATCTCGCACGACCACAACGTCAGCGTCATCGGCAACATCGACGACCGCATGCCCTACCGCGCTTCGGTGGGCTACACCAACCAGCAGGGTACGCTCGAGACCTCGAAATACGAGCGCGGAACCCTCGATTTGAGCCTCTCGCCCAACTTCTTCGACAAGCGCCTGACGATCAACCTCAACGCCAAGGGTGTGGTGACCTCGCAGCAGTATGCCGACGGCGGCGTCGTGGGCTCGGCGGCCTTCTTCAACCCCACGGTTGACCCCTACTGGCGCAACGAGGACGGCTCGATCGACTACACGACCACCAACGGTTTCTGGAACTACGGCTCGGGCCGCGGCGACGAATTTACCCCCAACACGCTGGTGGGCGCCGGTCCGCTCTCGAAGCTCTATGACCGCGACAACTCGGCCCGCGCCAAGCGTTTCATCGGCAACGCCCAGATCGACTACAAGGTACACGGATTCGAGGCCCTGCGCTTCAACCTCAACCTCGGCATGGACATCTCGTCGAGCAAGATCTACGACGGCGTGAATCCGGGATCGTTCCAAGCCTACACCGATACCGAGGCCCGCGGCTGGGGCCAGTACACCTGGACGACGAACTTCCGCCGCAATCACCTGCTGGAGTTCTACGCCAACTTCAACAAGGAGTGGGGCATCCACCACCTCGATGTGATGGCCGGTTACTCGTGGCAGCACTTCTACGCCTCGGACCACTCGGTGACCTACTTCAACGAGACCAAGGAGCAGAAGGGCGAGGATTCGCGCTATCCGTTCAACCGCCGCGAATACTACCTGCTCTCCTTCTACGGGCGTATCAACTACTCGATCGCCTCGAAGTACCTGTTCACCTTCACGCTGCGTGACGACGCCTCGTCGCGTTTCTCGAAGGATACGCGCTGGGGTCTCTTCCCGTCGGCCGCCTTCGCCTGGAACATCGCCCAGGAGGATTTCCTCAAGGATGTGCGCGCCATCTCGGCCCTGAAGCTGCGTCTGGGCGCCGGACAGACCGGTCAGCAGGACATCGGCGACAACTACTACGCCCACCTGGCCCGCTACTCGATGTCGACCGACGTCTACAAGCAGTACAACATGGGCAACGCCGGCTACTCGTTCTACCTCACGCCCTCGGCCTATGACCCGAACATCAAGTGGGAGACCACGACGACCTACAACGTCGGTATCGACTTCGGTTTCCTCGACGGCCGCATCAACGGTAGCGTCGACGCCTACCTGCGCCAGACGGACGACCTGCTCAACAGCGTCATCACCCCGATGGGCTCGAACTTCGGCAACACGGTCACGACCAACATCGGTTCGATGGAGAACCGCGGCGTGGAGTTCAACCTGAACCTCATCCCCGTACAGACCGAGGACTGGAACCTTCAGATCGGACTGAACGGTACGTTCCAGCACACGGAGTTCACGAAGCTCAACAACACGGACGATCCCACCTACTCGATCCAGACGGGCGGTATCACGAAGGGCACGGGCAACCTGCTCCAGCGCCACATGGTGGGCTACGCACCCTACACCTTCTACTGCTTCCAGCAGGTATACGACGAGAACGGCAACCCGATTCAGAACGCACTGGTCGACCGCGACAAGGACGGCAAGATCACACAGGCCGACCGTTACATGACCAACAAGAGCCCCAACCCCGACTTCTTCTACGGCATAAATCTCAAACTCACCTACAAGAACTGGGACTTCGGCTTCAACGGCCACGGCTCGGTGGGTAACTGGGCCTTCAACGATTTCGCCTCGGCCAACTCGACCTCGAACCTCGACCTGAATGCCGGCAACCTGCCCAACTTCGCCAAGGTGGTCAACAAGACCGGCTTCACGAAGGCCAACAGCGGCGAACAGTGGTATTCGGACTACTTCCTCGAGGATGCCTCGTTCTTCCGCATGGACGACATCAACCTGGGCTACACGTTCAAGCAGATCGGCAGCTGGAAGGGTTCGCTCCGTCTGGCCGTCGGCGTGCAGAACGTCTTTGTCATCACGAACTACAGCGGCATCGATCCCGAGATCAACAACGTGGACGGTATCGACCGCTCGATGTGGCCCCGTCCGCGCACCTACTCGCTGCGTCTGAATGTCAACTTCTAAAAACCGAATGAAAACCATGAAAACGAGCATAAAACACATCGCAACGGCCGTCGCGGGCGCCCTGCTGTTCACGGCGTGCATCAACGACCTGGACACGCTGCCGCTCAACCCCTCGGATTCGACCTCCGAAACGGTCTACGGAAAGGATGAGGCGGGCTACATCGCAGGTCTGACGAAACTCTACTTCAACTTCGTCTCGAACGAGACCACCGACCTGCAGGTCAGCGATGCCGGTGCCTCGGAGCTGATCCGCGCCTACTGGACGGTCGAGGAGGCGACGGCCGACGCCTGCAAGTGCGCCTGGGAGAACGACGCCTGGGTACGCGCCATGAATACGAACACCTGGTCGGATGCCGACAACGACGCCACCTATGCCGTCTACGTCCGCACGCTCCAGGGTATCGCCTACGTCAACGAATACCTGCGCCAGACCGCCTCGGACCGTCTCTCGGAACGCGGCGTGAGCAGCGAACTCGCCTCGCGCATCCAGAGCTACCGCGCCGAGGCCCGCTTCCTGCGCGCCTACTTCTACTGGATCGCCCTCGACGTCTTCGGTGACGTGCCCTTCACGACCGAGCATTCGGCCTTCGGCGGCGGCGTGAACCCCAAGCAGGCTTCGCGCAAGGATGTCTTCGACTACTGCATCTCGGAGCTGACGGACCTGGCCGCCGACGACAGCGCCATGCCGGCCGCCCGCTCGAACTACCCGCGTGCCGACAAGGGTGCCGTACAGGGTCTGCTGGCCCGCATGTACCTCAATGCCGAGGTCTACACGGGCGAGCCGATGTGGCAGGAGGCCAAGCAAGCCTGCGAGGCGATCTTCTCGATGGGCTACTCGCTCTGCCCGAACTATGCCGACCTGTTCCGCGGCGACAACGGCGAGAACCCCGACGCCCTGAAGGAGATCATCTTCGGCGTCTCCTACGATGCCGAGCAGACGCAGTCCTACGGCGGCACCTCCTACCTCACGCTCGCGGCCATCGCGGCGGCCGACGTCTCCTCCACGGAGATGATCAACGGTGTGAACAACGGCTGGGGCGGTATCCGCGTCCCCTATGAGTATGTCGAGAAGTACTTCGACGTGCGCAACCCGGACTATACGACCGGCACCTACGACGTGCGCGACAAGCGCGGCGAGATGTTCTACATCAAAGGCCGCAAGGAGTCGATGGACGGCGCGCTCTACGTCTTCCTCAACGGCTGGAGCTGCCTGAAGTTCAACAACATCCCGCACGACGAGGACAACGACTCGTACATCGAGACCTCCGCCATCAAGGCCTACAGCGACATCGACTACCCGATGATCCGTCTGGGCGAGATCTACCTGATCTACGCCGAGGCCTGCATGGAGCTCGGGCAGGCCAACACGGCGATGCCGAAGCTCCAGGAGCTGGCCGAGCGCGCCGGCGTGTCGGCCCCGACCTCCATCACGCAGGACTGGCTGCTCGAGGAGCGTGCCCGCGAGCTGATGTGGGAAGGACACCGCCGCACGGACCTCATCCGCTACGGGAAGTTCACCTCCTCGTCGTTCCTCTGGACCTACAAGGGAGGCACCTTCAGCGGTCAGGGCTTCGACGACCACATGAAGATCTTTGCCATCCCGGCATCCGAACGGGCCTCCAACCCCGAACTGCACCAGAACCCCGGATACGGAGCCGCTGCCGGAACCGAAACCGATAAATAACGACTCTTAAAACCGTTGAAACAATGAAACTCGCAAGATATGCAACCATGCTGGCAGCCGCCGCGGGACTCTTCGTCGCCTGCCAGAAGCTCGACGAAGCAAAGGTCTTCTCGCCCGAGCAGGTCGTATCCCCCGTTCTCCACGCGCTGCCGGCCGAGATCGTCATCACGTCGGAAAACATGGGTGAGATCCAGACCTTCACGTGGGACGCGGCCGATTTCGGCGTCCTCACGCAGATCAACTACTCGATCGAAGCCGCTGTCGGTGACGAGGCTCCCGTGGTCCTCTTCTCGGACCTCACGGGCACCTCGACCGAGCAACCCTACGAGAGCATCAACACGAAACTCGTCTACGACGTGGAGGTCGAGCCCGACACGCCGACGGCCGTGAACTTCTACGTCAGCGCCACAATCGGCACCGACTACAAGAAGGTCTACTCGGAGCCCGTCTCGGTGACGATGACTGTCACGAAGGCCGAGCGCGTCTATCCGACCGTCTGGGTCATCGGCGACTACTGCGGCTGGAGCCACGACAACTCGCAGTTCCTCTTCAGCTTCCTCGACGACGAGATCAATTACGAGGGTGTGATCGATTTCGGCGAAAAAGCAGCCAACGGCTTCAAGCTGACGGGTATCGCCGGCTGGGACGACTCCTGCAACTGGGGTCTCGACGGTGAAGCCGAGAAACCCGAAGCCGAGGCCTCGTCCATCACGCTCATCTCCAGCGGCGGTTCGGGCAATATCGACATCTACTCGAAGCGCTTCTATCGCTTTGCCTTCGACCGCAGCTCGCTGACGCTCACCAAGAGCCTGTCGTTCGACCAGCTGGGCATCGTGGGCGACGGCGTCGGCAGCTGGGACAACGACCTCGTCATGGAGTTCGACGCGAAGACGCAGCGCTTCTGGGTCGACGCGACGCTCGTGGCCGGTGAGATCAAGTTCCGCCTCGACGGTGCCTGGGACACCTCGTTCGGCTCCGCAACGGAGGGCATGCTCGACAGCGGCGACAACATCAAGGTTCCGGCCGGCAACTACCGCATCTACGTCAACCTGAACAACTCCGCAGCGATGACCTACGAGCTCAACGCCGAGGATTACGGACAGGGCGGCGAGGAGCCCGAACCCGAACCCGAGGTAGCCGACTGGTATATCCACGGCCAGACCGTCGCCACGCCCGAGTGGGGCCCGACGGCCATGGAGAGTGCCAGCAGCAATATCGTAGCCTACAAGGCCGCCGATGTCGAGGTGGCCGCCAATTCGGAGTTCCTCTTCAAGAGCGGCGACGAGTCGCAGTGGATCGGGGCCGATGCCTCGCTGGCCGGAGGTGACGGAAGGTACACCTGCACGATCGGCGCCGCCTTCGCCGTCTCGGCCAACAAGGTGAATGCCGTCGTTGCCGACGCGGGCACCTACGACTACTGGCTGCTGCCCGACGCGGGCCGCGCCTACGTCATGGCCGCAGGCGTGAAACCCGAGTACGTCGCCGACACATGGGGCATCGTCGGCAACCTGACGGGCTGGGGCGACCTGGGCGACTTCTCGCTGAGCGAGGAGGGAGCCTACCTCGTCCGCCGGGGCGTGGCGCTCAAGACGACCGACGAGTTCAAGATCCGCTACAACAACGCCTGGGACGACTCGAAGAACTACGGCACGGCTTCGGGCGGTGCGATCGACATCAACACGGCCGTTGCCCTCATCACCAGCGGCGGATCGCAGAACATGAAGGTGCAGCTCGACGGCACCTACGACATCTACTTCGACCTTGCGGGCAGCACGGTCTACGTCATGAGCGAGGGCAAGACCCCGGCCGACGCGCAGTAATCCATCCACGGGACGGAGGCGAAGCCTTCGTCCCGTTCTGGTCTGCGGCCTCCGACCGGGCCGCAGGCCCCTAAAGAACGAAAACCAAGAACCAGCCATTCAAAGATGAAAAGAATTTTCTACCTGCTGCTGACGCTGCTCTTCGCCGCAGCCGTCTCGTGCAGCAAGGACTCGACCTCCGGCCAGGAGGGCGGTCTGCTCTCCGTCACCCCCTCTGCGCTCGAATTCGACACTGAGGGCGGGAGCGAACTGATCGAACTGAAGACCGACGCCGGGTCGTGGTCGCTCACGCAGAGCGACGGCACGGCGTGGTGCACGCCCGAGCGGACGTCGGGCCGGACCTCCACCTCGTTCCACATTACGGTCACCTCCAATGCGGGCGGCACGGAGCGCAGCACGACACTCACCTTCACCGCCCCGGGCTGCGAGGAGGTCGCCCTCACGGTGCGGCAGGCGGGCGACACCCCCGCAGGCAGCGAGGCCGTCGTGGCGGAGCCCGATCCGTGGGACGGCGTCAAACGCGCCGACATCTCCTACCAGGTACTGGTCTACAGCTTTGCCGACGGCAACGGCGATGCGAAGGGCGACCTGAAGGGGTTGACCGAGCGGCTGGACTACCTCGACGAGATGGGCGTCTCGGCCGTCTGGCTCTCGCCGATCCACCCCTCGTCGTCGTACCACGGCTACGACGTGCTCGACTACGAGGCCGTCAACCCGACCTTCGGCACGGACGCCGACCTGCAGGCCTTCATCGACGCCGCACATGCCCGCGGCATCCGCGTATACCTGGACTATGTACTCAACCACACGGGCAAGGAGCATCCGTGGTTCCGCGACGCCGTCTCCTCGGAGCAGAGCCCCTACCGCGACTACTACATCTTCTCAAAGGACCCGCAGGGCGACATCGCCGCCGGACGCATCGACCAGATCGCGACGGAGGGGGCGGCCGGCTACGACGCCGGGCAGTGGTTCTCGACCGACTCGAACGCCGGGGCCACGGGCCGCTTCCGCTTCGAGCTGGACTGGAGCAACGCCTCGGCCCCGACGGTCACCGTGACCGAGACGACCGACGCGCCCGATGCGGAGAACACCGACACTTCGGCCGGCGGCAAGTACCTCTACTACGGCGACCAGCAGATGGCGCGTTTCTATACGGAGGACGACACGCACTACCACCTGACGCTCGACTTCGATTCGGACTGGGGCTTCCTGATCCGCACCTCGACCACCTCGTGGGACGGCGGCACAAAGTTCGGCGCGCCCGACAACCAGACGATCCTCGAGCTGGGCGTGCCCTTCACGCTCACATCGGCATCGACGGCGGCCAACATCCAGTTCTCGCTGCCGACGATGTACCACTCGCACTTCTGGACCGCAGCCTTCGCCGACCTGAATTACGGCAAGGCCTCGGAAGCCGACGCATCGGCCGCCTTCAAGGCCGTGACCGAAGCGGCCGACAAGTGGGTTGAGATGGGTGTCGACGGCTTCCGCCTCGACGCCGTGAAGCACATCTACCACAACGCCTACAACGACGAGAACCCCACCTTCCTCAAGAAGTTCTACGACCGCATGAACGAAAGCTACCATGCCCGCGGCGGCGAGGGCGACTTCTACATGGTGGGCGAGATGCTGGACGATGCGGCGAACGTCGCCCCCTACTACAAGGGGCTGCCGGCGCTGTTCGAGTTCTCATTCTGGTACAAGCTGCGCTGGGCCCTGCAGAACGGCATCGGCCGCTACTTCGTCAAGGACATCCTCGAGTACCAGCCCGCCTACCGCCAGTACCGCACCGACTACATCGAGGCCACAAAGCTCTCGAACCACGACGAGGACCGCGCCGCCTCGGAGCTCGGCCGCGTGGAGGGACGCCTGCGCGTCGCCTGCGCCGTACTGCTCACGGCGCAGGGCGAGCCCTACATCTACCAGGGCGAGGAGCTCGGCTACTGGGGCACGAAATCCAACGGCGACGAGTATGTCCGCACGCCGATCCTCTGGGACCGCGCCGGGCGCGAGCTCGCCTCGGGCAGCCTCTCGGGCAAGGTCGACCGGCAGATGCTGACGGAGTCGATCTCGGTCGAGGCACAGGCCGAAGAGGAGAACTCGCTGCTGAACCTCTACCGCACCTTCGCTCGCCTGCGCAACACCTACCCGGCGCTGGCCGAGGGGGCGATGACCAAACACCCGGTCTACAACGAAAACAACGCCGACGGGGAGGCCGTGGCGGTCTGGTACCGCGAGAAGGATGGCGAGCGGATGTTCGTCGCCCACAACTTCGGCGACCAAACCCGGACGCTGACCCTCGACGACCACCTCGGCAAGGCTGTGGGTCTCTCGGGCGAGGCGACGATCAAGCGCGACGGCGGCAGCACGCTCCTCACGCTGGGAGCCTACTCCTCGGTTGTCTTCACCCTATAACCCTTTTCCTGCAATGAAACGATTGCTTGCACTCATCCTGGCGGCCGCCTGCGCCGCCTGCGGCACAACCCCCGCGGAACCCGCCGCGCACCCCGACTGGAGCTACAACGCCGTCGTCTACGAGATGAACGTGCGCCAGTACACCCCCGAAGGGACCTTTGAAGCCGCCGCCCGCGAACTGCCCCGTCTGAAGGAGCTGGGCGTCGACGTCGTGTGGCTCATGCCCGTCTACCCGATCGGCAAGCTGGAGCGCAAGGGTACGCTCGGCTCCTACTACGCCATCTCGGACTACTGCGCCACGAATCCCGAGTTCGGCACGCTGGAGGATTTCGACCGCCTGCTCGCCGAGGCGCACCGCCTCGGGCTGCGCGTCATCCTCGACTGGGTGGCCAACCACACCTCGCCCGATGCGCGGTGGATCGACGAACGCCCGGCCGACTGGTACGTGCGCGACTCGCTGGGCCGCACCATCGTGCAGTACGACTGGACGGACATCGCCAAGCTCAACTACGACAACGCCGACATGCGGCGCGAGATGGAGCGCTCGATGCGCTTCTGGCTCGAGCGCGGCATCGACGGCTTCCGCTGCGACATGGCCTGCGAGGTGCCGATCGACTTCTGGCGCACGACGCTTCCGGCCCTGCGGCGCGACTATCCGCAGATCTACCTGCTGGCCGAGGGCGAGGACCCGGCGCTGCACGAGGAGGCCTTCGACGCCTCCTACAGCTGGGAGCTGCACCACCTGATGAACGCCATCGCCCGCGGCGAGAAGGGCGCGGCCGACCTGAAGACCTACCTCGAGAAGGATGCCGCGACGACGCCCCGCGAGGCCTTCCGCCTGATGTTCACCTCGAACCACGACGAGAACTCCTGGGCCGGCACCGAGTTCGAGCGCATGGGCGATGCCGCGCGCGTCATGGCCCTGTTGACCTTCACGCTGCCCAAGGGACAGCCGCTCATCTACACCGGGCAGGAGATCGGCTACGACCACCGCTTCGCCTTCTTCGAGAAGGACCCCGTGCCGCAGTGGAGCGAGAACGAATATACGGAGTTCTACCGGCAGCTGATCCGCCTGCGCCACGAGAACCCGGTGCTGGCGGCCGGTGAGCGGGGCGCCGAAGCGCGCTTTGCGGCCGACGGGCTGCTGCCCGAGGGCATCTTCTGCTTCTCGCGCGGCGAGGGGGCGGAGGAGGTGACCGTCGTGGCGAACCTCACGGCCGCAGAGCAGGCCCTTGTGCTTCCCTTCGAGGGTTCGCGCCGCGAGTTCTTCACCGGGGCAACGCACACGGGCGGCGAACAGGTAAAGCTGCCCGCCTGGGGCTGGATGGTCTTCGCCCCGGAGGCAAAGTAACCGTCCAAAGTCTGTTCCGACGACAAAAGAGACCGGCCGGAGAGCCGGTCCCGACGCACGAACGCAGCATTTTACTAACTTTACAAACCGAAATACCTTGAACCGCATTCTGATGACACTTGCAGCAGCCGGACTGGTCGCCTGCGCGACGCAGCCGGCATTCGATCCCGCCACGGTGGCCGACGCCACGGGCGAGGTGACACGCATCGAACCCCTTTCGTGGTGGACGGGCATGCAGACCCCTCTGCAGCTGCTCGTCGCCGGGGAACGCATCTCCGATTACGACGTCCGCATCGAGGGCGGACGCGGCGTGAAGGCTACGGCCGTACACAAGGCCGACAGCCCCAACTACCTCTTCGTCGACGTGGCCGTCGACGCCGACGCCGCGCCGGGCACCTACTACCTCGTCTTCTCGAAGGAGGGACGGGAGTTCAAGACCCCCTACGAGATCGCGGCACGCCGCGAAGGCTCCGCCGAGCGCGGGAGCTTCACCACGGCCGACATGATCTACCTGCTCATGCCGGACCGCTTCGCCAACGGCGACCCCGCAAACGACTCGACGCCCGACACGCAGGAGAAGGCCGACCGCGACGCCTTCTTCGGCCGGCACGGCGGCGACATCGAGGGCATCCGCCAGCACCTGGACTACATCTCCTCGCTCGGCGCCACGGTCATCTGGCCCACGCCGCTGCTGCTTGACGACGAGCCCGAAGGGTCGTACCACGGCTATGCCTGCGCCGACTACTACCGCATTGACCCGCGCTTCGGCACGAACGAATCCTACCGCGACTTCGTCGCCGCGGCCCACGAAAAGGGGCTGAAGGTCATCATGGACGTGGTGACCAACCACTGCGGCACGGCCCACTGGTGGATGCGCGACCTGCCCTTCGAGGACTGGATCCACCAGTTCCCCGAGTACACGGGCACGAACGTCTGCTTCTCGACGAACATGGACCCCAACGCCTCGAAGTACGACCTCAACCTGCAGGAGAGCGGCTGGTTCGTCCCCTCGATGCCGGACATGAACCTCGACAACCCCTACGTGCTGCGCTACTTCCAGCAGTGGGCCGCCTGGTGGACCGAATATGCCGATCTGGACGGCTTCCGCGTCGACACCTACCCCTACAACGAGAAGGGCCCGATGAGCGAGTGGTGCGCCTCGGTGCGCCGCGAGTACCCGAACCTGAACATCGTGGGCGAGTGCTGGACCTCGTCGATCCCGCAGCTGGCCTACTGGCAGTCGGGCAACCCCAACCGCGACGGCTTCGACTCGCACCTCCCCTCGATCATGGACTTCCCGCTGCAGGAGGCCATCTGCCGCGGCGTGCCGACCGACTCGCTGCGCTGGGGTGAGGGGATGACGCGCATCTACGACTGCCTGTCGCACGACTTCGTCTACCACGACCTCTCGAAGATGATGATCTTCGCGGGCAACCACGACACGGACCGCATCGGCGACGTCGTGCGCAAGAACCCCGAGCGGATGAAAATCGTCCTGACGATGCTGGCCACGATGCGCGGCATTCCGCAGGTCTTCGCCGGCGACGAGATGATGTTCACCTCAAAGGACCTTTCGCAGGGCCACGGCGGCCTGCGCGTCGACTTCCCGGGCGGCTGGGCCGGCGACAAGACCGACCTCTTCTCGGCCGAAGGGCGCACGGGCCTCGAGAAGGAGCTCTTCGACCATGCGCAGCGCCTCTTCCAGTGGCGCAAGGGCAAGACGGTGCTCCACAACGGCCGCACGATGCACTTCCTCTCGCGCGACAACACCTATGCCTACTTCCGCTACGACGACACCGACGCCGTCTTCGTCTTCATCAACAACTCGCGCGGCAAGAAACAGGTGCCCTGGTCGCACTATGCCGAGATTGCCACGGGACTGCACGACGGGCGTAACGTCCTGACGGGCGAGGCCGCCGAAGTGAGCGACGCCACCGTCGTCGGGCCGCGCCAGGCACTCGTTGTGGAATTCAAACGCTAAACAGATCCCGACATGAAGAGATACCTCATGCTTTTTGCCGCCGCGGCCGCCTCGATCGGCGCCTCGGCCCAGGAGGTGCTCCGCTCACCCGACGGCGAGCTGGAGCTCCGCTTCTCGCTCTCCGAGAAGGGAGAGCCCACCTACGCCCTCGACTACAAGGGACGCGCCGTCGTGCTGCCCAGCCGCATGGGCCTCGAGCTGCGCGGCGACGCCCCGGCGCTGGAGTTCGGCGCCGAGATTCAGAAGGGCGGCTACGGCGAGCCCGTATCGCTCTACGACGGATTCGAGCAGTGCGGTGCGGTGCGCAGCGAGTTCGACGAGACGTGGCAGCCCGTCTGGGGCGAGGAGTCGTCGATCCGCAACCGCTACAACGAGCTGGCCATAACGCTCCGCCAGCCGCAAAGCGGCCGGCAGATGGTCGTCCGCTTCCGCCTCTACGACGAGGGCGTCGGCTTCCGCTACGAGTTCCCCGAGCAGGAGGCGATGACCTACTTCACGATCCGCGAGGAGCGCACGCAGTTCGCCATGACGGGCGACCACACGGCCTTCTGGATTCCGGGCGACTACGACACACAGGAGTACGACTACACCGAGTCGAAGCTTTCGGAAATCCGGCAGCTCATGCAGCAGGCCATCACGCCCAACTCGTCGCAGACCCCCTTCTCGCCCACGGGCGTGCAGACCGCCCTGCAGTTGAAGAGCGACGACGGACTCTACATCAACATCCACGAGGCGGCGCTCGTCGACTACCCCTGCATGCACCTCGATCTGGATGATGAGCGGATGGTCTTCACGTCGCACCTCACGCCCGACGCACAAGGGTGGAAGGGCTACATGCAGACCCCCTGCCACACCCCCTGGCGCACGGTCATGGTCACGGACGACGCCCGCGAAATCCTCGCCTCGCGCCTGATCCTCAACCTGAACGAGCCCTGCGCCATCGAGGACACGTCGTGGATCAAACCCGTGAAATATGTGGGTGTCTGGTGGGAGATGATCACCGGCAAGAGCGACTGGGCCTACACGCAGGAGCTGCCGTCCGTGCATCTCGGCGTGACGGACTACGCCGCCGTGAAACCCAGCGGGCGCCATGCGGCCAACAACGAGAACGTCCGGCGCTACATCGACTTCGCCGCCGAGCACGGCTTCGACCAGGTGCTCGTCGAGGGGTGGAACGTCGGCTGGGAGGACTGGTTCGGCCACACGAAGGACTACGTCTTCGACTTCGTGACGCCCTATCCCGACTTCGACATCGAGGCGCTGAACAAATATGCCCATGAGAAGGGCGTGCGGCTGATGATGCACCACGAGACCTCCTCGTCGGTGCGCAACTACGAACGGCACCTCGAGGCGGCCTACGACCTGATGAACCGCCACGGCTACAACGCCGTGAAGAGCGGCTACGTGGGCGACATCCTGCCGCGCGGCGAACACCACTACGGGCAGTGGATGGTCAACCACTACCTCTACGCCGTGCAGGAGGCGGCCCGCCACCACATCATGGTCAACGCCCACGAGGCCGTGCGCCCGACGGGTCTGTGCCGCACGTGGCCCAACCTGATCGGCAACGAGTCGGCCCGCGGCACGGAGTACCAGGCCTTCGGCGGCACGAAACCCATGCACGTGACACTGCTCCCCTTCACGCGCCTGCAGGGCGGCCCGATGGACTACACGCCCGGCATCTTCTCGATGGAGGTCTCGAAACTCAATCCCGCGAACAACTCGCACGTCAACGCCACAATCGCCAACCAGCTGGCACTCTATGTGACGCTCTACTCGCCGCTGCAGATGGCTGCCGACGTGCCCGAGCACTATGAACAGTACATGGATGCCTTCCGGTTCATCAAGGAGGTGGCCGTCGACTGGGACGAGAGCCGCTACCTGCTGGCCGAGCCGGGTGATCTGATCGTCATCGCCCGCCGCGCCAAGGGTTCCTCGGCGTGGTTCGTGGGCGGTGTGACGGACGAGAACCGCCGCACGGCCGAGCTGCGGCTCGACTTCCTTGATCCGGAGAAGAGCTACGTGGCGACGCTCTATGCCGACGCCCCGGATGCCGACTACCGGACCAACCCCGAGGCCTACACGATCCGCACGGGCAAGGTGACCGCCAAATCCAAGCTGAAGGTGGAGATGGCCGCGGGTGGTGGCTTCGCCCTCTCGATCCGCGAGGCTACGGCCGAAGACCGGCGGCTCGGACGGCTGAAGTAAAGCCCGCAGGCCGGGCGGACACACCGGTCCGGAGCGCGGCCGGCCGGATACATCCGGCCTCCGATCCGCGGAAAACGGCAGGGCGGGGACCTCTCGGAGGTTCCCGCCCTGTTCCCGTCTTCGGCCGCGGGCACCGCGGCTCCCCGGCGATCCCCAAACAACCGTTCCCGGCATGATCTCCCAAAAAGAAGGCGGAGCCCTGTACAGGCTCCGCCTTTTCGGTTGCCGGACTTCGGCGGGATGCGGACTACATCGCCTGCCAGATCAGCGCCGAGGCGCCGAGGATCGCGGCGTTCTTGCCCTGGATGCCGCTCGGCAGCAGCTTGACCTTGTTCTTGAAGGTGAAGAGCATGTTCTCCTCCATGTACCACTGCGTCGGCTCGAAGATCAGCTTCCCGGCCTTCGACAGGCCGCCGAAGAGGAAGATCGCCTCGGGTGAGGTGATCGTCACGATGTCGGCCAGCGCACGGCCCAGCATCTCGCCCGTGAAGCGGAACGCCTCCTTGGCGATGGGGTCGTCCTGCTCGGCCGCCGCCGAGACCATCGAAGCGTCGAGATCGCTGAAGGCGATGTCACGCAGCTTGCTCGGCGCATTCATCGTGGCCATCAGCTCGAAGACCGTGCGCTTGATGCCCGTTGCCGAGACGTAGGTCTCCAGGCAGCCGCGGCGGCCGCAGCCGCACTCGCGTCCGTTGCGCTCGACGATCACGTGGCCGAACTCGCCCGCAAAGCCGTCGTGGCCGTAGATCATCTCACCGTTCGAGACGAAGCCCGAACCGAGCCCCGTGCCGAGCGTAATCATCACGAAATCCTTCATGCCCTTGGCATTGCCGTAGATCATCTCGCCGATCGTCGCGGCGTTGGCATCGTTCGTGACGACCACCTTCACGCCGTCGAAACAGCGGGCGATGTCGGCCGCAATCGGGAAGATGCGGCGCGACTCGTCGGGATTCGGCTCACCGAGGCGGAACTTCCAGAGGTTGGCGGGCGTTTCGATGGTTCCCTTGTGGAAGTTGGCGTTCGGGGCGCCGATGCCGATGCCGGACAGCTCGTACTCGAACGAGAGGCTCGAGGCCAGGGCCCGCATCGAATCGCACAGATCCTGGATGTAGGCCGGGTAGTCGTCCACAAAGGGGTATTTCTTGGTCGAAATGACCGATTCGGCATAGAGGTCTCCGTTTTCGTCCACCAGGCCGAAAGCCGTGTTGATACCTCCAATATCGACGCCGATTGCGAGTTTTTTCATGGCTGATTTCAGTTTATAGTCCATATATTCAAGGTTGAAAGCGAAATGGTAGTCAAAGTTAATCGGAAAATTCGGCTACTCCAAACTTTTTTCGTAATTTTGGGACAGAATCACCGTCAAAAAATCCTTTCCGACCATGCAAACCAACGAACAACTGCTCGATGTCATAGAGAATTACCTGGCCCAAACCGAGTTCCCGGCCGAGCCCGAGCACCTCTACGCCCCGATCGGCTACTCGCTCGCCGGCGGCGGCAAACGCCTGCGGCCGATGCTCGTGCTGCTCGCCTGCGGCATCTTCTCGGACGACGTGCAGCAGGCGCTGCCCGCGGCCGCAGCCGTCGAGGTGTTCCACAACTTCACGCTCCTGCACGACGACATCATGGACAACGCCCCGGTGCGGCGTGGCAAACCCTCGGTCTACGCCAGGTGGGGACAGAACGTCGCCATCCTTTCGGGCGATGCGATGCTCATCTGCGCCTACCGCCTGCTGAGCAGTGTCGCCGCCCCGACTCTCCCGCGCATCGTACAGACGTTCAACGACATGGCACTCGAAGTCTGCGAAGGGCAGCAGTACGACATGGACTTCGAGACCAAACAGAAGGTCTCCGTCGTGGAGTACATGCACATGATCGAGCTGAAGACCTCGGTGCTGCTGGCCGGCGCCACCGTCATCGGCGCCCTGATCGGCGGGGCCGGCGAGGAGGACTGCCGCAAGCTGCGGCGCTTCGCCATCGAGCTCGGCCTGGCCTTCCAGCTGCAGGACGACCTGCTGGACAGCTACGGCGATGAGCGCCTCGGGAAGGCCATCGGCGGCGACATCCTCGAGGGCAAGAAGACCTACCTGATGATTACAGCCATGAGCCGTGCCGACGAATCCACGCGCGAGGTGCTCCGCACGGCCTACCGCGACCCGCAGCTCACCGACGCCGAGCGGATCGCCGCCGTGAAGGCCGTCTACGACCGGCTGGACATCCCGCGCCTGACCGAGCAGCAGATCGAGCTGCGCTTCGAGCGGGCCCTCTCGATCCTCGACACGCTCTCGGCGCCCGAAGAGCGCACGCAGCAGATGCGCGCCTTCGCCGAGAGTCTGATGGGCCGCAAAAAATAAACACTCCATGAAACGATCCGATATCGAGATCATGGCCCCCGCGGGCTCCTACGAGGCCCTCGCCGCGGCCATCCAGGCCGGTGCCGACGCCGTCTACTTCGGCGTCGGAAAACTCAACATGCGCGCGGCTTCGGCGGCGAACTTCACGCTCGACGACCTCGGGCGCATCGTCGCCACGGCACACGAAGCGGGCGTCAAGGCCTACCTGACGGTCAACACGGTCGTCTACGAGGACGAGATGGCGGCCGTGCACGAGGTGATCGACCGCGCCCGCCGCGAGGGCGTCGACGCCATCATCGCCACCGACCTGGCGGCGATCCTCTACGCGCGGCGCATCGGGCAGGAGGTGCACATCTCCACGCAGAGCAACATCTCGAACTCCGAGGCGGTGCGCTTCTACGCGCAGTGGGCCGACACGGTGGTGCTGGCACGCGAGCTCTCGCTCGAGCAGGTGGCCGAAATCCACCGCCGGATCGTCGAGGACGACATCCGCGGACCGCGCGGCGAGCTCGTGCAGATCGAGATGTTCGCCCACGGCGCCCTCTGCATGTCCATCTCGGGCAAGTGTTACCTCTCGCTCCACGAGACGGGCTGCTCGGCCAACCGCGGGGCCTGCCGCCAGCTGTGCCGCCGCAAATACACCCTGACGGACAAGGAGACCGGCGCGCAGCTCGACGTCGACGGGCAATATGTCCTCTCGCCCAAGGACCTCTGCACGATCGACTTCCTGGACCGGATGCTTGCCGCAGGGGTGCGCGTGCTCAAGATCGAGGGCCGGGCCCGCGGCGCGGAGTATGTCAAGCGCGTGGTGGAGTGCTACGACGAGGCCCTGCGGGCCATCGAGGCGGGGAGCTACACGCCCGAGCTGGCCGCCCGCCTCAAGGAGCGGCTCGCCACGGTCTTCAACCGCGGATTCTGGGAGGGATACTACGCCGGACGCCCCGTCGTCGAGCACAGCAGGGCCTACGGCTCCTCGGCCACACGCCGCAAGGTCTACGTGGGCAAGGTGGTGAACTTCTACAAGAAGCTCTCGGTGGCCGAGGTGCACGTCGAGGCGTCGCCCGTGGCCGTGGGCGACGAGATCTTCTTCCTCGGCGCCACGACGGGTGTGGCCGAGCAGCGGCTCGAGGAGCTGCACGGTCCCGACGGTTCGCCCGTGGCGGAGGTGCGGCAGGGCGAGCTCTGCGCCATCCGCACGCCGGGTGTCATCCGCCGCGGCGACCAGCTCTACAAGTTCGTCGACGCCGAATAGACTCCCGGTTTTTTCCCTGCATCCGCATCACCGGAGCAGGCCGCAGCAAACCGACCAAAGACGCATGCCTTGCGTCTTTTTTTATTCCACACATTGCCCATGCAGCCCCCGCCAAGCCAACTATCGAAAATAATTTATCGAAAAACAATAAAATTTATTTGTTTTTCAAAATTTCTTTTGTAAGTTTGCGGCGTCAAAACAAAAACGACAGACCATGGAAATCGAGAAAGTCGTCCGCATCGCCGCCCTGACGCTGGTCGTGGCCGCCTTTGCCCTGCGGGTCGCCACGCGGCTGCTCTTCCCCGATGCCGCCCCGTCACACGACGGCATCCTGGCGATCATCCTACTGCTCTGCGCAGGCGTTATCTGGCGCGGCACGCCGCGGACAGAGGAGCGCGGCTCCGGCCGATGAACCCGAAACCGACACCCGAAACCGACCGAAAAACCGAGACACAACCTAAAATAAAAAGTTCAAATCGGAGTTTCCCGCCGCGGAGCTCTTACCCTCCGCACGAAAGACTCATAGTTGTGCGACGAAGCCCCGGAAAACCGGGGTTTCGTTATTTTTGCTAATTTTGCAGCGCGGACCGCCACCGCCTGTTTGCTGTTTTTGCAGCGCGGACCGCCACCGTCTGTTTGCTGTTTTTGCAGCGCGGACCGCAAGTTCGCTACCGCGCAGATGGAGATTCAGAGAGCCATATCCGCCACGCAGACCGTCCCGACCGACGGCATTCCGATGCCGCGCCGCCTCGGGGCCATCCTCGCCGTGGCCTTCGGCGTCAGCCTCTCGGTGCTCGACGGCTCGATCGCCAACGTCGCCCTGCCCACGATCGGCCGCGAGCTGGGCATCTCGCCCGCCGACTCGATCTGGATCGTCAACGCCTACCAGCTGGCCATCATGATCTCGATCCTCTCGCTCTCGGCACTGGGCGATATGGTCGGCTACCGCAAGGTCTACATCGCCGGGCTGATGCTCTTCACGGTGGCGTCGGTGGGCTGCGCCCTCTCCGAATCGCTCCAGTCGCTCGTCCTTTCGCGCGTGATGCAGGGTTTCGGCGCCGCGGCCGTCACGTCGGTCAACACGACCCTGATCCGCGTCATCTACCCCCGCTCGCAGCTCGGGCGCGGCATGGGCATCAACGCCACGGTCGTGGCCATCTCGTCCGTTGCCGGGCCGGCGATCGCCGCGGGGATTCTCTCCGTCGCCTCGTGGCCGTGGCTCTTCGCCGTCAACATCCCCGTGGGGCTCGTGGCCCTCACGTTGAGCCACCGCTTCCTGCCCCGCAACCCCGTGCGGGTCACGAGCCGCCACTTCAGCTGGCGCGACGCCGTGATGAACGCCCTGACCTTCGGCCTGATGATGGCCTCGGTCGAGGGGTTCTCGCACGGACTCGACCCGCGCATCCTCTCGGTCGGCGTCGCCGCGCTGCTCGTCATCGGATTTTTCTTCATCCGCAGCCAGCTCCGCGAGGAGTACCCCATCCTGCCGTTCGACCTGCTGCGCATCCCGATCTTCTCGGTCTCGGTGGCCACGTCGATCTGCTCGTTCCTCGGGCAGATGCTCGCCCTCGTGGCGCTGCCCTTCTACCTGCAGAGCGAGTGCGGCTACGACGAGGTGCAGACCGGACTGCTCCTGACGGCGTGGCCCGCCGTCATCATGGTCGTGGCCCCGACGGCCGGCTACCTGGTCGAGCGCATCCACGCCGGGCTGCTCGGCGGCATCGGGCTCACGATGATGACCGCGGGGCTGCTGCTGCTCGCCTTCCTGCCGCCGCACCCCACGCAGGGCGCCATCGTCTGGCGGCTGATGCTCTGCGGCGCCGGATTCGGCCTCTTCCAGTCGCCCAACAACAGCATCCTGATCGCCTCGGCTCCGCCCGAACGCAGCGGCTCGGCCAGCGGCATGCTCGCCACGGCCCGCCTGCTGGGACAGACCACCGGCGCGGCGCTCATGGCCCTGCTCTTCCACTTCGTACCGGGGCGCAGCACCCATGCGGCGCTGCTGCTGGCCGGCGGGTTCGCCTGCGCCGGAGCCGTCGTGAGCTTCACGCGCGTGCGTCTGCCGCTGCCCGAGGCGCTGCGGCGAAAGAAGGGGGCGTAAGCCTCGCGGGGAGGCGGCCGGCGGGGCTCCGTGCGTGAAAAGTCGGCGGGGGCTCTTCGCTTTTCTGCGATTTTTTCCTATCTTTGAGGCAAACAAAATTCCGAAACCATGTTTTCAGCCAAAACCTACACGGCGCGCCGCCACGAACTGCGCACGAAAATCGGCTCGGGCATCATCCTGCTGCCGGGCAACCCCCTCACGCCGAACAACTATCCCAACAACGCCTACTATTTCCGTCAGGACTCCACGTTCCGCTACTACTTCGGGCTGAACGTCCCGTCGCTCGTCGGCCTGATCGACGCCGACTCGGGCGAGGAGGCCCTCTACGGCGACGACTTCACGGTCGAGGACATCATCTGGACGGGCCCGCAGCCGACGCTGCGCGAGCTGGGCGCCGGCGTGGGCGTCACGGCGACCTTCCCGATGGCGGAGCTCGAGGGGCGGCTGCGCCGGGCCATTGCGCTGGGACGCCGCATCCACTACCTGCCGCCCTACCGCGGCGAGACGAAGCTGCAGCTCTCGGCGCTGCTGGGCATCAAGCCCGCGCTGCTGCACGACTACAAGTCCGTGGAGCTGATGTTCGCCGTGGCGGAGATGCGCGAGAAGAAGAGCGCCGAGGAGATCGAGGCGATGGAGCGCGCCTTCGGCATCGGATACGAGATGCACACGCTCGCCATGCGGATGTGCCGCGCGGGCGTCGTTGAGCGCGAGATCGCCGGGGCGATCGAGGGCGTCGCCAAGTCGAAGGGGCAGGGCGTGTCGTTCCCGTCGATCGTCTCGCAGCACGGTGAGACGCTGCACAACCTCAACGCCGACGGCCGGCTGACCGACGGCCGGCTGCTGCTGTGCGACGCCGGCGCCGAGAGCGTCGAGGGCTACTGCTCGGACCACACGCGCACCTACCCCGTCAGCGGACGGTTCACGCCGCAGCAGCGCGAGATCTACGACATCGTGCTCGCGGCACACGACCACGTGGCCCGCATCGTCGGCCCGCACATGATGTATACCGAGGTGCACAACGCCGCCTACATGACGCTGGCCGAAGGGCTCATCGGCGTGGGCCTGCTCAAGGGTTCGGCCGCCGATGCCGTGGCGTCGGGCGCCATGACGATGCTCATGCCCCACGGACTGGGCCACGGGCTGGGCATGGACGTGCACGACTGCGAGGCGATGGGCGAGCGGTCGTTCGACTTCTCGCAGATCCGGGAGCGCGCCGCGGCCTCGGGTACCTGCATCTACCGCGCCGCCTGGCGGCTCGAACCGGGAACGGTGATGACCGACGAACCGGGCCTCTACTTCATCCCGGCGCTCATCGACAAGTGCCGCGCCGAGGGCAAGTACCAGGGCATCGTGGACTACGACGCGCTGGAGGCCTACCGCGACTTCGGCGGCATCCGCATCGAGGACGACATCCTCGTCACGGAGGAGGGGAGCCGCATCCTCGGCGACCGGAAGATTCCGATCACGGCCGAAGAGCTCGAAGCCGTCGTGGGCAAATAGTCCTCCGGCAGCGACATGCGACCGATCCGGGGCCTGCGGGCTCCGGATTTTTTGTTGTCGCCGGGCAAGCCTTCGCCGCCGCCCGTTTGGGCCCCGGAAGGGCCCCTCACCCCGCCCGAAACGCCGTTTCGCCCCGAAAAAGAGGCGTCGGTTCTTGTTTTTTTGGATTTTTTCGTATATTTATAGTCGGCTAATCGAAAAGCTACCGAAAAACAACCTTAAAACCATACGGGAATATGAAAAACTATTCAGCCAAAGAGATCAAGAACATCGTACTCATCGGCGCGCCCGGCACGGGAAAAACTACCCTTGCCGAAGCGATGGCCTATGAGGGTAAGGTCATCGACCGCAGGGGTAGTATCGAGACGAACAACACGCTCTCGGACAACACGGATATCGAGCACGAATACAAGCGCTCGATCTATTCGACGATCCTCTTCACCGAATTCATGGACCGCAAGCTGAACATCATCGACTGCCCGGGTTCGGACGACTTCTGCGGAAGCCTCTTCTCGGCGTTCAAGGTCGGCGACGTCGGCCTCTTCCTCTTCAGCGCCGTCAACGGCTGGGAGGTCGGCAGCGAAATACAGGCCCGCTATGCCCGCCTGCTCAAGAAACCCGTCATCGGCGTCATCAACCAGCTCGACGCCGACAAGGCCAACTTCGAGGCCGCCTTCGAGTCGATCAAGGCCGCCTCGCGCGTGAAGCCCGTGCTGGTGCAGTATCCCGTCAACCAGGGTCCGGAGTTCAACGCCTTCATCGACGTGCTGCTGATGAAGATGTACCGCTTCAAGGACCACGACGGACACCGCGAGGAGCTCGAAATCCCGGCCGAGGAGCTGGAGCGCGCCCAGGCGCTCAACAAGGAGCTCGTCGAGATGGCCGCCGAGCACGACGAGGCCCTCATGGAGCTCTACTTCGACAAGGGGACCCTCACACAGGACGACATCCGCGCGGGTCTGAAGATCGGCGTGGCCAACCGCGAGGTGATGCCCGTCTTCTGCACCAGCGGCAAGTACGACATCGGCACGAAGCGTCTGATGGAGTTCATCATCAACGTGGCCCCCGGGCCGCTCAAGGCCCCGAAGTTCCTCACCACCGAGGGCGAGGAGGTGGCTGCCGACGAGGCGGGACCCGTCGTGGCATTCGTCTTCAAGAGCCAGATCGAGCAGCACATCGGCGAGATCACCTACTTCCGCGTCATCCGCGGCAAGATCACCGAAGGCATCGAGCTGGTGAACACCCGCACGGGCAACAAGGAGAAGCTCTCGCAGCTCTTCGCCGTGGCGGGCAAGAACCGCATCAAGGTGACGGAGCTCTCGGCCGGCGACATCGGCTGCACCGTCAAACTCAAGGGCACGCGCACGAACGATACGCTCGCGGCCGCCTCGGCGCCCGTGACGATCGAGCCCATCGTATTCCCGGAACCGCGCTACCGCGCAGCCCTCAAGTGCAAGGAGCAGAGCGATGAGGAGAAGCTCGGCAAGATCCTCAACGACGCCAAGTTCGAGGACCCGACCATCCTGGTCGACTACTCCAAGGAGCTCAAGCAGACGATCATCCAGGGCCAGGGCGAACACCACCTGAACATCCTGCGTTCGCGCATCCTCTCGGAGAACAAGCTCACCTACGACTACATCGCACCGAAGATTCCCTACCGCGAGACCATCACGAAGGTCGCACAGGCCGACTACCGCCACAAGAAGCAGTCGGGCGGCGCCGGACAGTTCGGCGAGGTGCACATGATCGTCGAGCCCTACTACGAGGGGATGCCCGAACCGAAGAACTACAAGGTGCCGGGCAAGGGCGACATGGTGGTCAACGTCAAGAGCAAGGAGGAGTACGACCTGCCGTGGGGCGGCAAATTGCAGTTCTACTCGGCAATCGTCGGCGGCGCCATCGACGCGCGCTTCATGCCCGCCATCCTGAAGGGTATCATGGAGAAGATGGACGAGGGCCCGCTGACGGGCTCCTACGCCCGCGACATCCGCGTCGTGGTCTACGACGGCAAGATGCACCCGGTGGACTCGAACGAAATCTCGTTCAAGCTCGCGGCCCGCAACGCCTTCAAGGAGGCCTTCCGCAACGCCGGGCCCAAGATCATGGAGCCGATCTACAGCGTCGAAATTCTCGTACCGAGCGAGTACATGGGCGCCGTGATGTCCGACCTGCAGAACCGCCGCGCGATGATCGCCGGCATGGAGTCCGACAAGGGATTCGACCGGCTCAACGCCATGGTGCCGCTGGCCGAGCTCTACCGCTACTCGACGACCCTCTCGTCGCTCACCTCCGGATCGGCGACCTACTCGATGAAGTTCTCCTCCTACGAGCAGGTGCCCGCCGACGTGCAGGAGAAGCTGCTCAAGGCCTACACCGATACCGACGACGAGTAGGCATCGGACCGCATTCCAACGGCGGACGGGGCATTCGTGTCCCGTCCGCTTTTTTTGCGGCCGGTCCGCCCCCGCCGGCGGGCTGCCGCCTCCGGCGCTCCCCGTGCCTCGATCCGGGCACAGGCGCCCGTGTTGTGTAGCTGTGGCCGCGATATTATCCGGGCTGTGTTAAATTAATGTTAACATTGGGTAACAAAACCGTTTCATCGGAAAAAATGCCGTAACTTTGTTCAACATTTGCACCAACACCTTCCATGAGCGAAATCTACACCGTCATCATCGGCATCCTGGGTGTCCTCGCCATTTCGGGCCTCTTCGTCGGCGTGACGAACGACGCCGTCAACTTCCTGAACTCCGCGATCGGCTCCAAGGTCGCCTCCATGAAGGTCATCCTCTCGGTCGCCTCCGTCGGCATCCTCATCGGCGTCGTGACCTCAAGCGGCATGATGGAGGTCGCGCGCAGCGGCATGTTCAACCCGGGGCTCTTCACCTTCCACGAGGTCATGATGCTCTACCTGGGCGTGATGTTCGCCAACGTCATCCTGCTCGACCTCTACAACTCGTGGGGACTTCCCACCTCGACGACCGTCTCGCTGATCTTCTGTCTGCTCGGCTCGGCCATCGCCGTGTCGATCTACAAGATCTCGAACGACCCGGCGCTCGGCATCGGCGCCCTGGGCGAGTACATCAACACCTCGCGCGCCATGGGTATCGTCTCGGCGATCCTCCTCTCGGTGGTCATCGCCTTCACCTGCGGCACGATCGTGATGTACATCTCGCGCCTGATCTTCTCGTTCCGCTACACGGCGACGTTCCGCCGCTACGGAGCCCTCTGGTGCGGCGCCTCGCTCACCTCGATCGTCTACTTCGCCCTCTTCAAGGGGCTCAAGACGGTCCTCGACGGACACGCCTTCATCGAGTTCGTCGACCGCCACCTGCTGCTGTCCCTGCTCGCCTGCTGGATCGTCTGCTCGCTCGCGCTCTTCTTCATCCAGCGGCTGAAGATCAACATCCTGCGCATCACGATCCTCTCGGGCACCTTCGCCCTGGCCCTCGCCTTCGCAGGCAACGACCTGGTGAACTTCATCGGCGTGCCGGTGGCCAGCTTCGACGCCTTCTCGATCGCCCGCCACTCGGGCGACTCGAACATGCTCATGGAGGCCCTGAACGAGAACGTCCCGGCCAACTTCGTGATCCTGCTCACCGCGGGCGTCATCATGATCGCCACGCTCTGGACCTCGAAGAAGGCCATGCACGTCTCCGAGACCGAAATCTCGCTCTCGGCACAGGGCGACGAGGGGCAGGAGCAGTACGGCTCGTCGCTCTTCTCGCGCACGATCGTCCGCGCGGCGCTCAACATCAACACGGGGGTCGAGCGGGTCATTCCGCCGCGCGTGCGCACGGCCGTCGCCCACCGCTTTGAATACGAGGATGTCGAGCACAGCGGCGCCCCCTACGACATGATCCGCGCCACGGTCAACCTCACCACCTCGGCGCTGCTCATCGCCATCGCCACGTCGCTCAAGCTGCCGCTGTCGACCACCTACGTCTGCTTCATGGTGGCCATGGGTTCGTCGCTCGCCGACCGCGCCTGGGGCCGCGAGAGCGCCGTCTACCGCATCTCGGGCGTCATGACCGTCGTGGCCGGATGGTTCGTCACGGCGCTGGGCGGATTCCTGATCGCCTTTGTCGTCGGGCTGGCACTCATCTACGGCGGCATCCCGGCCTTCGTCATCATCACGGTGCTTTGCGGCTGGATGCTCATCCACAGCAACTTCCGCAAGAAGGACGACAAGAGCGGCTCGGCAGCGCCCGCCGTCCAGACCAACGAGGACATCATCGCCTCGCTGCGCGAGGAGGTCTGCGCCACGATGGAGAGCGCCACGAAGATCTACGACCGCACGCTGATCGCCGTGATGCAGGAGAACCGCAAGGTGCTGCGCGACATGGTCAAGGAGTCCAACGACCTCTTCTACCACTCGCGCGACCGCAAATACACGCTGCTGCCGACGCTCAAGAAGCTGCAGGGCAACGACGTCAACACGGCCCACTACTACGTGCAGGTGGTCGACTACCTCAACGAGATGACCAAGGCGCTGATGCACATCACGCGCCCGGCCTTCGAGCACATCGACAACAACCACGAAGGGCTCTCGAAGGAGCAGGTCAAGGACCTGATGGACATCAACGACGACGTGGAGTCGATCTACCGCCGCATCAACCAGATGCTGCGCGAGGGCGACTTCGCCGACATCGAGACGGTGCTCTCGCTGCGCGACATGCTCTTCGAGTCGATCGCCGAGGCCATCAAGTCGGAGCTTACGCGCATCAACGAGGCCCGCTCGAACACCAAGGCCTCGATGCTCTACCTGACGATCCTGAACGAGACGAAGAACATGGTGCTCCAGTCGCGCAACCTGCTCAAGTCGCAGCAGTACTTCCTCAAGCACCGCAACGGTCCCACGACCTGGATCAAACAACAATAGGACATGGACATCGCACAAGCCAAACGCCGCGAGAACATCGCCGAATACATCCTCTACCTGTGGCAGCTGGAGGACCTGCTGCGGGCCTTGCAGTTCAGCCCCGAGGCGATCTACTCGCAGCTCATCGCCCCGCGCAAGGACCTCGACGAGACGCGCCGCCCGGTCTTCCTCATGTGGTACATGGACATCGTCAACCTGCTGCGCGAGGAGGGCAAGGAGGAGAAGGGACACCTCGAGCACACGCTGCACCTGATCCGCGACCTGCACGACCTGCACCTGCAGCTGATGAAGCTGCCCGCGGGAGCGCACTACCGCCAGACCTACGCCCGGCTGGAGCCGCTGCTGCCACGCCTGCGCGAGGTGATGGGCAATCCGGGCATGAGCGACACGGAACTCTGCTTCCGGGCGCTCTACGCCACGATGCTCTACCGCATCAAGGGCGAGGGCGACAAGTCCGCCGTGGCGGACACCATCGAGTTCATCTCGCCCGTGATCGGTGAGCTGGCCGCCATGCACGGCAAGGTCGAGCGCGGTGAGATCGACCTCTTCAAGCAGAGCGAGCAGTAAGAAGAAGCGGAGGCGGGAAGCCGCAACGAAAAAATGGGACCGGTCATGCGACGGGTCCCGTTCTATTTTTTGTCAGCGGGTGGATGGAGGACTTTTCTGTCAGGAGGGAGGTTGGAGGCCGGGGGGGGGCCAAACAGCGCCGGAGCCGGCCCGGTGTGGCCGAATGAGGTCAGATGCCGGAGGTCAGTCGATCTCCAGCCCCATGATGTAGTCGTTCATGTAGTATCCCTCCCCGATCGGAAAGTCGCCTTCGCGCAGGCGCCGCATGCCCATGTGCTCGTAGAAGTGCAGGGCGCGGTTCTGCCGGTTGACGTTCAGCTCCATGAGGCAGCGGCCGGGATGCACGCCGCGGATGTAGGCCACGGCGTGGCGGAAGAGCGCGGCTCCGGCGCCGATACCCTGGTACCGGGGCAGAACGTAGATCTTTTGCAGGTGGAACAGATCGGGGCCCTGCCGCTCGACGGAGAGGTAGCCGCACGGCTCGCCGTCAGTCTCGGCGATGAAGTAATGGTGCCCCTCGGCCAGCTGCCGGCGCAGGCTCGCTTCGGAGTACATCCACTCCATCATGTAGTCCAGCTGCCCGGGGGTGAGCAGCTCCCGGTAGGTGGCGGGGAAGGCCTCGCCGGCCAGGCGGCGGATCAGGTCGATATCACGCTCGGAAGCGTCGCGGATCGTCAACATTGGGTAACGGATTCAAGGTTTTCAACAAAATATCCAAAACCGGAAGCGGGGGGGGTGCGCCAGCACGCCAGAAACCTGTCAGCCAGGCAGTCTGAAACCCGGCAATTCGGCCGCGGCCCGGCAATCGGGAAGCCGCCCAAAATCGGGTCGCCCGGGAATCCGGGGAGGGGCCAGCAGTCAGACGCTCCGGCAGGTCCGACGGCCCGGCAAAAGACCGACCGCGGCAACCTCAATGAAAAAAGGCCGACATCAGCCGGCCTTTGTTTCATTCGCGCGAGAATTAAGCGTACTTGAACGTCGATTCGTCCGAGACGGTCAGCTTCTTGCGGCCCTTTGCACGACGTGCTGCCAGCACCTTGCGGCCTTCCGCCGTAGCCATACGCTTGCGGAAACCATGCTTGTTGATTCTCTTCCGGCGCGAGGGCTGGTAAGTTCTCTTCATTGCCATAGCTATATCCTTTTTGTTGTTTCAGACATTTTTACGGATTGCAAAAGTACAACAAAAAAGTGATCCGCAAAAATTTTTCACGAAAATATTTCAAAATGACGGGCAAAAGCACGAAATCTTGCTAACTTTGTCAAAGACCGCGACACGTTTCGCGCCAACGAACACCGCAACAGCCATGGCAATATTCAAAGTCGAAGGAGGCCACCGTCTCCGGGGCAGCATCACCCCCCAGGGCGCCAAGAACGAGGCGCTGCAGATTCTCTGTGCCACCCTGCTGACCCCCGAGCGGGTCACAATCAGCAACATCCCCCGCATCCTGGATGTCCTGCAGCTCATCGAGCTGCTGCGCCGCATGGGCGTCGAGGTCGAGCAGCTCGCCGACGACACCTACTCGTTCCGGGCCCGCGACATCGACTTCGACTACCTGCGCACGGACGACTACCGCCAGCGCTGCACGCGCCTGCGCGGCTCGGTGATGCTCATCGGCCCGATGCTGGCACGCTTCGGCATGGGATTCATTCCCCGCCCGGGCGGCGACAAAATCGGACGCCGGCGCCTCGACACCCACTTCCTGGGATTCCAGAAGCTCGGCGCGAAGTTCAATTTCGACGTCGCCGACGACTTCTTCATGGTCGAGGCCGACGAGTTGCACGGCACCTACATGCTGCTCGACGAGGCGTCCGTGACCGGTACGGCCAACATCGTGATGGCCGCCGTGCTGGCCAAGGGGACCACGACAATCTACAACGCGGCGTGCGAACCCTACCTGCAACAGCTCTGCAAGATGCTCAACCGCATGGGCGCCCGAATTTCGGGCATCGCCTCGAACCTGCTGACCATTGAGGGCGTCGAGGCGCTGGGCGGCACGGAGCACACGCTGCTGCCCGACATGATCGAGGTGGGCAGCTTCATCGGCATGGCCGCCATGAACCGCTCGGAGCTGACCATCCGCAACGTCTCCTACGAGAACCTCGGCATCATCCCGGCGCAGTTCGCCCGCATGGGCATCCATTTCGAGCAGCAGGGCGACGACATCTACATCCCGCAGCAGGACCACTACAGCATCGAGACCTTCCTCGACGGGTCGATCATGACCATCGCCGACGCCCCGTGGCCGGGCCTGACGCCCGACCTGCTGTCGATTTTCCTGGTCGTGGCCACGCAGGCCAAGGGGGCGGTGCTGATTCACCAGAAGATGTTCGAAAGCCGCCTCTTTTTCGTCGACAAGCTCATCGACATGGGGGCGCAAATCATCCTCTGCGACCCGCACCGCGCCACGGTCATCGGCCATGACCACCGCCTGCAGCTGCGGGCCACGCGCATGACCTCGCCCGATATCCGCGCCGGCGTGGCGCTGCTCATCGCCGCCATGTCGGCCGACGGCGTCTCGACGATTCAGAACATCGACCAGATCGACCGCGGATACAAGGACATCGACCGCCGTCTGAACGCCCTCGGCGCAAGGATCACGCGGGTCGACGAGTGCAGCCGCTGATCGCGTCCTGCCGGTTCACCACCCCGCGCCGCGCGGCACGCCGCCGTGCGGAGGTTGTTGCGTGCGGTCCCGCGCGCAACGGAAAACGCAAGAGAAGCAAAACAGAATAGAGAGACTATGTTTTTGGAGAATGCCAGCCGCAAGGGCTGGATCGAAGTGATTTGCGGCTCGATGTTCTCGGGCAAGACCGAGGAGCTCATCCGCCGCCTGAAACGGGCACAGTTCGCCCACCTGCGGGTCGAAATCTTCAAACCCCGCATCGACGTGCGCTATTCGGAGGAGGAGGTCGTCTCGCACGACGCCAACGCCATCCGCTCGACACCGGTCGAGTCGCCGCAGAACATCCTGCTGATGACCGCGGATGTCGATGTCGTGGGCATCGACGAGGCCCAGTTTTTCGATGCGAGCATCGTGGAGGTCTGCCGGCAGCTGGCCGACAGCGGCGTGCGCGTAATCGTCGCGGGGCTCGACATGGACTACACGGGCAAGCCCTTCGGACCGATGCCCGACCTGATGGCCACGGCCGAATACGTCACGAAGGTGCACGCCATCTGCGTGCGCTGCGGCAACCTCGCCCACCACTCGCACCGCCTGACGGCCGACGAGAAGCAGGTGATGCTCGGGGCGCAGGACAGCTACGAACCCATCTGCCGTCACTGCTTCCGCGAACTGCGGCTTGCCGAAACAGCGAAAAAGTCCGAATAGACAGCCAACCCGTCATACGACAGCAGCCCGCCTCGGCAAGAGGCGGGCTGCTGTGTCGTTGCCGAAGAGGATTACCGCGTCGTCGGGCGGACGGCGCCGCGCACCTCGGCGAGCTTCGACGAGAGCGACTTCACGATGTCGGGGTGCTCCGCTGCCACGTCGTTCAACTCGCACGGGTCGGTCGAAAGGTCGTACAGCTGCGGCTCGGGCGCGTTGCCCAGTTCGGTCTTCGTCCAGTATTCGAGCCGCGGGCCGTCGCTCGGCTCAAGGTATTTCCAGCGGCCGGAGATGATCGCCAGCGTGTTGTTCAGGTTCTGCTGCACGACATACTCGCGGTCGTCGTGCGACTCGCCCAGCAGCACCGGAAGGCAGTCACGGCTGTCGGGCGCCGCCCCGGCCGGCACCTCGGCTCCCGTGAGCGCGGCCAGCGAGCGGTAGACGTCGATCTGCGAGAAGAGCGCCGGCTGTTCGCCCGGACGCACACGCGCCGGCCACCGCACGATGAACGGCACGCGCGTGCCGGCCTCGTAGAGGCTGTACTTGCCGCCGCGATAGATGCCCATCGGCGTATGGCCGTCGAGCAGTTCGAGCGCCCGGTCCTGGTAGCCGTCGTCGATGACCGGTCCGTTGTCCGAGGTGAAAATCAGCAGCGTATTGTCGGCAATGCCGAGGCTGTCGAGTGTGCGCATCACCTCGCCGATTGTCCAGTCGAGTTGCAGAATCACGTCGCCCCGGGTCCCCAGTCCGCTCTTGCCCGCAAAACGCGGATGCGGCACGCGCGGCACGTGCACGTCCTGCGTACCCATGTAGAGGAAGAAGGGCTCGTCGCGGTGCTGCGCGATGAAGCGCGTGGCCTTGGCCGTGATCGTATCGGCGATGTGCTCGTCGACCCACAGCGCGGCGCGGCCGCCCGTCATCCAGCCGATGCGCGGGATGCCGTTGATGATCGTGTTGTTGTGGCCCTGGCTCGGCTTGAGGGTCACCAGCTCGGGGTTCTCCTCGCCCGTGGGCCAGTCGCCGACCTTCTGCGTATAGCTCACCGTGATCGGATCGGCGGGGTCCAGCCCCACGACATGGCCGTCCTCGACGAAGACGCACGGCACGCGGTCGACCGTCGCGGGGATCAGGAACTCGTAGTCGAAGCCGATATCGCGGGCCCCGGGACGGATCTCCGCATTGAAGTTCGTGCCGCCCGCAGGGCCGAGGCCGAGGTGCCACTTGCCCACGGCGCCCGTGGCGTAGCCCTCACCATGCAGGGCATCGGCCAGCGTATGGCAGGCCGTGTCGATAATCAGTTCCGAGTTGCCCGGGGCGATGCCCGTATTCTCCTGCCGCCACGGGTACATGCCCGTCAGCAGGCCGAATCGCGACGGCGTACTCGTGGCCGAGGTCGCATAGGCATTGGTGAAGCGCTGTCCCTGGGCGGCCAGCCGGTCGATGTTGGGCGTCGAGATCTTCGTGGCGCCGTAGCAGCTCAAGTCGCCGATGCCCAGGTCGTCGGCATAGATGAAGATGATGTTGGGGCGCGGCGGGGCCGGAACGGCCTGCTCCCCGCAGCCGGACAGCAGCGCCGCCGAAGGCAGGGCGGCAAAAAGGAGAGATGATTTCATAATTATCTGTTTTTCATGGTTTTATTCAAAGCGGAAACGACGTCCGGGACATTTCCGGAAAGGAGCAGCGCGCGGCCCGGGCTGGACCGTCTCGAAAGGAACCAGCGCGCGGCCCGGGACGGCACCCGAAAGGGATCAGCGTGGCCCCCTCCGGAAAGGGATCAGCGAGGCTCTCCTCCGAAGAGGATCAGCGTGCGGCGCGGAGCGCCTCGATGAACCCGGGCCACAGCACCCACAGGTTCTCGGTCCGCAGCCACAGTTCGCGGGCCTGCGCCGCGACGGAGGGGTGTTCGCTCTCGATGTCGCGCAGGTAGGCCTCGTCGGCCGGGTGCTCCGCCGCGGTGAATTCCGCGAAATAGGGGGCAAAGCGCGTGCGGAAGCGTTGCAGCTCCCCCTGCGGCAGGCGGCCGTCACGCCGGTAGACCGACCACAGCAACAGCAGCTCCCGGCTGGCGCACTTGTCCGAGATGTCGTTGATGACCTCGTCGAAGAGCTCCTGCTCGTCCATGGCCAGGTAGTCGAACGCCAGCAGCTCGCTCCCCTCGAGGTGGTCTTCGGGGTCGAGCTCCAGCAGCATCTCCAGCAGCGCCGCCGACATCTCGAAGTCGTTGATCAGGAAGTGGTCGATGGCCGAGGCCTCGATCAGCTCGAGCGCCGCACGCGAGTTGCGGTGGTTCCACTCGAGGATCACCTCCTCCTGTTCGGGAATCAGCTCCGCCAGCCGCTGGAAAGCCTGGAAACGTTCGTTGCAGGCCTCCTCGACACGGCCCGCCTGTTGCAGTTCGCGGCTGTGGCGCAGGACGCGGGAAAAATCGTAGGGACCCTCGCCGATCACCTCGAAGGTCTGGTCGGGGGTCGGGTTAAGCATTGCCTTTTGCATGGTCGCGACGCAGTTTGATGATGATCCACACGAGCATGGCCAGCGTCAGCACCCCGCCCAGCACATAGGCTGCCACGCGGTTGTGCATGCCGAACATGAGCGGTGAGACGAAGATATAGCTGGCACAGACGTAAGTCATGATGAGGGCGGGGATCAGCCCCACGGCCACCCCGCGGCCCCGCCGGGCGAAGTAGACGACGATCATCCAGAGCGTCACGACGGCCAGCGTCTGGTTCATCCAGGCGAAGTAGCTCCACATGACCTGGAACGGCAGGGCGAAGATGATGACGAGCCCCGCGGCGAAGAGCGGCAGGCTGATCCAGATGCGCTTGCGCAGCGAGCGCTGCTCGATGCCGAGGAAGTCGGCGACGATCAGACGTGCCGAACGGAAGGCCGTATCGCCGGAGGTGATGGCGCAGGCCACGACGCCGAAGATGACGAAGGCGGCCAGCACGGGACCGAGCGTCTCGGTGGCGATCAGGTCGATGAGGATGGCCGCCTGCCCGTCGTACCGGGCGATGGCGGCGTTCAGCCCCGCAACGTCGCCCCAGAAGGCCATGCCGATGGCGGCCCAGATCAGGGCAACGATCGACTCGGAGATCATCGCACCGTAGAAGACCGAACGGCTCTCGCCCTCGCTGCGCATGCAGCGGGCCATCAGGGGCGACTGCGTGGCATGGAAGCCCGAGATGGCGCCGCAGGCGATCGTCGTGAAGAGCATCGGCACGATCGGGAACTCGCGGGCGTCGGTCAGGCAGTTCTCGAACGACGTGAACTCGGGAATGGTGTAGCGCCCGCTGAAGAGCAGGACGAAGAGCACGCCCAGCGCCATGAAGAGCAGCGCGACGCCGAACACGGGATAGATGCGCCCGATGATCTTGTCGACGGGCAGCAGCGTGGCCGCAATGTAGTAGACGAGGATCACGCCCAGCACGAGGAGCATCAGCCACGAGAATCCGCCGAAGGCCTCCCCTTCGAGTGCCGGGATGTCGAGCCTGTTGACGATCAGCGACGCGGGCTGCGAGAGGAAGACCGCCCCGACAAGGACCATGAGTCCCACCGAGAAGAGCCGCATGAAGAGGCGGGTGCCGCGGCCGAGGTAATGCCCGGCCGACTCGGGAAGGCTCGCCCCGTCGTGCCGCAGGGAGATGACCCCGGCCACGAAGTCGTGCATCGCCCCGAGGAAGATGCCGCCGAAGGTGATCCACAGAAAGGCCACGGGACCGTAGGCGGCACCGAGCACGGCACCGAAAATCGGGCCCAGCCCGGCAATGTTGAGCAGCTGGATCAGAAAGATGCGCCAGCGCGGCAGCGGCACGTAATCCACACCGTCATAGAGCTTCCGGCAGGGCGTCTCAGCCGCCGGGTCAACCCCCACGAGCCGCTCCAGATAACGGCCATAAATGAAATATGCCCCCACCAGCAGGGCCAGGCACACCAAAAAAGTAATCATCGTAAATTCAAGAGTATGGGATTATTTCAAACGCGAAGATAAGAAGAAATGAGAGATTTTTTGCAAAATTGTTGCAGGAAAAGAAATTTTTTCAGATATTTGCAGTCCGAAAGGAGACAGGAAGTCTTCCCAGGCCGAAATAGCTCAGCGGTAGAGCACTTCACTCGTAATGAAGGGGTCCCGAGTTCAAATCTCGGTTTCGGCTCGAAAACCAGGAGGTTGCATCGCAGGATGCGACCTCTTTTTCGTATGTGGCAGGAGGCGCTGGCGGGATTCGCCCCCCATCTGCCGCCTGCCGAAAGACGACTGCGGGACACCGATGCGCCCCATTCTGAGCGAACAGTCCGGCCACACCCGCATCCGAACCGCGACCTCAAGGGTCGGCAGGCACGCCGGCAACGTGTTTCGCATCTCCGTCCCGTTTCCTCCGGGCGAGTCCGCAACGTCATTGAATTCCTGTTTCTACCTCAAGGAGTTCGACTGTCAGGCCGTTGTCAGTCACGAAGAGGAGGATCCGGATCGGCGGTCTGAAACCGAAATACCGGTCCGGGGCCTGAAAGCGGACCGTTCTGCCGTACAAACGCCGCAGGGCGGCAGCCGGGCATGGAAAATCCCCGCAACGGGAGGCCGGAGGCATATGTTGTATGGCAGACAACAAACCCACTAATCTCCAAAAAATCCGGCCCCCGGGTTGCGGGGATTCAGGCGATGTCGGGAGAGGGCCCGGCCCCGCGGGGGTCCGTGCCGCTCCGCCGGAAAGCCGGCGGCTCCCGCGCCGACAGACAGTTGTCGGCCGCATGTGTCGCGGAATACGGTGTGCGGAGGTTCAAAACGGATGCGCACCCTGCCCTTCATACGATCTGCCGCAAACGGAGATCTGACCGGACGTCGGAAAGAGATGATATCGCCGTTTTGATTTCCACCCGTAATCCCGCAGGTTGCAAATCACGTAAAAACGCCAAAGGCAGGTCTTCTGACTCGTTCCGGTTCCGCGCCTTCCCGGCCTGACGGCCAGTGGCAAAGATTGCGGAACTCCTTGCGCCCCGAGGGGCAGAAACTCACAGCAACGGGTATTGTCGCAGATTCTCACTGCATTCCCTTTTCATCCCGACATCGGCCCGCCCGGGCGGGTGTGTCGCGGAGACCTTTGCAACGCAAAGATAGGGATAATATCCGAATCCGCAAATTTCGGCGCGGGGTTTTGCCGCACCGGAAGGCGTATTACCGCACGAACCGGAAATCGGCGATGACGGCCCGGTGGTCGCTGACCGTGTCGGGCAGCGTGCGGTAGCCGACGCACCGCAGGGAGTCGTTGCAGAAGATGTAGTCGATGCGCAGCACCCCGCCCAGGGAACGGAACGTGCTGCCGTAGCCGCGGCCGGCGGCCCGGAACCCGTCCTGCAGACGGCTGTCGATGCGGCGGTAGGTGTACGAAGAGGGGGTGTCGTTGAAATCGCCGGCCAGGATGAGCGGCCCGCGCACGGAGTCGATCAGCCGCTCCAGTTCATGGACCTGTCGGGCCCGGAGTCGGCTGTTGCGCTCCACCTCGCCCAGCAGCGCCTCAACGGGCGCCTCGCGGTCGTGCTCCTTCCGGTAGCGGGCACGCAGTGCGGCAACGCCGGTGGTCTGCAGGTGCACCGAAACAACCCGCACCGTATCTTCTCCAACGGCAAGATCAACCAAAAGGTAGGCATTCCAGGAATCGGCAAACCGAGCATAACGATGGTCTAAAATTGGATAACGACTCAAGATCATTTCACTACTTTCTTGTACAAAATAAGGCATCCGCGCCGCAAAATACCGAAATATGCTATCAATGGGAAGAGTCGGTACTTCTTGCAAACAAAGCACGTCGACCCGCTCCCGGGACATGATCCCGGCCACGGCATGCGCCGTGCGGTAGCGGGATTCCCCCAAATTGAAGTTGAAGGCATTGAGTGACGCCACACGCAGGTCGGAGCGGGTCCGGGCATCCGCGGCGGGATGGAGCTGCACCATGGCTGCCACGTATTCGCCGTTGGAGAGCAGCGCCGCGAGCGGCAGCAGGCAGACCAGCCAGCGGCGGCGCAGCAGCCAGTAGAGCAGCGCCGCCAGATTCAGCAGCAGTACCCCCGGCATGGAGAGGGCCAGCAGCGCCCAGAAGCGGCCGGTCTCGGGCGAGATGTCCGACGCATGACGGCACAGCAGGGCCGCAGCAAGCAGCAGCCCCGATGTGACGACCGACAAAAGGTCGAACAGCACAGCGATTTTCCGTCCCATTCCGATCCGGCAATTACACGAAAGTAGGAACAAAGATACTCCGTTTTTTCGGGATTCGGCCACTGCGGCGGCCGAAAAACGGCAAAAAGTCCCGTTGTCGGGACACAAACGCCATGCCGGAGCCTACTCGACCACCAGGGCGTGGCGGTAGCCGTCGATCTTCGCCCAGTCGCCGCGCGTGAAGTCCGGAACGGCCACCGGAGCGCTGTTGTGCGCGAGCGACATGCGCGTCAGGGCCCCGATGCACGACCATTCGGCCGCATCGTAGACATCCTGATCGAGCGGCAGGCCGTGGTGCAGGCAGTAGATCAGCCGGTAGTCCATGATGAAGTCCATGCCGCCGTGGCCGCCCACCTCGCGCGCCTTCTCCCCGACCTCGAGCAGGATCGGGTGCCTGTAGCGGGCCATCAGCTGCTCCTTCACCTCCTCCGGTACGAAGCCGTGCGCCGAGAGGTTCTCGTGGTCCGGGATGCCGCTGCCGGCCAGCTGCTCGGGCCGGAAGGCATACCCCTCGACGGGGTACTTGTTGGCGAAGCCCTCCGTGCCGGTCAGCTGGTACATGCGGCTGTAGGGCCGCGGCGTGTAGACGTTGTGCTGGAGGTGGATCGTGCGCCCCTGCTCGGTCCGGATGAGCGTGAGCGTATGGTCGGCGTTGGCAAAGGTCTTGGCGCCCATCTTCTCGCGTGCGAGTTTCAGCCCGTTGACCGACTTGGTGTCCATCGCCACCAGGTAGCTCATCCGGTCGCCGCGGTGGATATCCAGCAGCTGGCACGCGGGGCCGAGCCCGTGCGTGGCGTAGACGTCGCCGCGGTTCTTCTGGTTGAAGTCCAGCCGCCAGTTGCCCTGGTAGTAGTCCCAGAACTCCTCCAGGTTGTGGATATAGGAGCCCTCGACGTGGAGAATCTCCCCGAAGAGCCCCAACTGGGCCATGTGGAGCGTCGTCAGCTCGAAGAAGTCGTAGACGCAGTTTTCGAGCATCATGCAGTGGCGTTGCGTCCGCTCGGCCGTATCGACCAGCTGCCAGCACTCCTCGAGCGTCATCGCCGCGGGGACCTCGAGGGCCACGTGCTTGCCCTGCTCCATGGCGTAGACCGCCATCGGGGTGTGCAGCTGCCACGGCGTGGCGATGTAGACCAGGTCGATGTCGTCGCGGCGGCAGAGCTCCTTCCACCCCTCCTCGCCACTGTAGGAGGCCGCTTCGGGCAGGCCGCGCCGCACGAGAATCTCCTGCGCGGAGGCTACCCGCTCGGGGTATAGGTCGCACAGCGCGCGGATCTCCACGCCGTCGAGGTGCGTGAAACGCTCCACGGCCCCCGGGCCGCGCATGCCCAGGCCGATGAATCCCACACGAACCGTGTCGATCGGTGCGCAGCGGAAGCCGAGCACCGACCGCTGTCCGGGCTCGCGGGCGGGTTCGTCGAAAACAATCACGCCGTCGCGCACCGAGTAACCGTCGTGCGCACGGCATCCGGCAAGCAGCAGGCACGCCAGAGCGCACCACCACATCATAAACGTCTTCATCTCCGAGGGGTTTGAGGGGTTTGTACAAATGTAGGAATTATTTTGAAAAATGCCCCCGTTTGCGTACTTTTGTCGGCATAAAATCTCACCCAATGTCTCGAAGATTCGCGGCGGTCCTTCTTTCGGCGCTCCTGCTCGCTCCGGCGTGGCTCGGTGCGACGGGATTCACCCTGCCCGTGGCGCTCGTCCCGCTGCTGTGGGTGAGCGCCTCCTACGACGCCTCGCGCCGCGCCTGGTGGGGCATGTTCGGCTGGGCGACCCTCACGTTCGTGCTGTGGAACGCCGCCACCGTCTGGTGGATCTGGTACGCCACGCCCGTGGGGCCCGTCGCGGCGACCCTCGTCTCGACTACCCTCAACCTGATCGCCTTCATGCTCTTCCATACCGTCTCCAAGCGCGCCCCCAAGGCCCTGGCCTACACGACGCTCGTCGCGGCATGGATTATGACCGAATACTGGTACACGACGGGGGAGTTCTCGTGGCCGTGGCTCATCCTCGGCAACGGATTCTCGCACGACGTGTGGGCCGTGCAGTGGTATGAATATACCGGCGTCTTCGGCGGCTCGCTCTGGGTGCTCGTCTGCAACATCCTCTTTTTCGAGGCGTGGCAGCAGCGCCGCAACCTCCGGCGCTGGAGCGCGGCGGCCGCAGCCCTGCTGCTGCCCGTCATCGGCTCGCTCCTTGTCGGATGGACGTGGGACGACCCCGACGAGGGGAGCGTCACGGTGAGCATCATCCAGCCCAACGTCGACTGCTACGACAAGTTCCACGAGGACGAGGCGCTGCAGGAGCGCAACATCCTGGAGCTGCTGGCGCAGGTGCCGTCCGATGCCGACTTCATCCTCCTGCCCGAGACCGCCGTGCCGGGCTACTACTGGGAGCCGGGGCTCACGGAGCAGCCCGGCGGCTCCGCTCCGGGCGCCTTCTGGCAGCAGCTGCGCGACACGTTGCGCGCCGCACACCCCGGCGCCCTGCTCGTCACCGGAGCCGGGACGCGCGTGCTCTACACCGGCGGCGTCTACCCCCGCACGGCCCGCAGCATCCCCTTCAGTGAGGCCCGCTACGACAACTTCAACGCGGCCGTGGGGCTCGACTCCGCCGGACGGATGCAGATCCACCACAAGGGCAAGCTGGTCATCGGCGTGGAGAACACCCCGACGATCGTCTTCGACCTCATGCAGTTTCTCGTCATCGACCTGGGCGGCGTCGTGGGGCAGATCGGCATGGGACAGCACGGCACGGCCTTCGAGCACGGCGGCGTGCGCATGGGCCCGGCAATCTGCTACGAGGGGCTCTACGGCGACTTCTTCGGCGATTTCGTGCGCCGCGGCGCCCAGTTCATGGCCATCGTCTCGAACGACGGCTGGTGGGGCGATACGCCCGGCTACCGCCACCTCTTCTCGATCTCGCGCCTGCGCGCCATCGAGCACCGCCGCGCCATCGCCCGCTCGGCCAACACCGGCCGCTCGGGATTCATCTCCCCGCGCGGCGAGGTGGGCGAGACCCTCGGCTGGGAGGAGCGCGGCGTCCTCACGGCGCGCGTGCCACTCTGCTCCGCACGGACCTTCTACACCCGCTACGGCGACTACCTGGGCCGCATCGCACAGTACGTGACGCTGCTCTCGGTGCTCTACTTCGTCGCCTACCGCGTCAAGCGGCGGAATTACCTCGTACCGTAATACAATCCGCATCCCGATATGAACTACAATCAAACCCTCGAATTCCTCTTCCAGTCGCTCCCGGCATTTGAAACCAAGGGCGCGACGGCCTACAAGCCGGGATTGGAGCGCATCGCCGCGTTCTGCCGACACCTGGGCAATCCGCAGCGCAACTTCTTCACGATCCACGTCGCCGGAACGAACGGCAAAGGGTCCGTGTCGCACATCATCGCCTCGGTGCTCCAGCAGGCCGGATACCGCACGGGGCTCTTCACCTCGCCCCACCTGCAGGACTTCCGCGAACGCATCCGCGTCGACGGCGAGATGATCCCCAAGCAGAAGGTCGTCAACTTCGTCGACAAGCACCATGACAAGATGGTCGAACTCGACCTCTCGTTCTTCGAGATGACGACGGCCATGGCTTTCGACTACTTTGCGCAGAGCGAGGTCGAGGTGGCCGTCATCGAGACGGGGCTCGGCGGACGGCTCGACGCCACGAACGTCATCGTGCCGATCCTGAGCATCATCACCAACATCGGGCTGGAGCACACGGCCCTGCTGGGCGACACGCTCCAGAAGATCGCCGCCGAGAAGGCCGGCATCATCAAGAAGAGCATTCCGGTGGTCATCGGCGAGAGCGACGTGCGCTACAACAGCGTCATCGAGCAGGCCGCCGCGGCCAACAAGTCGAAGGTCGTCTATGCCGAGCAGGTCTTCACGTGCGAAGAGCACCGCATCGAGGGCGAGAGCCAGCTCTTCCGCCTGCGCCGCACGCGCGACGGACATGAGTTCGACGTCGAACTGGACCTGCAGGGCAACTATCAGGTGCACAACGTCATCACGGCCTCGGCCGCCGTGGACTTCCTGCACGAGGAGACGCCGCTGACCATCTCGCGCCGCGCCTACATCGAAGGAATGCGCTGCGCCGCGGCCAACACCTCGCTCAGGGGACGCTGGCAGACGCTCGGCCGCGAGCCGCTCACCGTCTGCGACACGGGACACAACGCCCACGGCATCGCCTACGTGGCCGAGCAGCTCAAGAGCACGCCACACCGGGAGCTCTACTGCGTCATGGGCTTCGTGCGCGACAAGGACCTGGCGCACATCCTGCCCCTGCTGCCCCGCGACGCGCACTACATCTTCACGCAGGCCCGCAGCGAACGGGCCCTGCCGGCCGACGAACTGACGGCCAAGGCGGCGATCTACGGTCTGCAGGGCGAGGCGGTCGGCGACGTGAAGGCCGCCGTGGCCCGGGCCCGCGAGCTGGCCGCAGCCGAGGACATGATCTTCATCGGCGGCAGCACCTACGTCGTGGCCGAGGCTTTGTAGGACGCTCCGACGCCATACCGAAACAGAAAGAATCCGTCCGGACCAATCCGGACGGATTCTTCGTATCTTCGGTTGCAGGCAGCGCCGGGGCAGGTGCGTTCCGCCCGGGGACAAACCCGGGCACAGCCGCGGCAGGTCGCTCCGGCAGGTTGCTTCGGCTGGGCCCGTTCGGTATGCACGGGCGCAGGGTCAAGATGCACAGACGCAGGATCGGGAAACCCGGCATGCGTCTCTCCGCACGGCAGCCGCCCTCCGGCACGGAAGCGTCCGTCCCGCAGCCGTCCGCCGCCCGCCGGCCGACCGCCGCACTCCTCCGCACTCCGGCTCTCCGCCTATCCGCCCATCCGGCTCTCCGCCCATCCAGACTTCCGGCTCTCCGCCTATCCGGCCTTCCGGTTCTCTGACCCTCCGGTCCTTTGCCCCTTTGGACCTCCGGCCCCCGCGGATCAGGCCTGTCCCATCTTGGGACCGCCGTCCGATGCGGGCTGCGGCTTGGGTATCTCGATCTTGCCCACGTTCGTCTCGTAGCGCACGATGTTCTCCTGCAGCGAGCGCAGCAGCCGTTTGGCATGTTCGGGCGTCAGGATGATGCGGCTCTTCACCCGCGCCTTCTGCACGCCCGGCAGCACGGTCGCGAAGTCGAGAATGAACTCCGAAGTCGAATGCGATATGATCGCCAGATTCGAGTAGTGGCCCTGGGCCACGTCGTCGCCGAGCTCCACGTCGAGCCCGAATTGTTTCATCTCCGCCATGATCGATAAGGTGTTGTTTCACAAAAATAACGAATTTCGGGCCGCCGCCGGTATCTCCGCCGCCAAAAGTTTTCGATATTTTATCAACATCCCCCGACGGACGGAACAAACACCTCCCCTTTTTTTGCCCGCCGCTACGCGGAAATCGGAGCTTTTTCGTATCTTTGCCTTCCCAAGAGGAGAGGAGTATTAACCCGCGCTCGACGGAGCACGGCAAAACGTAAAAAATGGCATTCGACATTCTGGCAGTCCTTTTCCGCGGCATCTGCGTGGGGCTCGCGGCTTCGATCACGGTCGGCCCCGTGGCGGTGCTCTGCATCCAGCGCACCCTCTCGAAAAGCCGCCGCTCGGGCATCGTCTCGGGCATCGGCGTCGCCTGCGCCGACACCTTCATGGCCATGGCGGCCCTCTTCTTCTACTCGATGCTCCAGACCCAGATCGAGCAGTACAACACGCTGCTGCGCGTCATCGGCGGCATCTTCGTCGTCATCGTCGGCGTCTACATCTTCTCGCAGAACCCCGTGCCGCAGATCCGCCGCAACCGCGCCGGAAAGAGCTCCCTGTGGCAGGACTTCGCCTCGATCTTCGGCCTGACGATCGCCAACTTCATCATGGTCGTGCCCTACATCCTCGCCTTCTTCGCCGTCTTCAAGATTTCGAGCGTCGACATGACCGACTCGGGATTCGAGGGCTTCATGCGCGCCGTCTTCGTCATCATCGGCTTCTTCGGCGGCGCCGCGGCGTGGTGGACCCTGCTGGCCTGCGTGCTCAACCTCTTCCGCCGCCGCTTCCGCCCCCGCCACATGCTCACGATCAACCACATCGCCGGGCTCCTGATCGGCATTCTCGGCATCTACACGATACTATCCACCTTTTTTGACATATTCCCCAATGTCGGACACTGAAAAGAAAATCATAATCGCCGTGGACGGCTTCTCGTCCTGCGGCAAGAGCACCTTCGCCAAGGCCATCGCCGCACGCCTGGGCTATATCTTCATCGACACGGGCGCCATGTACCGCGCCGTGACGCTCTACGCCCTCGAGCACGGCGCCATCCGCTCGGGCATGGTCGACGAGGAGGCCGTCGTGCGGCTGCTCGACGACATCTCGATCACCTTCCGCTTCAACCCCGAGCGGGGTGCGAGCGACATCTACGTCAACGGCGACCTGGTCGAGGGCAAGATCCGCACGATCGAGGTCTCGAACTGCGTGAGCCGCGTGAGCGCCATCCCGCAGGTGCGGCGCAAGCTCGTGGCCATGCAGCAGGAGATGGGGCGCCGCCGCGGCGTGGTGATGGACGGCCGCGACATCGGCACGGTGGTCTTCCCCGACGCCGAGCTCAAGCTCTTCATGACGGCCGACCCCGCGGTGCGGGCGCAGCGCCGCTACGATGAACTGACGGCCCAGGGCGAGCATGTGACACTCGAGGAGATCGAGCGCAACGTCCGCGAGCGCGACAAGGCCGACATGAGCCGCGCCGTGTCGCCCCTGCGGCAGGCCGACGACGCCATCGTACTGGACAACAGCCACATGACCGTCGACGAACAGATGGTATGGTTCCTCGATAAATTCAAGGCGGCGTGCGCATCGAAATAGACGACAAATCGGGATTCTGCTTCGGCGTGGTCCGGGCGATCACGGAGGCCGAGAAGGCCCTCGCGGAGGGCGGCACGGTCTATTCGCTCGGTGACATCGTCCACAACCGCATCGAGGTGCAGCGTCTCGAACGCCTCGGGCTGCAGACCGTGACGCACGACGAGATGCCCCGCCTGGCGGGGTGCCGCCTCTTCATCCGGGCGCACGGCGAGCCGCCGACGACCTATGCGCGGGCCCGCGGGCTGGGCATCGACCTGATCGACGCCACCTGTCCGGTGGTGGCACGGCTTCAGACGCGCGTCGTCCGGGCCCACGAACTCATGCGCCCCATAGGCGGGCAGGTGGTGATCCTCGGCAAGCGGGGGCACGCCGAGGTGGTAGGGCTCACGGGGCAGGTCGACGCCCCGACGATCGTCATCGAGGGGCCGCAGGACCTCGACGCCATCGACTTCGCGCGGCCGGTCTACTTCCTCTCGCAGACGACGCAGAGCATCGCCCTCTTCGAGCGGCTGTGCGACGAGATGCGCCGCCGCGCGGCCGACCCCGCGCAGGTGCGGATCGAGGATACGATCTGCCGGCAGGTGGCCAACCGCGAGGAGCACCTGGAGGCCTTCGCCCGGCGCTTCGACGTCGTGATCTTCGTCTGCGGGCGCAAGTCCTCGAACGGCAAGGTCCTCTTCGAGGTGTGCCGCCGCGCCAACGCGGCGACCTACAACATCGAGGAGGCCGCCGAGCTGGAGCCGCAATGGTTCGCCGGCGCCGCGTCGGTGGGCATCTGCGGCGCCACGTCGACCCCCAAGTGGCTCATGCAGCAGGTCGCCGACGCCGTCGGCCGGATCGTCCCGCCGCAGGAGGAGAAGGCATAGAGGGACACGGGGCTTTCAGCCGCCCACATCCCCACGATTTGAAATTCAAAGAATCCGACAAAAAAACAAAGCCATGAAAAAGTATCTGATCCGTTCCGCAAAATATTTTGTCGCCCTGTGCGTTCTGCTGGTGGCCATCATGGCGCTGAACCGCGCCATGGGCTCGACGCTCACCATCCGGGAGACCTTCTACGTGATGTTCCACACGACACGCGGACTGCTGCTGCCGGTCGTGGTCGTCGTGCTGGCGCTCTGCTACCCCCGCTTCGGCTTCATCGTGCGCCGCGTCGAGGGAGACACGGAACTCGACCGCGAGCAGATCGTCAACGCCTTCCGCTCGGCGGGCTTCTCGCTGCGCCGCGAGGAGGAGGGCACGCTCTTCTTCCGCGCCGACGGCTTCGTGCAGAAGCTGCTGCTGTTGTGGGAGGACGAGATCAGGGTTTCGCAGTACGGACAATGGATCGAGCTGGACGGCATCCGCCGCGGCGTGGCCCGCGTGCAGTACCGGCTGGACTCGTACCTGCAAATGAAAAGACGCAATGAAAAGTAAGATCAAGGGAGCCGCCGTCGGCGGCGCGCTCGTTGCGGCGGCCGCCCTCACGCTCTTCGCCGCACGCAACGACTTCGGGCTGGGACGCAACATGGAGATCACGGTCAACATGATGCGGGCCCTCTCGCTGGAGTATGTCGACGAGGTCGACCCCGACCACTTGATGGAGGGGGCCGCCCGCGGCATGGTCGAGGACCTCGACCCCTATACGGAGTACATTCCCGAGGAGGGGATGCAGGATTTCGAGCTCCTCACGACGGGCAAGTACGGCGGCATCGGCTCGCTCATCCGCCAGAAGGAGGACTACGTGCGCATTGCACAGCCCTATCAGCACTCCCCGGCCGACAAGGCCGGGCTCAAGATCGGCGACAAGATCATCGCCATCGACGGCAAGGATGCCCGGGGCTTCACGACCGAACAGGTCTCCGAGCGGCTCAAGGGCGAGCCGGGCTCGACGGTGAAGGTGACGGTCGAACACCTCGACGGCACGCGCCAAAGCGTCGCGATCCGCCGCGAGCGGATCGCCATCCCGGGCGTGCCCTACGCCGGATGGGTGACCGACGGCATCGGCTACATCCGCCACAGCGACTTCACCGAAGGGTGCTACGAGGAGATGCGTGCGGCCGTCGAGCGGCTGCGCCGCGAGGGTGAACTGAAGGGCCTTATGCTCGACTACCGCTCGAACGGCGGCGGCATCATGCAGGAGGCGGTGAAGATCCTCTCGATGTTCGTGCCCAAGGGGACCGAGGTCGTGAGCACGAAGGGCCGCACGGCGGATTCGCGGCAGGCCTACCGCACCGAGTCGGAGCCGATCCTGCCCGACCTGCCCCTCGCGGTGCTTGTGAACGGCAATACGGCCTCGGCCGCCGAGATCGTGGCCGGCGCCCTGCAGGACCTCGACCGCGCGGTGCTCGTCGGGCAGCGCAGCTTCGGCAAGGGGCTCGTGCAGTCGACCCGCCCGCTGGGCTACAACACCATGCTCAAGCTCACGACGGCGAAATACTACATCCCCTCGGGCCGCTGCATCCAGGCCATCGACTACTCCCACTCGCAGCAGGGCAGCGTCCGCACGGTGCCCGACTCGCTCATCTCGGAGTTCACGACGCGCGCCGGACGCAAGGTCTATGACGGCGGCGGCATCATGCCCGACCTCGTCACCGAACCCGAGTACGTCTCGCGCTTCGCCGTGACGCTCTACGCCCTGGGATTCATCGAGGATTTCGGCGACGACTACATGCGCCGCCATGCGGGCGACACGATCGACGTGCGCACCTTCACGATCACCGATGCCGACTATGCCGACTTCGCGGAGTTCATGAAAGACAAGAAGGTGCCCTACGAATCCGACACGCGGCGGGCGCTCAAGGCGCTGAAGAAGGCCGCCGAGGAGGACCGCTTCGAGGAGCTGGCCGCGAAGTTCGAGCGCGTGGAGTCGGAGCTGAAGGACGACACGCAGACCAACCTGGAGACCTACCGCCGGGAGGTCGTCGAGGCGATCAACAACGACATCATCCTGCGCCACGCCTATACGGCGGGGGTCATCGAGCACTCGCTCACGGACGACGCCGAGCTGCAGCAGGCCGTCGGGGTGTTGCAGTCGCCCGACGAATACCGCCGCATCACCACCGAGCAGGATACGAAGAAAAAGTAGCGACGGGCAGGCGGCGTCCCGCCGTGCGGAGCGGCCGACACTCCTGACTGGCGGCGCTCCGAGACAGACGGGCGATCCGACGGACAGGCGAGCGATCCGACGGACAGACGGGCGATCCGACGGACAGAGGTTCTGACAGGCGGGTATTTTTACAGGCAGGTGTTTTTGAGATGTTTTGACAAGGAAGATTCCGTATGAAACTGCGACGTGACATATTTTCATTCCGCAACCGCGTGGTGGTGATCGTCGTGGGCGTGGTGCTGGGCGGCCTCTCGCTGCTCTACACCAACAACATGGCCCAACGGCTCAAGGAGAAGGAGCAGCACGACGTCGCCCTCTGGGCCCACGCCATGGAGCGCGTGAACCGCGAGGTGCTCAGCGGCACGATCCAGACGCAGGACCCGCTCGTCGAGGACCTCATCTCGAACAACAACAACATCCCCTTCATCATCACCAACCAGGACCTCGAGGTGGTCAACTACTCGCACCTGATTCCCGAAGAGGTCATCGACCATCCCGACAGGCTGCGCCGCCAGATCGAGAAGTTCACCGAGGAGAACACCCCGCGCACGGTCCGCTTCTGGTGGACCGACAGCTACTACTACATCATCTTCTACGGCAAGTCGGCGCTGCTCAAGTCGCTCTACTACTTCCCCTACATCCAGCTGCTGGTCATCGCGGCGTTCATCACGCTGGGATTCATCGCCTTCCGCTCGTCGAAGCACGACGAGCAGAACCGCGTGTGGATCGGGCTGGCCAAGGAGACCGCCCACCAGCTCGGCACGCCGACCTCGTCGCTCCTGGGGTGGCTCGAATACCTGCGGGCGCAGGACATCGACCAGTCGGCCGTCGACGAGATGCAGAAGGACCTCGCCCACCTGATGAAGATCGTCGACCGCTTCTCGAAGATCGGCTCCGAGACACCGCTCACTCCGGCCAACATCAACGAGGTGGTCGGCGAGTCGGTCATGTACTTCCGCAAGCGCATCCCGCGCAACGTCACGCTCGACTACAACGGACTGGCCATCGCCCCGGTGCAGGCCAACATCAACTCGGCCCTCTTCGAGTGGGTCGTGGAGAACCTCATGAAGAACTCACTCGACGCCCTGCAGGGGCACGGCACGATCGACGTGAAGATCTCGTCGGATGACCGCAACGTGATGATCGACGTGCGCGACACGGGCAAGGGCATCCCCAAGAGCAACTGGAAACGCATCTTCGAGCCGGGCTTCACGACCAAGACCCGCGGCTGGGGCCTCGGGCTTTCGCTCTCGCGCCGCATCGTCGAGGAGTACCACCAGGGCAAGATCTTCGTCGTCGATTCCGAGATCGGCAAGGGCACGACCATCCGCATCCTCCTCAAACGCACCTTCGCCGGATGACCGATTCACTGACATACCAAAGCGCCGGAACGGTCGGGACAATCGGGCGGTCGGGGGGCTTCACAGCCGGCACCACGCCGCATCCGGAGGCCACGACCGGCCCCGCGGCAGGAGCTGCGGCAGCCGATACGACGGACTCCGTCCGGTGGTCTGCTGTGGGTGCACCGTCCGGTGACACCCTGTCGCGCACGCCGGCCGATACGGCGGCAAATCACCGCGACAGCCTCCTCCTTCCGGCGGACACGAGCCTGTTCCCGACCGATACGGCCCGCTTGGGCCACGGCGGGCTCCTCTTTCCGGCGGACACCGGCTCCTGCGGGCCGGACGTCGGCTGGCGCGACACGACCGCACAGGCCGTCTTCGGCAGCGAATCCGTTGCGGCGGCGCCCGGCGCCATCGTTCCGCGGCCGAGCGATGCACTCATCGAAAACGCCGTCTTCCAGGGCTTCGTGCTGCTGCTGGCCGCCACCTACGGCACGCTGCTCTACCGCAACCTGAGCGACGTGCGCATGCTGATCGGCCGCATCTCCCGCGACACGGCCTCGGGGCAGCGGCTTGCCGAAGAGCCCGGAAGCAGCGGATTCTCCCGCTTCCTGAACATCACGGCGGCCATCGGCATGCTCTTCATGGGGGTCATGGTGGTCAAATACGGCGATGCGCTCATCCCGCAGCGGCTCGTCGCCATGCTCCCGCACGGCGCCGTGCTCGCCATGAGCCTGCTCGCCACGGCGGCCTGTACGGCCGTGGCAGCCTTCCAGCTGCTGGCCACGCGCCTGATCGGCGCCCTCACCCTCTCGCAGCCCTTCACCGCGCAGATCATCCTGCTCAAACGCACCTATTTCGCCCTCGCCGTGATCGTCTCGTCGCCCGCCTTGCTGCTCTTCGCACTCTGCCCGCCGGGCAGGGGCGGAGTCTGGTTCACGGTCATCGTCGCCGAGCTCACGGTGACGGCGCTCCTCTACTTCCGGGAGACGCTGAACCTCTTTCTTTCCAAAAAAGTTTCGATTTTGCATTGGTTTTTGTACCTTTGCACCGTGGAAATATTCCCGATCAGCCTGTTGTGGCTGCTTGCGGTTAGGTAAAAAGAGCATTGTAAAACTAATTCCCGAAAAGTTGAAAATCCAGAAAGTATTGGTTTCGCAACCGAGGCCTGCCATCATCGAAAAGTCCCCGTTCTACGAACTCTCCAAGAAATACGACGTCGAAATCACCTACAAACCCTTCATCCGCGTGGTCGGCGTCTCGCTGAAGGAATTTCGCGCTCAACGGGTCGAGATTCTCTCCCATACGGCCGTGATCTTCACCTCCCGCACGACGGTCGACAGCTTTTTCCACATCTGCGAGGAGGCCCGCATCACCGTTCCCGAGACCATGAAGTACATCTGCCAGACGGAGGCCGTGGCGCTCTATCTCCAGAAGTACATCGTCTACCGCAAGCGCAAGATTTCGTTCGGAGACGGCTCCTTCACGTCGCTCATCGAGCTGATAATCAAGCATAAGGAGGAGAAGTTCATGCTGGCCATGAGTGAGCCCCACAAGCCCGAGCTGCCCGAGACGCTCGCCAAGCTCAAGCTCTCGTTCGACCCGGTCATCCTGGCCCGCACGGTGGCCTCCGACCTCGACGACCTGAACCTCGCGGAGTACGGTCTGCTGGCACTCTACTCGCCGACGGACGTGGCGACGCTCGTTACGAAGTTCGGCACCGAACAGCTCCCGGCCGTCGCCGTCTTCGGCGAAGGGACGCTCCGCGCGGCCTTCGATGCCGGAATTCCCGTCCTGGCCAACGCCCCGACGCCCGAGGCCCCCTCGATGGCCAAGGCCGTCGACATCTACCTCTCGAAGGTGGAGAAGGGCGAGCCGATCGAGCCCGTCGAACCGACGACCGACACCCGCAAGGAGGAGTTTATCCGCAGCCAGCAGCACAAGCTCGCCAAGAAGAGCCGCACGCGCCGGCCGGCCGCCGAAACCCGCAAATAACACCGCCCCCATGCCCGACCGCTCGCTACCCCGCACGGAGCGGCTCCGCTCGCTCGGAGCCGTGCGTCGGTTGTTCGAGAGCGGCGAGAGCGGCTTCGTCTACCCGTTCCGCTACGTCTGGTTCGCGGAACCCGACCTCGTGCAGTCGGTCGAGGTGCTCTTTTCGGTGCCCAAGAAGTTCCACAAACGGGCCAACCGACGCAACCTGCTGCGCCGCCGCACGAAGGAGGCCTACCGGCTGCAGAAGAATCTGCTGCGGGCCGACGCCCCGGTCAACCTCGATCTGGCGCTCATCTACTCCTCGAAGGAGGTCGTCTCCTACAAAACCATCGCCCATGCCGTCCGCCGGATTCTGGAATCGGTTGTGGAGCATCTGTAAGCGGCTCTGCGCCCTGCCGCTGATCGTGCTGGTGCGCTTCTATCAGTTGTGCATCTCGCCCTTCACGCCGCCCTCGTGCCGCTTCACGCCCACCTGCTCGCAATATGCGCTGGAGGCACTGCGCAAATACGGCCCGATCAAGGGGACGTGGCTCGCCCTGCGCCGCCTGGCACGCTGCCATCCCTGGGGCGGCAGCGGCTACGACCCCGTTCCCTGAAGACGGGGAACGGAACACAAAAGCGGGGACGCTCTTCTGTGAAAGAGCGTCCCCGCTGCGTATTGCGGCCCGCGGCAGGCCGACGACGGGCGGGGATCAGTCCCGCAGGTCGGCGCAATGCTCCGCCGCCGTTTCAAATTCGAGCGTCACGTGGCGAATGCCCGCTGCGGCGAGCGTTGCCTTGAGCGCCGCCTTGACCTCGGCGAGGCGCTCGGTCGTCGACAGCACGACATGCGCCGTGAGGGCATTCTCGGTCGTACTGATCGCCCAGACATGGATGTGGTGCACGGCCGCGACCCCCTCGACGCGGCACATGGCCTGCTCGATCTTCGCCAGGTCGATCCCGTCGGGAACGCCGTCGAGCGAGAGGCGCAGGCTGTCGCGCGTAAGCGACCAGACCGACGCGATGATGACGCAGGCGACGGCCAGACCCACGATCGGGTCGATGAGTGTCCAGCCGGTCCACGAAATGACGAGGCCCGAAACGACGACGCCGATCGAGACCAGCGCATCGGCGGCCATGTGCAGGTAGGCGCCCCGGACATTCAGGTCGCGGTCCTTTTCCTTCATGAAGAGCCAGGCGGTGAATCCGTTGACCACGACGCCGATGCCGGCCGTCCAGGCGATGGCGCCGCCCTCGATCGGGGCGGGGTGCAGCAGGCGGCCGACGCTCTCGGCGACGATTACTCCCACGGCCACAAGCAGGATCATCGAGTTGAGCAGCGAGATGAGCACCGTGCTCTTCTTGTATCCGTAGGTGTAGCGCGGTGTGGCGGGGGCCTGCGCCAGGCGGAAGGCCAGCAGGGCCAGAAGCAGGCTTGCCACGTCGGAGAGGTTGTGTCCCGCATCCGACAGAAGCCCCATTGAGCCGTACCAGATGCCTACGGCAAACTCTACGACGACGAAGGCGACGTTGAGCGCGATGCCCGAGCGGAACGAACGGTTGAGCGACGCCACGGCGGGGTCGACCGCATGGTGATGATGTGCGTGTGTCATGACTGTGTATCGGTTATGGTCTCCTTGATTTCGGAGAGTTCGACCAGCTTGTTGACGATGGCGTAGATCGTAAGCCCCGCGGCGGAGTGGATCTGCAGCTTCGCGGCGATGTTGCGGCGGTGGGTGATGACCGTATGGGCCGAGATGCAGAGCGTGTCGGCGATCTGCTTGTTGGTCATGCCCTTCACCACGCAGACGATGATCTCCCGCTCGCGGGCGCTCAACGGCTCGGGCTTCGCCTGGCGCGGGGCGTCGGCCGCCAGCCGCTCGACGGCCGGGATGAAGATCTCGTCCTCGACGGCGTTGTGCGACGCCAGCTCCTGCTCGCAGGTGAAGATGTCGAACAGCACGCCGTTCAGCTCGTTCGTGCCGCCGGCAGGGTAATATTTGATGATGATATTCTTCAGTTCGCGCAGCCGCGTCTCCACCTGGTCGTGGTGGCGGCGGAAGATGTCGATCGAGTAGGACTCGTTCTTCTCGCCCGAAAGCAGCGACTCGACATAGGGGAAGACGGTCTTCTCCTCGTAGGCCATGTGACGGTCGACCTCGGCGACGTACTCGTCGAAGTAGCGCAGGATGGCGAACGAGACGTCGCTCAGGCTGCAATCGACCGCCTCGATCAGTTTGCGGCGGATGGCCGGCAGGCGGAAGCCGAGGAAGTAGCCGTGCGAATTGTGCAGATAGTCCGTCAGGGCGCGGACCGAGACCCCCTCGGCGAGCTCGGCGCCGTTGCCGAAGTTCATCAGCAGGTTCACCACCGCGAGGAACGTCGCCGTATCGACGCGGTTTTCGTCGCACACCTCGGCGATCGTCCTGTCGCCGAACCCGAGCGAGATGCCGAAGCGGCTCATCACCTGCAGGACCGGGTAGCGGTCGCACACCAGGTCGCACATTCTGTCTTCTCCCGTATAACCTCCCGACTTGTACATAGTTCGTTCTGCCGGCGCATTCCCGGCACTGCGGTATTCAATCATTTATTGCGGCCGGACCGCCGGCCCATTCCGGCGAACGGCATCACCCGCTCCGGCGGACAGTCCTCTCCTTTTCTCCTTATCTTTGCGGCGCAAAGATAAGGAGCGGAGATGCGCGGCGCAATACCTACATGTGGGTATTCTGCGCGATCAGCGGCGCGAGATGTCGACGTAGGTCGTCTGCAGCATCGTGCGGCCGATCTCCAGCAGCTCCGGATCGTCGCCCGAGACGGTCTGCTGCGTCGTGGCGTCCCACACGACCGCCCCCGAGGCGTCGACCACGCCGAACCCGTCGTTGAAGGTGTAGTAGGCGAACTTGCGCGGCGGGGCCGGCGCGAAGATGTCCTTGCTGTAGTCGTAGTCGTCGTGCGGAAGGCCCAGCTGGCCGAGCAGCGTGGCGCAGAGGTCGATCTGCGAGGCGTACTCCTCGACGACGCACGGGGCGGCAACGGCACCGCCCGTCCAGATCATCGGGATGCGGTGGCGCAGCGGCTCGTTGTAGGTCAGCGAGCGCGGGTAGGGGTAGCCGTGGTCCGCCACAAGGACCAGCAACAGGTTGTCCCACGCCGGCGAGGCCTTCAGCCGCTCGACCATGCGGCCCACACACTCGTCCGAGAAGGCGAAGGCGTTGAGCACCTTGTCGTCGAACTTCTCGTAGGGGACGTCGAAGGGCTTGTGGCTGCTCAGGGTGAGCAGCCCCGCGAGGAAGGGCTCGCCGCGCCGGTCCAGGTCGATCACCCGGTCGGCAAACCAGTCGCACATGACGGCGTCGTCGTAGCCCCAGTCGGACGGAAGCGCCGCGAAATGCAGGTCCTTCTGCCAGACGAGCTCCTGCCACCCCGTGGCGTACATGTAGGAGGCCTGATCCGTGAAGTTCAGGTCACCGCCGTAGGAGAAACTCGTGGCGTAGCCCGCGCTGTCGAGCGACCGCGCCAGCGAGGGCAGCGAGCGGCTCTTGCCCGGGAGTTTCATGATCGAGGTGCGCGTCTGCGCGGGGAAGCCGCTCAAAAGGGCCACCTCGCCGCGGTCCGTGCGGAAGGAGTTGGCAAAGAAGTTCTCGAACCAGATGCCCTCCTCCCGAAGCCGCCGCATGTGGGGCATGACGGGCTCGCCGTCGACCTGCTCATCCATCACCGTGCGGGCGAAGCTCTCGAGGATCACCACCACGACGTTGGGCCGCTGCGTGCGCAGCACGTGCCGCGCCGGGGCCGAGTCCGGACGGTTGCCGCGCAGCGCCTCGAACTTCGCGGCACGTGTCGGCTCGTCGTAGAAGGGGTATTCGGCCGCATAGTCCTTGTGGTCGCCCAGCGAGGAGAGGAACGAGAAGACGGGGTTGGTGGCGGCATGGTTCAGGAAGAGCACCGGGCTGAAGTAGACCTTCGAGACGTTGGCCACCGAGGCGCCCGTACCGCCGCGGATCGCCAGAAAGTCGAAACCCGCAAGCATCATCATGGCCAGCGACCCGAAGAGGGCGCCGAAGCCTCCGACGGGCTCGCCGTCGAAGAGCCGCAGCACGCGGCGGTAGCCCCAGATCATCGCCGCGGCATAGAGCGCAAAGAGCAGCAGCTGCCGCACGCCGAGCCAGAAATCGACGCTCGCCATCGCCTCCCGGGGATCGGCCAGGTAGATCAGGATCGTCGAGTCGAGGCGGAAGCCCCAGTGTTCATAAAGGGCGACATCCACGGCGAAGATCGCCGCCGTGACCAGCGCGATGAGGACGAAGTAGCCCGTCAGGATACCCCGCCAGAGGCGCTGCGGCAGCCGCACCCACAGCGAGAGCAGCGTTACGAGCAGCGGCACAACCGTCACGTAGCCCGCGACGGTCATGTCGAGCGACAGCCCGTGCCAGAGGACACGGCACCAGCCGCCGAATCCCGCTTCGGCGGCTTCGGCGGCGTAGTAGGCCAGAAAAACGGGTTTCTGCACGGCCATCATCACGACGGTGGCGGCAAAAACAACCAGTACGAACAACAGCTTTCTCTTCATTCCGTCCAACATTTACGGTTCGTGCGGGGGGGGGTCGCTCCGTGCGGAGCCCGGCCGAAGGGCGCGGATCAGATCTTCTCGCCGTAGGCCAGGTCGCCCGCGTCGCCGATGCCCGGAACGATGTACGAGCGCGAGGTCAGCTCCTCGTCGACGGCCGCCGCCCAGATCGTCGTCGTCTGACGCGGCATATTCTTCTCGACATAGTCGATCCCCTGCTCCGAGGCGATGACCGCCGCAACGTGCGTGTGGAGCGGCTCCCCGCCCCGCTCGCACAGCGCATTGTAGGCCAGCACGAGCGACGAACCCGTGGCCAGCATCGGGTCGACCAGCAGCAGCGTCTTGCCCTCGAGCGAGCCGCACGAGATGTACTCAACCTTCACGGTGAACTTGCCGTCCTTCGTGCTCTTGCGGTAGGCTGAGACAAAGGCGTTCTGCGCATCGTCGAAGTAGTTCAGGAAACCCTGGTGGTAGGGAAGGCCCGCCCGCAGGATCGTCGCGATGACCAGCCGGTCGTCGATCGTCTGCACGGTCGCCTCGCCCAGCGGCGTCTCCACGACACGGGGCGAGTAGTTGAGCGTTCTCGAAATCTCGTAGGCCGTCACCTCGCCGATGCGCTCCATGTTGCGGCGGAAACGCATCGAATCCCGTTGGATCGACTTGTCGCGGATCTCGGCGATGAATTTGTTGAGAACGGTGTTCTGCTGCGAGAGAATGTGCAATGTCATATCGGTTCTGTTTTGATGGTCAGTAGAGGAAGTTGTTGAAGGGGTAACGGCCGGCGTGGATCTCCCGCACCATGCCGTAGAGGTCCGTGCGGAACTTCTCGATGTTGGTCCGCGTCAGCGCCGAGAGGAAGATGCAGGGCGTATTGGCCCGGGCGATCCAGCTGCGCTTCAGCTCCTCGAGCGAGAGGTTCTCGCGCGTGGCGGGCGTCAGGTCGTCCTCCTCCTTCTTTACATAGGTGTAGGCATCGATCTTGTTGAAGACCAGGTAGACGGGCTTCTCCCCGGCACCGATCTCCTGCAACGTCTGCTTGACGACGGCGATCTGATCCTCGAACTGCGGGTGCGAGATGTCGACCACGTGCACGAGCAGGTCGGCCTCGCGCACCTCGTCGAGCGTCGACTTGAACGACTCGATCAGCTCCGTGGGCAGCTTGCGGATGAAGCCCACCGTATCCGAGAGCAGGAAGGGCAGGTTGTCGAAGACCACCTTGCGCACCGTCGTGTCGAGCGTCGCGAAGAGCTTGTTCTCGGCAAAGACGTCGCTCTTCGAGATGAGGTTCATGAGCGTCGACTTGCCCACGTTGGTGTAACCCACCAGCGCCACACGCACCAGCGAACCGCGGTTCGAGCGCTGCACGGCCATCTGGCGGTCGATCTTCCTGAGGTCCTCCTTCAACTTGGCGATGCGGTCGCGGATGATGCGCCGGTCGGTCTCGATCTCGCGCTCGCCCGCACCGCCGCGCGTGCCCGTGCCGCCGCGCTGCCGCTCGAGGTGGGTCCACAGGCCCGACAGCCGCGGCAGCATGTATTCGTAGTTGGCCAGCTGCACCTGCGTCTTGGCGTAGGCCGTCTGGGCCCGCGACATGAAGATGTCGAGGATCAGGCGCGTGCGGTCCAGAATGCGGCACGGCATCGCCTTCTCGATGTTGCGCGTCTGCGACGGCGAGAGTTCGTCGTCGAAGATCGCCACGTCGATCTCCTCGTCACGGCACCAGGCGGCGATCTCCTCCAGCTTGCCGGGCCCCACGTAGATGCGGGCCGAGGGCTGCGGCAGCCGCTGCATGAACCGCCTGACAGCCCGGATATCGGCCGTCTCGGCCAGAAACTCCAGCTCGTCGAGGTACTCCTCGGCCTGACGCACCGGCTGCCCGTCGCGCACGACGGAGACCAGCACGGCCCGCTCGCAGGGGGTGGCAGGGCCGTCGGCCGGAGCAGTATGTCTGTTCTGTTTCTCTTCCAAATCGAATCGTTTTTAGGGTTGCGGAGTCGCCGCCGTCGACGGCCGGCCCGGCATCTGCACCCGGGAACGTCGTCCCGATGCAAATCCGATGCTGAATATGGCTAAAAATAAGGGTATCCCGCCCGAAAGCCGGATACCCTCCATAGGAAAGAACGCACCATCAGTTCTGTACGCGGAAGTCGACGGGCAGGGTATACTTCACGCGCACCACTTGGTTGCGCTGCTTGCCGGGCGACCACTTCGGCGACTTGCTCAGCACGCGGATGGCCTCCTCCGAGAGCGAACGGTCGGGCGTCTGCAGCACCTGGATGTTGGTCAGACGGCCGTCCTTCTCGATCACGAACGTCAGCACGACGCGGCCCTGAATACCGTTCTCGAGGGCGATCTGCGGGAACTTCACGTTCTGCTGTACCCAGTTGCGGAACGTGTTGAGGTCGCCGCCCTGGAACGAAGGCATCGTCTCGGCCACCAGGAACGGCTGGTCGTCCTCGATCACCTCCTCCTCGATAGCCACCTGCTGGATGACGTCGGCCTCCTGATCGAAGTCGACGAACGTGATGTCCGTCTCGATCTGCGTGTCGTTGGTCACCACCTCGAGGATGTCGGCGATCACCTTCACCTCGACCTTCTTGGGAGCCTCGGGCTGCTTCTCCGGCTGGCGGGTAATCTCGGTGATTTCGGTCTCGACCGGAGCCGTCTCCGTCTCGATCTGCTCGATGCGATACTCCTTCGGCGTGTAGCTGAAGGCACCGATCACCGCAACAAGCGCAATGATAAGTCCGATTTCAAGCAAAAGACCGCGTTTGTTCTGCAGGTCCGCTTTGGGCGATTTCTTGATTTCCATCTATCCGTAATTTTAATTGTTGTTCTGCCTTCGGATCGCCTTGCCGCACGGCAAAGCAGCGTATGGGTACGCTATGCACCACAAATATAGGGATAAAAATCCAAAAACGAACCATCCGTCCGCAAAAATATTCATTTTTTGCCTACTTTTGTGCTGACAAACGGCCAATGCGCACCGACATGACACCCAAAGAGACCCTGTACGGCAAGAATCCGGACGAACTGGCGGCCCTCTGCGCCGCGGAGGGCATGCCCCGCTTCGCGGCCCGGCAGATCGCCCGCTGGCTCTACGTGCGCCACACCGAGGAGCCGCAGCGCATGACCGACCTGTCGGCCGCAAGCCGCGCCCGGCTCGCCGAGCGCTTCACGACGGCGCTGCACGCCCCCGAGCGGGTCACCGTCTCGGCCGACGGCACAAAGAAGTACCTCTTCCGCACGGCGCAGGGCCACTTCATCGAGTCGGCCTACATCCCCGACGGCGAGCGGGCCACGCTCTGCGTCTCGTCGCAGGCCGGGTGCCGCATGGGCTGCCGCTTCTGCGCCACGGGACGGCAGGGGCTGCAGCACAGCCTTTCGGCCGCCGAAATCCTCAACCAGATCGTCTCGCTGCCCGAGCGCGACCGCCTGACGAACGTCGTCTTCATGGGCATGGGCGAGCCGCTGGACAACCTCGACAACGTGCTGCGGGCGCTCGGGATCATGACTGCCGACTGGGGCTTCGCCTGGTCGCCCACGCGCATCACCCTCTCGACGGCGGGCGTCGTGCCGGCGCTGCGGCGCTTCCTCGACGAGACAAAGGTCCACCTGGCCGTCAGCCTCCACAACCCCGTACACGAGGAGCGGGCCGCCATCATGCCCGTCGAGCGGGCGTGGCCCATTGCCGAAGTGGTCGACATCCTGCGCGGGTACGACTTCACGCACCAGCGCCGCGTCTCGTTCGAGTACATCCTCATGAGCGGGCTGAACGACTCGCCGCGCCACATCCGCGCGCTGTGCCGCCTGCTCGACGGCATCAAGTGCCGCATCAACCTCATCCGCTTCCACAAGATTCCCGGATCGCCCTACTTCTCGCCCCCGGACGAGGAGATCGTCCGCTTCCGCGACACGCTCACGGCCAAAGGCATCCAGACGACGATCCGCGCCTCGCGCGGCGAGGACATCCAGGCCGCCTGCGGGCTGTTGAGCACGCAGGAGCTGGAGCGGCACAACGGCTGACGGCGCCGACCTCGCAAGGGCGGAAGCGCCGCCGCGAGCCCGCCGATACGGAGCAGGGGGGGGCTGTCACGATGCCGTCGGCCCGAAACGGGGAGGCTATGGACCGGCAGTCGGCCCGAAACGGACATCCCGGCGCGGTAGTTGCACGCCGGAATTCAAACACACACGCTGAAGATGAAAAAGAGACTGCTGATGCTCCTGCTGCTGCTCGGCCCGCTCGGCGCCGCGGCACAGGTACGTTTCGAGACCAAATCCACGGACGCCGTGCGCGAGATGGCCCTGCGCAGCGGCAAGCTGGTGCTCATCGACCTCTACGCCTCGTGGTGCCCGCCCTGCCAACTGATGGAGCGCGAGGTCTTCTCGCTGCGCGAAGTCGGCGAATTTGTCGAGGCACGCTTCGTTGCGGCGAAGTACGATGTCGACAAGTACACGGGCCGCGCGCTCATGCGCCGCTACGGCAGCGGGTCGATTCCGCTCTATCTGGTCTTCGACACCGACGGCAACCTGCTGGGGCGCATCACGGGGGCTTCGGACGCCGAGACCTTCATGCGCAACCTCGCCCGCATCGCCGACAGCGCCCGGAAGCAGGAATAACGGCCGGAAAGTACAATCTGCCAACCCAAAGAGCAAGCGTCACCGCCGGCGGAACGTCCCTGCAACGGCATGCAGCAACCACAGATTGAGCGCTGCAACGACCGCGCCTGACACGCCGCACAACAGATATTCCCGAAGGTCAAAGACCCGGGAAACAATCAGCCGGTGCAGCATCCAACCGCAGACGGCCAACGCCGGAATGGACGAAACGACAGCCGGAAATATCCGGCCAACGACCGCCCATTGGACAAGATGTCCCGCCAAATGCAGGGCAAAGGCCAGGAAAAGGGCCAGCCACGGATAATAATCGTGTGAAATGAAGGCATAAGCGGTCACAAGCAGGAGCAGCGCCAGCTCCTCGGCCGCCATGCAGGCAAAGCGGCTCCGCGAAAGCGATGCAGCCCGATCCGTCCAATCCGCCATGCGAGGGAAACGCCGCCGGAGAAAATTCCGGTTGCGCCCCAGCCACGAGGGAAGGAAAAGGGCCTCTTCGGCATCGTGCGCCACAAACAGGACAGGCAAGGCCCACAACAACAGATCCGGGAGCTGCTCCGCCGCCATCAGCGTTTGGGGGTATAGACCACCTTTTTCGTCTCGAAGAACTCCTCGTCGAAGAAGCGCGGGATGTCGTAGATGTACCACCGCTTGCCGGTGCGGCCCAGCTCCTCGGCCAGATCGCCCCCCTTCAGATAGAGGATACCGTTGGGCAGCGAACCCCGCTCACCCGGCTCGATGAGTTTCCACACCCAGCCGACAAATTCGGGCATGGCCGTCACGGCCCGCGAAACGACATAGTCGAAACGTTCGGTGAGCGTCTCGACCCGCACCGTGCGTGCCTCGAGGTTCTCCAGGCCGAGCGAGCGGGCGACCCCCTCGACGACGGTGATCTTCTTGCGGATCGAGTCGGCGGCCAGGAAGTGCGCCTCGGGGAAGAGGATCGCCAGCGGCACCGACGGGAAGCCGCCGCCGCACCCCACGTCGAGGATGCGCGCCCCGGGGGCGAAGGTGCAGACCCGCGCGATGGCGAGCGAGTGCAGCACGTGCCGCAGGTACAGCTGGTCGAAGTCCTTGCGCGAGACGACGTTGATCTTCGCGTTCCAGTCGGCGTAGAGGTCCCACAGCGCCGCAAACTGCTCGCGCTGACGCGGCGTCAGGTCGGGAAAGTATTTCAGGATCAGTTCCATGGCGGTTGTATTTCCGATTCTGCCCCGAGGGTCTGCGCACCCCGGCGGGCTTGTCCGTTCCGTTTTCGGTGCCGGCCGCGGCCGTCACTTCTCGCCCTCGACGATCATACGGCACATCTGTTCGCGGGCGCGGTGTATCTGTGTCTTGACCGTGCCGAGCGGCAGCGAGAGCTTCGCGGCAATCTCCTCGTAGGAGTATTCGTCGAAGAAGCGCATCAGGATGAGCTGCCGGTAGCGCGGCGCGAGGCGTTCGAGGTAGTGTTCGATCTGCCGGCGCTGCTGGAGGTTGATGAAGCTCTCCTCGGGGGTCGGGGCGTTCGAGGCCGGGGCCGCGAAGCGCTCGTCGATGGGCAGGTCCTCCTGCCGGCGCCGCACGTAGTCGATGAAGGTGTTGCGCGCGATGGTGTAGACCCACTGTCCGAAGGTGTAGTCCGGACGGTAGCGGTGCAGGTTGATGTAGACCTTGATGAAGGTCTCCTGCAGCAGGTCGTCGGCATCGTTCACGCCCCCCAGCCGCTGCACGAAGAGCCGGTAGATGGCGTCGCGGTAGCGGTTGAAAAGGTACTCGAAGGCCACGTCGTCGCCCTCGAGCACCCGTGCCACGAGCTGCCGGTCGTCGGCTACGATGTAGTCGGCTATCTCCATACGCGGTCGTCCCGGCGCAGCAGCATCACCCCGAGGGCCAGCGCCCACAGCGGGCTCAAAAGGTCATAAATGAAATAGCGGCTCATGAGGCGCTCCTCGCCCAGCCGCTGCGCAATGCGGCGCACCTCGACGAAGACCGTCACGTAGCGTGCCACGAGCAGCAGCAGCGCCCCCAGCTTGTACTCGAGCGGCATGACGGCCACGGCGCAGAGCACCGCGAGGAAGAAGAGCGAGCGCGAACCCAGCTCCCACTGGATGTAGTTCTTGACCGCCTGCGGATAGAAGCGGAAGGCCGAGCCGTAGTAGCGCAGGTTGCCCATCCACCAGCTCATGCCGCCCCACACCTTCTCGCGCAGCGTGGCCCGCGGCGAGAGGATGACGCTCACGTTGTCGCGCGTCATGACCTGCTGCAGGAAGAGGTCGTCCTCGCCGATGTTCATGTTCAGGTGGCTGAAGCCGTTGGCGCCGAAGTAGACATGCTTCGTGAAGCCGAAGTTGTGGAGGATGCCCCGGTAGGGACGCCGCCGCACGGCCCGCGCGATCCAGTCCACGGCGTGCATCATGCGCCACGTGCGCATCATGTAGTTCGTGAAGCCCTTGCGGCGCTCGACGCCGCAGTAGCCCAGGACGATGTCGCCCCGCATGAAGCCCTTGGCCATGAGCGAGAGCCAGCGGTCGGTCTGCGGGCAGGCGTCCGTCGACGTGAAGACCATGCACTCGTAGTGCGCCGACTTGATGCCCACGTTCAGGGCCATCTTGCGCGAGATGGGGAAGCGCGGGTCGAGGTGAATCTTCGTCGTCGTGATGAGCGGGAACGACTGCTTGAGCCGCACCAGGTCGGCATAGAAGTCGGTGTCGTGGCCCACGTAGACGATTACCACCTCGAAGTCGGGGTAGCTCTGCGCCAGAATGAGCGGCAGGCGCTCCTCGACGAACGAGTAGTCCTCCGAGAACATCGGCACGATGACCGACACGGGCGGTTCGGTCTCGCGGACCGTCGGCCGGCGGTTGTTCCTGTAACCCGGGATGCGGCCGTAGACGAAGATATAGTAGTAGAGCTGCACGCCCAGCAGCAGGAGCAGCACCCCCGCAAGGGCGATGCCCTCCCAGCCGTAGCAGGTCAAAATACGTTCGATGAGTTGCATGTTGACGAAATATGCGCCAAAGATAGAAATATTTTGCGTATTTTTGCCGCACAGATGAGCATGAAATTTACAGTCGAACACCAGGACCCGGCGTCGCACGCCCGGGCGGGGAGCCTGCAGACCGACCACGGCGTCGTCCGCACCCCGATCTTCATGCCCGTAGGCACGGCGGCGACCGTCAAGGGCATCTTCCACCGCGACGTGCGCGACGAGGCGCACGCGCAGATCATCCTCGCGAACACCTACCACCTCTACCTGCGGCCCGGCATGCAGATCATCGAACAGGCCGGCGGCGTGCACCGCTTCTCGACGTGGGAGGGCCCGATGCTGACCGACAGCGGCGGCTTCCAGGTCTTCTCGCTCGCGGCCTGCCGCAAGCTCAAGGAGGAGGGGTGCTACTTCCGCTCGCACATCGACGGATCGAAGCACCTCTTCACGCCCGAGAGCGTTATCGACACCGAACGCACGATCGGCGCCGACATCATGATGGCCTTCGACGAGTGCCCCCCGGGCGATGCGCCGCGCGACTATGCGGCCCGCTCGCTCGACCTGACGGAGCGCTGGCTCGACCGCTGCTTCAACCGCTACCACCAGACCGCGCCCAAGTACGGCCACTACCAGGCGCTCTTCCCCATCGTGCAGGGGTGCACCTACCCCGACCTGCGGATCCGCGCCGCCGAGAATGTCCAGCGCTACAACGCCGACGGGTACGCCATCGGCGGGCTGGCCGTGGGCGAGCCGACGGAGGTGATGTACGAGATGATCGAGGTGGTGAACGCCGTCCTGCCCGAGGACCGGCCCCGCTACCTGATGGGGGTCGGCACACCGGTGAACATCCTTGAGGGAATCGAGCGCGGCGTGGACATGTTCGACTGCGTGATGCCCACGCGCAACGGCCGCAACGGCCAGCTGTTCACGGCCGAGGGGGTCATCAACATCCGCAACAAGAAGTGGAAGGCCGACTTCTCGCCCATCGACCCCGAAGGCACGGCCTTCGTCGATACGCTCTACTCGAAGGCCTACCTGCACCACCTCTGCACCTGCGGCGAGATGCTCGCCGCGCAGATCGCCTCGCTGCACAACATCGCCTTCTACCTGCGGCTGGTCACGATGGCCCGCGAGCATATCGCGGCCGGGGACTTCAAGGCGTGGAAGGAGGCGATGGTCCCGCGCCTCACGCGCCGGCTGTAACCGCCGGGGCGAGGCCGGGTCATCCGCACGCAAAAGCGCCGTCAGCCCGACAGGGCCGGCGGCGTTTTCCTTTGGAACGCGGATTGGAGCGCGGAAGCGGGGATCAGCGGGACACCGTCACAGCACGCCCCACCCGCAGGCAGAGCAGGTAGAGGGCTGCGACTGCCACAAGGCATACGGTCTCCCAGGCGGACACCGTGCGCAGCAGCTCGGCCGAAGCGCCGTCCATCACGCGGTAGTACACGACAACTCCGGGAACCAGCATCGCCGCAATGCAGGCGGCGAGGAACCAGCCGGAAGCCTTCACCCGGCGGTCGGCGGCCCGGAGCTCCGGGGCGGAAGCCTGCGCGGCGCGCAGCTGCGCACGCCGTGTGCGGGCAAGCAGCACGACGACGCTCGGCGGGCAGATCAGGATCGGCAGCAGCCACCACGCCGACCAGCCGTTGCGTCCCGCGCCGCGGAAAAAGGTTACCAGCGCATAGAGATACCAGGCAAAGAGAACGCAATAGAGAAGAATCGTCCACATAGGCTCTCTGTTTTTGTTAAAGGACAGGATGATACCCCCAAGGGAGGGCTTGTGGCAAATATAAAAAAACAGAGACAAAAACAAATTCCGCTGGCCGTTTTTTCGCGTCGCGGACCGGAATCGGGCGGCAAAGTTCCAGCCCGCAGGAACGCGGCACCCCTTCCGCCGCCATTTTTTGGAAAAAGCGCACGGATTTCGCGCGAAATGTCGTACATTTGTGGGCTATGAGACTGAAATTCCCCGGATTCAAAATCCTGGACCGCTACATACTCGGCAAGTTCCTCGCCACGTACTTCTTCGCCATCGCGATGATTATCATCGTCGTCGTGCTCTTCGACTACGTGGAGAAGGTCGATGACTTCACGGAGCTCCACGCCCCCTTCAAGGCCGTGATCTTCGACTACTACCTCAACTTCATCCCCTTCTTCATCAACCAGTTCAGCGGCCTTTTCACCTTCATCGCCTGCATCTTCTTCACCTCGAAGATGGCCTACCAGACCGAGATCGTCGCCATGCTCTCGGGCGGCATGTCGTTCCGCCGCCTCATGTGGCCCTACTTCCTCGGCGCCCTGATCATCGGCTCGCTCTCGCTCGCCCTCAACCTCTGGCTCATCCCCATCTCGCAGCGACACATCGTCGACTTCGAGTCGCAGTACCTCCGCCGCAAGCAGAACGCCCGCTACGACCAGCACATCTACCGGCAGATCGAACCCGGCACGTTCGCCTACATCCGCGGCTACAACGGCAGCTCGCACCGCGCCCTCTTCTTCGTGTTGGAACACTACGAGAACGGCTCGATCACCCACTCGCTCGAGGCCGCCGACGCCAAGGTCGACCCCCAGACCCGCCGCTGGACCGCCCCGCGATACACGCGCCGCGACTTCGACTCGCTCGGCGTCGAACACTTCGAGCAGTACCGCAACCTCGACACGCTCATCAACCTCGAGGTCTCCGAACTGGGCGAGATCAACGACCTGATCCAGACGATGAACATCTCCGAGCTCAACGACTTCCTCGCCCAGCAGCAGGCCAAGGGCTCCGACTCGATCAACATCATCCAGGTCGAACGCCACGCCCGCTACGCCTACCCGCTCTCGACCTTCATCCTGACGCTCATCGGCGTGTCGCTCTCCTCGCGCAAGGTGCGCGGCGGAACCGGCCTGCACATCGGCATCGGAACGGGTCTCTGCTTCTCGTACATCCTCTTCAACCGCTTCTTCGAGGAGTTCGCCAAGAGCGGAACCCTCCCGCCCGGGCTGGCCGTCTGGCTGCCCAACATCATCTACCTGGGCATTGCCGTCTACCTCTACCGGAAAGCACCGAAATAACACCCGACCCATGAAGAATCCCGCATACTACAAGGAGCGCTGGCCGCTGCTCTTCAACCTGGCGATGATCGTCGCGATCATCCTCATACTGGCCGTCGCGGCACACCTCGTCATGCAGATCGGCACGCGCCACGGCGCCCGCCGCACCGTACCCGACTTTGCCGGCATGCCCCTCAAGACGGCCCTTGCCGAGGCGCAAAAACGCGACCTGAAGATCCACGTCAACGACTCGCTCTTCGTGCCGGCCTACGAGGGCGGCATCGTCCTCGACCAGCTGCCCGAGCACGGCGTCGAGGTCAAGCCCGGGCGCACGGTCTACATCACGATCAACTCCTTCCGCCAGAAGATGGTCCCCGTGCCCTACGTCGCGGGACGCTCGCTGCGCCAGGCCAAGAACATGCTCGAAATCGCCGGACTGGAGATCGCCGAGCTGGTCTACCGCCCCGACATGGCCACGAACTACGTGCTCGAAGAGTACCTCGACCGCGAGCCCGTGCTGCCGGAGAGCCGCCTCGAGGCCGAGATGGGCAGCGGTGTGACGCTCCACGTCGGCATCGCGGAGGGGGCCGGGCCGACCGTCGTACCCCAGCTCGTCGGGGCGCCCCTGCAGGCGGCGAAGGGGCGACTCTGGGAGACGGGCCTCAACGTCGGACGCATCGACTTCGACGAGGGGGTGAACCTGCTCAACCAGAAGGATGCCCGCGTCTACATCCAGACCCCGGCGGCCGAGTACAACGCCGCCCCCGGTTCGCGCGTGGACATCAGGCTGACGCTCGACACGAAGAAGGTGGCCGAGAGCCGGGCCGCGGCAGAGAAGCGTGCCCGCGAGATCGCCGAAGAGCGCATGCGGCTCGAGGAGGAGCGGGCCGATTCGCTGGCGCAGGCCGCACTGGAGCGGGGTTTCGTCCTGCCGCCCGAGGCGAAGACGCCGACGGAAAGCAATGAAACCGAATCGGAAACCGACGCATTCTTCTACTGATGACCGACACGCGACATACGGAGACCGTGCGCGACGCCGCCCGTCCCGACCTGAACGACGAGCTGAACGGGCAGACGGAGACGGGATCGGACGCCGGGGAGGACGCGGACAGCACGGACGACACGGACGATGACGAGGGGGCGGGGCTCTACGAGCACTTCGCCGTGGTGGCCGACAAGGGACAGACCCCCATGCGGCTCGACAAGTTCCTCACCGTGCGCATGGAGCACTGCTCGCGCAACCGCATCCAGGCGGCGGCCGACAGCGGCAACATCCTCGTCAACGGCAAGGCCGCGAAGTCGAGCTACAAGGTCAAGCCGCTCGACGACATCCGCATCGTGCTGCCCTATCCGCGGCGCGAGGTGGAACTGCGTCCGGAGAACATTCCGCTCGACATTCCCTACGAGGACGACGACCTGCTGATCGTCAACAAGCCCGCGGGGCTGGTCGTCCATCCGGGCGTGGGCAACTACACGGGCACGCTCGTCAACGCGCTGATGTACCACCTGCAGGGCACCGACATCGTCGGCGACGGCGAGCTGCGCGCCGGGCTCGTGCACCGCATCGACAAGAACACCTCGGGGCTGCTCGTCATCGCCAAGAACGAGCAGGCGCACGCCCGGCTGGCCAAGCAGTTCTTCGACCACACGATCACGCGCCGCTACGTGGCCCTCGTATGGGGCAACTTCGAGGCCGACGAGGGGACCATCACCGGGAACATCGGGCGCAGCCCCCGCGACCGGCAGAAGATGTATGTCTTCGCCGACGGATCGGACGGCAAGCACGCCGTGACGCACTGGCGTGTGTTGAAGCGCTACGGCTACGTGACGCTCGTGGAGTGCCGCCTCGAGACGGGGCGCACGCACCAAATCCGCGTCCACATGGCCTGGCAGGGGCACCCGCTCTTCAACGACGAACGCTACGGCGGCGACCGCATCCTCAAGGGCACGACCTTTGCCAAGTACCGGCAGTTCATCGAAAACTGCTTCGCAACGATGCCCCGGCAGGCGCTGCATGCCCGTTCGCTGGGCTTCGAGCACCCGACAACCCACCGCGAGATGCTCTTCGAGAGCGAACTGCCGGAGGATTTCCGCGCCGTGCTGGCCAAGTGGGACAGCTACACCGCAGGATCGACACCCGAAGCGGCCGCCACGGAGCCGTAGCCCCGACCGTCAGACACAGCAACAAACCATGTTTCTGCCTACGACCATCAAGGAGGTGCGCGCCCGCGGATGGGACGCACTCGACGTCATCCTCTTCACGGGCGACGCCTACATCGACCATCCGGCCTTCGGCGCCGCGGTCATCGGCCGCCTGCTCGAGGCCGAGGGGTACCGTGTGGCCGTCGTGCCCCAGCCCAACTGGCGGGACGACCTGCGGGACTTCACCAAGCTGGGGACACCGCGGCTCTTCTTCGGCGTCACGGCCGGGGCCATGGACTCGATGGTCAACCACTACACGGCCAACCTGCGGCTGCGCCACGACGACGCCTACACGCCGGGCGGCAAGGCGGGATTCCGCCCCGACTACGCCGTGACGGTCTACTCGCGCATCCTCAAGCGGCTCTATCCCCACACGCCGGTAGTGGTCGGCGGCATCGAGGCCTCGCTGCGCCGACTGACCCACTACGACTACTGGAGCGATGCGCTCAAGCCCTCCGTGCTGGCCGAGGCGGGCGCCGACCTGCTGATCTACGGCATGGGCGAGCGCGTCGTCGAGCAGGTGGCCCGCACGCTGCGCAACGGATACAACGCCAAGCTGCTGCGCAAGCTGCGGCAGGTGGCCTTCCTCGCCGACGAGGAGTATGTCGCGCGGCTCGACCCCGCGCGGACGATCCGCCTGCACTCCTTCGAGGAGTGCTGCCGCGACAAGCGCGCCTTCGGCGAGAACTTCACCGTCATCGAGACCCAAAGCAACCTCATGGAGCCCGAGGCAACGCTCGTAGAGGCGGTGGGCGACCGCTATGTCGTCGTCACGCCGCCCCACGCGACGATCACGACCGAGGAGCTCGACCACTCGTTCGACCTCCCCTACGAGCGGGCGCCCCATCCGCGCTATGCGGGCAAGGGCGACATTCCGGCGTGGGAGATGATCCGCTTCTCGGTAAACATCCACCGCGGCTGCTTCGGCGGCTGCGCCTTCTGCACCATCTCGGCCCATCAGGGCAAGTTCGTCACCTCGCGCAGCGAGCGGTCGATCCTCGCCGAGGTGGAGCGTGTCGTGCGGATGCCGGGCTTCAAGGGGTATCTCTCCGACGTCGGGGCCCCGTCGGCCAACATGTACCGCATGGGCGGGCGCGACCGGAGGCTCTGCGCGCGCTGCCGCCGCGCCTCGTGCCTCCATCCGAAGCGCTGCCCGAACCTCGACAACGACCACCGGCCGCTGCTGGCGCTCTACGAGAAGATCCGCGCCGTGAAGGGGATCAAGAAGGCCTTTGTCGGCAGCGGCATCCGCTACGACCTGTTCGACGACTCGCCCTACCTCGAGACGGTTATCCGCCACCACACCTCGGGACGGCTGAAGGTGGCGCCCGAGCACACCGAGGAGCATGTGCTGCAACTGATGCGCAAGCCCCCCTTCGCACTCTTCGAGCAGCTGAATGCCGATTTTCACCGCATCTGCCGCCGCGAGGGGCTCCCCTACCAGTTGATCCCCTACTTCATCTCGTCGCACCCCGGCTGCACGGAGCAGGACATGCGGGCGCTGGCCGACAAGGTGCTCGGACGGCTGCACTTCAACCTCGAGCAGGTGCAGGACCTCACCCCCACGCCGATGACCCTCTCGTCGGTGATGTTCTACACGGGCGAGAACCCCTATACGCACGAGAAGGTCTACGTCGCCCGCTCGCAGGAGGAGAAGCGGCGGCAGAAAAGCTACTTCTTCGGCGGGAAGATGGCGGCCCCGGGCAGACCGGGCGGGCCGGGTGGACCAGGTGCTTCGGGTGCTTCGGGTACTTCGGGGCGGCGCAGCGTGCGACCGGCTGTACACGCGGCAGGCGGTGCGGTCCGGCACAACGGCGAAAAGGCGGCCTCGCGGCAAGGATTCCGCCCGCCGCGGCACGCCGGATCGGGCACCGGAACGACTTTCCGCAAGAAGCGGTAGCGCCGGCCGGCACCGACTACAGGCAAACTTTTCGGGCCATCTTTCCGACAGCCTACCGGAGGGACGGCGGGCAATCTTACCGGCTGCCGTTCCGACAAGGAGCCGACCGCAGCCCCCGACATTCCACAAGGGAACTCCCCATGAACAAAAATCCCCGCTCCGGGCCGAAGGATCGGTATCCGGAGCGGGGTTTGCGTATCGATCGGACAGCGGCCGGAGCGCAGCGGCTGTTCTGCAACCGGAGCGCGGCGGCCCTCCTGCGGCCGGTTATGCCCACATGGGTTTCAGCACGCCGAAGAGCAGCACGGCGATCACGAAGGTCACGACGATATTGAAGCACTGCGCCGTGAGGAAGGCCCACAGGGCGTTGCGGTTCTCCTTCGAGATGATCTCCTTGAGGCGCGTCTCGAGCCCCACGCAGACGAACGCCAGCGAGAAGAAGAGCGTCGAGAACATCTTGGCGACAGCCGGTTCGGCCAGCTTGCCCCGGGCGTCGGGCGTGAAGAGCCCGTAGCTCTGGCAGAGGCTGAAGAGGAGCGAGGCGGCGACGAAGCCGAGGATGAACTTCGGGAACTTCTCCCAGACGATGCCCGCCGAGGGGCGGGCGCCGCCCTGCTCGCCGCGCGTCGAGAGGTAGAGGGCGATGAAGAAGGCCACGACGCCGATCAGCACGTTCTGCGCCGCCTTGATGATGACGGCGTGCCGGTTGGCCAGGTCGCTCACCATCATGCTCGAGGCCGCCACGCCCGACGTCGTGTCGATCGTGCCGCCGATCCACGCGCCGGCGACCTCCTGCACCGTCTCCGGATTGTCGAAGAGCAGCGGCAGCAGCCACGAGGCCAGCCACGGCATGAGGTAGATCATCGGGACGACGACGATCAGCACGAGCGAGACGATGTAGGACAGCTTGCGGTCGTCACCGCCCGCCACGCGCGCCGCAGTGATGCAGGCCGAGACGCCGCAGATCGAGACGCCGCTCGAGAGGATCATCGCCGTGCGCCGGTCGACGCGCATGCGCCGCGAGACCCGGTAGGCGAAGAACCAGACGACGGCCACGACGAGGCAGGCCTGCACCAGGCCGAAGATGCCCGACTTCATGACGTCGCTGAAGAGGATCGTGGCACCGAGGCAGACGACGCCGATCTTGATGTAGAACTCGCCCTGGATTGCGGGCTTCATCCACGCGGGAACGTGCCACACGTTGCGGATCAGCAGGCCGAAGAGCACCGAGAAGAAGACCGACTCGAAGCCGTAGTAGGCCACCGCGGGAATCTTGGCCACGACCTGCGCCAGCAGCGAGACGGCGAAGACCACGACGAGCGACGGCAGCAGCCCCCGCATCGGACGGCGCAGCAGCGCCATGCCCGCATAGAGGACAATGAGGACGATCACGAACAGCAGGGCGATGTTGTACCAGGCGACTTCGCCCACGAGCGTCGAGGGGACATTCGGCAGCCGGTCGGGAATCAGCAGCGCCAGCGCCAGCAGCGGGATCGAGACCCAGACGACGACCCAGTCCTCGACACGGAGTTTTTCAAGCAGGGTTTTCATGGATGGCAGGGGTTGTTTCGGATGGTTTGACGGGTTCAGAAGATGCCGGTGAGGATCACGGCGACGACGTTGCGGTCCGTCATGCCCGGAGCGGCGTAGTGTTCATAGGTGTAGTTGAGCTGGCAGCGCAGCGGCCTGACGGGGTGCCACAGGATGCCGGCGGTCCAGTTCGTCTGGCGCGAATCGGCCGAGGCGGTATCCGGGAGCAGCGTGTCGTAGCGCACGACGGGCATCAGCGTCGGGGTCAGGCGCACGCCGCCCAGCACGTACCAGCCCGAGCTGTCGAACGTCCCGGCGGCGTACTCCTCCGTGGCGGCATAGCCCGTGCGGCCGCCGATCCACTCGCCGCGCAGCACGCCGCGGCCGCGGTCGTAGCAGACTCCGGCGCTCACGCGCTGCCGCTCGAGGCAGTCGGCACCGTACTCGCCGCCGTACCACGATCCGGAAAGGGTCAGCCCCCGCACGGGGCGGAGGGTCAGCCGCGCCACGACATCCTTCGAGCGGTTGTTGTCCCGCAGGTTGATGCCGGCGCCGTTGAGCACACCCACGTCGTAGGAGAGCAGCGCCCGCTCCCCGCAGGGGAAGAAGCTGCCGTGGAGCGTGAGGCCCATGTCGCGGCCCGTATCCTTGAGCGTCTCGCCGCCCTGCATCACGCCGCCGACGTAGCGGCCGCCGATCGGCTCGGCAAAGCCCATGAGCCGCTGCAGGGCCAGCGGGTACTCGATCAGCTCGAATTTCAGGGGGACGTAGTCGGTGTTCTCGATCGTGAAGGGGATCTTGTACTCGCCCAGCTTGAAGTTCAGCTGCCGGAAGGGTTTGTAATGAAGGTAGGCGTCGACGATCTTGGGCGAGGAGGCGAACTCCAGCTGCACGCGGTAGTCGAGCTTGCGCGCAATGTCGCCCCGCAGGTCGAGGCGCACGCGCTTGATGAAGAACGACGAGCTCCCGTCGCTCCATTCGTAGCCCGCCTGCACGTAACCCGAGAGGCGGGGAAGGCGGTCGAGTCGTGCGTCGCGAGCCGCAGCCTGCGCCTTCAGCGCCGCGACTTCGGCCGCCAGCGACTCGAGCGAGGGGGTTTCGGCGGCAGGGGCTGCCGCGGAAGCCGGGACGGGAGCCGTCCCGACAACGGATGCGCCGGTTGCCGGAGCGGCGGCGGGAAGCTCCGCGGCCGGCTGTCCGGCCCGGGCCCCGAGCGACCACGCGAGCAGCGCAAGGGTCAAAAGAGGTTTCATAAACGGGAGATTGGGGTTTTCACCGCAAAGGTCGCAACTCCGCGCCAAACAGGCAATACGCGAAAATACCTAAAAAGGGGCCGGGCAATGCCCGGCCCCGACGCTTGCGGTAAGGATTTTTGGTGAACTTTTTATTTTACGGCCGACGGAGCGGGGAGCGGGGTGTGCAGGGTGCGGGACATGCCGCAGGACGAAACCGCAGGCATCCGCCCGCCGGGTCCGCCGCCGGGAAGCGTGTCAGAGGCGGTTGGTCAGGTCCTGCACCAGCTCGCCGTCGAACAGGTGCAGCACCCGGTGCGCATAGGTCGAGTCGTGCTGCGAGTGGGTCACCATGATGACCGTCGTGCCGTCGTGGTTCAGCTCCGAGAGCATCTCCATCACCTCGCGGCCGTTCTTCGAGTCGAGGTTTCCGGTGGGCTCGTCGGCGAGGATCAGCTTGGGATTCGCCACCACGGCGCGGGCGATGGCCACGCGCTGCTGCTGACCTCCGGAGAGCTGCTGCGGGAAGTGCTCGGCCCGGTGCGAGATATTCATGCGGCTCAGAATCTCGTTCACGCGGCGCTTGCGCTCGGCAGCCTTCACGCGCAGGTAGATCAGCGGCAGTTCGACGTTCTCGAAGACGTTCAGCTCGTCGATGAGGTTGAACGACTGGAAGACAAAGCCGATGTTGCCCTTGCGGAAGCGCGTGCGATCCTTTTCGCGCAGCGTGGCCACCTCGCGGCCGAGCAGCTGGTAGCTGCCCGACGTGGGGTTGTCGAGCAGGCCCAGGATATTGAGCAGCGTCGACTTGCCGCAGCCCGAGGGGCCCATGATGGCGACGAATTCGCCCTCGTTCACTTCAAACGAGACGCCGTTCAGGGCAATGGTTTCGATCTCTTCGGTACGGAAAACCTTGCGCAGGTTCTCCACTTTCAACATGGACATAACAGAAAATTTTGAGGGTTATACAATTCTTTATTTCATTTCTATGTTTATTCGCTTTTTACCGCATCGGCGGGGTTTTCGCCGGCCGTGCGCCACGAGCAGAAGGTCACCGTCCCGACCGTGACGGCAAGCACGACGACAAGGGCCGCGAGAGGAATCCAGACCGAGAAGGGGGCCCGGAAGGCAAAGCTCGAGAGCCAGCGGTTGATGATCCAGAGGCTCACGGGCAGGGCGATGAGGAAGCTGATGCCGACGAGCACGAGGTAGCGGCGGTTGAAGAGCCGCAGCACCTCTGCGGTCGTGGCGCCCATCACCTTGCGCACGGCCACCTCGCGGCGGCGGTGCTGCGCTTCGAACAGGACGATGCCGAAGACGCCCATCAGCGCGATGGCCACCGACAACAGCGTGAAGAGTCCCACGACGGTCGCCAGACGCCGCTCCTTGGCATACTCCTCGCCCAGCTCCTCCTCGAAGGTGCGGACCTGAATCTCGCCCGGCGTCAGGTGCGGGTCCGCCTCGGCGATGCACTGCCGCAGGTAATCGACCACACCCTCCACGTCGGCATCGGGGCGGTAGCGCAGGTAGAGCAGCTGCGAGGCGCGGCCGTTTGAATTGCGCGACCACTCTTCCGGGACCACATAAAAGACGAAGGGAACGACGCCGTACTGCATCGGGCGGAAGTTGAAGTCGGCGCAGACGCCCACGAGGGGATCCGATCCGAAGAATCCGCCGATCTCGTCGCCCAGCTCGAAGCCGTATTCGCGGCGGGCGGCCTCGTTGCAGATCAGCATGCCGGTGGGCTTGTGTTCGTCCGACTCGAGGAAGTCGCGCCCGTCCGTAACGGGGATACCCATCATCCTGAGGAAGTTCCAGCGGACGATATAGGCCTGCATGCTGATCCGCCGCTCCTTGTAGGTGCGGCCCCACGCCATGCGGTTGACGCTGACCAGACGCCCTTCGGCCCCCGTGACGTCGACCACGCGCGGGTCGGCGAGCAGCCGATCACGCAGGGCATCGTAGCCCAGGGCGGCCTTTTCGGAGAGCTGCACGGCCATCAGGTTGCGGCGGTCAAAGCCCATCTCCTGCCGCAGCATGTAGTTGTGCTGGCGCAGGATGTTGCCCGTGGCGATAATCAGCCCCATCGAGATGGTGAACTGGAAGCCCAGCAGCAACAGGCGCAGGCGCCGTCCGCCGGAGGTGCCGGCAAAGGAGCCCTTGATGACCAGCGCCGGGCGGAACGAGGTGATGTACCACGCCGGGTAGAGGCTCGCCACAAGCGCCATGGCCACGGCCACGATCAGCACGAGGCCGAGCACCGGGAAGTTGGCGGCCAGGGCGAGCGGCGCGGAGATGTAACCCGCCAGTTCGGTGCTCTGGATGGCGAACGAAAGGTACCACGCCAGCAGCAGCGCGATGAAGACCAGCCCCACGGCCTCGAAGACGAAGCTGAAGCGCAGCGCAGCATTCGAGGCGCCGAAGACCTTGAAGGTGTTGACCGTGCGGATGCGGACGGGAACCAGTGCGAAGAAGAAGTTGACGAAGTTGATGAAGGCCAGCACGATGACCAGCAGGGCGATGCCCAGCAGCGAATAGGTCGTCACGGCGGAGCCCTGGGCGCACGGCACGCGACCGTCGGCCTCGAAGTAGAGGTCGCGGATGCACGACAGGCGGATGGGCTCCGTCTCGAGCACCCCCTCCTCGTTCGCCTCGCCGGGGTACATCTCCACGTAAACCTTCTTCCACTCCTCGATCACCTGCCGGGGGTCGGTTCCCGGATGGAGCCTGACATAGTAGTTGTAGCTCCACTCCGAAGGGTCGTCGAGGCAGCGGTCGCCCAGGTCCATGGCCACCTGGCAGCCGGAGAGCAGCGAATTGGCGGGGAAATCCTCGAAGACGGCCACCACCTCACAGGCGTTTTCGGCCGATGGCTGGTCGGTGTCGCACCAGATCATGTCACCGATGCCGACGCCGAGTTTTTCGGCCGTCGTGCGCGAGATGATGACGCTCTGCGCGCGCTTCAGGTCGTGGACGTCACCCGCGACGGTCTTGAAGTCGAAAACATCGAGCAGCGGCAGCGAGATCATGCCAAACTCGAAGTTGAAGCGGTCGTAACCCATCTTCGAGGCGTTCTCGCGCAGCACGACCGCAGGGCCGAAGCCGCTCCAGGTGCAGCCGCCGGCCTCGACGGCCGAGGTCGAGGTGATCAGCCGCTCGACCATGGGCCGGCAGACCCAGGCCTGCCAGGCGCCGGGTTCGTACCAGTCGGTGGTTTCGACCAGGTAGATGCGCTCCGAATTGTCGAGCGTCCGGTTGTAGGTCAGTTCCCAGCGCACCTGCACCAGAATGATGTAGAAGGCCGTGAAGGCCAGTGTCAGGCCGATGATGTTGAGCAGCGACGAGAGTTTGTAGCGCCGCAGCGTCGTGAGAAAGTTTCGGAAAGCGATTTTCATATCGGAAGGTTTGTTGTTTATTCGGATTTGACGGCGTCGGCGGGGTTCTCGCCGGCCGTGCGCCACGAGCAGAAGGTCACCGTGGCGACCGTGACCGCAAGCACGACGGCAAAGGCCGCTACGAAGACCCACCAGCGCAGCGGCGTGCGGTAGGCGAACGACGCCAGCCAGCGGTCAACGGCCCAGAAGCCCGCCGGCACGGCAAGGAGGAAGCAGACGGCAACCAGCAGGACGTAGCGCCGGTTGAAGAGGCGGAGAATCTCGGCGGTCGTGGCGCCCATCACCTTGCGCACGGCCACCTCGCGGCGGCGGTGCTGCGC